>Ga0209515_10000015_pt1 | contig 435977 bp, 561 predicted proteins | sample Subgroupgradi54m_FD_187454 | JGI IMG/M metagenome (GOLD analysis project Ga0209515, IMG submission 187454) | Subsurface groundwater microbial communities from S. Glens Falls, New York, USA - GMW60B uncontaminated upgradient, 5.4 m (SPAdes)... ... | reverse complement strand
GGTTTTTCCCTTGCCATAGTAAATGTAATAAAAAATACGCTTTATAAAGTTTTCTTTAGAAAAATTTGTAGTGAAGAATCTTTGATTCAATCTATAAAGTTTTTTGCTTATTTTTCTAAGGGAATTTATTTAAATTATCTTTTGTTATAACAAAAATGAAAGCGCGTTCAATGATTAAATTGGAACATCTTCTCAGTCCGGCCTTTGAATATTTGTCGTCGAAAACCAAAGTTAAAATATATTCTGCCGGAAGAAAAAAGTTTCTTGAAAGATTCAGCGAGGAAGAAGTTGAAGAATTAATTACTCCAGAAAAAATCTTGAAAGAACTTTGTGGGGAATAAAATTTCGTTCGCCAATAATGAATGCAGCAGGAATGTTCAAGAATGGCGAGGCTGCTGAAATTATTGCACGACAAGGGGCAGGGGCTTATCTTGGCGGAACAGCAACTTATGATTCTAGAATAGGCAACAAAAAAGATGGAATAAAACATCCATTCATAAATTTGCCAAAATCACATTCGGCTATAAATTGGCTCGGTCTTCCTAATTGGGGAATATCTTGGGACTATAGAAAAAATGAGCATTTGATAAAGAAAAAAATATCGCAAGTTGTTCATATAAATCAGCAATATAACTGCCCGATTGGCTGGAGCATTGCTGCAAATCCAGAAGCAAAAGATTATCACAAAATAGAAGATTTGGGAATTCTCTTAAGGACAGTTGAACATTCAGGCGCTGATTTTATTGAAATAAATGAAAGCTGTCCAAACACCGAGGAAAAAAATGAAGGCATTGACTATTTGACTCATCGCTTAAAGAGGATAAACGAAGAATCTAACAGAAAATTCCTCAAGAAAAACATTCCTCTCATAGTAAAGTTTTCAAACGATGTAAAAATTGAACAAATTCCTTATCTTATGGATATTTTAATTGATTTAAAGTTTGACGGAATTAATTTTGGAAACACATCAATAGATTATTCAAATTTAAGAAATAAAATTAATGAAAATGAAAAAAGGGATTTTGATTACTTTACAAAAACTTTTGGTGGGGGTTTGAGTGGAAGATTGCTGAAAGAAAAATCTCTGGAATTATGCGAAGCTGTCGTAGAATACAGAGAAAAAATAAAACCAAACTTTGAATTTCACGTTATAAGAACCGGTGGAATTGAAAATGCTCAAGATATTTTAGATTCTGAAAATGCCGGAGTTTCAATGAATCAATGGTTCATAGGATATTGGGAAAATTTCAAAGTTCATAGACATAGAGTTTATGAAAAATTATATCAAGATTTATTAAAATAATTTTAATTATCTAACAAGTCAATTGCCTCTTGATGTTTTACAAATTTAACATTTTCTTGAATCAATATATTTTTTATTCTGTTAGCGTCTTTTTCATCAAATGTTGCGCACAAATCCTCGACGCAGAATAATTTCTCGCCGTTTTTAGCATAATTATTCGAGAAATAATGTATATAATTTCCAAGGCAGCGTTCAAGAAAACCGCCGATGAAAAAAACATTTGAAAACCCTTCGCTTCTTTTCTGAAGCTTGTATGTAGATATTACATTTCTTCTTAATAAATTCCATGTCTCTCTTTGTATCCCTTCAGGCATTTTATTTGGGATTGGTGTGCCAGAAGCCAATGTATAGAAACAATCTTTTTCCGTTTCCATCATAAATTTCTTGTAAACAGGATCATGCTCGAAACTCATCTTACGCATTGCTCTGTCTATAAGACCTCCAGAATATTCCATGTGGACTAAGATTCTTGAACTATTTTTTGAAGCCTCTTCTAAAAAAGAAACAACTTTTTCGTCTCTTGGCTTGTTTATATCTGAAGAAGTCCCAACTTCAAATTGAAAACTGTCATCACTTTTTCTTATCATTTTAAGTGAGTGTGGATGCACAACATTTACCAAATTTCTCATAACCCAACCGCTAAAGAGAATTATATAAATTTATTTATTCTTCGTCAATCTTTCTTTTATGGCGTCTTTGATTTTTATCAATCCTTCTTCTGGGACTTTAAAATTTTTGTCATAAGGCGCGTAATTTCCACCCCAATTTTCATCTCTGAATATAATTCCACCAAATATTCTAACATCTTTATATCTGGGAATTATATGCGTATGAAGATGTCTGGTTACATTTCCAAGGGTTGCATAGTTAAACATGTCTGGCTGAAATAATTCTTCCAATGATTTTTTGAGCATTCTTCCGGCTGATAAATATTCTCTATTTTCATCAATATGCATGTCAAAAGGATCAAGAATATCTTCTCTTTTTGCCCACAAATAAAATCTTCCCAGATAATTTTGATTCTGATGAAGATAAGCATTCCAATTTTCAAATTCTTTTATTAGAAATTTCTGGTATTTCGGATTGTCTTGCATTTTGTAGAAAAGAAAAAACGTTATTTAAGAATTATTGTCTTCAGTTTTTTCAGTAACATTTAGTAGATACAGTGCCCTACTAAGGTCTTCTTCAATTTTATCACGCACAAGTTTTGTGTTTTTGCGAATGTATTCTGCAGAAGTTGTAATCTTGGCTGTTTCAGTACTACAAGCATCGAGAAGTTTAGTTTGTGCAATTATTCCTTCAACTATTGCCTGAACTTTATCTACGGGGATATCATTTGTACCAGTTTTTTCTTGACTAAGAACTGCTTGCCGTGCAACTCTATACGCAAAATAGAGATTACAGTTTTCAATGGATAATATAATTTTGTCTTTCATTATTTTAACTGGTCTATATTCGAGAGGTAACTGAGATTCTTTTTTGAAAACGAACAAACTAAACTTAGCATTACGATTTTTTATGGCTTCATCCAATTCGCGCATTAATTTTGGTTTGCTTCCAGAATAACTATCATCATCTTTAGATTCCACAACAATTGTTTTGGATGAATCTCCATTTATGTATATTGTTTGATCCCCCTTTTTCCCTGTTGAGCCAAATTCGGTAGTTGTGTCTCTGACTTCATCTTCGTAAGGTTTCGATATTTCCTCTAAAAGTGAAGTAATAAAATTCGAAAAGTCGCCACCTTTCTGAGTACCCCTTTCTCGTTCATCTGCCTTTGCAGTTTCCTTAACGACGGCGTTCTTAATAATTTCGAGTTGTGACTCGAGTGCTTTGCGTAGTTGTTGCATGGGAGAATTTTCTCTAGAAGAATCAAGTAATTTCTTAATGCTACCCTTATCAATGTCAAAATTATCTTCAAGGAGCTTAACAAATTGACCCATGACACTGGTTTTTTTATCAGTATCAAATGTTTCATCAAGAATTTGTTTGAGCGTACCATCTTTTTTATCGAAATATTTTTCAAGTTGCGTCGATAGTTTACCCAATGGGGTGTTTTCATCTTCAATATTGAAAGTTTCTTGAATTGTTGTTGCAAATTTTCCGTCGACTCCCAAATATTCCTCCAATTCGCTCATTAGTTTGTAGATTGCACTCTGTTTGTTGTTGGGATCAAATGTTGCATCAATTATTTTTTTAACCTTCCCATTTTTATCGCCGAAGTAATCTTCAAGCTGAGTTTGAAGAAGAGAAATTACACTGTCTTTTCTTTTATCATCAAAAATTTTCTTGAAACTTTCGTCAAGTTGTTTTATAACTGTGCCTGTTTTAGGGTCAAACAACTCATCAATTCTTTTTTGCAAACGTGCAATCATACTAGTCTTTTTATCTAGGTCAAAGGTCTCATCAATTTTAACTGAGAATTTTTCAAATTCATGATCAAATGTTTTTTCCGCTTCACGAATCATGTCCTTGAAGCCACTTTTGACAAAATCCATACCAGCACCAGTACTGATGCTACGCAAGCCAGTAACTCCAATTTGTATAGACTTAATTAATAATTGTTCTTTATTTTCTTTATCCGCAAAAAAAGTAAAAACATCTTGATCATCTATGGTGAGATTATTAATTTTTAGAGTACGCGCCTTTTTATCTAAAGTTACGGTGCTTTCGTTAGTAAATTTACTTTTTACCATAATAATTTTATTGGTTTTCTGCTAAGCCCTTACGTGTTCTTATTTTTCTTATTACGTCTGCCTGTAATCCTTGTGGGATTTTTTCGAAAAGCTGATCCATTAAAGATGAATTTCCTCTTCCTTCCGTCGCGCTTCTCAAATCGCTGCTCCATCCAATCATTTCAGCGACGGGAAGCTTAGCTTTCAGATGAGCCATTCCCATTTCGTGAGTCATGTCAAGAAGTTGTCCTCTTTTGCTTCCGACAAGTTTTGTTATCGCACCCATGTATGATTCCGGAACTTCAATTAAATGAATTTGCAAAGGTTCGAGCAATGCGGCTCCGCCAGATTTCATCGCTTCTTTTATTGATTCTCTTACTGCAGGATAAACTTGCGCAGGACCACGATGAATTGCATCTTCATGAAGTTTTATATCGACGAGGGAAATTTTCATTTTCGTGCAAGGTTCTCTTGCCAAAGGTCCTTGGTCCATGACCATTTCAAAAGCATCCAAAACCATTTCTATAACTTCTCCGATGTGAACTTCTCCCTTTGTTTCATCCATAAAAATATTTCCTTTGTATATGTCTCTCAAACTTCTAACTTCATCTCCACTCCATCCAATTTCCATAAGTTTCTTTGCCATTTCCTCGTTTCTTTTTTTCAGTCTTCCTTCTGGAAGTTCTCCTTTTTCAATTGCTGAGAAAATTTGGTCGTCCAATGGTTCAACCTTTAGGAAGAAACTATTATGTTTGTTTGGACTTCTTCCCTCTTCGGCTCCCGACGGCTTTGTAACAGCCTCTCTGTAAACAACAATTGGCTGTCCCGTTTTTATTTCCAAACCTTTCTCGCTTTTGATTCTCCCCTCGATAATTTCTAAATGCAATTCTCCCATTCCAGAAATCAGAGATTCTCCAGTCTGTTCGTTGATTTCAACTTTTATTGAAGGATCTTCCTTTGCAACTTTTCTTAAAACTTCGATAAGTTTTGGCAAGTCAATAGTTCTGACAACCTCGATAGATTTTGTAATAACTGGCTGGAACAAATGCTTGATTTCTTCAAATGCCGTCTGTGGATTTACTGTAATTGTGTCTCCAACGTCGGCATTCAATCCAGAAATTGCAAGGACATTTCCAGAAGGAACTGCCTCAAGTTGTTCGGGCTTTATTCCATTGTAAACTAAAACCTGCTGTATTCTTCCTTTCTTCTTAGAATTATTTGCGTAAACTTCCATTCCGTTTGTCATTGTTCCAGAATATAATCTCCCAGCAGAAATTTCTTTTCCGGACCTTGGGTCAATAACTATTTTTGTTATGATGAAAGCAAGCTCTCCTTTCTCGTCGCAATTAAGCAAACCTTTCCCGAATTCGCTGTCTAAATCTCCTTTCCATATTTTTGGAATTCTGTATTTCTGCGCATCAATCGGATTTGGCAAATGTTTTACAGCCATGTCAAGTATTACTTCGTTGAGCGGAGCTTTTTCCCAGAACCATTTTTTTCTTTCTTCTTCATCCATGTCGTAAGCCTTGTAAATATCTTTGAAGCTGATTCCTTTTTTCTGCATGAAAGGCATAGATAAAGCCCAATTTTCTCTCGCGCTTCCGAAGGCAACGCTACCGTCTGCAACATTTACTTTCCATTTGTTTTTGAATTCAGATTCTCCAATTTGTTCTATGAGCATATTAAAATCATCAATTAATTTCACAAATCTTTTCTGCATATCTTCCGGCGTTAATTTTACTTCTTTGATAAGTCTGTCAACTTTATTTATGAATAAAACAGGTTTTACTCTTTCCTTTAATGCTTGTCTTAGAACCGTTTCTGTTTGAGGCATTATTCCTTCGACGGCGCAGATAAGAACGAAGGTTCCGTCGATTGCTCTCATCGCTCTTGTAACATTTCCACCAAAATCGACATGTCCCGGCGTGTCGATTAAGTTGATTAAATATTCTATTCCTTGATATTCGTGTCCCATGGAAACGTTTGCAGCGTCGACAGTCATCAATCTTTCTTGTTCATCGCTGTGCTGCCATGTGGTCATTCCCTCGTCGAGGCTTCCCGCGTTTTTTGCAGCCATCATTCCTGCCGCAGCAAGAAGATTGTCTGTGAAAGCAGTTTTTCCGTGGTGAATGTGCGCACTGGTTGCGACGTTTCTAATGTTTTCTCGATTTGTAATAAGACGTTTAATCTTATCTAATGAGCTTTCCTTTGCCATAAATAATGGTCTGAAAATTAGTTTATAAAAGTTTTTGAAGAAGAAAATCTAATCTATTTCTTGTAATACCAATATGCCAAGTTTCTTCCAGGTCTTCCTGGAAATTCGTAGAATGTTTTAAATGCCGCATCAATAAATACGTCCTCCAAACTATTTGCTGCCGTATCCTTCCTCAATCTATCTTCATACGATTTTTTATCAAAATAACCATTTGATTTAATTTTATTGCTTGTAGAAAGAAATGAACTGAAGTTGGCTGCGATTGCATAAATGCCTATGAAAAGCAAGACGCCAATAGTGTCGTTTCTTATATTTTTTTCGGCTTGTTTTTCCAAGGATTCGTGTTTTGTCTCCACTCTTTCTCTAAGAAAACATATTTTATAAAAGTTTTTAAGTGATTTATATTTCTGATTTGTATTAATCTCTCTCAAGGGAGGGCTAAGGTAAAATAATATTTCTAAAGTTTTTTATACTCTTGAAGGGAAAATTATACGAAGAAAACCGTAGGTTGTCTCGTGCGGGTATGCCGGAGTGGTCAAACGGGCTAGACTTAAGATTAAGGAGAACCTTGGTTCTCCCTACACTACCCTCTCCTTTGAGGAAAAGTGAAATAAGAAATCTAGTGGCTTAGTGCCTGCGAAGGTTCGAACCCTTCTACCCGCATGATTTGAGAAAAAATGACATTCACAGAAAACATAAAATCAGAAGCTAAAACAAAAGCACATTACAAGTGTTGCGTCTGCAATTCATTTGAATTTATAGAAGTTCATCATATAATTCCTCAAGAAGAAAAAGGTCCAGACACATTAGAAAATGCGGCCCCTCTATGCACGAGATGTCATAAGATGTATGGTGGTAACAAAGACTTGATAAAATGGATTAAAGATAAAAGAGATTTCTGGTATAAATTTTGTAAGGAAAAGCTATTCAATGAAGATATAAACGAACTGAAGAAGTTATCTGATGCAATGGAGAAAATTCAAAATAATCATGAATCCAGAATAACTTCTACTGAATCAGATATTGCTATCTTAAAAAATTCTATTATTGATTTAACAAATAAGAATAATATTCTTGCTCAGTCTTTAACAACTGCGAGACCTAGTGAATATCCAGTTATATTTAATCAGATAAGCAGCGGTGCAATAACTGTTTCAGGTGCCGCTTTATTTATGGGAGAACTTGAGAAAATGGACAAACAATTAACAAAAGCAATTTCTCACAATGATGATATACTTAATGAGGCAGTTTCTTATTATGGTAATCTTATAGATGAAAGCTCTCATTTATTTGATTGATTTTATCTCCCACCCAATCTTTCAAACTTCTTCAGTCTTCTTTCGTGTCGTCCGCCGTCGAACTTTGTCTTGAGAAAAATCATTATTGCTTTTTTCATCTCGCTTTCTCCGACGAATCGCGAACCAAGACAAAGAACATTTGCATTGTTGTGTTCTCTCGCGGTTTTGACAATTTTCAGATTTTTGCCGTGATAAACAATTGCCCTAATTCCCTTTATTTTATTTGCAACAATTGCCTCGCCTTCTCCAGAACCGGCAATTATTATTCCGCGTATTGTTCTGTCCTTAACCAATGCACGAGACATTGGAATTACAAAATCAGGATAGTCGTCTTTCTCGTTGTAGGCAAACGGTCCAAAATCAAGTACCTCAAATCCTTTCAATTTTGTCCAGTCTCTTATTTTCTCTTTCATCTTGAATCCTGCATGGTCACCAGAAAGAAATATTTTTTTCATTTATTTTTTGAAAAACCTCCTTTTGAATTTAACATTATAATTTGGCTTTGAATTTTCGTGATAAATCGTCAAAACTTTAAGCTTTGTATTTCCTTGATTTATCAATCTATGAGCATATCCCTCTGAAATTAAATTAATCTTTCCAATTTTTAATTTTATCTCTTTTATCTTGTTTCCTTTCTGCAGCAAAAGCAAACCCTTTCCCTCGAGCAAGACGTAAAATTCAGGCGTCCTATTTTTATGTATATGCCCTTTCGTCAAAAAAAATTCTCCATTGACATTTCCCGGCTCAATTTCCGTCAGCGTCAAATTAATTGGGCTGAATTTTTTTGTATAGGTTTCATAGACTTTTTTATTTCCATCGTCTGAAATCCTCTCGCGAAAAATTCCTTTCAAATCTTTTAATTTTCTCGTTTCTTTTTCTCCATACTCTTCAAAAATTTTTACTGTCTTCTTGTAATTCATGGTTCTCTATGTCCTCCAAACTCTTTTCTTATTGCTGAGACAAATTTAGTTGAAAATGATTGTTTGTTCATTGATTTTTTTCTTTTCATTAGCGCGTGTTTTATTGTCTGCGCGTCGGCTCTTTCTCTTTCAGCAATTTTAATGCTCCACATTCCGGTTTCGCCTCCGCCAATTTTTCCTTTGACATTTTCAAGTTTTGAACTTCTGCCAAAAGTTTTTTCCGCAAGTTCAGTAATCCAGCTTCGTATCACAGAGCCATTATTCCATACTCTTGAAACTTCTTTTAGGTTAAAATTATATTTGCTTTTTTTGAGAATTTCATATCCTTCTGCGTAACTTTCCAAAAGAGAATATTCAATTCCATTATGAACCGTCTTCAAGAAATGCCCTGCACCAGTCGGTCCGAAATATCCGTACCCATTTTTTACTGATAAATCCCTTAACAACGGTTCGATTTTATGATAAATTTCTCTGTCTCCGCCGACTGTTATTGAAGCCCCGTGTCTCGCTCCAGACAGTCCGCCGCTTATTCCAGCGTCGACAAAATTAATTCCATGTTTTTTCAGCAAGTTATGTCTTCTTATTGAATCCTCATAATATGAATTTCCTCCGTCAATTATTATGTCTCCTCTATCGAGAAATGGCGTCAGATTTTTGAGAATTTCATCAATCGGTTTTCCAGCAGTAATCATCATCAAAATAGTCCGAGGTTTTGAAATCTTGCTTGAAAATTCTTCAAAAGAAAAACTTGGTATTGCTCCGTGCCTTGAAATTTTTCTGACTTTTTCTTTGTCTCTATTGTAAACAACGACTTTGTATTTTTTGCTGAGCAAATTAAAAGCCATGTTCTCTCCCATTTTTCCCAAGCCGATAATTCCAATTTGTTTGTTCATCTTTTTTTTCCCAAAGAGAAACTTGAAAATCTTCCTGATTTTCTTTTACTTTTTATTTGTTCGCAGATTTTATATGCATCATCTTCAGGTTTATATCCGACTAATTTTTTCGTAAATTCCAGTTCCATGTTTTTCTTTTTATTATCAGAAATTCCGCTGAGAATTCCAAATCTTACGTTCTTCGGAGCTTGAATGCATTTGTGAATCAACTGAGCCATATCTCTTTGAGTTATTATATAATCATAATTTTCTCTCGTGAAGCAAACAATTTTTCTTTGGTCGTTTGAAACATAAGCCCCAATTCTTATCGCTAGACATGAAAGATTATATTTTGAAGCGAAAACATTGCATAATGCTTCACCGAAAACTTTTGAAGCGCCGTAAAAATTTATCGGCTTTGGAACATTGAGGTGATTGACTTTGTAATCTAATGGATATCCCTTTATCGCATGAACACTGCTAGCATAAACAACACGTTTTATTTTTGCTTGCCTCGCAGCCTCGAAAACATTGTAAGCCCCGACGATATTCGGCTCAAGAACTTCCATAAAATCTGCCTTCTCGTCAGAATTTGCAGCCATGTTAACTACAACACTAATTCCAGCCATAGCTTTTTTCAAACTCGAAATACTTGACAAATCAACTTTTCTAGACTCTAAATTATATTGTGGTTTCGTCTTATGATAACCTAGAATTAATTTGTAATACTTTTGATATTTGTCAAGATATTCTTCAACAATTCCCGGACCAATTCTTCCCGTTCCACCTATTAGCAAAACTTTTTTCATAAAACCTCTTTTATACTATATACAACAACATGTATTTTATAAAAGTAATCCAGAATGAAATTTTATTATTCTAAATCAAAACAAACTTTATAAATAACATTTACATCAAAAGAATAATAAAAATGAGGAGAAGAAATTATTTTATCATCGCAGCTGTTGTGATAATCTTGATTGGAATAATTTTCATATCCAATTCTTCAAAGCCAACCGGAAATGTTATTGAAAAAAATGTCACAGCGATCGCAAACATAACGGCTGTTGAAAACACGACGGCAAATTCTACAGTGCCAGAATATAAGCCATACAAGGTAAGACTATATTTATCCGATCAAGTTTTAGCGAATGAAAGCACTCTTCCAAAAAACCCCGATAAAATAAATCAGCTTACTCTAGGAGCAATCGCATCAAGCAATGGAAAACAATACTACGGACCATTTACTTTATACACTTATCTTGATGGTGCTTACAATGAAGATATATCATGCAGGATAGAAGAATATTACGATAATACTTTAAGCGACAGATTTTCGGCTGAATTCATAACAGGACAGAAAACACATCTTACAAATATAATTGGTTACGAAGTTCAAGGAACTCCAGACAAAGTTAGATATGACATCACTTGCACTGGATTTGAAAGTAGAATTGAATGGAAAGACAGCTATACATTTGGCTTAGTTAAACCTTAATTTTTAGAATGAGAAAAAACCTCAGTTTAATTCTCGCTGGGACTGTAGTTTTAACAGGTTTGACTTTTAGTTATCTAGAAAGAGATATTCCCAAAGTTAAAATTTCTTGTAATCCAAATGTTCTTTCACCTGACAAATATTGGGAATGTGAAGTTAGAAATTTTGAGATACGAAATAATGGTTGGACCTTAAAGAACACTACAGATATTTATGGTATTTCGGTAACACGACTTGAAAGAAAAAACTGGTTTGAAAGATTAAATAATGTTTACTAGAAACGCTGGTGATTTATCTTCTGCCTCTGCTAGGTCTTCTTCCGACGTCCCTTCTTCCATAAGAAGTTGCAGTTCTTCCTCTACTGGAATTATTTTCTCTTCTTCCGCCGTGGTCTCCTCCTCCACGAAAGGTTCCACTAAAACTTCTACTTTGTCCGCCGAAATTTCTTCCGGCGTCCCTTCCACGGGGCGTCGCAGTTCCTCTTCCACCAGAATTAAATCCTCCACCGCCACGAGAAAAGTTATTTCTTTTAAATTCTGTTTTTGTCGTTCTCACGCTTTCAAATCGAGGTAATTCTTCACGGTCAATTTTAAGAAATTTATCTCTCGTGATACTGCCGAAATTTTCATAATCTCTGTTGGACAAAAGACTTATCGCCTTTCCCTCATTCTCTGCTCTTGCAGTTCTTCCGATTCTGTGAATATATTCGCTGCTTGTGGGCGGAAGATCGTAATTGTATACATGACTTACTCCCTTAATGTCTAAACCTCTCGCGGCAACGTCGGTGCAAACCAAAACTCTAATGCCTTTTCCATGAAACTCTTTCAAAACTCTCAATCTTTTGTTTTGATCCAATCCCCCGTGAATTGCTTGAGCATCTATTCCAGCACCATTGAGATTATCTGCGACAAAATCTACATTTCTTCTAGTGCTGCAGAAAATCATAATTAAATCAGCTCCCTCTTCCTTTAACAAATGAACAAGCAAGGAAAATTTGTCTTTTGAATCAACGTCGTAATAAGTTTGTTTTAACTTGGAACTGTCAAGATAAGATTTGACGGAAATTTTTACTGGATTTTTAGTGTATCTTTTTGCCAAGTGGTCCACGTCTGCAGAAATTGTCGCAGAAAACAGCATTGTTTGTCTTTCCTTTGGGCAAGTGCTTATTATTTTTTCAACATCTCTTATGAAACCCATGTCGAGCATTCTGTCAACTTCGTCTAAAACAAGAAATTTAACTTGGTCAAATTTTAAAGTTCTTCTGTTCAAATGATCCAAAATTCTTCCGGGAGTTCCGACGACAACATCTGTTGAGTGTATTCTTCTTATTTGAGATTCCATATTAACACCGCCGTAAATCGCAAGAACATTCAAATCTTTTTTTCCTGAAAATTTTCTTATTGAATCTGCGACTTGCTCTGCAAGTTCTCTTGTTGGCGTTAAAATTAATGCCTGAACTCTTCCATTTGGTTTTAATTTTTCAATAATTGAAGACGAGAACGCAATTGTTTTTCCACTTCCAGTTGCAGAACCTCCGACGACATCTTTGCCTTCAAGGATAAAGGGGATTGCCTTTTCCTGAATTTCTGTCGGCGATTCAAATCCTTCTTCTTTAAGGACTTCTAATATATTTTTGCTTAATCCAAGCTTTTCAAATTTTTCCATAGTCTAACATTCATTCATTATCCGTCAAGAAATATATCCTTGAGTCAAGTCCTTCAGGACGAGCCCAAGAACTTAATGCATAACAAATTTTTATTATATAATTTTATTTAGTTTTTGGTTTATAAACATATCCATTAATCAAAAAACTTCCACCAACACTTTTAAAAAATCTGCTGACATTTATATTGCATAAAAAGATGAGTGATAATAAGAGTCTTCAAGATATTGCAAATGTATTAAGAAGGGATGTTTTAAAAATGACGACTGCCGCCGGAAGCGGACATCCGTCTTCTTGTCTTTCATGCGCCGAGATAATTTCTGTTTTATTTTTTCATGAGATGTCCTACGACAGAAAAAAAGAATTTAATCCGGACAATGATGAATTTATTTTAAGCAAGGGACATGCCGCGCCGATTTTATATTCTGCATTATTCAGAGCAGGATGCATAAATTATGATTTGATGAAATTGCGAAAGTTTGAAAGTCCGTTGGAAGGACATCCGATTCCAAGGTCGTTGAAATGGATAAAAATTGCAACGGGAAGTCTCGGGCAGGGTTTGTCTGCTGGCGTTGGTTTCGCCCTCGCGTCAAAATTGCAAGGAAGAAAATTCAAAACTTATGTTCTTATGGGAGATTCAGAGACGGCAGAAGGCTCAGTTTACGAGGCGCTTGAATTAGCATCGCATTACAAACTAAATAATCTAATTGCAATAGTTGATGTTAATCGTCTTGGGCAGACAAGCGAAACAATGCTTGGATACAACATCCCATATTATGTTAAAAGATTTAAAGGATTCGGATGGAATGCCCTATCTGTTAATGGACACAATGTTGACGAACTCATAAGGGCTTTAGATAAAGCAAAAAAATCAACAAAGCCGACAATAATAATTACAAAAACAATCAAGGGAAAAGGAGTTTCATTTATTGAGAATAAGGAAGGATGGCATGGAAAGGCATTGAACAAAGAAGAACTTGAACTTGCATTAAAGGAAATTCCAAATAGAAAAATATCTGGAATAAAAATAAAAAAGCCGAAAAAAATTCGTGCGAAAAAAACAAGAAAAGAAAAAATAAAACTTACAAATTATTTTATTAATACTGGTGTTTCCACAAGAGAGGCTTACGGAAATATTCTTGCAAATATTTCAAAAGCAGATTCAAATACGATGGTTATCGACGGCGAGGTTAGCAATTCAACTTTCTCCGAGAGAGTAAAAGAAAAAACTCCTAAGCAATTTATTGAAGCTTATATTGCAGAGCAAAATATGGTCGGCATGGCTTTAGGTTTGAGCGTCAAAGGTTTCAATGTTTTCGCGTCGACATTCTCCGCATTTTTGACAAGAGCGCACGACCAAATAAGAATGGCTGCTCTTTCAAGTCCAAATCATTTGACTTTTTGCGGAAGTCATGCTGGAGTTTCCATAGGGGAAGATGGAGCAAGTCAAATGGGACTTGAGGATTTGGCTTTATTTAGAAGTCTTCCGGGAAGCATTGTCTTATATCCCAGCGACGCTGTTTCATCTGAAAAATTGACTCTTTTAGCTTACAAACTAAAAGGATTGAAATATATAAGAACAACTCGTCCAAAAACTCGCGTGATTTACAAAAATAATGAAACATTCAAACTAGGAGATTTTAAAATTTTAAGAAAATCAAACAAAGACAAAGTTGTAATTTCCGGAGCAGGAATCACAGTGCATGAATCTCTTGAGGCTTATGAAGAACTAAAAAAACAAAAAATTTCCACTTCTGTAATCGATATATTTTGCGTCAAGCCGTTTAATTCAAAAAAGTTTGAAAGTTTTGTAAAATCACATGGAAATAAACTTGTTATTGTCGAGGACCATTATTCTGAAGGCGGAATAGGAGAAATGCTTGCAGAATGCTTGGAGAATTCAGGAATAAAAATAAAACATCTTGCAGTGAAAAAAATTCCGCATTCTGGAACAGAGAAACAACTTCTCGACAAATATGAAATAAGTTCTAAAAGCATTATTAAAGAAGTTAGAGAATTAATTTAATTATAATAATATTTAAAAAGTTTAAATTCATTCGAATAAGATGAAAAGAAGCATTGCAAAGATCGTCGCTGGAGGATCTGTTTTGGTTGGCTTGGTCATTGGAGATTTTGCAGAGGCAAGGTACATCCCATGTGAGGAATTTGCGGGACATCTCTTTGAGAATCTAAAAGATAAGAATTTTTATTTATTCAAAACACAAAAAGGGCTCTATGGGTTGCCTGGTTTCGATAGGAATCTAATTTCTTCCCATGAATACGATAAATGTTTGATTAAGAATTTTGAAAAAAAAGCTCCCGGCTATTCTATTAAAGTAATCAGGGAAGATCCAGAGCATTTCAATGGAACAACTTATCAGATAGTTAAAAAAGAGGAACCTCTCCTCGGAAATTAATAATTATTTATAAAAATTAATCTTTAAAAGAAATTCTTCTATTCTCTTTCTGAATGGATAAACAATAATAGCAACCAAAACGGCTCCGATAACTGAAGGCAATTTCCAATATTCTCTATCCAATCCCCCACCCAAAATCATGAAAATAGACTCATCAATAACTAAACCCAATCCAATTCCAGATAATAATATTTTTGCAATCTTTTTCTTTTTTGGAATAAAAAATCCAATTAACAATAAAACAAGACCAAACCAAAAATGATGTATTATTATCCCATTTATGCTAAAATGGATATTCTGCAAAAATATTAATTTTGATAATCTCATTATTAAAATTGTCAAAACAATAATCAAATAAAACCTGTTTTCATTTTTCATTGGGAAACGTGAAAATTTCTTCAGACGTGTTTCCTCTTGAAACCGTCGCATCTTATTTTCTTTTTCCTGAGTTTTACGATGGAAACGGTTTATCCTTTTCATATTAATACAATTTATATCTTTTGTAATTTAGGCAGAAATTTTTATTTCCCATTTTATATTCTTTATATGCTATGTCAATCATTTTTATTGCTTCTTTAGAATCTTTGGCTAAAAAAAGTAATTTCAAATCTTTTTCTTCAAAATATCTGCTCTTCAAAGGATATTTTTCAAGCCATTTTATCAACGGAGGCCATTGCTTTCCAAGAAGAATTATTGGAATATCACATATTTGCTTAACCTGCGCTGTTTGCCATGTGTAAAGAAGTTCAAGCATCGTTCCAATTCCACCTGGAGCGACGACGACGACATTTGACAAAGCCATGAACGTGTCTAATCTTTCAGAAAATCTTGGAAGTTCTTTTTTTATATCAAGATGCTTATTAAATTTCTGTTCTTTGGGAAGTTTTATTCCAATTCCTATGGAATGAGATCTCATTTTTTTACTCCATTTTCCATGTCCTTCATTTGCAGCTTCCATTAATCCAGGACCTCCACCGGTAACAATGTCAAATCCTCTTTCTCCCAACATCTCTGCCAAAATTTTAACCTGATTGTACAAAGGATCCTTTCTTTTTATTCTTGCAGAGCCGAATATTGTAACTCTAAAATCTTTTCCATCAAGCTCTTTTTCCACCTGGAAACTTGAAAATTTCCTATTTTCTTTTTTTATTTGTTTTTCTGACATTTTATTTTCTCCTCGCAATTTTTACATATTCTTTAATTGAATCTTTTGTAAATTGTTTCATTCCTTCTCTCGTCTTTTTATGTTCAAACAATTTTTTAATTACTGGAAAAGGAACGGTTGCAATGTCTGCTCCAACTTCGGCAACTTCGCGAAATTGTCTTGGATTTCTTATGCTTGCCGCCAAAACAAGTGTTTTCATTTTTTGTTTCTTCAAAATTTCAACACAATTTTTTATCAAATCAACGCCGGAAACTATTCCATTATCTTCAAGCATTTTCTTGCCTCTTTTAAATCCTTGACTTGGAAAGTAATCATCTTTTTTAAATTTCATTCTGTTAATCTCTCGTATGTAATCATCTTCTCTTCCTGTAAATGGACTTACGATTTTTGCTCCGGCCTTTGCGGCAAGCAACGCCTGTTCTGGCGTGAATACCAAAGTGCAATTTATTGGAATGCCTTTTTGAGACAAAAATTTTATTGCCTTGATTCCGTCAGAACTTGTTGAACATTTCTTTTCCAAACATGGATTAACTGGAATTTTTATGTAAATATTTCTAGATATTTTATTAAATTTTCTAAAAAGATTTTCACCTTCCCCAATCATTTCTTTATAATCTTTGCCGACAACTTCCAGACTTACTGGTTTACCTTTGCAAATTTTGAGAATTTTCTTTATATGGGATTCTAAATTTTTTTCTTTATGCTTCTGCATCGCTTCTTTTATCAAGCTCGGATTTGTCGTAACGCCGTCAAGAATTCCATAACTTAAAACTTCGCGAATTTCACTCAAGTCTGCAGAATCAATAAATAATTTCATTGTGTTTTTTGCCGGCAAAAAATGCAGAGTAAGCTTGCGCACTCTAATATCACCTTTGTATAAATAGCAAAATTGTTATTATAAATCTTGTCTCAAAATATTTAAAAACTCTACATCTTTTAAACTTAAATGATAAAGAATAGCGGTCATAAAGGACAAGTTAGTTTGTTAGTTGTCGTGCTTGGTGTTTTAGCCGTTGCATTCGTCGCAAGTTATTTTTTCTTGGGAAATTCAAGCACTTCTGGAAAAGTAGTTTTGACAAACACTCAAACTTCAACATGTCAGACAATTGATGTGGCTGCAAATTATCTTACAGTTGGTCCTTACAGTTGCATCGGATTAGGTTCAAGTTCTGCGAGCTGTACAATCCAATTACAGAATAAAGAATCTGATTCAATCGCGGCACAACCTGTTTTCACATGTAAAACTGCAAGTGACGAACAAAAAGTTACCGCAGCGAAGAGATCTTTAGCGGTTGATGAAGTTGGGGATTTCACAGTATCATTTGATAATCAAAGAAGCGATTGGACTTGCACAATGACAAATGCAGGAACAACAAAGCCCAAGCAAATTTGCAATTAATTAACTTCTAATTTTTTATTTAGAATTTTATAAGTTAAAGAATTAAACTCTTCCTTCTTGCACGAATTTTCTCATCGCCTGTTCAATAATTATCTGCGGAGCAAGTCCCTTTCTGCTGCAAGCTTTTGCAAATTCGTCGTATGTCGCTTGGTCAACATTGTAATCAAGCTTTCTTTTTCTAGGATTTGGTGGTGATACAGCCATAAAATATAAAGAGAAAATGTATTTATAAAATTTTATCTTCTAAGAATCTTGGTAATTTAACTATCGTTAACTTTAAAAGTTCCTTTATCATCCAATTCTAATGGAATTAGAAACAGTTAACAATCAAGATGTTCAAATGTCTCGTGAAAGATATGATGACTTTAATGCCGAAGATTTAAAATTCAAATCTCCCCTCGGAATTAGCGAGGAAGTTGTCCGCGAGATTTCAAAACAAAAAAACGAACCCGATTGGATGCTTCAAAAAAGACTTATTGGATTAAATGCTTTCAATGAATTAAAAATGCCAACTTGGGGTCCGGATATTTCTGGTTTGGATTTAAGCAAGATTCATTTTTTTATGAGACCAAATGCAAAAAGCAATTCTGACAAATGGGAAGATGTTCCAAAAGAGATAAGAGAAACGTACGAGAAACTTGGAATCCCGGAAGCCGAAAGAATTTCTCTGGCGGGAACCGGAGCGCAATATGAATCGGAGGTTGTTTATCACAAGCTAAAAGAAGAGTGGGACAAGAAAGGAGTTATTTTTCTTGACTTTGACGAGGCTGTGCAAAAACATCCAGAACTTGTAAAAAAATATTTCATGAATACTTGCGTTCCAATAAGATTGCACAAATTCGCCGCGCTCCACGCAGCCGTTAACAGCGGAGGAACTTTTATTTATGTTCCAAAGGATGTGAAAATTGATTTGCCTCTGCAAGCATATTTCAGAATGAATGCAAGAAGCGGCGGTCAGTTTGAACACACGCTAATAATCGTCGACGAAGGTGCTGAAGTTCACTACATTGAGGGATGCTCCGCTCCAAGATACAACGAAAATTCTTTGCACGCAGGATGCGTCGAAATCCACGTTCTGAAAGGAGCAAGGATGAGATATTCAAGCATAGAAAACTGGAGCAGAAACACTTACAATCTTAACACAAAACGTGCAGTGGTTTACGAAGATGGCGTGATGGAATGGGTCAACGGAAATATGGGAAGTAAAGTCACAATGCTTTATCCCTGTTCTGTTCTTCGTGGAAAGAATGCAAAATCAGATTATCTTGGAATTGCCTATGCTGGAGAAGGACAATATCAAGACACAGGTTGCAAAGTTTATCATCTCGCTCCAAATACGAGTTCAACAATAATAAGCAAGGGAATTTCAAAAAACGGAGGAACAAGTTCTTATCGTGGATTGGTTGTAATAAAAAAAGGAGCTTACAAATCAAAATCAAGCACGCGTTGCGACGGATTGATGCTAGACAACAAAAGCAAGTCGTCAACGCTTCCCAGCATGAATGTCGAAGAAGACGATGTCTCTGTTTCTCATGAGGCGGTCGTCGGAAAAATCGGCGAAGAGCAATTATTCTACATGATGTCCCGCGGTTTAAGCGAACAGGAAGCAACAAGATTAATTGTCGCAGGTTTCATAGAGCCAATTGTCAGAGAACTTCCATTAGAATATGCCGTTGAATTAAATAAATTAATAGAATTGGAAATAGCAAATTCTGTTGTTTAACATGGTTTCTAAACTGACCAAAAAAGAGGCGGTTTCAGTTTTGAAGAAAATCAGCGACCCAGAATTAGGTTTGGATATTTACAATCTTGAATTAATTTATGGCATTGATGTTAAAAAAGATAATTCAATTTTTATAAAAATGACTCTTACAAGTCCCACGTGCCCATTCGGACCTGCAATAATTAGAGAAGTCAAGGAAAAATTGCAAAAAAAAGGATTTAAAAATCCGCAAGTTGATGTTGTCTTTGAACCGCCATGGAAACCAAGCGACAACGTAAAAATGCTTCTGGGATTAAATTAAACAAACCATCTAAATAATTATCATGGATTTTAATAATGAAACAGCAAAAAAATTGAAGGCTGATTTTCCAATATTCAGTAATCACAAAGATCTTGTTTATCTTGACAACGGCGCGACAACGCAAAAACCAAGACAAGTGATTGAAAAGATAAAGGAATTTTATGAAAATTATAATGCAAATGCTTCCAGAGGCGTTTACAGTATTTCAGAAAAGGCAACAGAACAATATGCAAAAGCAAGAGAAACAATTGCTAATTTCATAAATGCAGATTCTGACGAAATTATTTTAACTAAAAACACAACTGACTCCCTTAACTCTTTGGCTTACGCTATTGATTCAATAATTCCAAAAGGAAAAGATGAAATAGTTTTGACAGAAATGGAACATCATTCAAATTTAATTCCATGGCAGCAACTCGCAAAAAGAAAATCAGAGATTTTCACGTTTCCTGGAGGAAAAAGAAAAAACATGAAATTAAAATTCATCAAAATAAAAAGTGATTTCACGCTGGATATTGAAGATGCAAAGGAAAAAATTACAAGCAAAACTGCAATAGTTTCTTTGACGCATGTTTCAAATGCTCTTGGAACAATAAATCCAATAAAAGAAATTATAATTCTTGCAAAAGAAAAAAATGCATTGAGTGTTATTGATGCTACACAGAGTGTTCCACATATGACTGTTAATGTAAAAGATTTAGGTTGTGATTTCCTTGTTTTTTCAGGACATAAAATGTTAGGTCCAACAGGAATTGGGATTTTGTACGGAAAAAAAGGATTGCTAGAAAATTTGTCTCCATTTGATTTTGGCGGCGGAATGATAAAATCTGTGTCCTTGGATTCTGCGGAATGGGCGGAAATTCCAGAAAAGTTTGAAGCAGGAACTGTGAATATTGCCGACGCTGTTGCCTTGGCGGAAGCGATAAGATATCTTGAAAAAATAGGAATGAAAAATATTGAACACTGGGAAAAAGAATTGATGAAATATTCACTTGAAAAACTGAGAAAATTAGACTATGTTGAAATCTATAATCCTGGTTTGGAAAAAACGTCGGGAATTTTATCTTTTAATATAAAAGGAGTTCATCCTCACGATGCGGCTTCTATGTTCGATGAATATGGAATTGCAATAAGAGCAGGACATCATTGCTGCATGCCTCTTATGAAAAAGCTTGGAATTTCTGGAACGATAAGAGCTAGCTTTTATTTGTACAATACATTTGAAGACGTTGACAAACTTGTTGAAGCAATTAAAAAAATAAAGGAGAAATTTAAATGAATGATTCACACGATAGAATGTACAAGGAACATATCATGGAGCTTTACAAAAGTCCGGCAAATTACGGGGAACTTGAAAATCCAACCCATAAACATACTGAAACAAATTCTTCTTGCGGAGATGAAATAACAATGCACTTTATTGTTAAGAATGGAAAAATATTTGATGTAAAATTTAGCGGGAGCGGTTGCGTCATGAGCATCGTTTCATCATCTTTGCTAACTGATAAAATTAAAGGAATGAAAATTGAAGATGCGAAAAAGCTGACGAAGGATGATGTTTTAAAATTGCTTAAAATAAATGTAAATCCGGCAAGATTAAAGTGCGTGACAGTGCCTTTGTATGCCATTAAAAATTCTTTAAAATGATATCTCTGGAAATAAAAAATTTATATGTTTCTGTTGAAGGAAAAGAAATAATTAAGGGACTGAATTTAAAATTGGAAAGAGGAAAAACTTATGCTCTCATGGGTCCTAACGGTTCTGGAAAAAGCACGCTCTCGCAAGTTTTGATGGGAAATCCAAAGTACAAAGTTTCAGGAGAAATAATTTTTAATGGCGAAAACATAATAGACATGCCTCCAGAGAAAAGAGCAAAAAAAGGATTGTTTCTTTCCTTTCAATATCCAGTAGAAGTCTCCGGAGTTACAATATCAAGTTTTTTGAGAACTGCTTACGGTTCAATAAAAGATAAAAAATTAAATATTTTGGAATTTCATAAACTGTTGGTAAAAAATGCAAAGAAGCTTAATATGGATGAATCTTTCTTGACAAGATTTCTCAATGAAGGATTTTCCGGAGGAGAAAAGAAAAAAGCCGAAATCTTGCAGATGCTTGTCCTTGACCCAAAACTTGCAATCTTGGATGAAACAGATTCTGGACTGGATATTGATTCTCTAAAAACGGTTGCAGAAGGAATAAAAAAATTCGCCAATCTGAATAAATCAATTTTGTTAATAACGCATTATAAAAGAATCTTGGATTATGTAAAGCCGGACAAAGTATTTATTATGAGAAACGGCGAGATAATTAAAGAAGGCGGAAGTGAGCTAATAGACGAACTCGAAAAAAAAGGTTACACAAATTTAAAATGATGCAGATTTTTCAATCAGAAGTTTTGAATGATGAAATGGTTAACGATTCCGTAAAGGTCTTGAAATTGTCCGTTCCGGAAAATTTTCAATTCAAGGCAGGACAGTATGTTTCCGTCAGCATCCCGTTTGAAGGAAAAAAATATAGAAAGCCTTTCTCAATTGCTTCGTTTCCTGGAAAAGAAAAAGCAATTGAATTGTGCGTCAAAATTATTGAAAACAGCCACACTACAAGTTATATTGCCAAATTGCAAAAAGGGGAAAAAGTTGAATTATTTGGACCTGCCGGTAAATTTGTTTTGGAAAAAAATTCATTCGATAAAGACCTTATTTTCGTCGCTGTTGGAACCGGCATTACACCATTCAATAGTATGATTAATTATCTTTTGAGAAATGGTTTTAATAAAAAAATAATTCTTATAAAAGGATTTAGAACAGAAAAAAATAGTTTGTATGATAGGGAATTTTCAAAACTTCAAAGCAGATATGAAAACTTTGAATTTCACAATATTTTTAGCCGCCCGGAAAATCAAAGTTTTGAAAATAAAGGCTATGTCCAAGATTTCGTTGAAAAATATCTTTTGGAAAATTTCACCGGGCACGTTTATATCTGCGGATTATATCAGATGATAGATGCAGTGAAAGGAAAATTAATTTCTCTTGGAATTCCAGAAGGCAATATTTTCTTCGAGAAATATGATTGATTACGACAATTCTTTTAAATAAGAAAATATAAATTTCTACATGCCGGAAAAATTCATATTGAGTTCATCTGAAAAAGACGATGTATTTCTTGGAAGAAATCTTTCTCTCAAAGAAACAGCCAACGTTCTTGACATTCTAAGAAAAGTTGATGGGTTGACATTCGATTTTCATAAAAAACTTTATCCTAAAGATGGAAAAAGAGATGAAATTAATTCATTAGTGCAGGAAACATATAAAAAATTTATTTCTAAAAATTCAAAAATTTCCGCTAAATCAGTAGATTATGTTGAAACTTTTGGCTCCCAATTCTTAGCAAATTCTGAATCATATCTTCTTGAAATTAGATATTCTTTTCATGGAATGAAAACTTTAGATATGATGGAATCTGGATTTGAACTTGGTTGTGTCCGTGTGGATTTTGGTAATTCAAAATCTGCAGCAATTGTCACATTTGAAGGACGCCCGACATTTCATAATCCAAATATGTATCTTTGTGAATTGAATAATATCTCTTATGCAATAAAGATTCATCAAGGTCGAGATTCAGAAATTGTTTTAGCTGAGAAATATCAGTCAAAACTTTACAATCTTCTTGAATCTAAGTTGCTGATTCCAGAATTTAGAGAATTTGACGATTAATCAAAACCTTTTTATACAATATTTTTTTAATACTATATGCTGCTAAAACTAAAATCAAAGATTTTGTATAAATCATTTTAATAAAAATGCTTAAAGAGGCGCTGTTGATATTATTTTCTGGCTTGGGTCTTTTTATTTCATTTCATATTTGGAATAAGATTCACAATCAAAAGAAAAAACTTGTTTGCATGATTGGCGATGGTGATTGCGACAAGGTTGTAAAAAGCAAATACAATCATATTCTTGGAATGGATAATAGCGTCATGGGAATGTTCTATTATGTTTTCATATTAGCTTTGGTTTCACTGAAGATTTTTTATCCGTATTTATTTGCATTAAGCTTTATTGCCATCGGAGAAAAAGCCATAATCGGATTTGCAGCGGCATTTTCAGTTGTTCTGACATTTATTCAACTTAGCGTAATAAAGAAAGCTTGCGAATATTGCATGATTGCAAATGCAGTTAATATTTTGATATTTCTCACCGTGATATTTTTGTAGTTCTTTATCCCGCCAACCCCCAAGAGAAGCGGAGTATTAATATTAAAACCGTAGTATATTGGAATTAGTCTGTTAAAATTTCTTCTTATTAATTATTTTGATATTGGCGGAATGCCTTGACAAAAGTCTGGCATGGAGCGATAAATCAGAGAACCGAGCGTTTAGAAATAGAAAAATAATTCTATTTGTTGATTAAAAAATAGAAATAAAAATTATAAAATAAAAATAAAATTAAGCTCCGATTGCAGCTTGAATTGCAGTCCATGATGACCGAACTTGTTTGCCATCCACATAGAACATGGGTGTTCCTTGTGCAGCAGTGCTTGCTTGAGCTCCAGCTTGTTGAACTGCTGAGAGATATTTGTCTTTATCCAAACAATCTTTGAATTTGCTGGCGTCTATTCCAGAAATTCCGTTGGCAATTATTTCAAGTTTATCCTTGTTGTATTTTCCATTATTCTCGCCTTGAGTCTGTGCTGTAAAAATTGCATCATGCATTTCCCAGAATTTTTTCTGCTCATTTGCGCAAAGTCCCGCTTCGGCAGCATAAACTGACTCTTGTCCAAGGAAACTCATTGAAACATAAACAAATTTAAGTTTTCCTTGCTGTGCCATTTGCTCAACCTTTCCAGCAGCTCCTATTAAATCGCCATATTGTCCTGCCGCCTGTCCTACCCAACTTGGTAATCCAGAAGCCATTCCACAGAATGGGCATTGGAAATCTGAAAACTCAATTACAGTCGTCTTTGAATCGCTAGGTCCAAGAGAAGGATATAAAGATGGATTATTCAAGAAAGCGCTGACGTCTGCTGCAGCAGTATTTCCAGTATTGCCTCCAGAAGGATTATTGACTGTATTTCCCGTTGCGTTTCCCTTTCCTGTAAACATGAAAAATCCGCCGATGACAAGAACTGCTATAAGCAAAAATGTCGAATATTTCCACAAATCGCTCTTCTTTACTGTGATTGTTTTTTCTTGTTTTTCTTCTTCCATAAAACTTTTTTAACCTCCTGTTTTTTAATTAAAAAAGATTTTGACGGAAATTTAAAATTTCCAGTCTTAACCTCCTTTCAGGATTTCTAATGAATTCCCAAAATAAATATTCTTTATAAATATTTCCGAAGGAAATTTTATTACGAAGTTCTTTATACCTTTTGATATAATTTATTCCATGATGATTTTTACGCTTCTACAATAAGTGTTCCAGTCATTTCTTTATGTCCGGGTCCGCAGAATGTTGGACATTGGAATTCAAACGTTCCTGCTTTATCGGCCGTGAATTCAACAGAATCCAAACCACTGACTGAATAATCTGGAATTGAGATTCCATGAGTCGCGTCTGTGTTGATAATAATTATTTTTACATGGTCTCCCTTCTTAACAGTAATTGTTCCGGGAGTGTATTGAAATCGCGAAGCTTCAATCGTAAATACTTTGTTTGAAACATCATTTGTTGCAGTAACTTTACCTATTGAAGAACGTCCAAAAATAAAAAATGCTGCGACGGCAAGTAAAACCAAAACAGCTATTGAAATGAGAATTTTTTTATTCATTTATAAATTTTGCGGATTATTTTTATCTTATTTTTCCAGTGTGCCAGTCTTTCAAAACTCTTCTTGCAACTCGGTCCACGTCAATCTCCGCGCCTTTTTTTACTATGTTGAATTTTTTTCCAATTTTTTCCAAGAGAAGTTCTACGTCGCCAAAATCAGAAATACCATAATATTTTTCCAATTTTTCTGGATATAATTTCATTAACTGATTGACAACCAAATCGGGGTCTTTTATATTTTCAGGCGTATGAACTCCCATCAATCCGTATTTTATTCTGTCTGTTTCCGTGAAAAGATTTTCATTTTTTGGAATTACTCCAGGGGCATCCAATAGTAAAACTCCTTTAGCCAAACGAATTTTTCTAATCCCCTTTGTAAATCCGGGCTGCGAAGAAACTGGAGCGGCAGCATGTCTCGCCAATAAATTTAACAAAGAACTTTTTCCAGTGTTTGGATATCCGACAACTCCAACATGAACTTGTGGATGGTCTTTGAATCTGCTCGCCATAATTCTTATTTTTTCTCGGAGTTTGCTGATGCCTTGTCTGCTTTTTGCAGAAATTAAAATCGGATTTGAAAGTCCTTCCATTTTTGGAATTTCTCCGCGAGGCAGCAAATCAACTTTGTTTATCACGTGAATCAATATTTTTCCTTGGTCAATAACTTCCCGTTCCATTTCTGGAATTCGCGATTCCTGAAGAAGACGAGCGTCAAGAATCTCAAGCACGATGTCTGAAATCCTGATTAAGTCTACTACTTGCTGTGAAAAAGAAACCTTGTGCCTGTTATGCACATTTCCTATTTTTGTTCTCATTTGACAAGCTCCTCTTGGCGAATGAATGAAAATTTTCTATTTGATTTCATAAGAAAAATAAGAATTATTGGTTTAAAGATTTGATGAAGAATCGCAATTAAAAAAACTCCCACATTTGATTCTAAGCAAAAATTAAGCCTTGAAGATTTTGTTTTTGAGAGTTTAATACCTCTCTCAAAATCTTAATTTTAGGTAAAACTTCATTAATAATATTTAAGCAATTTTTTCTGTATTTTAATTTTTTCTTTTCGAAAACATAATAATTCAATTGAGAAATCTTATCATTTACATTACTTAAGTGTCGGATAAGTTTTCTAATCTCTAACCTAGAACATAGGTTACTATCTAACTTTGCAATATAAGTTTCTATATGAATTGAATTAATCTTATGGTCCAGTATATTTAAGTAATTTTTTTCAGTATTATCAATAATTTCTTTATACCAACTAATATTTCCCTTTATAACTTCCCCACCATATATTTCTTGATTATCTCTTTCAAGAACATCAAGTTCAGCTAATAATCCTTCAATTATTTTAATCTGTTCATTAACTTTTCCGTTATGCGTATCTCTTTGGTTACCAAAGTAAATTACAAAGGCAGCTGTTGTTGATATAAAAATTGTAAGAATAGTCAAAATAGAACTCAAGATAGATTTTATGTATTCTGAAAAAACACTTGTGAATATTATAATTAGAAGAAACATAAAGGCAAAAAAACATACTTTACTAATAAGAAGATTTTCCCTAATTCTCATAGCCATTTAATTAGATAAACGGTTTATAATAATTATTATTCTCATCCAACTTATACCAATAATAAAAACGCCCCCACCAGGAATCAACCACGAGACAACCTACGGTTTTCTTCGTATAATTTTCCCTCTCTTTTTAAAATTCATTTCTCCGACACCTACGATATTATCTGACGATAATATTTACGCCCCCACCAGGAATCGAACCTGGATGTCCAAAGGACTCCGCTCTCTTGTGCATTTATAGGAGGTGCAGAACCTCGGTTCTGCTTTCGAGGCGGATGCAGTACCATTGTGCCATAGGGGCTTTAGATAAATTATTATTTTAACTTTTTAAAAGGAGGGGTTGATAAGGGTGAACCTTGGTTCCCTTTATAATTTATAATTCTTACCACCGCAAACTTTTTAAAAAACTTTACAATTGTTAATATATGGTTTTCGAACTTCCAAAACTTCCTTACAGCTACAATTCTCTGGAACCTTACATAGATGCAAAGACAATGGAAATCCACCATTCAAAACACCACAAGACTTACGTTGACAATTTAAATAAGGCTCTTGAAGGACACGAAGAATTACAGGACAGAGACGTTGAATGGCTTTTGAAAAATCTAGATGCAATTTCATCGAAGATAAAAACTGCCGTAAAAAATCACGGCGGAGGACATTTTAACCATTCATTTTTCTGGACAGTCTTGAAAAGAGACGTAAAGCCGAAGGGAGAAATAGTGAAGGCCATTCAAAATGATTTCGGCGGCTACGACGCTTTCGTTCAGCAATTCAAGCAATCCGCCATTACTCAATTCGGTTCTGGATGGGCGTGGCTTGTTTTAAATCCTGCGAATAGAAAACTCGAAATAATTCAGACTCATGACCAGGAATCTCCAATTACTTTGGGAAAAATCCCACTACTTGTTGTCGACGTATGGGAACATGCATATTACCTCAAATATCAAAACAGAAGAGCAGACTATCTCGACGCATTCGTGAATACAATTAATTGGGACAGAGTCAACGAAAACTACCTCGAAGCCCTAGAGTAGTTGAGAACAACAAAATTTATATATGCTTATTCTAAGATAATTTCATGGATTTAGAATCACAAATGACTATGGAAACAATGGAGTCATTAAACTTGATGAACAGAAGAAACGAATCATTCTCTACGTATGAATCAGTAGTTGCTCAAAAAACCAAGAAAGTATATAGTGGAGTAGCAGTTGAAACAGGATATGTTAAAGCCAAGGGAAAACCTGTTTACAGAGATTTTTCTGAAATGGAAAAAGTTGGCATAAAAGAAGTTCTTCGCGGATTAACTAACAGAAATGAAATATTAGATGTTATGCATAAATTCGCTCATAATAAAGTAAAAACTGAAAGTGCTTTCCTTAGCCAAGGAAATCTTACAGCTGCTCTTCATGCAAGAGAAGATCAAATTGATGAAACTCACTACAAAATAAGAAGAAATCCCGAGGGAAATTGGGCTTACATGAGAAGTGGGAAAGAACAATCATACGGAAATTATTTCGGATAAAATGGTAGAAAGAGAAAAAGAATATGTTGAAAGTTTTAGCGGATTATTAGATGTTGTGGAAATGTCAGAAGTTTTCGATGAAAGAAATAGAGAACAGATTTTAAGAGATGCTAGTAGAAGAGTTTCTCCAAGTTTTGTTCGTGATGCAAGAAGAGATAATTCAACTCCATTAACAAGCAGAGATTACGACATTGCAGAAGTGCACGAAAGAATTATGCAAGGAAGAAAATCTTCATCTTATTTCTCAAATAGAATGATTGATTTGAGAACTGCGAGAAAATATTAATTCTAAATTTTTTTAAACAACTCCGCCTTTCAAAATATCTTCCCAAGATTTTACTCCCAAAGCCACGAGAGCTTCTCTGAAAGTTACAATTGGCTTGGAATATTTTGCATAATCATCAAGCGCGATTCTCGGACACGCAAGTTCGATGAAAGCGTCAACGTGATAGAAATTCATTATTTTGTCTGGAGTAACTTCATTCATGGTAATTATTAATGGTTTTTTTCCTTGCTCTTTTAATTTATCAACAAGATATTTTGGATTTCCAAATCTTTGTCCCGGTTTTATTTCAACAATTATTCCGACAGTTTTAGCATCCTTCAATTTTTGTATTGAAATCGCTCTTTGCTTCAATATTTTTTCTCTCACGCCTTCCATGCTTGTAATTTCGTCATTGTAAACGTCAAGCAAAATAACTGGTTTCTCGACGGCAAGTGCTGCGCCCATCGAATGGAATTTATTACCTATTATCAAAAAACAATCAACGTCTTTTTGTATTGCTCTCAAACCGTTATACTCGCATCCGATAACATGTCCTTCATAAGCCGCGAAGCCCATTTTTTTCGACAAGATGACTTTCTTTTTATTTTTCTCAAAGAATTTTATTATGTTTTCAATTTCATGTCTGTGCTGTATTGAATAGCTTAATCCAATATTTTTGAATTTTGCAATTTTCTTTAGGGATTTTTTCAGCAACGGTTCAAGATTCAATTCGTCTTTTACTTCTATGTACAAAACTGGAAATTTCACGTTTATGAATTTTGCATGACCGAAATGAACAATCAAATCGACGCCAAGAGCTTCCGCTTCCTGTAATGCGATGCTGCATCCACCCCAAGAAGTTTCCCCGGAAAATATTACTTTGATTCCAAGTTTTTCAATTACGTCTGATATTTCCGTCGCATTTTGCTTTATTCCTTCTGGAAGTTGCACTAAAACCTTAGATGGTTTTCTTTTCTTCAATTCAGAAATTAGTTTATCAAGTTCAAAATTTAATGTCATATTTTGATATTCAAGGAAGGGATTATATACATTTTGGTTAAGCCAAACTAAAAATTATTTCAGCCAAATTATTTTTCTTGGATTTAGTCTCATCTTTTTGTCTTTCAAATTTTTGCTTAACTTTGAAATTAAAAAAAGCCAGTCTGTAAAGTCTCTCAAATTCTTTTGACTCCATTTCAAAATCTTCTTCAATATAATCAGAACCAATCAAATCCTCAGGAGACAAGATTTTTCTTTTTATTGGATAAACGCTTACGCTTTTTTCAGAATCATTTATTCCAAGATAAATTATGTTCAGAGAACAATTTGTTTCCGTGTTGTATAAAACTGTATGTCCGGGAATATTTTTGTCCCCAGAAATTTTCTCAAAACTTAAGAATTCGTGAAAGTATTTTTTTATCACTTTATATTTTACCGACCAAATCCAAGCCAGGTTTCAATGTTTTGCTTCCCGGTTTCCATCCTGCAGGACAAACTTCTCCGTCGTGCTCCCTTACAAATTGAGCCGCTTGTATTTTTCTGATTAACTCTTCAGCACTTCTTCCGATGCTGTTGTCATGAATCTCGTAGGCTTTCAAGATTCCTTCAGGGTCAATTATGAAAGTTCCCCTTAAAGACAATCCTTCGTCTTTTATGTAAGTTCCAAACATTTTAGAAATTTTTCCAGTGGGATCTGCAAGCATTGGGAATTTTACTTTTCGTATTGCAGGAGAATTATCATGCCATGCCTTGTGGACAAATTCAGTGTCAGTTGAAACGCTAAGAATTTCAACATTCATTCCTTGAAGTTTATCGTAATTGTTAGCTAATTCTTCAAGTTCCGTCGGACATATGAATGTGAAATCAGCCGGATAAAAAAAGACAACAACCCATTTTCCAGTGTAATCTGAGAGTTTTATGTTTTTTATTTTGTTTTCATGAAATGCTTTTGTTGCAAAATCAGAAACTTTTTGATTGATTCTAACTGTATAAAAAGCAGTATTATTTTTTATCATAGAATTATCCAATATTGCAATTTTAAAAGCTTTGTGCTATCAGAAATCTATTGTAACATTTCCTTTCTTTATATTGCATTGGCAGGCAAGCCTGTGCTTTTTGTCCCTTTCCAAATCTTTTTCAGGCTGTGTTAGCTCGGAAAGATTTCCCTCGCCGTTTACAACATCAATCATGCATGTTCCGCAAATTCCATCCTCGCACCCAAACAAAACTCCAAGTTCTTCGGCAGCAGATTTTATTTTTTCTCCATTGGCAACTTCTCTTTCCTGTTTGTTTTTTGCGTAAATTATTTTTGCCATTTGAAAATTGTATCATTTAATTTATAAATTTATGCGGCTGCGGATGAAGAGCCGCCTCTGCCGGAAACTTTTTTGATTTCAATTTCATTATTGATAAAATAAATATCTGCTTTGCCTATCTTTAAAGTTTTCATTCCCCTTAAAAATTCGGCAACCTCAAGTCTTTCAACTGTTTGAACTGGAGTAACCATAGAGATATATTGGCCATCTGGATTTTGACATGTTTTATAATTTATAATAAATCCCGGAACTAGCACAGACGGATTGCCGTCTTTTGTTGCCCTTTCTAAAATTAAAATTTCCCTGTCGTTGTCTTTGCCGTATGTAATAGTTTCCTCAGAAATATATGTGTAATGCTCGTATTGAGAAAAATCATTTTCAAGCAGCGGCGGATGAACATAAACTATTATTTCTAAATCTTCCATATAATTTCCAGTAAATGAAGTTTTATAATTCTTATGAAATCCAGATTATATTTTCTTATTAATATGCTCGTATGCAGAATAAGCGGCGGTGCATCCGTCGGCAACACCAGTAATCAATTGCTTGAATGGTTTGTCTGTTACGTCTCCTGCGGCAAAAATACCATTAACGCTTGTTTCAGAAGTCATATGATTGATTATTATTTCATTATTTTTATCCAATTTAACACTTAACTTTTTTGCTAAATCTGATAATGCTACATGCCCTATCGCGACAAAAATTCCATCAAGCTCAAGTTTATTTTTTCCCTTATAAGCTCGGTCAAGAACAATGCTTCTCAAAAGACTATCACCCTTTATTTCCGTTAGATTTGTATTGTTAATTATTTCTATTTTTTTGTTTTTCTTTATCCTCTCAAAATTTATGGGCTCTGGATGAATCTCATTTCCTCGGTAAATTATGTAAACTTTTTTTGCATGTTCAGCCAAAAGCAAAGCATCTTTTGCTGCGGAATCCGAGCCGCCCACGACGGCAACTGTTTTATTTCTGAACAAAGGACCGTCGCACAAGGCGCAATAACTAACGCCTTTATTTTCAAATTCTTTGCTTCCGGGAATATCAAGTTTTTTCCACATAGTTCCTGTGGCGAATAAAATAGTTTTTCCAAAATACTCTGCCTTTTCCGTTTTCAAAACAAAATCGCCTTTTATCTTTCTTACATCAATAACTTTTTCTTGTTTTATTTCAACCAAATCATAGCTCCTTGCATGCGCTTCAAGTTTCTTTGCTAGTTCAACTCCGGAAATTTTTGTGAATCCAGGATAATTTTCTACAACATTTGTCGTCGTTATAACTCCGCCGACTGGAAGTTCAGTTCCATGTGTTGTTCCTAAAACTAATGTTTTCATTCCAAGCCTTGCGGCATACATCGCAGCAGCCAATCCGGTTCCACCGCCGCCTAAAATAAGAAAGTCGTATTTTTTATTTGCCATTAATATAATTTACATCCCAAGAGCTTTTTTTATTTCCTCAACATCGTAGCCAACAATTATTTTTTTTCCTATAATAGTTACCGGAACTCCATACTGCCCGGATTTTTTAATCATCTCATCCGCATTTTTTTTGTTGTCTCCAACGTCTTTATCTGTAAATGAAATTTTATTTGCCTTAAGAAATTCTTTTGTCTTCTTGCACCAAGGGCAAGTTTTTGTAGAATAAACAATCACCTTATTTTTCGTCGCCATTATATAAACAAGAATTTTGTGTTTTAAAATTTATTGTAATGGTCCCACGAGGAATCGAACCTCGGTCTGCTCGGTGTAAACGAGCCGTCTTAGCCGTTGGACTATGAGACCATGAAAATTAGACCAGAATTAATTTTTTAAATGTTAGCTTTGGAACCCAAATCTTTTCTAGAAACTTCCAATTCTTTTAATAAATCAAGTTGCTTCATTCAAATCTTCCAAAATCCGAATTTATATCATTTCTCGTTTTCTGTTACCACTTTATTAGAAAACTTTTAAAAGGTTCTGTGTGCTTAATTTGAGATGAGAAACGACGAAAATCCCAACTCTGAAATTCCTGAAATGAATCTGGATAATAATTACTCAAACAAGAAAGTGCCTGTTCCAGAAGTTTCCATGATGCAAAAAGAAATGGAAAAAACAAAAAAGGAGCTTGAAAAATTAAAAGGAATCGTTGTAAAAAAATTTCCCTTCATACAAGCTATCGGTGTTCTTCCACCGCAATCAATTAAAATTTTTATACAAGAAGAAGAAGTTCCAAAAGAAACTGAAAAGCATATCCATCTCTATGTAATAATTCCTGAGGATAAATTAAAAGAAGCTCCAAAAATCAAGAAGGCAATTTTTGAGGAAATAGAAAAGAGCAAGCAGAAAATATGGCTTCATTTGAAAACGCCGGTTGATGTTTGGGAAACTTGCCTTGACAGTAAATTTGAAATTACAAGCGCCATAGCAATGTCTTTCCCGCTTTATGACAAAGGATTCTTGGGAGCGTTAAGAGTTGCAGAAATTCATAAGTCTTTGGTTTTGCAAAAATTTGAAAAATATGTTGTCTCTTATGTTATAGCGGGAAGTCTTGTTCGTGGCGAGGCAATCAAGACGTCTGACGTCGACATATTCATAGTTATTAACGACACTGATGTTAAAAGAATGCCTAGACTTGAATTAAAGGAGAGACTCAGAGCAATAATTTATCAGTACATTGGAGAAGCTTCTGCTCTTGCAGGAGTAAAAAATAAATTGTCTCCGCAGATTTATTTGCTTACAGAATTTTGGGAATCGGTAAAGGATGCCCAGCCAGTTATTTTTACTTTCATCAGAGATGGAATTCCAATTTACGACAGAGGAACTTTCATGCCTTGGAAAGCTTTGTTGAAAATGGGAAAACTAAAACCATCCCCAGAAGCTATTGATATGTTTATGTCAATGGGGGACAAGACGGTAAAAAGGGCGAAGGCTGCATTGCTTGACATTTTGATTCATGATATTTACTGGGGCGTCATAACTCCATCTCAGGCTTTGTTAATGCTATATGGTCTCCCGCCTCCGACGCCAAAACAAACTGTAAAAGAAATGGAGAAAATTTTCTTTGAGAAGGAAAAAATGCTTGAAAAAAAATATATTGATATTCTTGAAAAAATAGTTTCTCTCTACAAAGATTACGAGCATGAAAAATTAAAGGAAATAAGCGGTTCAGAAATTGATGGCCTCCTTAAAGATACTGAGGATTATCTGAAGAGATTGAAAGAATTAAAGGAGCAGATTGATAAAAGCGCGCAGGAAAAAACAATTGAACAGGTTTACGAAGATGTTTTTAGTTTGCTTGAAACGATTTTAGGAAAAAATTCAAAAGAAAAAATGGTGCACGAATTTGAAAACGAGCTTGTCAAGAAAGGGAAACTTCCAGAGCAGTCTCTCAGGATTTTAAATGAAATTATAAGCGCGAGAGCAGAATTCAAAAAAGGAAAATCAAACGCTCATAAAATTGATGAATCAAGAAAGGGAGCGACTTTACTGATTAATTATTTAATTGATTATTCGCAGAGAAAAGATTTGATGAAACTTGAAAAAACAAAAATGAAAATTAGATACAAAGAAAGTAGTCAGGAAAAATTTGCGGAATTGATAGCAAGCAACGGGATGGTTTTTTTTATTAAAGGAAATTTGATTCAGAAAATAACAAACAAATTGGAAAATTCAAATATCGAAGAACTCTCAAAGGCAGTAGGAGAGCAAAAGGCAAAAACTAGCGTCGAGATTAGTCCAAAAGTATTCGAGATATTAAAAAAAGAATTGGGAGAATTTGATATTATACTTTAAAATGGATCAAAAAACAAAAGTTCAGCTTCTGGGCGCAATTGGTGTTTTGGCATTTCTAATGTTTACTGGAACAATGGCGTATCATTATTTAGAAAAATGGACTTTTATTCAATCTTTATATTTTACTGTTGCAACCATGACGACTGTTGGTTATGGGGATTTGGCTCCAACAACCGACATTTCTCGTTTGTTCACCGTTTTCTTTATGATTATTGGCGTTGCAACAAGTCTTACAGCTTTGGGTATAATTGGACTGAGCTTGATAAAGAAAGAAGACAAAATAATCACATCTAGGATTAAAAAATAATTTTTATCAATGGAATATCTTTTTATCCTCGGCAGAAATCCCAAATTATCAATTGCAGAAATTGCAGATTATTTTGAAAATTCAAATCCAGTAATTGAATTTTCTGTAAAAAAGAATGGAATGCTTGCAGAATTTGAAAAAAAAATTCCTGCGAATACAATAAATAATCTTGGAGGAACTATTGCAATAGGAGAAATTCTTGCTTCGGGAAATATTGATGAAATAAAAAAACATTTGCAAAAAATAGAAATCTATTTCGGAAGCAAAAATAATTTTAATTACGCTGTCTGGAATTTTTCTGATGAGCCTTTTTATAATAAAATTCTGGAATATCTGAAGGAAAGATTCAAGAGCGAGAAATTTAAATCGTCAAAAAAAAACTTGTCTGGAAGGTTGAAATTGCAGGAAGGTGGAGAAATTTCAATCCCAAATTCTCTGACTGAAGAAGAGTATTTTGTCCATAAAAAAAATGAAAGAATTTTTTTTGGAAGAATAATTGAAAAAGCAAACTACAAAGAAATAGAAGAAAGGGATATTAAAAAACCGGTAAGAAGGGAAGAACTGGCGATTTCCCCGCGACTTGCTAAAATAATGATAAATCTCTCACAGGTTAATGAAGGTCAAACATTGGTTGATCCTTTCTGTGGCATCGGTGGAATTTTACAAGAAGCATTATTAAGAAAAATTAAAGTTATTGGAATTGATAGCGATTCTGATGCGATTTCGGGAGCGAAAGAAAATCTCGCTTGGGCTAATTTTCAAAAAAAAGACTTTGTTTTAATTAATTCTAATTCTTCAAAATTAAGCATAATTAATTCTAATGTCTTGGTTTCCGAACCTGATTTGGGAGAAACGCTAAAATATCCTCCGGCAAAAAATAAGGCAAGGGAAATTATAAACAATTACGAAGATTTGATGGTTAAAGTTTTAAAAAATCTCGAAAATAAAATTTCTGGAAGAATTGTCTTCACTGCCCCATATATAAAGTTGATAACTGGTGAAAGAAGCGGATGCAATGTCCAAAAGATTATTTCTCAGACAAGATTGAAATTGCACAAGAATTTTCCAATTGCAGAATTCAGGGAAGGACAAGTTGTCGGAAGACAGATTTTTGTGCTGGAGAAATAATTTCAAAAACCTTTAAAAACTATTTTTTTCACCTGTATTGATGGCTGCGGGATTCATAAAAACCCGCAGGAGATTTTTATTATGGCACACGGAAGAGTTATTCAATTCAGAAGGGGAAGACATACAGTTCACGAGAAACATTTCTTGATAGAAATAGACGGAGTTTCAAACAAGTCAGAAGCCGAAAAATATATCGGTAAAATTGTTTCTTGGGTTTCACCCGCAGGAAAAATGATAAAAGGAAAGATTTCTGCTCCCCATGGAAGTAAAGGTGTTGTAAGAGCTATATTTGAAAGCGGCTTGCCCGGACAGGCAATTACAACAAAGGTTGAGATAAAATAAAATGATGCAAAAAACAGGAAAAAGAGAAATAATGCAAATGCTTTCTGAAGAAAAAAGAATAGTTAGTGTGGCATTTTATTCAAGCTACAGAAATAATCCAAATGTTATATTTGGAAGCATAGAACACAGAGAAAGCCAAAACAAACCAGGATATTATATTAGTGATTCTCATATACCTTTGAGAAGTCTTAGCTTGAATAAAAATGGAAAATTATTAGAACTTGAGGTAAGAAGATAATGGCTCTTAGAAAAGCAGCATCGTATTCAAAAAGGTCAGTTGTTCCATATACAAGAATCAGCAGGCAGAAAGGAAAGGCTTACATAAAAGTTGTTCCACCGCAGAAAATTGTAAGGTTCTCAATGGGAAATGAAAAAGGTTTTAACGACGGTAAATTGCCATATCAATTGAAAGTTGTTACAGAAGAAAAAATTCAGATAAGACATAATGCTTTAGAAGCATGCAGACAGTTTATCAACAGATATCTTGAGAAAAATTATCCCGGGCAATATTTCTTCAGAGTTATTCCATATCCGCACCACATTCAAAGAGAAAACAAAATGCTTACTGGGGCTGGAGCTGATAGAATGCAGACTGGAATGCAGCTTTCATTCGGGAAAGCCATGGGAAAAGCCGCAATTCTAAAACAGTGGGATGGAATTTTCTTTATTGCAGTTTCAAATGAGAAAATTACGCAAATTGTAAGACATCTCATTAAGCAGATACGTCCAAAATTGCCATGCAAAGTTAGAATCCTCTCAGAAATAATCAAAAACTGATACTCCTAGTTAGTAATTACATTTAGAAATATTTATAAACTCCAATCTATGGGATTTATCATGGCTGAAAAAAAACCAACAAAGGAAGAAATTGAAAAACAGAGAGAAGGGAAAAGAAAAGCTGCATTGGCTAATTTAAATCCCCAAAATTCTCAGAGCACACTTGTCGATTTGGCGGTAGTTTACAGTATAAATAATTCTAAGGCATATGGGGAAGCAATAGAAGCCCCAGTAGAACAAATATTATTTAAAAATAACATTGGCAGCGGTGCAGTTAATGATTTAATTCATGAAGGATTTAATAATTCCAGACAAGGTGGAAAAAGATATACTGGAACCGTTTCTGAATATGGACTTTTGGAGCAGGCGAATGAAATAGTTATGAGTTCAATTTATCAACTTAAAGTAAGCGATATAATGAGCCTAACCGGTTTGGAAGGAAACTTGAAAAAGGAATATAAAAATAAATATTTGAATGAACTCGACAAAAAAGAAATTCAAGAAATTGCCGGAAGATATTTGGGATATTTAGTGCAAGACAGATTGCAGAAAGTTATCGCTATAACAAAAGAAATGACTCAAGGCGGACTTGAACAGCTTTTGTGCGCTGAAAAGAAAGAAGAATAAAATGACTGAAGAAAAGGAAAAAATTTATGTTGAGATTTCTGAGGGAATTAAAATAGAATTGAATCTTCCAAGAAGAGTCATTGAAGAATATGGTGGCGTTGAAAATATTCAAGAGCACACTAGAGCAGCTGCTCTAGATTTGTATGGCGATTTGCTAACTCCAAGTTTAAAATATGAAATTGGAAGAATGAAGCTTGATTTTAGCTTGAAAAAACTAAAACTTATGAGCGAAACCAAAGATATATCTGCATTTCTTAATTAACCCTTTATAATATCATTTACTAATCTTGCCATCACTTCGAGAAATTCTTGAGTTCTCGTTTGCCAATCATCAATTTCAACGCCTCTTAAATCATTGATTTCTCTATGGGCTATTTTTTTATGGAGAATAAGAAGATCTCTGTACCAAACAACATATTTTATTTTTAGTTTTCCGGAATCTACAAAATTTTTTTTTAATTCTGCAGGAATATGTTCTGGAGAAGGCGCTTGCACTCCTGCCGCGATAAGCGCCGCCTGCGATGAATCAACCATTGCCCAAAATAATCCCTCTATAGAACCCATTTCAGAAGCCTTGCTCCTAAGAATATGCGTCGGAGCTCTTTGCAATAAACTGTAAATTGATTCTGGCGTCGATTTTATTTTCCCGCTGTAAAGCAAAAATTTTAATGGCTCAAAAAATCCCCCGAAATCAATCAAAGATTCCCCATCCCTTAAAATATTTATCACAACAGGGTCACCGCGAATTAAATCTTCCCACCACGTCGTTAATTTTATTGTGTTTATGTGCAGTTCTTTATTGTATGGATTTGCCTTTATGATATTTTCAAGTTCTGTTCTATACCAAGCGATTAATTCCTGGTCCCATATTATCGAGGCATCATCAATGATAATTATTATATCGATATCAGAACCTGAAACATTTGACTGTTTTGCAGTAGAACCGAATAATACAACTGATTTGATAATTTTGTTGAATCTTTGATAAACTTTTGTTGCAAAATCCATTGCAATATTAACTTCATCTTTCATCTGCAATGTCGGCACATTTCTAAGATTGTAAGATATTTTTTCCTTCTTTATTTTTAAAACTGGAGGAACGTCAGAACTCTTTTTTACAACTTTCTTTTTACTGAGCTTGTCGAAGGAGACATTAAAATTTCCTATTTTCTTTTTCTCATTGGGAAACATGGAAATCTTCTCGATTTTCTTTGATTTGCTGACTTTTTTTTCAATTTTTTTTGGAACATCTTTCTTAATTTGTTTCCTTGATTTTGATTTCTCTCGAACTTTTGGAGCGTCATCTTCATCATCAAGTTTCTTCAAACCCTTCTTAAGATTGTTTAGAAAATCATCTTCACCCATTTTGTTCACTCTTTTGTACTATATACTCCAAAATATATTTTAGTTTTTAAAACTTCTCAAAAACAGAACCGTTGAATAAGCTAACAATATTAATCCTGCAACAGCTCCCGCAGCATTGCTCTGATTAACTCCAATTGCCCCGCCGGTAATCTTTGTTCCGAAGCTGACTAATATTCCAATGCCAAAAATTCCTAGAAAAGCAGCGGTGATTTTTTTGGAATCATATTGAGAATATTGTTCCATTCCACTAACTGTTTTTTCAATTCCATGCTTTGTTTTTTCCCTTATGCTGCTCTTGATAATTCCATACCTTTTTCCATCTATCAAACCGCGATGTTTCAAGATATCAACTGCGGGGTCCAAGAACCCCATATCATAAACGGTTGAGACAGCATCGGCAACTTCAGGCATTCTCTGAGCATAGTCGCCAGTTTTGAACAATGAATATAAATCCTGAAAAGCCACCATTACATTATCAAGATATTTTTCACTCTCTAATTCTCCTCTTGCTCTTCTCCCCTCAACGTCAAAAATATTTCCAAAAAATCCCTTTTTCTTGGCCTTTTCTTCAAGCCCTTTTTTTAATATGACTTCTTTTCCTTCATCGTCAAATGCCGCTCCACTAGAGACATAATTGGCTATTTGCCTGTGCACATAACTGCTTTTTTCTTGATTGTCCAAATCTCCGCGTCTTCTAACTTCCCCATATACTTCTTGCGCTTTTTTAGTTAATCTTTTCTTGTCAATATGTTCCACTATGTAACTTTCAAGTCTCCTGAATCGCGGATGATGTTGTGTAATGGCAGAAATTCCGTCTTGAACTGCAGAATTAATTAATTTTTCACCTTCTGAAACTTGCGATTTACTCCTACCCATTTTTATTTTAATATCTTTTAATTAATAAATCATTCCATCGGCGTTCCGCCCATGCGGCTTCTTCCTGCGCCTTGTCTTTGTCCGCCAAGTTCCGTCGGAAGTTGTGTAAATCCTCCGCCAAAAGATTCATAATTTATCTGTGGAAGGAAAGTTCCATACCCGCCAAAATAACCTGGAGAAACTCCCGCAGCTTGATTCCAATAAGGAGCCATGTTCATTGAATAAATGGGGCTTCCTAAAGCTTCCATAGAAACGCCGATTGGATTAGTTTGCTGGAATTGCCACCAATGCGCAGCCTCGACAATTTTCCTCGCTTCCTCGCCTTTTTTCCCAAGCTTTTCCATTACTTCTTTCAAATCAACATTTCCCATTCCCATCGGGAGTTCTACATTTTCATATCCAAAATTATCTGACAGGTGAACATGCTTTACAAGCGGCGCAATTTTCTCGGCTTCCTTAATAATATCTTTTCCAGAAAATCCAAATTGCCTTAACTGATTTATATGTCCAACATCCCATGTAACTCCTATTAATTTTTCAGCTTCTAATTTTGCCTTGTCTTCAGCCATACCGTTCTTGACGGCGTTTTCAACAAATTTATTTCTTGAACCTTCAACAAGTTTCTTCAAATCTTCTGCTCTGGATAATCCAAATCCTGCAGGGGGATTTTCAATATTAATTATGGGAGATTTTTCACCGAATTTTTTGTATGAACTCCATGCAGCATTGCCGAATGTTTCAATGCTCTTTTCCGTCGCATATTCTTCGGCAGGAACATAAACTTGTGGCGCTCCTATTGGGAAACGAGGCTCGGACAAAACTCTTAAATTTTTCATAAATCCGTTTAGTGCCGTAGAAAATCCCATAATATCTTTTTCCTCTCCAGCAGTCTCATGAAAATTTTGAGCAACTTCTTTTAGATAATTAATGCCTCTTTCGTCTTTTTTTGCATCATATGCTTTGTATGCTTTGCTGAAAAGGGAATTTAAGTGTTCATTAATATCTTTTAATTGTTCCTGCGCATTTTCAAATCTTGAAAAAACTTGCTGCTGAGGAAACGTTAAATCTTCAGTTTTTACTTCTCCAGATTTTATTTTAGAATGAATATCCATAACGAGTGGGTAAGTCTCACGCAAAATTCTATCTGCATGTTCCTTTGGCGTAATTAACTGCTGAAGTGAATTTTCCCATTCACTTCTATTCATAATATCAAGTTGTTTCTCAACGCTGTATTGTTTTTTTTCAATCCATTTACCCTCTTCACTTCCTGGAAAATATCCTTCTTGCGTTTTGGCTCCAGTTATTTCCCCAGTGATTTGATTAACGACCGGCATAAATTCTTTGAATTCTTTTCCTTCTTTGTCTTTCGAATATCTTGCTCCAGGCAATTGATTTGCAGTATGAAATGTGACTGGAATATTTCCATGTGGATTAATTTCATGGCTTCTTTCAATCGCCTGCAGAATTTTTCTCTCGGCAATTTCTCTTTGATGTTCACTGAATCCTTGTTGTGAAACTCCGGAGGCGTCAATCAACGGACCGTGAACCGTAATCTCGACGCCAGTTAATTTACTAAGTCTTTGAATTTCTTTCAAATGCTGTTTTGGAATCGCTTCAAAAGTTTCAGGTTGAATTAAAGAAAGTTCCACGACTTTTTCTCCCGGAGCAATTTTTTCAGAAACTTCTTTCAAAATATTTGCAGTTCTAGGGTCTGTGGAAAGTCCGAGTTTGCTTACACTAGTTCTGTATCCGGTAAAAACCGGACCATAACCAGAATCCAAAGAAGAATATCCGCCTTGATAAATATCTGAAATGTGATAATCAGCCATTTTTATATCAATGAAATTTTCTTTATTAATTTTACCTATAATCTCCACGAGCAAGATATTTTTTAGTGTTATTATTTCCTTCAACAAAAGTCTCTTTTTCTATATTTTCCCACCTATTTTGTCTTTTCTCCCCGACTATTCTTTCTCCAGTGTTTCTCATGATATTTCTTGTCTCTCTGCTTTCCTTATTTTCCTGAAGCATCGTTACGTAATCTGAAGACTGAACATATTTCACATCATTATCTCCATTTGGATTTGCCGTCGCCAAATAATTTGATTTTGTTTCTGTATAATTTATAGTTCCACGATTTTCTGCTTCACGGGGCTTGAATACGACACTTCCTAATTGTTCTTCTAAATTGGTGTCCTCATTTCTTGCAATTTTTTCTAAAACTGGGATCTTTGTCGAAGGTTGCAAAAATTCTACAAATTTCTCATCAACAATTTCTTTTTCCATTGGGAAACTTGAAAATTTCTTATTTTCTTTTTGAGAATCTTCAATTTCTTTCTCTAATTCCGTTTCTTCTTTTTTTGATTTATCTTTTAGTTCTGGCCTTTTTATTTCCTTATGAGATATCCGATTCAAATGGATAGTCTTATCCACGGGCTTTTTGTCGAGGACATTATTGGAAATTCCAGTATTGATGGGGGAGTTACGTTTGATAAAATTGATTGCCTCACTCATCTCTTCCTTCGTAATTTTTTTCTTAGACTTTCCTCCAGAAATGATTTTTTGTTTTTTCATTTTTAATTAGATTATGTATAGCTCGGCATTCCGTGCTGTTTCTTGTAAATATCAAAAATATCAAACGTCGTATCTTCCGCTCCACCAATAGCCAATTTTCTCAAATGAGTTTTTTCAATCCATGTGTCTGGACTCGAAACTTTAATTTCATCTTTCTTTTTCTCCGGTTTTGCCTCTTTATTTTTATCATAATATCCGATAAGAGCAAGAATTGGATTTGAATCGTCCATTTGCCAACCGCTCTTTTTCTTCGCATCAATGCTTTTTTCATCAAGGAAAAAATTAATTTCTTCTTGAAGCTGATTCATGCTTTCTGTAGTTACTCCCTCGACAAGTTTCAAAACATCTTCAATGTCTGAATTCAAAAGTTCCTGATTAAGTAATTTCAATTCGTCGCTGTTAAGCGCATATGCATTAAATGATATCTCGGCTTTTCCGCCAAAAACATAATGCGACTGCTGGCTTACTCTTTGGGGAATCCCGCGGAATTTAAATTCAATAAGAGTGCATGAAAAATAATCTCTTTTTATTTTCATTTTTTTAAAATCTAGAGGAAGGTTTCCACTGAGAACAGCATCTTCAACATTCAATTTACTTTTTCCCAACAAAGACAATTCAAAAATAATCGTGTTGAATCCCTTGACAAGACTTGCATTTCTGCTCATGTCTTTCATTTCAAGTTGCTGTGCAGCTTTCAAATATGGCTTCGCCCATCTCGCATAAAGTTTCAAACTATTCACTTGACTTCTCAAATAAGTTTTCTCAAGCTCGTATCTTTTTCTCAACTCTTTTTCCGACTGGTCAAGCCAGATGTTAAATTCCTGAATTCTTGGTTTTAGTATTCTTTTGACGACATCATTCAAATCAACTTTGTCAACATCTTTCTCATCCTTCACGGCTAAAAAAGCGTGAATCAGCGTCTGGAATCCGCCTTGAAACGCCATTGCTTTAATGCTGGAATTTCCCTTATTTATATCAACTCTGTCCATCCAAATCTGTTTCAATGAAAGCATTGCACCTTCCATCTTTGATTTATCTTTTAAGCTATCGTAATTCTCCAACCTAATCCTAAATTCTTTCAAATCATAAATAATATTCAAGACACTCTTCAAAACAGTATTCACGTCGCCGAGAAGTTTGCTTCCTTGCTGCTGCATTACCGTCGCTCTTTGTCCAAGTTCTGCAAAATGTCCGCTTCCAGGAGACGATGCAAAATTGTCGACGATTTTCTCTGGAGACATTCCCCTATTTTCAAGTAAATCAAGAATGAAAAAATAAATTGGCTCCAGAGTTTCCGAGGAGGAATCATAGACTATTCTATGCTCTCCGAGAGATTTTTCTTTCACCTCGTCAGCAGGAATTTTGTCTGCAGAACCGTACTTTGCAAGAAGCTCTCTTCCATTTTCCGCATAAAGCTCGGGATTAATTTTCCCAAAAATCTGTTTGATTGAAGCCATTTAATGTAATATATAATCATACTTATAAATTTTAGGAAACCTTAAAAATAATTTAATCTTATAAAAGAAATGGGACTATTTGGATTTGGAGGAAAAGGCAAAGTTATTGACTTGGGGAAGAGATTCAGAGAACAGGAAGAAGAAAAAATTCTAAATAAAACTGTTGCTCAGCCAAAAATTCCAGAAATTCAAAATATCCAATCTCCAGTTTTCAACGGAATGCCAGAATCAGAAGATTCTGAGAGCATTGAAGAAAAAAGAAAAAAACTTGCAAAAAGATTGATGGATATGGCGACAAAAATGGACGAACTTTCAAATCTGATTTATATTCTTCAGCAAAGAGTTGAGGTCCTGGAAAAGAAAACAAAATCAAACGAAGTTTCCGGATAAATTTATTAATCTTATTCTTCTGTTATGATAATGAAGGACATTGAAAAAAAAGCCCGAGCTTATGCATTAAAAAATTCTATTTCCCACGACGGAAAAGCTCAGCAAGGCGCGGTTATTTCTTCCCTTTTCCATGAGGGACTTAAAAAAAGCGAAGTCTCAAAATATGCAAAGATAATTTCAGAAATAGTTAAGGAAGTAAATCATCTTAATTTGGAAGAACAAGAAAAAGAATTTAACAATTTAAAAGAAGATATAAGTGAAAGAAAAGGACGTGAAGGTTTGGAAGAACTCCCAAATGTCGGGAAGAAAGGAGTTATTATGCGCTTCGCTCCAAGTCCTTCGGGGCCGTTGCACATAGGACATGCAATGACTGCTTCATTATCATATCTTTATGTAAAGAAATATGGCGGAAAATTTATTGTAAGAATTGAGGACACAAACCCTGAGAATATTTATCCTCCGGCATACAAGATGATTGAAAATGAATGCGTATGGCTTTTCAACGGCGAGGCAGAAATCATAATTCAATCATATAGAATGGAAATTTATTATGAATACGCTGAAAAATTAATCAAGAAAAATTCTGTTTATGCTTGCACATGCTCCCAGGATGAATTTGAAAAGTTTGCATTATCAAAATCAAACTGTCCATGTAGAAATCTGGATGTGAAAGAAAATATGGTGAGATGGAAAAAAATGTTGGATGAAAATGGTTTCAAACAAGGAGAAGCTGTTTTAAGATTCAGGTCAAACATGAAGCATCCAAATCCTGCGATGCGTGATTTTCCACTGGCGAGAATTAACACAAATCCGCATCCGATTCAAAAAAATAAATATCGCGTTTGGCCTCTTATGAACCTCGCAGTTGCCGTCGATGATATTGAAATGAACATAACTCATGTGATAAGAGCAAAGGACCATATAGACAATGCGAGAAGACAGGAGATGATTCACAAGGCTCTTGGAAAAAAATCTCCATGGACTGCATTCCTTGGGAAATTTAAGTTTACAGATTTGGAAATTTCAAAAACAAAAATGAGACAGGCAATAGAAGAAGGGAAATATTCTGGCTGGGATGATGAAAGATTGCCGACACTAGAATCTCTGAAGAAGAGAGGATACAAACCGTCAGCATTTTGGAATTTTGCGGAGCAAATAGGATTGTCGGAAAACGACAAAGTGATGGACAAGAAAGAATTTTTTACTCTGCTTGACAGCTTCAATAGGTAAAAAGATTTTTAAACTGCTTTCATTTAATTTGATTATTAAAAGAGATAAAATGATAAACAATAAACAAGGTCTTTCAGATATTATATTGACTTTGATAATGATTCTTCTTGTCCTAGTTGCAGTGGGAGTCGTCTGGGCTGTTGCAAGCGGTGTTATCAATCGAGGAGCTGGAAAAGTTGACCTTGGAACAAGATGCTTGGATGTTGATATAAGAGCAACAGCTTTGAGAGAAAATAGTCCTGGAAATTATTCCCTAATTCTAGTAAGAAGTGCTGGTGGGGAAAAAGTTGCAGGTGTGAAAGTTGTTTTATTCGGTAATTTAAACAATACTGGTGTAATTAATGGCGCTGGTTTGGACCCATTAGAAACAAGAACCGTGATCATTGATTCTACAGCTAGCGGAGGACTTACAAACGCAACAAAAGTTGAAATAACTCCTTACTTCAAAGATGATTCTGGAAAGGAACAGCTTTGCTCCACAACAACCAAGTTTAGCTTTTGATTAAATTTAAAAACTCTTTTTTCACTTATCATTGACGGATGCGGGATTCATAAAACCTCTGGAGGTTTTTATTATGACAGTAATTAAAGTTTAGCTATCTTTCTAATAACCTTTTTATATCATTCTTGACTGAATTAAATTATAAGTCAACTCTCTCAAGGGAGGGTTGATAAGGGTGAACCGTGGTTTCCAGATTGGCCCTAAGCAGTATCTTAAGGGAAAGTTTGATAAAGAAAACCATAGGTTGTCTTTATATGACGGCTGTGGTCCATTGGTAAGACGCGAGACTGTGGCTCTCGAGAAGGGAGTTCGATTCTCCCCAGTCGTCCTGAACGTAGTGAAGGCGACGCGGACTGAAAGTCCTCCAGTCGTCCTCAAATAAAAGAGAAAAAATGAAAAAGAATATATTATTCATATGCAGATATAACCGATTTAGAAGCAGAATCGCCGAGACTTATTTTAACAAAATAAATAAAAATAAAGATACATTTGCAAAAAGCGCTGGATTGATTAGAGGAGAACCTATAACAAGTGCACAAATAATTCCCGCAAAGAAATTCGGTCTTGATATATCGGGAGTTCCACAAGAACTAAGTTATAAAATTTTAGATTGGCAGAATATAATAGTTATCGTCGCGGATGACGTTCCGGGAAACATCTTCAGCAAAAAGAACAAGGAAACAAAAAAAGTTTTTTACTGGAAAATAAAAGACGCCAATCTAAGAAAAGGCAGAACTGCAGAAGTAGTCATTAAGGAACTAATTGTAAAGGTTAAAGAATTTGAAAAACAATTAAATAAAGGAAAGAAAAATGGAAACAGTTAAAGGATTCAAGGATATTGTTGGAATAGAAGCCGAAAAATTTTCCGAAGTAAAAAAGATAATTGCCGAGACTTTTGAAAAATACGGATTTGAACCGGCAGAGACTCCGATAGTAGAACAAGAAGATTTTGTTAAAGGAAATTCACAAGATGAAGCAGTTTCAGACGTGTTCAAGCTAAAAGACAGAGGAAAAAGAAATCTTGCTTTGCGATATGAATTTACATTCCAGCTAAAAAGATTGATGAAAAATAAAAAATTGCCGTATAGAAGATATCAAATAGGTCCAGTTTTCAGAGATGAACCTGTGTCTTCTAACAGGTTAAGGCAATTTACCCAATGCGACGCAGACATTGTAAATTCGACTTTCAAAGATGAAGCGGAGATTTTAGCGATGACAAATGAAGTATTGAATAAGTTGGGAATAAAGCCGATTATTTTGGTAAATAACAGAAAACTATTGAATGAAATTATGGATGATTTGAAGATAAAGGAAAAAGATAAAGAGCAGGCATTGAGAGAAATTGACAAGTTTGATAAAATTCCGGAAAAAGAAATTGAAATAAATCTTAAAAAATTCGCAGCAGAAAAATTTCTTAAAGCATTAAAAAAGGGCGAAGATTATTTTAACAAGTTTGAAAGTTACAAGGAAATAATCGGCTTGATGGAATATTGCAAGATTTTCGGAATAAAAATATTATTTTCTCCAACGATTGTTCGCGGGCTTTCTTATTACAATGGAACAGTCTTCGAAATAAAAGCCAAGGAAATAAAAGAAACAATTGTTGCCGGCGGAAGTTATGTTTTTAACAATGTTCAATGCACTGGAATTTCTTTTGGATTGGAGAGAATTTTTCCAATAGCAAAAATAAAAATTGAAAAAGAAAAATTCATCATCGTTTCTCTAAATCAGGATAAGGAGGCAATAAAAATTGCAAATAAATTAAGAAGTGCTGGAAAGAGCTGCATAATTTATTATGGAAAACCGTCAAAGGCATTGGAATATGCAAATGCCTATTTTATACAAAATGCAATCTTCGTCGGTGAAAAAGAAATAAAATCTGGAAAATTAAAAGTCAAGGACTTAAGAACTGGTAAAGAATCAGCTTTGAAGATTTAACGTTTGCCAAAAAATTCTCTGTTGGTTGCCTCAATATCAAAAAATTCTTTTATGTATTTATCAACATTTTTCCATAAATTTTCTTCTTGGGGTGAAATTTTATCATATTGCAATCCAAATGCAGTAAGATTTAATCTTCCAAATAAACCTTCTTCCTCTTCTTTATCTTTTCCAAAACTTCTTTCAAGATAAAATTCGGCGCTTATAATACCGTCTCTTATTATTCCTTTAAGTTCTAAGCAGTATTCCCTAAGATTTCCAGAATCAATCGTTCCACAATATATGGAATTATAACTTACATCACATTTTCCTTTATCGGAAACATATTTTAACATTTCCACAATTTCTTCTTTCTTTATTGGTTTTGGAAAATCAATTTTAGCAAGCTCTTCTAAAGCTTTATTTTCTGTCATTATTTTTTTATTTGGATTGGATATATAAATATTATTATGATGCTCTTAAAAGGAGAGATTAGTGTAAGGAGAACCAATGATTCTCCTCATGGGCCTGTAGTATACCGGTATTACGCTTGGCTGGCAGTCAAGAGAACCGAGTTCGATTCTCGGCAGGTCCACTTGCGATTGAAAATCGCACCTGAGATATCGGAGAAAAAGATTTTAGGCGAGAGGGAAAGTTAAGCGAAGAAAACCGTAGGTTGTCTCGCAGTTGATTCTCGGCAGGTCCATTACGTTAATATTGGGCATTCAGGTAATCCAGAATCAAATTCCCTTATCTCTTCTTCACCCTTTAATATTTTTTCAAGATTTCCAAGCGCATTAAAAATGAACAGCTCTTTTCTACTTGCATCTAAAATGCCGATGGTGTATTTCTGTATTTCTTCTCCATTATATTTGCAAATAAGGGAATAAACTACAGTATCTATATAGCGATCAATCGTGCCGACTTTTGAATAGGAGCCTTTCTTAATTTCACGGGTGCTAACAGAGTCAATAAGTTTTGTTTTGTCAGAATAATCTAATTGACTAATTGAATTTGAAGCTAAACATCCTGAGAGAGCAACTGTTGCTAGAATTTTTATTAGAGAAATTTTCACGTTGTTTGCAAGATATCAATATTCTTATTCTTTTCTAAATATCAAATTATTCCAGAGAAAGTTCAATGAAATCGGGAATTTCCTGAATGTCAGATAAAAGTTCTCTGATATTTTTTCCGGAACCATGCACTAAATAAATTATTGTGAGTACTTTTTCTTTCTTGTTCATTCTCTTCGAAAGAAGCTTGTATCTTTCCATTTTATGTTTTTCAAACAATTCAATTATATGCTTATCTCCGTCTAATCTTTTTATTTTTACACCTAATTTTTTTTGATAATCTCCAATGCCCTCTTTTTCCATATATTTGTCAAGATAAACACAAACCCATACAAAAGAATAAACTAATGTGGCCATATAATATTGTCCTAAACCCAGCAAGACTCCGAATATTGCGAAAAGCCAGATGCTTGCTGCCGTCGTAAATCCAAAAATTCTGTCTGTTGTTTTTATCAGTGCTCCAGCGCCAAGAAAACCTATTCCCGTTATTATTGCTCCTAAAAGAGGCACTGGATTTCCATCTCCGAAATTCATTGCAATAATTGAAAGACTGCACGAGCCGACAGACACGAAAACAAATGTTCCGAAGCTGACTGGTTTATGCGAGCTATGCCTTTCCAAACCAAATAACAATGCAAATAAAAATGTTAACAGAAGTTTGAAAGTTACTATTAGGAATTCCATTCGCAGAGCAAATAGGTCTAATTTTTAAATTTAATTATTGGCAAAACTAATAATCATTTCTTTGTTCCTGACTTCCGGATGAAATAAAACACAGTAAATTTCTTTTGTTTTGTGTTTTACTGCCTGCGGAATTTCGGACTTTGTAAATTCTGTAAAATCTCTTGGAAAAATAGTATATTGATTGTGCAGATGATATACTTCTTTTTCTCCAATCATGCCGAGAAAATTCTGCTGAAAATTTTCCTTGTAAAATCCTATCTCAACTTTGTCTCTCATTCTGCTGCCCCAAAATCTCCCGATTATCTGCATTCCGCCGCAAATTGCTAAAAGCGGTTTGTCAAAATTTTTAATCCAATTAAATTTTTCAAGATTTTTTAGATATTCAAAATCCTTAAGACTCGTGCCGCAAATTATCGCTTTATTGCATTTATCTAAATCATTTTCATTTATTTGCTTGTAATGTTTTGTGAAAAAATTTATTTTGTTCTTTTTCAAAATGTCTTCGACAGGTTTTACAAATTCGTAATAATGCAGTTTTTCTTTGCAGAGATTTATTAGAAGAATCATTTTATTTCAATCTCCATTGTCCACGAATTGCCGGAACCATTTATTTCCATTGGCTTGGTTTTCAACTCTTTTTTGAAAAGCGGACACCATGTTACAAAGCTTTCAAATTCTCCGCCTTCTCCAGCAGGATTTATTTTGTATTTTTCATTTAATTTTCTAATTTCTTTTATAAAATTCTCGTCTATTTTTTTTCCAAGCCAGCTTTTATTAAACGGATAAGCAAAAACTCCCGTGATGATTATTTTGAATCTATTTTTAATTAATTCTTCAAGCAATTCGAATTGATCTTTTTGCCAAAGAGGATTAAAGCATTCGATATTTAATTCGTTGCAAATTTTCTGAATCCTCGACGCCTGATAAATACTTTCGACGGCTCCAGTAACGATTCCTTCAATTTTATGTTTTTTTATCGCCTTTTTTATCGCCTTTTTTAAATCAGACAATTCAAATTCTTTTTTGCCTGTTGTCTGTTGCATAATAATTGGAATTCCCATAACCTTCGCCTGATTTTTTGTTTTATCAATGGAAGGTGTATGAAACATGAAACTTTCTTTGTTGTCCGAAATTAGTGAAATAAGACATGAAATTTGATAGCCTTCTTTCTTTGCAAGATAAGCTGCAAATGTTGAATCCTTTCCGCCGGAAAATAAAACGCCGAGTTTCATTTTCTAATTATATTAACTAAATTTTTAATTACATTTTCTAAATTCTTATCAGTAACTGAAATTGTAAAATCCGCCCATTTTACGTACACGGGAGTTCTTTCCTTATACAATTGGATAAAACCCTTTTCTTTTAACCCTAAGATTCCCCTTTGAGGCAGATTACTTATCCTATTTAAAATATTATTTAGATTATCTTCGAGATAGATAACAGTAGAATTTTCCTTAAGAAAATCCATGGCTTTCCGATTATAAATAATGCTTCCTCCCGGAGAGATAATTCTATTTTCTGAGCCATCAATATTTATTTTAGATATGAATTCCCCTTCGATTTTGGAAAATTTAGCTTCCCCGTATTCAGTAATAATTGCCTGCAAAATTTTTCCATATTTTTCTTCGATAAGTCTGTCTATATCAATAAATTTCCATTTAAGACATTCGGCTAATCTTTCTCCAATGAAGCTCTTTCCGACTCCAGGCATGCCGATTAAAGTTAAATTCATTTTAATGAATGCTTATTTTGTTATATAAATTTATTTAAACTGATTTAATTGACAATAGAAATGGGATACATTAGAAATGATATAGAAGCAGAATTGCAGATGATGAGATGTGCCTATATGGGCTTAAAAGAAAGAAACCCAAATCATGAATTGCTGAATTTGATTTCTTTAGATTCAGATGAACGGGGATTTAATAATATGAAATCGTTATGGGATAAATATCCTGAAAAAACACACCCCACCGGAATACATGTTTATGCCGCATACACCCTTGAATTGAAAGTTGCAATGGGCAGAAATCCGCTTCTTCCAAATTTTTTTGACTGAGTAATTTAAAATTTATCTAATTTTTCTTCAGTCACATCGATATTTTCGTCCGTCTTCAAATCTGCAAACGGGTCATGGTTCTCAAAATATTTGTCTTTAAGCCATATATTAATTTCTCCAAAATGCTCTTTTTGAACTATCCAGATTTTTTTCTGATTTTCAAGATGCAAGATGGATGAAAATGAATAAATTTTTTCTTCTCTGTCTCCACCGACTAATACTGAAAATGGAACATGCATTTCGTTTTTATTATTTTCAAAATGCAAAAATAATTTTTCATAAATTTCTTTTATTTTATCCTGCGATATATATTTTCTCTTTGGCAGAGATATTAAAATCTCTCTAAACGCGTTTTTGTTTGTCAATTCTTTCTGTATCCTTCTATTTTCAGTAATTATTGCTTTATTCAGCGATTCAACCAGTTCATTTAGCGTAACTCTCCTGAATCTTGGTATTGGGCTTTTCAAAATAAGCTCTGGAATCTCGTCAAATTCCATTTCTTCTGATACAATTTTCTCTTTTTTCTCTTTCTTTCCAAATAAAATTTCGTCGATGCTTTTTATGTACTTATTAAGAAGTATTTCTGATTTAATCCTCAAAAGCAAAGCAGCTGCCAAAAGCACTTTGCTCGAAACAAAATAACTTTGCTCTTCATATTGTTGAAGTTTTTTAAGATAGTTATTTGTAAGAACAATTATGTCAACGTTCCAGGGGTCCAATTGCTCTGAATTAATCAAATCATATATAATTTCCTGCCAGCCTATTTCTTTGCTGAAAACAATGCTATGAATTTGCTCTTGATTCGCGCTTATTTTCTCATTTTCAACTCTAGAATTATTTTCCTCTTCCATTATTTATTTAATAAGCTACATTTTATAAACTTGTTTAAAGTCAAATGAACCTGCAATCATATTAGAAAAAGACGAAAGTAGTGCCTATAATATGCTAAGTAGTACCTAAAATTACTTGGAATAATAACCACTATAAACTAACTACTTATCGTCATCCTTGAAGAGTAACAAAACCGAAAAGTTTATATATTACTTATTTCTCTGTTTTCTATCACCTCTTTTTCCCCAGGAGAGCATTCATGTCATCTTTTTGATCGGCTTGAAAACTCTCCTCGGGGTTATAATCTTAAATTTATTTAAGTCGTGGATTAAGTTAGTTCTTTTTAGGATTTACCTCCACGCAAATATTCTTATAACTAATTATCTTTCAAAAAATATGTCTAATGTCTATAATCTGGAATTTAAGGCAATTGAAAACCAGCCAAGATGGTTAGACAATATAATGGAAATTGCTGAGCGAGATGGCGTCATTTATCATAGGAAAAAGGGAAATTATATTATTTATATTCACGAGAAAGAAAGATATTCTTGCATGGAATGCGGAGTTACAATTAGTACTGTCGAAAGAGAACATCATGTTAGTTACGGGCTTCCGATTTTAAATATTAATGCTGAAATTGAACAAATTCCATACTGTCCAAATTGCGAAGAAAAGCCAAATGATTCTGGAAAATTTATAATTTTAAAAAGAGATTAATTAATTTTTTCTGATTAAAAAGAATAATTATATAAATAATGTTTATGTTAATCTATAAATTTAGAATATGGGCATTAGGGATTTAGTTAATGCGATAGCGGGATTGTCCTTGCTTGTAACTGTTTCTTTCAGTGAATGTAACGGGGTAAAATGTAATGAATTATGCTAAACCACCCCTTTATAGAATTGTAAAAGAATCATTGGATTATGCGCTTGAGTTTTATAGAAAAACTATGGAAGATTCTAGAGAAAGAGGTGAAATAATAAATCACGATACACTTTTTGTAAAAGTGCTTGGTAAAAATCTTAGGCATATTTTAGGTGATTGTTTGGAAGGAAAATACGATAAAGAAATTCAAGAGGCGATAATTAAAGTTATGGGGGAACGCGTAAACTGATGACAGAAGAAAGTACAGATAATTCAACGGGAGAAATAGAATCTTTAGAGAAACTTGTATCTCCAAAACTTAATGAAATACTTTTGCAAGCAGTGCAAGAAGGATATGATTATTATATAAGCAGAATTTCAAGACTTAAGAGAAAAGATTATGATGGAATGGGAAGAATAAATTGTTCCGCTATATTAGTAGAATCTCTTGGAGTGACCGTAAAAAAATTCTATGAACTTCAGCAGGAGAATTCTGAGCAAATCAATTTTGAATTTATGGGAACTAAAAAAAATATGAATTAATGCAAAATTTCTTAAAGCATATTAAAAAAAGAAAATAAGAAGTTTTCATTCGCCAAGGGAACATGTCAAATGAAAGCAATAAAATATATAAACCAAAATTCGCATGACTTGTTATTAAAAAACTAAAGGGGTTTTTTAGATAAAAAAGATGGGTGGACAAAAAAAATATCTGATAACATCAGCGCAGGCATGTGCTTCACCCCATAAAAATTTCTTAAGCGGACTTGAAAAATATGCCGACGAGCACGGCTCGGAAATTATAATTCTTCCAATGATAGGAATGAATGCCCACGAGGGTATTTATGAAAAAACAGATAAACACGGAGATTCTTACGGCGGTTTGGACAAGTCTCTTGAAAAATACTGCATTGAATTTGGCAAAAGAAAATTAAATAATAATCTTTACATAGAGCAGTTTGATGTCCAGCCGCAAAACATTGACCCATTGACGAGCCAGTTGGATTTTGCATACACAAGCGTGATTTTTGCAAGCCCGAAGCAGAGGCTGAAGGCGATATCCGATTCAAATTTCAAAATGCCGAGAATTGTTCAGACAACTGGAGCATGTACTCTCCCCCGTTATGCCAATCGCGAAAACTGCGAGGATGCAGAAAGATGGAGACGCGGAAGCATAGCGAAAAAACAACATGTTATCGGAGGCTTGATTGTTGAAATTGAAAATGAAGAGATATTTCATTTAAGAAACATAAGGGCTGATAGCGAAGGAAAATTTGTCGACTTCGGTTTAAAATATGACGGAAATAAGAAAACAAAATCTATTTTAGAAGCAATAGTTTTTGGTGATTGGCATGTTGGTTATACAGATCCTTTAGTAAGAAAAGCTAGTTATGAAATGATTAAAGAATTAAAACCAAAGAGAATTATTCTGCACGATTTTTTTGACGGACATTCTGTTTCTCCGCACAAGGATGATAGGCTAATAACTGAGCAATTAATTGAAGGAGTTGATAAGGGCTTTGATTCATTGGAGGAAGAATTAAAAGCTTGTAGAAATGAATTGTTGAATTTTAACGAAGCAATGAAAGGAAGGGAGATATATGTTGTTGCTTCAAATCATAATGAATTTTTAGACAGATATCTTGACAGCGGCAGACTTTTCAAAGACGCTAAAAATAGAAGGATATCGCTTGAACTTTCTATCATATTATCTAATGATAAAAATCCTGTTGAGGGTGGAATAAGAATGATAGGGAAAATTCCAGACAACATAAAATTTTTGAGAAGAGACGAAGATTTGAAAGTTCGTGGTTATCAGCTCGCTGCCCATGGAGACAAGGGTCCTAGTGGGGGACGCGGTTCCATAAACACTAAACGAAGACAGTTTAGAAGGTCGATAAGCGGACATGTCCATAGCGCCGAAATTAAGGGTGACACATATATTGATGGAACATCAACCCCCCTTAATTTATTTTACACAAAGGGAAGCCCGACGGACTGGACAAACACGCATGCTTTGTTATGGGATAATGGGACTGTCCAAATGATAAATGTGATTTTTGGAAAATGGAAAATTAAGTAAAATTCTATTTGTAATCCATTAAGATAAATATAATAATTAATGGATTTTTAGTAAAAGATGAAAACTGCATATAAACTATTAATTATGGGAATGGTTTTATTTAGTTGTGCATCTCAAGATTAATTAAAAAATTGCTGAGTAAAATGATAAGCAAAATATGCTTTATTTATGGGAAAGGTTTTCTTTTATAATTATTTCTTCGTCTCGAATTCAGAATAATGGCATTTTCCGCAATAAGTTCTTCCTGGAGTTTCCATTAAAAATATTCCGGGTCCGCATCTTGGGCAAAAACTTTTTCTTGTAACTTTGTCGCCTTGAATAGTATACTTTGTGTACTTCTTGCTTGTTGGCTTATTTCTGTGTGGCTTTTTACCGCCCTTCTCTGACTTTGCCATTTTATTGAGCAGGAGAAGAAACTGCTTTCTTCGGTTTTAATTCTATTTCATCCCTTAATTCTTTTGAATCATATATGAAAACAGTTAAATAAAAAACATCAGAACCAAATCTGCTGTCTATTTTTTTAATTTCAATATTTTCTATCGGTGCTGAAAATTTTTCCGAAAAAAACTTATCAACATCTTTTTTATTTGGCATTGTTTTGGATTTCGTCTCTGCATGAGTTTCCTTTCTCTTAAACAAATGATTTTCTTTTTGAGAAAGTATTTTGAAATGTTCCATTATATTTTAATTGCGTAAGTTCCCTTTTCTTTTATGTTTAATTTTTTCGCGATTTCTGATTTCTCAGTATCAAGGATTATTGTTTTTCCCTTGAAATTATCGGTTGATTCTTTAGAGCCGCAGCCAATGCATTTGTCTCCTTCGTAAACTCTATTACATACTCTGCAAGCTTTTTGTTTCGCCATTTTAGTTATAAATATTATTTAATTTTAATTCCCTTAAAAGGGATAATTCAACTTGTCTTGGAAGTATTTTTCTTTCCGGAATTTCAAAATATTTTGTTTTTTCCATCTGCTCCAATTCTTCAAGTCTTTCTTTCATTTCTCTTTTTTGTTCTATTGAATAAAATCTCATTTTGCTTTTTTCTTTCCTCCTTTAATTTGGCTTCCTAAAGACGAATTAATGGAAATCATTTTTTGCCCTTTCCTTTATTTCCTTTAGAAGCCTTATCTTCATCTCTCGATGCCTTTTTTGATTCTCTTTCTTTCTTTGTCTGATCTTCTTTAACCCATTCCATTTTTCCCAATCCCGGCTGTCTCATTGTCAATCCTATTTTTGGAAAATTTCCCTTGTGACTTATTGCAACAATTCTTGCCATGCATAAGTCTCCCGACTTCAAACTTCTCTTGGAATTTTTTCCAAGCAATGAATTTGTTTTGCTGACGCTGACATAATCTTCCATAGTCTGTCCTATATGAATCATTCCTTTTATGACGCCCATGTCTATGAAAGCTCCAAAATTCGTTATTTCAGTTATTACTCCATAAACAAGTTCCTGCATTTCTGGTTTGAATGTTATTAATTTGAATCTTGAATTGTAATATGCTGCTCCGTCTCCAGGAATTATTACTCCCTCGCCGACTTCCAAAACCTCGACGACAGAAACGACTTTTCCCATTTCTTTGTCGTAATAGTCTTGGTAAATTTTTTTAAGTTGATTTGTGACAGCATCTATAGTAGGCAAACCGAACAAATTCGGTTCAACTCTTACATAATCCTCAACTTCTGTTAAATAGAACATCTTAAAATTAAACTGAAATTCGCTTTAAAAAGCTTTTTAATATCGTTCAATAGAAATTTCTAAAGAATCTCCAGCTCTTTGTTTCCCCTTACAACAAGTTTTTGATTCTTTACTGTTTTCTTTATTTCTCGATCAAGCGTCGCAATCACGATTTTAGGATTTTCTGCGGCAAATCTTATAATTCCTCGGTCAACATTCTTTTCCTTTATATCAATTTTCTTGAAATTATTTTCTTTCAGAATTTTTAAGGCAAGCTCTGCATCCTTTTTAAAATGAAATTTTTTCCCGGATTCCGAAAAACTTTCAATCTCATTAATTACTTGCTTTGGGATTAAAATTTTGAATCCTTCAAATTCCAAAAACTCGAAAAAATCAACTTTCTGTTTTACGCATGTCAAAATAAAATTTGTATCCAGTAAAATGGCTTTCATAATGAATAATACATCTGCAATTATATAAATTTATTTAAAGAAGATTATTTAACAAAATTTATGTCGAACAGAATAATAAATCCACAATATATTGGAATAAAATGTCTTGAAGTTAAAAAGGAAGGGGAGTGTTGAAACAGTTTATTTTGTTCCATCTGACGGAGAGATTAGAACATTTATAGATTTTGACGGTGGAAGTTTTGGTGAAATTGATTTAACAGAATATTCAATTTGGGGATGGAAATGCAATAGAGCAGATATGTACAATTTGTCTCAACGTGAAATTAGTCCGGAGAGAAATAAAAGAATAAAGGAATCTAAATTAGGTAAATTTTTGACGCAGAAATAATTCCGAGAACATTTATTAATATAAAATTCTTATCGAAAAGATGGAAGAGAGGGAAAATCTTTACAGAATTCTTAAGGAATCTAGATTTGCAATCAAGGACCATAATGTTATGAAATTGAAAGAGCTGAGCAATCAGACAGTTCATTCAGCATCGATAGCAAGCGATACAGACAGCATAACAGTTGCCGTATTAATTTATTCTTTGAGCAAAATAATTGAAAGAATTCCAGAATACAATTCAAAAGAATGTCTTTCATTCTGCAATTTTGCAATGCTTGAAATTCATAAAGCGGAAAACGCCTTGAAAAAGAGCGATGATAAATTATTCAGGGAAAGTCTTGAGAATGTAATGAAGTCGATAAGCAAGCTTTCTCCGGATTTGAGAAAAGACGTTCAAGATGTTTTAAGAAAGGCGAGCATAAACAAGGCTTCTAAAATTTACGAGCACGGAATTTCCATGGAACAGACGGCAAAACTTCTTGGAATTACAATGTACGAGCTTGCAAGTTATACGGGACAAAAAGAATCTTTGAACACACCCCTGACAAAAACACAAAATGTTCAAGACAGAATTAAACTTGCTATGGATATATTCAAATGATTTTAAGATCAAAAGAGAAAGCGCTGATTTTTGATTCAAGCACTTTAATAAGTTTGTCGATGAATAATCTGTTCAATGAAATTCGCGGCTTGAAGAAAATTTACAAAGGAAAATTTTTGATAACAAAAGAAGTCAAGGGAGAAATAATTGACAAGCCAATGACGATAAAAAGATTTGAACTTGAAGCAATAAGACTTAAACAACTTCTTGATGAAGGAATTTTGGAAATGCCGTCATCTTTAGGTGTTAGCGACAGAGATATCTCAAATAGCACATATGATATTCTTGAAAGAGGAAATAAAATTATGAATGGAAGAGGAAGAGATATCCATCTTATAGACTTGGGAGAATGTTCTGCTCTTGCCCTGAGCAAAATACTTACTGCTAAAGGAATTGAAAATGTTCTCGCCGTGGATGAAAGAACGACAAGAATGCTCTCGGAAAAGCCGGAAAATTTGAGAAAACTTATGGAGGAAAGATTGCATACTCCAATAAAAGCCAAAGAAGAAAATTATTCTTTCTTCAAGGATTTTAGATTCATAAGGTCAACCGAATTAATTTATGTGGCATACAAAAAAGGGATAATAAAATCAAACGACAAGAATATGCTTGATGCGCTTCTCTATGCCTTAAAATTCAAGGGAACAGCCATTTCAGATGATGAAATCAACGAGATAAAGAAACTGGCGTAATGTATAAATTTCTATGTAAAACCTTTTAAATATATTTTATTCAGAGAGAGATGGTAGTGCGAAGAACAGTAGAGCGAAAACTAAGAATTAAGATTGATGGTAATGTTAAACTCGATGAGATTGTTGAACGAGCGCATGAGCGTGATTTTATTATCCATCCTGAAGTAAATGAGATTTTTCTTTTCGGATCAGAAATTCATTCATTTGGCTTAGGTCCATCCGATGCCGGAGAAGAACCTGGCGTTGAATATACAATGTCAAATAAATTTGTCAGAAATATAAATTTAGCCAGGCATTTCCATTCAAACTTGCCGGTTCTTATTCATATGAAAACAATTGGCGGACTATGGAATGATGGCATGGCAATTTATGACGCTATAAAAACATCTCCAATGCCGGTAACAATTTTAAATTACACGCAAGCAAGTTCAATGTCCTCGTTAATTTTACTTGCGGCAAATAAGCGAGTCATGATGCCACACTCTTATTTCATGTTTCATGACGGAAGTTGGTCTCTTGACGGAACTAAAAAACAAGTTTTATCTGCCGTTGAGTTTGATAAAAAGACTGATTGTATGGATAATATTTACACTGAAGCTTTGAAAGAAGGGGGAAAATATAAAAATTTGGATGAAAATAAAATAAGAAAAATGCTGCGTAATCAAATGGACAAGAAAGAAGAAGTTTATCTCACAGCCAAAGAAGCTGTAGAATGGGGTTTCGCAGACGGAGTTTTTGACGGCAATTGGAATAATCTTTTAAAATACACTTCGACGCAAAGAAAAAGAAAATAAGAAATTTTCAAGTTTCCCGATGGAAAAAGAAAATAAGAAGTTTTTATGTTTCTCAATAGAAAGAAAATAATTTAAGAAAATAGTTTTCCTTCGAGGCTGTTCATTTCTTTTAAAATATTAAATGTTTTTTTGAATTTGTCTTTCAAGAGTTTTTCGGGAATGTACCCGCTTTTAACGGAAGTTGATGATCTAAGAATTCCACCGCAAACAAGAGTAGCCTGCTTCTTCCTTAGTTTTTCCAACGGACAATTCTTGCTTTTTTCTGAAAATAATGTAACTGGATAAACTGCATCTATGTCTGAATCAGAAAATCCCCCGTCAAATGCTTCTTTGATTTTTGTTATGTATGTGTCCCAGTTGAGATATAATTTGAAATTATTATCACGCTTGCTTTCCCAAAAATATTTTGAACATCCTTTCTCAATCGTCGACTCAATGGACACATATGTTCCAGAAATTTTCTCTCCAGTTTCGCAGTCAAATAATTCCATTTTAGTTTATTGTAATTCTCTCCAATCTGTTGAAAAAATTAAAAGTCTCTGGAAAAAGTTTTTTTGGCAGGAGTATTTCTCCAACCTTGTAGCATCGATTATTTTCATCTACAACTTCGAGATAACACAGTATAAAAATTCGCGGTTCGTGTTCCCAATCAACTTCCGAGCGAATTCTCTCATTGTATGTCTCAAGATTCATAACGGGAATTTTTTTCTCTTCCTTAAATACCAAAACATACGGCGGAACTACTATTTCTTTGGTTTCAACATCATACAAAACCATGATTTATTTGAGACGTTTATATATTTAAATTTTTGGGCAAATACAAAAATGGGCACGGAGATTGAAAACAAGTTTCTGCACCCCGACCCATTCGCTTCGCTCATGGGCACGGAGGGAATCGAACCCCCACCTCCTGGGATCTCCTGTCTTCCTATTCTGCGAAGCAGATCTTTTTAGGAAGGTTAGTGTCAGTGGAAATCATAGATTTCCGCCACATCTGGAGCCAGGTAGTCTACCACTAGCCTACGCACCCTCTGTCGAATAGAAGAAATTTATGATTTTTAATGTTTTGTATCAAATCTGCTGGAAATAAATCTCATTTTAACTCCGGGATTTTTTTCAATTAAATCCTTGAAGAATTTATCTGCATTTTTCAGTATCTCTAAATTAACCGGATGGAGAGAGACATAAATATTCTTTTGTCCCGCACCCATAGCATCCGATAGTTTATTATTATAGATTATCAAATCTGCATTGCTGAATATGTTGTATGGTGGAATATATGCATAATCTTCTGAAGCAATTATTTTTCCGTAATTTTTCTCAATATAGTTTTGGACTGGGAATGATAATTGTTGGATAATCAGTTTATATCCATTCTTCTCAGCCAATTTTATTGTATTCTCATCCCCGCTATAAAAAGGAACTGTGAATATCTTCGTAGCAGTAGTCAAATTATTTCTCTCAAATATCCCCTTCATTTTTTTTATGTGTTCTTCTTGAATCTCTGCAGGAACAGTTCGGTTTATCGGTTGTATGTGAAATTCTCCATAAGAACCAGACTCATTTAACTCTTCAATAAAAATTAAGTCCGAGCCCTCTGTTAGTCCATGAGCAATTATTTCAAAAACATCTTTATTATCTTGATAAATTTTAAAAGTTTCCGGATCTGAATTCTCGCTGAATTGCTGGGCAATAACACCTAAGTCAAAGGTTACGTTATATTTTTTTGCTAAGGTTAAAGCATTATTCAAGGCAAGTTGATCTTCTTTTTTGAAAGTTATATCATTGATTATAAAAGATACTCTAACATTTTCATATTTCGGGGTTATGTATTTTGTTAATGAAGAATTTTTTGAATTTATTTCATAAATAGAAGCTCCCGCAAACAAAGATATTAGCATCACAGATATTAAGAAAAATAAAATAGAATTACTTACCTCTTTTTTTCCATCCATGATTAAAATAAAAGATTTATATTTAAATAATCTATTATCTTAAAAAGTTTATAAATATTGTATTTTTAATTATAAAATAAAAGAGTTAAGATGGAAACAAAAAATCTTATAACAGTTTTATCAGCAGTTTTAATTATTAGTTTATTTTTTAACGGTTACACTTATGCATCACTGAATAATTCAAAATCCAGAATTACTGAATTGGAAAAGCAAGTTAGAGAGCATACTTTGGGTTTTACTGACAAAGCCAATATTTATGATGCTAGTCTTCATGACTTGCTGCAGGAGCATGCATTCTTGCTTGTTAATACTGCCCGTCGTTCAATAGATTCCTCTCCCGCATTCAATGAATCGTATAAGGCATTACAGGTAAATATTAGGGAAGTTGCAGCTCAAATTTCAAGCGTGTATGGGACTGAGTCTGGTGACCGTTTTAATAAATTATGGAATACTAAAATTAATAATATTATAGGATATACTGATGCTGTAAAAAATAATGATCCTATGGCAAATTCAACATTTGCTTCAAACATGGAAGCATATGAAGAGAATAGCGCAAGCTGGTGGTCAAACTTAAATCCTGAAATTGATAAAGCAACTATAAAAAAAAGCATAACTGAACATGTCAATAATGTCAAGACAGCCATAGATTTTTGGGCGGCAAAAGATTATCCAGATTATTTTTCCAAGCAGCATGACTCATATGTTCAAATTGGCGAATATGCAGATATAATTGCAACTGGAATCATTAAACAACATCCAGAATTATTTATTTAGAAAAATTATTCTTCTTCATCATCTTCCATGTCGTCCATTGTAAGCTTCCACTGATTTTCCTGCCACTCTTTCCATTCTTTTTTTCTCTTGGCGGAACAATCGTCGCAATATTTTCTCTTGAATTTCGGGCGTTGAATTACGTCAACTTCTTTCTTGCAATCCGCGCATTGTATATTTACTGTTCTGCTCATTTTTCGAGTTTACGAGAAAAATCTGAAATTTTTTATTTTCATCTTTTAATTAAGAATGATAATCTCCTTGTTATCAAAAATCTGCTCGCCGTTATTAACCACTCGCTCAATTTCTTTTATTGTGCTTGGATGCACTGCATATTTCATCTTGGGATTAATCTTGTCTCTCATGTTTATTATTGAATGAACAACCCATTTAAAATTCTTTGATATTTCTCCAACTGGAAATTCTCTCGCTCCGCTCAACAAAGAAGCTCTTGAATATGCATCTCTTCCATAATTAATATAATCGTCGAAAGTCAGCGCAAATCTCGGCCTCTTTCTATTCCTGTCAATTACATGCTCTGGAAAAAAACCGCAACACCATAAAAAGGCATCTCCCATGTTCTTCAATGGAATAAAATCTTTCTTGTCAAAAAATTCTTTTATCCTGACTCTCTCAAAAGCATTATCATAAAGAACTGAAACCAAATCATTTCCCCTTCCATAAACAAAATCAGTCATTAAAACAGAAACATATTTTTTTACAGAATCATTATAATCTAAATCTGGAAGTTTTTTGTTGAAGAATTCTTCCAGTTCCTCTTTTGTATTGACAAATTCCAAACTTTCTCTGAATTCCTGATGAAAATCATTAAAACCAGGCATCTCTAAATTTATTTATTAAACTATATAAATTTATAGAAATTAAAATTTATAAACAATATTTCATATAAGCTGAAATGACAAAGAATAATTTCATTAAGATTATTGATAAATTTTCAATGGGGCTTTTGATTATTGGCGGGCTTGTTCTTGGTCTTATTGGAATAACAAATTTTAATTTTCAATTTCTTAATCCAGTTCCTTTGTTTTTGACTTCATTATATTCAATTATGGGATTGTCGGCAATTTGGACAATCTTCAGGAAAATAAGATGATTCGCCTGAAATGTGGCTGTGCCGTTAAAGACGACGGGACTTTTGCAGTCGGAGAGCATTGCAAAAAATCCGGTTGCAGGGAATGCAATGCGATGCCGGAACTTCATCCGTTTGGAAATAAAGAGTTTGATGAAGTACTTTAATGCAATAAAATATATATACTTCAGGCATTTGTGAAACTCACGAAAAATGGGAGTTAAAGGACTGGTTTCCGTTTTGGCATTGGCTGCAGGATTAGCCGCCGTCGTTCCTTCTTATGCAGACGACGTGGGCGAGAGTGCAAGAGTAAACAATACTTATTCGGAAAAAAATACTAATTTTCCAGTTCTGGATATTGTAATCGACGAAAATCTTCCACACTATCTAAGGGGAGTAAGAAAAATTTCAACCAACGAGAAAGATTATCAGATACAGCGTTGGTTGGAGAGTTATAGAGTTCATACGATTTCAACCATCGAGCATCAAACTGGTCCGGATTTAAATTTTGTAAATCAAGCAGCATCATTTACTGAAAAAATATACGGCAAGGATGTAAAATTTATACTTCAAGACTATATGGTTGCTAATAAAGTTGAGAAGGGAAAAACCAAGCAAACTCTTTTTTACAATGATACTGCGGGAGTAAAGGAATTTCCAGTTGAAGAATTCGGAAAAATAAAAAAAGATTTAGTTTATAGAATAAGCGAGTCTGCAAAAAGAAATACTGAACAGTTTAAGGGAATTTTTGGCGAGGTAAAAGAAAAGCTGGCAAAGAGATTGGGTATTGAACAGTCTGAATTTGATAAACAGGCGGAAGAATTGGTTACTTTGGACGGAGGAGTAAAAGTTAGAAGAGGAGCATTTTTAGATTATCCTGGAAAAGATATTGAGGCTGTTGATTTTGTTCCAAACACAGTAATTTTTGGAAACCACAGTGCCGTACAAAATGGAGTTCTTTATGCTGCAGTTTTAGTAGATGCCGGAATAATGTATCTGACACCACTTTCAGTTAAGTTGGACCATATAGATGACAGTTTGGAAACAGTAAGACATGAAATGGTTCATACAAATAGAAAACTTCAAAGTATGACTCTTAATCGTATGATGAATGCCGAACTTTTTGCCTCATTTCCATTTTTAGAAGATAGCGTCTCTCAACATACATTAAATCACCCATATCTTGACTCCATTAGATGGACGGTTAAGAGCTACATGTGTTTTGATATAGACCAAGCGAGAGGCGAAATTATGAGCGGCTTGTTTCGTTCGCCGGCTTTTAGAACCGATGAAGCCACGTTGGAAAAATTTAGAAAATATTCTAAGTGGATTGATAGCGCAAAACAAACACTGAAAAAAGCCGTAAGAAATTCTTTAGTTGAATTTTATTCAGACCCCTCCTGGTTCGGAGCGCTAAATGAAAGACTTGGTTATGATAATGCGGGATTTGATTTATTGATGTCTCAACAGTTGGAACCAACGTGCCTCGGCGGACCAGAAAAGACTCTTGAATGGATAGTGGAAAACAAGGGAAAAATAGACAGCCTTTGGAAGAGAGCAGTTGGAGAAGCAGATCAAGAAAAGTCAAAACCAAAAAAAGACGGAATGAATCTTAAAGACATTCCACAGCTGTCAAGAATTTACACTGATTTTAATGCTATTAGAATTAAGCAAGGTGAACAAGCGTCAGAAAATTATCTATTGGCCCATGTAGACGAAATAGTTCCTTATCTTGGTGATATTTCGGGAGAGAATCTGCAACTACTAAAAGAATATCTTGGAAAAAAGGATAATTCTACCAAAAATAAAGTATTGGGAGCTCTCGAACAAGTTTCTATTGAAAGGAGAATTAAAAATCTAAAATGAAATTAACAAATATTGTAAAAAATGTTTTATTAGTATCTGGGGGACTTGGTTTGGTTGCTTTATCTGCTTGCGACGGCGTTAAAGGCAAGCTTGACAAAATTTGCAAAGAAGAGTATAAATGGACTGAACAAGAGTGCGCAACTGCATTTACAGAGGGGTTAAAAATGAACTACATGCTGAATGTTGCAAAAGATGCCCAAGAGGGTGGCAGAAAATTTGAAATAAATTATAATGCATTATCGCTCGACGAGGTTTTGGAAAGAGAAAAAGCGCTAGTGGCGGCTTATGAATCACTTTTGAATCCACAAGATAGAAAGGGTAACAATCAGCTCGAAAGATCTGGAACAAGAAACTTATGGATTGAAGAATTGCTTGTGCGTGAGCAAAGGGTGAAATGGATAACGCTTGCAAAAACCTTGCGAAAATTTGTTGAAGAAATGAGATATAACAATTCTAATAATCCAAATGCCCAAGATTACAGAAGTCTTGTTCAAAGAACCATTGAAGACAAAGGTGTTAGAACACAAGCATACAACCTCCGTTTTGTTTCTCCATTTGAAAAATTAGATCCCGTGGAATTATTTAGCGTGGCTGCAATAGAAGCTGCAAGAAAAAAGGGAAAACTCGAGGTAGTGCAGTCATTTAGATTTCCGTTTTACGAGCAAGTGCAAAGACAAGATCCAAAAAAGCCAAATGATCCAAATGCAAAAATATGGAAATACGAATTAAAGGGAGTAGAAGTAATTGCTTATGATGTCGACGGAGATGAGAAAAAACTTCCAGATTATATAACTGTGTCAAAAATGAACGGAAGGTCGGAAGGCGGAAAAGTGATTTTTGACGAACCATCTGCGAAGCCATCAATACAAATTTTCAAAGCCCCAGGCTCGCAAAATCCAGATATTTTAGTTATTGATAGGGACGGTGATCTTTTCCCGGATGAAGTTACCAAAGTTTTTGGAATAAATAACGCTTCTGATTTATTATTCTCCAAAGAAAATGAAACCATCGGTCAATTATTTCCAAAGGGGAAGACTCGTGAGGAAAAATTGGAAGGATTCAGAAGAGGATACCAATTGCCTGAACAGTCTTTTGATGTTGCAATAGTCGGACAAACCAAAGCAGAAGAATTCAAGATAAATAATGCTGGTTGGCCTCTTCCAACATTCAGATACAAAAATGAAAGGGGAAATAATTACAACGTTGAAATTGTATGGGCAATTCCTAAAGTAAAGGGCAGCGACGCTAGAAGAATAGAATTATTCAAGAAAGTTTATCATGCTTCGGGAAATGAATATCAAAAAGTTGAAGGAGACGTTGTTGAATATTTTAAACCCCCAAGAGAGTATGCTGAAGAAGATATAAGAACTGCAAGTGTCGGTGGAAAAGAGAAGCAGGTTATTAGCATCAGCAGAAAGGGGAAGACAAATGAAGAATGGCATATCGACGATATTTTAAGAAATTCCACGCCATTTGCAATTGAGTATAATCAATTGGGAGATAAGAGAGAAATAATTATGGATAAAAATGGGGAAGAAGAATCTGTGAGCAGATACGAAGCAAAGAAATTATTTACTCCAAAAGAGAAGAAAAATGAACCTTCTCCGTCTAGCTGATATTATCTGCTCTGCTGGAAAATATAAACCCAAACTATAAAACATCATGAAAAATATTGCCGAGTCTATTTCAAGAGGATTAATTCTCGCGGGATTATCAACATTCATCGCCGGATATAGTCAAGCGGAAGTTGAAAGTCCCAAAATTGAGGCAAAAAAACTTGAATTAAAAGCGGGCGACAAAATGCCGCAATTTTTCAAGGAAAATATTTTTGGAGGATCAAATTGGCATGATGGTTTTAGTTTAAAACATGGTTTCATAGAATATCACCAAGATGCAAATTCTAGAAAAGATGTGGCTTATATAGTTTGTAAAGACAAAAATATAATTTTTGGTTTTTATGATTTTGAAATTGACACTCTTTATCTTGATAATAATCCTGCAGATGGAATTATAGACAGTGTTGTAAAAAATCCCAACGGCAGAAAAATTTCTAAAGATGCTCCTCGTTGTCCAAAAGAATTGTTATAATTTTTTCGCAATAACTATTTAAATCATTTTTTGTTTCAAAAATTATGGCTGCTTACAAAGATGCTGGTGTGGATTTAAAACTCGGGGATGAATCTTCTAAAATTCTTTATGAAGCTGCAAGAAGAACGTGGAAGAATAGGGAAGGAGATTTGGGAGAAGTCGTTGAATTATTTCCAGATTTTTCCGGATTCAGGGCAGTTAACATTGGCGGATTGCCTGTTGGAACTTACATGAATCTCAGCTTCGACGGAGTTGGAACAAAAATAGAGGCTGCCGAAAGGACAATGAAACATGACGCAGTTGCTTATGATTTATTCGCGATGGTATGTGATGACGCGGTTGTTCGCGGAGCCGAGCCAGTTCTTCTTGGTTCAATACTTGATGTAAATTCTCTTGATGGGAATATGGAACCATTAAGACAACTTGCAAAAGGCTACATTAACGCGGCAAAAAAAGCAAATGTTGCCGTCGTAAACGGAGAAATAGCCGAGCTCGGAGCAAGAGTTCATGGATATGGAAATTTTAATTATAACTGGGGAGCCGGAATTGTCTGGTTCGCGCACAAAGATAGAATTCTTACGGGAAAGGAGATACGAGTGGGAGACAAACTCGTTGCGCTAAAAGAGAAAGGTTTTCGTTCAAATGGATTATCTTTAGTTAGAAAAATAATGGAAAAAGAATTTGGAAAAGAATGGCATAATGTTCTTTGGGAAAATAAAACTCTTGGAGAAGAAATTTTAACACCGTCGGTAATTTACACTCGCGCAGTCGTTGATATGTTTGGCGGATACAATCCTGAAAGAAAGCCGAAAACAGAAATTCATGGAGTTGTTCACATAACTGGCGGCGGAATTCCCGGAAAACTAGGCAGAGTTTTAAAATCATCAAGATTAGGCGCTATTGTAGAGTCCTTAAAACCGCCAAAAATTATGGATATTGTGAAGAATTGGGGAAATGTTTCAGATGAAACAGCTTACGAAACATGGAACATGGGACAGGGAATGATTATAATCGCGCCAGATCCAAAAAGAGTTATTCAAATTGCTGTTTCGCATGGAATAGAAGCGCATTCTGTTGGAGAAATAATAAAAGATAAGAAAATATTAATAAAAAGCAACGGACACTATTCAGAGAGAAAAGAATTAGTATTCGAATTATAAAACAACCAGCATTATTCCCGTAAATAATATGGCAACTGCAATAGTTTTGATTATTATAACTTTAGTGTTAATTTCTTCATTAAGTATTTTTGGAAAAAATATTCCAAGAATCAAAGTGAATAATAAGAGAAATAAATCTTGTATGCTGACTAGAGATGTAACTAGGCTTACAAAGCCAATTGAAATAGCCATGATAATCAAAAACATTGCAAACAGGCTTATTAATACGCTTAACGAAACTAATGTCGCCTTTTTTTTATTTTTTACAAATTGAATTAATTCCTTCCTCATTAAGAAAATAAATGGTATCACTAATAAGAAAGCGCCAATTCTTTGATATGAAAAAACCGCCCAATAATCTGCAAGATTAAGAGAATATTTTATTAAAACCGAAGTTATTCCAGAAAAAATTGCTGTAATAATTGCCAGAAAAAACCCTCTGTCAAAAATTAATTTGGTTTTTTTATTGGATGAAATTAAAACAGATCCGCAGAAAATTAATCCAATTCCAGCGTATTTCCAAAAACTAAAAATTTCTTTTAAGAAAATAGTTGATAAAATCAAAGTAAAGATTACACTTGTGCTAATTAGCGGAACAATTCTTGAAACTTCCCCTTCTTGAACCGCCTTGTAATAAAAATAAATTGTGATAAAAGAAAAAAAAACCGGCAAGCAATGAAAAAACTGCGGCAATCAAAGATATCTTTGGAATTCCCCTTATTAAAAAAATAATGATTGGTCCAATTAAAAAGACAAGAGTGCTAAAAATGGCAACTACAATGGGTTTTTGTTTTATTAGAACGAATTTATCAATAACGTAGGATACTGCAAGTATAATCGCAGCCAGTATTGTAAGAATTATCCAACTTATCATTATAATTTTCTAACTTTTCCAAAATTATATATTTTTCTATTTAGTCAATAGCTAATCTTCAAACCCTGCTCTAAGTGCTCTCCACCAATTAGTTCCAACCCAAGCTTGGCCTTTGAAAATTCCATCATATCTTTCATGCATGCTAATTTTCATTTTTTCATCTGATATTTTTAACACGGCTTCAAAAGGTTCTTTGTCAAAATCATCCATAAATTTCAAAATTGAGATTTGATTGGTTAAATTTATTGGGATAGTAGAAAAATCAAGCACGTATCCAACTGATGCAAGTTTATTTGAACGCACTTCATGCGGTTCTGTGTATTTATTTGGCGAAACATTAACAGCCATTCCAAGCATGCTAGGACATCTCTTCATGATTTTTTCTGCAGCATCCATGTGTGGCTTAAGTTCTGTTGTATTATATTCAATCCAGCCAATTTGTATTCCTACTTCTTCATGCGCTGCGATTATGTCATCCACAGCATCATCAAGTGTTGTTGCTTTGCCGTTTTCTAAAATTCCATCAGCCGAATCGGAACGAGCTAATATTAATGTCGGGGCATAAGAATTATAGGTGTCTCTTGATGCTATGACTGCAGCCTCTCTGGCAGTCCTAAGTTTTGCAAGCCATTCTTTTCGCGGAATTAGCGCTTTCGGCTCTTTTTTCTTTTTTCCACCGTACTCAAAATCTAACTGATGTCCGCAGGCTTTTATATTTGGATTTTGATTCTCAATGTGCGCCATACTTGGCATCGGAACAACTTCTGTGCAAAGTTTATAGACTAAATTAAATGTCTGCGCAACGCTCCCCCATCCAGCTTCCAAGTCTACAAGAAGATGCGGCGATTTTAAGATTTTTTCTCCTCTGGTATGATGATGGACGTAATGTCGCGTTAGATTAATTGCATACTGCGCATCACGAGCCCAGGCAATCATTTCGTGAGAGCCATAAACAGAAATATCCGGCACTCTTCGTGTTGCAGCGTGCCTCCAGCCAGAACCGTAAGCAACATCCTGCCCGCCAAGAGTTAATAAACCAACTTCATCGCCGGTAGTCACGCCAAAACCCTTTAGATAAGTTTTTGTTTCTCGGGCGTTTTTTAATTCTTCTATAATTCTTCCAACAGCAGGTTTTTGTTCCGCAGGAGCAAAAAGCACACTCTTTTCAAAATCCATAAGTAGCTTATATTTTTTACTATATTTAAATTTTTATATGCTGCCGAATTTTCTAACTTTTCCAAAATTATAAATCTTGCCGTTATCGTCAATGACATGCGCTTCAAAACTGCCAAATAATTTCGGTTCAATTATTGAAAATCCTTCTTCGGGATAATACCTATCGTCGTTAACTGCAGAACCTTCAATCATTCCAAAAAAACTTGGCACAATAATCATTTCTTTTCCCTTGAATTTTCCAACGAGAAAACACTTGTATTTTTCTTTTTTTACATTTGCCTTGTCGGATAAATTTATTGAAGGATGCAAATGTCCCATAACGATTATTTTCACTCTGTCTTCAAAAATCTGCGGAAAATTCACATGCCCATGAAGAAATGCGATTCCATTTTTTATATAATAATTTTTCATTTTCTTTCCGGAGAAATCAAACTTGTCATGGTTTCCCTTTATGAGAATTATATCGCTGTCTTTTGCATGTTCTCTTAAAAAAACCAAAATTTGATTAAAATTAAATTTCTCTTTCCATTCATAGCCAAAATAATGTTTTATGTCTCCCAAGAATATAATCTTTTTTAATTTAAATCCGCGATTTTTTATTTCCTCTAAAATTTTTCTCAAGTCTTCAATAACATCATTAACTTGCGTCTCGGGAACCAAAACTCCTGATTTTTGAAGCATATGCTCGTAGCCGACATGCAAATCTCCGATTGCCAAAATTCCATGCTCTGGAAAAAAAATAGTTTTGCCTATAAATTCATATTTCATATTTTTTAAAGAAAATAAATGCTTAAAAATTATCCGAATCTTGCACTTAGAAATACTAGAGTTTTATTTTCTATTTTTATGATATCAAATTCATTTCCAATATAATTTGGATATTTTTTATGATGAAACATTAAAGATGGAATTAAAGTATGATCAACATCCATAAAATCAAATGAATCTTGTAGTTCTTTCGCCTTATATCCCAAAAAAGCGTAATTTATAATCTGAGACTCAAAAAATCTGTTATCAATGACATGATAAGCATTTAATGAATCTTCATTAAAATCATAACATAAAAAAGATTTCTCTTTAATTAATGATCTTATATTTTTATATTTTGCATCCTGAAAATTTTCAGTAAAAGTTTTAATTATAAAACCTGACGTTAATAAGAAGCGATTATTTTTATCATCATAAAAAATCTTTTTATAATCGTCATTTGCAGAATATTGCCATTTTCTATCGGCAAAAATGATTTTGTTATTATTCTTATTTATTGCACCGATAAGAGTCATTTTAACTTTTCATTTATTTTTTTTGTCAATTGTTGAAAAATAAAAAAAGTTATCTTTTTTTTGTTGGATGCATTAAATTCCATTGACAAATAGTCATCCCCGCAATTAAATGAATAGGACTCTATTTTCGCAGATTTCATATGAAGATATGTGGCATTGTTCCGTATTTTTTCTTCCTCAGCCAAAAAACTATCATCCAGCTCCACATAGCTTTCTCCAAAATTATATTTTCTTTCAGTTGCATTAATTAATTCTGATATAAATTTTTCTTTTTCATCGGGCGTTTCAAAATTTAAGTAAAAAAAATAATTAAGAAAAAAACTTATGGAACTATCATTAATTTCTAAATTTTCAATATGTGTTTTTTTTACAGGACAATCTGTTTCTATAATCATTGTTATTTATACTCTTTTGTAAATAATTGAGTATATTGGTCTGAAAATAGATAATCTTGAGAATTTCTTCTTCTGTTTTGATTATGTGATTCAGAATTAGGGCCTGAAGATTCCCCCATATCAATTCTAAAGTCGGGAGCTTTTCCTGTAGCCGTATCAACAAAAACCTTTACGCTTTTTGCGGCAAATTCAATCGTGCCCAAACCCAAAGATGCAATGGTTGTCATGATAAAGTAGTCATTTTATCTCTTTAAATATTTAATTGTTTGAAATAAAATTATCAATTTTCCTGTTTAACGCCGTCAAACCATTTCTGGAAAATTATTCTGACATGTTCTTCGTGCATTCTTTTCAAGAACTCTTGTCTGTCCTCAATTCTTATCAAGTCACTATAACCTTGCGAAATGAGATTTGTTGCAAAGGGACTTGGAACTTCCGTTTCAACAATGTTAACTTTTATTTTTCCTTCTCTAATCCATCCAAGAACAAGTTTTGCATTTTCAATGTCCATTAAATCTTCCAAGACTTCTCTTCTGGCTTCCCTCAAAATTGGAAATTCATTTGTTATTTTTTTGACGGCATGGAGAAGAAAATGGCTTTTCATTTGTTGTTTTCCGACGCTTCTGCTTACTCCTTTGTAAGTTCTCAATATCATCAGCGCTCTTGAAGCGCAATGCCTGAATCTTCTGGCAAGAACATCTGTTTTATCAATTGCTTCTTTCAAAGTTTCCTCAAGATTTTCCGGCTTCAAATATTCCAGCGGCGTTTTTATGCTGATTTTTTCTCCAGCAATATAAAATCCATTGTCATTTATTCCAACTTCAATATCTCTTCCGCCAAGTTTTCCAATTAAAAAACCAAACGCTCTCGACAAAGCATCATTGACCCTTCTGCCATACATGCTGTGAAATATCAAATAATTTTTTTCAGATTTATATTTCTCAATCAACATTACATCTTTTCTTGGAATCTCTAAAAATCTATATTGCTCTTCAAAATAATTGTAAATCGATTCGGCGGTTTTTTCCTTTATGTAAAGATGTTTCATTATAAATTTGATAATCTCGTCTTTCGGTTTTTCAGAGCTTAATTTATCGTGCATCAATTTTCTGAATTCTCCAATTTCCAATCCGGAATCAAAACTTAGCGGAAGCATTTCTGAAAACCACGACGGTATTGTCGGGGATAAATGCTCTGCCGAACTGACATAAAGGTTCATTCCTTTAGTGTATCTGTAAAGATATTTTCTTCCTCCAAGAACAAAAACATCTCCCTTTTTCATTCTCTCCAAAAATCCTTCGTCAATCATTCCTATTGGTTCATCGCCGCTGGCAATCCTGACATTGATAAAAGACTCTGCCGGAATTGTTCCAATATTTGTAAAATATATTACTCTCGCCATTTTCCCCCTCTTTCCAATTTTGTTTGATTCTTTGTCATACCATATTTTTCCATAAACATTATTTTTTTCCAATTCATATTCTCCTGAAAGATAACTTATTATGTCGAGGAAATCATTTCTGGAAAGAGTTGAATAGCAATAGCTTTTTCTTATAATTGAAAATAGTTCGTCTAAATCCCAGACTTTGTAAATCGCCATGCCAAAAATCTGCTGCGCCAAAACATCGAGGCAATTTTTTGGAAAAGTTATTCTGTTGATTTTTCTTTCAATCATTTCTTTTTGTATCACGCAACATTCAACTAAATCGTCCCTTTCAGTAACGATAAATCTTCCCTTAGCAGTCTCATGCAATTTATGTCCTGCTCTTCCAAGTCTCTGCAAAGCTCTCGCGCTTGATTTTGGAGAGCCAACCATTATAACCAAATCAATATAACCAATGTCAATTCCTAATTCCAAACTCGTAGAACAAACAACAACCTTTAGTTTTCCTTGTCTTAATCTTTCTTCAATGTCAAATCTGTGAACTTTGCTTAATGAAGAATGATGCGCTGCAATATTATCGTCGCCATATTCTGTCGGAAATTTATCTTTAAGATGATTGACGACTCTTTCCGTTGCAGAACGAGTGTTTGTGAAAATCAAAGTTGTCTTGTGTTTTTTCAACAAGGCATCAAGAAGATTGTAAAAACTCGGCGTTATTTCTGTGTCTTCAATTAAATCTTCTACAGGAGTAAGAACATCGACGTCAATAATTTTATTCAGGGGAACACGAACATATTTTACGCTTCTGTCTTTTTCCTCTCCGACAAGATATCTTGCAACTTCTTCTATCGGCTCAACTGTTGCACTCAGTCCAATTTTTGTCGGCCATGTTTTGCTGACTTCATTTAATCTCTCCAATGTCAAATTTAGATAAACTCCTCTTTTATTGTCAAGCGCGTGAATTTCATCAACAATACAGAATTCAACACTTCTCATTTTTTCCACAAAATTCTTGCTTGTTAAAACTATTGCAAGAGATTCTGGAGTCGTCACAAAAATATGCGGAGATTTCCTCGCCATCTTTGCCCTTTCTGCAACAGTTGTATCTCCAGTCCTCAAACCAACCCTTATATCTTGAAGTTTGATGTTTTTCTTTTCTGCAAGCTCCCTTATTTCTTGCAAAGGCTCAATTAAATTTTTATGAATATCGTTGCTCAATGCTTTTAGGGGGGAGGTGTAAACTGCATAAACCTTGTCTTCCAGTAAATTTTTTTCTGCAAGTCCGACAAGATAATTCAGAATTGCCAGAAATGCCGTAAGGGTTTTTGTTCCGCCAGTTGGAGCAGAAATTAGAATATTGTTCCTCTTCCAAATTTCCAAAACACCATATTCTTGCGTCAGCGAAAAATTCTCAAATTTTGAAAAAAACCATTCGCTAACCAAGGGATGTAGAATTTTCTTGGTCTCTGCCCTAGTATGCTTTTCTCCAATTGTTACTTGCGTCTTTATTGAGGTAATTATTTCTTTCATTTTTCTCCGAGGGAAACGCTAAAGGTCCCCTTTGTCATGGTAAGTATATTCTGCACCATATAGGTTTAATAAATTATCCATTAATCATTTTTAGTGTTATCATCCTAAAATGAGAATAAATGTTTAAATACTTCTTTTTTTCATACAGTTAGTTAAATACAATTTGTTGTTATTAAGGACGCATACAGATACAACATATTGTATGTAGTATGAAATAATGAATTGTCCATATTGCGGGAATAATGCTTTAAGGGTTACAGACAAAAGAGCTTCTTCAGATGGCATAAGAAGAAGAAGAGAATGTTTGAAATGCAAAAAAAGATTCACAACACATGAGAAGATTGACAAAGATGATATTTACATAATAAAGAAAGATAATTCAAGAGAAAAATTTAGCGGGGAAAAACTCGAACGTGGAATTTATAAGGCGTTTGAAAAACGCCCCATATCCAAAGAAGAAATAGACAAAATGATAAACGAAATTGAAGAGCAACTGAGAAAAAAAGGAGAGAAAGAAATTAAGAGCACTACTATTGGCGAAATTGTTATGAAAAAATTGAAGAAACTTGACAATATCGCTTACATAAGGTTTGCTTCTGTTTACAGAAATTTCCAAGATGTTGAAGATTTCAAAAAGGAGTTGAAAGATTTATGAATCAAGAAAATTCAAACTTAGAGACAAAATTGAGGGACGCTTATTCTTACGAAGACGTCGTTAAAGAATCAACAAAATATTTTGACGGGGACAATCTAGCAGCCACAACTTGGGCAACTAAATATTCTCTTAAGGATTCTTCTGGAAAAATATATGAATTGTCTCCAAGAGACATGCATAAAAGATTAGCCAAAGAATTTGCAAGAATTGAAAGCAATTATAAAAATCCAATGAGCGAAGAAAAAATATTTTCTTTGTTGGATAAATTCAAATATATTGTTCCGCAGGGAAGTCCGCAATCTGGAATTGGAAATGATTTTCAAACTGTTTCTTTGTCAAATTGCTTCGTCATAGGAAACGGTTCTGATTCTTATGGTGGAATAATCAGAACTGATGAAGAACAAGTGCAATTGATGAAAAGGCGTGGTGGTGTGGGACACGATTTGTCTCACTTGCGCCCGATGGGAAGCGCCGTAGCCAACAGCGCGCTGAATTCTACAGGAATGGCCACATTCATGAACAGGTATTCAGAGTCAACGCGTGAAGTTGCGCAAGATGGAAGACGTGGTGCTTTAATGCTAACAGTTTCAATAAAACATCCTGATTCTGGATACTTCATAGATGCCAAAATAGATCCAAAAGAAGTGACTGGAGCAAATATTTCTGTAAGAATCAGTGATGAATTTATGAAGGCAGTAATTGAAGACAAAAAATACATGCAACAGTTTCCGGTTGATTCAGATAATCCTTCTGTAAAAAAAGAAGTCAATGCAAGAGATTTATGGAAGAAAATAGTTCATAATGCATGGGCTTCTGCAGAACCTGGAATTTTATTCTGGGATACAATAATAAAAGAATCAGTGCCGGACAGTTATGTTGATGAAGGTTTCAAAACAGTATCAACAAATCCTTGCGGAGAAATTCCTTTATGCGTTTATGACAGTTGCCGTCTGCTGGCAATTAATCTTTACAATTACGTCGACAAACCATTTACAAAAGATGCCAAATTCAATTTCGAACTATTCAAAGAGCATGCAGGATATGCCCAAAGATTAATGGACGACTTGGTTGATTTGGAACTTGAAAAAATTGATAAGATTTTATATAAAATAAAATCTGACCCGGAAAATGAAGACATAAAATCTGTTGAAAAAAATTTGTGGGAAAAAATAAGAGAGAAAGCGATTAAGGGCAGAAGAACAGGCCTTGGAATAACTGCTGAGGGCGACATGCTCGCAGCTCTTGGAATGAGATATGGCAGCGACGAGGCGATTGAATTTTCTGCAAACGCAGTTCACAAGACTCTTGCGCTGGAAGCCTACAGGTCCTCGGTAAATCTTGCAAAGGAAAGAGGAGAATTCCCAATATACAACACTACAAAAGAAGAAAATAATCCATTCATCAAGAGAATCAAGGAAGCAGATAAAGAACTTTATTCTGAAATGGCTAAATATGGAAGAAGAAACATAGCCTTGCTTACAATTGCACCAACTGGTTCTGTGAGCATTGAAACCCAAACAACTTCTGGACTTGAAAATATATTCTCTCCAATTTATATGAGAAAGAAAAAAATAAATCCCAACGATAAAAATGTAAGGGTTGATTCAATCGATGGAGTTGGGGATTCATGGGAACATTATTCTGTTTTTCATCATAAATTTGAAACGTGGTTGAACGTTAATGGATACGATGTTAAAAAAGTTAAAAAAATTGCCGATGAAAGTTTCCAAGAAAATGCAATTGGAAAAGAAAGGAAAGAAGAATTAGAAAATATCGTCAGTAAATCTCCCTACCACAAGGCAACTGCAATGGACATTGATTGGGTTAGCAAAGTAAAAATGCAAGGAGCCGTTCAAAAATGGAACGACCATTCAATAAGTGTGACGGTTAATTTGCCAAATGATGTTTCTGAGGAAACAGTTGGAAAAGTCTATCAAACAGCATGGGAAGTTGGATGCAAAGGCATAACTGTATATAGGGAAGGTTCAAGACAGGGCGTTTTGGTTTCAAACAACAGCAACAAAAAAGAAATTGGCAGAAAAGAACTGAGTGATTTAGTCATGTCAGTTCTAAAGAGAAAGAGACCGGAAAATATTCAGGGAAGAACTGAAAAAATAAAGACTCCATACGAAGACAAGGTTTTCATAACATTAAATCATGAAAAAAATGGAAATGGAGAAATTATTGCGCCATATGAATCGTTTGTATCTATTGGAAAAGGTGGGGGAGATTTGCCGGCAATTGCGGAAGGATATGGAAGAGTCATATCACTTGCTCTTAAAGCAGGGATTACTGTTGAAGAGATAATCTCGCAATTAGAGGGAATTGGCGGAGAAACTCAAAGCGGAATTGGAATCAACAAAATAAAATCTTTACCGGATGCAATAGCAAAGGGGCTAGAAACAGCAATGGAAAAGGAAATAAGATATAGTGGTTCATCGCAAACAGAACCAAACAATGAAAACAGAGGAAGTGGAAATCTTTGTCCAAAGGGACATCCAATGAGAATGCAAGAAGGGAAATGCGAAACGTGTATGATTTGTGGATATTCCAAATGTTGAATTTATTATCTAAATTCTTATAAATAAATTTTAAGTCTAAGTAAAATGAAAATAGATTGGGATGATTATTTTATGACTATGGCTTATCTTGTAGCCATGAAAAGCAAAGATGAAAGAACACACATAGGTGCTATTGTCGTCGGTCCAAGAAAAGAAATACGCTCCACAGGATATAATGGTTTTGTCCGCGGCTCAAATGATTCAATTCCAGAAAGACAACTAAGTCCGGAAAAACACTATTGGTTTGAGCACGCAGAAAGAAATGCAATTTATAATGCGACGCTAATGGGAGTTTCTTTGGAAGACTGTATTATGTATACTAACGGAATACCTTGCATGGACTGCTCCAGAGGAGTAGTTCAGTCAGGAATAAAAGAAGTCGTTGTAGACAAAAAATGGAATTTTGGAAATTCGCCCAAATGGAGAGAACAAAATAAAAGAGCCGTTGAAATGTTTAAAGAAGTCGGAGTAAATTTAAGATATTATGATGGAAATTTTATTGAAATTAAAAAAATGAATGACGGCGTAGTTTCTTCGCTAAAATAAAATGCCACTCGAAATAAAAGTCAAGAAAATTAATCCTGATGCAACATTGCCAAAATATGCCAAGGATGGAGACGCTGGCTTGGATTTATGTTCTGTTGAAGATTATACATTAAGACGCGGAGAGAAAAAAGTTTTCGGAACCGGATTGCAATTTGAAATACCACAAGGATATTTTGGCTCGATGCGTGACCGTTCTGGCTTGGCTGCGAAACATGGAATTCATACTCTTGCAGGAGTTATTGATTCGGGATATCGCGGGGAAGTTGGAATCATTCTTGTAAATCTTGGAGAACAAGATTTTATGATTCGCAAAGGTGATAGAATAGCTCAGTTAATTATACAGCCATATGAAAATTGTAAAATTACAGAAGTCAATGAAGTGAATGAAACTTCTCGCGGCGACGGCGGTTTTGGAAGCACCGGAAGATAATTCATAACTTTTATAAAATAGTTCTCTTGTATATTAAAATGACAAACAATGATTCCGTTTCAGAATTAAGCGGAAAAGAATTTGAAAATTATACTAAGAAAGGATTCGTCCTCATTGATTTTTACGCTGATTGGTGCATGCCGTGCGTAATGATGGCTCCAATAATAGATGAGCTCTCTGAAAAATATGACAGTAAAATAAAATTCGGAAAAATAAACATAGACGACAATCATGCCATGGCGGAAAAATTCAGCATAATGTCAATCCCAAATTTTATTTTGTTTAAAGACGGAAAAAAAGTTGAACAATTTATAGGTTCAATGTCTTTTGAATCTTTTGAAAAAAAACTTGGTAAATTTATCTGATAACAATATTTTTAAAGATAAATCCATTATTCCCTAAATGAGCACAATTGGTTCGCTCCTCTCCGGAGCTGCAGGTATTATGGTTTTGGCAGGACACTTTATTCCTTCACTGAATCAGCAGTATTTCTTGGTTCCAATCGGCGGAGCTTTGGCATTAATTTCAGCTGTTATTATAAGCAGTTCAAGACCGCGTTATCCAGTTCGTTACTAAATTTAATTCCTTTAAATTTTTATGGAAGTGAAAAAAACTCAATTAACTGATAACATATTCATTATCAAATTTGCAAATGAACGCGATGTTTCCAAGACATTTCTAAGATTTCAAGAGCATTACGAATCCCCAGAATTCGCAGGAAAGATTTTTAGCCAAAAAGAATTCAGGAAATGGTATAAAGCAAAACACGGAAAATTCAATTACCATAAAGTTTGGTATGACGGATTCAATATTCCCTCGCACATTCTGAAAAAATTTTATTCTGGTGAATTCAATCCGTTGACAAAAAAAGAGAAAATAATTCTGGAACTTTTTAGAGAACATGTGCATAACTATTATATCATCGCTGTTCATGATAAAAAAGACAAGTCAATTCTTCATCATGAAATCGCGCATGCACTTTTTTTCACGGATAACAACTACAAAAAAGAAATTCTGAAAATTCTGAAGAAATATGACTTAAAGGAGATATCAACAGTATTGCATGAAGTTGACGGTTACGGTAAAGAAGTGATTATAGATGAAGTTCAGGCATATTCAGCAGCATTGCATGATATGGTTAATGTGAAATTTCCCGAAGAGCTTCTCAGAGAGATAAAAGAAGTTTTTGGCAGATATCTCAAAAAGATGCCGGTTGACTAAAAAACTGAATCTTTTTAAATGTAAATTTATTTGAGTGAACGCATTGAAGCTCTGCGTTAACCTGCTGTCTTCTTAAGGGAAGATTAAGCCGAGCAATTTCACGAGACAAAAATTGCAAACTCACAACGAGAGAGGTTGCGAGTTAAGGAAACCGCAGGTTGTTGATTAGCCCTAAGCAGTATCTTATAAGGGAAAGTTTGATAAAGAAAACCGTAGGGTTGTCTTTATGGCTCCGTAGCTCAGTCTGGATAGAGCACTGGACTTTTAATCCAGGTGTCGTGGGTTCAAATCCCATCGGGGCCATTCCCATAAAAAAGAGAGAAAATGTTGAATAATTTTTCAGACATATATCAGTTTGCATTGTCGCATAGCTATTTTGCAATCTTTATCCTGATGATAATTGAGGGTCCTATGATTACTGCTGCTTCAGCGCTTGCGGCTTCTTTAGGCTATTTGAACATTTATCTTATAATTATAATGTCAATGTCTGGCGACGTTATAGGAGATATAATTCATTATTATATCGGCAGAACTTTAAGAAAAACAGTTATTGAGAGTTACATCAAAAAACATGGAATAAATAGAAGCATAATAAAAAAACTTGAAAAGAAAATTCATAACAATTTATGGAAATCAATGACAATAATAAAAATAACGCCGCCTCTCGCAACTCCGGGATTATTGCTCGTCGGTGCTACAAGAGTTCCAGCATTAAGATATCTCTTTATGTCTTTTCTTACAACTCTTCCATTAACTGCTTTTTATGTTAGTTTGGGATATTATTTTGGTTTTTCAGTAAAAGTTATTCTAGATTCTCTTAAACTTCGCCAGTATGAATTCTTTTTTGTCTTAGTAGCGTTCGTTTTGATATTTTTATTATATAGGGCTATTTATAAAAAGATAAATAAGGCATTTCATCTTATGAACTCAGATGGCAAAAAAAAGAAAGCTTAACATAGCAATTGTATGCGATGGCGTCACCAGCACGATTGCTGGTTCGTTTATTTCAACTTTAAGATTTTCTAAAATACTAAGAGAACGGGGGCATAAAGTTATTTTTATAACATCAAAAAAGCCAGGAGAAAGAAAAATAGATTCTTATGAAAAAATAAAGGTTTATAGGTCGTTCTCGATACTTCTTCCAAAATCAGGTGGTCAGCTTTATTTATCTCTTCCAAATTTTTTCCGCATGAAAAAAATACTTGAAAAAGAAAAAATAGACATAGTGCATACGATGATTCCAACTCCTTCATCGGTTATTTTAATAAAAGCTGCCAAATCTTTGGGAATAAAAATAGTAGCTCATTCACACGCACAGCCTGAAAATCTTTTTCTCCACTTCCCAAAATTTCTGCCAATAAAAAGCATTAACGAGTTATTTTACAAATATATGATTTGGATATATAACAAGGCAGATATTTTGATTTGTCCGTCAAAATTTGCAGAAAGGGCATTAGAAAAGAGAAATTTGGAAACAAAAATAATAATCATAAGCAATGGAGTAGACACATCAAAATTCAGAAGAATAAATAATGAAAAATTTATCAAAAAATTTAGAATTCCAAATGATTGCAAAAAATTAGTTTTTGTTGGAAGACTAGACCCTGAGAAAAAAGTTGACACTTTGATAAAAGCAATGCCATATATTTTGAAAAAATATGAAAAAGTTCATGTAATTATTACTGGTTTTGGGAACATGGAAAAATCATTAAAAAAACTTGTAAAAAAATTAAAACTTGGAAACGATATAACTTTCTGTGGAAAGATTTCAAACGATGAAGTTGTTATGGCCCACAGTTCTGGAGATATTTTTGTTCTTCCTTCTTTGTCGGAGCTTGAAGGCATGGCTGTTCTTGAATCAATGAGTTGTAAAAATCCCATATTGATTGCAAATTCAAAGGAAAGTGCATCTGTTGATTTTGTCAATGGAAACGGATTTTTGTTCAAGCCAGAAGATTCAAAAGACTTGGCTGAAAAAGCATTAAGACTTCTGCAAAATGAAGAATTAAGAAAGTCTATGGCGCTAAGAAGTTTTGAAAACAGCAGACATTACGACATAAACAAAAGCGTCGACAAACTAGAAAAATTATACTATTCATTAATAAATGGAAGAAAAATATCTGGGAACTAAAAATAAAATATTCTATAGAAAAAATAAATTCAGCAATAAAAGGAAGACTCTTATCTTTGTCCACGGGGTTTCTGGAAGCTCATCTGCATGGATTAATTTTGAGAAAAGATTTTCAAAAATTTTTAATATTTTGACATTTGATTTAAGAGGACATGGAAAATCATTTAGACCAGAAAAATTTTCCGAATATTACTTAGAGAATTTTTCAGAGGATTTGTATGGTCTGATAAAGCACGAAAATGTCACAAATCCTATTTTGATAGGGCATTCCTTCGGAAATCTGGTAATCTTAAATTTCTTGGAAAAACATTTGAAACTTGTTAAATCTGTTATTTTTGTCAGCACAGAATATGCTCCATCAAAAAGATTGGCAAATAAAATAGTAGCTGCAAGTTTTTTATTAAATCCATTAGCTGCATTGTTAAATAGTAAGAAAAAATTAGGTCACGTTGATTATTCTAATTACAAAAATACTGGAGATTGGAACTTAAAAAGAATGTATGCAGACGCAAAAAACACTGGTTTTAAAAGTTATCTTTATTCTTTGCAACATTCTTATAATTCCAATGCTGAAAAACTTTTACCGAAAATAAAAATTCCAGTTTTAATAATTCATGGTGACAAAGATACTATATTTGATGTTTCCTATGCAAAAGAGATGGCATCCAAGATAAAAAATTCTAAAATTGTAATATTCCGAGGTGCAAACCACATAATTCCTTTAAACTATTTTAAGAAATTATCAAAAGAAATTGAAAAATTTGTAAAGAAATATTAATCTATTTTTTCAAAAAACCATTTGCCAATACTATAGCTTCCATACGTTATGAACAGGGCTGCAAAAACATCTATTGAATAATGCAGATGCATCAACAAAACTGTTGTAGCCATTACGAATGTGGCAAAAAGAAAGAATAATCCTATTTTTTGTTTTCTAAAAATAAGAAACCCCAAAAAAGCAGTTGCAACATGCCCGGAAAAAAACAAGTCGTTATTATAATTAATCAATTCATAGAACTTTGGCACCGATATTATTATCGCATTAGTTGGTATTTTAAGATGAGTAAGCATGACAAAAAAGCTCCTTATAATAATTAATAATGAAGATTGGCTTAAAACAACATGAAATTCGTTTACTTTGAAAAACAGGGGATAAAGAAATAAAACTGCAGCCATTAAAAGGCTGCCATAAACAAACAAAAATTGGAGATTAATAACTGGCGTGTTATCTAAAATCATATCGGGCACTGAAACACTTGCAGTCTTATCAACATAATTCCCAGCAATCATATTAAAGACAATTGCCAACGCCAAGAATAAAATGGAAATTATTATCGCTCTTTTGTTATGTTTTATTTCCCGCGTCCATGATTTTAGCCTCGATTCCATTTTTAAATATTGTTTTTTATACTTTAAAATGTTTATTAAAATTTATAAATAGATATATTATCATCTTGATATGAATTTATCTGAAAGAATTGGAAAAATAAAGTCTGATGAAAAGAAAGCAAGATTAGACTCTAAAAAATATTTGTTCGGTGCTTTTGGGAGCATAGCGATGACTTCATCAATATTTCTTTATGGAATTATTTCTCCAGAATTTTTTTCAGAGCATCTTTTGTTTAATATTTCGCTTTTAGTTGTCAGCAGTGCATCAACAGATTTATGTTTTTCTGGACACTATTACAAAAAATCTCAATCAGAATCAATAAAAGAAAGACATCCAAACTATTTCAACGAAAATAGCATGAATTTGGAAGAATCATCTAGAAATGGCTGAAAAACCAAAACCTTTTTAAACTATTTTTTTGTTTCTTTTATTATTGTTCAGTTGTTAAAATAAATCATAAGATTTTTAAACCATCTTCAAGCCACAAACCATGCATATTCTCCAACCAAAACATTCCAAACTTCATGAAAAAGAGTCCGAAGAGTTATTAAAAAAAATAAATATTTCCAAATCTCAACTTCCAAAAATTCTGTTAAGCGATGTGGCTTTGCCTGAAAATTGCAGTGTTGGAGACATAATAAAAATAGAAAGAAAAACTCCCGAAGGCAAAATCAACGTCTATTACAGAGTAGTTGTATAAGTAAAAACCATTTCAAAATGCAAGAAAAACATTTAGTCGTGAAAAAATATCTCGAGGACCACTCGCTTGTAGAATCAAATATAATTTCTTTCAATAATTTTATAGAAAAAAGAATGCAGGAAATCGTCCATGAAATTTCAGAAACAATAAACAACGAAGAATTTGAAATAACCCTGGGAAAAATAAAAGTTGGCAGGCCAAATGTCATAGAATCTGATGGAAGCTCATCCCAGATAATGCCTTATGAATCAAGACTTAGAAATCTCACTTATTCTGCGCCAGTATCTTTGGAGATAACAATAAAAAAAGACGGACAAATAGATTCTGACGACGTGGAAATAGGAAGGATACCTATAATGGTCGGCAGCAAACCTTGCAATACTCATGGCATGTCAAAGGAAGAACTTATAAAAAACTACAACGATCCGTTAGATCCAGGGGGATATTTCATGATTAATGGAAATGAAAGAGTCATGATTATGTCTGAGGACTTGGCAGAGAATCAGCCTTTTATCGAGGACAATTCAAAAGGAAATCTCCATCTTAGATTATTTTCGTCTAAGGGAACATATAGAATTCCGACGACAATTTCTGAAAATAAAGAGGGAATTTTTGAAGTCTCATTTAGCAGATTCAGGGATTTGCCTGCAGTTGTTCTTTTAAAAACTCTTGGAATGATAAAAGAAGCTGACATTGCAAAATATATTGGAAAAGAAATAGACAGCGTTATTGTTAATCTCTATGAATTTGTAAATATAAACACATCGGAAGATGCAATGTTGTACATAGCCGAGAAAGCCTCATTGCAGGGAACAAAAAAAGAAATTCTTGACAGGGTAAAAACCAGAATCGATTCATATCTCTTCCCGCACATAGGACAGAAAAAAGAAGACAGAATAAAAAAAGCCATAACATTGTGCAAATTGATAAAACAATTCCTTATAGTAAAAGAGCATCCTGAATTAAAAACTGACAAAGACCATTATGCAAATAAGCGTGTCCGTTTATCTGGCGACCTTTTAGCAAGTTTATTCAGAGTTAACCTCGGAGTTTTAATAAGAGATATTCAGTATTCTCTTCAGAAATCTTCCAAAAGAAAAAAAATATTTTCAATAAAGACAATAGCAAAATCAACTTTATTTTCTCACAGAATTGAATCTGCAATAGCGACGGGAAGTTGGACTGGAGAAAGAAGCGGTGTTACGCAAAACATGGATAAGACAAACTATCTTGCAATAATCTCGCAGCTGCAGAGAATTTCCAGCATGCTTTCATCCGAGCAGGAAAATTTCATGGCAAGAACTCTTCATCCAACTCACTACGGAAAATTCTGTCCTATTGAAACGCCTGAAGGAACTGAAATTGGACTGAGAAAAAATCTTGCAATACTCTGCAAAATATCTACCGGAGTGGATTTGGACGAGGAAAAATTTGTAAAGATTTTGGAATCAGAAGGATTAAACAAAGATGGAACTGGAAAAGTTGATATTTTTTACAATGGAAGATTTGTCGGCGGAATAGACAATCCAAATGAGTTAGCAAAAAAAATCAAGGAAAAAAGAAGAGATGGGGAATTGCCTTTGCAGCTTAATATAAGATACGACCATCGTTTTGGAATCATATTAATATCGACGGAACCTGGAAGAGCGCTAAGACCTCTAATAATAGCTGAAAATGGAATTTCAAGGCTCACAAAAGATTATCTTCTAAGATTGCAACAGAATGAAATAAAATGGAATGATTTGATAAAACATAAAATAATAGAATATCTCGACACGGCAGAGGAAGAAAATGCCCTCGTTTCTTTATACGAAAACGAATTAACTCCGGAACATACTCATCTTGAAATCGACCCAATGGATTTGCTTGGTGTTATTACATCTCTTGTCCCATACGGAAATCACGATCAGAGTTCCAGACTTAATCGTGGTTCCAAGACGCAAAAACAGTCTCTTGGTTTGTATGCTTCAAATTATCTTGTAAGGCTTGACACAGATGTTTCTATTTTACAGTATCCGCAAAAACCAATTGTAAGAAGTTTCGTTTACGACACTCTTAACACATATCCTGCTGGACAAAATCTTATCGTCGCTATCATGACTCATGAAGGATATAATATGGAAGATTCGCTTGTTCTCAACAAAGGCAGCGTCGACAGAGGAATAGGAAGAAGTTTCTATTTCAGGCCTCACTCGGCAATTGAAATGCATTATGCGGGAAGTTTGAAAGATGAAATAGTAATTCCAACAAAAGACACTTCGGGATACAAGACTGAAGAAAGTTACAGATTCCTGGATGACGACGGAGTAGTTTCTCCTGAAGCAGAAATAAATGAAGGTGAAGTCTTGATAGGAAAAGTCTCGCCTCCAAAATTCCTTTCAGAAGCTAGGGAAATTTCAGTAAGGGCAAAAAAAGAATCTTCAGTTACAATGAGACAGGAAGAAAAGGGAACTGTAGAATCTGTTTTCATAACGCAAGATTTCGAGGGGAATAAAATTGTCCAAGTAAAAACAAGAGACTTGAGAATCCCGGAACTCGGAGACAAATTTGCGACATCCCACGGACAGAAAGGAGTTATAGGGGCAATAATTCCCGAGAACGATATTCCATTCACATCCAACGGTATAAGGCCTGATGTAATTTTCAATCCGCATGGTTTGCCAAGCAGAATGACTGTCGGTTATCTTCTTGAATTGTTAGCGGGAAAAGTGGGATGCCTCAGGGGACAAGTTGTCGACGGAACTCCATTCTCCGGAGAGAGCAAAAAAGATTTAGAAAATCAACTTGTTGATTTGGGTTTCAGATACGATGGAAAAGAATCAATGTATCATCCAGTAACAGGAAAAAGAATAACTGCAAAAATATTTATTGGAAGTTTATACTACTTGAAACTTAAATATATGGTCGCAAATAAACTTCACGGAAGAGCTTCTGGAAAGATTGCATTGCTTACAAGACAGCCAATTGAAGGTCGTTCGAGAGGTGGAGCATTAAGACTTGGAGAGATGGAACAGCAAGCTCTAGTAGCTCACGGAGCATCTTTATTGTTGAAAGAAAGATATGATTCGGATAAAATAGTTCTTCATATTTGTGAAAAATGCGGAGCAATTGCAGTCGAGGACAACATAAGGGGAAAAATATATTGTCCAGTATGCGGTTCTGAGGATACTGAACCCATTGAAATTTCATACGCATTCAAATTGCTTCTTGAGGAACTTCAAGGATTACATATTCAAACTAAATTCAAATTGAAAAATAAATACGAATAAATGGAAAAACAAGTAAGAAAAAAAGTTGACGAAATAAGATTCGCATTGCTTAGCCCAGAGCAGATTAAAAAAATCTCCGCGGCAAAAATTGTAACGCCGGAACTTTATGATATCGACAGCTATCCTGTAGATGGTGGTTTGATGGACTTGCGTCTTGGAGCGATAGACCCGGGAGTAAGATGCAGAACTTGCGGTGGAAGATTAAAAGAATGTCTTGGACATCCGGGAAGAATTGAACTGGCTCGTCCAATAATACATTTGAAATATGTTCCATTAATTGAAACTGGATTAAGATGTTTCTGTCATGAATGTGGAAAATTACTGCTCAGTGACGCTGATTTGAAAAGATATTCTTCAAGTGAAAGGGCAAAAAAAGCCAAAGACGTAAAGAGATGCCCTCATTGTAATGCTGCTCATGAAAAAGTAAAATTGGAAAAGCCGACAAGTTTCTACATTGGAAGAAAAAGATTATTTCCAACAACTGTAAGAGAAATCCTTGCAAACATCAAAGACGATGAATTAAGAAAAATCAGCGTCGACCCAGATAGCTGCAAGCCGGAATGGGCTGTCTTAACAACTCTTCTAGTTCCTTCAGTTACAATAAGACCTTCAATTATTCTTGAATCTGGAGAAAGAAGTGAAGACGATTTAACTCACAAATTGTCTGATATAATAAGAGCAAACCAAAGATTGTGGGAAAATTTAAATGCTGGTGCCCCTGAAGTTATTATCGAGGACTTGTGGGACTTGCTACAATTTCATATTACGTCTTTCTTCGACAATACAATATCAAAAATCCCGCCTGCAAGACACAGGAGCGGACAGCCTTTGAAAACTATAACTGAAAGAATCAAAGGAAAAGAAGGAAGAATAAGAAAAAACCTTGCCGGTAAAAGAGTAAACTATTCCGGAAGAACGGTTATTTCGCCAGATCCATCAATGCACCTTAATGAAGTTGGAGTTCCCTATGAAATTGCAAGAGTCGTAACGGTTTCAGAAACAGTCAACGATTTGAATATTCACAAGATAAAAAAATTAATCGAAATGGGAGAAAAATATCCGGGTGCAAATTATGTAATAAGACCGGATGGAAAAAAGAAAAAAATTACTCCCGAGTTAAAGGAAGAAATAATGACTGAGATAACTGCGGGATATAAAGTTGAAAGACATTTGCAGGACGGAGATATTGTTCTTTTCAACAGACATCCAAGTCTTCATAAAGCAAGTTTGATGGCTCATATTGTAAAGATTCTTCCAGGAAGAACATTCAGGCTTCATCCAGGAGCAGCTTTCCCTTACAATGCTGATTTCGACGGTGATGAAATGAATATCCACTCTCCGCAAACAGAAGAAGCAAGAACTGAAGCAAAAATACTTCTTGATGTAAAGAAAAATTTAATGTCTCCAAAAAACAACACAAATTTTCTTGGATGTTCTCAAGATGCAATCACCGGAAATTATTTGCTTGGAATTGGTGAATTTACTGGGGATTACGCAAATCAGCTTCTTTACAAGGTTGGTATAATGAACAAGTTATCAAAGAAAACAGTTTCGGGATTTGAAATATTCTCACAGATACTTCCTAAAATGAACTTTTCAAATAACTCAATAAAAATACAGGACGGAGAAATATCTAAAGGAAAAATAGACAAAACATTATTCGGACAAGAAGATGGTGAATTGATAAGGGAAATCGACAAGAAAATTGGAAGAGATGAAACAATAAAGACGATAGAAAATGCATTTAATTTGGGGAGACATTTTTTGAGCGACAGGGGAATAACAATCTCGCTTGAAGATTTGAACTTGAAAGAAAATCCAATAGCAAAAAGTGATGAAATTATAAGAAAAGCCGAGGAGAAAACAAGAGAATTAATTGAGTTGTACAAAAAAGATGATTTTGAGATTATCCCGGGAAAAACAAAAGAAGATACGAGGGAAATAAAAATACTTCAGGTCTTGAACGAAGTCAGAACAAAAATCGGTGAAATGGTAAAGCAAGAATTCCCTGCAGACAATCCGGTTAATCACATGATTATTTCCGGTGGCGGTGGTAACATCTTAAACATAACACAGATTGCATGTTGTGTTGGTCAGCAAGCCTTGTGGGGCAAGAGAATTGAAATTGGATACAATGAGAGAACGCTTTCTTTCTTCAAGAGAAATGAAATTTCACCGCCGTCAAGAGGATTCATAAAAAGTTCATTCATGCGTGGTTTGAGACCGGATGAATTTTTCTTTGGAGCAATAACTGGAAGAGACAGTCTGATGGATACTGCATTAAGAACTCCAAAATCTGGATATTTATACAGAAGACTTGCAAGCGCTCTTCAAGATTTAAAAGTTGAATACGACGGAACTGTAAGAGACAGCAATAACACGGTAATACAATTCAAATATGGTTCAGATGGAATAGACGTTTCAAAATTGCATTTGAATGGAAAAATAGAACCTGGAGAAGCAATTGGCATAGTAACTGCTCAATCATTCGGTGAACCATCGACGCAGATGGCGTTGAATGTTTTCCATTTTGCGGGTGTCCAAGAGATGCAGATTACCGCAGGTCTTCCAAGACTTATTGAAATATTTGACGCAAGAAAAAAACCATCGTCTCCAAAAATGGAAATATATTTGACAAAAGAATATAACAATGAAAAAGATTCAAGAGCTTTCGCGGAAAAAATAAAGGAAGTAAATATTGCAGAGATTGCCTCGGAAATAAATTTGAATTTCAGCGACAAAAATATTGAAATTAAAATTGACAAGAATAAATTAAAACACGCTCACATCGCCATAAAAACCGTCGTTGAAAGGCTTAATGAAATGGGATACAAATCCAAAGAAAAAGGAGAATCAATAACATTAAATGTTTCTGACCTCGACTTCAAGCAAATATACAAATTCAAGGAAAAAATAAAAAAAGAAATCATATCTGGTGTAAAGGGAGTCATACAAGTTCTTATTATAAAGAAAGATAAAGATTATATCATAACAACTCTAGGAACAAATCTTAAGAAAATAATTTTATTGAAAGAAGTTGACAAGCACAGATTAATTTCAAACGACTTCCATGAAGTTGCTGGAATTTTTGGAATAGAAGCCGCAAGACAGCTTATAATTGATGAAATAAATCAAGTTTTGAACACTCAGGGTTTGGATATTAACATAAGGCATCTTGAACTTGCCGCCGACGCAATGAGTAATATTGGAGAGGTTAAGGGAATAACAAGAATGGGAATCATTGCGCAGAAATCGTCCATACTCGCAAGAGCAACATTTGAAACTCCGGTAAAACAATTTGTAAATGCGTCGATAAGAGGAAACAAAGACAAATTGACAAGTGTCATCGAGAATATTATTTTGAATCAGCCGGTTCCGGTTGGAACAGGACTTCCGGGATTAATTGTAAAAGTTATAGGACCGATGGTTAAATCAAGTTCGGAAATGAAGAAGGCGAAAAAAGAAATAGTTGAAAAAGTAAATGAGTAATCATTTGCAAGTTTCCAGAATAAACATGGGAAAAATTTAACGAATAAATTTATAAAACATTTCTTCTAAATAATTATAACGATGATTAATATTATTAATATGCAGGATATTCGATATCTGAATTTATTCAACAAAATCACGAATGTCAATACAAGATTCTGTTTCAAATATAATGAAGTAATAGGATTCTCAGTTCCAAAAGAACTTGTCTCAAAAGCAATAGGCGAGGGTGGAAGAAACATAAAAAGAATGAGTGAAATATTGGGAAAAAGAATAAAAGTAATTTCTGCTCCTCGCGGATTGTATGACATAAGAAAATTCATGGAAAGTGTCGTTAGTCCGACAACATTCAAAGATTTGGAATTTGACGCCAAGGAAATAATTATTACTGCCGGTTCTCAGAGCAAAGCAGCCCTCATAGGAAGAGACAAAAGAAGGCTTCATGAATTGCAAAAAATTTCAAAAGATTTCTTTGACAGAGATTTGAGAATTGTCTAAATTATTGACGGAATAGTCAAATTTTTTAATAAGAAATATTTATAAATCAATTTCAGCAACATTATTTTATGGGATTAAAAAACGCTTTAAAACTAATAAAGGATAGAAAGAAATTTAGATGGAAAGATCACAAGTTTAAAGCAAGAACTCTAAATCTTTATGCAAAGGCAGATCCGCTCGGAGGTAGAAACCAAGCTAAGGGAATAGTTCTGCAAAAAATTCAGAAAGAAGCAAAACAGCCAAATTCAGCAATGAGAAAATGTTGCAAAGTCCAGTTGACTAAAAATGGAAAAACTGTCACGGCTTTTATTCCAGGAAACCTTGCGCAGAAATTTATTGATGAACACGACGAAGTCATGATTGAAAGAATCGGCGGAAAACAGGGAAGAAGTAAGGGAGATATTCCCGGAGTCAGATTCAAAGTTATAAAAGTAAACGATCAACCATTGCATTTGTTATGGCAAGGCAAGATAGAGAAAGGTAGAAGATAAAATGAATAACGATTATACAACTCTTGAACTTTTGGAAATTGGAATGAACAGCAAGATGCTAATAGAGAGTATTGTATTGCCTCAAAGTCCTGAAGTAAGTGAAACATACGGTCCATTTTTTCCGGAAAATGAATTTAGGGAAATTGAATATCAAGTATTTTCCCGCGAATACACAAAGGATATAATAATCAATAATGAAAATAAAAAAAGACATTACATGTTTCCCAACGGCGGAATATTAACATTCAATATGAAAACAAGAACTGTTGTTTCCAAAGATGTTCCGACAGAAGTAATGTTAAGATTGGGGTTGGTGAAATAAATGGCTGAAAAAATGATTTTCAAAATTTTTGATTTGTATGATTTGTCCGAAGTAAAAGTAAATGATGTTGGATTAAAATCAGTTATAAATCTTGAACCAAAATTGCTTTTAAAAAGCCACGGAAGAAATGTGCAGAAGCTTGGACAAATCAAAGTGAATGTTGTTGAGAGACTCATGAACAAACTTTCCGTCGCTGGACATAGGGGAAGAAAACACAAAATTGAACTTGGAAGAGTCACAGGGAAATATACAAAAAATATGGGAATAGTTCTTGAAGCATTAAAAATAGTTCAGGAAAAAACAAATCAAAATCCCGTTCAGATTCTTATAAAGGCGATTGAAAACACTGCTCCGAGAGACGAGATTACAGTCATAGAATATGGTGGCGCGCGTTATCCGCAAGCAGTTGATGTTGCTCCATTAAGAAGAATAAATTTGGCTTTGAAGCATATTATTCATGGGGCATCAGACAGAGCATTCAACAAGAAAAAAACAATTGTCCAGGGATTAGTGGAAGAAATAATTCTTGCATCTGAAAACAGCGGAGATAGCTTTGCCGCAAGAAAAAGAAATGAAGCGGAGAAGCAAGCAGATAGTGCAAGATAACTTGCTTCTACGTCCACTCGCAATCGCTCGCAAAGAAAAGCAAGCCGATTCTGCGCGTTAAATGAAAATAAAAACTTTTCAAGTTTCCTTCATTGAAACTTAAAATGAAAACACTAAACAAAATATTGATTGGCGGAATAATTTTTTTAAGCGGATGCAATCCTGCAACTCATGCAAGATTTGATTTATCCAGATTAGAGTTATGGCAAAGGGATTTGTTTATCGAAGCAGGAAATTATTGGAACATATCAATTAAAGACAATAAAAATTCATTGAACGTTGCATTCCTGGGAGATATAAAAGATAAACCAAAGGGAAAAAATCAAAAATATATTGCATTTACTTATAATTATACTGAAGAAGGCGAAAAAAAGCACCAGATAATATTTGATAAAAAAGAAACTTGGAGTGATTGTTCAAAAGTAGAGGGATTTCTTTACAATAACCCCCAAGAAATAAATGGTTATAATTTTCTTAAAATTTCACAGCATGAATTAGGTCATTTCATGGGGAAGGGACATTCAGATAATAAGAAAGATGTTATGTATCATCAAATGGGAAAGAGATGCAAGAATTAAAAATAAATTCTTGACAAAATTTATAATCTCTTTTTACTTTTCTTTTTCGATGAAAAAGCTCGTTGTTGAATCTTTAAAAAAAATTCTAAAAGGAAAAAAAATAAATTTGAAAGATAATGAAATTTTCAATCTTATAGAAATTCCGCCATCTATTGAAATGGGTGATTATTCTTTTCCATGTTTTTCTCTTGCATCAAAACTGAAAAAAAATCCATATCAAATCGCATTAGAATTAAAAGAAAAAATAGGTTCAAAAAATAACTTTAAAGATGTGCAAGTTTCTGGCGGATATATTAATTTTTTCATAGATAGGAAAAAATTTGCAAACAATTTAATATCCGAAATTTTAAGAAAAAAGAAAAATTTCGGCAAGCCTGCAAAATCTAAAAAAGAAAAGATAATAATTGAATTCTCACAGCCAAATACTCACAAGGCATTCCACGTTGGACATATAAGAGGCACCTCTTTGGGGGAAAGTGTTTCGAGAATTTTAGAATTTTGCGGAAATAAAGTTGTAAGAGTAAATTATTCTGGAGATACGGGAATGCATGTTGCAAAATGGATTTGGTGTTACAAAAAATATCATTCTAAAGAAAAATTAAGAAATGATGAATCTTGGATTTCAGGAATTTATGTAGATGCCGTAAAAAGACTTGGAGAAAATGAAGATTTACAGAAAGAAGTTGATGAGATAAATAAAAAACTTGAAAGCAAGAAGGACAAAAAGCTTAATGATTTGTGGAAAAAAACAAGAAAAATTTCCATTGACTCCTGGAAAAAAATTTACAAAGAACTTAACACGAAGTTTGATTCATATTTTTTTGAGAGTGAAGTAGAAAAAGGGGCTAAAGAAATTTCTCACGAATTGCTGAAAAAAGGAATTGCAATAAAAGATGATGGTGCAGTAATAATGAATCTTAAAGAATATAATCTTGGCGTTTGGATTCTGCTTAGAAGCGATGGCACAGTTTTATATTCGGCTAAGGATTTAGCGCTTGCCAAGAAAAAAATAAAAAAATATAATGCAAATGAATATCTGATTTTTGTAGCCGAAGAACAAAATCTTCATTTCCAGCAGCTGCTAAAAACGCTAGAATTAATGGGAATAAAAAAGAAATATTCATTTGCGACATTTGGGATGGTTCGTCTCCCGGAAGGAAAAATGTCGTCGAGAACTGGCGACAATATTCTATATTCCAATTTTATGAAAGAGATTACTGATTATGCAAAGGATGAAATTAAAAAACGGGGTGAGAAAATCCCAAGAAAAGAACTTGAAAAAAGAGCATTGATAATTTCCATAGCCGCAATAAAATATTCAATGCTAAAACAAAGCGCAAACAAAAATATTATTTTTGACAAGACTGAAGCTCTAAATTTCGAAGGTGACACTGGAGCCTATATTTTATACAGTTACGCAAGGGCAAAATCAATAATAATAAAAATTAAAAGCAAGAAAAATAAAACTGATTTTGGAAATTTAGAAGACAAGGAAATAAATTTAATAAAAATAATATCTCAATTTCCAGAAGTTGTTTCGGATTCGCGCAAAAATGTAAATCCATCGACAATTGCAAATTATACTTATCATCTCGCGCAGAAATTTAATGAATTTTATCATGCATGTCCAGTAATTAATTCCGAAAAAGAATCGCTGAGGGTTGCGCTCGTAAAATCATTCATTCAAGTTATGGAAAATTCTATGAATTTGCTTGGAATAAAATATCTTGAGAGAATGTAAAAAGCAAAACATATTTAAATAATTTTTAATTTAATTATAAATAAATATTTTACAAAAAAATAAAAGGGGGTGATTAAATGGCAAAAAGTAAAGAGGCAGGAAAAGTTTTAAGTTTTGTTGTTTGGCTTACAGGAATTTTAGTATCGCTAGCAGTTGGTTTCAGCATGACTCAAGCTGGAAGAGTTTCTGGCGCATTGACACTTCCAACGTGGCTCGGAGGAAATGTTCTTGCATTAATCGTCGGGTGGGTAGTAGTTATAACAACAATAATAAGCGCTGTCATTGCAATCATCGACAGATAAATTTTTTATTTATTTTCAAATTAAACAAAAAGAGGAGGTAATTAAATGGTAAAATCGAAAAAAATAGTATTTGTAGGAAAATGGGCTTTCCTTGCAGGAGTGCTCTTGGCTGTGGTTTTGGGAGTCATCGGTCCTATATCAAGCGTGTGGACTATGACACTCGTCGCAATTGGACTTGTTGTCGGATTGCTTAATGTCACAGACAGAGAAGTAACCCCATTCCTTATGTCAGGAGCTGTTTTGATATTAGCAAGCGCATTGGGCGGTAATCTGATGTCAAGCTTGCCTTACGCAGGACAAATACTCAACGCATTGCTTTTGATATTCGTTCCAGCTACAATAATTGTGGCAGTAAAGAATGTCTTCGCTTTAGCAAGAGATTAAATTTATTTTTTATTTTTAACTTTTTTTATTTTTTAGAATTTTTGAGAACTAAAAATTCTTATCAAGATAATCTATTATGTCGAAAGATTCTCCAACAAATTTATCGCCAATTTTTATCACTGGAACTGTTAAAACGCCGGATTTCTTGAATAAATCTTTTCTTATTTCAGAATTTCTGCTTCTCGGAGCTTCAATCTTTTCAAATTTTATTCCCTTTTTATTCAAATGCTGTCTGACTTTTTCACAGAATGGACAATCTTCAAATTGGTAGAGCTTCACTCGTTTCCCTTCACTATGTTTGGTAAAAAGAATTATTTTTGGATTCATTTTATTTTAGATATTTTTCTATGAGTGCATCAATCCTCTTCTTTCTTGTTTCAGGCATTTTTGCCCTGAAAATAAATCTCAAATTCATTTTTCTTAGTGACGGGGCAAGTTTTCTAAAATTCTCTTTTGCAATTTTATTTTTGTTGAGAATTTTTTTTAAATCTTCTGGGACTTCAGGGTTTTCAGGAATTCCATAGTCATGCGGTAACTTTTTTAAGCCTTCTTCGTAAAAATGCAATCCGTGAGAAGTCATTCTTTTTTTCTTGATTAATTCCTTTGCATAGCTTAAAGTGTTGTTGCTCCACTTGCTGTTCTTGTTTCTTCTCGCAAAAAACCGAATATATTTATCTTCATCAATTTTTTTTTATGATAGTATCAATCCATCCAAAACAAATTGCCTCTTCCATCAACTCGTGATGACTGGGAGATTTTTTACCAGTATGTTTTTTATGAAGAATTAATCCAATTTTATTTTCCTTGTCATGATTCTTTGAAAGCCATTTTCTAAAATCTTCTTTATCAAAAATATAAATAAATTTTTCATCGCTCATATATCAATCAGGAACTATCAGTTTTAAGTTTTATTACTTCACCGCTTTCATGTCTTTCCAAGCTAATTCAAAAAGTTGTTCCAAAGCCTGCGCGAAGAATTCAGTATTTATCCAAACGCCAGTGTCGTAATTTGGATGGAATTTCTCGTCATCTAAAAGCATGAACATTACTTGATTTGAATCTATAATCATGAATCTTGCTCTCATTTTTTCCATGTTTTTTACCTCTGCAACCTTCTTAAGTTCCCTTGCAACTTGGGCATTATTGCTATCAATCGGCGCGGCAATCCTTATCTTAACTCCGCGTTTCTTTGCTTTTTCAAAACTCGGCATCAATGCTTCCATCTTTCTATTCAATCCCTCTCGTGTTGTCACAATTGTTATTGACTTCTCGGCATTTCTTACCATCATATCCAACTGATTGTAAACATTCTGTCTTCCCTTCAAACTTCCCGATAAATCAGTTGGCTCAATAAATTTTATTCCCTGCGTAAAAATAGAATTAAGTTCTTCCAAAACCTCGTCGCCTTTCATCGTTTCAAGTCTTTTTGTTTTGTCCTGCGTTTCTCTGACAAGATTTTTCTTGACTCTTTCAATAACTTCTTCTGGTTTTAGCGCAACAAATTTTATCGGCTTTCCCAATTTCATAATAATAAATCCCTTTTTCTCCAAACTTTCTAGAATATCATATGTCCTACTTCTTGGAACATCAGAAATATTGCTTAATTCTCCAGCAGTGCTTGTTCCTCGCGAGAGAAGAGCAGTCCAAACCTTAACTTCATATAGATTCAAATCAAAAATTTTTCTTAGTCTTCCTAAAAATTCTTCTTTTACTATCATGTTTTCGTATGTTTGTTTTTACTTTTAAAGTTTATTATGATAAAAGAGTAAATTAAAAGGACTACCAATAAGTAACTATTTTAGCATATTATCGACAGTTTGCCCCTCTTATCTTTGATGTTGAAATCAATAACATTTTTAAATCTTTCCTCAAATTGGCCGCGTTTGGACAATTTTTCTTCCCGGGGAGTTGTAACATTTTCAGAAATTATTTGGAATTTTTTTGAATTTGTTCTGTTTTTTATAAAATCCTTTTGTGTCTCAAGAATTTTTTTAAAATTCTCATCAGTAAAAACAAAAAGTTCAACCTTGTCTTTTTTTTCAAGCCCGAGTTTTTTCCTGAATGCCTGAACCATTCTTGATAATTCTCTTGCATATCCTTCTGCTTCCAGTTCAGGAGTTATTTTTGTGTCAAGTTCAACAGATAATTCATCTGAAGCTGAAGATTTAATTTCTAATTTTTTTACATTCAATTGAGTTTTAATCAATTCTTCAAATTCTTTGACAACTTGTTTTTCTTTTAAATTAATAATTGATTTTGATAGAGGCCATTTCAATCCAATCTGTACTTTGTCCCTTTCTTTCAAGCCAGATTCAATAATCTTCAAAACAAAATTAAATTTCTTTTCAAGTTCACCATCAATTTTATTTTTTTCAATTTTTAGCCAGCTCGATAAATGAACAGAATTTTTTGAAAATTCTTGGAAAATATTTTCTGAAATGTATGGTGCAAATGGAGCCAGGATGAGTGAAATTTTTTCCAAGACTTCTCCGATAATTTCTTTATTGTCATCCCTGTCTCTTGTCATTTTTATGTAAGCCCTGGAAAAATCATTCACAACAAAATCTGAAATTTCCTTGAAAGCACCGTCGATTGAATATTTATCAAGATGTTCCGTCGCATTTTTAATGACTGAATTCAGCCTCGATAGAATCCATTTGTCTTCAACCTTAATAGGAGGTGCAGAACCTCGGTTCTGCTTTTCAAGCTGTTTGTAATAATTATTGCAGTTATGCAATATTGTCAAAAACGGAATTACAGATTCCAGCATAAGATTGTATGAAAATCTCTTTTGATTTCCAGCATCAGTTGTGCAAAATTGCAATCTTATTGCATCAACTCCGGACTTCTCAATCATTTCGTTTGGAGCAATTACATTTCCCTTGCTCTTGCTCATCTTCTCCCCCTTTTCGTCAACAACATGTCCTGCGCAAATTACGTTCTCGTAAGTATTGCTATCGAATAATAAAACTCCCAAAACATGCATTGTATAAAACCACCCTCTCGTCTGATCAATCGCCTCTGAAATATAATTGTAAGGAAAACGTTTTTTGAATAAATCTTTATTTTCAAATGGATAATGAAACTGAGCAAAGCTTGCGCTTCCAGAATCATACCAGCAATCAATCACATCGGAAACGCGAGTCATTTCTTTTCCGCATTTGCATTTTAATTTTATCGAATCAATCCATGGCTTGTGCAAATCCATTTCAGAGTCTTTGATTTTTTTTATTGATTTTTCTTTTAATTCCTTTATGCTTCCAACAATATATTCTTCTCCGCAAGAACATTTCCAAATTGGCAAGGGAGTTCCCCAAAATTTGAATCTTGACAATGCCCAATCTTTTGCTCCTTCAATCCAATTCCCAAATCTTCCTTCCTTTATGTGTTCTGGAATCCAATTTATTTTATTATTATATTTCACAAGTTTGTCTCTCACCTTGCTGACTTTTATGAACCAAGAATTTATTGCATAATATAAAAGCGGTGTGTCGCATCTCCAACAAAATGGATATGAATGTGTGATTTTTTCCTTTTTATACAACAAATTTCTTGTCTTCAAATCAATTATTATTTCTATCTCGGCATCTTTTACAAATTTTCCTTTAAATTTTGGAACGATATCGAGAAATTTGCCATCCTGTCCGACGGTGTGAACTGCAGGAAGATTTTCCTTCATTCCCAAATCATAATCATCTTCCCCATACATTACTGCAGTGTGGACAACTCCGGTTCCTTCATCGGTCGAAACAAAATCAGCCGCCAAAATCTTGTGAGAATTTTTATTCTGTAATTGTTTTATATCATAAAGAGGTTCATAAGACAATCCAACCAAATCCTTTCCCTTCATATTTTCAATTATTTTATATTCTCCATTTAAAACATTGAGTTTTTCTTTTCCCAAAATTATTTTTCTTCCATCTTCCAATTTTACTTTTACATAATCAATTTTTTTTCCAACGGCAAGAGCAACATTTCCAGGAAGAGTCCAAGGTGTCGTCGTCCACGCTAAAATATATTCATCCTCGCCTTTAACTTTGAATAAAACATAAACAGAATCTTGTTTAACGTCTTTATAACCAAGAGCAACCTCGTGACTTGATAAAGGCGTTCCGCATCTTGGACAAAATGGTACAACCTTTCTTCCCTCGTAAAGCATTTGCTTATTATACAATTCTTTCAGACTCCACCAAACACTTTCTATGTAATCATTGTCAAGAGTTACATATGGATTTTCCATATCAACCCAGTATCCAAGTTTTTTAGTTGACTTTTCCCAATCGGAAATATATGAAAAAACGCTGTCCCTGCATTCCTTTATGAATTTTTCAGCGCCGAATTTTTCAATATCTTTTTTAGAATTCAATTTTAATTTTCTTTCTATCTGAACTTCAACAGGAAGGCCATGACAATCCCAACCGCCTTTTCTAGGAACAGAAAATCCTTGCATATATTTAAATTTGCAAATAATATCTTTGTAAGTCCTGACTTCAAAATGGTGCAACGCAGGCGGAGCGTTGGCGGTTGGCGGGCCTTCTAAAAAAGAAAATAGGGGTTTCTTAGAATCGTATTGAACAGCCTTTTTTATTTCCTTGTCGTACTTCTTCCAAACCTTCTCGGATTCCTCTTCAATTTTCTTAAAATCGTACATTTTCTTTTTCCTTTGGGAAACATGAAAATTTCCTATTTTCTTATTTTGTCAACTTAATTAATAAAACTTATGTTTCTAAAAATTTATAAATCAAATACATGAATAAATACTATGGATTTAGTAACAGCAATTGGGTTGGTAGCAGCAGCATGCACGACGACTGCATCTTTGCCTCAGGCACTAAAAGTAATAAAAACAAAGAGCACAAAGGATTTGTCTCTGACAATGTATTCTCTGGTTGTAGTCGGCATAATTCTGTGGATTTTATACGGCATCATGATTAATAATTTAGTGATTATTCTTGCAAATTCAATAGGATTTTTCTTCGCTGCGACAATTCTTGCTTTCAAAATAAAGTACAAATAAAAATATTTAAAAACCTTAGATTCTTTAAAAAAACATGTGCAGCATAGAACATAAAGTTGATGGAAATTATTCAACTCAAATTCCAAGAGATAGAAGCAATTCAAAATACAGTTCATTTTCAAGTTCTTATTCTGGAAGAGAAAATTATTCTTCAGAGAATTATTAGCTAAAATTCTTCAAAACTTCAGATTCAGTAAAATGCAAGTCGCTTGGAATTATGAAACAAAACGGATTTTTTATGTTTTCCAAATTCCTTAAATCTTCAAATTTTTTATAAAAAATCTTTTGATTCTTTGTTCCCATAGACTGACAGACAATAATTTTGCCGAGTTTTACCTTTCTATTTCCTGCCGCAATTTCAAGCTGTTTCAATGCCTCGCTAAATTTTAAAGAGATATCAACGAGAATTAAAGTATGCGCTTTTATTGATTCGTTCTGTCTTACAATTTCCATAAAACTTTCCGGCGTGAAATTTCTTTCCCATTTTGGCATGCTCGTAATTTTTCCAAATTTATACAAATGCAATCCAGTTTCCGCAACGGCATCGATAATAGAAGCGCCGTGAACTATCTGGCATTTTATTTTTCTTTTCTTTGCCTCTTCAATTAAGGATATGTGTGTCGTAGCCGTTAAAGGAGAACCGTAAACAAGCAAGACGACATTTTCTTTTTTTGCATCGTCAAGAATTTTGAAACTCTCAATGAATTCCCTGTCTGCCAAAATAAATTTCTTTTTTTTGAATTGCTTTTGCAAATTGCTTATTTTATATGGAAAATCGACGGTATAATTATCAACATAAACTTTTTTTGCTTTTACAATTGAGTCGTAGGCTTCTCTGCTGTAACCCTTCTTATTCAAACCCAGTCCGACAATTGAAAACATATTGATATTGAAATAAAACGATTTATTAATCTTTATAAACTTAAAATCATTATATTAAACATGGTAGGAGTTGATATTTTCTATATTAAAATTATCGTCGTAGCAGTTGCAAGTTTCCTTTTCGGCTGGCTTTGGTATGGTCCTTTATTCGGAAAACAATGGATGAAACTTTCTGGCTTCAAACAAAAAAGCATAAGCTCAATGAAGATAAAACCTGCTAAAACGATGACGATTGGTTTTCTTTCAACTGTTTTGACGGCGTATATTCTTTCTCTTTTCATAAACTCCCTTAGAGCAACGACAATTGTAGGGGGACTATGGGTGGGACTTTGGTTGTGGCTTGGATTTATAGCAACAACGACATTGGGAACAGTTTTATGGGAAAACAAACCGATAAAAATTTACTTCTTGAATAATGCTTATTATTTGCTTAACATGGAAATAATGGCTGTTATTTTATCAGTTTGGCATTAATTTTTTCTTTTTCCTAAACTTTTGAAGGAAACATGAAATAAGTTATCTATTTTTTTTCAAACTCATGCTGGTTACAATTACAATAAACAAAAAGCTGAAAAGTAAAACGTCATTTCTCAAAATCAAACTTATTAGAGAACCAATAAAGCCAACAGAAATAATTAATTTGAACCATTTTTGTCCTTGTTTTATTTCATCTCTTGTTATTTTTTTAAGATAGAAACCTATCGGAAAACCAAGACAAAGAAAAACTAATGAAATTATTAACTTCAACCAGTAATCCATAAAACGTATTCACAAAGAAAGTTTATAATAATTTCTAAATAACTTATAATATTTGATAAAGAATTTAAACCATCATTTTCACTTCCTAAGATGAAAGAGACGATTCCAATAATTTCACAACCAAGAAGCATAATAGTCGCATGTGATGTTCCTTATCAAGACTTTTCTTCGATTCTTAAAGGGACGAAAGACAATAGCAAAATTGGCGGATATAAAATCCCGGCTCGCGCAGTAAAAAATGGGTTGGAAACATGGGTTAAAACTGCGAGAGAACATGCTCCTGAAAAAAAATTAATATATGACCATCAAAAAGCGGGAAAGGATATTTCCAGCGTCGCGGATGGTTTCATGAAGGATATCGGAGAATCTGGAATTGACGCAGTGATAATTTATCCTGAAATTAAAACAGAAATTGACTACATAGAAGCGGCATTAAAATACGGCTTAAATGTCATGGTCGGCGGAAAAATGACAAACCAAGAACTTGGAGCCAAAGAAGATTATGAAAAGGCTTTTGATATTTACAGAATCGCGCTTAAAATTGGAATAAATAATTTCTGTATTCCCGCAAGCAACAAAAAGGACCGTGATTTTGTAACTGATTTAATAGAAAATTTAAAGTTGAAAGAAAGAAAAGACATTACTTATTACCCTATAGGAATTGGATATCAAGGTGGAAATATAAAAGAGATTTCTAAAATTCTAGGAGATTCGAACTTTCATCCAATTATCGGAAGAACAATTTACAACGCATTAGACAAAAAACAAGCATCATTGGATTTAACAAACGAACTTTAATTTTTCCGCATCACATAAAACTTTAAAATCTTCTTTTTTTTAAAATTTTTATGTATCAAAAATATCTTGTTGTCGCGAGCAAAAAAGACAAAGCAGGAATAAACATAACTACTCAATTAAGTCAATTCAGAAAAAATAATTTTAATTCAATTTTGCAGCAAACTGGAGACGGCTTCGATTTTTATTTTGTTGATGAAGAAATTGTTTTCACGGAAAATTTAGATTTGGGAAAAATCAACAGATATGACTTCATAATTTTCGCTTCAAGACATAGCTCTGAAAAAAATGAAAGAGTATTGACAATTCATACGGTTGGAAACTGGGGGGAAGCAAAGTTCGGAGGACAAGTCGGAAAAGTTTCAAAAACTTCCGCCTTGTTTGTAAAAAAACTTTTCGAAAAATTAAATGAAAATGTAATTCTTCACGAGCTGAAAAATTATGACGTAACGCTTGAAGCCACACACCATGGACCTTTAATAGAAAAGCCTTGCGTCTTCATAGAAATCGGAAGCACTGAAAATGAATATACTGACAAAAGAGCAGGATTTATTGTCGCTAAAACAATATCTCAAGTAATAAGCGAGTTCAAGGAAAATCCTTACAGCGAAGTCGCAATCGCAATAGGCGGTCCGCACTACTGCCAGAATTTCAACAAGATACAAGCAAAATCAAACATTGCAATTTCCCATATTATTCCACAATATTCTCTTCCTTTGACGGAAGAAATGATTAAAGAAGCAGTCGAAAAAACAGAAGAAGAAGTTGATTTTGTAGTTTTGGATTGGAAGGGGCTTGGGAATTCCGAGCAAAGACAGAAAACTGTTGAAGTTCTCGAAAAAAATTATATGCAATGGAAAAAAACTAGCGACATAAGCAAATAATTATTTTTTCTTATAAATCTGTTTGAATCCTTCAATCGCGACCAAAAGTCCTAGGAAAAACATTCCTAAAGAAAATGCAACCAAAATATAATTTCCGTTTGCCAAGTATCCCCCCTTCGCAAATGCAAGATAAATAAGAGCGAACATTGTCGTTATGAGAACGAACATCGCAGGAATGACTATAAATTTGACACTCATTTTTTTCGAAACAAAATAAGATGCAACAGTTATCATTGTTATCGCCGCTATAAGCTGATTTGATGTTCCAAATAATCTCCATATCATATCGTAAGAATTTGTCACGGCAAGAAGCCACGCGGGAATCAAAATTAAAAGTGTGATAAAAATTTTATGCTTTCTTAATTTTGTAATAAGACTCTCAGAAATTATAAATCTTCCAAGTCTTGTCGAAGTGTCAACTGATGTAAGTATAATTTGATTCACGGCTAAAGATCCAAGGAAACTGGCGACGGCAAATGTTATGAAAGGAATTCCAACACTGCTTACAATATTTCCAAATCCTGTTGAGAAAAGCGCAATCCATCCCTTGCCGAGTTCCATCTGGAAATTTACCGTTCCTACCCCCCATTTCAATCCTGCAATCGCAACAATTGTAACCACTATCGCAACTGTCGCCTCTCCGAGCATGGAACCATAGCCAACGGCTTTTGCATGAGATTCTTTTGTTAGTTGTTTGCTTGTTGTTCCGCTTGCAACAATTCCGTGAAATCCGGAAATAGCACCGCAGGCAACTGTAATAAAAAGAATTGGCCAAAGAGGAAATGGCGCATTTGAAATGTAAGCAGGCGCATTAATAATTGGATGAACAATTATTATGCTGAGAATTCCAATAAAAAATATCAATGATGTTTGAACCGTGCTTAGATAATCTCTCGGTCTCAAGAGAAGCCAAACAGGAACTATCGAGGCAATTCCTGCATAAATCATTATTATCGTGATTAAAATATTTCTGAATAAAACCGGATTCAAGAAAGAAAAGTCAAGAGGAAAAATAATTCCAGCCCAGACTGAAATGAAAACAACAATCATTGCAATCACTGTTGAAATTTTATAATTCCATTTCAATTTTTCAACCCCGTATCCGAAAATTAACGCAGTTATTGTTATGGCTATCAGGGAAATTATAAGACTTGGCTGATAAACAATGCTGTCTGCCGTCGAAACCGTGAAAACAGTTATTATCAAAATCAGCGTTATAAGAATCATTATAGCAAACAACATTCCAGCTTTTGAGCCAAGGGTTTTTTTTGCTATTTTTGAAACTCCTTCACCGCCGCTTCTCGTCGAGGCGATGAGGCTTGTAAAATCATGCATTGCCCCAATCAGAACAGAGCCGATTCCAACCCAGAGAACAACAGGAAGCCATCCAAAATAACTTATCGCAAGAATGGGGCCTATTATCGGTCCTGCCCCTGCAATTGATTCAAAATGATGTCCAATCAAAATAAATTTCTTTGACGGAGAATAATCCACATTATCTCTTTTTGTTATGGCTGGTGTTTTATTTTTATCATTTATTCTTATTTGCTTTTCGATAAATCTTCCGTAAATTTTATAGCCGAGAAAAAACCACAACGCTATCGCAATTACAATCCAAATTGAATTCATACAACCTCTTGAGAAAAGAGTAAAAAGAGTTTATAATTTTTTCTTGGGAAAAAGTTATAATGAAAATCTTTGATTTACTTTATAAAAATTTATAAACCGAAAAAGTTGAGGTAATTTATGGAATTCAAAGAAGTGGTTAAAAAAAGATACGCGGCGAAATCATTTGATGGGAAAAAAATTCCTGAAGCAAAAATAAACGAGCTTTTAGAAATAATAAGATACGCTCCTTCGTCATTTAATATTCAGCCCTGGAAAATAATTGTAATAGAAAGCAAAGATTTGAAGGAAAAACTTTCTCCAGTCTCATGGAATCAACCACAAATAACAAGTTGTTCTCATTTACTTGTCTTCTGCGCGGACAAAAATATTCTTGGAAAAATAGAATCAATCGAAAAGGAAATGATTCAGCATGGAGCCAAGAAAGAAGACATAAAAGGATACATCGACATGATGAAAGGCTTCCAAAGTAATTTGAGTGATAGCGAAAAATTATCGTGGGCTCAGAGACAGACTTATATTGCATTGGGAAACGCGGTAAACGGAGCAACATCTCTTGGATTTGATTCCTGTCCGATGGAAGGATTTGATTCAAAGGAATATTCAAAAATTCTTAATTTGCCTTCCCACATTGTTCCTTCTGCTTTGGTTGCAGTCGGACAAGCCACTGACACGCCAAAACCAAAATTCAGGCTTTCAGAGAAAGAAGTTTTTATGAAAAAATAATTATTTCAAAGTTATCAAACCGGGAACTAAAAATCCGCCAATCCACGACGCTAAAGTTGATTTCCCAGAACCGGGCAAACCTCTCATTATGTAAAGTCTATTAAAAACTGTCTCCGTCGTAAATAGTTTTGAACATAATTATTGGTCCTTTTTATTAAGGATTTTTTGCAAGAGGTTCATCGTCTTTTCCGAAATTAACTCTTTTCAGCGTTTCGCCAATTGACAATCCTCTTTTTGAATCTAAGAACAAGTCATCTATTTTTCCGTGATAGCTTATCTCATAGATTTTTTTGTTATTGTTAAAAATAAATTGTGCTTCCTCAAAAACACCAGTTCCAAACATGCCATCTTCAAAAGGTAAGAAAATTCCTGCATCCATTTTTGGCAGAACTTCTTGAAAGAAATAATTCATGCCCCTTTCGCCTTTATCCTTATATCTTTTATATCCCTCTTGATGGTGTTTTTGATTTGGATTTTCAACATCAAACCATCCAAACATTTTTCGTATTCTATCTATTAGGTCAGATTCTTTTTGTGTATTATAAATTGTAATTGGATGTCCGAAATAAATTTTTCCATCGCCGCCGTGTGTCATGAGAAAATCTTGGCTTTCAACTTTTAAACCTTGATTGTAGTTCTATATATAGATTGGATTGTATGAATCAGTTAGCTTTAAAAATCGAAGGCAGCATCCAAAAGGAAAGTTTGATAAACAGAGAGACAAGTCTCTGTATATATAGCGAGGTGGAGCAGCCTGGAGTGCTCGCAGGGCCCATAACCCTGAGGTCGTGTGGTTCAAATCCCACCCTCGCTATTATACTTTTGGTAAATCTATGGCTATCTTTATATACCCTTAATTCTTAATTACTTTGAAAGTTATCCTTGCGAGGCGAGGCATGGGAAAAATAATTAAATTATTTTTCAAAGGGTTTGCGATAACTTTCATCAACCCTCTAAATAAAATTTGGAGATTAACATGAAAGCCCAAGAATGTGATAACTGCAACGGACTTGTCTATTGGAACGAAGAAGCAAAAAAGTTCCTTTGTGATACGTGTGGAGTAGTTCATCACGAACAAACCGAATAAAAAAACAGCGGGGTGAAAGTCCCGCATAATAATCAAATGAAGCGAGACGGATATAATTTTGAATCAAAATGGATTAAATGGAAAGAGAAAAATTTTAAGGGAATAAACCAAATAAGGAAAGAAGATTCAAAGGTTCTCATTGAATTTCTTAAAGATATGGAGCTCGGAATGAATGTTCCAAAAGAAAAGAAGGGAAAGAGAAGTGCGGGAACTTTGCTTAATCTTGCAGAGCATAATATTTTGCTTTCAAATCTTTTTAAAAAACCATTTTTGAAACTGAAAAAGATTGAAGCCCACGAACTTGAAAACAAAATTGAGAAGGGAGTGATAAAAAGAAAGAACGGAAAAAATTACATTGCGTTTGGAAATTACATCAAAGACGGAAAAGCATTTTATAATTGGATGGTTAGAACTGGAAGGATAAAAGAAAATATTTTTGATGACATTTCAAGCAAGACGGAAAAACCGCATTGGGTTTATTTGACAGAAGAACAGGCAAAGGAATTTTTTAATAAGCTAACTTTTTATTATAGAGCTTTAACATGGTTCATGTATGATACGGGAGCAAGAGTAACAGAAGCAAATTCAATTCAGATAAAACATTTCTCAAAGAATTTTACGGAAGTAACAATTCCAGACGAAGCAAGTAAAACTTTCGGAAGAACAATCAATCTTAAACTTTGCACGAATTTAATAAAGGAACTTATTGAAACCGAAAAATTGAAAGACGAGGATTTTATTTTCCAAAAAGATTTATGGACTATAAACAAATATCTAAAATATAATTGTGGAAAAATATTTGGAAAAGATAAAGTTTCAAATCCAAAAAGCAAGGGGGCTTATGGAAACTTCACGCTTTACGATATAAGACATAATTCAAGTTGTTACTGGTTAAACCGCTATCCCAAACAAACTGGATTGATGTATAGATTTGGATGGAAAAATGCCGACAAGATAGAATATTATTCTGAATTTTTAGGGCAAAAGGACTCAATAAATGACGCTGATTTAATCACTAATGAAGACATGGGGAGACTTTACGAGCAAGAAAAAGAAATCAAAAAACAACAAAGCGAACTTGAAAAAGTGAGGGGGTATCTTAAAACACTCATGGGAGCAAATGAATCGATGATAGAGGCAATAAAAAACATCAATGACAAACTTAATATTTCAGCTGAGGCAAAAAAGAAAATGCCTGAAGCATTAAAGAAAAAGCTTGAAGAATTTTATAGGAAAGAGTTGGGCAAAGAATGGTGGTTAAAATCTTGAGCGGGATAAACCAAGTCATGCAATATTTAGAGACTTCAAAATGAAAGAGAAAATTAATGGTTTGGGTGGGTGGTTAATAATTCTTCAAATTGGTTTTATTTTGAATATATTAATATCAGCTTTTATTTTAATCTTTAGTTCTGAATTGATTGTAATAATCTCATGTATTTCTATTATTCTTTTGAAATTCTTTTCTTTATATCTTATGTATGAAAAGAAAAAGATATTTCCCAAAGTTGCAATATTTACTATGTGGTGTAGTTTTATATTATCTATTGTTTATTCTTTTACGATTTCAGCCACTCTTCTAACGGGAAAAAATATATTTTTGGGTTTGATTTTTCCAGTAGTTTGGACATTATATTTAGTAGAATCCGAGAGAGTTAAAAATACTTTTGTAAATTAAAAAATTAAAAAAATAAAAATTAACTTTGCTAAACAAAATCAATAATCTTTTATGCCTTCTTCAAACGAAACGTTTTCTTCTTCTAAGAAATTTGAAAGAGTTGAATCTTCATTGACTAAAAAATCCTCAAAAGAATCATCCCCTTCGATTAAGTTTTCCATTTTTTACTCCTATGTTATTTAATTATTTGAGCCACTCATCAGGAAAAGAAAGCATTAAAATCCTTAAAGAGCGATTAGTAAAATCCCTTGCTTTGTTCCATGTGAGTTTGTATTTTTTCTGAATCTTCTTTGTTAAAGAATAAATTTCATCATCAATGTCGGCGGTTATTTTTTCTTTTAATGTTAAGTTCTTTTTTTTCATTTTGTTTTGATTAATTTATTTTCATTAAGAGAAGGAAAAATATTATTGCTCCAAATGTTAATGAATGGGTTGTGTCTGAATTTATTTCTCTTGAGGAGTTTTCTTATTTGCTCTCCATGTTCTATTCGAGATTCAATGAAAGTTATTATTAGAGATTTAATGTTTTTCATTTTGTTTTAAAAAGTCTTTTCCTTTTTTAGTTATAACAAACTTTTGAAGAATCAATCCCTCTCTGATTAATATATCAAGAGTTGCGAGTTTTTGAGAATTTGTTTTTGAATTATCAGTTTCTGATTTTAATTTTTTTTCTTCTTGAATTCCATTTGAAATTTTGTTAAGGATTTCAATAGTTAAAGGAAGGGCTAAAATTTCTTGTTTTTCTTTTTCAAGTTGATTTAAAAAATTATCACGCTCTTTCATTAATTCTTGAGTGTTAGAACGAATTTCTAATTCTCTCCCGACCTTTTGTTTCCCATTTTGTTGTTTTCTATTTTTAATAATTAAATTTGATTTTTCCAAAATATTTAGATGGTGAGTTAAAGCACCAACAGAAAGCTTTGTTTCTTGTCTTAATTTTCCAAAACTTTTTGGAGTTCTACATAATTCAAAAATCTGACTTCTAATTTCAGAAAATAGAGGATGACTACTTTTATTTATTCTATTTTGCATCTTCTAATTAGAATAAATCAATTTATAAACATTACTATTTATTCTAATATTCCTATTTATTAGAATAATAGAATTAAGTTTCATAAAGTTTATAAAGTTTAAATAGTTCTATTTTTTTAAAAGAATAGAATGGAAATCAAGAGGGTTAAGACGAATAAGAACGGAGCAATGATAGTTGTTGTTCCTAAAAGTTCAGAAATTAAAAATGGAGATTTTGTGACAATCCAAAAATTAGAATTGTCCCAAATCCAATATAAAAAAGAGGAATCTAAAAAAGAGGAATCAACAAATGTTAACAATTAATTTTCACCGAAAAAAATACGCAACGCAAGTTGAAAGAACTATTTGGTTTGGTGTCGAAATGGAAAAGGAAATGGAAAAAAATGAAAACGACAAAAATCAATTAAATATTTGTATTTTACAGGGATATTAGTCAGAACAGAGACTAATTAATATTTTTCTAATGGCGGACAGACGGATAGGTTTAAGGGTGCGAATAATTCTTGTTGGAGGCTTCCATTACTCTGGAACAATTCTCTCGGAGAATGATTTTTCAATAACGATTCGGGATAAATTCGGTTCTGAAGTTTCTCTAAGTAAAAATTCCATTCAGGTGCTGGAGGTTTCAGGTGGTTTCTAAATATCTTTCGCAAAGTTATCTTGACCTCTTCGAGCAAACGCAAGAACCAAAATATCTTTGCCCAAAATTTGATTTTTGCGGAGTCAATAAATGCCCTCTTGATTTTAGATTCAAAGAGCTTCAAACAGCCGAAGACGAAATGACAAAATGTCCTTTGCCCAAAAGATTGCGACTAAAATTCGGAACTTCTTTAGCGTGGAAAGGGCTCAATTCGAGAGAGTTGAAATGGCTCGAAATGTCCCCAGAAGCCAAACAAAGCAAAATTGAGAATTTGAAGAAAAACAGCCCTATTTCTCGGTTAAATTCAAAAGGACACATAATTATACTAAAAAAAAAGGATGCCCCCAAAAACACACAGATAAAAGGTGAAATACATCAAAATTCAAGCATAGAAATAGCCACTTCAGAAAAAAATGAGGGATTACAATGATAAAAAAATGTTCATCATGCAAAAATTTAAGAGAAATCTGTTATGAAGATTATGTTAAGGGATTTTCTTTAAATCTTTGTTGGGATTGTATGGAATTACATAGGTTCGATGAAGAACGAATAAAATTAATTCCGCAGATAAAAATTTGTGATGGTTGCAGTTGTATTTATATCCCTAAAAAAGAAAATTCAAAAAAATGTGGTGTTTGCTGGATGAGATTTTTTGGTAGATTGAAAGAAGAAAAGACTAAACCAAAAATAATACAGAAATCAAAAAGCCACTCTGAAAATTCCTTAAATAAATTTATGGGATTATTAAATTAATATGGCTCAAAACGTTGAATTAATTTTGAAAGAGGAGAGACAGCAACAAGAAATTCAAAATTATAAAGAAAATAAAATTAACTGGTTAGAAGGAGATTTTTGGGATTCGTGGGATAAAATTAAAGGACATTCTAAGAATCTATGGAAAAGTAAAAAAGAATATGTTGAAGAATCGCCAAAATGGTTTTTCCTTGCACACGACAAAGATATGATTGTTGGAAAACCACAGCTTATTGAAAATGTTCAAAAGAAAATTCCATTAATTCGTCTTGCAATTTCAAAACAAAAAGATAAAGAAACAAAAGAAGAAATTGAAATCCAAACTTTCCATTTTTTTGATGAGAGATTTGATAAAAGATATGATGGATTCCAAAAAGACACTTTTGCATTAGATTTTTGGATGTATAAAGTAGTTAGTCCCGAAGGAAAAGAATATTTTGTTTTTACAGATAAAAAACTTCCAAATGAAACCTGCACTTTCAAGGGAATGTCTGTTGAGCTTGATGATTTTGCTGAGATGAGCAGAAGTATGAAAGTGAAATCACTATCAAGACTATTCTTTATGAGAACTTGCGAACCAGATGTAAAAATTATTTCAAAAGAGGATTTAGTGAGTTATACAAAAAAAAGAAAGATAAATGTTGAAGATTGGATGCAATTTTTAGCACATCACCCAAATGGAAACTTAAATAGATTTACTAATGATTTTGAAAATTTGAGGAGTGCTTTTATCCTCTCTGGAAAAGTTGATGGATACCCTATGCACCTTTTCATAATGGGACAAACTGGAACAAGGAAAACAATGGGAATAATTGAAACAACAGCACATAAATTTTCAGAAAATCCCATAATTTGTGAAGGTGGAAATTCAAGAATAAAAGGTTTAAGTCCATCATTCAAAGAAAAACCTGCGAATCTTGGATATATTGCAAAGGCAGAGAGAGTTGGATATATTGATGAGATTGGAAAAATGCTTGAGATTGAACAAAGAAGACATGAAACAAACCAAACAAATTTTTTAGGGGAATTAAATTTTTTGTTGGAGCATAAACTAAGATTAGTCGGTTCTGGAAATGATAATGACTGCAATGTTCAAGCGAATGGAAAAAATATGTTTGTAAGTAATCCAGTTGGAAATAAACCAACAATCTATGCTCATGTTGGCTTAATTGACCCAACCTTTATGTCAAGAAATATCATTTGGGTTCAGGATAAAGAGGAAGTTTCCTTTGTTTTAAGTGAAAAAGGAATTCAAAAGTTCCCCCCACACCCACACAAGCATACACACACAGAAGAACACACAGAAGAAATATTGGGAGATAGATATAATAATAATAAGTTTAATAAACAAGCGGTTCATAGGGTAGTATTAAGTATGTGTGGGGGGAAAATCAAGAGCAGGGAGGAATTTTTGACTCTTTTTGATTCATGTTATAGTTTTGTTTCTGAATTGAATGATGTTGATATTGAAAAATTAGTGAGAACCACAACAGAACTCGCAAAAGATGTGATGAAAAATAATGTATGGCTCCCAAGAGCTTCTCATCATATAAAACTTTTAGTTGATGGGCTATGCAAACAACGATGTCTTTTCAAAGATTATGATTCTTCTTTTGTTGCTAAAGCAGAAGATTATCAACTTGCAGAAAAAATATTGTTGAGAATGGTTAAATCATGGGACACAAATTTTACACTTGGAGGTTTTAGTAGATGATACCTTTGCAACTTGAAAATCAGTTATTTTGTCGTGTAAGAAAAGGAGAGAAAAGACCCTTTGAGGATGATTGGACAAATAAGGGATATACATATTCAGAAATTCAAAAATTCATTCCAAGTGAAAATTATGGTGTAATTGCTGGAATAAATAACCTTGCCTTATTGGATGATGACACACCTAATAAAATTCTTCATGCTTTATGGGATAAAAACTTTCCAGAGACAATGCAGGTTAGGGGACATTACTATTTTTACCTTAAAAATTGGGATTGTCAAAAAATAGTCCTTGAAGATTCTAAAAATACTTATCCTATTAAAAAATTAAGTTCAAATATAATTTGCAGACATTGTGATTTTTCCCATCCAGATAAAACACATCATATTGGAGAGTTACAAGGGAAAGGTTCTCAGGGTGTTGGAGCTGGTTCATTGCATCCATCTGGAGAAAAATATATTTTAATTAAAGATTTACCTATCATTGAAATTGATTTTATTGATTTTGAAAAGGTTTTTGGGAAACATTTTATTAAGAAAGCAAAAGTGGTTAGAGAATTTAAAAAAACTTCTTGGACTGGAGATAATATAACAGATATTCCAATATCCAATGTTATTTCTTTCGTTGGATTAAATGATGTTGGTAATGGATGTTATCAAGGAAGCCATAGTGTTCATGGTTCAACAACTGGAATGAATTTTAGAGTTAATACTAATCAAAATTCATGGTATTGTTTTAGATGTCAGAGAGGTGGAGGAGTTTCTGAATTAATTGGTGTTGTTGAAGGAATTATAGATTGTTCTCAATCTGGGAGTAAATGTTATTCTTTAGACCAATCCCGTGAAGTTATAAAAATTGCAAGGGAAAAATATGGTTTAAGAGTCCCAGAGACACAACAAGATTTAGAACCACAAGGTTGGGCATTGTCTATCAATATAAAAACAATGGCGGAACGTAGAGGATTTTCTGATTGTCTTAAATGTAAAACACATCTATCTTTTAATGAAAAGATGGGATGGTTCGAATGTAAGAATTGTAACATTAGAGGTGGAATAAAAAAATTAATTGAAATTCACATGGGGGATAAATTTAAATGACATCCACTCCTATAATTGCTTTTCAAATGTCCAACCTTCAGCTTTACGTTTTTTTAGCCATTACAGGATTTTTTGTTGGTGTAGGCACAAAAATCTCTGGATTTGTTCTCGATTCTTTGTTTGGACACACCAAAAAAATTAAACATTTCTTTAAGAAAAAATGAATTTTAAAAAAAATCTTGGAGTTGAAAAATATGTTAAAGATTTGAAGATGTGGAAAGAGCAATTTGAAAAACGAATTATTTGGATTGATAAGGAATTAAAAGAGATTGAAGATTTAGAAAAATGAATTTCAAAGATTATAAAAAAAGAGTGAAAGATTCATGGGAAGATGGAATGATTTACCATTTCCATAAATGGTTATCTAAAAAAACAAAGCCAAAGGAGAAAAAACAATGAAAAATTTAGATAAAATCATTGCAACCACTTCGGCTTTTATTGGGGCAATTTGTATTCGAGAGGGTTTTCGATATGATAAAGGATGGCTTGAAATTGCTGGAGCTTATGTTTTGATTGGCGGAATCTTATATTTAGTTGAACAAATAAACAAGGGAGACTACAAATGACAAAATGTCAGAAATGTAAAATGAACGAAGCAACTTCTTTTTTCAGAATTTTAAGAGTCTGTCCTGAGTGTTATTCCGAGCTTTACTCAGAAATTGTTAAGCCAGAAAAATTTGAAAAGGCAAGAGAAAAAAAGAAATTAAAGCAAGAGGTGAATCATAATGGTTAAATGTCGAAGCTGTTTCATAAACGAAGCCACAACTTTTTTTAAGTTTTCAAATGTCTGCTGGTTTTGTTTTCATAAATTACAAAGAAAAGTTTTAAATTTTAAAAGAGAATATAAATGAAAACTTTTTGCACTAAGTGTAAAACATTTACTGAAATCATTAAACCAATTTATGTCCCAATAAATTCAAATTCCTTTTTTTGCTCTCAATGTCTAACGAAAATAAATATTTCAAAGAAGAGCGTGAATCAACATGATTAGATATTTGGACTCAGACCCATTTGAAAAAGAATCTAAGGTTGAAAAACAATCTGAAGAAGAACAACAACTTGAAATCATCAAAAAGAAAATTTCTATCTTAGAAAATCAATCTGAAATCAAGGAAGGTCTGAAATTGCAACTTGCAGACATGAACATTGAATTATTTTCCTCAAAGCATGATGTCTTCAAACTAAAAACAATTGCAATGGATATTCACAAGCATTTCACAACTAAATCAAATGGGTTCAAATCTTATTTAGGATGACAGACAGACGGACGGACAAAGAGCAAAGATGCAGGTTCTGTGGAGATTCAAAAGGTTTTCCTATTTGTTTTGTTTGTGAAACTAAGATTGGCTTTTTATCCAAAGAATCAAAGGAGTCATTAATTAATAAGATAAAATGGAATAGGATTGAGGCGAAGATATGCAAACATATAGTCAAATCGAAAGGTAAAACTCCGCCATTTACTAAAATATTCCCACATATTAGACAAATATCGGTATTTGGCTTTCTTTTAAAAAACATACAAGAACAAAAAAATAATTTGATGGGCAAACAGACAACAAATCAAGGAAAAGTAAAAATAAATGGTGAAAGACAATGACTGCAAGGAAAAAACAGAACAATTATGAGGTTCGGTGGCTCAAAGAACGAGTTGCTAAACAATCTGAACAACTTTTTTCAATCAATAGAGTCATAACTCAATGCTTTAATATTGGATGGGCAGACTTTTCTATTTTGATTGAGGACGAAAGATTAGAGCAAGAGATGTGGCTTGACCTTGAGCTACAATTTGCTGAACAATATTCTTCAGAAGATTTTTTTTTATTAAAAAAATTATTAGGTGGGGATTAATTGACAAATCAAAAGGAGGTTAAATAACATGGACGCATCAAGTATAGCATGGTTGCTCTTTGCAGGTTGTATTTTGTTTATTGGAGTTCCTATTTTGGTTCGATGGGTTAGTGGAATGAACGGACAAGCTGGACAGAGTGGAGGACAAAATTTAGGATGAAAGCAATAATAGTTAATAGAGTTTCAACAGCAAAACAAAACCCAGAACTGCAACTTAAAGATTGCTTGGCTTTTTGTCAAAAGAAAAATCTTGAAGTCATAAAAGTCTTTTCCGAGATTGCTTCAGCTGGAAAGTCAAAACAAAAACAAATCTATGAAGCTGAAAAATTAGCGATAAAAGAGAAAGCAGATATTGTTGTTTGGAAATACGACAGGAGTTTTAGAAATAAAAAGGACTTCGCTAATTTTATGTTGAGGATTTATGAGCTTCAGGGAATCAAAGTTTATTCAGTTCAAGAAGAATGGGTTAATATGCTATGGGAAATTTCTGAATCATTTGACTTTGAGAAAATTCCATATCCCTATAACGAAGCAATAAGAGAACAACTAAAACTCAATTGGAAACTTATGATAAAAATTATAGGTAAGATGGCGGAGGATGAGATTAAAGACAAGGGTGCAAGAGTAAAACTTTCAGTTATAAAAGAACAAGGAAAACCAACCAAATCCTATAAAGGAAATAGATGGGGTAGAAAATCTTTAAGTCAAAGCACAATCAATCAAGTTTTAGAATTGCACAATCAAGGAAAGAAGATAAGAGAGATTGCTTCAGTGGTTTTTTATTATGACAAGAATAGAAATCAAAAGAATTTGTCTATTGGTTCTGTTCATAAAATCATTTCAAATAAAATAAATGTTGGTGCTTCGTTATAATGTGCGTTCAACATTTGGGGAATAAATGAAAAAAACTTTGCAATCGGTTCGTGTGAAACAAGAAACTCTTTCAAGAATGGAATCGGCAATTAAGAAATTCAATCTTGATAAAAAGAATATTGTAAATTTAAATCTCCAAAGCTTTAGACGTTTAGCTTATGAAACTTTATCTCATCTCATTCTCACAGACAAAGAAATTCCAGTAAAATTAGAAAACTAAAAGTGTTACGTTTGTAACATTCTTATAATCTTTCTTTTTAAACTAATTTTTGATATTTCTTTTCATGTCTCAAAAACAAAAAAGACGCCCAATAAAAAATAATTATCTCTCTCTATATATTCCAACGAGCTTTATTTTTTTCCCTGAAGATTCTTCTGCAAGAAATAAACAACCTCAAAGAAAGAAAAGGAAATGAAATTGATAGTTGTAACCTCTCAAATTGAAACAAGAAAACAAGAAAAAGAATTTTTAGAATTTTATAGAAATTTTCCATTATCAGTTTCTTCAATGGAATTAATTACAATTGAAGGAAAGAAAATCAAATGAAAGGAGGTTTAGGCAAAGTTTAAAAAATTAAAATGTCAAGAGAATATATGGATAAAAGAATCTTAGTAATTGGATTTATCATCTTGATAGTAGCTTCGGCTTTAGTCTTTAATGTAGTTCAAAATTCACAAAACAAAGTGAATAAGATTAATCCAATGGTTCAATATTCTGCACCTATTGGACCGACACAAACTCCACCATATATTTTACCATCTGAATCAACTTTGCCTAAAAAATAATAGTTGGGTTTATCTGATGCAATATCTTCAGTAGTTTCAAGTATTTTTGGTGGTTCAAAAACTACTTCTCCCACACCAACCCCAACACCAACTCAATATTCTCAATCAATCGGACCGAGCCAACCAATAGGTAGAGACACACAAGGCGGTTATGTTTTCCCAAGTGGTTTATCAACTGGTTCAAATCCAGTTTCAAATATAACTCCTAATTATTTTAGAGGCGGTGGTGGTTCAACAAATCCTAATCCTTCTTTGTCAAGTGGTGGAGGCGGAGGAGGAAGCAATGCTGGAACTCCAACTCCCGCAACTGCTCCAATTATTCCACCATCATTTTCAAGCAATAATAATAACAATCCATCTTCAACAGACAAGTTCGGCAGAACAGCAGAATATTATACATCATATCAAAATGAAATAAAATCAAGAGATTTTGCCCAGCAACAGCAAGACTACTATCAAAATCAATATAATCTCGGTTCTGATGTAATAAGAAAAAATGGACAAGAAGGATTGACTTATGAACAGGCAAATGCTGGATTGAATAAATCAATAAATACTTATAGGCAGGGATTAATTGAAAAAAATGTAACAACAGAACCAGCACCTCGATATACTGGGGCTTATTCTGATTTGGGACTAATTCCACAAGGCACACAAGGTTTAGGTTATATTTATTTGACTCCAACTGAATCCAAAAATGCAAAAACAACTTCAAATAATAATCAAAATTTTGCAAGTCAAAGAGCAACAGAGAATTTAATTTTTGGAGAAAGCTTGTTTCATGTTGAAGCTGGAAAATCTGGAGCTTCAGTTTCAGATGTTGGCGGTGGAACTCCTGCAAACCCCTTTGATGTGTTTGCAATGAAACATCCGCAACTTGCAAAAGAAATTGGAATAGTTGGGAGTGATATTGCTTTGGGTGTTGATTTTATAAACAATAAATTAAAAGAAGTTCCAGTTTTTAAAGAAGTTTCAGCTCTTGCTTCTCCAGTAGGCGAAGCATTCAAGAATGCTTATGAAAAGGGAATTAATTTTTATGAAGCAACAAGCCCTTTTTCTTATGTTGAGAAAACCATCGTTCCAAATTTTTATGCTGAAAAAGTCAAAGTAGAAAAAATAGTTGGAAATCAAATCATTGATTTTGGATTTGGACAAGCTAAAGATGTTTCAAATAAACCATTAAAATATGCGGGATTGGTTGCAGTTGGACTTGCAACTGATGGGCTTGGAATACCTGCATTTAATTATGCAATTTCGCAAGTTGGGGAAGTTTCGGCGTTTGGGGAATCTGTTTTAATAGGTGGAAAGGTTTTAGGTGGTTTAGTAATTGGCGGGATTTATGCTAAGGATGTTGGTGCAAAGATTATTTCTAATCCCTCAAAGACGGGAGAAACACTTGGGATTTCTTTTGCGGAATTATCGGCTTTAGGTTTTGGCGGAAGTGCTGTTGATTTTTTTAGGAATGAACCAATCCCACGAGGAAAACCAAAGTTTGATTATTTGAATCCTGAAATTTCAAATCTTGAAGTAACTAAACTTTCTTCTCCAAATCCCCTTGAAGAAGTATATGCTGGAAGTGGAAGAGCAGAATTGAAAAGAGTTAATCAAAAAACAGGGCAAGTCTCAACACTTTCAACTTCAAATCTTGATGCTCAAATTAAGATTTACAATGACCAAGCTAACGGGCAACTTCAAGCAGAGTTGCAAGGTTATGCTTCGAACCTCGAAAAGAAAAATGTTAGAAACTATGATAATAAAATAACTGCAAAGGCAGACTTATCAATAATTAATGGAAATGCGAGATTTAGAAACAATAATGATTTTCTTTTATCTCAGGGAGAATCAAACATTGTTGAGGTTGGAAAAGCAAAAGTTAGATTTAATAAATTTACTCAAGATAATAATATATATTTAGATATTGGAGAGGCAAGTGTTTCAAAGAACATTGCAAAAACAAGAGCTTCGGCTTTAAGCGAAACAATATCAAAACAAATTGGAGAATCTTTTGCATCAAAGAAAAAGATAAATGATAATATTGATTTTTTGGGAACTAAAACTAATTATATTTCAAAATATCGAAATGATGTTTATAGAGAAAACATACCAGTAAAGAAATATACAAGAACGCAAAAGGGAGCAGTTGCAAATATTGAAGGTTTTAGGACTTCAACAAAACAGCAAGGAGAATATCCCCAGATAATTCAACCCTACACAAGAAAATTTGCTAAACAACAAGTTGGGGAAAGAACGAATGGAATCGGTATTAATTCTGTTTTCGAACCTAACGGAAAGATTGAGATTAATCTTTATGGAAAGGGAAAGAGTGGAAATTTAGGAAAAGAAAATCCGCTTATCAATTTAAATGCTGGAGAAAAACAAGTTTCAAAACTAAAAAATCCAAATGAAAATGCAAAAAGAAATGAACTGATTGCTAAAAATTTACTTGAAAGTCATTTGAGGGAGTTGGTTTCTTTAAGCAAGATTAAAGCAGAAACACCTAAGTCTCCAAAAGCAAAATCTATTCAAAAATCTTCACAAAGATTTGATTTAGCATTATCTGGATTGCAGAGTAATCAACAGCAAGGGACAAGACAAAACAACAGGCAAAGAAGTTCTCAAAGTTCGAGTGAAGGCAGTTTGGAAAGATTAGGATTGATTAATTATTCTGTTTCAAGACAATCAAATTCTAATGCTTCTTCAAATGAAAGTTCAAACAGGAATCAAGAATCAACGGCAATTGCTCAAGTATTCCTACAAACCCAAACACCTCAAGAAATTACAAGACAAGTTCAAGAACAAAAATTAAAGACGCCTCCGATTTTTCAAATACCAAGAAATCCACAACCTCCAGAAAAACCAACCAAGAGAGAACCGCCAAAAGAACCTCCCCTATTTTTTATTAACCCTGCAAATTCAAATCGAAATAATAGAACCTCTACAAGTTATTCTATTTTTGAAAAGAAAGGAAAGAGTTTTTTGAGAGTCGGGGGTGGTTTGCCTTTAAATAGAGCGTTATTATTCGGTTCAGAAAGGACTAAATCAAATCTCGGTAGAACATTTAAAATTATTCAATCCGGAAATACAAACCTTCAAGACATTAGTTTCAGACCAAACCCAAGCGAATTTAGAAATTATAAGGGTATTAAAAACAGAAAACAATTACCATTTGGACAATATATCCAACGAAATGCTCTACAAACTAAAACTGAACAATTTTTGATTCAACAGGCAAAAAGAGTTAAGGGGTTATACTCCCAATCTTCAAATAAACAAAAGAAAAGGAGGAAAAATAAATGAAAGTTAGAAAAAAACCTACAAGAAGAAAAGCTCCAATAAGACAAAGAGTAGATTATAATTCAGTCGAGCAATGCGAAAGAGAAATGTCAGGATGGGGAGAGATTCATAGAAGAAGAAGAGTCGAAGCTCACAGCTACTAAATTTATTAATTAAGAAACATTTATAAAATTGATTAATTTAATTAACTTAATTAATTTAGCTTAATAACTAATTTAAGAAGGGAGCTTGTCCCCGCCGAGAATTGAACTCGGATTACCACATTGCGAATGTTGTGCTTTATCCTTTAAGCTACGGGGACTTTTAATTTTCCAATACAAATCTCTTTTTAAATTTAGAAGATAGTCATTAAATCTACAAAAACTCTTATTCCCACCCTCGCTATTTTTCTTAAGATTTAAAAATTAGATTTTCTTTTTAATGAAATGAAACTGGATGATTTGTTAACTTACGAAGGATTTATCCTTATAGGAATCGTAATGGTTATTGGAACAGCGTTGAAGCTTCTGGGAAAATATAATTTTTCTTCTGACTGGTTTTGGCTTATTGCTGGATTGGGCTTGATTGTGGAAGGGACAATCTCTTATGCAAAACAGACGAAATTCGACAACAAGTTCAAGATTTTGACGAGAGAAGAATATGAAAAGCTGATTAGATAACAACTTTTTTAAGCAGTTAATTCTCAAAGAGATAATGCCAGAACAAGTGTATGCATTAACTCTAATTGAAAGGGATAAAGGATATAGTTTCACAGTTTTCGGCTCAAATGGGGTAAATTCATTTGTCGAATATTCTGATGAAGATGATGTAAAAAAGTTAAGAGATGTGATTGAAAATCCAGGACAATATAAGGAAAAAATTCCAATTTTATGGGGCGTTAAAAATAATGAAGTTTTGAAAGAATCGGAATTGGAATTAATATCTTCTGAAGAAGTAAGAAAACTTGTCGGCGTTGATTTTGTAGCCGTGCCGCAAAATTCTGTTAGGCTTCGCAATTCAGAAGATGATTTATTAGAAGCGATATGGGAAAGTTTATAGTTAAGAAAACCTTAAAAGTTGTTAATTCTCAATAATATTGTTGCCTTAAGCCGATAACTTGTTAGCGGTTTAGGACGAGCGAACAGAGTGAGTGAGCCCACTTCGCATAATGGTATTGCAGCGGATTGCTAAATAAAGGGAACCAAAGACAAAGTAAATCCTAACGGATTTAGCATCTACGGTTCACCCTGATCAACCCCTCCCTTGAAAAAGAGAGACGCAAACATCCGCGCCCTTCGGGGCTCGCAGGTTCGATTCCTGCAGTGGGCGTTTCGCGATTGTAAATCGCGTCACTCAGGAGAAAGCGTTTAAAAATTTAGGGAAGATTAAGCGAAAGAAACCGTAGGTGTCTTCGCAATTCCGCAGTGGGGCGTTGGAGAAAAAGAAAAATGCCAGATACAAATTTAGCAACAAACATAAGTTTAATAGATATAATAGTTCCACTTCTGTCTGGAGTAATGGGAGTTTTTGTTGGTGGAGTTATCAATTTTGTAATTGAAAAAAAATCCAGAAGAGATGAATTTCTTTTTAATAAGAGAGCAGAAGCATATGAAGAACTATTGATTATGCTAAAGGAAAATTTTGATAATTTTAATTGGTTGATAAACTCAAATAATAAAGGAAAAGAAAAAATAACAGAAGCATATAAAGAACTATCAAATTCTTTAATAAAAATAAAAAGATTTCAGGCAATTAGATTTGTTTACTTTTCAAACGAAGCAAGAAAAATTCTAAAAGAATATATTACAGAAGTATTACCTTATGATTTAGAAAACTTCAAGAAAGATGATATAGAAAAAATATCTGATGATATTGTTAGACTTAAATTTGAATTTTCAAAAATTATGAAAAAAGATTTGGGATTATAAAATTCTTATCCAACCAACTTCTTCAACTCACCCTTCTCCGCCATCTCAACTAAAATCTCCGAACCGCCCAAGAATTTTCCCTTGACATAAAGCTGCGGAATCGTCGGCCACTTCGCATATTCCTTGACTCCTTCTCTAACCAAATTATCCTTCAAAACATCAAACGACTTGAAATCAATTCCATGTTGTTTTAATATCTCAGCAGATTTCATCGAAAAACCGCACATCGGATTATCTGGAGTTCCCTTCATGAAAAGAAAAACCTTGCTCGATTTTATTAGCTTCTCAATTTGTTCTTTTATTTTTTTCTCCATTATATTAATCAATTACCTCTATTGATAAGGAGTGAAGTCCTTTTTTAAAATCATCTTCCAGTGCGTCGTAAATCATTCTGTGTTGTTCAACTCTGCTTTTTCCCTCGAATTTCTTGCTCTTGACTATCGCCTTGAAATGCATCCCGTCGTTTTTAACGGCGATTACTTCCGCAGTAGTTCCCGGAATTTTTCTCTCAATTTTTTCCTTCAAATAATTAACAGTTATCATGATTTTCAAAGAAATTTTAAATTTATATCTCTTTCTAAAAGAAATTAGATTTAAAAATTGCAGAATCCTAAAATATAAATGAAGAGTTATATCGGTTTCATTTACGCAATTGCCGCGGCAGTCGTTTGGGGCTTGGCATATGCGATTGACGAAAAAATTCTCCACACAGTTTCTCCCCTTACACTTTTATTCATCAACTCGCTTTTGGCAACATTGGTTTTGCTCCCATTTGTTCTTATGGACAACGGACCGATAAAAAAAGTAATCTCATCGGGAAGAACAAGTCTGCTGATAATTCTCGCCGCATTCGTTCTTTTGACTCTCGGAAACTTCCTAGTTTATTCTGGAATAAGCTATCTCGGAGCATCAACCGCATCAATAATCGAAATCGCATACCCTATCTTCGTCGTTGCATTCAGTTTCTTCCTTTTCGGCTCTGTCCCAAACATTTATTTCCTAATTGGCGGACTTCTGATTCTGCTCGGTTCTTTCACGATAATAAGATTCGGATGATTTTGATTAAGTTTAAAAATCAAGTTTTTTATTCTTATAGATGTTAAAACTTGGAATTGACGATGCTGGTCGTGGTCCCGTTATTGGACCTATGATTCTTGCAGGTTGTTTGATTGACGAGGAAACTGAAAAAGAATTCAAGAAGCTCGGCGTTAAAGATAGCAAGCAACTCACAGACAAAAGACGTGAATTCTTGGCTGAAATAATCAGGGAAAAAGCCATAACGTTTGAAGTTGTAATAATCTATCCGGAAGAAATTGACAGCAAAAACAAGGAAGGAGTAAACCTAAACGATGTCGAGGCATTCGCATGTGCAAGAATAATAAACAAAATAAACAAAGGCTTCGGAGAAATAAAGGTAGTTCTTGACTGCCCATCAACAAATTTGACAAAGTGGGGAGATTTCTTGAAAAGCAAAGTGGAAAATTTGTCAAACCTTGAAATTGTATGTGAGCATAAGGCAGATGTAAATCATGTTTCTGTTTCCGCAGCATCAATACTTGCAAAATCCATGAGAGAAAAAGAAATGTCAAAGTTAAAAGAAAAATATGGGGATGCAATCGGTTCCGGATATTCTTCAGATCCGCTAACCACGAAATTCATTGAAAAAAACATAAAAAAATATGATAGCGATGGAATATTCAGAAAATCCTGGGCAACGTGGAAAACCGCGATTGGAAATCACGACCAGAAAAAATTATAATTTGATTCTTCAAAAATATTTCTATTAATGGCTCAAAACTCGCTTCGCCGAATTTTCCACCGACAAAAAAGTTTAACATGATAAAATTAACTGTAAATTTTTAGTGGATCAACCTTTTTCTTAACGGAGCGCCTTGACGGAGTCTGGCGCGGAATCATCAATCTTGATGTCGTTAGTAAGCGTAAAATTAATCCAAGAAACTCCTGTAAATCTTTAAAAACTTCCCATAATTTTATTAATGGTCGCGGGATTCATAAAAACCCGACTTTTAAAGAGAAAGTTTCATAAAGAAAAACTTGGTTGTCTTTATATGCTCTATATAAAAAAATTGGTGATGCATGGTTTCAAAAGTTTCCCTAGAAAAACAGAGCTTCCTTTCACGCCAGAAATCAATGTTATTCTTGGTCCAAATGGTTCTGGAAAAAGTAATATCTCCGATGCATTGTGTTTTGTTCTTGGAAGATTAAGCGCAAAATCCATAAGGGCTTCAAAGACAAGCAATTTAATTTTCATGGGTTCAAAAGCTGCAGGTCCGGCAAAAGAAGCAATGGTCGAAATTGTATTTAATAATTCTGACAGAATTTTTTCAATAGACAAAGACGAAATTTCAATAAAAAGAATTGTAAGAAAAAACGGGCAGGGAATCTATAAAATAAATGACGAGACAAAAACAAGGCAAGAAGTCTTGATGCTTCTGGCGCAAGCAGGCATAGATTCAAACGGATTCAATTTAATTTTGCAGGGTGAAATCCAGAATTTCGCAAGAATGCATCCTGATGAAAGAAGAAAAATAGTCGAGGAAGTTTCTGGAATTTCAGTTTATGAATTAAGAAAAGAAAGGTCATTAAAAGAACTGGAAAAAACTGACGAAAAATTAAAAGAAATTCACGCAATATTGAGAGAAAGAACTTCTTATCTGAATAATCTGGAAAGGGAAAGGCAGCAAGCCTTGAAATTTAAAAAACTTGAAGCAGATGTGAAAAAATTCAGGGCAAGTGTGATTTTTTATGATTTAACTAAAAAGAAAAAAGAATCTTCTGTTGTTATGGAAGAAGTCGGCAACAAGAACAAAGATATGGAAAAAGTAAAAAAAACCGTGGCTGAAATACAAACAGCTATTGCAAACTTTGAATCAAAAATATCTTCAATAAACTACACAATCCAAAAATCCTCCGGCTTGGAGCAGGAAAAACTTAATCAAGAAATAGCAAATCTGAGAGCCGAGATTATGGGCTTTAATGTAAAAATAGAACATTCGGAGAAAAAAATTGAGGAACTTGCCAGGGAAAAATCAGAACTTGAAAGGGCAATAAGAGAAAATGAAATCTCTGTCAAAGAACTTGGAAATGCATTCGTCGGTTCCAAAAAACAAAAAGACATTAATGAAAAAAAGAAAGAAGTGGAGAAATTAGAGGAGCAAAGAAGAAATTTCTATATGATAAAATCCGAGTTAAAATCAGCAAAAGACAGATTTGAGGACAAAAAAACCATTCTTCAAAACTATTCAAATGAATCGGAATTTTTGCTTAAGCAAATAATGCAAATTTCAAATGAATTGTTTGACAAAAAAACCGACGAGGAAAAAACAAACTCGTTGAAGAATGTCTTAAAAGAAAAAAAGAATCTTCTTGAAGATATTGAAAAAAAGAGCGTGGAGATTGCAAAAATTTCATATGCAAATGAGCAAGAAATAGAAAGGCAGGATAAAGTCATTGAAAAAATTTCCAAAATGGACATTTGCCCTGTATGCAAGTCAAAAATAACAAAGGAACATGTCCATTCAATAAAAAATGAGACAAATGAAGTTTCGAGTTCACTGGATAAAGAAATAAAAAATGCCATTGATGAATTAAAGGAAATTTCCCAAAAAAGAATTGTTTTGAAAAAAGAAATCGAGCAAATAACTTTGGAAATATCAAAGAGAGAATCTGACTTGATTAAAATTTCGGGAATGGACGACAAGAAAGAGCAGATAAAAAACTTGCAGGATAAAATAAATTCAACAAAAAAAGAATTGTCAGAGCTTGAAAATTTGAGGAAAAAGCTTGAAAAAAATTTTGACGAAATTTCAAACATAGAGCATAAATATGCAACTGCAAAAATTGAGCTTCAGGAAATTTCAATAAGAAGCGAGGAGAATGTAAGTTCTGAAATTTCATTCAAGCAAAGGGAATTGGAAAGGGCAAAAATTTCATTGAAGCAGATTTCAAGAGACGAGGAAGATTTCAGAGAGGAACTTTCAGAAAATAAAAAAGTATTTAATGAAAAAGAAACGATGCTTGAAAAGAAAAGAAAACAAGAAGAAGAATTGAGCAAAAAATTCCAGATAATGATTTCCGACCGTGATTCCCAGCAGAAAAAAATAAGGGAAGAAGAATCAAAACTGATGGAAAGACAAAACGCAATTCACAGCATTGAAATTCAAATTAATAATCTCAATATAGAAAAAGCAAGATTCTCCGCAGAAATAGAAAACCTCGAAATTGACATGCTAGAATTTAATAATGTTGAAATAATAAAAATGAATCGTGAGGCTTTGCTTGAAAGAATAAATCAATCTCGGGATTTGCTGTCAAAAATAGGTTCTGTAAATCTTCTCTCCCTTGAAGTTTATGATAACATAAAAAAAGAATATGATTTAGTGAAGGAAAAAACAGAAATAATAAGCAGAGAAAAAGAAAGTATAATGAACACAATAAATGAAATAGACAATAAGAAAAAGAAAACATTCATGAAAACACTTAATGATTTGAATGATGTTTTCACAAGAAACTTTTCAGAATTAAGCATGAAGGGAACTGTATCTCTCGAGCTTGAAAACAAACAGGAACCATTCAGCGCCGGAGTAAACATTCTGGTAAAAACCGGACACGGAAAATATTTTGACATCACGTCTCTTTCCGGCGGAGAACAAACTCTCGTAGCTTTATCGTTAATCTTCGCGATTCAAGAATACAAGCCGTATCCTTTTTACATACTTGACGAAATCGATGCAGCGCTTGATAAAAGAAATTCAGAGAGACTTGCAGAACTTTTAAAGAAACATATGAAAGAAGGACAATACATTGTAATAAGTCACAACGACGAAGTCATACTAAATTCAACAAATCTATATGGAGTAAGCATGCACGAGGGAGTGAGTAAGATAGTAAGTTTGAAAGTTTAAAGCAGTTTCCCAACTTCAATTTCATTTAAAGATTTATAACCCAAAGTTTCCATATATTCCCTTCTTCTTTTCTTGTCAAAAGTCCATCCGGAAGGATGCATGACAACCCAATTGCAACCCAAATCTCTTCCAATATCTTCAACTATTTTATACAATTTTTTTCCATGTCCCTTTCCCCTTAATGATTTTAGTAATTCTATTTCAGCAAGATAGCAAATTTTTCCATTTGAATTGTTATAAATGTTCAAGTCAAAATGCGTAGTCCCAGCGGGATTCCCTTGAGAAGTTCTATAATCAAGAGATAAAAAAGTCTCCATGTTTTCTGCTCGTATCTTATGTTGCTTCTCGTCAAAAAAATCAAACTGCTTCAAATTTCTTTTTGCAATATTTCTCGCTCTGCTTATCTCTTCAATGCTTAATATCATAAAGAAATTTTTCCAATAAAGATATTTAAATATTTCCATCAATCTAAAAATTTAATTATGAATTTATCTTTCCAATAAATTCTTCTCTTAACTTGTCTATTTCAGACTCTTCGTATTCATCATATCCAATTGTATCCCCTTTTCTTTCTTCGCCAACATAGCCAATAACATCAACTGAATATTTAAAACGCGGAGATATGGGATTTGGATAGACAATACTATTCACACAATTTACTCTAATATATTTTACAGATATCTCTGTTTTAAGACCTTTAAATTTTTTATAAGTAGGGGTGATATTTTGATCTATAAATTCCACATCTAAAGCCATCTTCTTAAGTCTCTCTGAAAACATCCATCCCACCTTATCTTCCAAAGTGAATTCAGTTGGCATGAAGAATTTTAGAAATTTGTATTTATAATAATTTATATAGTTCTCTTCTTATTTTAAATCCAAATCTGAATGCACCCTCTCAGAAGATTGTTTTTTCAATAAATCAATTTCTTCCAAAGTATAAACTTTATTTCCTATGATGGTTGCATGCTGAACTACTCCTTCCACATCGGCTCTGTCAACAATAGAATACTCAGTTAGGTTTTCCGATTTCCCATCAACTATAGAAATTGAAATAGTTCTATATCCCTTGGAATAATCAATTTTTTTGCCGATAAATCCAGGATAAATTTCCACTGATTGAGTTGCAAGAAATTCAATATTTTTCGTTATTTCTGGAAGTTTTCTTGGAGAAATGCCCATTAAATAAATATCAATCAGAACATTTAAGTCCATTGAAAGAAAAATATCTTGCATTCTTATAAAGATTATTACAATCTTATATATATTTAAACAACAATATCTTTTGTCAAAAATGAAAAGAGTTTACGTCATCCACGGTTGGGCTGGAAATTCTGAAAAAAATTGGTTTCCGTGGCTGAAAAAAGAGCTTGAAAATAAGGGCATTAGAGTTTTTGTTTTCGATATGCCAAACACAAAACGTCCAAGCATAGAATCCTGGGTTAAATATCTTGAAGAAAATATAAAAGACATAGACGAGGAAACTTATTTTATTGGATACAGTGTCGGATGTCAGACTATAATAAGATTTATGGAAAAATTGCACAAGCATAAGAAAATTGCCGGTTGTTTTTTTGTCGCGCCATGGTTTAATTTGACAAATCTAAGACCTAAAGAAATGGAAATCATACGTCCATGGATAAATGACAAGATTGATTTCTCTAGAATTTTGGACCATTGCGATAATTTTGTGGCAATGTTTTCAACAAACGACCCTTATGTCCCAATTTCCGAGCAAAAAATTTTCAAGGAAAAATTAAATGCAAAAATAATTCACGAAAATAATCAAGGGCATTTTGAAGAAGATGAAGAGCCGGAAATTTTAAGTCAGATATTGAAATTTTTGAAGATTCATTAGATTTATTGCTTCAAAATCGGCGTCCCGCGCGATTTTTCGCCAATATTAAAATTATTAACAAAAAAACTTACGTCGGTTCATTATAAAATAAAGTCAGTTTTTCAGTTAATGCAGGTTTTCTGCAGGGCAGGAAAGAAAATTATTAACGAAGAAAATTTATATCAATTTATTATAAATTCCAGGTTTTAATCTGTTATCTCTTATTGATTAAAATTATTGAAAGTTAAATAAAAAATTATCTCAGTTTTGCCAAATCAGATTCAGTATATTTTTTGTCCGCAATCATTCTATAATCTTTTCCAATCGTCCCCCAATCATGAACAGTATAAACAAATGATGGGTTTAGATATATGCCATTTTCTCTTTTTACAAAAATAACTCTTTTATCCACAATAGGCCAGACATTTTCTCCTTCTGCACCACAAGGATTAATAGTTGGATTAATAATAAATTCCCTACTTGGTTCAATTTTCTGCGACGCAATATTCTCTATGTCTGAATTCAATTGTCTAAGCCTTCCGTGGCATAAGTGCGCTTCATCTAAACTTACTTCTATTTTCATTTTGTCTCCGATTTTTGTAATTATAAATCAGCCTCTGCTTTTTCCATTGGGAAACATGAAAATTTCTCATTTTCTTTTTCCGTTAGGACAAAGCAACAAAAAGGCAAAAAGCCTTTTTGTCTTTTTTAAAAAAATTAAAATAAAAAAAAATAAAAAAATTTTTAGTAGTAACTTTCGCTGAATTCTTCTGATTTTTGAGGTTTCTTTGTTATTAATACAACAAGTACAACAAGCAATACTAAAAATACGATTGTCAAAATAACTGTTAAAACAGCTACTGCGTTTGAACCAGTCGTGTTTGAAGTAGTTGTGGATGCTGGCATTGTTACTGAATCCAAAAGAGCTCCGTCTTTTGAGAAGACGTTCACATTGAAGGCTTCACCGCTGGCTGAACTTGCAGATACAGTTTTACTTGTTCCTGCAGGAACGACAACAAGATCTTCACTCAATGTTACTGCTGAGTTGCTTTTTGATTCTGGTACTAATCTAAGTGTTAACAACTGACTTGATGGGTTTACTATAACGATGCTATTGCCTGTAACTAATATGTTACTTGCAAGTCCGTCGCCAACAGTAAATTGACCAACTTTCTTTATATTCAAGTCGCTATTTTTAGCTTCAACTTCGACTGTATAAACTCCGTTCTTGGCAGTATATGGAACATCAAGGAATATTCTTCCACGAATTACATCTACTACATTGTTATTGTTGTTAGTGTTGTTTGCAACAGCTAAAACATTAAACAAGTCGCCAAAGTATGCGGATTTTTCCAATCCAAGTTCAGGAACTCTTACAGTTACGTAAAGGTCGTTAAGCTTGTTATATCCGGTATTTTTCAATACAACATCAACAGGGACTAAAGTTCCTGCTTGTGCTGTTCCGGTTATGCCTACTGACATGAAATCAACGTTGTATGAAGGTCTTTGAACACTTAAGCCAAAAGATCCCGTAGCTTCAACTGAGTCTCCACCTGAAATTTTCAAGTCAAGAGTCGCGCCGTCGCTAACTACATCATTGCTTAATGTACTTGGCACTTTGAAGCTAATAACTTTAACATAACTTCCATTCATAAGAACATTAAAGGCACTTGTAACGTAAGGAGCAACATTTATGTTGTTTCCATTCAATTCAAGTCTTACTTTAACGTCTTTTGAGTTAACTGACGAAGTGAAGTAAACCTTAGCGGTTACTGTATCGCCAGCTACTAAAGCCACGTTACCTGAAGAAGCGTCTATACCATCTACTGTAACCTGTGATACTGTGAAACTACCCATTGTAAATGGAGTAGTACTTGTAGTAGCACTAACAGCTGCAGCAAATAGCAAAATGCTTGTTAACACAACAAAAGAAACCAAAAGTTTCTTTGTTTCCATCTTTGTTTTCATTTGATTTAATTCCTAAGGAAACAACGTTTCCGATTAATTCAAAGATACCAAAATGGCTTATAAACTTTACGGTTGGTGGCATTATATAGTGGTTACACCACGAACTGTGAGTAACAGACAGTGTAAAATGTCATTCGTTGTACGCTCGCTTTATTTATTGCTGCAAATCAGCGTTCCGCATGATTTTCCGCCAATATTAAAATTATCAATGAAGAAAAATTTACATCTGTTTCTTATAAAACGCAATTTCTGATTTTACATTATCTATCTGTTCTGCGGAGCGGGCGAGCAACTTCGTGGTAGAGGCTATTTTAGTTTTCTTTTGCGTTGCTATTGTAAGTTTTTCTTTTTCTAAAAGAAAAACCCACATGCGAGGTTGCGAGTGGTGTGGGAATAGAAACTAACTATTTACCTGAATAAATCTTCAAAGCCTCAATAGAATCTTCAACTGGAAAAGGAGACTCATTTATTATCGTTATCCTCTTGTTTTTCGGCAGATTTGATATGAGTTCCTTCAAATCTTTTTCAGCAGTTTTTATGTGCGCCCTTTCTCCCTTTTCTCCATAACTAATTCCTGAGAACTGTATATGTATTTCATCAAAATCCTTGAACAAACCAAAGACATCATTGAACTTGTAGCTCTTTTCTCTTGCAAGAATATGCGCAAAATCAATGCAGAAATCACAGCCAGTTTCTTTGACTAAATTATAAGTTTCCTCGTAGCTTCCAAACACATTCATTTTCCCAGTTGTTTCAATAGCAACCTTGCAAGCATATCCAAGATTTTTTCTTTCTTCTTCAATTTCCAAAAGGGCTTTCTTTATATTTTCGTAGGCAACTTTTTTTACATCAGGCGTGACCCCTAATTTAAAGGATGGGTTGATAAGGGAAACCTTGGTTTCCTTTATTTTTCCATAAAAACCCGGATGAATAACAACTTTCGTAGCTCCCAGCCAATCTCCAACTTTGCAACACTCCAAAATCCTCTGCTTGCTTTTCACAATTTTTTCAGGCTCTTCGGAATTTAAATTAATCCAATAAGGTCCGTGCATTGAAAGTTGAATTCCAAGCTCCTTTGCTTTTTTTCCAATTTTCTCGGCATCCTCTTTTTTCTTTATGTAAGGTCCATAAGTAAAGGCGATTTCGCAAGCCGTGAAACCAAGTTTATGATATGCTTCCAAATTTGAAATTGCGTCCTTCACAGAACCTAAACCAGCAGGCCCGAATTTTACAGAGGTCATTATTTTCCATCGCAACAATCAATAAAAAGGTTTTCTATCTTTGAATTGCATGAAAAGACTCAATTTGGATGGATTTTACAGTTATCAAGGAATTGAAACCAATAGATTAAAATTAATTGGGAAGATTGAAGTCAAAGACAATAATTCTTTTGAGGGAAAAATTTATGATGACTCATCAAAATTCCTAAGACAATTAATTAAAGGGCATCTGAAAAATGAAAATGGATTGATAAGATTAGTTTTTATAAGATTTCCCCCATTTGGAAGATTGGCTGATTCGGCTTATAATTTAAGCAAATCCAAAGAAGAAAATTTTGCAGGATTATACAAAGGAAAATGGAATACAATATTATATAGGAGAGAATTTGATGAAAATTACGAAATATTTATGACTAGATTGAATAACGACGAGAATATTCAAAATTACGTGGAATTAACTCTTTCTGAAAAATAAAATTTAAATAAAAAAATAAAAATTCCCTTCCATTTTCGGTCGGGGTTTGAAATAAAAAATTATAAACTTAGTAATTGAATCTTGTCGCTTGTTGCTGCAAAATTGCTTGCCATGATTGCCATAACTCCTGATTCCTGCGCAGCATCTATTAAAGTGCCGGTTACAGAACCATCAGTTACAATTGCATAAGGCTCTCTGTCTAATTTTTTCAAAGAAGACGAAACAGCTCTTGCCGAAACTTCTTTGATAACTTCAAACTTACTATCCAAGATTAAAGCTTTTCCGCTGTCTTTGATTTCTGAAGCAAATTTCTTCAATTGATTTTTCGTTTCTTCAGGAGAAATTTTTTTAGTTGTTTCTTCAGGGGCAATGATTTCTTTTGGCGTTAAGACCTCGCTTTTCTCGAATCTGTCAAATCTTCTTTCTCTAAAAAATTCATCAACTGTATATTTTTTTCTCAAAGACATTAATAATTCTTTTCCAGGCAATTCTTCGACTTCTTTTCCGTCAGGAGCAACCGCAATGAACTGGATTCTTGCATTATCAACAACGTTTCTTGCTATTAATTTTCCACCTCTGTCTCCGTCGACAAATAAAGTCAAGTCTTTTTCTCTGCTCAACTTTCTTATTGCCTCTGGAAGTTTTGTTCCATTCATAGCAATTGCGTTTCTGACACCGTTTCTCATCAAATTCAAAACATCCGCTCTTCCCTCAACGACGATAAGCTCTCTTCCGGAAAGGTCTCCTCCAAATGGAAGTTTCTCATCTCCATATTCAGCAATGTCGTAAGTTCTTGAATGCTCTTTGATTTGATTTGAGATATCCCTTGAATCCGCAGAACCATGAACTTCCTGCATCAGTTTCTTAGCCCTTTCAATGATGTAATCTCTCTTGCTTCCTCTTACATCTTCTATTTTTACAACTTCTATTTGGGCATCAGTAGGACCTATTCTTTCAATTGTCTCTATTGCAGCAGCTATAAGAGTCGTCTCAGACTGGTCTAAAGCAGTTGGAATTTTTATCAAACCAGAAGTTTTCTTGTCTCTTCTTTCAAGTTCGACTTCAATTCTTCCTATTTTTCCTTCTTTCTGAAGTTCTCTCATTTCAAGTTCAGCTCCGAGCAAACCTTCAGTTTGCCCGAATATAGCTCCGATTACGTCCGGCTTTTCTAAAGCGCCTTCAGCAACAAAATTCGCATGTATCATATATTTTATCGATACTGGACTTATTTTTGCCATATTGTATATTTGTATTTTAATTTAAAAAAACCGTAAGGTTTCTAGACTGAAAACTACGTTTTCCGTCAACTTTCGTAATAAATTACGTCGTTAGAAAAATATCTATTTAGCTTACTCTCGCTGTGTCTAAAAGCCTAAGCTTAAATAAAGTGAATCGTGCTTTCAAGAAGCACTAATTCAAATCGTATATCTGAATGTGAATGTGAAAATAATCTGTTATTAGATATTTTTCTATTATTCAAAATAAGAAAGGGTATTTAAATATTATGAATTATTTAGAAATCGGCTTAATGTCTTGAACTCCAAAAAGAATTTTGTATGAAATATCCACTTCTTGATCTTCACTTAATTTATCATAAAGTTTTTTACTGACTGGATAAAGATATTTTCCGTATAAACATTCATATGCTCCAAACGATCTCCCATCCCTGCATTCAAAAAATACATTATATTCTTCATCATCTGCGGTTGAACTGAAATTTAAGCCGCCGATATTAATTCCGAATCCGTTTCCGCCAATTCCAAAACTTTCGCCCACGTCTATTAAAGTGCGACTGACATTAATTCCGGATTCTCTGGGAGTATATCTTTTTTCTACAACTTTTGTATATGTATGCTTAATCTCTGCATCTCTGTTTGCAATGGCTAACGGAATTCCCATGCCAACGCCAATCGCGCAACTCATGGCAATTCCAAAAAAATTATTCTTAAAATTTATTTTGTCCAATAAACTCCCCATATTATTTCACAAATTAAATCGTTTATAAATATTCTTATAAATTAATTAATCGTAACTCTGAATTCCAAGGGTATCTCCAAAAGTCCCGCAAAATATCCGAACGCCGTGCTATTACTAAAATCAGGATAAAAGTTCTTGACTTCATTATAGATATGCACTTTTGCCGCAACATTTGCATCCTGAATTTCAGTTTTTAGAAAAGAGTTTGCGCACGGAGAATCGTGGGGATACGTCCATCCGCCGATTGTGGCGAAAGCTTCCAGATTATTATCAAATTCAGCATCATAAACCAAAACTCTGCCAGCCCTAACATCGGTAACTTGTCTAAACAGATTAAAATCAATATCTTTTATCAATCTGAGAGAAACATTCTTTGCTCCGAGGTATTTTTTGCATTCCAGCAAATGTTCACGCATGAAATTTTTCACTTTTTCTCGGTCATCAAGATTGATATCAACTCGCGCGAGTCCCATATTCCGCTCAGATTCAGAATGCACGCTAGTATTTATTTCTTTTTACTGAGCTTGTCAAAGGAAACATGAAAATTTCTTATTTTCTTTTTACTGAATTTTTATGAAGGAAACATGAAATGATTCCTTTCATTTCTTTCCAAATCCGTAAGGACAATGTCTGCAATTCGATTCACAGCAATATCCTCTTTTCTTATGATATTCTTCAGTAAAAACAATATTTCCATTCTCAAGATAATAATCAACTCCTTCTTCAGATATATTTTTCTTAAATCGTCGTGGTTCTTCCTCCAGCGTTTTTTTATCTTCCATGATTAATTTTCCAATGTCTTTCTTCATTTTATAAAAAACACGTTAAATCCATACATTCCGGAAAGTGCGATTATCAAATTAAATGTTATATTTCCAAGCCACATCGGAATCATTAATCTAAGATATGGAAATTTTATAAATCCCATAGGTACATTAATCAAATCATTTGGAAGGGGACTTATTGCAGTATATAAATACAAAAAAGAAAATAGCATCCACTTTGGTTTTTTAGATAGCCAATTGTAGAGTTTATTAAAAATAATCATAAGTTTTCCGCTCAAAATTTCTCTTCCGCTGTATCCGACAAGATAAGAAGTGGAATCTCCGACTGCAACTCCAGTTCCAGCCATAATAGCAAGCAAAAATGGATTTAATCCTCCAGAGGCAAATGTAAAAACAACAAGATAATATGGAAGCGGAAATAAAATAGATGTTCCGCCAATTATTGCAAGAATCAAAACTAGCAAATATCCGTTTTTGACGCCAATCTTATCAACAATTTCAGTCGGCGGGATTTTGTAAAGAATAACCAGCCAGACAATAAAAATTATTATTAAAAACGTCGCACCAAAAACCTTTTTCTCTCTTTCACTCAATTCCATGAAATAATTCAATTATTCAAATTTAAATAATTATTGAAGGGAAATTTGCAGGATATGGAAACTTGAAAATTTACAGATTTTCTTCACGATGCTTCGCCAAGAAAAGATTATTAATGCAGAAGAAAGTTTATCACAGAGTTTATCATAACACGCAATTTCTGATTTTACATTAACACTCAATTTTTTGGGATAGGCTGGCGGGAAAGAAAATTAATAATCATAAAACATAAAGTTGATTTTCATATTATCACTGCGTTTCTACGGGGGTGGGCGAGCAACTTCGTGGTAGGGGCTATTTTAGTTTTCTTTTGCATTGCTATTGTAAGTTTTTCTACCATTGTAGTTTCTTTTTTCAAAAAGAAACCCATTTTCTAAAAGAAAAACCCACGTGCGAGGTTGCGAGTAGGTAGAATAAATTTGTATCCTTGTTTTTTCTTTTTTAATTTGACAATTTAAATTTCTGTTTAACGAGTCAAAGAGTTTTAGAATTTTTTAAACAAAACCGAACTATAAGAAACCTTTATAAATATTTTTTGATTAACATAGCTATGGGTGACGAGGGGGGCAAAAAGAATATCAATGGAATCATTTTGCTATTTCTTCTCATTATTTTTGTTTTAACAAACATTTCTTTAATCTCTGCGGTGAATATAAATCAAAATGTAAAAATGGACATAGACATTAAAAATGATTTGGTTACAGAATATGTTTCATGGGAAATAAATCTTCCTCCGGACAAATCCAACTGGGTTTATCCTTCTTTGAGTTATTATATTAGTTCTCCTGAAAATTTGAAATTTGAACAAACTGGCGGAAAAAGATGCAGTCAGTTAGATTACAAAACAGAAATTTCCACAGATAATCCAGATGTGACATGGCATAAAATTATTTGCGCAGGACATTACTCTGATGGGGATTTTTTAGAACTGAAAATAACTCATAAATGCGATTGTGTTCAAGGAAATTCCGCGGTTTATAATGTTTTTTTTCCGTATTTTCAGTCTTCAAAAAATATGGACTTAGACTTGGATTATAATTTTATATTTCCCAGCAGAGAGTATCATCTAAGCGATAATAATGAGATTGCTGGTTTGACAACGGATTTAACGGGAAAAATTGCAAATTTTAAAGTTAAATTAACCAGGGGAGATTCCATCTCCAATTACTATGGAAAAAGATCGGGAAATTTTAAAGTGGAAAAAAATGTGGATTTTTCAAGTTTGAAAGAGCTAAAGGGAGACAAATACACCATTCTCTATCCAATAAATGGTTTTGATGAAGAAGTTCTTAAATTTAAAGAAGAAGTTGAAAAAATAATTCCTTTTGTTGAAAAAAGCTCCAAAACAAACTTTACAAACATTCTTATTAGAATAGTCCCCGACAAATCATTGGGAAATTTCACATTTGGAAATGCTTTCCCTGATAAAGAAGCGGTTAATATAACTATTGAAGCTTATGATAGAGATACTGTTCCGCATGAAATCTGTCATCTTAGAGAAGCCCCCTTTGCTTTTCCTTCCTGGTTTTCTGAAGGGCAGGCAAATAACTGCGCCAGACAATACTATGAATCTCAATCGAGATTTAAAGAAGCCAAGGCTGTAGATGAAGAAATGATTAGTCAAAGCAATGCGACTTTGACAAATTATAATTACCAATTGCGCAACTGGTCGCCTTATGATGGAGCAAATGAAACTTATGGTCAAAATCTTTCCTGGAAAGGATACGGAGATGCCTACTTTCTTATAAAAAATGTTTTCGGTTCCGGGAACACGTTTGACGTTCCTGATTTCATTTATGAATTAAAATCTGAATTTTACGATAATTATTCCATATCGCGTTTTGATCGTGAATTTTTAATTTTTAAAGGGGCAGATCCGGATATTGCAAATGACGTTTTAATCTGCAGGATTGCCTCTTTATCCGGAGGAAATTTTGATGCAATTGGAATATTTAAAAAATATGGATTTAATGCTCCTGCAGATTGTGATTCTAAAATAAATGATTATAAATCTAAAATGGGCCGGGAGAAAACTTCAATTCTTGTAATAATTTTTGCTTTTGCAATTTTAACTTCAATAATTGTCGGATTTATAGCAGGGGTTGTATTTTTAGTAAAGAAAATTTTTGGAAAAAAGGGAAATCCTAAAAAAAACGCCGCCAAGTCCAAGTAAAAATAACAAGAAGAAAATTACGCCAAGGGCTATAAAAGCTATACCAATCCATTTTAAAATCTTTTTCCAAAACGGCATATTCTCACTCTTTTTATTTGATGGCATTTTAATTTTTTATGTAACAAATATTTTTACTTCCAATGCCAGTTAGCGAGAGCGTGGTCAACAACCTCTGTCTGAAAATTATCTGTGTAAGCTCCCCACACAAATAACGCGTTTACTGGCGATCCTCCCCAGTTATAAGTCTTGGCGCCCAAACAAACATAGACTGTAATATAATTGTAGCCGGAATCTTCCGTAATAATTTTGTACGCGCTTTTGCCGTCTAAAGTCATTGCCTGTTCGTCAACCACTTTACCGCTTCCTGCCCAGATGCCTTTATCGAGGTCACTAACATCTTTGCCGGTTGAGCAAAGCTTTTGCAGTGTTGATGATATAGGGTAGTTAAGCTGAAGACCTGCATATTTGTCTCCCTGTTCGTACTTCAGCTCAAAACCGCAGCTGTCTTTTTTTGAAAGATAATCTATCTCTGTATTCTCCTTGAACCCCTTTACGAACTCGGTTGACACGCAATCTCTGTTAACTGGAGAGTATTCGATTTGCACGGCTGACTTTTGAGACGTACTTGGCTGAAAGAGTTTAATCGCAAAGAACAAAACAATTATTACAACCGCTATAGATATTCCAATAATCATTAATTTCTTATTGCTTTTTCCTTTTAGTGCCATTCAATCCTCTCTTTAAGATTCATGATCTAATTGATTGCAATATATAAATTCTTTGATGAATTAAAAAAATTTCAATGATTCAGAACAAGAACTATTGTTACTGAAACGCATGTAATAAAAAGACTCCACATTGTGATTGTATATTGTGAAATATTTGAAACGCTTGTGTAAAAAAACGCGAAGCCAACTATTGCACTCAGAAAGAAAATCGCGCTTATTGTTCTTCGAAGAAGTTTGTTCATTTTATTTTATATTTTTAATCTTTTAATAAGCTATCTTAATCTGAGATCCATTTCTCGCATCATAGACATAATAGTTGGTTGTTCCTTTAGTTACTGTTACTTTCTGACCGTTTTCACACGAAAAACCTGTAAACACATAGGTACCACTTTCTGAAATTTGGGGTTTCCATTCAGCTGATACTGCAGTATACCAACGATAACTTATTGTCCCAGAGCTACCGGTTTCCCAACGAGAAGCAATCAAATTATCACAATAAATCCAATTGGGATGCTGACCCTGATATTTACCAATATAACAGGAATCAAAATTATGTTCCATTCTCCAAACAGATAAGTTGACTAAAGTGTCTAAGGTATTTATTTTGGGTTGCGCATTTAATTCAAAATCCGATCCTGAAGCTAAAATCCCCACACTAAATGGAGTTGGACATTTCTGTTTATCCTCCGATAGAATGGAAACATTTTGAGACCCAATCTGAAAATCTACTTGAAGTAAATTTTGCAAATATCCTAGATTTGCAACAACCAGTACACAAATAAGAATAACTGAAATCCAAGGAATAGTCCGAGATCTTATGCCTATTTTTTGAACAAGAATTATTATCCCAGAAATAACAAATCCAATGATTATTGATGATAAAATACTTGTTGAAGCAGTCATTCCAAGAAGAATATAGTTTCTCATAACTAAAATAATAATACTATAGACTAAGAAATAAAAGACAAACCAACCCATTCTAAAACTGAATTTACTATCATGATTTCTAACTGCTTGAATTAGAATTGAGATTACTGCAGAAGTTAATAAAATTATTAAGAAAGAATTTATAATTGCCAATTGAACAATTAAATAGTTACTTATTAAGATAGCAGCAAGAGCAGTAATCCACCATTTAGCAATTTCTATGGGCACATCATTATCTTTCACAGACTAACCAACAAAAAAGGAATATTAAAATGTTACCATCTTCTCCACACCTAAATTAAGCAAAACGCCCTCGCCGGGATTTGAACCCGGGTCGCCACCGTTCCCTAGCCGAGAAGTTTCCTTCGCGGCGCAGAGTTTTTTTCAAAACTCTTCAAAAAGAAAAAAGGTTGCATTAAGATGCAAGACTTAATCCTCTCATCGAGTAAAGTCACCTCTTCCTTTTCAACAACATGATATGCAGTTTGAATCGGAAATTCAAAAGAATTTCTTCAGCAAACGCCAACAGGTTGTCGTTTGAGAGGGTGGAATCCTTGGCCTCTAGACTACAAGGGCTTTTTCTACGAAAAAGGTTCAATTGAAAATTGAACAGAGATTTGTTTTCACAAACCTCTCCACTAAACCGCCAACAAGTTGTCAGCTTAGGGCTTCTAAAAAATTAATAGCCCTTTTATTTATAAGTCTATCTTAATAATACTTAAATACCCATTATAATTTAATAAAATATGGAAGAAGAATGCAAAGATTGTGATGGAACAAGAAGAATAAAAGAACAGGGCGGAACAATTCATCCATGTTACAAATGCCTTGCCGAGGGAAAAATGGACCAGCACGCTACAAATATAAAAGACGCCAGTGATTTCGGAATAAAATTATAATTTTATTTATTTCTCATAAACAATTTGACTTTGTTTAACTTGTATAAATCCCCCTTGACCTCTTCCGCCAGGACCTTCCGTTCCTTGATTTAAAAGAACTATTGAGGCTAATCCTTTATTCTCCCCAACAACAGTAACTCTGACAAGTTTATGTTTTTCATCTTTCCCATCTTTCATATGATAATTATGAAAAAAACCCTCAGCATTTTGTCCGCATGAATTATTAAAACTTAGAATAGACTGATCCGAAAATAATCCAGGGCCGTGATATTTACATTCAAGATAACCATATCTCGGAAATTTTTCTGCCATAATTAATTAAATCTTGACAATTCTCCAGGATAAATTATTTGACTTCTCTTTACAAATTGATTGTTTGACGACGGATTTCCAAAAACATTGCATGCCGAATTAATATGTATCAAAGCCGTTCCGTCAGGATATTCTTTTGATACTGTAACTTCAAGTAGTCTTTTTTTTCCTTCCCATTCGCTTATCATCGTATTCTGAAAAAAACCATCGAGAGAATTTCCCTCAGAATTATTAAATTCAAGAATTGATTCGTTTGAGAACATTCCAATCTTAACATAATCACAAATCAAATAAGCTCCTTTTGGAAATTCCTCTGCCATAAAATATTAGAAATAATTTCGTTTAAATAAGTTTACTGCAATTTTAGGATGACAAATTAATTTGGCCTTTCCATTCCTGCTTGATCGACAATTTGTTCTCTTTTAACCATTTGATTTCCAGTTGCAGGTATTCCATAGATGGGAGTTTTTTGAAGAAAATGAATCAAAATATTTCCGCTTAAATATTCATTGTCAACCATAACTTCCAATAACGCGCCATTTCCATCTTCACTCATTATTATAGCTTCTTTATGAAAAAAGCCGAATATAATATTTCCTTCGGCATTTCTAAATTTAAGACAAGAAGAATTATCAGACTCATTATATTTTATATAACTGCATTCTAAATAAGCTATTCTTGGAAATTTATTTGTCATTTTTTTTGTTTAATAATAGCCTACTTATTTGTAAATTATTTGTTCTCTTCTGACCATTTGTCTTGAAGTGAAATTAGCATTAGCTGGAAAAATAACTTTTTTTCCCAATCCAATGAAAGCCATCCCATCAATATAATTCATGTCGTCAACAGAATCAAGTCTAAGTAAAGTTTTATTCGGCGTTTTCATAACATCGCCCTCCGGAAAATATGCTCCAACTTTTTTTCCGTCAGAATTTCTTATTGCAACAAGAAGTTCAATTCCAAAAAGACTCTTATAGCTGTCTCTTATTTCGCATTCAATATATGCTTTTGTCATCGTCTCAAATGTTTCTTTCCATTTATAGATTTTGTGAAATAGCCCCACCAGGGTCTCTTACCATCTTGGCACAATCCAGGATTTCGCTCCTTTAATACTTCGGCATCCTTAATTTGTCGATGCTGGCAGAGTTTTTAAGGATTGTCGAGATGGATTATATTCTTGGAGTATATCTGTTATTTGCCCAACCTAACTATACTACACTAAATTAAAGAAATAGGCTAAACTATGCTATAACATAGCAAAGTTTAACTCTCAAGCTGAATATCATATTGACCTTGCTTTTTATCTAACTCTTTTTTAATATTATAGATCTCCTTAACTAACCCCTTTCTTAACTTATAACTATTAGCCCAGATTGCATAAGCATTCCAGCCATTAAAACTTTCCATAAACTTCTCTTCAGTAATTTTGTTTCTTTTAATTTGTTTAAGTTTATATAGAATCTTTCTGATATTTCTTTTTCTTAATAATCTAGAATGATAAAAATTTCTGAAACCTACGAAGTCAACACCCTTAGAAAGATTGACAATTTTAGATTTATCCGGATGAAGCTCTAATTTTAATCCACTTTTCAAAAAATCACCGATATAAACCCTCCAGATTTTTAGCTGTAATTTAGAATTATGCAAGATTACAAAATCATCAACATATCTAATATAATGTTTTGCTCGTAAAGTATGTTTCACAAAGTAGTCTAATTCGTTGAGATAAACATTAGCAAAGAATTGGCTTGTTAAATTTCCGAGGGGCATACCTTTATTCGTGTCAAAACCCGTTCGCCCCCCCCGATTATTTTGAGCATTGCTTAAAATCTGTTTAATTAGCCATATTGCTTTTTCATCACTAATTTTTCTTCTTATAATTTCCAATAAAACATCATGATTAATCTCCTGAAAATAATGCCTGATGTCTGCCTTTAAGCAAAATGCTTCTGAATGTAAATTATTAGTTATTCTTTTTTTGAATAAATCAAATCTTTCTAAGGCAAATATGGTTCCTCTCTTTTTTCTATTTGCACAATTATCGTAAATAAAAGTTTTATCAAATATAGGTTCAATTATTCTTACAAGAGCATGATGAACAATCCTGTCTCTAAAAGAAGATTTAGATATTTTTCTTGTTTTTGGGTCTCGCAAAATAAATGTTTTTAATGGTTCTGGCTTGTATGTTTGCTCTAAAAGTTCTTTTCTTAATTGAAGTAAATTTTCTCTTATCTTTTTCTCAAATTCAATAACATAGAGTTTCTTTGTTTTTCCTTTTCTTGCCTTTCTCCAAGCATTTGCCAGATTATTCATTGAACAAATCTCTTCGTAGAGTTTATTGTATGTCTTCATATTATAATATCTCAGCCATTGAGCCATTCTGCCATTATCGTTAGAGTTCGCCAAGTTATCGTTATTGGAGTTAAGATTCAAGTTCCTGTTAAGGTACAACCTAGACAGACCTCAAAGATATAGCCAGTTTATCATTTCAAAAAGTTCATTTCTGAACCTTCCACTGTCGCTTCATATTTCGTTGTAAATATTTTTTATTGCAATTAATTTTTTCTCGTAAGGAAAAATTAACCTTACTTAATGTTGCGATTGTATTTTATGGCTTAAAATAAATCTAAATGATGCGCTAATAAATTGGCGTGTGGCTCAGCAACACTCGTTAGAGTATGGCTGAGAATCTTATTAGAAATAACATATTTTTAAAATTAATTGCAACTGTGCTAAAGGTTATATAGTTGAAACACCCGGAAAAATTTTTGCGTGCCTTTGGCAATTACTTTAAGAAAACCACCCTGCCAATACCGTTAGAGACCGCCAAGAAATCGCCACTGGAGTAAAGATTCAAGTACCCGTCAAGGTACAACCTAGACAGACCTTTATTCTTAGCATACCATGTTCTGCTTCCTTTTTTATCAAAATTAGGAATTCCTAGCTCATCAACTTCAGAAAAATTTTCTCCATTGTATTTTCCGTCAAATCTTTCATCTTGAACTACTTTAAAATCTGAATCTGCAACAAGAGTTAACCCATAGTCATTTTTATCTTTTGAATTTGGAACAAAATAAAATCCTTCAATCATAAATGGATGTGTTATACTTCCTTCTTTTTGCTCTGCTAATTCGTAAATTGTTCTAAGCAAAGAATTATTTTGATACCAGCTAGGGTCTTCTATTGACCTTACAACTAAATTTCTTGAATCAATATAATGATTTCCTTTTGCAATTCTCATAACTTCTGGTCTGCTTAAATCTCTTAGATTAGGCGTTCTTGCGCCATATTTCTGAGCAAAAGCATCTAAATTGGCAACTGCAATAGGAGTTGAACCAATAATAGTTTTAGAAGCTTCATCATATCTTAAACCAACTCTTGCTTGCTCTGGAAGTGAGTTGTAAACCCTTAATGCGTCATCTCCGTTAATTAAAGTTGGAGTTACTCCTTGTGTTTGCCAGTTAAGATTTAAATTTTTTGTCATTTTATTTTAATTCTCTGAAAGCTTTTTCTGCTTGATTATATATCTCATTTGCTTGTGCAATTCTAACATCTCTTGCCCTTTGAAGTTCAGTTAAAAACGCTTGCGAACTGCCTTCGGCAGTTGAAACAAGAACCACCCTGCCATCATCGTTAGAGACCGCCAAGTAATCGTCACTGGAGCCAAGATTCAAGTTCACGTAAAGGTACAACCTAGACAGACTAGAATCTCTTGTCCAGAGAGTTCTGTTACCCTTGCCAACCTTTATTGGAAGTCCTGTTTTAGCATCAATATCTTCAGAATTAAAATCACTGTCATTTGATTTGTTTAAAATTGGAGCGTAATTAATCTCGGTATCATCTTTTAATTTGAAAGCTAATCCATGAGGCGAGTCCTGATCTTTTACAAATTCTAATCCATAAAGTGGAATCATAACAGGCATTTTTATTCCCTTTCCAAGCCTTTCTTTAACCTGTTTCATTAAATTTCCCGCTAAATATGAATTGGGGGTTCCATCTGTTCTTAAAACTAAACCAGTGTCTTCGTATGTTCCCGATAAATCTAAAGTACTATTTCTCATTGAAGTTTCTAAATCAGCCTGCTTAGCAACCCTAACTCCAAAAGGAAGTCTGCTTTGAACTGCAATAGCATAAAATGGATTTGAACCTTTGATAATTCCTTCAGAATAATTTCCAATCTGTAAAACACTAAAATTATTATAATCTCTTTGAATAGACTTATTTATCTCTCTACCCTGTTCTCCACCAAAAAATCCTATTTGAGGTATATCTTTCGGAATTGTAATTAAAGATCTGGCTTCATTTACTGGAAATGCATTTGTAACCATAATTTCTTTAGAAAATTAATATTTATAAATCTTTGGATTTTGTTGTGTCTTTATAATAGTTACAAAAATAGGGTAACCTAATCCGACGCTCATTCTTTCTTTATTCAGATAGCCCCTTGCCACCTTTCTCCCAGTGGCTGTAATGTTTATATTTTTTGGGCGGTATAATGCCGAAATAGGCAAAAATCCTTGAAAATGGTCAAAAAGGTAAATAGCCCCGCCAGGATTCGAACCTGGGTCGCGAACTTTCTCTGCCTTCTCAAAAAGGAGAGGATATTGTCAACTTCAGAGGCTCGCATACTTGACCGCTATACTACGGGGCTATAAATTATTTGAGCGCCGTAGATTTTTAAAGATTTAGAATTACTGAACTGTTACCGTCGCCTTCATGTTTGGATGAATTCCGCAATGATAGCTGTATGTTCCTGCTGTTGTGAAAGTGTGCGAATAAGTTTGCCCGTTTGAAAGCGAGGAAGAACTTAATTCACTTCCAGAATCAGAAGTTACTGTGTGCGGTGCTGAGTCCATGTTCGTCCATACAACAATGTCGCCAACTTTTATTGTTAAAGCAGGCTGTGAAAATGCGTAACCTTGTATTGCAACGTTGGAAATACTTAGCTGAGTCGTCGTGGTTGCTGGATTATTCTGTGAATTTGTCGTCGTATTTGGAGTAGTTGTCGTCGGATTATTTGCGTAAATTCCATTTTTGTTTAAACTTCCAGAAAACATGATATATCCAACGATACCAAGAACTAAAACAGCAGCAATGACTGTGACAAGAACACCATTTTTCATTTTCAATCAAAGATTTTTTATCTTTTAAATGTTGTGGTAATTTTTCTGATAATAAAGTTTTTATAGACGACATGCTATAATAAATAATGGATCCTCTATGGTTTATTTTGGGAGCAGCTATTTTAATTTTTACCATCATAAAAATCTTTATCACCGAAGAAGAAGAAGTGGTTGTGAAGCTAATTTTCGCAGCAATTATTTTTTTAGTTCTCCTCGTAGGATACATGTATTTGAATCATGAAACAAATCCAAGCAGCGGCAATGTAGTCATGGATTTCGGCAAAACTTCTTTGGTTTGGATTTCAGACACATTTGCGAATATAAGGACAGCGTCGGGTTACACGATTGAAAACGGCTCGGAAAATAAAAATTATACAAAATAATATGCCACATTTGGCAAGTCCAATTTTGATTCAAATAAAAAATTAACCAAAAAACAACGGCTTTTTGAATTTTCTTTTTACCGAACTCGTGAGGGAATCTTGAAAATTTTTATTTTTCTTTTGGAAAATTTAATTGAGCAATTTCATGTTGCGATTTGCATTAACATTATTATTAATATGCTAGTGAGACAATTTATCTCACTTGATAAATCAAAATAATTCCTGTTTTTCAAACAAAACCTTGAATCGCTTCAAATATTTATACTGAATGCTTTCCAATTACAAAAAATCCCCACCAGGGCTGATTTAAATCAGTCACATTTCCTGTCTGGCTATCAATTAAAGCGTTTGATAAAATATCCACAGGGAGTAGTCCAAGAATTCTTCCAGACTGATTTAGGTCAGCAGAATAAACTACCTTTGCCTCATTTCCCTGCCCAACTACGATTAATTTTAGCACGAATCCATTGTCTGCCAGAGCCTTTAATGCGGTTTGCGAGGCTTTATCAGGCATTATTTTAACCGTCTCATTTTTACCATTAACTTCCGCTTTTATCTCAGTTTTATTATTCTCAAAACTTGATTCCAGTCTTACATCAGATTTGGCCTTAACACCATTAACTTCAAATTCTCCATTATTGAATTTGCCGTTTGAATTATTATCACTGACCTCGTCCCTATTTACTATCGTTATGTTGTTTCCATTTTCATCCGTGAAATCTTCATTTTCAATTTCTAAATCTCCTTCCTCGCTGTTTTTATGGCGAACTTCTATAGATACATTGTTTCCATTTTCATCCGTGAAATCTTCATTTTCAATCTCTACTTGTTCATTGCCGCCATTGTTTCCGCCTGCAGATGCACGTTCCGTTCCAGAATTATTATTATTCTCTCTTCCGTCTGCAATTACAACATGCGCATAATTCAACATCATTCCTAACACAACAAAACAAAGCAAAAATAACATCAATTCTCTTTTCATTTTACTAAAAATATTTACCTTATTATAAATGTTTCTCTCTTGAAAATTTTATGGAATGTTTTCCAAATTTTTTTAAACAAATGCTGCTTGTTAAAAAAAAGAAAAATGCAGCAAAGATTTAAAAACTTAAAGCGATTAATTCAATAATAAAAAGATGGCGAGAAGAAAAAGACATTCAAGAAATTCTAGAAGAAGTGTTCGTTCCTCGAGGAAGGTAATAGCTTCGAAAGACAAGATGAAAATGATTCTTTGGAATCTTGTTTTATCGGTTGTCTTGTCAATAGTATCTGCAGTATTATATCGTGTAGTTTTAAACACGCTTTTGAAAAATTTCTTCTGGATGCTTGAACTTATTTTCGGACTTGTTGCTTTGGCATTCTTGTTAATTTATGCCATCTTTGTTGTGCTCAGAATTCTTAAGAAGTAAGTTTTAAAACTGACTTTAATCTATCTATTTTGCGCCTCAGTTGCTCTATGAGATTTCCAGTTCAAATGGACAATCTCATCCGACAAAGTCGGGAGCGATGAGGTGAGCGAAGCGAGCCTCAGTAGCTCAGTCGGTAAGAGCGCAACATTGGTAATGTTGAGGTCCTGAGTTCAATTCTCAGCTGAGGCTTTTAATTCTAAATATAAATAGAAAGATAAAAAAATTAAGATTATTTCTAAATGAAAATTTACTGTATGTAATTAAATAAAGCTTGGGAAGATTCACTTGTAACTTCAGAATATTCATTGCCATCGGTTTCTTTCCAACCGTTAATTGCGCCATTTACTCCAGTATATCCAAAATTATTTCTAAGATATGTCTCTGCTGCATCTTTATGGCTATTGTTAACATCTTTCAATGCCATTAGAGCATAAGATGTAGCCTGCACTTTTCCATCTAAAACAGTTCCAAAACTGCCGTTAGTTCCATCTTGAACTGCAACAAGAGCAGTGACTAATACTGAAGGGTCAACTCCCATAATCTTCGCGGCACGAACACCAGACGCCAATCCAAGAGCATAATCAGGAATAGTATTTGCATATGCAACATTTGAAAGATAATCATTAATTATCTGTTGAATTGCTTGTGCCGTTGTGCTGTCATTGCTCAAAACTGCCGCTTCAACAAATGGTTTTAAGTCCCAAGCCACAATTCCGTCGGGAGAAGTAATTGGCGCGCTTCTAAAATTTTCATAAGCAGACAATAATTCTGCCGGAGTGCAACCGCTTGTTGTGCAAAAGTTGCCGTTGTTATGAGCCCAATAATTGTCTTGATGGAAAATACTGTTAAAAATTGCGCCAGCTTTGGTTGAATATTGTGCATCACCGCTAACTTGAGCCAAATGATGAAGGAAATTTATTGTAAATGCATTCTGTCTTTGAGTTATTGAAATTGGCGTAGCAACAACATAGTCGCCCGCTTTCTTAGCTGCATCTAAATATTTTGTTTGTCCTGTAAGTTTGTGGGCATCCAATAATCCTTCCGCGGCAACACCTTCAAGATTATAGTAAGTTGTTGCAGTTGGACCTATTGCATCAGTGACAGCCCAATCCCACGCCCCATTTGCGTTTTGCAATGTTATTAACCTGTCAGCAGCCTTGGCAATAACTTTTTTTTCGGCAGAATAATCAGGACCGGGATGGGATACTGAATCATCGCATGAAACAGATATTCCAATATCTTTAGATAATGATTTATTTCTGCACTCTACATCTTGATAATTGCATCCTGCGACGACGGCAGCCAATGCCAATCCCGCAATCAAAGCCTTTCCAGATTTTGCTAAATTTTCAAGCCCCATTTTTAACTTTGATAATAAAAATAAAAACTATTTAAGCATTATGGTAAAAATTTAGCAAAATTGATTTAATTTTAAAATCCAAGATTTTGTTTTTTATTTGTCTGCAAATTTTACAAGAACATTCAAAATAAAATTCGCAACTTCTCCCTCTACAGTCATTTTCCATCCGTCGAAATGACGTCCCATGCCACCCATATAATTTTTATAAATTGTTTCTCTAAATGAATCTGGATCTTGTTCTTTAACTTTTGTTTCTAAAACTTTAACAACATCTTCGCAGAATTTTGCAAAATTTGAATCATAGTCAAATGAGACTGCTTTCGCGCCTTGAGAAAAATTTACTTTTGGATTTTCGCTGACTCTTTTGTATGCATCGACAAATTTATTATTGCAAACAATCGCCCTTATTGAAGAATATTCATCATCTATATTTTTTCTAGAGTCGATGAATGGTTGTATTGTAGAAACCCCGTATTCAAATGTAAAATCATTCGCGCAAATCATTTCCTCCAAGCAGGAAAAATTCCATTTTTTTGCAGAGTGGTCAAAAAGACTAATGCTGGAATTTTCCTTGAAAGGTCCGCTGGAGTTTCTGTATCTTTCTCCAACTTCCACGTTAGTAAGAAATTTTACACCTCTTCCCTGAGCCCCTAAAATAGGTTTAGTTACAAAATTTTTATAAGTTGCAATAAGTCTTTCCAATTCTGCCTCATGAGTTATTCCCATGCCTACAAATGAAGATGGAATCTGGCTTTCAGAAATTTTAGAGTCTTCAAGCAAAACATAATTCAAGAACTTGTTTCTCACAATTTCTTCGGCAACAAAATCATTTACTGTTGGATGACTCAATTTTTGATTGACTGAATTTATCACAGTGGATTCTTGACCGGTGTATCTTTCAAATCTATTAAACGGTATATCACATTCATCGTGTTTAGGGACCTTTTCCCGAAGCCAATCAATTTCCGCCTTGTCAGATAATAGGGCAGGATAAATGGGAAAAATTATTCGATTCAAGACAGGCACTTTATACATAACATTATTCCATGCAAATTTGACTGGATGCTTTTTTTTATAATTATTTCTTGAAAATGTTCCGTCATTTAAAGTTAAATTTTTTCCATACTTCTCCTCAAGCATATGAAAAACTTTTACCCAGACCCTATTATCGCCGTAAATCTTCTCAAACCCATTCATCCCGCTGTTGATTCCATTCATCTCAAGAAGATATCTTTGTCCATCTTGGCTTTCAATTATGTCCAAACCATAAAGACTCATTCAGGCAGATTGAAGAAGATGTTTTTAAATATTTTCTCCCTCAATAAACTTATAAACTAACATCAATAAATTCTAAAATGGTTAAAAAATCCGAGGAATCAAAACTTGCGAAACTGAAGAAAGATTACAAAAAACTTCAGGAAAAATATAAATTGCCTTCTTTTGAAAAACTCAACGAGGATTTTGGAATTGAAAAAGCCATAGACTCCGAGACTGATTTCCCGATAAGAGAAATAAGAAAGCAGATTTCCGAGAAAGTATACAACTATCTTCGCCTCGTGGAAACGCTGATAAATCCAGTTAATGCTCCGATGTCAATAATGTCAATTGTTAAGGCATTTGGAGCTGACGAAAAGAACAAGCTTGTTGAGATATACAAAAAACTTGTAAAAAGCGAATGGGAACTTATTGAAATTGACTTGGAATTCTCCGAAAAAAAAGAGGCCGAATTCATAAAAGAAATATATGGAATATGGCAGCATATAAAAAAAGATATCATAGAAGTTGTCGACGCTGTTAGCAAAAACTGGGAAAGAAAAACCCAAAACAGCAACAGAAAATATTTTGATTAAAAAATATTAGAATATTGCTACAAATCGGCGTTTCGCACGATTTTCCGCTGAAGAAGATTATTAATGAAGAAAAATTTACATCAGTTCATTATAAAGCACGACGGCTGATTTTATGTTAACATTCGGTTCCGTAGGGGCGGGAATGCATCAATCACAACAAAATTTCTAAAATTTCTCGTAAATTTTTTCCAAATCAATTTCAAACAATGCGACGGGCATTTTTATCTTCCAATTCTTCAATATCTTCGGATGTATTTCTCCGATAAATCCAATTTCTTTTCCGTCAAAGATTATTTTCGCAGCCCTTCCTTCTATAAAATAATGCGGATAACTTTCTGTTTCCTTTATTTCAAATTCCAAGTCAAGCATTTTTGCAAGATACTGAATAATTTGTTTCGCTTCTGTAAAATTTCCAGGAGATACTGCAACAGCCAAGTTATCTTTTTCAGTTATTTCTTTTTTTAGTTCAAAGACGCGTCCAATTTCAAATAATTTCTGTGGATATTCTGAATCTGAATTTTCTGAAAGAATCTTAAGCAAATAATGAGACAAATCTTTTCTTAAAATATTATATTCTGTCTTCGATTCCTCAATTTCAACAAAATCTTTCTCTGGAACTCCCATTTTCACAAACTGAAAATCCTTGTTTGTCAAATGATAATTCAAAACTTCAAGCATTTCCAAATTTGAGAGAATTTCTGAAATCTTTCTCTTGACAATTTGTTTCTTGTCCTCTTCCCCGATTGTTGATATCTTTGGAATTTCTGGAACAAAATTTTCATAACCATAAGCAATCGCGACATCCTCAATTAAATCAACTTCGTGCAAAATATCAGTTCTCCACGCGGGAATCTTAACCTTCCCATTTCCATAATCATATCCCATTCTTTCAATTAGCGTTTTAAGCTGTTTTTCATTTAAATCCAATCCAAGAAGTTTGTTTGTATTTACAACAGAAAATTTCATTTCTTCTGGTTCCAAATTTGGCGTAATTTCTTTTCTAGTGGAAGTGGCTATAGTTGTCGGAGAATTAGCAAGATTTTTTGCAGAATTTGCAAGTGAGAAATGCAACTTAGGATATTTTATTTCCATCTGATAAATCTTTCCACCTAAATCAGCTAAAGACACTACAATAATGTTCAAAGTCTTTTTCAAAATCTCAAAATCAAATCCAGAGCATTCAACGAAAACGTCTTTCGTCTCTTCAGTTACCTTTCCGGTTTTCAGCGAATTTATTATTGGTGGCATGCTTAAAATATTTTCATCAGCATCGACAAAAACTGGAAATTTTTCTTTTCCGGCAAGCAGATGGGCATATTCTTTTCCGGCAGAATGTCTTTGCAAAATTTCCAATCCAGACATTTCCTTGTCAAATTCAATGGGTGTGAATTTTATCTTGTCGGGTTCAACAGCCTTGAAAGTAATTGGAAGTTTTATTTTTTCAAGTGGATAAATTCCTATGGCAACTTTCTTTCTCTTTCTTCCAAGTGTAGAATGAAGTTTTTCCTGCATTTCTATTATCTCCTTTATTTTATCATCGTCAAGATTTAATCCTCGAACAATCGCACAAGCAGTATATGGCCTTACATTCTTTGTAGAACTGTCAACAATAACCTGATAATCTTTTTCCGGGGAATTAACTTTGTAAATCTGTAGTCCCGCTTTTTTCCCAAGAAAAGCCAAGAAAGCTCTTTTGAATCCCCGATAAGAAAGAATGTCAGGACGATTTGGAAAAACCTCGATTTGAATTTCTTTTTCATCTATTCCTTCAACCGGAGTTCCAAACATTGCAATCTTGTTCTGCATTTTATCATCTAATTTTCCGATTTCTTTTTCAAATGTTTTTTTGTTAAAATTTGTTACAGCCATTTACTTCACCCAGAACTTCGTCTTTCGCAATTTAGTTATGTTATTTTTGTATAATTCCCTTATATCTTTTATTTGATAATAATCCATTAAAATTCTGTCAAATCCTGGACCCCAAGCAAGCACCGGAACATTTTCTCTAAACAAAGGAACAACAACTTCAGGTCTGAAAATTCCGGCTCCGCCAAGTTCAAGCCATTTTTTCTTTTCCGGATTCCAGACATCTATTTCAACGCTCGGTTCTGTGTATGGAAAATATCCCGGCCTGAATCTTATTTTTTCAAATCCCATTTTACTAAAAAATTGCTTCAAATAACCAAGTAGATGCCTGAAATTTGCATTTCTGTCAACGACAATTCCTTCCGATTGATTAAATTCAAATCCGTGGCTCCAATCAACAGTCTCATTCCTGAAGCATTTTCCCAATGCAAAGAATTTTGCCGGAAGTTCTTCTTTTTTTAATTGTGAAAGAGTCCTCGCTGAAAGAACTGTGGTATGAGTCCTCAAAATTGTTTTTCTCGCTTCCTTTTCATTCCAATCATACTGCCATCCCTTGCTTCCCGCAACTCCAGATTCATGGCTTTCCTTTACTGCTTTCATTATTTTCTTGTCTGGAATTTCCGATTCATGATTTATAAAAAATGTGTCTTGCATTTCTCTGGCTGGATGATCTTGTGGCGTGAAAAGAGCATCAAAAACCCAGAAAGAACTTTCAACCATGTTTCCGGACATTTCCTTGAAACCCATTTCAGTCCAAACTTTTCTCCCATACTCTCCTGCTTGACTCACAAAATGTTTTTTCCCGCCGTAAATTTCCGAAACCTTTGAAGTCAAATCATATCTTCTAAATTTTTTTCCTTTCCACGACGAATCTTTTTTCAAAAGCTCTGGAGTAACTTGTTCTATTAAATTATTTGTTTTTATATTTAAACTGATAATTTCTTTTCCAATGGCGCTGATTTCAATGTCAACTGCCTTTTCATCTTTTGTAAAAACCATTTGTTTTCTGGCTTGCAGAGAATTAAAAACATTTTTTTGTTCGTTTGACAATGAATCAAAATCAAGAGGCAATAATTCCAAAAAAACTTCCTCGGGCATTTTCTTTGACACTTGCTCATTGTTTGCATTCAGAATTATTCTTTTATTCTTCATATCAATCATATTCTTTCTCTTCAGAACGCCGATTGTAGCTTTGAATTCCTCTTCAGAAAGCGAAGCTTGTTTCTGCGCCTCTTCAAATAAAAGAATTCTTTTTTCTTTCAAAATATTAAGCAATCTTCTTTCTGGAAGCCCTTTCTTTTTATACAAAGCTCCATTAACTCCAAGCTCAATAATTTTTTTCTTGTTATGAGAAAGTTTAACTATGTCTTTTTTTTCCAAAAATTCCAAAGCTCTCAAGACAGAAGTCTTGTCAAGATTGGATTTTACACAAATGTCATTTACATTTTCTTTTATATACGGCAAAATTCTTATTTCATTCGGGCTCAAAGATTCTATAATTTTTTGTTTTTCCATTGTGTTTTCTGATTTTATTGATTTTTAACTTTGTCGCTATTCAATGAACTCGTCATCCATGTCGGCATTCCAAGAACTAATCCGAGGGACTTTAAGTCATAAACGTCCCTCTCATTCTTAAGACAAATAAATTTCATTTTCAATTTATTTTTATTGCACAATTTGATATTCTGAATTATTCTTCCAAAAATTTCTGCTTTATTTTTTCCTCTGCTTTCGATTATTTCATCAAAATTTATTCCCACAACAACATTGTTCTTTTTCGCAATCTTTGCAAGAACTTGATTAAATCCGGAATTTCTCTGCTTCATTGAATCTTTTCTTCCAGATTGATTAAGCAAAAGAATATCTATTTTTTCCTTCTCCAGAATCTTCCTATTAAGTTCATCATCGCTGCTCGAGAAAATTATAGTTTTGTTTCTGTTCTTCTTTATTTCTTCTCTTGCCTTTACAAAAGTATTTTCCTTTATCAAAAAAAAATTATCCATATTTAATAAAACAAAGAACAATTTATAAATTTTAAATCCTTTGAATTTCAATGCACGATAATAAAAGAGGACTTTCTCCAGTTATTGCAACAGTATTATTGATAGCCGTCAGTTTTCTTGTAATACTTGTTTTCTGGTTTTCTATAAATAGCCTGATTCAAAATGAAAGCAAAAAAATATCATCTGGACTTGATGAAGTTAGCTTAGAGGTAAAGAGCGTTCAATTGCAAAACAACGGAGATTTGTTAGTAAGAGTAAAAAGAAATTCTGGCGCGGGGGATTTGAGTGGGATTTCATTTGTAATCTCCGACGGAAGCAATAGCATAGTTTTTGAAATTAGCACAAATCTCAAAGAACTTGAGGAAAGGGCTTTCACAATTCCAAAAGAAAAAATACTTGGTTTGGTTTCCATTAAAAGCGTTTCAGTTGCCCCGATAATTAATTTTGATTCAAGCAAAAATGTGCAAAAAGATATTGTAAATACAAAGCAGGTTGAAGTAAGCAACACCATCAATCTGGCGGGAGATAATTCAACCGTGGAAACAAGGAAACTAATAATTATAGACTAATTATCCGCAGATTTTTGTTCCGACAAATCTTCTCATGTTCAAGAGATTGTCAAGTTGCTTTGCATTTTTTCCTATTACGTATGTTGGGATTTTTTTTCTCAAGATTATTTTTGCCGCAGTTTGATCCAAAATAAAATGCTGTCCCGGTTTGTATTTTATTCCATTAGCAAGTTTATCAAACTCTTTCCACGAAATTTCAGGAATAAATTTCGCATTCTTGAATTTCTTGGGATTCTTGTCATACAATCCATTAACATCAGTCAAATTAATAAAAAAAGTCTTGAAATGCTCTGCAATTTCCGCCGACGTTGAATCTGAAGTTTGGTTCGGCTTGTATTCCAATGCGCCGCAAAAGATAATATCTTGTTCCGAAAGATATTTGTGAATTTCTCCCATTTTCTGCGGAATTCCTCGATTGGGATTTTGATTAAAAAAATAGCTCATGAATCTGGCATTCATTCTCGTCGCGGAAATTCCCGCAAGACTCTGAAGAGTTTCGTTGATTCCAATCTCACGCAAAGCAGAAATATATTTTCTAGCAATGCTTCCACCGCCGCAAACTATTATGAATTTATATTTTCCAGTATTTTTCTTTATCACGCTCTTAAAACTTTTCAAATAAGAAACATCAATTTGCTCAGGAATTATCAGGCTTCCGCCAAGACTCAAAACCACAACTCTCTTCATTGCTTGAAAAAGACTATTTACTTTTTAAATTTACTTGACTGTAAACAATTTATCATCTTTGACATTAAAAATATCCAATCTCACGCCGGAATCAAGCCATCCGTGAGCATAATTAAGCGCCGCAAAAGAATTCACAAAATCTTTTTTCTTGCGGAAATACTTCGCATCCAAAAGATAATTTGAAACCATCTCAATTATTTCCCTCGCCTCTTTTTCTTTTCCTTTAATTATATTCTTCTTTACTTGTTTAAGCGCTTTCGAGGTCAGTTTAAAATATTTCCCAAGTTTTTCCTTAGTTATTATATTATTCATATTATATCAATAACCGCCAAATTTTTAAACTTATTTTTCTTGAAATGAAGATGAAAGAAAAAAGAATGAAGCTGATTATTACTATTCTTGCATTGCTCGTCATCGCTTTATTGTTCTTTGTTCTTTATGTCTTTGTTCTAAAACCGGCAATGAATGGATTTGTTGTAAAGGCACAGAATCAGGGAGTTAAGTATGCATTGAATGTAATCGCGCAAGCATCTTCAAATTGCCAAGTAGTTCCTATAACTATCAATAATCAAACGATAAATATTGTTAATGTGGATTGTTTGCAACGAGCTCAACAGCCAATCGTTCAGCCGGCAAAATAATTTATCTTCCTGCAATCATTTTTCTAAGCGTAAATCTGGAACCGACAATTTCCGAAACTATCGCCATGAAAATGAATCTTCCAAAAACAACTTTGAAAACACCATCGTGAACTGGGATTTTGGAAATTTTTGAAAACCTGTCTATTATGTCGCTTATCTCATCTTTGTTCAAGATAATTCCAGTCTTCTGCGTCCCCATTGTTCCGGTAACCATAATATTTTGTTCCGGTCCGGGACATTCAATAATTTTTACCTGCGGATCTTTTATCAGAGGATTTAATCTGACTAAATCCATATCTTGATTAGTCGGAGTTGGCTGTAAATATTGAAACTGGCTCGGCAATTTTGTTTCTGGAACAACAAGTTTCGCATCCCCAAGCGCAGGGCGAAAATTTTCTCTCGGAGCAGGCGTCGGTTTTAATGACAATTCATATTTCCCGGGTTGTGAATTATTCAGAGAGTTTACAATAAATCTTTTCTGTGGAACTTGCGGAACAATTAATCTTGGACGCATCATTTCCTGTCTCAGAGGAATTCTTTTTCTTTCTTCAAAATTAGCTAATTTGGAAATCTCAATATTTTTATTATCAAGTTTTTGCGGTTGAAACATTATGGATGGCTCAACTCTATCTTTTCTCGCAACAATTTCTTTCCTTGCATGAGAATATCCTGGAGAATTTCTAATCAGTTCCCGAGTCAAACTTAAAAGAATTTGTCTTTTCTGCAGTTTGCTTAGCATGGGTCCCATAGTTAAGAATTTTGAGACATTGACCTTTGATATCCATCTGCATCCGTTCTCCTTTGAATCTGCTGTGGGGGTTGTGGAGGGCTTCTTGGAAGTGATGAAAGAGGTTTTAGTTCGGGAGCCATTTGTGGTTCTTCCGAAGTCTTTCTTGGAAAGCTTCGTAGTTCTTCTCCAGACGTATTTTTATCAAATCGTCGTAGTTCTTCTCCAGACGTATTTTTATCAAATCGTCGTAGTTCTTCTCCAGACGTATTTTTATCAAATCGTCGTAGTTCTTCTCCAGACGTATTTTTATCAAATCGTCGTAGTTCTTCTCCAGACGTATTTTTATCAAATCGTCGTAGTTCTTCTCCAGACGTATTTTTATCAAATCGTCGTAGTTCTTCTCCCATATGATTTTTATTTTCTTCCTCTTCAGAAGTCTTTTGTAAAAAGCTTCGCGGTTCTTCCTTTTCATGAAGCAATGACAATCCCTTTGCAAATACTTTATTGTGTTCAAGAAGTTTGTCAATCTTTTCGCCGAGTTCCTTGTCTGTCTTTGGCATTTCAATATCTTTTTCAGACAATGTTTTTGCAGAAGCCTCAAACAAATCCAAAAGTTTTGTAATTCTAGATGAAAGGTTGTCAAAACTTAAAGCGAGATTAGTCATAACTTTCTGCAAAGCCACAAAATTTTCAACGAGCGTTTTTTCAATATTTGGATTCCTCGAATCTGATGTTTGCCTGGAAACATTATCATATTCTTTTGGAATTTGTCTATAATTATTATTGCTATAACTTTTTTCTATCTTTTTTTTATTAGATTCCTGAGGAAAACGTGAAGTTTTATTAGAATCTTGAGGAGCACGCAAATCTTTAGCCATATCCCATAAAAGGTTTAATCATTTATAAATATTTAGAAAAAATTACAATCCCAGCTCGACTTCTTTTTCTTTTTCTTCTAATTCTTCTGTTTCCGTCTCTTCATCGTCCTGCAATTCTTCCAAAGGAACTGGATTTTCAATAAGTTTTAATTCAACATTTTCTCCATGAACTGGAAATTTATTTCCCCCTCCAGACATATTTTTCTCAAATTGTCGCAGTTCCTCTTCCGAAGTCTTTTGTAAAAAGCTTCGTTGTTCTCCTTCAAGTTCCAAAACATAGTCAGAAATTTCCTTTGCCATATCTGCATTGACACTAATGCTGTTTATTCCATTTTCAACCAAGAACTTGACCATTTCCTTTTTGCTTCCAGCTTGCCCGCAAATGCTTGACTCGACATTATTCTTTTTTGCAACTCTAATAACATATTGAAGCTGATGCAAAACTGCAGGATGCATTTCATTGTACAAATGCTGGACTTCCTCATTTCCCCTGTCGAGAGCAAGAATAAACTGCGTCAAATCATTTGTTCCAAAAGAAACGAAATCAATTCCCTCACGGCAGAAATCGCCTATCAATTGCACAGCCGCAGGAGTTTCAATCATGACTCCTATCTTCGCCTTTGTGAAATTAATTTCTTTCAGATACTCTTTCGTTTTCGTAACTTCATCAACATTAATTACTTGCGGAAGCAATACGCCAATTTGTTTTCCTTTCTCAGAAACTCTATGCAGAGCTTTCAATTCTGCTTTCAAGAGTTCAGGATGCTTAATGCTGTATCTTATTCCATGCATTCCCAACATTGGATTAGCTTCTATTTTTTTAGGAGCGCCTTCCAGATTTTGGAACTCGTCGCTTCTTATGTCAGAAGTTCTCACCCATAACTCGTCAAAATATTTCGCAATCTCATCTACTCCTTTGAAAATAACTTCCTCATAATCTTTGAATTTTTTATTTTCCAAAAAATGATTGGGATGTTTTCCCGATTCAGCAATGATTCCTTCCATTCTCAAAAGTCCGACGCTTCTTATTCCAGTTTTTGAAGCCCTCTCCGCAAAACTCGGCAAATCAACCATGACTTTTATTTTCGTTCTTGTGTTTGCAACTACATGCTCCACGCTTTTTATTTTTATTTCTGCAGTTTTTCCTCTGTAAACTTTTCCATTAAAACCATCTACGGTTACAATCTCGCCATCTTCTAATTTGCTTGTCGCATGTTGAGTCCCAACAACGCACGGAATTCCCATTTCCCTTGAAACAATTGAAGCGTGCGCCGTTAAACCTCCCTCATCCGTAATAATTGCCGAGGATTTCTGCATTGTGACAACCATGTCAGGATTCGTCATTTTTGTAACTAGAATATCTCCTTTCTGAATTTTTTCCAAATCATCCAAATTCCTGACAATTTTTACTTTTCCCGAAGCAACTCCCGGAGACGCCGCAAGTCCCTCCAAAATAACTTCTCCTTTAATTTCTTGAGTTGGTATTGAATTCATTCTTCCTTCAATAGTTGTTATTGCCCTTGTCTGAACAATAAAAACATCTGAACCTTCAATTGCAAATTCTATATCCTGCGGTTTTTCATAATGGTTCTCAAGTTTTAAGGCAAGTTCAGCCAATCTTTTTATTTCGCTTTCTTTAAGAACTTGCGAATTAGATTTCTCAGGAGTAAGATTTACCGTAATCCCCTTCCCCCCAGCGTCTCTTGTCAACGCAATTTTTTTATCGGATATTTTAACGTCAACAATCTTCATTTCTCGGGAAACAAGATATTTATCTGGGGTGATAATTCCAGAAACAATTCCCTCCCCAAGTCCGAAAACAGATTCAATTATTATGTTGTCGTCATCATAAGATGGATTCTTTGAGAATACAACTCCAGATTTATCTGAGTCAACCATTTTCTGAACAACGACCGCAAGGCTCGTCTCCTCATGCTTGAATCCCTTTTTATGCCTGTAATAAGTTGCTCTTGAAGTATAAAGGGAGGCAAAGCACTTCTTTATCGCCTCAATGAGGTTATCGCCGCCTTTTATGTTAACAAACGAGTCCTGCTGTCCTGCAAAGCTTGCGTCCGCCAAGTCTTCTGCCGTCGCTGAACTCCTAACTGCAACAAAAATATTTTCTGGAAATCTATTGAGAACCTCGTAAACTGAAGAATCTTTGTCAGCATTCAAATTCCTGTAGGATTCAACAATCTCTTTTCTCATCTCCTCTGGAAATTCCGAATCAACAATCATTTCTCTTATCTTTTTTGTAATTTCATCAAGCTGTTTTGTATTTTCATAATCAATCTCGCTGAGAATTTCAATCATTCTTTTTTTGATTCCGGCTTTCTCAATAAAATAATTGTAAGCCTGCGCAGTCACAATAAATCCCGGTGGAACTGGAATTTTAAAATTATACATTTCAGCAAGATTCGCGCCTTTTCCTCCGGCGACAGCAAGTGAATCTTTGCCAAGTTCAGAAAACCATTTTACAAAACCCGAATCAGAATCACCTTCGTCAACTCTTTTAGGCATAGAGAAATAATTCAAATAAAGTTAATAAAGTTTTGGTAGATAAATTTATAAATTAAAATCATTTTTCTAAAATATGTCATTAACGTGGATTATAGCAGGATTGGCTTTAGCAGTTGTATTCGTATTCTTTTACTACTATAACAGACTTTCAGTTCTAGGAAATAGAATTGAAAATTCTCTCAGCCAAATAGATGTTCAGCTTAAGAGAAGGGCTGATTTAATACCTAATCTGATCGAATCCGTAAAGGGCTATGTGAAGCATGAAAAATCTGTGATAAAAGAAGTTACCGACGCGAGAAAGGCTCTCGTTGGCGCAAATGGAATTGAAAAAAAGATTAAAGCCAACAATATTCTTCAAGGCGCGCTGGGAAAACTTTTCGCAATAGCAGAAGCTTATCCTGATTTAAAGGCAAACACAAATTTTCTAGAATTGCAAAGAGAATTAAGCACAACAGAAGACCGCGTGGCTTATTCAAGGCAATATTATAACGACAGCATTCTTTTATATAACACCTTGTGCACGACAATGCCGGGACAATTTTTCGCAAAACTTTATGGAAAAGTCCAAAAAGAATATTTGAAAATAGTTGAAGGCGAAAGAGAACCGGTTAAAGTTGGTTTCTAGAATATAAATTCTTATAAACATTTAAGAGATGATTTTTTATGAAAGGTGAATTTGTAGATGTTGAAAGTCCTTATGGAAATAAAGATAAAATTATTGTTGCAAGAAATATAAGATTCGCCCGTGCTTGTTTAAGAGATTGTCTTTTATTGGGAGAAATTCCTTTTGCTTCACATTTAATTTATACTCAACCTGGAATTTTAGACGACGAAAAAGATGATGAAAGAACTCTTGGAATAAATGCAGGAAAGAGATTGATTAAGAACGCAGACAGAACGGTGGTTTATGATAATTACGGAATTTCAACAGGTATGATATTTGGAATTGAAAATGCTAGAAAATCGGGCAGACCTATTGAATATAGAAAGCTGCCTGAAAATTGGGAAGAGCAACAAAACGAAATTGTAAGACATCATTCAGATAGTGGATTGTGGGGATAATTCTTCAGAAGTCAAAATCAGCTTCGCGATGCAAAGTTTTACTTTGACATCAGGCTGCTTTTTAGCAGGCTTGAATTTCAAAATGTAGAAAATTCTTAAAACTTAAAAACCCATTAAATAGTAATTTGTAATGGCAAAAGATTCTTTCATTGAAGAGTTTTGTATATCTTACGACAGAAGCCGAGACGAAATGACAATAAACTATTTTGGAATCTTAAGAAAAGCGGGAACATATTGCGAGTCTTTGGAAATTAATGGAATGGAAATTGAAGATATAAAAGTTAAAAGAGATCTTTCAGGAAAGGTTGCGAGCATAAGAATAGAAAATTATTCAGAAAATTTTCAAAATCCAAGAATGAAAGATATTTTTGCACAAGTATATGAAAATTTCCCTCTTGTGCATATCCCAAATCCAAATTTCAAAAAGATGCAACCTAAATCTTAAAAACTCATTTTATTTTAATAAATGGATGCGGGATTCATAAAAACCCGCCGGAGGTTTTTATTATGGACAGAATAAATTTTGACGACCAAATATCAAGAAACAAGCTGAAATCTTTTTTCCTCATGGCAATAATCTTCTTAGTGATAATCTTGTTTGGATATGTAATCTCCTTCGCATTTGCTCCGGGATTTTTTTTCACTATAATGATAATCTCTGTTATTTTCTCAATATTTTATATTTGGATTGGATATTATAATTCTGGAAATATCGCAATAGCAAGTGTGGGAGCCAAGGAAGCTTCAAGGGAAAGACACAAGCAATTTTATGATTTGGTTGAAGGATTGACAATTGCTTCTGGATTGCCAATGCCAAAATTATATGTAATGGAATCTCCGCAAATAAACGCATTCGCTTCTGGAAGAAATCCTGAAAATGCAATAGTTTGTGTAACAACCGGCGCCTTGGAAAAACTTGACAAGAAAGAATTAGAGGGGGTTTTGGCGCATGAGTTGAGTCATGTAGCGAATTATGATATAAGATACATAACTCTGGCGACGGTGATGGTTGGAATGATTGCAATTATTTCGGAAATATTTTTGAGAAGTCTCTGGTTTCGCAACGACAATGAAAATAAAAATGTAGTTTTTATTTTCCTCGGAATATTAATGGCAATTCTCGCTCCAATTGTTGTCCAGCTTGTTCAGTTGGCAATTTCAAGAAAACGAGAATTTGCTGCAGATGCTTCAGGAATCAAATTCACTCGTTATCCTCAAGGACTGATTGGAGCGTTGAAAAAAATACAGAAGGAAAATTATCCTGAAAAAAAAGTCAGCAAGGCTGTTGCCCCATTGTTCTTTTCAAATCCTCTGAAGAATATTGCAAGCACTCATCCGCCACTTGAAGAGAGAATAAAAATTCTTGAAAAAATGTAGGCATACTTTTTTAAATAAAAAAATATTATTTAACGATAAAATATAATGGAAAATAATCAAAATCAAGAAATGGGAAAGGGGATTCACATAATATCAAATCTCTTCGGATGCAGGAATCCGGAACTTCTTGTAAATAGAAAGAAACTGGAAGCTCTACTCACGGGATCAATTGAAAAAAATGGGTTAACAATTCTCAGAAAAGATTTCTATCAATTTGGTGAGGAAGATAAAAGTGGAATAACTGGTTACATGCTTTTGGCAGAATCGCACGTCTCACTGCATACTTGGCCTGAGCCAGACAATGATAATTATATAGCACTTGACATTTTTGTTTGTAATTACAGCAAAGATAACACAGAAAATGCTAAAAATATTTATCAAGAATTATTAAATGCCTTCCAGCCGACAAAAAAAGAAGAATATTTTATACCAAGAAATTAATTATAAAATGAACAGACTAAGCAAAATATTGATTGGAACTGCAGCAGTATTAAGTGTGGGGGTGATGGGAGAATATTATTTTAATAAATATTTAGAAAGAGCAGAATTTAAAAAAGTTTATCAAGAATCTTTGATTGAAGCAGATACAAATCACGACGGAAAGCTCTCTTTAGACGAAAGGAATGAATTTAAAAAAAATTTATTTGCAAATACTGGAATTCTATTTCATAATTCTGACAGAATGATTTATGAAAACGGAAAAGAAGTTCCGATAAAAAGGGCTACTGAACTTCTTAGAGGTTATAACCTAAAGAAATAAAATTATTTTTTCTCCATTCTTCTTTTGAAACCTTCGATAAATGCTGAAGCGTCTCCCTTGAATCTTGGCTCTTTTATTGTGTAAACATTTGTTCCGTTGATAGTTTGTCTCTCAACATTTTTTTCAGTTATGATTTTATTTTTCATGTCTTCGCTCAACAAAACTTCTCCGTGGGAAAGCGAGGCAACTTTCTTTGAAACATTCATGACATTTCCAAAGCCCATGAATTTCAAAATGCTTCCATCTCTTCTCAAGCCCATATCGCCGCAGTTAATTGATATTCCAAAATCAATCTTATTCCTCGCAAGTTTATTATATTTTTCAAGAACTTCATTTATTTTCTTGGCTATTTCAACAGCAGTCTTTTCGTTCTTATAGGTCTTCGTTAGTAATGGAGCAAGAATAAATAATATCTCATTGTATCCTTCGGAAATATAAGCTATTGATCCGTTTTCCTCTGCAAAATCAATTAAGTGCTGCAATGCCTTTTCTGATTCTTCATTCTTAATTTGCCCAGAATTTTTTATTTTAAGCAAGACGAGAGTAGATGGCTGTCTATCTCCTTTTAATGATAATGAAAGTTCTGCTCTATTCTTAGACCTCAGAGTAAATCCGCCGCCCCTTTTCAAAACGGAAGATTCTCCAATAATTCTTTTTTCTTTTCTTGGTTGAGTTACATATCCAACGGAACTTTTATGATAAAGTCTTCTAAAAAATAACGCAGAAACAAAACCCAAAATCAAGATGACGAAAATCCAAGCTAGGGGATATCTTGTCAACGTCAATGCTCCGGAAAATTCCTTGACTCCAACAACGCCCCCAGTCAATAAAACATTATCTGATATCTTGCTTCCATTGTTAACAACCTCGACGTAATATTCTCCATCGGGAGCCGTAAGGGTATATTTTCTTGTTTCATCAACAGCCAAAAAAACTGGAAAATTGAATGGCTCATAATCTATTTTAACAAGCAAAGTCTCATTGTAAGGGACATTTCCTTTGTTTGTTATTACTAATGTGCTGTTGACAATTTTTATGCCGGCAATTTCATTTCTTTTTATTTTAAAACCTAACTGATTTGTTATTGCATTGGATATTCCAACAACACTCCATTCTCCAGGGGGTTCATTGTAAATCGTCGGAACTTCTAAAAATTGTCCCGTGGCTTTTTCAGATTGCACACGCAATTGATTGTTTGAATCTTTTACAGAAATAATTGCAGTCGAGTCAATTTTTTCTCCGCTTTGATCATGAAGTATTGCCTTAACTCTCAATGATTCTCCAGGCATAATTTCAAAATTTTCTGGAACTAATTCAAGGCTTGTTGGAACTTGATTGATGTGAATTCCATAATCAGAACTGCCCCTGTTTACGACGACACCCATAAAGTTTTTTTCATAAGAACTCAATTTCAAAACATAACTTGCAGATTTTGTTTCTTTTGGCAAGATAATCTCAACACTAAAAAATCCGTTGCTTATTGTGCTATGATATGTTACATTTTGAGAAACATTCTCTGGAGTGAATATTAAATCAAGGAATCCGTCGACAGATCCGCCGTTTTCTTTTATTGCCTTTCCTTCGATTGTTATTTTTTCATCCGGATTAAAATCAGTTTTATTAGTTAGAACTTGAAGATTAATTATATCGGAAATTTTGAAATCATTAGTGATTATATATTCGTTGTCTAGGGTTGCTTTTATCTTGCAAAATCCCGGAACTACAACATTCTGTCTATCAACTATGACTCCAGCTTCTATCTTTTTCTCAACGCCAGAAGGCAACATTATGCTATTCCTGTAAAAATTCTTTTCAGCGCCGTTGCATATTAAACTCATTTCCAAAACGCCTAAAATATCTGCCGAGCCTTTTATGGTAACTGGAACCATAACTATGTCTCCATAATTATAAATTGAATTCGGCTGCTGAGTAACTATTATTTCCGCAGATACCACCGAAACTAACAGCAACAAAAGCGGCAGGAAAATAAATATCTTTTTCATTTTTCTCTTTTTTATCGTTGTTAGAGATAATAATTCCTTATTTATAAAGATTATTCTAATAAAGACAACCTCGGTTTTCTTTATGCAACTTTCCCATTAATTAATAGCCTGTAAACTTTAAAAATATCCGTAGCATGTCTTAATGATGAAAAAAGATGTGATTTTTACTCCTTGGGAAGTTTCCGGAGAAATAGATTATGAAAGGCTGATAAAAGATTTTGGAACTTCTCAAATTTCTGAAAAGATTTATAAGAGAATGGAAAAATGCCATCCGTTGATAAGAAGAGAGCTTTATTTTTCTCATCGCGATTTTGACAAATGGTTGGCCGCTCATGATGCTGGAAAAAGAGTTTCTGTAATTACTGGAAGAGGCCCAAGTGAAAAAATGCATATTGGACATTTAGTTCCTTTCTTGGTTGCAAAATCTCTGCAGGATGTTTTCAACTGCGAAGTTTTTATTCCAATTTCCGACGATGAAAAATTTTACGTAAAAGAAAATTTAAGCTTTGAAGATTCTGTAAAATTTGGAAAAGATAATATTCTTGATTTAATTGCTCTAGGATTCAAGCCAGGAAAAACTTTTATCTTTCAGGATTTTGTTTACACGGATATTTACAAATACGCCGCAAAGATTGCGAAAAAAATGACATACTCGACGGCAAAGGCAGCATTTGGATTAAAGCCGGAAAATAATGTCGGCTGGAGTTTTTATCCTGCAATGCAAGCAGCTCATATTTTGTTCCCGCAATTTTACAGAGGAAAGCATATTTCAGTGGTTCCCGTCGGCATCGACCAAGACCCTTTCATAAGATTAACAAGGGACATAGCAACAAACAAGGAAATTAATCTGGAAAAACCCGCGGCTTTGCATTCAAAATTCCTTCCTTCTTTAAGCGGCAGCGCAAAAATGTCTTCTTCCGACATTGGAGGACAAATAAATCTCTCAGACAATGAAAAAGAAGTTGAAATGAAAATCAAAAGATATGCTTTCTCCGGAGGGAAAGACACGCTGGAAGAGCACAGAAAACACGGCGGAAATCCCGACATTGACGTTTCGTTCCAATATTTAAAATTTTTCTTTGAACCTGATGATAAGAAACTTAAGAAAATTCATGACGACTACAAAAGCGGAAAACTTCTGACTTCAGAATTGAAAATGATTCTTATAGAAAAAATCAACACATTCTTAAAAGAACATCAGAAGAAACGGAAACTTGCCGAGAAGCAATTGGGGAAATTTGTGCTGAAGAATTAAATTGCTCTTGGTAAAAAATTTATAAATGCATAAGAGCCAATTTCAGCAAGATTATAATTACCGGATAAAATATCATAACTAGTAACAGACGGGTGTTGATGAAGAGGTTTATTCTCATGATTATCTATCCCGGCAATCCTACCATTAAGGGAGTTAAAAACAGTAACAGAAAATTTTGTTTCATAAACTTTAAGAGATGGGCTAGCTTTGACTCCAGAAATAGGAGTTACATTCACCTCTATTCCTAAAGAACCTAAAGTTTCCTTGAGATGAATAGCACTACTAGCAGCATTGTTTATTACATCTTGATATACCTGAAATACCTTATTAATAATATCCATTGGAAAAATAAGAATGAGTTATATTTAATCTTTACTAATCAACAACCCAAATAATTTTATAAATCCCTTTCTTCTTTCCTTAATATGAAAGTTTTATTCCTGCATGTTGATTACATAACATTCAAGCCTTTGAAAAAAGCGCTGAAAAATATTGCCGAACTTTCTGAAAAAGAAAAAAAAGAGCAAAAAATAAAAGATGCCTTGGCTGTTTTGATTTCCGTTGAAAAATCCGACTCTGACATAAATAAAATAGTAAAAAAACTTGTTGAAAATGTCAAAGACGTCGCTGGAAAAGTAAATGCAAAAAATATCGTCCTATATCCATACGCCCATCTGTCAAGCAATCTCGCCTCTCCGGAAATTGCAATAAAAGTTTTGGAAGAAGCTGAAAAAGAACTGAAAAAAGATTTCAATTTATCAAGAGCGCCTTTTGGATATTACAAAGAATTTGAACTTAAAGTTAAAGGACATCCTCTTTCAGAATTGAGCAGAGAAATAAATATAGAAGCCTCGTCCAAACATGTCCAAGGCAGAGAAATAAGAAATGAAGAAATTGAAAAAAAAGAGGAAATAGTAGATACCAAAAGACTTCTTAATGAAATGTCAAGAACAAAACTTGACACTTCAAAATTAAAAGAAAACGACCATAGAATAATCGGACAGCAAATGAAATTATTTATGTTTCATGAAAGTTCTCCTGGAATGCCTTACTGGCTGCCAAGAGGACTTATTTTATATAATGAATTGATAAAATTCTGGAGAGAAAGGCATGAAAAACTTGGATACCAGGAAATTATGAGTCCCTTGGTGAATAAAAAACAGCTTTATCAAATTTCAGGACATTGGGAGCATTACAAAGAAAATATGTTCATAGCAGAAACCAAAGAAAATGAAACTTATGGCGTCAAGCCCATGAATTGCCCAAATGCCATGATTGTTTTTAAATCAGAATCAAGAAGCTATAAAGATTTTCCTTTAAGACTTTCAGACGTGGACAGACTGCACAGATTTGAACTTTCTGGAACATTAAATGGATTGTTAAGAGTGAGATCTTTCCAACAGGATGACTCGCACAATTTTATTTCGGAAGATATGATAAAATCAGAATATGAGCATGTTTTGCAAATTTGTGAAATGTTTTATGGAATTTTTGGAATGGAATATTCTTTCAGGCTCGGTACAAGGCCAAAAAGTTTTTTAGGAGACAAAAAAGTTTGGGACAAAGCTGAAAAAGAACTTAAAGACATTTTAAAAAATTCAGGGAAAAAATATTCTGTCCAAGAAGGCGATGGAGCGTTTTACGGGCCTAAAGTGGACATTATGATGAAAGACTCCCAGGGAAGAGAATGGCAAATGGGAACAATTCAGCTGGATTTCCAACTCCCTCAAAGATTTGAGCTTGAATATACCGACAAAGACGGCAAGAAAAAAACACCTGTTGTAGTTCATAGAGTTATTTATGGTTCATTGGAAAGATTTATTGGAGTCTTGTTGGAACATACAAATGGAAGATTGCCCACATGGCTTTCACCGACGCAGATTCGTGTTTTAAGTTTTACAGATAGAAATGTGGATTATGCCAGAAAAATAATAAAACAATTTGCAGACGGAATTCCAAACATAAGAATTGACGCAGATTTCCGGAACGCAACAGTGCAGGGGAAAGTAAAAGACGCTGAGATAATGAGAATTCCATACATAATCGTCGCTGGAGACAAGGAAGAAAAGGAAAAAACAATTGCCGTCAGGATTAAGGGAAGCGGCAAGATTGAAAAATTCAAAGTAGGGAAATTTATTGAGATGTTAAAGAAAGAAATTGATGAAAGAGAAAAATGATGTCCATTGAAACGCGAATCAATGGAAATTTAATCGGTTATGCTCATATTAGAAATACAAAACAAATAGATGATGAAAATTTTATTTATCATGTAGAGTACCATCAATTTGATAAAGGGTCAAGAGTGATAAATTTTGATATCGTCCACAAAAGAGCTGACACACCTGAAAAACTATCTTTGATTATTTATCAAAAAATAAATAAAATGCTAAAACAAAAATGAAACTGCAATTTTACGGGGAAAAATTAGAATCTTCAGATATTTTTAAAGAATTTAAAAAAGAAAATCCTAAGTCGTATTTGTGTTCAGCTTTCATTGTTGTTGACAAGGAAGGAAAAGACAATAAAATACATCTTGATTATTTTATTCCAGAAACAAGGGAAATGGTAAGCTTTCATTTAAATGAAGAAGTAAGTAAAGTTCCGCTTGAAACTTACGACGATAAAACTCCTGAGAAAATTTCTTTGGAAGATTCCTTGAGTTTTAAGGAAATTGAAGAAATTATAGAAAATAAAATGAAAGCAGAAAATTTAAGCAACAAAATCCAGAAAATAATTTTGTCGCTGCAAAAATTAAATGACGAGGACATTCTTGCCGGAACAGTTTTTATCACAATGCTTGGAATGATAAAAATAAAAATTGATGCAAAAAATAAAAATGTGATTGATTTTGAAAAAAAATCTCTCATGGACATAATGAATGTCCTAAAAAGAAAAGATAAATAATTATTTCTTTACAATAATATCAATATTTTTTTTTGAATAAAATCCGTCTGGAGATTCTTTGTCTGAAATTTTGATTATTTCAAAACCTACTTTCTTCAGTGAATCTAAAATCTCTTTTTTATCATACAAATAATAATATCTCATGTATTCCTTTCCATCATGTTTCCATGGAAGAAAAGATTCCTTACTTTGACTGCTTGCAGGCGAAGTAGCTAAAGGCTCTGCCTTTTGTCTTGCGGAATTTTCGAATCTCTCTTGGTCCTTATCCCAGACAGTTATTAGCGCCTCGGAATTTGGTTTTAAAACTCTAAATAATTCTAGCAAAGTTTTTTCTCTTTTTTCAGCAGTTGGAATGCAATGTAAAACAGCAATAAAAACTGCCGAATCAAAAAAATTATCCTTGAAAGGCAAATCAAAAATTTCGGCTTTTACAAATTTAGCTTTTATTTTCTTCTTCTTAGAATATTCTTTCGCAAACTCAAGCATTTTTTCAGAGAAATCAACGCCGTAAATTGTCCCCTTAAATTTCATGAAGTTTCTTCCGCTTCCACAACCCAAATCAAGAATTTTCCCTTTTTTGTTTTCCAAAAATTTGACAACTTCATTGAGGGGTTTTAATCTGAACGTGCTCCAAGGTTTTGCTATTGCATTCCAAATATCTTCTTGATTTTCCATTTTATTCCAAATAGTAAAGAATTTAAAAGGTTTTTATTAATAAATAGCATGCAAAATCAGACATGTTTGGAGATGTACTACAGAACAGCAAAAGCTTTTGGAGAAGAAGTAAAATACTCAAGTATGAATTTCAGTGGATTCATCGAAGGAACTGGCAGTGTGTCAATTTCAAAAAAAACCCTATGGAGTGAGTGGTATGCGACTTGCTGCGGCGCAGTTTTATTCAAGGAAAATTGGGCATCATTGTCCCACAGAAATTTAAGAAATGAATCGGGATATAACACCAAGAAAGATATAGAATCAACATTAAACGAATTATCAAAAAGAGCCGGAGATGGGAAAGTTTTCGGATTTGTTATCGGCGGAAATCCAGAACATATGAATGAAACATTGGACAGTTTCAATGAGTTTAGAATAGTCCCAATAAATGGTGGAAGTTATTTTAGCGAACTCCGAAAAGGATTAGTCGTAGTTCCAAAAACAAGAAGAATAATTCTTTGTGAAACTCAAGAACCAAGCAACAAAGCTTTTAAGAAGAATTACAAAATTCTTAACTAATTATGCAAAAGATTAATTTCAATTTAAAGAAACCAGTAAGAACTATTTCAGGAGTAACCCCATTAACTGTAGTAATAAGTCCAAGAAAGTGCAATCACGGAACCTGCATTTATTGTCCTGGCGGAGAAAAAGTTCCGCAAAGTTATACTGACAAAAGCCCGGCAATTATGAGGGCTCTAGCATTGAATTTCAATCCTTGCGAGCAAGTAAAAAATAGACTTGAAGTTTTGAAAAACATGGGACATCCAACCGACAAGATAGAAATAATAATTCTTGGCGGAACATTCCTGCAATATCCTCTAGACTATCAATACAATTTCATAAAAAGATGCTACGATGGATTGAACGATAAAAATTCCAAAAATCTAGAAGAAGCAAAAAAAATCAACGAAACTACAGAACATAGATGTATTGCGATGTGCATTGAAAATCGTCCTGACAATTGTTCTGATGAAGAGATAAAGAGGATGTTAGATTTTGGTTGCACAAGAGTTGAAATCGGCGTGCAAATGCCTGACGATGAACTTTACAAAAAAACAAATAGAGGACACAGTGTAAAAGATGTAATAGAAGCCACGAGAAAATTAAAAGACGCCGGATTCAAAGTTGGATATCATATAATGCCCGGACTTCCTGGAAGCAACGAAAAAAAAGATTTGAAATTATTTAAAAAAATTTTCAGTGATGAAAAATTCCGTCCGGACCAATTGAAGATTTATCCATGCCAAATTGTTTCTGATTCCCCATTGGAAAAAACATACAAATCTATGAAATTCATTCCTTATTCGGAAGAGCAAGCGAGAAAAATAATTACAAAGATGATGTCTATAATTCCAGAGTATTGCAGAGTTATGAGAGTTATGAGGGAATTCCCAAAAGAAAAAATGATTGCAGGAATTGAAAAGTTGGACTTGAGAAAAGATTTGGAAATTGAAATCAGAAACAAGGGGACAAAAATAAAAGAAATACGAATGAGAGAAATCGGTTTCAATAAAAACACAGATGAAAACGTCAAATTGAAGATAATAGAATATAATGCTAGCAAAGGAAAAGAATTTTTTCTTGAATTTGTAAATGACGAAGATATTTTATTCGGGCTTTTGAGGCTTAGAATTTTTGAAGATGACAAATTACGCTCGCCGTTGGCTCATGATTTAATTAGCTTAAAACAGACTTCGCGAAGTTTTTCGCTGAATGAAAATGAAGTAAATGGAAAAAAAGAATTAGCTACGCTTTCTAAAGGGCGGGTGGGCTGGACAGATAATAAAGCAAAGCGAAGCAAATTTGCAATCGTCCGCGAGCTTCATGTATATGGACAGGCAACAAATCTTGGCAAGAAAGGAAATTCAACGCAGCATCACGGAATGGGAAAATTGCTTATGGAAAAAGCGGAAGAAATCACAAAAGAAAATAAAATAAAAAAAATCTCCGTAATTTCTGGTATTGGAGTTAGAGAATATTACAGAAAGATAGGATATAAATTGGAAGGAAATTACATGGTTAAAGAATTATAATAGTTCGTTCCGCGCCAGATTTCATCAAAGCGCTCCGCCAATATCAGATTATTAATGAAGAAAATTTGCATTAGTTCATTATAAAACACAAGGTTAGTTTTTTAGTTAACACTCCTTCTTCTGCAGGGTGAGTTGGGGGACAAATATAAATCAATATTAAATTTTCAATCTATTCCAAATTTTAGCAAAAATCCATCCAAGAACATATCCTGAAACAAAAGTGAAAATCAAAAGCATTGCCGCTGTACTAATATTAAATACATTTATTGAATATACATCGCTCATAAAATGAAGCGAGAGTGCATAATCCATAAACTGTTTTGCAAATCCTGATGCAACAAGCAAAACCCAAAGTAAGTGCAATAGAGCAAAGAGCATTCCAAGAACAAGTCCAAGTTTGTTAGGATTTATTTTATCGCCCATTTTAAGCAGAAGTATTGGTTATCGTTATACTTGGAACTGTAGTTGTGGTATTCGTTGCCGGAGGAACGTTCTCATTCTGCTCAACAACAAATATTCCCCACCAAGGTTTGTTAACACTAAGGACTTCGCCAGTTGTTGGGTCAACTTGCGAATCAACCTTTAAACCGAGTTTGAAGACCCCCAAAAATCTTCCATGCTTATTTGATTCAATATTATAAATAACTCTTGGAATATTTTTGTGCTTGACTTCCTCAAGCGTGATATTAGTTATGTTCAAAGCCTTCAATCTTTCCATAATGATTTGTCTGGCTTCATCAGGAAGAACTCTTAATTTGTGCTTCTCTCCGTCGGAAGTTTTTACCTCCAAATTAGAATCATTTTCAAATTCAGTAGATATATTCAAACTAGTATGAATTTCATTCTCAACCTCATTTTCAACCTTGCATTTTTCAACGCCATCTTCAACCTCACATTCACTTTTAATTTTTATCCTTTTTTCTCCATCTGCTCCAATAATATATTGAATTACTTTTGTTTTAACATTTCCATTCTCGTCTATTTTCGTCTTTGTTATGGTTATTGTTTTTGTACCGTTAGAATCAATTGAAACCTCTCTTGTGATATTAACATTTCTTCCTTCTTCTCTAAATTGCCTTCTCAAGCTCTCCTCTTCAATTCTTATTCTTTTTTCATTAAGTTTTTTAAGCCTCTCCATCGCATTTTCTTCAAACTTTTGTCTATTCTCAAATAATTTTTTTTCGGCTTCTAACCTTTTTTCTCTAATATCCCTCAAATCACCAGAACCTGAAGTTGTAGTAGTCGTTGTTGTCGTCGCGGGATTTGAGCCCCCAGAAGTTGTTGTAACATTTGCTGTTTTATTGTCATCTGCTAAAATTATTGGAGAATGAAATATCATTCCAAATAGTAAAAATGCAAACAAAAAAGACAACATCACCTTTCGCATTTTAATAAATGATTTTTTTAATTTATAAATCTTTCTCAGAGTAAAGCGTAAATTTAAATATGAATTTATTTTCAAGTTTAAAGCGAGCCTATAGCTCATGAGGGGCACATCCCCTTACACTAACCCCTAGCTTAAAAAGGTTAATTCGCTATAGACTCCAACGACAAAACGAGCCTATAGCTCAGCCTGGTTAGAGCACCGCTCTTATATGAATATAGTCCAAACGGATTGTAGTCTCTTGGAATGTTCTGAGAGAGGCGGGGGTCCAAGGTTCAAATCCTTGTAGGCTCATAGTTTAATCCTCATTCTTTGTTAAAACAGCCAATGCAATCGCTGCGAAGAAAATCGTGACATCTCTGAAAACAACATCCATCGCACCGAGATTAAAAATTACAATTCCAGCCATCATTAGCGCGCTCAAAATCGCGACATAGAATATTTTCTTGTTCGATAAAAGCCACAAGCCGATCATCGTTTCTAAAATAGAAAAGCTTGTCATCAAAATTTTCTGCGGAATCAGCGACGTTATAAAATTTGGAAAGAACCAAATCCATGCCCCTGGATTCAAAGTTGAATTCACAACCACATAAAAAAAAGAAAATGCAAGTCCAACTCTCAGTGAAAGTGAAGCCAAGTAATTTTTATCCCACTTCTTTTTTCCAACCATTTTTCATCCAAGAAAATATTACTTATAAATTTTTACAGGTAATTATTTGAACCTAAAATCCCACGATGTAACATTTGTTACTAACGCCCCTCGGTTGTCAATTTATTGATGAATGTGAAAGCCAATCTTTAGATTGAACGCCCATTCGATATTTTAATTTTAGATTAAAGAAATTTCAGTGGCAATTCTAAAAACGTAATCTTTATAAATAAGTCCAAGTTAGTCCAACTTATGGTTAAAGCATTAATAGAACTTGAGGAGAATCTTAACAGGGTCTTGAATCTGATCAAGGCAAAATACGGATTTAAAGACAAATCAGAAGCCATCAATTTTGTTGTTAGCAAATACATAGATGATGAAAATGAACCCGATTTAAGACCTGAATTTATTGAGAAAATGAAAAAAATTCAAAAACAAAGTTCAATCAAAGTTAACGATTTTTCCAAAAGATACGGATTGAATTAAGATGTATGTTCTTGAAGTAAAAGAAAGTGTTGACAGAATTTTTATGAAGCTATCAAATAAAAATTCCAAGCAGTTGTCAATCATCAATAAAAAAATTGAAGAAGTGAAAACGAATCCAAATCATATTTACAAATTTTTAAGAAAGCCGTTGCAATCCTTTAATAGGATTCACATAGACAAATCTTTTGTTCTTATTTTTAAAATTGACCATAATAAAAAAGTCGTAACAATTTATCATTACGACCATCACGATAATGTTTACAAGTGGAGACCCTAATTGGATTTTCAACCTAACTAAAGCATTACGCCCTGTGCGGGATTCAACCACGAGACAACCAAAAACAAAGTAAATCTTAATAGATTTAGCATCGGCGGTTTTCTTTTGGCAAGTTTTGCTTGACATCGGCTTGTCGCGTATAATTTTCCCTTTTCGCTTAAAACCCATTTCTCCGATATCCTCGCGATTTTCAATCGCGAAAAAACGCCCTGTCCGGGATTCGAACCCGGGTCTCCACCGCTCTTTCTCATTTCCTGCTGAGAATCGCTTTCGCGATTTGAATCAGAAATTCTTTTGAATTTCTTCAACATCTCACTTCGTGAGCTGAAAGGGTAGTATCCTTGGCCTCTAGACTAACAGGGCTCACTCATTTCATTCGTTCACCCTAAGTCGCCAACAAGTTGTCGCCATAAGGCTTTGTTCCATTAATACGCCAAAATTCATTTAAAAAGTTGTTGATATAAATTTATAAATAAAATAAGATTTGAAACAAAAAAAGAGGAAAAATGGGAGCGGGAAAAAATATTTTATTATCGATAATTTCATTTATATTGATAATTCTAATATCTGTCGTCGTCGTATTGGCGAGCATGAACATGCTTCTTTATCCTTCAGTCTATGAGAATGCTCTTGAAAAAAGCAACACATATGGTTCCTTGGGAAACATCATAAATCAAAATTCTGGAGTTCAATTCGTCCAAGACAAAAATTTTCAATTCATGGCAAATTTCTTGGTTGAAAATTTTCTTTCATACATACGCGGCGACAGCGAAAATCTAAATCTTATAGTAACGATAAATCAAACAACATTAAGGAATTTCTTTCAAAAAGATATGGAAAAACTTCCATCATGTGTTTCAGGACAAGATTCATTCAGCGGAAACGTTCCGAGATGCAAGCCGGCAAATGAAACCTCTTCAGTTTTTTTAAATGAAATTTTGGCAAAAAATAATGCAACTCTTCCCAAAGATACATCAATAGATTTAGGCAAAACTTTAAACCTAAATAATACAGACATCCAAAAAATTAAGGGATATGTTTCAACGTATAAATGGGGTTTGTATTCGTCGGCAATTTTGACTTTTATTTTAATTTTTCTCGTTTTCCTGATTGCAGAAAGAAAATTCCACCCAACCACGAAAATAGTCGGAATAAGTTTCTTCTTTGCCGGAATATCGACGATAATTTCAGGATTTTCTTCAGGTCCAATTTTAAATAAATTAATGAGCAGTTTGGGTTCCGGCGCTGAACTTGATTTGGCAAAGGGTGTGGTTCAAAATGTAATGGGTTCAGTCTTAAGTACCATGAATTTATACGGATACATTGTAACTTTTTTGGGGATAGTCTTTTTTAGTTTTTCTTTCGCAATAAAAAAATTGGAAGAGAAATAATTTAGACTTTCAGATAAAAAACAGGCAACTATTTTTTCTTAAATTCAACATTTGGAAATTTCTCAAATTCTTTATCTCCCGTGACAAAATAACACCCATTTTTAACGGAGAACATGTATCCTGCCGAATCAAAAAAAGAGACATTTGATTTTTTATTTTCTTGCCTAAATTTTATTGCTTCTATAAGAATTTCCTTATTGACTGGAACAGAATATCTTTCCAGTTTTTTGAACCAGTAATCGGCAACTTTTTCTCCCTCTTCCCTTAAAAGAACCGCATAAAATTCCGCCAAAGTCAAGTCAGTTATAATAAAATGAGAATTTAAATATTCGGCAAATTTTGGATTTCCCCTTGATATTTCAATTAAAGCGTATGTATCCAAGCATCTTTTTATTTCAACCATTTGCCTTCAAGACCCTCTCTGGTTTCTTTTAGCATTTTTTCTGTTGACTTCCCAAATTTTATGGAACCGAATAACTCTCTTAAGGCGTTGTTTTTTTTCATAATTTCTATTAGGATGGTTTCTTCAGGTTTCAAATTTAATCTATTTGCAATCTTGGAAGGAATAACCACTCCTACCGAATTTCCCCATTTTTTGGTTTTAACTTCTATTGCCATTGTATAATTTAAGAGTATAACTGTTATATAAATCTTTTGTTCAAAAATCTTACGGGCTCGCTTAAAATTTTGACTTCGCACATTTATTGCTTCAAAATCGGCTTCGCCAGATTTTTCAGCTGATAAAAAATTATTAATGTAAAAAAATTTAACGGCGGTTTATTATCAGATACGAAGTTGTTTTTTAGTTAGCACTCGGGATTTGGGTGGGCGAGCGACTTCATGGTAGGGGCTATTTTAGTTTTCTTTTACATTGTAGCTTTTCTTTTTCTAAAAGAAAAACCCACGTGCGGGGTCGCGAGTAGGGTGGGAATAAATTTCTAATGGCAAAATTTACAATGAGCAGAGCTAATAGAGCGATTTCGCGAGAAAATTTATTGCTCCAAAATTGGTTTCACCAAATTTTTCCGCCAATGAAAAAATATTAATTGTGAAAATTTACGGCATATTGTTATAACATACAATTTTGGATTTATGACTAGCACTCTGTCTCATTCTGCGGGGCGGGTGGGTGGGGCAAAAATCTGAGCAAAGAAGAATTTGAAAATTTATTGTAATTTTATCAAATTAACTTCCGCACAAAATATTTAAAAATGTATTTCTCTTGTATTTAAAGTTATAAAGGGGTTGAATGGTTAAAAAAAATTTTAATATAGTTTTAGCGGTTGCAGTTTTATTAATTTTAAATTCTTTTTTTATTTTGGCGGCGCAGATTCCGCAGACGATGGGAGTCCAGGGAAAATTGACTGACAGCTCTGGCGTCAATGTAAGCGGAAGTTTTAACATGGTTTTTAAAATTTATAACAATGTCAGCGGAGGAACCGCTCTTTACGATTCCGGAACTCAAGCAGTCAGCGTCAATTCCAATGGATTCTACAGCGCTGTTTTAAGCAACGTGAATTTGACGTTTGAGGAGCAGTATTATTTGGGCATTGCTGTCGGAAGCGACGCTGAAATGACTCCAAGAATTAATTTGACTTCCTCGCCTTATTCTTTCAAATCAAACAATTCAGATTTCTTGAGAAATTACAGTTCGTCATATTTCTTTCCGATAAATACAAGCGTAACCGGAAATTTTACTTTTAACGGCGGTTGGGAAGCCGGAGGAATCACAATTCAAGGCGGAAAGATTTTCGCAGACACCGGATATTTTTACAATATTTCAAGATTAAATGTTTCAACACTCAACATCAATAGTTCTCTTTTGCCGACGGCGGGTTTTGACAATACTTTTGATTTGGGAAATGCAACTTGGAGATGGAGAGATTTATGGCTTGGAAGAAATGCAAATGTTTCCGGAAATGTAACTGCTTCATATTTTCACGGTTTAATAAACTATTCAGATATTCAAAATGTCCCAGCAACAGCATTAGGGAATCCATTCAATCAAGTTCTTAACACAACAAGCAATGTAACTCATTACAATCTCAACCTTTCAAACAGATTAAATCTTAATCCAATAACAATCCCAGTAGGAAATGCAAATCAAGGGGATATTTTCTATAATTCTTCCTTGACTTCTCCAATGTTTTACAACGGTTCTTCATGGAGAGTTTTTGGATATGGTTCTCCAATAGGAACTCTTGCTGCATTTAATTCAACTTGTCCTTCGGGATGGAGTTCATTCGGAGACAATACAAAACAAACGGATTTAGGCGGGCGTTGGGTGTTGATTCAGAATTATACAGTAAGCGGAGCAGGAGTTTCTCAGGTAACTCTTATTTTAAATAATTCAAATGTAAATTATTCAGGCATACAAATTATTCTCAATCATGTGCAACCAGTAACAAATAATGTTAATTTATGGCTGCTATGGAATAATCTAACTGCAAATTATGCTTACGCTGCTGGAATAGTAAATCCACTTCCCCAATTTGCAAATGGGGGAAGTGGGAGTGGAGCAATCAGAGTTTTATTAGCTTCAGGCAATCTAATTAGCAATGCCGCAACAAATGGACTATCAGGAACATTGACATTTTATGATTCAAGCGATAGTGTTCGTCGTAAGCAAGTTATTTATGACACAACTTATCTTGCTGTTGGTGTCGCTTTTCCAGAAAGAAATTTTGGATTTGGAGACAACACAGATACATCAGCTGTTACAAGCGTTCAATTAAATTTCTCTACAGGAAATATCGCAAATGGAACTTTTATGGCTTATGGATTAGTTACTGCTCCAACTTTGTTATGGTGCCAAAAAACCAGCGACGACACTCCAATCACGGCAGGATTGTGGAGTTTGATAAATGGATATATAACACAGACAACAAACACAAATAATATTAATTTGTCTGGAATGCTTTACACGACTTTAACAGCCGTCGGGATAGGCACAAGCAATCCATTAAAATTATTTCATGTAATTGGAGATTCCTTATTTAATATTTCTTCCGCACAAACATTTGAAATTTCAAACAATGCAAATGCAAGTTACTTCTTTTTAAATGGAAGCAATGGATTTACTGGACTTGGAACGAGAACACCATCACAAACATTAGATGTTAGAGGGCAGGGGAATTTTTCGGGTGTAATTTATTTTAATAATGGGACTAAAGTAGGTGGAGTCAATTCAACTGGATTAAATTCCATGCAAACATTCACATCAGCGGTAACGGATGCAACTTATACCACTCCCGCAGGTGTTACAAAAATTGTCATTGAAGTATGGGGAAGTGGTGGAAGTGGCGGGGCTGGCACGAATGGAAATTTCGGCGGGACATCATGTTTTGGTTCAAACACAGTTGCATGCACTGTGCCTCTTTTACAAGCAACTGGCGGACTAGGAGGAATTGCAGCAGGAGGTGCTGGAGGTAATGGTGGAGTTGGAACTTTAGGAAAGGTCAATTTGAAAGGTAATCCGGGAGATACAGGACTTGCTAATATTGGAACTCCTGGTGGTGCATCACCTCGTGGAGGTGGCGGAGGAGATACGGCTGCAGGAACGGGTGGAACTTGTGGAGGAGGAGGTGGCGGCTCTGCTGATGCTAATGCGGGTGGCGGAGGCGGAGCGGGCGGATATTCAATGACTTTTCTCACAAATCTCAATTCAACATATAAATATACAGTCGCTGCAGGAGTTTCAGCTCCTGCTGGCGGAGGTGTCAGTGGAGTCGGCTGTGTCATTGTTACAGAATATTCATAATGAAAAAATGTCTTTGTAATTAGGCGCGAAAGAGCAATAATAAAATTAAAACGAAAACCTTTTTATAAAAGTAATATTTAAAAATAAGTAATCCTAAGGGATTACTATGAAAACAATAACAATAAAACTGCCTGAAGATGAAGTTAAAGATTTGGAAGAATTCATTAAAAAAAGAAACTATCCATCCAAATCAGAGTTTATCAGGCATTTGATTATGGAAAAGCTTGACAAAAATAGAAAAGAAAAAATTGGTTGGATGCTAATGGCTGAGAAATCAATGGCAAAAATATGGAAAAATAAAAAAGATGACGAAGTTTGGAATAAATATTTATGATGGAACAAAGAGATTTATTATTGGTGCCATTTCCCTTTTCCGACCAAAAAGGCAAAAAAGTCAGGCCCGTTGTGGTTATCAGCAATGATGAATTTAACATAAATTCTGAAGATATTTTGGTTGTTGGAGTTACGTCAAATCTTTCCAAAAATAAATATGCCGTTATTTTAATGAATAAAGATATGGAAGAGGGAAAATTGCTAGATGAATGTTGCGCAAAATCGGAAAATATTTTAAAAATAGACAAAGAAATAATCATAAAAAAAATTGGCAAAATAAAAAAAGAGAAATTTGACTTGATTATAAACAGAATTTTAGAGATAATCAGATAATTATAATAGTAGCATTCGGAAACCAATAAAATGGAAAACGAAAACCTTTTTGGAATCTCGGAATGAAAGAATGGCAACTAGAAATAATAAGTTTTTATATAAAGCAATGTAAATATATTAATGATAAAATATACCGAGCATTTAGAATTAAGATTAAAATCTCGAAAGATTCCACACGATTATCCGAAGAAAATTTACGAAAATCCCGAACAAATATTTTTTGACAAAATAGAAAAGAATTTTGTAGCAATCAAAAAGATGCAGTATAACGGAAAAATAAGAAATATAATGATAGCTTATGAAAAGAAAGGCAATGAAATTTGTATTATCACAATACACCCGATAACAAACGAAAAGATTATAAATAGAATAGCAAATAAAAGATGGATAAAAAATGAACGAATATAATTATGATAAAGAATCAGACTCCCTTTTTATTGTTTTAAGGGAAGGAGAAGAAGAAAGATTTGAAGAGATAGTGCCAGGGATAAATATAGAATTTAATAAAAGGGGCGAAATTATTGGCGTGGAAATTCTTAAAGCTTCGCGTTTTAGCAAAGAATTAATTGATTCTGTTAAACATTAAAACAAAAAATCTGCCAAAAAGATAAAATTATAGTTGGTGTTAACATTCGGAAATCGGGAAACAAAAATCTTTTTACTTAGGAAACATGAAAACTTCTTCAGACGTGTTTCCTCTTAAAACCGTCGCATCTTGTTTTCTTTTTGGAAAAGTTTAAATAACTTGGAGATTAATTTTGATAATGAAAGAAAATGTATTGGACTTTACTGTGCTAATTGAACAGGATGAAGATAAATGGTATGTAGCCACAGTTCCAGAAATTCAAGGGTGCCATACTCAAGGAAAAACTGTTCCTGAAGTTTTGGAAAGAATAAAAGAAGCAATCGAATTGTGCTTAGAGACAGATGAAGGAGATATTGAGCCAATGAAATTTATAGGAATTCAAAAAGTGCAGGTAAAAAGACCAATTTTTTCTAAATAGAATGTCAAAACTTCCGCAAATTTCTGGAAAAGAGCTATGCAAAATTCTTGAAAAACTCGGTTTAGAAAAAATTCAAGGAAAGGGAAGTCATATTAGATTTAAGCATCCCGACGGCAGAAGAACTGTTGTTCCTATTCATGGAAATGAAAAGTTAGGGAAAGGGCTTTTAAAAGAAATATTAAAACAAATAGAATTAAGCCGAGAAGATTTTGAGAAATTTTATTAGTTTTGTTACAATGGTAGCATTTGGAAATCAATAAACGAAAAACTTTTATAAAAACATAATATTTATATACTATAGTTATTCTATAGATATATGGTAACAACAATTCAACTTAATGAAAATGTAAAAAAAGCTCTTGACAGGATGAAATCCAATAAAGAAACTTATGAAGATGTCATTGTAAATTTGATGAAAACTGCCGAGAAAACAAAAAAAGAGCAAGAAGAATTGCTTATTGAAAATTACAAAGAAATGGCTGAAGAAAGCCTAAAAATTGCAAAAGAATGGGAAGGAACTTTAATGGATGGACTGGATAAAAATGAAAAATGGAACGAATTTTAAGAGGAGATATTGTTGTGGCAAATTTAGAGCCTATTATTGGTTCGGAGCAGGGAGGAGTCAGACCGTGTTTAATTCTTCAAAATAATTATGGAAACAAATACAGCCCCCTGACAATTATTGCCCCCATAACTTCAAAAGTTCATGAAAAAGAATTCCCAACAAATGTTTTTATTAAGAAAGAAGATTCCAAATTAGATAAAGATTCTACTATTCTGTTAAACCAGATAAGAACAATTGATAAAACAAGAGTGATTAAAAAAATTAGTTCTCTGGATATTTATCTTATGAATAAAGTAGATAGAGCATTGAAAATAAGCTTGGATTTGGATTAATTATTCATAATCTTGTAGCATTTGGAAATCAATAAACAAAACGAAAACCTTTTGGAAAAGTTTAAATAACTTAAAGATTAATTTCAATCATGGAAATGATAAAAATACCAAAAGAAGAATACGAAAGAATGAGAAATGAATTAAGAAAGCTTAAAGAATTGGAAAAAATAGATTGGGATTTAGTCAAGCAATTTAAAGAAAGCTTGGAAGACTTAAAAGAAGGAAAAATAAGACGTGTTGCTTAATCATTTCTTTGGTAATTTTTCCATATAAATTCTATATTCATCAAAATATTTGATTATCTTGTCAATTGTTTCTTGCTGTGTTTTCTTCCCGTTTATTGCAACAATCAAAACAGATTGCAAATCATCATACACTAGATAATAAATTCTTTTTTCACGCAATCTTTTCTCCCTAAAATGATTATATCTTATTTGGTCGCCAACATAGGGATTTTCTTTTAGCTGTAAAAATATTTTTTGAACTCGTCTTTGTTCTTCATCAGAAAGTTTAGATATTTCCTTGTCAAACTTATCAGTGGTATAAACTTTATAAGTCATAATTTAGAATTAATTTTATTATATAAAAATTTATCATTTATTATAACATTCGGAAATCAATAAAATGATTTCTTTTGGAAAAGTTTAAATAACTTAAAGATTAATTTCAATCGTGGAAAAAAATATCCTGGACTTTACTGTATTGATTGAACAGGATGAAGATAAATGGTATGTAGCCACAGTTCCGGAAATTCAAGGATGTCATACTCAAGGAAAGACTGTTCCCGAAGTTCTAGAAAGGATTAAAGAAGCAATTGAATTATGTTTGGAGGCAGACGGAGAAAATATTGAACCCATGAAATTCATAGGAGTTCAAAAAGTGCAAGTAAAAAAACCTGCCATTCTTTCAAAATAGAATGTCAAAACTTCCGCAAATTTCTGGGAAAGAGCTATGTAAAATTCTTGAAAAATTTGGCTTTGAAAAAATTCAAGGAAAAGGAAGCCATGTTCGGTTTAAACATCTGGATGGTAGAAGAACGGTTGTTCCCGTTCATGGAAATGAAAAGCTTGGAAGGGGACTTTTAAAAGAAATATTAAAACAAATAAAGTTAAGCAGAGAAGATTTTGAGAAATTTTATTAGTTTTATTACAATGATAGCATTCGGAAATCAATAAAACAAAAACCTTTTTACTTAGGAAACATGAAAACTTCCTCAGATATGTTTCTTTCTGAAACTATCGCATCCTGTTTTCTTTTTGGAAAAATTTAAATAGTAAGGAAATTCTTACTAATTTATGGAAACAAAAATAATTAAAGTTACAAATAAAGGACAAATTTCATTGCCCACCAAAGTTAGAGACATATTGAATATTAAGCAAGGAGATGAGCTAATTTTAACTCAAAGTGATGATTCTATTGTCATTAGAAAAATTAAAAAAGAAGATTTTTCAGATTTATTGAAGCACTCTGAAAGAGTAGCCAAAAAATTATGGGACAATAAAGAGGACGAGGTGTGGAATAATGTATGAACAGGGAGAAATCGTTGTTGTGCCATTTCCTTTTTCTGATTTAAGCAATATAAAACAAAGGCCGGTTCTAATATTATCAAAAGACTCAAATAACAAAAATTCTGACGATATAATTACCTGCGGAATTACATCAAATTTGAAAGATATTCAATATTCTGTTTTAATTGAAAATGGAGATTTAGAAATGGGAAATATTCCGACCAAAAGCAGAATTAAAGTTGATAAATTATTTACTTTAGACAAAAAGATTATTAAAAAAAAGGTAGCTAAAATAAATAAAACAACTTTATCAAAAGTAAAAGAGAAATTTTTTGAATTAATGTAAATAAAATGCGAAAAAGAGGATTGTATTTTTCGAAAATCAATAAAATGAGAAACAAAAACCTTTTTATTTGCATAAACATTCTCTAATCAATGAAAAGGGGGTTTGTATTTTTCGGAATATTAATGTCAATTTTTTTAATTGCTTTTGTGTCATCTTTTAATTCTTCAAGCGCAAATTACAAAACAGATATTGCCTTCTCAAACGGCGGATTCAACGCCAGCTCAAGCAGTTATAAAACGGAAATTATTTTGGGAGCCATCGGCGGAAATGCAAGCTCCAGTTCTTATAAGCAGACAATAGGTTTTTTTGTTCCCACGATGCCTGTGGCGGCAGCCGTTGCTTCAACACCGGCAGCAACTTCCTCAAGCAGTGCAACTAGTGGGGGTGGAGGTGGTGGCGGAAGCGGAGGAGAAATTACTTCTCCAGCAATTGTCAGAGAAATCTCCAATTTAGAAATTGTTCCAAACTCATTCGGAATAACAGCGACGGTTGGGAGAGAAAGTTCGGCGAAATTTTCCGCAAGAAACAAAGGAAGCGCTGACTTGACAATACAGCTAAGCGACTCAAAACTTACGGGCATTGTGCAATTTTTCGAAACTTCTTTTGTAATCAAAGCCGGAGAAACAAAGACAATTTCATTTAAAATAATGCCCCTTTCTGAACCGGGAATTTACACCGGAAAAATCGTATTGAGTTCTGAAGGGAAAAAATTTGAAATCCCGTTTGCATTAAATGTAAATTCCGAGTTGAGCTTATTTGATATTTCAGTAGACATTGCCAACCAGTACAAAATCATAAAACGCGGACAGAATATTATAGGACAAATAACCTTGCTGCAGGTGGGATTGCAGGACAAAACAGATGTGCAAGTTACTTATACAATAAAAGATTTTGACGGAAATGTTTATTCAACATCATCGGAAACATTTGCGGTGCTAAAACAAAAAAGCTATGAACATAATTTCAAGACGTCAAACCTTCAAAAAGGAAATTACATTATGGGGGTTGAACTCATTTATTCGGGCGGAGTTGCCACGGCAAGCCACCAGTTTGAAGTCACCGACGCGCTTCTTAAAAACACAGACATAATAATTTTGCTCGTCGAGGCAGTGGCAATAATTTTCATTCTCATAATACTTGTAATAATTGCAAGAGGTTACAAAATAAGAAAAAACATTTAAGATGAAAAACAAAATTAGATTTTTTTTTGCCATAATCGCGGTAATTTTAATTTTGTCCGGAATTTTTATTTTTCTGTATCTGAAATATCTGCCCCAGCAAGAAACATTTGACATAAATAGGGCTTTGCTCAAATCAGTAATTACAGAGAATGAAAATCTTAATACAAGCTTCAGGATTGTAAATTATGACGGCAACCAGACATTCAAAATTGAAACCTTGGACCTTGAAAAAATAGCAACGCTAAGCGAAAACAATTTTATCCTTGGCAACGGCAAATCAAAAGAAATTGGGGTTTCATTTTTAGGGAAAAATACAAGACAGGGGGTTTATGTTGGTTCCTTTATTGTAAAATCTGGAAAAGTGGAAAAGATTCTTCCCGTAATTTTAGAAGTGCAAAGCTTTGACCCGTATTTTGCAATAAACCTTGACATAAATCCCTCGTATAAGAAAGTCCTCGGAGGAGAGAAAATTATTTCCGGCGTAAATTTCTTCAATCTTAAGGACATGCAAACCCATTCTGTCGAGGTAGAATACAAGATAATTGATAAAAGCGGCGGGATTGTCGCTTCGGAGAGACAGAGCCTGATAATAGGCTCAAAACTTTCCACGCAGGAAAGCATGAATGTGCCGGAAAACATAGCTCCGGGAAATTACGCATTTGCTGCCATACTTGACTATGGCGGTTCAGTAAGCACTTCAACGTACTTATTCAGCGTCGTGGACAAAAAAACAAGCTTCAGTTTTATAAATGTGAATTTTTTTCAGGTTTTTATTTTGATATTGCTTTTCATCATAACAGCAGTCATAATCTACATCTTGATTGAAAGAAATGAGATTTTGTCAAAATTAGAAAAACAGCAAAAGTCCGAGCTGGATTTTTATTCAAGCGGCATAGAAAAGCAAAAAAATCTTTCCGTTAAAAATGCGAGGTCGGAAAAAGAAAAGAAGGAAATTTTAAATGAGTTCAAGGACGCAAAAAATAAAATAATAAGAAAAATAAAAGACATACAAAAAAAACAGGTAAGCGAATTAAGTGAATTAAAAGAGAAAAAAGACAAAGAATATCTTGAGAATAAAATTAAAAAATGGAGAAAGGAAATTTATCCTAAAGCCCTTAAATCTGTTGAAATAAGCAGTGAGCTAAAAAGAAAACTTGGAGCGTTGGAAAGGGCTTATTCGGAAGGATATATAAGCGAAAAATCATACAAAAAAGGGAAGTCAAGAATTGAATCAGAGGGGAAAAAGTAAAAAGAAAAGATAAACTTTTCATGTTTCCAGAGTAAGAATGGAAAAAGAAATCTTTATAAAATATTTTATCGTAATAACTAAGATGAAAAAAAAGGTGGTTGAATCTGCAGGCAAGAAAGGTCTTTTGAAAGAAGCTATAGAGGATATTAATCGAGAAATTAATAATATCAACAAGGAAAAAAAGCAGCTTAACAATCAGATAAAAGACGCAGATAAAAATCTTGAAAATTACAGGCAATTCGAAAAAGATTTGCAGCAGAGAATTGCAAAATTATTGGAAAGGGAAAATTTCTTGAAAGAAAAGAAAAAAAAGGTTGCCATTGATGAAGAAAGGCTTTCTGACAGACTTTCAAAAGTTAGAAAAATAAGATCCGAGCTTGATGACGTTTAGATAAATTTAAAATCCGATTCTAAAAAATAATTCATGCTTATGGTTAATCGCCATTGGAAAAATTATGCCGATTAACCATATAAAAATTTAATAAATAAAATTCAGTCTTAAAAGGAAAGTTTCATAAAGAAAACTTTGGTTGTCTTTATATGTTTATTGGATTAACCGGAAGAATAGCTGCAGGAAAGGGTCAAGTTGCGGAATATTTCAAGAATCTTGGTTTTGAATATACTTCATTATCTAACGCTGTAAGAGAGGAAGCAAAAAATAAAAATATTGAGCCTACACGAGAGAATCTTCAGAACTTGGGAAATGAACTCAGAATAGCTGAGGGTGCTGGAGTATTGGCAAAAAGAATTTCTTCCAAATTTAAACTAAATAAAGACTATGTTATAGACGGGATAAGAAATCCTGCTGAAGTTAATCATTTTAGAAGTCTTGAAGATTTTTATTATGTATCAATTAACGGTGTTAAAAGTTGCGAAACATTTCATCTTATTTCAATAGATGCCAACAGAACAGTCAGATATGAAAGGGCTATGAAAAGAAATAAAGAAAGTGATCCAAAAAATTTGGAAGATTTTATAATCGCCGACAATCGAGATTTTGGAGAAAAGGATTTATCCGGGCAACAAGTCGCCGCATGCATGGTGATGGCAGACTATCATATTCTAAATGATTTTACAGCAGAAGAATTCAACAAAAGAATTGAAGAAATATACGAAAAAATAAAGAGAAAAGTTCATAAATAAAATCATTACTTTTGAAAGGAAAGTTTCATAAACTGAAATTCAAAAAAATTTCGTAAAATAAAACTTACGAAAGTTTCATAAAGGAAATCTTCGGCTTTTGAAAGGAAAGTTTCATAAAGAAAACCTTGGTTGTCTTTATTATGTTAATAGGACTTGTTGGAAAACCATCCGTCGGCAAGAGCACTTTTTTCAAAGCCGCAACTTTAGCAGAAGTTGAAATTGCATCATATCCATTTACAACCATAAAGCCAAACCATGGAGTCGGATACGTAAAGGTTGACTGCATAGACAAAGAATTCAAAACACAGTGCAATCCAAGCCATGGATTCTGCATAAACCATAATAGATTCGTTCCTGTTGAGCTTATGGACGTCGCTGGTTTAGTTCCCGGAGCAAGCGAGGGCAAAGGATTGGGAAATCAATTTCTTGATGATTTGAGGCGTGCTGACGTGTTCATACATATAGTAGATGTTTCCGGAACAACAGATTCAGAAGGAAAGGAAACAGAAAATTACGACGTCTCCAAAGATGTTTTATTTCTTGAAGATGAATTGAACAAATGGTTTTTTAATATACTTGAAAAAGTTTGGAAAGGTTTTGCAAGAAAAGCAGAATTAGAAAATGTGAAGTTTTCAGAAGCTATTGTAAAACAGTTCTCAGGTTTAAAGGTAAAAGAAGAACAGATAAAAAAGATTCTTCTCAGAATAAATTTTGCAGAAAAACCAAGTCAATGGAACAGGGAGCAGTTGATGAAATTTGCATCTGAATTAAGAAAAGAAAGCAAGCCGATGATTATAGCCGCAAATAAAGTTGATGCTGAAAATGGAAATGAGAATTATGAAAAACTTAAAAAGAAATTTCCAAGCCTTCTGATAATTCCATGTTCTGCAGATTCGGAATTGGCCTTAAGAGAAGCAACAAAACACGAGCTGATTGATTATATTCCCGGAGAAAGAAATTTTCAAATAAAGAAAAACCTAAACGAAAAGCAAGCAGAGGCATTGGAAAAAATCAAAAGAAATATACTCGACAAATATGAATATGGAACTGGAGTCCAAGAAGTTTTGAATGTGGCTGTTTTTGATTTATTAAAATACATCGCAATTTTTCCTGCCGGCGCAAATAAGCTCGGCGACAGCAAAGGAAACATTTTGCCGGATTGCTTTCTTCTCCCGCCAAATTCTACGGCTTTGGATTTCGCTTATTATCTTCATACTGATTTCGGAAAGAACTTCATAAAAGCTATTGACGCAAGAAGCAAAAAAGCTCTTGGAAAAGCATATGAATTGAAAAATAGAGATGCATTGGAGATTATAACAAAGTAGATAATTTTATATAAATTATTTTTATTTTATATTCATGAAAAGAGTAGTTGTAATAAAAGGCGGAAAAAGAGTAACAACGAGAGAGGGAAGTTTTGTTATAAAATTATCTAAGAAAATAATTAATTCTTTAAAACCACATTCCAAAAGAATTCAAGTTGTTGGAAGCATAAGAAGAAATTCGCAAAATCCTACAGATATTGATATTGTTCTGATTCCAAAAGATAAAAATAAAATTATAAATCTCATGAGCAAGAAAGGGAAATTTATTCAAGGTGGAGAAAAAGAATCTGTTTTTAGAATAGAAGATGTTAAAGTTGAATTATATTATACTATCTCAGATGAATGGGGAGCAGCATTGCTTGCATACTCAAGCAAAAAAGGCTCTGAAATTGGCTTGAGAATGGTTGCAAAAAGAAAGGGGTTCAAATTAAATCAGCATGGGCTTTTCAAAAACGAAAAGTTGGTTGCAGGAAAGACAGAAAGAGAAATTTACTCTGCTCTTGGACGTCCTTGGAAAAAACCCGAGGACAGATAGAATCCCGCAACCACAACAACAATGATAATTAAAATAAAGGTAAAAACAAATTCAAAGAAGCAAGAAATTAAAGAAGAAAATGGAATCTACATTATTAGATTAAAATCTCCTCCAGAAAATAACAAGGCAAACATTGAATTGATAAAATTGCTGACTAAATATTTTAATAAATTTTTAAAAATTAAATCGGGTTTTACATCAAGAAATAAAACGATAGAGTTACAATGAAATACGAATTTGCTCCAGACCTTCAAATAACAGCGGAAGAAATGTCAAAATTAATGTTTCCGCACATAATTCTTGAAAGAGTAAAATGTTTCAGAAGTTATGGGACTTCTTCTAGAGGAACAATTGCGCGCTGTCATGCGCTCGGAAAATTGATGCAAAAATCCATCGGGGTAAAAGCGCATTATGCTCTTGAGTTTCTATCGGAAAGATTTGACAGGCTAAATGAAGAAGAAAAAACCAAAACAATAATTCACGAGCTAATGCATATTCCAAAATCTTTCGGAGGCGGTTTCAAGCATCATGATTATGTTTGCGACAAGAATATCAATTTTTTTTATAAACAATATGTAAATTTTAAAAGATGAAAATTTATTTTAAGAAAAAAGAAATTGAAATTCCCGTGAAGAAAGTTTCAATTTATAGCGCTGGATTGATTTTGAGAACAAGAAACACATCTAATCTTTTTTTTGAAAAGATTTCAAAAAACCCGTCCCTTACTGCTTTTTTTGTATTTTTTCCTTTTTTGATTTTATGGCTCGACGATAAAAATAATGTTGTTGATTTCAAAATAGCAAAACCGTTTCAGTTTAAAATAGACTCAAAAAAGCCATTCTCGTCGATAGTTGAAATTCCATTAAATATTAAAAATAAGAAAATTTTTAATTTCTTCGACGATAAAAAATAACCGATTTCCTTCCTCCGTCGGTAAAAAGAAAGATTTAAATAGATAAAACTATTATTTTTAAAATCAAAAAGGAGGTCTAAAATGGGAAAAATTATCCACAAGCTTATTGTAAAAAGGAAACCTGGACATCTTTACTATGTCGACGGAAAGGGAAACATATGTGAAGCGGTTATGGCCAGAGGCGGAAGAAAGAAGAAATCTTCAAAGAAAAAGAAAAGATAAATAATCAATTTTTTTTATTATTTTTTATTATTTTATCAAAAACTCTACAGCTAATTTTATAAATGCATATTAAATTCATAGAATATGATTCTTCTAGGAATTGAATCAACAGCCCATACGTTTGGAATAGGCATTGTAAAAAATGGAAAAATAATCGCTAATGTAAAAAAAACTTATATTACTGAAAGTGGTGGAATAATTCCAATTGAAGCTGCGAAGCATCATGAATTAAACAAGGAAAATATTTACAATGAAGCTTTGAAAATTGCGAAAATTAATGAAGAAGAAATTAATGCAATCTCCTTTTCGCAAGGCCCTGGATTGTCTCCATGTTTGCTCGTTGGAATAAAATTCGCAAAAGAACTTTCTAGAAGATTAAAAAAACCGCTAGTTCAGGTAAATCATTGCATTGCTCATCTTGAAATTGGTGGAATAACTGGCGCAAAAAATCCACTTATGCTCTATACTTCTGGAGCAAACACGCAAATAATTGCTTATGCTTCTGGAAAATACAGAATTTTTGGAGAGACGCTTGATATTGGCGTCGGGAATTTCATAGATAATTTTGCAAGACACATTGGTATAGGTTTTCCTGGAGGTCCAAAAATCGAAGAGCTTGCAAGAAAAAGTAAGAATTATATTGAACTCCCATACAAAGTCAAAGGGATGGATATTGCCTTATCTGGAATTTTAACAAATTTAAAGCAAAAAGTTGAAAGCAAAAGATATAGTAAAGAAGATTTGGCTTATTCAATGCAAGAAACTGTTTTTGCAATGCTTGTTGAAACCGCAGAAAGAGCAATGGCTCATACTGGAAAAAAAGAATTGCTTTTGGGCGGTGGTGTAGGATGCAATCAAAGACTGCAGGAAATGTGCAGAATAATGTGCAAAGAGAGAGAAGCAAAATTCTTTGTTCCAGACAAAAGTCTTCTCGTTGACAATGGGGCAATGATTGCTTTCTTGGGAGAAATAATGTTCAATGCAGGAATAAAATTTTCTGGTAAAAAAGCAGAAGAGCTTGACATAAAACCAAGACAAAGAACAGATGAGGTAGAAGTTATCTGGAAATAAATTTAGAAAACTAAAGCTTTTTCATTGTAAATTTAATCCATGATTACTGCAAGCGAATAAAAATAATATTGACGCTAAGAAAAATCTTTTGCCAGAAATCTTCATTCATATGCTCGCTGTATTTCGAAAGGAAATCTTTCATATAATTAACTTTTTTATTTAATATCGCATCATTGGCGATTTTTGAATGCATTTCTTTGTAAAGTTTTGGCACCATTAAATTAGCGAAAATCTCAGCCTTATCTTCTTCCAAGCCATAAGTGGAATACGTGCTTATAAATCCGCTTTCTGGAACTTTATTTGTATATTGTTCGGGGTTGTCGTAAGCCGACGCGCCGCCAGAACCGTATCTGAAATTTGGATTATTAAATTTAGCCCATACAGGATCCTTATAATACGAATCCCCATTTATGTTTGCCTCAATTAAATGATAAAATTCGTGATGAATAACTTCTTGTTGATATTCTTTATCATCATTGCCAAGATATATATCATAAAAAACAGTTTTTATTTTGGGTAGTGGCATTGCTGCTCTATTCTGACCGATGACTGAAAGATTCTTCACAAATGCAATTTTTTTCAAGCCGGTGTTTTTTATAAAGTCTTGAGGATATCTGTTAAATTCCATATAAAAAATGTCAACATATTTTGCCAGCGCATCTTTATCTTCTTCTGATAAAACTGTGACGTTGGCTGAGTATTTTGAGTAAGAAAGAACAGGAAGAGTTTTGTATTCCAGCTCAATGTTGTATTTATGCTCGATTTCCGATATCTTATCTTGCCAGGTTAGGCTGGTATTATTTATTGAAATATTATTTGAACTTGAGTTTTTAGAATTAAATGATCCCAGTATTAAGATTAAAACTATTAAAATAATTAATGCCAAAAAACTTGTTAATATCCAATGTTTTCTGAACCAGCTTTTATTTTTTTCCACCATCTTCTTATAATTAATTTCATCCCAATTATCTTTTTATAATTTTTGTTTTTTAAATTGGATATAACATGGAAATGAACATCTGTATCAAATCTTCATAAAGTATTTATATCAATATCAACAAAAAAATTTATGAGGTTTGTAATGACTGGCCACAAAGGCCTGATAGGTTCTTTTTTGCTTGAAAGATTAAAACAAAGGGGAGATATTCCTCTTTTATTAGTGGACAAAAGAGAAGGAAACAATATAATTGATATGGGAAATTTCAAATTAAATGAAAAAGCCGATGTCATGATACATCTCGCTTCTTTTTGTAAAATAAATAAAACGGTTGAAGAACCTGAAACTGCATTCGAAAATAATGTTCTTGGAACATGCAAGGTATTGGAGTTTTGCAGAAAAAACGGAATAAAAAAAATAATTTTCACAAGCTCTTCTCGTGTTTTAAGCAAGGAGAAAAATCCATATACTGCAAGCAAGATGTATGGAGAAGAGTTAGTCAAAGGATATGCACAGTGTTATGGAATTGATTATTTGATAATAAGGCCATCGACAGTATACGGACCTTTCAACGATAAAACAAAAAGACTTGTTCATATATGGATTCTAAATGCTCTGAAGGGAGAAGAATTAAAAATATTCGGCGATGAAAATAAAACTTTGGATTTCACATACGTTGAAGATTTCATAAACGGTTTTTTATTGGTTATTGATGAAAAAAATAAAGAATATAACATTTCTGCCGGAAAAAGCATAAAGGTGAGCTACATTGCAGATTTAATAATAAATCTTGCTGGCAAAGGTTCAAAGAAATTTTATCCTTCAGAAGTAGCACAACCCCAAGAAATTAATCTAGACATATATGAATTAAAAAAAAGCGGATTTGAGCCTAAGACAAGCATTGAAGAAGGCATCAAAAGAACATTTAACTGGTATAAAGAAAGATTTGAATCAAAGATAAAGATGGAAGAATTCTACAAGGAAAAAATAAAGGATATATTGGAAGATTAACAAACAAGAAAACTTTAAAAAGCGAATTTCTCTCAATAAATTATCCGATGAACGAGCTTTCGTGAGGAAAATTTTGTCCCTAAAGATTTTCCATTGCTTGCTTGTTCTAAGAAAAAAAATAAAATGGCAGACGCATATTCAATAATCGAGAAGGCAAGAAAAACTGGAAAAATAGACAAAGGCACAAACGAAGTTACAAAGGCAATAGAAAGGGGAGTTGCCAAATTTGTCGTCTATGCTTCTGACGTCGAGCCAAAAGAAATAGTTCAACATATTCCTCTTCTCTGCAAAGAGAAAAAAATACCTTGCAAAGAAGTTGACAGCAGGCAAAAGCTCGGAATTGCTGCTGGAGTTCCTGTTTCTACATCTTCCGTCGCTGTAATTGAAGCTGGCGACGCTAAAAAAGATATTGATTCTTTGAAATAAAATGAACGAAAATCATGTAATCTTAAAAAAGAGAATTGAAAATTTAGCGGATAAAATAGGGTATACTATAATGGCATATAATCCAGTTGAAAAAAGACTTGAATACTGCGGAAACTATGCATCATTAGAAGGCGCGAAATTGTTCGCTGATTTTGGTCTTATAGGGGAAGATGAACAATACAATAATTTTGAAAAATTAAAAAGACTTGGATTTGGATTTAGGCATATTGTTGTCAATCCTGATGGAAAAATAGTGCACAAAAATAAAAAAATCAATCCCATAAATTAAAATGAAACAGCCAAAACCTCAACAGCAAGAAAGGCAAGCCGGAACGAGAGGCTCTGAAAAAATAGTTGGAGAAGCAGTTCCTGCATTAGTTGAAGAAATTTTAGGAAGAACTGGTTTTAGGGGGGAGATAACGCAAGTTAGATGTCTTGTCCAAGAGGGAAGGGACAAGGGACGTGTTATGAGAAGAAATGTCAAAGGTCCAATAAGACCTGGAGATTTTTTAATGTTAAGAGAAACTGAAATTGAGGCAAGAAAAATAAAATCAAAGGTTTCAAAGGGAGCGTATACATAATGCAGGAAAATTATATGTTTGACTCTGGCTCTTTAGGAGCAATGGAAGTCGAACTTTCTAAAATGGGTCATGGAGTATTAAGAAGAAATTTCCTTCCAAAAGGACAAGCAAGCATGATAAGAGATTATTTTTCAAGCAAAGGTTATGTGGTGCAAGTTATAGAAACAAGCAGAAGATTGGATGAAATGTTCCACATCGAAATTATTAAACAACCAAAAGCTAAGGTGGAAAATTAAGATGGATTATTTATTAATGAATGCTGGAGCTGTGAAGAACCCGCAGGATTTTAAGGGAAGGTTAAGCGAAGGAAACCGTGGGGTGTCCTCGCATGCCTAAATGTGTTTATTGCGAAAAAGTTTATGAATTCCCAAATGGGTTGACCATAGTTACGAATAAGGGAAATATTAATTATTTATGTTCTTCAAAATGCAGAAAAAATATGCTGATGAATCGAAGAAAAGTTAGATGGGTTACAAAAAGTAAAAAATAGTAATTTAAGCTTGTATTTGAGTCAATATTCCTAATATATTTCTTTTTCTTTTGGGAGTTCTTTCCTCAACTTCTTTTTTTATCTGATTCAATCTATCTCCATAATCAGAAGCAAGATTTCTATAAAAGTCTCTTACCTCTGTTCTTGGCCCAATTTCAGTTTGATATTCGTTTTTCATTTTAATACTCCAGTTTTCTTTCAGAAATTACTTTATTTACAGCATATTCTACAACTGGATTTGGTTGTTTTCTTTCTTCATAAAAATTCCAAGCTTTCTTTATTCCGATAACTCCTAAAACAGCCAAACTTGAACCACTTGTAAGAACAACTGGCGCTAAGCTCCCATAATTTAAATTTAGTCCATTGTCTATTAAGTATTGTATACATGAACCTAAAGTTGCTCCATAGACTGATGTGGGAACCAATTTAGTTAAAGCATTTCCTGTTTCTTTCATTACTTCTTTTGTTAAGTTTTTCATAGTTTTCACAGAAATTTAAACTTTATAAATGTTTCTTTTGTTACTACATATTAATAACAACAAAATCTATTTTCTTTTTACTTTAGGAAACATGAAAATTTTCTATTTTCTTTTCCACGATCCTACTTTTTTAAAATGTCTGCTATTGGCAACATGAATCATTTCAGTTTGGCTCCAATGAACTTCTTCTGAAATCGGCAGTTCAAGCAAATCATAAATATAGGTAAATCTTGAGGGACACATAAATTTGTTTGGTAAAGAAAGATCTTCCAAGTTTGGTTTCTTACCCATGATTCTTTTTGCAAGCATTTTCCAAGCCGCACCAAGATCATAAACATCTGAAAGTTCTTCATTAATTCTCTTAAACTCTTTTCTCTTTTCGTCATTGATTTCATTATGTCTAAAAGCTAGAAAACTTTTCCATTCATAGGGAATATTGCGCAAGTTATATTTTATTCGTCCATCCAAATCAAGACCTTCTGCATAATTCTTTTCTGTTTTAAAAACAAAATGCGTATATCTTATTCCGGATATTTTCGGGCAAAGGGGTCTTATTAATCTGCTCTCGGCAAAATCAGTTTCAACAATCATTACATCACCATAAGATAATGCGGAGTCATCAAAACTGTTATTGCAAATAACATTGTAAAGGTATTCAGAAAGTATTATTTTACCAGCAATAAAATCCACCACCATTTTATATGACATTACATATCATTCATCTTTATAAAAATAACCTTCTAGAATTATTGTCTGCTTATGTCTTGTCTAACTCTAACGTTTCCAGTTAATAAAGAAAGTATGTTTCTTTTTCTCTCGGAAGTTTTTTGTTCAACTTGTCTTTTAATCACAGACAATCTTTTCATAACTTGATAAGTCCCGCAAAGTGCAACATTTTCATCCCCATGACACATCCCATCATTTTTATCACATTCAATTAATCCGTTATCACAACCTCTATTAAAATAAGGGCATTCCATGTCAAGATTTTCATTCCCATATACTATGTGAGTATTAATTTCCATGAAAAATAGATGCATATGAACTTTATAAATATTTCTAATAGTTACTATTTTATAATGGTGACAAATACATAGTTTCAATATTAAAATATTTTTTATATAAAATAACTTATTTCAAATTTTAACCTTTCTCGTCGTAAAGATGTTAAATTTAATAGGCAAGGTTTTTAAATTAAATTTTCGTGATATGAAAAGAAATTAAGCCGAGCAATTTCACGAGGCAAAAATTGCAAACCCATAACGAGAGAGGTTGTGAGTTAAAGGAAACCGACGATGCTAAATCCTTTAGGATTTACTTTGTTTGGATGTCCTCGCATAGGGTGAAGTTCTAATAAAATGATACAATTAAACAAAGGGAAAGTATGTGAGAGAAACCGAAGCTATCTTAAGGGAAAGGTAGTGTAGGAAAATCGCAGGTTTTCAAACAATGGCACAAGGAAATTACGACGCAGAATCAATTAAGGTTTTAGAAGGTCTTGAAGGAGTAAGAAAGAGACCTGCAATGTATATTGGCTCAACTGGAAAGGACGGATTGCACCACTTAGTTTATGAAGTTGTTGATAATTCCGTTGACGAGGCGCTTGCCGGTCATTGCAAAAACATAAAGGTAATTATCAAAACAGATGGTTCTGTTTCTGTCGAAGATGACGGTCGTGGAATCCCTGTTGAAATTCATCCGCAATTAAAAGTCCCGGCAGTCCAAGTTGCATTGACAAAACTTCACGCAGGTGGTAAATTTGACAAGGATTCTTACAAAGTTTCTGGAGGTTTGCATGGTGTCGGAGTTTCTGTTGTAAATGCGCTATCAAAAAAATTAATAGTTGAAGTAAAGAGAGACGGAAAAATTCACAGACAAGAATATTCACGTGGAGATCCTAAAACAAAACTTACAGTTGTCGGGACTTGCGAAAAAAACGAAACCGGAACAACAGTAACATTCTGGCCCGACGAAGAAATATTCTCAACAGTAAAATTTGACTATTCTGTTCTTGAAACTAGGTTCAGAGAAATTGCCTTTTTGAATGCGGGCCTAAGAATTACGCTTTTTGATGAAACAAAAAACAAGAAAATAGATTTCTTCTATTCTGGCGGACTGATTGAATTTGTAAAATGGGTGAATGAATCAAAAGAAGTTTTGCACAAGCCAATTTATTTTAAAAGAGAAATAAAAGATACGCTTATTGAAATCGCAATACAATATAATAGCAGCTACAACGAAAATATTTTCGGTTTTGTAAATATCATAAATACTGTCGAAGGTGGAACGCATGTTTCTGGTTTCAAAACAGCGCTAACAAGAGTTATAAATGATTACGCAAAAAAAACAGGAATGTTGAAAAATGACACTCTTACTGGAGATGATATTAGGGAAGGTTTGACTGCAATTATCAGCATAAAAATTCCAGAACCGCAGTTTGAGGGACAAACAAAAACAAAGCTTGGAAATTCAGAAATCAAAGGACTTGTTGATTCCGTTGTTACATCTTCTCTTACGCAAATCTTCGAAGAGAATCCGATAAATGCAAAAAAAATTGTTGCAAAAGCTTTAGATGCAGCAAAGGCAAGAATGGCTGCAAAAAAAGCAAAGGATTTGGTAAGAAGAAAAAATATATTTTCCCTTGGCGGCTTGCCGGGAAAACTTGCCGATTGTTCAAGAAAATCGTCAGACACTGAAATATATATCGTCGAGGGTGAAAGCGCAGGCGGAAGCGCAAAGCAAGCAAGGAACAAAGAAGATCAGGCAATACTTCCATTGAAAGGAAAAATATTGAATGTTGAAAAATCAAATCCTTCAAAAACTCTGTCAAGCGAGGAAATAACTAATTTGATAACTGCAATTGGAACTAGCGTAGGGGAGCAGTTTAATATTGAAAAATTAAGATACGATAAAGTAATAATAATGACTGATGCAGATGTCGATGGAGAGCACATAAAAACATTGCTTCTCACATTTTTCTTCAGATTCATGCCTAAGTTAATTGAAAACGGAAATATATTCATTGCACTTCCACCACTATACAGAATAAGAAAGGGACAAAAAGATTTTTATGTTTACACTGATGAAGAATTGAAAAAAGATATAGAAAAAATTGGAAATGCCATAGTTACCAGATTTAAAGGTCTTGGAGAGATGAGTTCTGAACAGCTTTGGGAAACAACAATGAATCCAAAAACAAGAAAAATAAAAAAGATATTTATTGAAGATGCATTGGAAGCAGACAGGGTATTTTCGATGCTAATGGGAGACGATGTCCAGGCAAGAAAAACATTCATATCAGAAAATGCAAAGGAGGCAAACTTAGATATTTAAAATGACAGAAGAAACTGTGAAGCCATGGGGAAATTATAAAGTAGTAGGAAAAACTAAAATTATTGAGGTTAATCCAAATCAAAAGTTAAGCTATCAATCCCATAATTTTAGAGATGAATTCTGGCTAATACTTAATGGAGATGGAAATATTGTAATTGAAGACTTGGAAAAAAAAGCTTCAGTGGGCGATGATTTTTATATAGCTAAAGGAATAAAACACAGAGCCATTGCTGGTGATAAAGGATTAACTTTTTTAGAAATATCAACTGGAATTATTGATGAAAATGATATCATAAGATATGAAGATGATTATGGGAGAGTAAAATAAAATGGCGAAAATAAAACAAACAGATAAAAAAAGTTTCAATATTAAAAAATGGAGTTTGATATTAGCAATCTTAATTATAATTGGAATGATGGCATTTTTCTTTGGGAACTATGTTAAAACAGCAAACGCAATAAAAGAGCAGGAAAAACAAAAAACGCTTGAATCTTGGCTTGAAAACAATTGCAAGTGTCTTGAAAAAGAAAGAATCACTTGCATGGAAGGATTTGTCCTTAATAAAACAGTATGCAGAAATGATGCCTTGAAGATTTATTCAAATGTCCTTAAGGCATGTTCAAAATTTAACTGCAAGGATTCAAATTACACACTTGACATTAAAACGCAAATGTGGAGCAAGCAATAATGGGGAAAGTGAAAAAAATGTTTTGTCCAAAATGCAAATCAAGTAATGTTAAAAAAGAAATGAACGTGTTATTGGCAGCAGGCGCCCCTCAACAATGGATATGTGAAGATTGTGGCTACTCAAATTTTATTTTTCCTGAAATAACTAAAATAAAAATATCAAAAAAATAAAATGGGAAAATTAAAAACACCAGATTGGGTTTTGGAAGGATATGATTCAGAAGGAGATTATGATAAATCTAAGGGCATCAAAAAAAAGAAATCCACTGGAAAAACTTTCAAAGTCAGAAGATGTCCTGAATGCAAAAGCGATGAAGTCTCCGTTGTTTTAGGCTTTGACGAGGGAAAGGGCAAAGGAGAATGGGAATGCAAGAAATGCGGTTGGATAGGTAAAAATGTGAAAGAAGAGAAAATGAACGAAGAACAATTTATGAAATATCTGGATGAAAGGGGTGAAGAAGTATTATAATGACAGACGAAGAACAAAAAAAACTTTCTGAAGAAAGGGGCGTAATCAATACAGAAATTTCCGAAGAAATGAAAAAAGCATATCTTGATTACGCAATGTCAGTAATAGTTTCTCGTGCGATTCCGGCAATTGAAGATGGATTAAAACCAGTTCAGAGGAGGATACTCTATGTAATGCATCAAATGGGATTGCGGCCTGGAACGCAAACAAAAAAATCCGCAAGAGTTGTCGGAGATGTTATAGGTAAATATCATCCTCACGGAGATATCGCAGTTTACGACGCAATGGTAAGAATGGCCCAAGATTTCTCATTGAGATATCCTCTTGTTTTCGGACAAGGAAACTTTGGTAGCATCGACGGAGATCCACCAGCAGCTTATAGGTATACTGAAGTAAGACTTAATCCTATTGCAGAAGAACTTCTGGAAGATTTGGAAAAAGAAACAGTTGAATTCACGCCAAATTTTGATAATTCATTGAAAGAGCCGACATTGCTTCCGGGAAAAATTCCAAATTTAATTATTAATGGAGCAACAGGCATTGCCGTCGGTATGGCTACGAACATTCCTCCGCACAATTTGACGGAAATTTGCGATGCAATTATTGAATACATAAAAAAACCAGAAGTTTCCATAGAAGATTTATGCAAGATAATTCAAGGTCCGGATTTCCCAACGGGCGGAACAGTAAATGGAGACATGCTTGAACTCTACAAAACTGGAAGAGGAAAACTTACAATAAGAGGGAGAGTAACAACTGAAACTGTGAAAAATAAAGATTTAGTTGTAATAACTGAAATTCCTTATATGCTTAACAAAACAACTTTGATAGAACAAATAGCAAAACTTGTCCAAGATAAAAAGCTAAATGACATTTCTGATTTAAGAGATGAATCTGCAAAGGGAAAGATAAGAATTGTTCTTGAACTAAGGAAGAATGCTAATTCAAAATTTGTTATAAATTCATTGTATAAATTCACAAGACTCCAGGATTCTTTCAGCGTCAATTTCCTTGCGCTTGTAAATGGACAGCCTCGTGTTTTAAGCATCAAGGAAGCAATTGAAGAATATGTAAAACATAGAAAAATAATAATCACCGAGAGAACAAAATTCGAGCTAAAAAAAGCAAAAGAAAGACAAGAAATTGTTTCGGGATTGTTGATTGCGCTAAAAAATATCGACGAAATTATTTCTCTGATTAAAAAATCAAAGTCCGCATCAGAAGCTCTTGAAGAACTTATTAAAAAATTTGAGTTGTCAAAAAAACAAGCTCAAGCAGTTTTAGATACAAAGCTTCAGCAATTAACTTCGATGGAACATGACAAGCTAAAAAAAGAACATCAAGAACTTAAAGAAGAAATTGCGGAGTTTGAGAAAATATTATCCAATATAAAAGAAGTCTTGAGTCTTATTTCAAAAGACATTTTAGAATTAAAGAAAAAATATGGCGATGAAAGAAAAACGCAAGTGCTGCAAAGAATTTCTGAAATTTCTGAAAAAGATTTAGTTCAGAAGAAAGAAGTTGTTGTGACAATTACCGACAAAGGTTACACAAAAAGAATAGATGTAAAATCATACAAAGAGCAAAAACGCGGCGGTCGCGGAGTCATAGGAAGCAATTTGGCAATGGGTGATTTCGTAAAGCAAATTATAACATGCTCCACTCATGATTATCTTATTTTCTTCACAAGCAGAGGAAGAGTTTTATGGTTAAAAACTTATGAAATTCCGGAAGCCGAAAAATACGGAAAGGGAAAAGCCATAGTCAATCTTCTTAGTTTGAAGAATGAAAAGATAACAAATGTAATTTCAATAAAAAACTTTGACGATCATTTGTTCATGGCTACAAAGAAAGGAATTGTAAAAAGAACTTCATTGAAAAATTTCTCAAATCCAAGAGCTTCTGGAATAAAGGCAATAAATCTTCCAGAAGACGAATCAGATTCATTAGTTGGCGTCGACGTCGTTCAAAAAGGACAGGAAGTCCTTCTTGCATCAAAAAAAGGACAAGCCGTAAGATTCAGCAGCGACGATATAAGAGACAGTGGAAGAGGAAGTTATGGTGTTACTGGAATAAAACTTTCTCCAGATGATGAATTAGTAAGTCTTGAAATCCTAAGAACAGAAGCTGTTTTGACAATAACTAAAAATGGGTTTGGTAAAAGAACTGCTGTAAATGATTATAGAAAAACCGCACGCGGTGGAAAGGGCGTTATAAATGTTAAAGTCTCAGAAAAAACAGGAGATGTTGTGACGACAATTTCAGTAAACGACAAGGATGGAATAATAATAACAACTGCCAAGGGAATTGTCATAAGAACAACTTTGGATAACATAAGAATAATGGGACGCGCAGCGCAGGGAGTCAGAATAGTAAAGCTTCAACAGGGAGACACTGTAACTGATTTGATAAAAGTTCAGGACTTGGAAGAAATTTAATTATTAATAAAAAAATATTGCAGCCGGGTGATAAACAATCCTATTAGCCAAGTTATAAAATTCTTCGATGCTTTTGGGTATCATTGAGATTGATTTAAGTAAAATCTTTTCCAATTTGTTTTTCATCTAAAAATCTCCCAACTTCATTTGTTTCTCTTTACCGAGTTTACGGGGGAAACGCAGAAACAAATTAAAATTCATTTAACCTCATTTGTTTCTCCGGCGGCTTGTTTCCCTTTACCGAGCTTGCGAGGGGAACGTGGAAATCAAAATTTGTCCAATTTCATTTGTCTCTCAGGAATTTTGTTTCCCCATATTGGACAAATATTTTTGTATTCGCACCAATGGCATAAAGTTGTTTTGTTTGGCGGAAAATTTTGCGTCGATTCTATTTCTTTTATTAATTTTATAGTTTCTTCCTTAAGTTGTTCGAGTTGCATATCTGTTCTTGTTGAATGAACTTTTTTATTGAATGAAAGATAATGCCATATTAATCTCACAACTTTTTCTTTTCCAAAAGTTTCCTTTATTGCAATTGAATAAAGCGCAAGTTGTCTGTCATTTTCTATGGCTTCTTCTGAGGGAAATGTCCCGGAAGTTTTGTAATCGTGAACTTCATATTCTTCCGTCTTAAGATTATATGCAAGTCTGTCAATGAAACCGCGTATCTTGTAATTTCCAGATTCATCCAAATTAATTTCTATTTCCCTTTCAACATCAATTGTATTATCATCGAATGGTTTATGTTCTGTATAATAATTTATTAAGAATTGTATCCCTTTGTTAAAATAATGCTCCTGCGTAAATCCTTTTTTTACTATTGTGGTTCCATCTTCATATTCTTCCCTCCAAATTGTTGAATAAGTTATTATGACGTCGTCAACACTTGGAACTTTTCCAGATTTAACTTGAGTATATAGCCATTCCAATGCAGAATGAACGCTGCTTCCCAAATGAGATTCAATCGTTTTTTCAACGTCAGGAATTATTTTATCGATATATCTGAATTTATACTTTAGTCGGCATTGTTCAAATGAACTTAATCTTGAATGAGAGAATATTGCTGCCATTATCACCTCTGTTTTAATTAATCAAATCTTTCAGATTTTACTTCGATTGAGTTTTTTCTATTACGAATTATTTCTAGAATTTCATTCATTTCAGATTCATGAATTGGATAAAAATTAGAAGTTAATTTATCATTGATATCATAAATTGGATATCCAGCCATCTTGCAAATGGCATTTACTTGTATAATATGAAAAAGTGCTCTTTCAGATTCGCTATGAATTTTACAATAGCCTAAAAATTCTTCCAAATTGCTAAAATTCTTTGGAACAAAAGATTCTAACTTGTCTAATTTTTCTCCCTTCCATTCATCTAAAGAAACCACATTATCTAATTCAGTCATGCTATTATTTCACCCTCGAATGGCATTATTATGACGTTCGTTAGGAAAATCATTCTATGATTTCACCCCAACCTATTAATCTCCAGTGTCCCAAAATATTTCTTGCCAATCCAAGATTGTCTCCTTTCAATGCAACAACGGGAATATTCAAATTCAATTCAATTTCATCGCCCTTGATTCTTTCAACAGTTCCAACACTTATCGTCGTATTAACGCTGAGCATTAGCATCTCCTTCATTTTGATTGGTTCAATTTTCTTGCGCTCTTCTATTCCAATAACTTCTTCAAAAAGTTTCGTTTTTATTTTAATCTTATGGCTTATTTCTGGAAGAACATTTTCTCTCGAAACAATGCATCCAGTCAAAGAATCTGTTTTTGCCATAAATGGATCCAATTCAGTCTCGATAGAAATGCTTGCTCCAGGATGCACTTCCTCGACGCTGCTGTTTCCTTTGTACAAGGATAAAATTTTTGTCTTTATTGTCTTGTAAGTTTGCTGATTTCCTTTCTTGACGATTAAACCTGGCTTTATTTCAATCACATCTCCAACTTTTAATTTACCTTTTTTTAATGCACCCCCCAAAACTCCGCCCCTTAAATTTCCAATCTCTGTTCCTGGCCTGTTAATGTCAAAACTTCTTGCAACAAGAAAAATCGGCTCAGATTTTATATCTCTCTCGGGAATGTCAAGTTGCGCAAGTTCATCAATTATCTTGTCAATATTTATTTCCTGCAAAGTTGAGACTGGAATAATTTTTGCATTTTCCGCAATTGTTCCTTTGACAAAATTTTTTATTTCCTTGTAACTTTCCATCGCTCTCTCTTTTGTTACTAAATCAATTTTGTTTTGAACAATTATTATATTTTTTATTTTCTTCGCTTGCAAAGCAGTAAAATGCTCCTGTGTCTGCGGTTTTATTCCTTCATTCGCAGCTATTACAAGAATCGCGGCATCAATTATTGCAGCGCCAGAAAGCATTGTCGCCATAAGCATTTCATGTCCTGGAGCATCAACAAAACTAATGTATCTGTAGGGGACACATTTTTTATCTTCTGTTTTTTTGTTTGTAAAGCCTTCGGGGCATTTGTAAATTGTCATGTCGGCATATCCAAGTTTGATTGTAATTCCTCTTTTCAATTCCTCAGAATGAGTATCAGTAAACTTTCCAGTAAGCTTGCTAAGCAATGTGGTTTTTCCGTGGTCTATGTGCCCGACAACGCCAACATTCAATTCAGGAATATTTGTCATGTAAATTCAACAAAAAGTTTATTAAAAAAGGTTTCTAACCAACAATAACGCACATGAATCCTAAATTACTCTATCACGGAAGTAGCACAAAAATTAATGATTCCCTTAAACCTATTTTATTAAAAGATAAAGGTTCAGATTATATTCATACAAAACCTTCGGTATTCGCGACAGAACGTCTAGATTTAGCAGCTCTGTTCATGTTATCTCCTTCGGTTCTTTCAAGTATTGGATTTGAAAAAAATATTACGTATGTGTGCATATGGGGAAAATCTGACAATCCATCTTTAAAAAAAAGCGGATTTATTTACGTTCTTCCGGGGAAAACATTTCAAAAATAGGAAGGATTATGAGTGGCAGAGTTTTGAATCTGTCAAGCCGCTAGAAATAAAGAAATTCAAATCAGCAATAACTGGAATGATGGCTTGTGGCGTCCAAGTTTATTTTATTGAAGATGAAGAAATATTTGATGAGATAACTGTAAGAAAAAGCAGAATACAATTGCTAAAAAAATTAATTTCAGAAAATCAAAAGAAAGAAATTAATGTGAAAAAATTTAAATAAATAAAATTAATACGTTTCTAAATTAGATTCTTTTTTTGGATTATTGGAGCTAAGTTTAGAATTTTCAAAGGGATTTTTATCCCCCGCGAAATCCACTAAATCTTTAGAAGCATATTCTTTTAAGCCCATCTTAATCAAAATTAATGCCAATAAAATTCCAAAAAAGAGATAATAAAGGTAAATTATAATTTTTGGCAAAGAACTATTTAAATTTAAATAATGTATCAGTGCTCCAAAGATTAAAAATAAACTTAATATCAAAAAAGGCAGCTTATATTTAATGATAAATTTCTCTTCTTTAACAAGAGCCTCATTTATCTCCTTTCTTTCAAAATAATATATCAAAAATATATTTAAAAGCGCCAATAAAACTAATGGGGCAATAATCCAAATTTTCGGAGTCGCGTTATTGTCCCCCCCGCTGCCGTCTATCATTGCAATTCCATTCTGCACTGTTATTTCAAATGTCCTATATGATTTTGAAACATATCCATTATAGTTTATCTCGATATTTAAGGTATAAACGCCAGACATCATATTTGACGGAAGAAAAATTTTCGAAGTTAATGTATTGTTTATCACATCGCTAATATAAAATGTGTCAGAATCGGAAACAATTTTTTTTCCGTCCGTCTCTATATTAAAATTAACCGTGACTTTGTCATTTATTCCTGAAACATCCCTTATGGAATATCTGAAATTTAAAAAATTTCCTAATTTTACCGGAGATTCAAAGTCAAGTATTCTAACAGCTAAAATAATTTTTCCGCTTGGATTTGAAGTTGAATTATCAGCAAGCATTGCAGATAGAAAAACTCAAGAGAGAGAGAGAGAGAGAGAGAGAGAGAGTAAATACTAAGAATAAAACCCTTATTAGACTTCTCATGTTTACAATATCCTTCTTGTGCATTTTTATATTTATTAATTTAAATTTTATGATTAATACGTTTCTAAATTGAATCCATTTTTGGCATTTTTCTCATCGAGCGCTCTTGCCTTGTCAATCAAATCGCTTACGGTTTGCATATTCTTTTTTCTCTCTTCATCAATTTGCCTTGTTTTTTCAATCATTTGTCCAATAGTTTTTTTTCTGAAAATATTTGACCTGAATGGATTATTTATCCACTTTGTGAAATTCCCAGCCATTCTATTTATGCTAAAGGGAAGTTTTTTTGATTTTAATTTTCCCATATCTTCTAGGCTGCTTATGCCGCCAGATTTTATTCTTCTAGCTGAATTATTTATTGAATTTCTCAGAAGAATAGATTCATTAATAATGCTGTTCAATGTTTTTTCAGTCAAGTTCTTTCCTTGGCTTAATTCATCTCTTACATTTATTAAATTTCTTAAGCTGCTAATTTCTTCATTGCTAAGTTCGCCGGCTTTTTTAATATCAGTCTTGAGCATTTTTATAATATCATGATATATATTTTCCAATTTATCTGACGCAAATCTTGCCTCATGTTTCAAAAATCTTCCGCCTTTTCTCAATTCTTCAACAGCTTCATATTCTAAGTTCTTTATTCTGTCAATCGTGGCTCTCGCTTTAGACTTTACTCCACGTTGCGTTGTTTTTACATTTGTTTCGACATCAGAAGTTGTTTTGGTTCCCACATTTTTTAATTTATTATAAGAAGATTTCAAAATTCTTCCTATTATTCTAGGCGTTCCTAAAAATCCATAATAAATCTCATCCAAGTCTCTGGCGACTTCGTTCCCAGTTCTTCTTAAAATTCCTTCTCCTTTTTCAATTGACTTTACCTTGTCGCTTGTAACATTAAGAGTGTCTGTTTTTGATTTGAAGACAAGCAACAAACTCTTGAAAATATCCTTAATTGGAGAAATTATTTTCATTCCAATTGAAGAAATAATTGTCTCCCTGCGTGCTATCTGGGATTTTTCAACACCAGCATGATATTTTTTATCCAAAAATCTCTTTACTTTTCTTCTCACATTCCACTCTCTAAATTCTTCAAATATCCCCCCCTTAATCGCGGCTACTACAGAGAAGATTATTAGAATTATTACTCCAGCAAGGTAATAGACATACGCGGGGATTTTTGGCATAACACTTAATGTATTTTCCAGATATGGAATTAAGTTTAAGAAATGGATTAATAGTCCAAGCACAATAAATAATAATGCTGATAATAAAGTAATTTTATATTTCTTAATCCATTTCTGCTCATATTCAAATGTTCCGCTTATTTTCTTTCTTTCAAAGTAGAATATTAATATTAAAATTAATAAAGCGAGCAATATCAAAGTATATATCAATATAATGTTCCCGATATTTTCTGTTTGCGGCGTCAATGTTGCAACACCTTGCTTTACTTCAATATCTACCGTCCTATGAGATTTTGCAGTATAAGAGGGATGCACAACTTGAACATAAAAGTCATAAGGTCCGGAATCTATATTTTGAGGCAAGAAAATCTTTGCCGTCTCAATTTTTTCTTCAAAGTCTCCAAGATAAATTGTATCAGAACCAGAAGCTACAATCTTTCCGTCTTTCTGAATCCAGAAATTAACCTGCACATCGCCGTTGATTCTTGCTGTGCCTTTTAGATAATATGTAAAATTAAAGAAACTGCCAAGTGTTACAGGAGAATCAAAGTTTAATATTTTTATATCAAATAGTTTTGCGCATTTGAAATCCCAGCAAATTTCGTCGGATGCACATTGACTATTTTTAGTACATTGAGCAATAATTCCGCCAATTGCAAAGTAGCTGAAAGAAGTCACATTAACAGTATAGTAATAATATCCACTATCTTCACCATTATAACTTGATATTAATTTATTCCATCCAGAACTTCCGCCTTCTGATTTGTAAAATATAATGCTATCTTTTGAAATCTTATTATCGCTGACCCATGATTTTTCTACTTGGAACTTAATAGTTGCCTTGCTTAAAGCACTGGATAAACTACTGCTTACACCTATTTGTAAATATTTATAAATATTTGTAAGAGGAGCATCAGTTGAAACTGCGGGAGGTCTTCCTCCACTGTAAGGTGTGACCAGTAAACTAGCATTTGATACGACGCTGTTGACATAAACTTGTATCTCACTGATACCAATGCCTTGAGTAATATTAGTTATCACAGCGGGTGTATCTGGACTAATTGAAGATATCGGGAATACTAAAGTTGTTCCTGCAACTCCAGTGGTGATTGAGCTACTAGTCCCTCCTGAACTGCTGCTCCCACTGCTAACAGCAGCAGTAATAGGGGCGCTACTATTATTACTTGCATTTCCAGCACTAAGACCCCCTAAATTAAAAGTGAATGAAAATGCTTGGAAGAGTGACCTTAGAATTATCTGCAATCTATTTACAACATTATTTATGCTAAATGTTTGAGATAAATTTCTGAAAAATGAAGCTGCTCTTTGGACAGAATTAGCAATTGTTTCTCCTGAAAATACGTTTCTAACAAGTGTTTTGATTGATTGAACAAAGTTTGTATCTATAAATCTTTGACTAAGCTGCCTGAAAAATGAAGCTGCTCTTTGGACAGAATTAGCAATTGTTTCTCCTGAAAATACATTTCTAACGAGTGTTTTGATTGATTGGGCAAAGTTTGTGTCTGTAAAGTTTTGACTAAGCTGTCTGAAAAATGAAGCTGTTCTTTGGACAAAGTTTGTGTCTGTAAATCCTTGTAGAATATTTCTCAATAAAATCTGAGTTCTTTGGACAAAGTTTGTGTCTGTAAATCTTTGGATAAATTGTCTGAAAAATGAAGCTGTTCTTTGAATAGAATTTGTTATAGTTTCTCCTGAAAATACATTTTTAATGAATACTTTGAATGATTGAGCAGAATTAGAAATTGTTTCTCCTGAAAATAAGTTTCTAAGCAATACTTGGATTCTTTGGACAAAGTTTGTGTCTGTAAATCTTTGACTAAGCTGCCTGAAAAATGAAGCTGCTCTTTGGACAGAATTAGCAATTGTTTCTCCTGAAAATATATTTCTAACGAGTGTTTTGATTGATTGGGCAAAGTTTGTGTCTGTAAAGTTTTGACTAAGCTGTCTGAAAAATGAAGCTGTTCTCTGAACAAAGTTTGCATCTGTAAATCCTTGGAATATATTTCTCAATAAAATCTGAGTTCTTTGGACAAAGTTTATATCTGTAAAGCCTTGGAATATGTTTCTAAGTAATATTTGGATTGATTGAACAGAATTTGTTATAGTTTCTCCTGAAAATACATTTCTAATGAATGTTTTGATTGATTGGACAAAGTTTGTATCTGTAAATCCTTGTGCAATATTTCTTAATAAAATCTGAGTTCTTTGGACAAAGTTTGTGTCTGTAAAGCTTTGAGCAATATTTCTTAATAAAATTTGAATTCTTTGGACAAAGTTTGTGTCTGTAAATCTTTGGATAAATTGTCTGAAAAATGAAACTGCTCTTTGAACAGAGTTAGCAATTGTTTCTCCTGAAAATACATTTTTAATGAATACTTTGAATGATTGAGCAAAGTTTGTGTTTGTAAATCCTTGAGCAAACTGTCTGAAAAATGAAGCTTTTATTGGAACATTTTGACCTACAGTAAGTCCTGAAAAAATATTTTGAAGAGTAACACTAGCAGATAGAGATACATTAAAGCTTATCTTTTTAGAATTAACATTATTTAGAGTATCGTTAACATAGATTGTAACAGTGTGCAATCCCTGGCTCCAAGTAAGATTTGTGATGTTGAAATAAGTACCTCCCGTGCCAAGAGAGAGATTTACAGTATTGGAATCATTTGTGTACCAAACTGAAGCAATTTGCGTGAAACTGTCGGATATAGTGTAATTAACATTTACAGAAGCTTTTGATTGATTAGTGCCGTTGCTTGCTGGAAAAGTTATGTTTATGCTTGGAGCCGATGTGTCAACTGTGAATGAAATTTTTGTGATGTTCAAATTATTTGAAGTGTCATTTGCGTAGATTGTTACAGTGTGCAATCCTTGGCTCCATGTCAAGTTTGTTATGTTAAAATAGGTTGTTCCAGTTCCTAAAGAAAGATTGACTGTGTTTGAATCATTGGAATACCATATTTGGGAAACTGCAATGTTATCAGAGACTGTGTAATTTACATTTTGATTTATGTTTGTCGTGTTTGTTTGATTTGTTGAAGGAACTAAAATGCTTAGCCTTGGATTTATTGTATCTCCTGCCACTGGAATTGGTCTCAATGCAACCAATATTCCAATGCTGATATCTGAAAGAGATGCAGTCGCTGTTTTGGCGCCTGACGCTCCCGCTACGGCTTGAGCAACCTCACCAGTGGCCGCTCCTCCCGCCGCATTAGTATCTCCCACAGGAAAATTGCCACTTTGTCGAATTGTTAGTGTAGGGCTGGTATATGTCGGTGCGGTCGCCACATCCGAAGAGCCGAAGAAACCGACCAGCATGGCGTTGGCAGTCACCGTCGTAATAGATGGAGTCGTGATATTAGTGCTTGCAGCATTCACCCGTCCGACCGCAGTCGCGTCCATAGGCGTCGTGGTATCCACACCACTGTAAGCAATGGTAAGACCGATGGTATTTAAAGCGCTCCCGCCTATATTGAAAACATAGCTGGTGACATTGCCAGTCGCCCAATAGGTCACCATCCCTTGTGCAACATCATTCGTCTGATTGACAAGAGTCCATCCAGCAGGGGGGGTAACCGCCACATTTGCAGCAGCATCATAAATCACAGCAAGCACTATATCAGAAGCAACAACTCCAGTTGGTGCAGTCAGCGTAATAGATGTTGCTGCAGTAGCGATGACAACAGTACCAACCGAACGGAAACCTATTGGGTCAACAATATAATCAATCTGAACACTTCCACCGACGATTTTCAAATCAAAAGTATCTTGACTTTTGCTTAAGTTTGTCAGATAAATCTTGTTGTATTGATTTGATTGAAGATTTGTAAACTCTGCAATTTTTTTAGTGGGGTTTTGCAAAGGGGTGTCCCCTGCTTTCTCATAGACTTCAACCTTCGGATTTCCGGAAATAATTCTTGGAAAAATTGTAATATCATTTCTACTCGTAAGATTTTTTTCAAACGTGACCCTTACATAATCTTTATTTGGAATTGTTTCGCTCCAAACGGAATCCAGAGATTTTACGGAATCATAAATGTCTGAAATGAAATTTCTGCTCGGATTTAAATGCTCGGCTCTGGAAATTTTTATGTCTCCAGCCAAATTTTCTGCAATTAAATTTTCGGCAGAATTTGCATCTGTTTTTGATTGTTTTACTTCAACATTTTTTTGCGAAGCAATAAAAATCAAAATCGCAAAAACTAAAAGCAGGAACAAGATATTATAAAAAAGCGTTCTATTCTTCATTAATTTTTTTAATTCAATCATTTTTTCTCCCATTTTATTTTATTATCATTTTCTTTTATTTTGTCAAGCAGCTCTTTAACGGCAATTTTTATGAAAGAGGAAACAGAATCGCAGTAGATTCTATTATCGCCTTTATTGAGAAGTTTTTCAATTTCAATTTGCAAAGACGGGTCTATTCTTGCCACACCAGAAGCCTTTTTCTTTCCAGCCATAGTTACAAAATGTAACTAAATGTAACTTATAAATCTTATTATTTTAATCTTGCATTAAGAAACAAAAAAGAAAAATTTTTTTTAAGATAATTATTCTTCTCTACCCAATAGATAAATATTTAAACCAAAAAATTATTAATAAATAATGAAAGGGGTGAAGGTTTTTAGAAAATTCCAAGAGAATAGAAAACAAATATATGCTTTTTCAATTCTGGCAGTCTTTACTTTTGTTTTTGCATATTTTTTCCTATCTGCGTCTTTAACACCCCAACCTTATGACAGATTGAGCAGCGGAGTGCACCCAATTGACGTAGTTTGTGTTTACCATTTTTCTTCTCCTGCTACTGGGCATAAACTTTTATCTAAAGAATGCAATCATAATCTTTTATACGACTCCGGTGCAAATATGACTCGTGATGCTTTAATAGGAGCTACGGGAGCTTCTCTAAATACTATTTCATTATGCAATTCAACATCAAATTCTTCTGGAAGCTCTATTTGTTTTTCTCCGCTTGCATCAGGAGCTGAAAATTTTGTAGCTTATGCTGCTTGTGGATTATCTAATGCAGTCGGAACAGCCACCGTTTTAAATCAAAAAGGAAATTGGACCGTTTCAAAGACATTCACATCAACTTGTGATTCGCAATCAACAAACGTTACAAGGTTATTAAATTCTACAGGGTCACTTTTTGCCGGAAGCACTTTTACAGCTGTAACTTTATTAACAAATGATCAGCTAACAATAAATTGGACACTTCAGGTTTCATAAATAGTATAAGTGCAGTTGTAAATTTTTTCTTGCCCCCTCAGAATTAATTTTATTTTTATTTACCTGCCCCAAAAAAGTTTCAGCAATGATGTTATAGTTGTTTCTTCATGCAATTTTTTTGGTATAATTTGTTGAACCTCCTTTTGAAACATCTATTCGATGAACAAAATTCAAGTTCAATCTCTTGCGTTCTTAAATTAATTTACCTTTGCGCTTTTTTCCAAAACTCAAAATAACATAATAACAAAATCAACAAAAACCCGCTGCTACCGTTTGTAAACAAGTATGTTACAAATCCAACCCCAAGAATTAGAAGAAGTCTCACCCACCATTTCAGCATATTAATAATAAGAAGAGCCTCCTTTCAATATAAAAAAACCTAAGAGAAGATAAATCAAGACAACTGCAATATGAACCCAGAAAAGGGGAAAACCATTCACATTTATCGGAATATTTAGAAATCCTAGAAATGTAAGCATGTCTAAATTGTTATTACCTGAGTAAATTCCATCAATAGTCCCATACCATCTTTCACGATGAACTGAAACATCTGCGTTGTTCCCTACTCCAAAATCAATCGTAGAACCCTGGCTATTTTTATTATTTTTGAGAGTATTTTGAGAAAAACTGTTAAAACTATAAAAAGCTATAAAATTGACCAGTAAAAAATAAACTAATATCGATGCAAAAAACAAGATTACCTTTATTTTTTTATTCATTAGTCCTTTCTCCAATCTTCATGTACTTAGTATGTGTTATAATTTATAAATTTATGTAATTATATTTATACAAAACTATTAGTTGCAAGAAAAATAAAAAATGGAAGTTTTTCAGATGTGAAACAAAATGACAATATGCGATAACATTGGCAAAGTAAAAACAAATGACATTCCGGGCTTGGAAATAATTTTTGACATAGCTTCATTAAAAGAAACATATTGCAATTACATTATTTACAATGAAAGAGGAAGGGAAAAATTTTTGGGCAAAATATTCAATATATGTGAAATTGAAAATGGGATGATAGAAATTATTTTGATAAGCAATGACAGCAAAACAAAAAAAATAAAGGGGCGATATTACGCAACTCGAGATGAAATGGGAATTTACCTGCCAAATGTGAAGATAGAATAATTTCTTTTAGGGTTATTATCCTGGAAAAGGTTGTCCATATTTTCCTGTTAGCGGTGTTCCTTCAGCATCAACATAACATTCTAAATCACAATCATAAATTCCCTTGGCCAAGGTTGAAATGGGAAATTCTATCTTCATCGCTTCTTCTTCCAAAAAATCATCTAAAAATCTGTCGTGCACTATTGGGAAAAAAAGAGGAAGTTTAAAACTATTTGTATTAAGAAATATAATAATCAAACTTTCGCATGAGTTTTATCAACTAGGGGACATTTTGGCTTGTACCCATTATTTTCTAAAAGATTTTTTAAGGAAATGGGAATTCTCCTGTTGGGCATAAATTCAATAGATACTTCCCTATTGTATGAATGCATGGAGTCAATAGAAGTATCAGAAACATTATTAATTTCTAAACAATTTATCCTGCAGAAAGTGTCCTCATCAAAAAAAGTGAATTTATAATGTGCCCCATCATCGCTAAAAGCATTTTCAAGAAGTGAGTTTTGAATATTATCTTCGGGAGAATGACCATTATATGTGGGAGAAACATAAGTTATCTTTCCTTTTAGAATCATTAACTCATAAATTAAAACAGCTTTAAAAGAATTTATTTTGCAGAATATAGCATATCTTAAGCTGCAACTTTCACTTCTGCCTTTTGTTTCGGAAGATTTTGTTCCGGAAAAATTTCCGAAAGTCCTTTGTTCCCAACCTTCAAAATTTTAAGATTTATCTGGACAATTTCCGGAGAAATTATTTTTCCCCTGCCAGTTTTTCTCATTCTTAATCCTCTTGGAGTTGGATTTGACCTTTTCTTTTTGCCTTCTTTTTTTGACCTTTTTTTCATTCCTTTTCCATATCCAGAAAGAATATGACCCAATCCAATGCCTTCAAGCTGTTTAAAAGAAGTAAATCCTGCCTTATCGCTTGCCCCGGTAATTTCAAATTCATAGCCGTTCAACTCCGGAGAAATTTCTATTCCTTCAACTTTTCCATTCAATTCTTTTCCAACCAGATTTTCTGATTCTGAATCAACATGGAACGTTTTTCCATTCTTTTCCGAGATATTTATCTTGAATACCATGACAACTTGTGTTTTTTTCAGTTTTTAAAGATTACTGGAAGCAAAAATTTAAAAAAACAGGCAATACAGAGTTTAATGGAAATAAAATTTGACAAAGCAAAAAGGCTAGACGAAGGAACTGAAGCCGTTATTTACAAATCTGGTGGGCTTGTTGCAAAAGTTCTGCACAATTCGGAAAATGCCGATTCAAATGTTCTCAAAAATATAAGAGAAAGACTTACAAATGAATATGAGATAGCAAGAGATTTGTATGAAAACAAAATTTCAGTTCCAAAGCCATTTGGGATTTTTGATTTGTTGTTTGAAAATAAGGAATGTCCTGCATTTGTAATGCAATACATCGACGGTAAAAATCTGAGCGAATTAATGGAGTCTTACAAAAGTGCCAGAATAAGCCTGAGATTATATGATAATGCTAGAGAATTGGCAGCAATTCAAATTGAGGCAGCAAGAAAAATAGGGCTGGTCCCATATGATGCAAATGCTAAAGGAAATATTGTCTTATCAAAATCAGGCATAGTTTATCTTATAGATTTTGGACAGTGGCAGAGAGTTAATCCTCGCCAAATTCATAACATTTAAAAATGACATATATTTGCGAGTAATATGGAGTCTAATATTGCTACTAAGATATATGAGTATTCTCCTCTTGAAAGATTTATTGATATAGGAATACTTGTTTCTTCTGGAGCGTTTTTTGGAATGTTTGGTGGAATAGTCGCTGACGAGATAATAAATTATCCTATTACTGCATATAGAAACCTAAATGAGCTTGGAGAGTATGTTAAATATGGGCTTGAAATAGGCACAGCAATGGGAACACTAGCCGCTAGTCCAAGAATCTTTTCTCCCTTAATAGAAAAATGTGTAAAAAATGTTTCAAATTATAACTCAAAACGAAAAATCCAAAATTTGTGGAATAATTAATCCTCGTCGCTAGTTTTTCCTTTTTTGATTTCCACAATTTCCTGCAAAACACTGAGTTCTTTGGAAGAAAGCAAATCCTTGTTTTTCTTGAAATTTTTCATTTGAGTTTCTCCCATGTTAGAATAAAGAAATTGTTTTCCTTTTAGAGCCCTTTCAAAATTAACTCCTGAAACTGAAATCGCAACTTCCATTTCTTCCGTTGCTTCTCCGACGGGTTTGTTGTTTAATTGAATATTTTTTACTCTTCCGACTTTTTCACCGTCGTTGTCGATTAAATTCAAATTTGAAATTACTTTTCCAGCCTCGACTTTTACTCCAAAAATTGCAGGTTTTGTATTTCTGAAAACATATTGCGGCAAAATTCTGAGCTTGCATATCGTCGTCAAACTCATCAATCTGTCTTTTTCTATTTTCTTTCTTTTCTCATTTCTGAAATCCACAAGATTTTCAATCAATTTGTAAATGACTTCATCTCTCAGAATTTTAATGTTTCCGGAAATTTCCATAGCTTCCTCGTCGACATCCACATTAAATCCGGCGATTATTGCGTCAATTTCATTTATCTTCAAATTAGCTCTTGCAGAAATTATATCATTTTTATTTATGCTTCCTATTCCTGCTTTGACGACGGGAATATTATTTTGCCTCAATAAAATAAGCAGTGCCTCTAGGCTTCCAAGGGAATCTGCTTTCGCAATAATTCCATCTTTGTCAGTTTTGATATTTTCTGAAAGTTCTTTTTTGAACATTTCTTTTATTTTTTCAAGATTTCCATGATAGGCAACAAACGGCATTCCAGAAAGAATTTCAGCTTTCTCCGTCAATTGAATTCTCAATCCTGTGGAAGCAATGACTTTTTCCTTTGGCTTAAATTTTGAAGATAAAGGCTCTATTTCCTCAAGAATTCTTATCTTGCTCACAATCGGAGAACCATCGAAACTTGACACTGCGATTTCATCTTTTTTTCCAAGTTCGCCATCATATAAAATCGCTTCGATATAATTTGTCGTCCTCTCTTTTTTTATTTCCAAGACGACGCCTTTCGCCTCTTTTCCAAGAATCAATCTTTCTGATAAATATTTTTGGCTCAATCCGCACATCACATAAATCAATTCTGAAATTCCCTCCCCAGTTCTTGCAGAGCACGGAACAAGAGCTATTTTTTTTGTGAAATCCGAAATATTGTAAAATAAATCTGACTCGAAGCCATAGCTGCTGAGAGCACCTATGAGAGTAAAATATTTCTCGTCAAATTCTTGTCTTACATTTTTTGGCTTGAGTTCAATGCTTTTTCTCAAATCCAAATCTCTTCCGGCGCTTGTTTTCCATCCAGAAATATTGTCAATTTTATTTAATGCTATCACGAAAGGAGTTTTATTATGCTTCAATATTTGGATTACTTCTGCCGTCTGTGGTTTTATTCCTTCATTTATGTCAATCACAAGAATTGCCAAATCCGCCAAACTTCCCCCTCTTTTTCTAAGGTTTGTAAATGCCGCATGTCCTGGAGTATCAATAAATAAAAAACCGGGAATGTCAAGTTTTATTCCGGTTTTTTCTATCAACGGGCAGGATTTTCTCAATTGCTCTACGGGAAATAATGTAAAAGAAATTTTCTGCGTTATTCCTCCAGCCTCGCCAGATTGAACCGAGCTGCCTCTAAGAGCGTCCAACAAACTTGTTTTTCCATGGTCTACATGCCCGCAAACTGTTACTATTGGCTGTCTTATTGTCTTCATATGTTTTGAATCACAGCAGTATTTTTAAAGATTGGGAACAAATAAAATTGATGGCAGAAGTCTTGACAGTCTTTTTAAAGTTGAAGAAGTTAATTTGAAAAAGATGTTGAGTTAGAAAAAATGACTCTTGCAGTAGAATGAATTTTAAAAAAACTTTAGCTACCGTAGCATTATTGGGAGTTTTTGCCGGGACATCCTTCGGGTTTAAAATTGGCGACGATATGCCAAATCTTGACAGCAGGCCAAAACTTATCGAAAAAAATACAGCGTTAAAGACAAAAAATTCTTATTATCCTTATCTTGATACATTCGGAAAAATTATCGGCGAGAAAGGATTTGAATATATTGCAGTTTTTTCATATTCAAAAAGATGCAAAAAAATAAACGACCAATTTGAGTATGTGCCCATCGCTCTTTATTCATATGAAAACGACGAAATTTATTTAGACAGAGGAATGACTGGAAAAATAGAATACATAATGCAAAAGACAACAAACAGCATGACGGTGAAGGAAACGGTTTTCCATATTGTCCCTTATTTCTGTTAATCCAGCACAATATTTATAACATTAAACTTTCTTTAATAGGGATGCCTAAAAAAAAGGAAGAGAGTGAAGTTCTAAAGGTTCGAAGTTCAAGAAAAATGTACATTCTGGTTTATCTCATGATTCTTATTCTTCTTTCAACAGTTGCTGTCATAAAATTTACAGGAAGAGAATTGAATACCTTCGCCCTTAGAATAGTGCTGATATTTTCAGTTCTTTGCATACTCGTGACGGAAAGCCACAGATTCCAAAACCTTTACGAGATTAACGACACCTCATTGATTCACATCAAAGGCATTTTATTTCAATCAACAAAAAGAACGGATTTGTTGGCAGTTAGCGACGCTGAAATCAAGCAAAACCCATGGCAGAGAATGTTAAACTATGGAACTGTTGAAGTGGCCGTTTTCTCAAAAGAAAGTATGACTGCCATGCATGATATCAACAGGCCTTTGGAGGTCGTCACTTTTCTTGAACAAAAAATAGCAGATAAAAGAACTTCCGGACCGAAGAGGGGAAGAATATAATGCCAGAATACTATGAAACGCAGCGCCATCACAAGCACCACAACACAAGATGGATTGTGTTCTCGGTTTTCCTCGCAATTCTGGTTTTTTTAATTATAACTTCATTTTCTGATAAATTTTCTTTTACCGGAAATCTGGTTAGTGATATAAAGCAGCAGCCAAACAGTTCAATAAAATTTGATGCGGTGCTCACAATACCGAGCATAGATATAAATGGAGATTTCGAAAAAATTGAATTTCAAGGAAACTCAGAATCTTTTTTTTATGTGGAAAATGAAAAGTTCCAATTAAATGCAAAAAATAATTACATCGTGATGAATAATTACACTGGTGAAATTGCATTTGATTCAAAAAATATATTGAAATTAAACGGAAAAGCCGCAAAAGTCTTCGTCAATGGAATTCCAATTGAACCAAAAACAAATAGTGTTTTGAAGGTGTCTCTGGACAAAGATTTTAGTTATACTTTATTGAATATTAAAAATGAAATAAACATTAAAAAATTATCTTATATCACAACCGGAAAAATAAACATCAATAATGGGAAAAATATATTTAATTTAGACAACGAACAAATCAGTCTGAAAAATTTCATCGGAGATGCAAGTGCCGAGAACAATAAATTCAAAATAAGCGGACTTGTGGAAAAATTAGATATTGCAGGCAAAACAAAAATATCTCTTTCCTAATTTTTATTTTTGCAAAAATCAATCGTGTTCGTTAATTATATAAATTTAAAAAATATTCAACTTCATGAATAAAAATATTTTGAAAGATTCAGCGAGAGATTTGATTGCGTTTGGAAGCCCGGTATTTTTCATTCTTGCAATGGCAAGAGTTTCAATAACAGAAAATCTTTCATATCTAAGCCAATTTGTTTTGGCGGGAATTTTATTCTTGTTATTAATGATTCTGTTTGCCGCAAATTATCGCGCAGGATTGGGAATTATTCTTTTAATATTAATAAGCAGATATTACAATAATCTTAACTTCACGATTTTTGCAATCTTAATTTATATCTGCGCAATTGCATCTTTGATTTATCTAAAAGCAGACAAGAAGGAAATATTGAAGGGATTTTTATTCGGGATAATAAGCGCGGGAATTGGATATTATGCCGTTAAATTAATTTTTAAGATTTAATAGTCTGGAAGTTCTTCGCTGGATTTTTCCTCGGAATGTTTTCCCTCTCCTGAACTCTTCAAATCATGCTCGGAAATTGAATTAATCATTTCCTTAAACTTTGGAAAACTTTCTGCAGGAATCCTCAATCCTTTTTTCGTAGGTCCGGTATATTTCTCGCTCGCGGTAAATTCCCTTATATCAACGCCAACTTTTCCATTATACTCTCTGACTCCAACAACAATTTCAGTCACAGTTCCCTGGTATTCGCCTTTTGTTATTTTTCCAATGTCCTTATCCATGTTCGAACAAGAAAGAAGTGTTTTATAAATATTGTTGTAAAAAATTTAAAACAGCATTAATTCCGTTAACAATAGTAAAAGGATTTATAAATAATAAAATCCTAGTTAGAAAATGAAAAGAGAGAGAATTATACCTTTAGCGGTACTGTCTTTTTTAGTTTTTCTCGTTTTTATCATGCTAATGAGTTCTTCTGTAATGAATGGTTTTGCGTCTAAAGAATCTAAGGAAAGTTCAAAATCAAGCGAGAGTGGAAAGACTTCAGATACAACAACTAAATCTTCAGATGGAAAGTCTGGAACAACTACCACACCAACCACGACTACAACGACAACTCCCGCATCAACAGATAAAGATAAGTCGAAGGATTCAGCAAAAAAAGATGGTGAATCTGTCTCTGGAAGTTCATTGGATACAAGTTCTTCTTCAGTCACAGGTAGCGTTTCAAATATACCCGGCACAACCACAATTGTAGTAAAGCCAAAAACTGAAACGGAGCCAATCAAAACAATTGTGACTTTCCATCAGAACCAAATTAATCAGACAACTAAATCAGCTACGACTGTAGAATTAACAAACGTAACAACAAGTTGCAGCAACGGATTGAAATTATGCACAAATAGCACCGCAAATATTTGTTCAAGTAGTAGCTGTCCTGCAGGAACTGCCTTGGATAGTGATTCAATAATAACAAGTGCAATTCCAACAACTTCGGCTAGCACAACAACAAAAATAATACAGACATCAAGTTCAACCATTACTTCAACAGCAATTCAAGTAAGTCCAACAACAAGAATTGTAACGTATTATGAAACTCCAAAGGGAGTTTCTAATCCAACTACGAGTGTGATTCAAATTTATGTTACCGAAAGTTGCGCTGATGGATACACATTGCGTACAACGAACAACGTGAATTCTTGTTTTAAGAAATAAAGTCCAATAAAACTTAAATATTCTTGAAAATTTACTTAAAAATGGAATCAACATATTTAGTCCAAAGATTGCTAAGTCCAAAACCAAAGGGAATTATGAATCCATTTTCTTTCGGTGTTTCTGAGAATGGCTGTCTATCAAAGGAAGCCATTGAATTAATAACAAAAATATGGGAATTTGATTATATGGGTCGAGGAGAATTTGAATTTGGAGCAGTTCCAAATGCTCTAGGAAAAATATGGAATTACAGCAATGAAAAAAAAACATTCACAGGTCAAATTCAATTGGATAAAACAGTATTTTACTTATGTGAATATAGTGTAAAAGAACATGTAAAAAAAGTAATAAAAAAAATAGCAAAAAATAAACAAAATCTTTTGGAGCCAGCATTTTTAGATGGGGCAATTGATGGGGATAAAAATTCCAAATATAAGGGATGGTTGGAATTGAACAACGGATTTATGTTTTTTACCGACAGAGAAATGTTTAGCAAAACGTTGAATCTTTTCAGCATCAGCCAATTAGAAAAGGCAATTCAACAATAGCATTATCTAAAATCAAAAGAATATTTTTTCAAATCCACTTTTCCTTTTTTTATTTCAATTCCTTCAGATTTCAACATTTGTGATTTTTTTCTTAATCCGTGAGCAAATCCAACGAGTTTTCCATTAGAACCAATAACTCTGTGACATGGAACATCGCCGTTGTTAAAAAACGAATGGGGATTTTTGTTCATCGCTCTTCCAACTTGCCTGTATGCTTTCGTTCCAAGTTTTTCAGCCAAAATTTTGTAAGTCGTAACTTTTCCTTTCGGAACTTTTCTTAAAATTTCATAGCATTTTTCATTAAACATTTTTTGCATCTCCTAAAAAGATTCATAACCTTTAAATAGATTTTTCGTGAAATTATATCATGAACGAAAAAGAAAATCATAAAGATTTTCATGTTCCCATGAAGGAAAAAGAATTCAAAGAACTTGAAGAAACATTGATACAAGTCGGATTAAGAATTGCAAGGCGTGGCGATGGGGCATTATTTGTCGTCGGAAAAACCAAATATAAATTACTGATTAACCAAAATGTTCCATCATTTAAAGCAAGAGAAAATCCAAAACTTCTCGAATCTCTGGCTCTTATCGATGGCGCTGTAATAATCAACATGAATGGAATGGTTGAAGCATATGGTGCAATGATAAAATCGACAATTCCTTTCAAGAATTTCGGGACAAGGCATAGCGCGGCTGCAAGCGCTTCAAAAGAAAAGGGAAATCTTGTTGTGTTAATTTCCGAAGAAGACAAAAAAGTCAGAATTTTAAAAGAAGGCAAAATGATTATGCAGATTGACGCCTTGGAAAAAAATGTCGAAAAATCCGTTTCACGCGCAGTTAACATTTTAGAGTCTGTCGGTGCAGGAACTATTGGAACCATAGGCACAAGTTTGCTAATACCTTCTTTAGGTGTAAGCCTTTTGCCTGGCGTAATTTTATTCGGCTCAGCATATTATCTTGCAAAACTTCTCTCCAAGAGAAATTAGAAGAAAAATTATTTTATCATAGCAAGAGCTTCCAAAGCTTTTTCAGAACAAGGAAATGTTCTCTTGGGATTATAGAGCGCGTTCCCATAACTAATTAAAAGTCCATTTGAACTATTCCTAACATCCGAGTCATCACAGACAGCCACATGCCCAATTTCTTTTGGGATTAAAAGTCTGCTACCTGGATGAAGAATATATTTTTTTGTTTCAAAATTATTTATATCTACAAGTCTGAAATTAAACGTGTTGATTGGCGTGAAAAATATTTCATCATAATCATGGTAATGTCCTCCCAATTCAAAACGATTCTTAACAGCTATCATTCCGTGAGGAAACCATTTTCCGGCTAAACCGCCGGTAACTTTTGCAACATCATAGACAATTCTTCTGTGGTCAGAACTTGCTCTTTCAATGGACACTTCATATTTTACTTTATCCAGTAATTCACTCATGTAACAAGTTAGAAATTTTGTTTATAAGTTTTATGGGGATTACGCCTCAGCCAGGAATCGAACCTGGGAGCCCCGAAGGGCCAAGATTTCCAATCTTGTGCAATACCATTATGCGACTGAGGCTTCAAACAAAAAGAAAATTAAAAACAAGTTTATAAAAGTTAGGAAAATAAAAATCCAAATAATTTAAATATCACGAGCGATAATATTAATAATGGAAAAACTGGTGATACTATTAGCAATTGCGACGTTTCTTTCAACGCTGATAGGCGGACTTGTCATAATAAAATTCAAAAAATATCTTCATTATTTTTTTGCATTCGCCGCTGGAAGCCTGATAGCAGTTTCATTCCTTGATTTGCTTCCGGAAAGTTTGAGGATTGCAAACAGCATAAATTTTCCAGTAAGGTACATAATGCTAGCAGTTGTTTTTTCTTTTTTCTTTTACAGTCTTCTTGAAAGATTCTTCCTGACGCATCACGAGCATCACGAGGATTCTCACGGACATATAATGGGTCCAATAGGAGCTGGAAGCTTGATATTGCATAGTTTCCTCGACGGTGTGGCAATAGGAGCAGCCTTTATGGTAAATGCTTCCATCGGACTGATTGTCGCTTGGGCAGTTATATTCCACGATTTCACGGACGGAATAAATACAATAACGCTAATGCTAAAGAACAAGCATCATGTCAAAAAAGCCGCAGTATTTTTAGTGATGGACGCTCTTGCTCCAGTTCTTGGAATCTTGGCTACAACGCTTATTGTAATTCCGGAGAATGTTCTTGCAATAATATTAGCAATTTTCGTCGGAGAATTCATCTACATCGGAGCATCAAGTCTGCTTCCAGAAATCAAAGAGCATAAATCTAAGGGACTTATTGGCGCAATGGCTCTTGGAATAATTTTAATAACAGTTCTAACATCACTTATCCAGTAAAGACGAAGTTACAATCTTCACGTTTCCCTCGCAAGCTCGGTAAAATGAAAAAAAATTATACAAAAATAGCAATAAGTTCTCTAATAATAACAGCCGTCGGAGTTTTTATAATAGATTATTTCTCGCATCTCTTGTTTTCAAACCCGATGGAAACTCTTCCTTACTTCTTCGCGAAAGCGAGTTTGTATTTTGTTTATTCATTTGTATTTCTTTCATTCATGAATTTAAAGAAGCATGAATTCCTGAAAGTTTTAGTTGGAGGAATTGTTATTTCATCCCTCTGGGGCACGTATTACAATATTCTTCCAGCGATATTTGACTTCTATCCTTTTGGAATTTCATTAAGAGATTTGACATTTTTAGGAATGGGACTTTTCGGAACAGGATTGGCTTTCGGAACGGTTCACACGATTGCATTCCTCGGCGGATATTATGTGAGTAAAGAATTTTGGAAGATTGTTAAATAATTCTGGACTACAATAATAGTTAAAAAAGATAATTTTTTTAGACTTAAATGCAACTTAAAAAAGCAGTTATAAAAAACTTTAGGTCTATAAAAAACGCTAAAATAGATTTTGAACCTAATTGTAGAATACTTGTGGGAATTAACGAATCTGGAAAATCAAATATTTTAAAGGCCATGTCTTTTTTATCAGAAAATTCTCAATTTTCAAACGAAGATAAAAGGTTTCCGTCAAACACAGAAATGGTAACATCAGAATCTTTTATAAAATTTTTTTTTGATTTAGAATGGGTAGAAACTGAAGAGATTTATGATAAAATAAATGAATCTATTTTAGCATTGAACTTAAATTTAAATTTTTTTGAAGTTGAGAAAAAAAAATATAACATTAGAGATTTTTTTAAGGAATTTTTAACTGGAGTATATACTGTGGATTTTATCACTAAACAAAAAAGTTTTAATATAGAAATTCAAAAAAGTTATGAAATAATTGATTATTGGAAAAAACCTTCTGCTTCTATCCCAAAAGATATTTCTCTGGAAAATAGAAAAAAAGAGATAGTTAATGCCCATAATTTTAAAATAATAAACAAAAAAGATTACCCTAAATTAGAAAGTTTTCTAGAAAATTTATCTAAGGAAGACATAGAAGACATCTTAAAAATATATGCGCCAGATATAATGAAGAAAAAAGTTCCTAATTGTATTATATGGGAATATGATGTAAAAAATCTTTTACCGCAAAATTTAGATTTAGATGCTTTTTCAAACGACCCAGATATATGTAAACCATTAAAACATATGTTTAATGCTTATAATATCATAGATATAAAGAAACAAATAGAGGAAAACCAAAAAACCCCTAGAGGATTAAAAAATCTATTAAATAGTATTGCCAAGAACACCACAAAAATTTTTAGACAGGTATGGGAAACTTATGAAAATATAGAATTTGAGCTATCATTAAATTCAAATTTAATAGAAGCAAGTATTAAAGATGATGCAAATTCTGCAAATTCATACACTTTCTCACAAAGAAGTGATGGGTTTAAGAGATTTATAACATTTTTATTAATGATATCTTTACAAGTGAAAACAAATGCAATAAAAAACAATTTGATTTTAATAGATGAACCAGATGTCAGTTTATCTATTTCTGCAAGTAGGTTTTTAAAAGACGAATTAATAAATATTTCTGAGAATAATTTCGTAGTATACTCAACACATTCTATTTTTATGATAGATACTAATAAAATTAATAGGCACTTAATAGTAAAAAAGAAAGGAGAAGTTAGCGAAGTAAAAGAAGTAAATTACTCAAATATAAAAGATGAAGAAGTTATCTTTAACGCCCTAGGGTACTCTATTTTTGAGAATATTGGTGAAAAAAATATCATATTTGAAGGATGGAAAGATAAAAAACTTTTTGAAATTGCGCGAGAAAAATTTTCTGAAAATGAAACAAAGGATATACAAACAGTACATATAGGTGGAGCTAAGCAAATTGAAAATAATATTGGATGGATGGCATTATCTAAAAAGAGGTTCTTAATAGTAACAGATAACGATGAAGTTCCATTAGAATTTAGAAAAAAGTTTTTAGAAAAGAAACTTTATGGAACATGGAAAACATATAGTGAAATTGTAAACAATCAAGGAATAGTAACCGTTGAAGATTTTTTAAAAAAGGATTTTGTAGAGGGGATAGCTCAAGAATTTTTTAAAGAAAGCATAAATCTTCCAGAGACGAATATAATTAGCCACTTAAAATCATTATCAAAAAAAGAGTATCCTCAAAATTATAAAGATACTCTAGAAGAAATTAAAGACAAGTTATTTGAGAAAGTTGTTTATGAAGATATTAAAGAAGAGTACAAAATATTTATTAAAAATCTATTAGAATATTTTTCTCAAACATAAAATCATTTATCTCATTTTTTCTCCAAAAACAAAATTAATCTTCTTCAGGGCGGGTGGGTGGGAATAAGTGAGCAACAGCAAACAAAAGTTTTTCTAATGCTTTCTCTTCTCAGCTCTCTCGGCATCTTCCTTTGTCTTATGAATAGTTCCTTTCGGATGATGCGGCGGCGAATAAATCGTATAAAATTTCAGCCTCTTCATCTTTGAATTATTTATCACGTTATGAAAAGTCCCCGACGGAACAACGACCGCGTCTCCATCTTTCGCAATGTGTTTTTCCTTCTCGTTGAAAATAAACTTCGCCTCGCCTTGCTCAATTCTGAAAAACTGGTCATTTCTCCTGTGAACCTCGTCGCCTATTTCCTCTCCTGGTTTCAAGCACATGAGAACAAGTTGCATATGCTTCGCAGTAAACAAAACCTTTCTGAAGAAATTATTTTTCAGAGTTTGCTTCTCAATCTTTCCAACATATCCTGCCATTTTCTCTTTTATTATTAAACAAAAATTAAGAAATATATAAACTTATTTCTTCACCAACCACAAAATAAAAATTCCAGTCAAAGCCAACTGAATCAATGGTGTTAAACCCAAACCGAAAACAACAGGCATCATGGAATTATAAGCCCATTTGTGAAATGCCATGGCTCGAACTTCAATTAAAAAAGCCACGACAAATCCAAGGATTGCAACTTTCACGTAATCTATTTTTCTAGGATTTTCAATCCATTTTAAATTTCTGTTTCTAAAAGATACAACTGCAAAAATCGCCGTCAAAAGAAGCAAATCGCCGAATGTGGAATACAAAATTTTAGGAACATAAAATTCAACATTATTTTGCAACAGCGATTGATTCCAGTCATAAAGCACGGAGTGCGAAACTTCCCAAACCAAATTGAGAGAAAATGCAAGAATAACAAAGAGAAGGATTTTTTTGTGAAGAGATTTCATCTAAGATAAAAGTTTGAGAAGTTATTAAATATTATCAATTGCAATTTATTATAAAACACAATTCCTGATTTTACATTATCACTCGGTTTCTTGAGGGAGGGCGAGCGACTTCGTGGTAGAGAGTAGATTTCGCCAATTACTCGTGCGAGGTTGCGAGTAGGGTGGGATTATCTTGTTCAAATAAATTATATTCCTAACAATTTATACACGACAAACGCGGGCCAAACCATTGCCTTCAACAATCCTAAAACACCAGTCCAAAAACTGGTTGATTGCTGTAAATAATAAACTGCCGCACCGATGAAACCCAATCCATAAGCGCTTCCCCAAGTTTGATGATGCCAGCAGAAATGATTATTCTTCCTCTCTGAAAATTTCCATCGTCTTGCCATGAAAAAAATAAGATTCAAGATTATATAAATCTTTTTTATGAATTATTTATCTGAATAAAACGGGAGAATATTCCATAAATCTTTCCCGAATATTACTCATTTGCAAATCTTCTTGAGGAAGACGGCTCCATGTTTTTGAGTTATAGAAACTTCTCATTGATTCTGGAATTTTTTCAATGTGTGTATAAAGTCCCAGCGTACATTCTGGAAAAAATTGCCCGGCAGTTCCATCAGCTAAAAATATCCTTTCCTCGCCTTTTCTCAGCTCAAGCCAATCATGACAATCTCCTTTTTCTAATTTATATTTATTCATTTCAAGACGCACTATTTTAAATAAATCAGCCAATCCCATTTTTTCAAGCAAATGATATGATTCAAGACTCCAGAGTGTGCAATATCCGGCACTTTCCGTACCAACGACACGTCTAGCGCTTGTTTGCTTTCTCAAGTTCAACCAAAAATCTTGATTGAACAATTCGTTTGGTATTTCCATAAAAAACCATCTTAAGAGAGAGTTATAAATCTTGAGTTTAGTATACAAGAAGTTTTAAAAACGATTTCTGTTATCTTATTTATACACTGATTTATGGGAAGATTAGTGTGAGGAAACCGCAAGGTATCCTAACAGCCTCAATGGTCTAATGGCTATGACACTAGCCTGTCGCGCTGGAGATCCGAGTTCGATTCTCGGTTGGGGCGTTTTTTGATAACTACTTCTTTTTCTTTTTAATCTTGTTAAGAGCAGCCTTGCAAACAGCCCAAGGATTAAACGCAGAACCTTTCGCTTTTACTTTTCTAACGCATCTTTCAAGCTTTGACGGCATCTATCTTCGTTTGCAGAAGTTTAAAGTATAAATTATAGCGACGACAAGATAAAGTGGAATCACGCCGACGGAAAGCGCAAAAAGTATTGGCTCCTCAATTCTGTAAAATGCAAAAATCAAATTGTGCGCTAAAGCCGAGAGAATCCACAAGGCAATAATCATCGCTACCTTATTATAATTAAGAACAAAATATTTCCAAAAACCACGTTTAGTTCCTCTTTTTTGCCCTGCAGAAAACGAGTGAACTCGTGAAACTCTTTTCACCATGATATATACACTGAAATGATATTTATAAAATTATTTCTCTCAAAGCCATGCTTTCATATTTAGCAAATCCGCTTTTTTGACCCTTCAACTTCAAAAAGAAATATTTATTTCCCTGCTCATCGGCATAAATCAAAGTTGTTCTGGAATCATTTTTATCCCTGTTCAAATATTCAAGGCAGCATTGTACTTCCTCAGTTTTGTATGATTCTCCAAGAACTAAATTTGAAACAAATCTCGTCTGCCTTCTAAGTTTTTCCGCAGTTTCAGAACTCATTAGAAAATTTGCGAGCGTCATTCTATTTTCTATCACCAATATTTTTACTTTTATAATTTTTTTCCAAGAACTCTGCAATTTCTTTTTCTGAAACATCATAAATAATTTGATTTTCGCCCATCAAATTTTTTTTGCATTCGTTATTATAGCAGTTATAAGCATTATCAGTTCCTTCGGGAGAAATATGTTTTTTACCACAATCAGAACAAGTAATAAGATTAAACCTCATCATGCCAATAGGAGCAAAATTGTCTTCAAGGTTCATTTTTCCCTCCTGATAACTTTTTTTCCATCCATATACTTCTGCAAGGTTTTTGGAATTTTCACGCTTCCGTCTTTCTGCTGATGATTTTCAAGAAGCGCCACAAGAGCGCGAGAAGTCGCCAAAGCCGTATTATTCAAAGTATGCGGAACAACCCTTTGTCCTTTTATCCTCGTGGAAATTCCAAGTTTTCTTGCTTGTGCATCCGTAAGATTTGAACAGCTTCCAACTTCAAAGTATCCTTTCTTCCTCGGACTCCATGCTTCAATGTCAACCTGCTCATATTTCAAATCCCCCAAATCTCCGGAGCAAATTTTCAAAACTCTTATCGGGATTTCCAATCCCTTAAAAATTTGTATTGTAATCTTTTTTATTTCTTCAAAAAATTTCTCCGATTGTTCTGGATTGCAAATAATAATCATTTCTATTTTGTTGAATTGATGCGTCCTATACAATCCTTTTTCATCAATTCCCTTTCCCCCAATCTCTTTTCTGAAGCACATTGAATAACTCGTATGTTTTATCGGCAGTTTTTTTTCATTTACTTCTTGTCCCGCAAATCTTCCAATCATGGAATGTTCCGAAGTTCCAATCAACGCCAAATCATCATCCCTAAGAAGATAAATCTGATTTTTCTTGTCGTTCAAATCTGTAACCTGGTCAATTATTTCTTCTTTCAGCATCAACGGCGTTTCAATATATCTGAATCCCTTTGAAACCATTATGTCTCTCGCATAATTCACAAGCGCAGCATTTAGCAAAGCCAAATCTCCCTCAAGATAATAAAATCCAGTTCCTGAAACCCTCGCGCTTGAATCAAAATCTGCAACTCCTAAATTCTCCGCAATTTCAACATGACTCTTTACTTCAAAATCTTTTTTTTCAATCTTTCCAAATTTCTCAGCTTCAACATTTTTAGTCTCGTCTTTTCCAATTGGAACTCTCGACGACATAATGTTCGGGACTTTCACAATTCCAAGTTTTAATTTTTCGTAAGTCTCTTTTTCTTGTTCTTCAATGCTCTCAAGTTTTTTAGGAATTTCCTTTGCTCTTTTTATCAAAGCATCAACTTTCTTTCCGCTCTTCTTCGCCTGATTTATCTCCTCGCTGATTTTATTTCTCTCGCTCCTTAAATTATCGGCTTCAAGCTTTAATTTTCTCCATTCAGAATCTAATTCCAAAACAGCATCAACAATTTTCGGATCCTTAAATTTGCTCTTTGTATTTTTTCTGTACAAATCGGGATTTTCCCTAAGCAATTTGATGTCAATCATTTTATCATTTCAAATTGGTTTAATTCATTAGAATTTTTAAGCGATTTGATATCTATCATTTTCTCATTTCAAATTGGTTTAATTCATTAGAATTTTTAAGCGATTTGATATCTATCATTTTCTCATTTCAAATTGGTTTAATTCATTAGAATTTTTAAGTTTTTTTATGTCTATCATGTCAAAAACAATCAGCAAGTATATTTAAATTTATTCAAGAATAAAAGATTTTTAAAATGAAAAGCATTGTATAGAAAATGGTAGAGGCGATAAACGGCACTAGCTCCGGAATTCTCGGAGCTTACAATTTCGTGATTTCTTCATTGGGTCCAGTGGCTGGAAGCTTTGTAAATTTATTCGTCATAGTTCTTCTTATAGTTCTTTACTCGATTTTTGTATGGAAACTTCACAAAATTATTTCAAAGAAAAATCTTCTTGATTTGAATCTTAACAAATACAATCCTGCAGAATACGGAAACACAAAACTCGTTTCCGCGGCGCTTTATTTTTTGGAATATATTATAATTTTGCCTTTTTTCACATTTTTCTGGTTTATGGCATTTGCAGTATTCATAATAATATTCACAGAAAATTTGGACATCAATCTGGTGTTTATCATTTCGGCGGCAATTATAACTTCAATAAGAATGACTGCATATTACAATGAAAGTTTGTCAAGAGAAATGGCTAAGCTTTTACCTTTCAATCTTCTGGCCGCATCGCTTATCGTCGGGCAAAACTTTTTCAGCGTCGAAAGAATCATTGAACATCTTGTAAAAATTCCATCGGCAATGAACATCATCCTCCCATATCTGGCATTTATAATACTTATAGAAATTGTTCTAAGATTCTTTGATTTCACATTTTCTCTTTTTGATTTGGAATACGAAGGTGAGGAAAAAGAAACAGAAATACCTGATGATTAACTGAATTCTCGGCGGATTTCAAATAACAACATTTTTAAATAAAATTTATATCAAAATTACATGCCAACCGTAAGAGTAAAAATTAACAGCACAGATATAGAAATGCTCAATCGTATTTGTGATTCCATAAAAGATTTGGCAAAAAGATCAGGAATTCTTATAAGCGGTCCAATTCCATTGCCGACAAAAAAACTCAAAATCACGACGAGAAAATCACCTTGTGGAAACGGAACGGCAACTTTCGACAGATTTGAAATGAGAATTCACAGAAGACTCATCGACTTGCCTGCAAATGAAAAAGTTCTTCATGGCATTATGAGACTCCAGATTCCTAAAAGTGTCAATATCAAAATAGAAGTCAAAGATTAAATCTTTCTAACTAGTATATACTGGAGTAGTATAATTTTTATAAATAAAAAATTGTATTTTCTAAAATGAAGCAATATCTTGATTTAGTTAATAGAGTTCTTAATGAAGGGATAAGAAAAAAGAATAGAACTGGAATTGATGCCGTCTCGATAACCGGCGCAGATTTTGTCCACAATATGGCTGAAGGTTTTCCGCTTTTGACAACGAAACATATGCCTTACAAATCGGTTCGCGTTGAGCTCGAAGGATTCATAAATGGAATAACTGACAAAAAATGGTATCAAGAAAGAGGATGTAACATATGGAATGAGTGGTGCAGTCCATCAAAAGTGCCTCCAAAAAATGATATGGAAACAAGAGCAAAAATGAAAGAAGAAAGAGATTTGGGTCCAATCTACGGATTTCAGTGGAGACATTTTGGAGCTAAATGGAAAGGATATGACAAAGATTATTCTGGTGAAGGTGTTGACCAATTAAAAAAAGTTATAGACAAAATAAAAACAAATCCAAATGATAGAAGAATGATGGTGAGTGCGTGGAACCCCGTCGATATAGATAAAATGGCCCTCCCGCCTTGCCATTATGGATATTATTTTTCAGTCACCGAAGACAGGCTAAATCTCGTTTGGGACCAGCGTTCCGTTGATGTTATGCTTGGATTGCCCTTTAATATTGCAAGCTATGCAACGCTATTGCATTTAATTGCAAAAGAAACTAAATTGAAAGAGGGTGAGCTTATCGGACAATTAAAGGACGTTCATATTTATGAAAATCATATTGATGGAGCTAAAGAGCAATTAAAAAGAGAACCTTACAAACTTCCAAGAATAGAAACAATTGATTTTAATTCTATATTCGACTGGAAAGCTCCTCAAACAAAAGTTATGGGGTATGAGCATCATCCAAAAATAAATTTTGATATTGCAATATAATGGAACTAATTTTAATCGCCGCTGTTTCTGAAAATAATGTTATAGGATACCATGGCGAAATCCCTTGGAAAATTCCTGAAGATTTGAAGAGATTCAAAAATTTAACTTTGAATCATACAGTTATTATGGGAAGAAATACTTACGAGTCAATAGGAAAGCCATTGCTTCAAAGAACAAATATCGTCATAACTTCAAAAAAAATAAGCGGAAAAGTAATCGCTGTAAAAAGTCTGGAAGAATCTCTCTCTAGGGCAAAAAAGCTCGGAAAAAAAGCTTATGTAATCGGCGGTGAAAGAGTATATATGGGATTCATGGACCTTGCAGACAAACTGGAAATAACACAAGTGCAGGGAAAATTCGCAGGCGACAGATTTTTTCCGCCAATCAATCAAGATGTATGGGAAAGAATTTACGAAGAGCCGCATGATGGATTTTCATTCAAAACATATAAAAGAAGATAGAATAAAATGGAAAAAGGAAAAATAATTCTTATTGAGGGAACGGATGGTTCAGGAAAGAGAACTCAGGCAAAAAAATTAGTTGAAAGATTAAACAGAGAAAATTTTTCTTCTGAAATGATGAGCTTTCCAACATATGATACTCCAACAGGAAGAATTGTCGGGCAATGTTATCTTGGAAAAAAGGGTTTAGGGGAAGGAGATGTCGCATGGTTTGGCAAAAATCCAGATATGGTGGAACCAGAAATTGCTTCGCTATACTATGCGGCAAATAGAAGAGCTGAAAGAGAAAAAATAAAAAAGATAATCAATTCTGGAACAAATTTAATTTTAGACAGATATGTTGAATCGAACATGGCCCACCAGGGAGGGAAAATAGAAAACCCTCAAGAAAGAATGGAACTGATAAATATGATTGACAATCTTGAGTATGGATTGCTAAAAATGCCTCGTCCAGATTTAACAATATTTCTTCATATGCCAACACATGTGAGCATGACATTGAAAATAAAGCAAAGAATAGAACAAGACGCTGATAGAGATATTCATGAGTCAAGCGGCACGCACTTAATTCAAGCCGAAAAAACTTATTTGGAAATGGAAAAAAGATTTAAATGGACAAAAATAGAATGCGTGCCAGATGGATTAAGCATAGTTTCACTAAGAAGTATAGAGAGTATTGCAGAAGAAATTTACGGAAATGTGCGAAGAATTATCTAAACAAAACTCAACAAAAACCTTTAAAAACAATTTTTCTTACTCTTAATCATGAAGCGTTCTTCAAGAAGATGGAAAAAGCGTTGGCAAATGAGATGGAAATGGCAGCGTAAAAGAATCAAGAAAGAAAAGCGTAAGCGTAAGTTGAGAAGAAGTTAAGCTTTCAGTAATTCTCGAAGTAAAACTAAAGAAAGTTGAAAAGAAGTTGATAACATTCTTAGCATAATAATCTTTATAAGTTGTTATAAGAATATTCTATCATGGTGTCAGAAATCTGGACGGAAAAATACAGGCCTTCTAAATTTGAGGAACTTATTGGACAAGATGAAATTGTAAAACGTGTTTCTTCTCTTACAAATTCCATGAACATTCCGCACTTGCTTCTCGCAGGACCCGCCGGAACTGGAAAATCAACATTGGCTTTGATTATAGTCAAAGAACTTTACAAGGACACATGGAAAGAAAATTATCTTGAGCTTAATGCAAGCGATGAAAGAGGTATACAAATAGTTCGGGAAAAAGTAAAGAATTTTGCAAGGACAAAATCTCTCGGAGCCGTTCCATTCAAAATAATTTTCTTGGATGAAGCAGATGCTTTGACAACGGAAGCGCAACAGGCGTTGAGAAGAACGATGGAAAACTATTCGGCAACTTGCAGATTTATTTTATCATGCAATTATTCAAGCAAAATTATAGATCCTATCCAATCAAGATGTGTTGCATTCAGGTTCAAGCTTTTGGAAAAAAAAGATATTGAAAAAGTAATTAAAAAAATTGAGAAAAAAGAAAATCTTACCGTTCCACCGGAATCTATAGAAGTTTTATACGAAGGAAGCGAGGGAGATTGCAGAAGATGCATTAATCTCTTGCAGTCAACAGCATCTATTTCTCCAAATATATCTTCTGATTTGGTCTCTGCCGTTTTATCAAATACAAAACCTAAAGAGATAAAAATTGTTCTTGATTATGCATTATCTGGAGATTTTCAAAGTTCAAAAGAAAAATTATTTGACATAATGCTTAGAGAAAGTGTTTCGGGACAAGATGTAATAAAAGCGATACAGAAAGAAATTTGGAATCTTCCAATAGAGCCTATGCTGAAAGTAAGACTCACAGAAATAACTGGCGAAACTGAATTCAGAATTGTTGAGGGTTCCGACCCATTCATACAGTTGCAATCTTTGCTGGCGAGTTTTGTCCTCGCTGGTTTGGGAAAATAAAATGCACGATAGAAAGCTCGAAGATGTATTTGAACAAAAAGCACTTTATACTAAAACAAAAAAAATTTGGCTGGATGAAAATTTTCTTTCAATAACAGAGGGAGTCTATTTAGTCAGAGGAAAATTTAATTGTCTTGATGAAGAAGAGATAAATGTTTATGATCATTCGATAAAGGGTTTGTCTTGTTTTGCTAATGATTTTGGAAGCGGTGGGACTGAAGGAGTAGATGACAGATACAATTGTTATGTATCAGTTCAATTCACAGGACTGCAATTTATAAAAAAAGTTAGGGAGTTGAGTGAAAGATGACGTGGGTTGAGAAATATAGACCTGAGAAATTTTCTGAAATAAAGGGGCAAGAAGAAGCAGTAACAAAAGCAAAAATTTTCTTTGATAATTTTCCAAAAAAGAAAGCCTTGATTTTTTACGGTCCTCCGGGAATTGGAAAGACGACGCTGGCGCATGTAATTTCAAAAGAAACAAGTTCTGAAATTTTTGAACTAAATGCATCCGATTTGAGAAATAGGGAAAAATTAAGAGAAGTATTGAAGCCGGCAATTGAGCAAAAATCGCTTTTCAAAAACAAAAAAATAATTCTTATAGACGAAGTCGACGGAATTTCAACTTCTGATTGGGGCGGACTTCCGGAATTGTTGTCCTTGATAATCCAAACATCTTATCCGATAGTTATAACCTCAAATGACATATGGAAAAAAGAACTTTCAATGCTAAGAAAAAAAGCAGACATGGTTCAACTGAAAGAAATAAGCTACAAAACGATAAAAGAAATTCTTTCTGACATTATGAAGAAGGAAGAAAGATTGCTTGATGAAAAAATAATAACAAAGATTGCAATAAATGCAAAGGGCGATATAAGGGCTGCAATAAATGATTTGCAAGCCGAGTCGGAAATGAATAGTGAAGATATAGCAGTGACTGAAAGGAATAAAGGGATTGATATTTTCAATGCATTAAGACTTGTGTTCAAGGGAAGACCGACGGCAGAAACAATGAGAATTTTTGATTCTGTCGACATGCCGATAGATGAGATACTTCTTTGGGTTGAGGAGAACATTCCGGCAGAATATCGTGGAAACGAACTGGCAAGAGCGATTGAACTCTTGAGCAAGACAGACATATTCAGAAAAAGAATTTACAGCCAGCAATATTGGAGATTTTTAATTTATGAAAATTTCTTTTTGAGCTACGGAATTTCTGCCTCAAAAAATCCGGACAAAGTTCAAAGCAGTTTTACAAGTTACAAAAGACCTGAAAGAATTTTAAAAATATGGATTAATAATCAAAAGAATGAAAAGAAAAAAACAATCTCTCAGAAATATGCAAAACTTGTGCATATCGGAGGAAAAAGAGCCATGAGCGAATTTCCAGTCATAAAAAATATCTTGAAAAATCCGGAAGTTAGAAAAGAGCTAAAATTAACAATCGAAGAGATTGAATATTTGGATAAATAAAATGGAACTGATTGAACGCCCGGGTTATATAGGAAAAAGAAAACAAGAAAAGCATTCTGAATGGGATAAAAGATTTGGAAAGGGAAATTGGGATTTTATCTGGAAGCTTGGAGAAAATTTTCTTAATTTTGAACAAGCTTGCCAAGTTTATGAAGACTCATATTTTATGCATTCATTCAGAATAGAAAGCATATGGAGAAAAATTTTTGCAGATGCAAAAGACGTTTATGATAATGCCAAGACAAATATTAATTCTGGGTTGGATTACAAAATTCAAGAATCAAATTTAACACATTTGCAGGATATTTCTGTAAGAAGAGTTGGCATGAGAAGGGGTTGGAAATTTAGGGGAGAAAGATTAATTCAAATTCGCGGTCCTGAATCAGAAGGACACTTGCTCACGCCAGGACTTATTCCATTCCATTTGTATCATCCTTTATCTCCAGAGTTAATGATAGAACGGCCAAACATAGCGCCAAAATGGGCAGATGCAGATTCAGTAGAATCTTTTTATCAGAATAACAGATGGCTTGCAATCAAATAAATTTTTTCTTTTTATTTGTGCACAAATCAATTGCAAGATTATATCCATTTGATTTTGCATAACTAACAAGCTCCAATAATTCCTTGGATGGATTTTCATCACCATACATTTCAATGAAAGCTATTGTTTTATTTTTTTCCATCACAAAAGAACAATTCTCTGGCTTGTAGTTTAGCATAACATCTTCCTTGTGGGAATTGAACATCGCTTTTTCTGAATAACTAAATCCAACAGAACTAAATATTCTTGATTCATTAGAAGTGTAAAATGTAAATCGCGCCATAAATTTTTCATGTTCTACTGTCATAGGATTATGAAATTTTCTACCGTGGATAAAAATCGATTCTGTTGCCTCTGCGACTTTTTTTGATTCATCATCTGAAAGCATACGAGCTGTCGTTGCATATTCATTTGTCATGGGAGAGACATATTTCAAATCTGCCAGCCTATCTTCTAATTGTGAAGACGCAATAGAAAAAATTGCCGCTCCAAACAAAGTTAATTTTTTTAATTTATTCATATTATTTCAATTCTGCATCAAGAGCTTGCTGGAATGCGCTGTATGGATATGCTCCGCTTATCGACGTTCCTTGCGTTGCGCCGTCTTTGATAATAACAAATGCAGGCGTTCCGCCAAATCCTGCAGACTGTCCAAGTTTTGTAAGTTCTTTGACTCTTGATTTGTATTTTCCGCTGTCAAGACATGAGCTGAATTGCTGAACATTAAGTCCGTTTATATTTGCAATCAGCGTCTTCAATTTGTCTGCCGTCGCCCAGCCAGTATTTTCCTGTCCTTGATTTGTATAAATGTAATCATTATAGTCATAATATTTTCCTTGCTCATTTGCGCACCACGCTCCTTCTCCAAGAGTATTTGAATCAGCTCCAAGAAATGAAAAGTCCATGAAATAATATTTAATTTTTCCAGTATTCACATAATCTTTAATTATCTGGGGTTCAGTTTCCAAAAAGAATTTCTTGCAGAACGGACATTGATAGTCTCCAAATTCAACAATGCTCAATTTTGCGGACGCTGAACCGAGATATGGAACATAAGACGGAATTTGCAGCGAAGCAGTTTGTGTTTGTGAGCTTGAATTCTGAGAATTTGAAGTCCCGGAAGAATCAAGCGAAGTCAAAGTTTGCGTGAAAAACTTTCCATCCTTCGTCGCATATAACGGAATTGTTTGCCCTTGATATAAAATATTTACTTTATACAGGCCATTTTCAGATGAAACATCTTTCAGCGTTGCTTGAATTCCCGCATTTTTATTCAAAAAATTAACAATTTTGTCTGCTGCCTTATTTGCTGAAACTGCATTTGACACAGAACCTTGAATGTAGCTATTGTAAAGAAAAATCAGAACAAAAATTCCTAAAACAAATGTTGAAATAATCCATGGATTTTTCCTCAAATGATGGGTTATTTTAGGCAGTTTGATTTCAATGACATCTTCCACGCTTTTTTCCATCTTTAATTAAAGAAAAATTGTTTTAAAAACATTATGAAAGTTATGGTTCAATAAAAATATAAAAACCTCTATTGTTTTATTTTGAAATGTCAATCAATAGTTGCGGGATTCATAAAAACCCGCTGGAGGTTTTTATATGCCATATGAAATTGTTATAGGAAGAAGCACTTCAGACAAAAAATTGTTTGGTGATAAGGGATTAATTTTCTTGGGGAAAGGTTATGTAAAAATGGGAAACCAAACTTCGTTAAGCAACAAAATTTTAATGGACGTTGCGCGAAGCCACGTGGTTTTAGTTGCTGGAAAAAGAGGAAGTGGAAAATCATACACCCTTGGAGTTTTGACGGAAGAACTTTCAAATCTCCCAGAAGGAGTAAAAGAAAATATCGCCTCATTAATATTTGACACAATGGGAATTTATTGGACGATGAAATTCACAAATGAAAAAGACAGAGACCTTCTGCAGGAATGGGATTTGAAATCAAAAAATCTGCCTGTTAAAATTTTCGTGCCTTTCGGGCATTATGACAGCTACATCGAAAAAGGAGTTCCCGTAGATGAAAAATTCGCACTTGATGTTTCAGAAATGAATCCGGAAGATTGGATAATAACATTCGGCTTGGATATAATAAATCCCGTCGCAGTTTCAATGGAAAGAGTCATAACAAAATTAAAAAAATCCGGAAGTTTTGGAATCAGAGAAATTATAGAAAATCTGGAACGGGATGAAAAAATTTCCAACGATGTAAAAAATGCCGCAATAAGTTTATTTGAAGGTGCTGAAACTTGGGGAGTCTTTGCAAGAAAAGGCGAGAAACCAATCCAAGTAAGAGATTTAATTTCCGGCGGGGTTACAAGCGTTTTGGATCTAAGCGTTTACAACTCAATCGGCGCTTTCAATGTTCGCGCCCTCGTGATAAGCATAATATCAAGAAAAATTTTCAATCAGAGAATGGACTCAAGAAAAAAAGAGGAAGTAGAATCTGTTTCAAAAGGCTGGAACTATATGTCTGTTGAAGGCAGAAAGGAAACTCCGCTGGTATGGTTATTTATTGATGAAGCGCATGAATTTCTTCCTCTCGATGGAAAAACATCTGCAACAGATTCATTAATTCAACTCTTAAGAGAGGGAAGACAGCCTGGAATTTCTGTAGTTTTAGCAACACAACAGCCAGGACAAATCCACAGAGATGTTATGACGCAATCAGACATTGTAATTGCGCATCGTGTAACAAGCCAACCTGACCTTGAAGCATTGAATTTCATAATGCAAAGTTATCTTTTGGAAGGTATCAAAAAATACATGGATGATTTGCCAAATCTAAAGGGTTCAGCAATAATACTTGACGACAATTCCGAGAGAATTTATCCTATGAGAGTCAAGCCAAGGTTTACATGGCACGGCGGCGAAGCTCCGACGGCAATTGATGTTGAAAAGAAATTATAAAAACATTTAAATAAGATGATAAAAGTAAAACGAAATGGAACAATGCGAGATGTACTCTAAAATTAAGGTAGAAAACAGTTTAAAAAATGCCGTCTCATTTTGCCCTCTTGATAATTGCCCATATAGAAACGGAATTCAAATGGTATGGGAAGGAGAGGATTATACTATCTGTTCAACAAATGGAATTGTTGAAAAAAGCGGATTAATGGCAAAAATGGAAAAAAAGAAAGTAGCATAATTACAAGACGACAAAATCAACTCTGAATCTTATTTTATACGGGGCAATTTCTCCTGCAATTTTTGTTCTTAATATCTTGATTTTCTTTCCGTTTTTTTTAGCTTCATTTTTTATTTTTTCGACTATAATTTCTTTTTCATCCATCTTGCAAAAATCATAATAGTAAATTCTTGTATTTTTCTTGCTTAAAGCAAAAGCCTCATGCAAGAAACTTTCTTTTAATTGCGGACGAGGCATTACTATAACATCAAACTTATTTGGAATTTTATTTTTTTCTTTATCTTTTCTTTGGGTGGGTGGGTGGGAAAGCTTCAGTGTAAGTTTTTTCACGTCTCCTTGAACAATCTCAACTCTGTCCCTAACTTTATTCAATTCAACATTCATCTCGGCATATTTGCTTGCTTCTTTGTTAATTTCGACGGAAAAAATCTTCTTTGCCTTGGAATTTCTTGCAATGACTATTGGATATGGCGCAACACCTGCAAACATGACTAAGACTTCTTCGCCTTTTTTTATCAAACCGGCAATTTCATTTCTTTCATTGCTTAATCTAGGAGAAAAATAAGTTTTGTCGATGTTAAATCTGAAAACGCATCCATTTTCTTTGTATAAAACTTCTTTTGTTTTCTCTCCCAAAAGATATTTTGTTTCCTGTTTTCTCAATCTCCCTTTGAATCCGCCAATCTTTTCCAAAATAGTTCTCATTGCTGGATTTTCGTGAAGAAGTTTATTTGCAAATTGTTTTTTATCTTTGATTTTCACATCTCTTGAGAATTTAACGAGAGCTATATTTCCAAATCTGTCAAAAGAATGAAAAGAATTTCTAGTCATGTTATTAATAATCTAAAAGTTTATAAAAACCTTGGCATTCTTATTAAAATGCAAAGGGGAAAGACAATATTAGCATTCATTTTATTTTCAGTTTTGATTAATTTCGTGAGCGCCCAATTTTATGGCGGAACTTCATTAAGCAATATTCTTTACAGTGTAGACAACTCAACAATAGTTTTAGGTTTAATATTTCTTATTGCATTTGCACTAACTAATATGGCTTTAATGAGGACCCTTAAAGGCAACAGGGCAGTTTCATCGACAATAGCATTTTCAATTTCATTGTTAATAATATGGTCGGTGAACAGAAGTGGAATAAATTTTGTCAATCCATTTTACGGATTTTTCTTCTTTTTGCCGACGGGATTTTTAGAAACTATATGGCCTTTGCTATTGCTTGGTTTGGGAATATTTTTTATTGTGAAAATGGGTTTCAAAAAAGGAATTGGAACATTATTAATGGGAGTTGGAACGTTATTAATTTTCTTAGGTGCAACCGGTTCAAATCTTGATTCTGGAACATCCTTTGCTGTAGGAATAACTCTTCTTATAGTGGGTGCTGGTCTTTTCTTCTGGGCTCGCGGAAGAGGGCAAGGTGGAAGGGGATATGCAGACCCATCGTCGTAATTACATCCACTTGCTAAGTTTTCCCTGATTCTTTTTTTTCTCGCTGATAATGTCTTTTGTCTCTATGCCAAAAACTTGAAAAATATTTTCAACTGCAGGCAAAACCTGATGTTCTAAATAATACTCAATATTATATTCCCCTTCCTCATCTGGGAGTTTTACTTTTTCTCTGACAAGCTTTGTTTTTTCCTTTGTTTCTGCAATATAGTATTCAATCAAATTTCCATCACTAACTGGGATTTTCGCCTCTTCCATTTTTCTAGCCGCTATTACATGGGGAGATATTGATTTATATTCTGAAATTGGTTTTGTCAGTTGTGTTTTGATTATCAAATCTCCCTTCTCAATTTTTCTTTGATTAAGTTTTTTTATGACTTCTTTTACATATTCCAAAGCCTTTTTTTCGTTTCCGTCTTCCAAAATCATTCTCAAGACTTTATTCTGCATTTTCCTCGCCAAACTGCACCAATTTCTTCTAACCGTTTCAAAACCCCTAATCTTCATTTTATCATCGTTTCCAATCAATGCATATTTTTTCTTGGCCCCAATGCCCCCAGTTCTTTTCGTAACCCAAATTCCTCTTTTGAAAAATCCCTCAAGCTCAAGCTCCATTATCCCGGGCAATTTAGAATTTAATTTTTTCAAAAAATCAAGAGTTTGTTTTTCTGTTTTCTTTCCAAGCAAAAATGCGATGCTGTCAGTATCAGAATAAATTGTTTTGTATCCGCTCTTGTTTATAATCTCTATGACGTCTTTTATCAGTTTTTTTGCAAATGCTGCAGTCGCTGCAGCAGCTTCCCTCGAATAATATCTTGCTCCAAAAAAACCCTGGTATCCATAAGAAGCATTTGCAAGAAGCTTGAAGGCATTGCTCCTCGCTTTTTTAATTACGTCTGGATTTGTCTTTAATTCCTGTTTGTATTTTTTTCTTAGTTCAATAATTTCCCTGAGCATTTCTGGAAAAAATCCTGGCTTTTTTGAAAAGTAAAATTCCTCGCCGCCAATTTCAATTGAATGGCAGTCTTTTTCCTTTAGGAAACTTGAAAGACTTTGATTTTCTTTTTTCTCAAGAAAAGTCGATTTTGAAAGATTGTATGTTACTATCGTGCTTCCATAACTGCTTGTAAAATCAAAGACTGCGATATCTTCGTATAATCCTGGAATTGGCTCAAAAACAAAAGCTCCTTCGTATTTTCCTAAACTCATTCTCTTTGAGATTTCTTCGTTCATTGGTTTTTTTTCCGGAATCTCATTAAATTTTTCAAGATTATGAATTATGTAAGAGTCAACATTCTTAGACATCCCATTTCTTGAAACTTCAAAAATTGGATCCTGCATTATTCTGGAAAATTCTAAAATATCAGGCCATATTTTTTCAAATAATCTGAAAACCAAAACAGAATCATGAAGATTGTAATCATAATATTTCTCCCATCCGTCTTCATCAATTTTAGATGAATGCTTGAACTTAAAATCTTTTTTAGAATCTCCTAAAAATTCTTTGGAAACTTCATTCAAAGAAAGAGTTTCGGATTGCATGTATTGCGAATATGCAGTTCTTATAAATTTCAGCAAATCAATGTGGACTATTCCCTTTATTTTTCCAGTCAATTCTATTCCTCTTGAAAATCTCGGCTCACTTCCATCTAATCCCAAGCTAAGTTTTACATTATTTATTTCAGCTCTTGCTTTCAAATAAGGCAAATCAAATCCGTCCGAAAAATATCCGACAAGAAAATCTGGAGAAATTTTCTTTACATATTCAACGAATTTTTCCAGCAATTCAGATTCATCTTTGACAAATTCAACATTGTTAATTTTTTTCTTCGTTTTCTTCCAAGTTATGACTTTCTTGAAATCGTCCGAAACGAGGGAAATCATCAGAATCTCTCCTTGTCCTATTTTAATTTCGTCAGTTTCAATATCATACGCGATTATCTTTGGAGAAAATTTTTTATCCTCGATTTTTTTGACTTTTGCTAATTTTATAAATAAATCCACATCAAAGACCATGTCAATTCCACCAAACTCATGTGAATTATTCAAAATCTCTCCGGAAATTTCGTACCAATGGCAAGGAGCAATTTTCTTTTCAATTATATAATGCGTGATAAATCCCAAGTCATAGCCTCTTCTCTTTTCAATTTCTTCCATATCAAGACGGTCTGCTATGTCATGCAAATCCTTGTAGTTCGTTGCAAAAATTTTCAATGCCTTGACTTTCTTGCCAAGAAAATTTTTCTCATGCAACTCAACATTCTCTACAACAGTATTTCTTCCCTTGACATCGAGTTCTATTTTTTTTATTTTTCCAATCAATTTGTCTATTTTCTCTTTCTTGACATCTTCTTTCAAAATAGCCCAAAGATATACTTGACACGAATCAACAATGCAAATTCTCTTTCCTTTGCTGTTTCTTCCAATTATTCTTATGTAATTTCTACCTTGAAAGTCAAAATAATCATAGTCTAAAGGCATAAAATCTGTTTCCATAAAAATAAAAGAAATATGAATTATTTAAAAGTTAGGATAATAAGATTTAAATATTTCTCTAGACGATTAATAAAATGAATAATAGATATGGTCGAGGAAACAGGGGAATTGAGCTCAGTCATCCGGAACCCGAAGAAAGAAATCCGCAGCCAATACAAAACTACTATCACAAACATCCTAAACTAACAAGGGAGCAAAAAGAGCGAGACAGGCAAATTGCAGCAGAAAGACGAGAATATAATAGAAAAAGACTTAGAGAGTTGTCTGACAGTTTAAACTAAAAAATATTTAAGTTCCAAATTCTTTCTCAAAACATGGGACTAAGCATAAGCGAAATAATTCCAAGAGAAAGTTTAGAAATCTCTGATTTAAAGGGAAAAATTGTCTGTGTTGATGCATTCAATACCTTGTATCAATTTTTATCGTCAATTAGACAACCAGACGGAACTCCGCTAATGGATTCTAAAGGAAGAGTTACGAGCTATTTATCTGGAATTTTTTACAGAAACATAAATCTTCTTTCTGAAGGAATAAAAATGGTTTATGTTTTTGATGGAATTCCTCCAAAGCTGAAAGAAAAAATCCACAAAGTGAGAAGGGAAAATAGAAATATTTCTGGAGAGAAATATGAAGAGGCAAGAAGCGATGAAGACTTGGAAAGAATGAAAAGATATAGCAGCCAATTGTTAAGACTCGACGATGAAATGATTTCAGAAAGTAAAGAACTTCTTGAGGCAATGGGGATTGCAGTTGTCCAAGCTCCCGGAGAGGGTGAAGCAGAAGCAGCGTATCTCGCAAGAATAAAAAAAAATGTTTATGCAAGCGTGAGCCAAGATTATGATTCAATGCTTTTCGGCGCCCCTAAATTAATTAGAAATTTGACTCTTGCAAGAAAAAGAAAAACAATTTCCGGATATGTGGAAGTAAAGCCAGAAATGATAGAACTAGAAAAAGTCCTTAATAAATTGGAAATAAATTTAGATCAATTAATATGCCTTGGAATTTTAGTTGGAACGGATTATAACCCTAAGGGAATTCCTAGAATCGGACAAAAAAAAGCGCTGCAAATAGTAAAGTTATACAAACAGCCAGTTTTAATTTTCAAAAGCGTTGAGAGTCAAATGGAAAAATTAAGCGAAGAGGATAAATTTGATTGGAAAGAAGTTTTTCAGCTTTTTCACAAGCCAAATGTTTCCAATGCGAAATTTGAATTCAAGAAAATTGACGAGAAAAAAATAAAAAAGATTCTTGTCAAAGAGCATGATTTCTCGGAAGAAAGAATTGAAAAGCAACTTGAAAAATTAAGAGAAATTATAGAAGAACAAAAGCAGAAAAATCTTGGCAAGTGGTTTTGATTATTTGCCTAAACTAGATACATTAAATCCATGAAGTTTCATTCCGCCAATGTCATGAGTCGGATTCTGTGGATCATGTCCTAATTCTTCTGAATTTGTCATTAGAAATTCTCTCAAGCAACTTATGACGCTTAGTTTTTCCAAATCTGAAAAACCGATACCAAATCGACTTGCACCGGAATTTTGGTCTAAATAATTTGGCTTTAGTTTAGCTTGTTCAAGAAACATATTGCCCGTCTCTCTCGGAGAATAGGGGCTTTCTCTTAATTCAGAATAGACTAATTTCCAGCCAGCACTTTCAGAAATAAATTTTGGGGAGTCACCAAAATAAATCCTATGAGCAGTCTTACTATTTCCATTCTCATTTGCTTGAAATTCATAAATTTGAAATTCCATTGTCTTCATAAAAATTCCTTAGAAGAATAATATTTAAATCTTTTGTCTATTAAGTTTGATAACTCTAAGATATTCAAATCTCAATAAAAGTATAATTATCAAATCTACAATTATCAGTGAAAATAAAACGTATGAATGAGTTCTGAAAAATATTGAAATTTCATATAATCCTATGAAAATCAGAGCAAATCCGGCCAAAGGATAAGCCCATAATTTTCTCGACGATAATAAACTGAACAATCCGACATTAACAATTCCGTGCGCAATCAAGTATATTACTCCAAATAATTTCGCCTTGACAGATAAATGATTTACCGACCCAATTATGATGCTGGCTACAAAATCGCCGGGATCATGAGTCAGTTCATGCTGAAATATCATTTGAAAAAAGGCAATTATTTGTTTTGAACTTACAAAAAAAAGTATCATGCCTGCGATGATTTCGAAAATTCCATTGATAAACTTGATGAAAATACCTATCTCAAAAAAATTATGCAGGGTTTTTGTCTCTCTAGTTTTCATTTTTATAATAAGAATTTATCTTATTTAAACATTAATTCAAAAAATAGTTAAATCTATCTCTTCTAAAAATTTCATGAAACACAACTACCAACCGAAACCTCTTTTTATAGAAAGGATGAAAGAACTCCTGGGAGAAACTGATTATGGAAAATACGAAAAAGCCATGGAAAATGAATCTCCGAGGTCAATTCGGGTAAATACCCTTAAAATTACAATTTCTAAACTTAAAAAAAGGCTGGAAGAAAAATCTTGGATTTTAAATCAGCCATTCAAAGATTATCCTGAAATAATTATTATTGAAAATGAACTTCAGCCTGGAGAACTTGGAAGGTCTATTGAGCATTTGCTAGGATATTATTATGTTCAGGAAATTGCGAGCATGCTTCCCGCGATTGTTCTTAATCCGAAAAGAGATGAAATTGTTCTTGATTTGTGCGCAGCTCCGGGAAGCAAAACAACTCAGATGGCAATGATGATGGAAAATAAAGGAACAATTATTGCAAACGATGCAAAATTAGACAGAATAAAAATCTTGGCTTCAAATCTAGAAAGATGCGGCGTAACAAATACGATACTCACAAGAAGAGACGGAATAAGTCTGTGCAATAAAATAGCAGAAAATAATAAAAAAGGAGGGGATATTGTAGGAGGAACCTTGCTTCAAAAAGGAGGGGTTAGTGTAAGGGGAACCTTGGTGCCCCTCATGTTTGATAAAATACTTGTTGATGCTCCATGTTCTGGAGAAGGCACGATAAGAAGTTCTCCAAAAACGCTTCTCATGTGGAATATTAATACAGTCAAAAGTTTATCAAAATTGCAGAAAAAACTTCTTGAATCTGCTTTTGAAATCTTGAAGCCAAACGGAGAACTTGTTTATTCAACATGCACTCATGCTCCAGAAGAAAATGAGGAAGTTCTGGATTTCATTTTAAAAAAATTCAAAAATGTTAAAATTGAAAAAATATTAGTTCCTGTAAAATGCCGCGAAGGAATAGAAAAATGGCAGGAAAAAGAATATTCAAAAGATGTTAGACATTCCTGCAGGATTTATCCACAAATAACAAATACCGACGGATTCTTTATATCTAAACTGAGGAAAACAAAATGACAGTAAGAGTTTTAAACAAAAGCGAAAAATCAGAAATTGAGAAAAAACTTAGAGAGCAATTTGGAATAGATAAAATTCCTGAAAAAATAATCATGAGCGGCAAGGAAAGATTATTTTTCTATTCTGGCGGCCTTGACGCATGGCAAATAAAAAAGCTTGAAGAAATAACATTCATAGAAAGATTGGGAGTTTACTTCGCGAAAATTGACGAATCAACGAACGATATAAGATTAAGCATAGAGGGAACTCAAATTCTAAAAGAACAGATTTCAAAAAATATTTTTGAAATTCCAGACGAGCATGTTGAAGATTGGATGAAAGGCCATGAATTAAATATTCAAACTGGAATGAAAGGATTTGTTGTTATGAAACATAAAGACGATTTTCTCGGAACTGGAAAGGCCTCTGAAAATAAAATAGGAAATTTTATTCCGAAAAACAGAAGATTAAAAGAAAAGAGTTAGTTGTTATATTTAAAAATGGAATATTATATCTTATAAAATGGACAAACTAAAATTAATAAATTTTGTATAATTCATTTAACAAGTTAAAATGGATAAGGAAAAAATTCTCAAAGCTGGAAAAATTGCGTCCGAAGCTAGAGAATACGCTCGTGAATTTATCAAAAAAAATATGTTATTAATTGAAATAGCAAATAAAATAGAAAATAAAATGGAAGAGCTTGGAGGAAAACCTGCATTCCCAACATGTCTTAGCATAAATGAAATTGCCGCGCATGCAACTCCGGCATACAATGATTCTGCCGTCGCAAAGGGAATTTTAAAAATTGATATGGGAGTCCACATAGACGGCTGGGTTGCAGACACTGCATTTTCAATTGACTTGGAAAACAGCAATGAAAACAAAAAAATAATAGAGGCTTCTGAAAAAGCTCTTGAAGCCGCAATCAAAATATTCAAGAAAGGTGTCAGAATAAATGAAGTCGGAAAAGTCGTAAATGAAAAGATGGAATCTTATGGGATGTCTCCGATAATCAATCTCTACGGACATAGCATTGAACAGTACACTCTTCATGCAGGAACATCTATTCCAAATTTTGACAATAATAATAAAACAGAAATAAAAGAAGGTCTTTATGCAATAGAACCATTCTCAACTCCTGGAAATGGGAAAATCCACGACGGAAAAGATTCCGGAATCTACAGGCTTGTTGACGACAGAAATGTTAGAAGTCAAATAGCCCGGGAAGTTTTAGAAATAGTAATTGACGAATATCAAACTCTCCCATTTTGCTCAAGATGGATTGTAAAAAAGGTTGGAACAAAAGCCCTAATTGGATTAAAACAATTGGTAGAAAATGGAAATATTCAGTCTTATCCAGAACTTATTGAATCCTCTGGAAAAAAAGTCGCGCAAACAGAACATACAATCTTAGTGGAAAAAGATAAAATTATAATTACTACAAAATAATTATTTATATTCTGCAATTTTAGATTCTAAAAATTCTATAGCGTATGGATTTGTAAGTCTAGGCAATATATCTCTGGCCATTTTTATGTAAAAAGGCCTTATATTTTCAGTTTTTCCATCAACCTGTGCCGTGCAAGGTTCGTCAATATGGCTTGCAAGGGATAACGCTATGCTCATATCATCTGCAGTTTTTTCTAAGTCTTTCATTGTTTATAGTACAATTCAAAATTCAACCATTTATTTATTCTGGAAAAATTTAATCTTCCAATTACCATTTTTGGATTATGTTTTGCATAAAGAAGGATCATAAACGGTTCTAATGCTTCCGTTGCTTTATCACATGCAGATTTTTTAATTGTTTTTGAATAAATAAGATTATTTAGATTCATTCTTCCCATATAATCTACATAAGTCTCAATTTTTTCCTTTGTATCATTAGGAAGCTCACTAAATTTTGATTTCTTTCGTAAAATCTTTCTTTCCGGGAGTAATTTACCAAGCAACCCTTTTCTTTTCTCAACTGTTAAAAGAGTTACTTTTAGTTTTGAAAGTTCTGGATACAGATTAAAAGTGGATTCTGAATCTTCATTCATTTTATTCTTTCGTAAGGCATAGAAATATAATTCTGGCAATTAAAACTTTTTCCACAACTGTCAGTTCCGTCACAAGAATTGCATAATTCATATCCTTTTTCCTTTCCAACACTTTTTCTTGCTTCACTGCCTTCGGCAGATTTCTTCCAAGCGCAAATTTGCTCTAAGTTTAGAATATTCATAGAAATCCAAGACAGAAATCATTTATAAAACTTGCTATTTGTAACTACTTTAGGTTAGTAACAAAAATAAGAACTCTTAAGGGATTGATAAGGGTGAACCGTCGATGCTAATCCTTCGGGATTTACTTTGTCTTTGGTTTCCTTTATCCTAAATAAGATGTCCCACTATTGGAAGTTTTTACCTGTTTCAAGAAGTTTTCTTCTATCTTCTTATAGGTTTCAATTGTTTGCTTGCTGATGCTTTGTTTTGTTCTCTTGAAAGCCTCTTCAAAATCATCTCTAGTCACATATTTAGCATCGATAGATTTTCTCAAGGCAAGAATTGCAGCTTCTCTCGTCAAAGCCTCCAAATCAGCACCACTATACCAAATTGTTCTCTTGGCAAAATCCTTCAAGAAAGCTTCTTTTTCTTTTTCACTAAACAATTTCTTTCCATCACCAATAGGCATTTTTTTTGTATGAATCTGCAGAATCTTTTCTCTTCCTTCTTCTTCAGGAGCATTTACAAGCAATATTCTATCAAATCTTCCGGGTCTTAGTAAAGCTGGATCAAGCATATCGGGCCTATTAGTGGCTCCAACAACAAGAATATCCTTCAAATCTTCCAAACCGTCCATTTCTGCAAGCAATTGATTCAAAACTCTTTCAGTGACTTTTGATCCACTGTCCATTCCTCTTTTTCCAGCTAGAGAATCAATTTCATCAAAGAAAATTATGCATGGAGCAACTTGCCTTGCTCTTTCGAAAATCTTCCTGACTCCCTCTTCAGATTTTCCAACCCACATGCTTAACAATGATGGTCCTTTGATTTGTATGAAATTTGCTTCGGACTCTTTTGCGACAGCTTTCGCTAAAAGAGTTTTTCCAGTTCCAGGAGGACCATAAAGTAAAATTCCACGGGAAGGTCTTATTCCTATTCTGTCAAAAATTTCGGGATGCTTAATCGGCCATTCAACAGCTTCTTTTAATTCCTGTTTTACATTTTCCAAACCGCCAACTTCATTCCATCCAACATTAGGAGTTTCAATCAAAACCTCACGCATAGCAGAAGGTCTTACAACTTTTAATGCAGTCATGAAATCTTCCTGTTTAACGACGAGCTTTTCAAGAATTTCTTGGGAAATTTGTTCTTCCTCATCTAATTTCATTTGCGGCAGATGTTTTCTCAACACATTCATTGCAGCTTCTTTTGTCAAGGCTTCCAAATCAGCTCCGACAAAACCATGAGTCACCGACGCCAAATCTTCAAGATTCACATCCTTTGTCAAAGGCATTCCTCTTGTGTGAATTTTCAGAATTGTCAATCTTCCCTGTTTATCCGGAGCATTTATTGCTATCTCTCTGTCAAATCTTCCAGGTCTTCTTAATGCAGGATCAAGAGAATTAACTCTATTCGTAGCACCGATAACAATAACCTTTCCTCTCGATTTTAATCCATCCATCATAGTCAAAATCTGTGAGACAACTCTACGTTCAACCTCTCCGACAGTTTCCTCTCTCTTTGGAGCAATAGCGTCAATTTCATCAATAAAAATAATTGCGGGTGCTGTTTTTTCCGCCTCGTCAAAAATATCCCTTATCTTTTTTTCACTCTCACCATAATATTTTGACATTATTTCTGGACCGTTAAGCAAAATAAAATTAGCCTCAGATTCATTTGCAACTGCCTTAGCCAAAAGAGTTTTTCCTGTTCCAGGAGGACCGTGAAGCAAAACACCCTTTGGAGGTTCTATTCCAAGTTTTTCAAAAATCTCGGGATGTTTTAAAGGAATCTCTACCATTTCCCTTATCTTTTTAATTTCCTCGCTCAAGCCGCCAATATCTTCATAATTGATTTCTGGAATTTTCTCGTCGGTGATTTCAACAGCTTTTGGATTTAATGTGACTTCAGTATTCTCAGTTATAATGACTGGCTGATTTGGATTTGTATTTACAACCATAAATTTTATTTGTGTTATTGCTCCGCCAAGATTTCCAAACCCGGCGTTTTCAAAAGCATCGCCAAACAAATCTCCGAATTCTGCGCCGAATCCCATTTCTGAAAATAAATCTCTTCTTCTCTGAACTCCACCAAGAACAACAATATCTCCTTTCGCAACAGCTCTTCCAAGAAGCCCGCGTTTTAATCCTTCAGAATCTCCGTGAAGCTGAACCATGACGTTTTTTTGCGCAGGCGCGATTATTACTTTCTTTGCTTCTCTTATATCTGCTTTAGAAACTGTAACATCATCCCCAATTCCAACTTTAATATTTCTTCTGATTATTCCGTCTATTCTTATGATCCCTTCTCCAACGTCTGCAGGATAAGCGCGGTCAACAATTGCGACGGTTTCCCTGTGTCCTTTGATTGTTATAACATCTCCCCTTCTTATGTCAAGCGTTCTCATAATTTCAGAATCAATTCTCGCAATCCCTTTATATGCGTCATCTTGCAATGCTTCCACAACTTTTAATTTAACTGTTTTTTTTTCTGCCATTAGTACTCCAACCTTTTCTTTTTTACTTCGCTTAAATTTTCTCCAAAACTCAAAGATAATTTCCCCATTTCTTCAAAACATAATTTTACCATATCATCCATAATCCTTTCCTGAGTATTCATAAAGGAGACTATTTCTTTGGGTATTGACACGGCGTAGCTGTTTCCAACCAGCCTCATCTTTACACTGAATTCCTTATTTCTTAAATTTATAAATTTATTGTAGTTCTGTTCGTCGACGGGATGAATTATTTTTTCGTGGCATTTTGGACAAAGAACAGCTCTTAAAATATAGCCGCTTCTTAATATTTCTGCCTTCTCCATTTTTTTGTCGCAGTTCTTGCAAAGGATTGTATTGTCAAAAATATCGTGAGTCATCTAACTACCTCGTAAATTAAAGAATTTAATGGAACCCTTTCTAAAATCTTATTCAAAAGTCTGTCGTATTCAAATTCATTCAAAGCTATTCTTTTGTGCTTGTCTAAATCTAATGCGGCATTAGGGTGATCGATATAATCCAAAACTTTCTGTTTCACTTTTCCAGACTCATCTAGAGATGTCAAAATTTTCAATCTAATTTCTGATCTTTTTTCTGTTTCCATGAATATAAAACCACATCCTCTTGGATGTGGCATAAGGAGGTTATAGTATATACCTGATGTATACACATCGTGTGTATTTTTAAATGTTATGATTTTAAGGGCTTTGCACAAATAAAATTAATGTTTATTTATTCTAAGAATATCGTCGTCATAATCTTTTTTTAATGCAGTGTCTAAATCACCAGTATTAGAAGGCAATGGTATTTTCGTGCAATTAGATAAAAAAATAATATCACTCATCCTCATCACAACTTCACTGTATTCATCATAAGACATTTTCCCATCTTGGCTATCTAATTTAGCTAAAAACATTTGGTAAGGAATAAAACCGTCGCCAGGAAAAAGTCTGCCGGGATAAACGTCGTGATAATATCTTCCAGTCACAGGATTAATCTTCGATATTTCTTCAGCATTATCGGCCATATTAAATAAAACTACAATTCGTTTTCTTCGTCTTCAACATTATTAATTATCTTTCGCATCTCTCTTGTAACATGAGACATTATCTCCGATTCAGAAGCTCTTGGATTTTTTTCCTTATAATCCATAGCGTGAGAAGCGCCGGCAATAACTGCTCTTTTTATTATCTCTTTTTCTACCATTTTAATCAAAAATAAGGAAACATGAAAATTTATTTTTTCTTTTTACCGAGTCCACGAGAGAAACATGAAAATTTATTTTTTCTTTTTCAACCATGAATTAATTTATAGAAATGAGTTTAAAAGTATTTATGTAAAAAATTGCATGAAATGCAAACACTTTAAAAATATCTCTTGCTATTTTATTAAATGAGTTTTAAAGGGGAGGCAAAGAAGTATTGGAATAAACTCTGGTTTCTTCTTTGGAAAGACGAAAGTTTCAAAGGCTGGCTGTTCTCGATAATATTTATTTTTGTCTTCATAAAATTTATTTTCTTCCCGTTTCTAAGCTTTGCAACGGGAACGGAATTGCCTTTGGCGATAGTTGAATCATGCAGTATGTATCATTCTGGAAATCTCCTTTCAAATTTTGATTCTTGGTTTTCAAAGCACGAGCAAAAATATTCAAACATAAATATCAGCAAAGATGAGTTTGGAAGTTTCTGGTTTAGAAGCGGATTAAACAAGGGAGATATTTTATTTGTCATAAGCGTAGATTCCAAAAAAATAAAAGTCGGTGACGTGATAATTTTCAATGCAAATCAAAGAAATCCGGTAATCCATAGAGTAATAGGAATAAAAGAAGTAAATGGAAAAAGAATTTTCTCAACAATGGGAGACAACAATAATGGACAATTATCTTTTGAAAATTCTATAATCTCTGATGAAATTGTCGGAAGGCCAATTCTAAAACTAGGGCCATATCTAGGTTGGATAAAACTTATATTTTTTGAAGGAAGCAAACCGCAATCTGAAAGAGGATTCTGTAAAGAAAATTAATAAGTATTTTTTACAATAATGCTTTTAAAGAAGATTATAATTGCTAAAAAATGCCGGACGATAAGTGGGATATTAGATTTTTGGGGCTAGCCAAATTTGTATCAGACTGGAGTAAAGACCCATCAACAAAAACAGGTGCAGCAATAATAAGACCAGATAGAACCATTGCATCAATTGGCTTCAACGGATTTCCAAGAAAAATGAAGGATGATGAAGAACTTTATAATAACAGAGAAATAAAATATAGTCGTATAGTTCATTGCGAAATGAATGCAATTTTAAGCGCTGATGAAAGTTTAAGTGGTTATACATTATACACATATCCATTTGCCTCCTGCGATAGATGTGCTGTTCATGTAATACAAAAAAGCATAGAAAGGGTTGTTTTTCCAAAATTACCGGATGAATTAAGGGGGAGATGGGAAGATTCATTAAAGAAGACGTTAAGTTATTTTAATGAGGCAGGAATTAGTATAAATGAATTGGATTTTAAATAATAGTTACCCTAAAGGAATAGTGTATTTTAATGAAAGGTTTTTTAAAGAAACTTGATAGTATTTAAAAATAATAATATGGAATTTTGTCCAAAATGTGGAGCTGTTATAGTACAGAAGGTAAAGAATTATGGATGTCCAAGATGCAATTATTCTACTAAAGATAAAGTTAAACTTAACACTAGCGAAAAGATAAAGGAAAAAAATGAGATTGTTGTTATCTCAAGCAGAGACGCTCAAACATTTCCAAAAGTGGCAGAAGTATGTAAAAAGTGCCAGAACGACGAATGTTATTTCTGGACTGTGCAAACTCGTTCTGGCGATGAAGCCGAAACCAAATTCTTCAAATGCACCAAGTGCGAGCACACTTGGCGTGAATATCGATAACAAATAGGATTAGATATTGGAACACAAATCCCAATCGAAATAATTTTAGCATTCATAACTTTAATTGTTAAAAAAATGCACCCGATAATGTAAAATATTAGTTTATCTATGATTGGTCTATTCATAATATTTATAATTTTAGATATCATTGATGCTGTAGGAATATTAAAAAATGATTTTATACATTAATAATTTCTCTCAGCGAAAAACCAGACAAAGTCGGTTTCGAGCAATTCATATTTCGCGAGCCAAAGGCGAGCAAGTATTATTCAAACTTAACTTTTCCCATCTTCAATTATCTTTCTTGCCTTGAATGATAAAAAGAACAAAAATAAAAAAAATAGAGCAAATGCAAGGAAAATATAATTGAAAGGCAAAAATATTAAAATTATCGCTGGAATAACTTTCCCGAGAATAAATCCTATTTCCAAAGAAGTGTTATACGGACCATAAAATTTATTCTCATTTCCATCTTTACTGGTAATATCAAAGAAATAAGCTTCAGTCGTCGGTTCCAGCATTGCAAGGGAAAAACTTGCAAGAACAAGCAATCCTAAAATTAGATAAAAACTTTTTACAAAAAAGATTATCAGACAAATTGCAATTAGGGAACCGTAAGCAATTGAAAAAAGAGCTTTTGCCCCTCTTTTACCGGCTATTTTTGAAAGGGGATATTCAGATAATATAAGTGGAATTGCCACTAAGAAAAGGAATATTCCAATTAATCCTTTGTTCAAACCTTTTTCAATTATAAAAAGCGGAATATAAAGATAAATCAAAACCCACCAGAAAGATATTCCCATAGTCATCATGTAAATAATAACTCTGTCTTTGTTTCTGAAATAGTCGACGAAATTTTTCATTGCATTTCCGTCAAACTTTTTATTATTCTTCGGATTTTTTACATTAGTCATTCTAAATAAAAGAAAACCAATTAAAACCAAAATTGCAGAAAGAGAAAAAACATATGGGATTCCAACTTCAACTAAAACAAATCCTGCGATAAGCGGACCTATGACCCATGCGACATTATTAACTGAAAAAACGATTCCTTCGCTCTTTGAAAGGGATTTCTTTTTAGAACCATCTTTGACAATAATGCCTCTTGTTATTATTCTTACTACAGAAACTAACGTTATCAAAATCGCGATAAGAACAAACACTAAGAAATTTTTATTTATTGCAAAAATAACATTAAATACAGCGCTAAGCAAAAGACAAATCGAATACAAGACTGGTTTATTGGATTTTTCTATAAATGGAACTAACATAAAGGCGGAAACAAAAGCCAAAAGGGAAAGGAAACTGGAAAAGAAACCAACTGATGAAGCATTGTGTAAAAAGCCATTCAGATATACTGCCCAGATTGTATCAATAAGCGACGCGGCAAGAGAGACGATAAAGAAAATAATTGCAAGCTTGACCATTCCTGTGTAGACAAAATTTTCATGCTTCCTCCTTATTAGAATCCCCATAAACTATTTTGTCTTTTATAGTTTAAAAATAATTCCAAGAGTAAATGGCCCCGATGGGATTTGAACCCACGACCCCTGGATATCTCCTGTTTTTGTCCTTGCGAACTTCCGCGAATAAATTCGCATCGAGGCTGGAAAATTTGGATTTTCCGCCACTTCCGTAATCTTGCGATTACGTCGTAAGAGTCCAGTGCTCTGACCAGGCTGAGCTACGGAGCCATCTATTTTTAGATAATATTGTTCATTTAAAAAATCTTCCTGAAATGAAAACAAGAAAATAAATAAATTTATAAACATTATATTGCAATATATATAATGGGAACAGTAATAAAAAGAGGCGGAAGAAAACAAGCTTTTAGTCCTGGGAAAATTAGAAAGGCAGTTGAGAGAACTGCGCGAGAAGCCGGACTTTCCGCATCAAGAGTAAGAGAGTTATCAAAAGAAGTCGCAGAACCCATTATAGCATTATACAAAAACAAGAGAGTAAAATCAACAATTTTGAGAAGATCAATTCTAGGCAGATTAGGCAGAAGAGCCAAATCTGTTGTTGCAACTTGGGTAAGATACGAAAAAAAGAAGAAAAGATAGTCTTATTGTGTTCTTCCAAATAGTTTTTTAAATCAATTATGTTGATAAAAATAAAATTTCACGCAGATTAATTATAAAACACAACGGCGGTTTTGTGTTAACACTCTGTCTTCTGCGGGGGATAATTCACCTGTGTTTGAAAAATTCCACAGCTCTGAATCTTTTTAGAACCTTTACATAACTTCCTTCTGCAAGAGTTTTTGTCTTCGCTTCATTCAATAGTCTAAAATCGCATTTGCCAAACGGCTCTTTCATTTTGTCCTTTCCAGGATATTTTTTCCATCTTTTATCTTTTTTCAGTTTGTATTGAAAAACCATCTTAAAATATAGAATAGCAAATATTTAAAAATATCTGATTTATGCAAATTTATGGCAATCAGCTATAACAGAATCCAAGTAGAAGGTCCGTTTGAGAATGTAATGGAAGATATCAACTATCTTCAGGCAAAAGAAAGTCTGCAAAAAAATTTTATAATAACTAATGATGGCTGGGCTTATTTACACAAGAAAGGAATTTCTGAAGAAGACCTTATTCGTTCAAGAAAAACATTAACAGAATTCTGCGCGGAACATTCGATGATTGAAGGAAAGCATTTCACGTTAGAATCTGTTGAATATGAACCAGAAAAACTTGTTTTTAAGAATGGACATCAAATAATACCATTTAATGCTTCTATCAAAAAGACCCGAAAAGAATTTAGAAGAAGTTGGGCACAGTACAATTTAATGTCGGAAAATTAAATATTATAATTTCTTATCTCGCATTAATCTTTCTTCCAAAGCAGAAATATATATTGAAGAAATAGTTTCTGGATTATATTCAATTGTTTGATTGTATCTAGAATTTAATTTTCCATCGACTAAAATTGATGTTATTATAAAATCGGGATTTTCTAATGGCTCTTTTGCGTTTTCAGAAAAAAAGCCATTTATCATTCGAGTTATGCCTGGCATTCTTCTTAATGTTCCTTTGCCTCCAAATCCTGAAATCTCAAGAAGAATTTTAGCAATATCATCATCAGTTGCTTTTATTCCATCAAATCTTGCTTTAACATATCCCATAATTTTAAAACCAATAAATGATTCTTAAAAATTTAGGTGCAATTTCATTTAGGTAAAAATCTCGTGGAATTCAGGGCAAGGTTTTTTGGTTGCTGAGTGAGAAACCCGCAGAAGGTTTTCATTTATCTGACTAATTTCTGTATATTCTCAATTGCATCAGCAATTTCTTTTCCTTTCTTGGTAAGTTGTATCACCTTTATTCGCCCTCTTTTTTCAAAACTAACCAAAGCAAGAGTTTCCAAAGTCTGCAGTATCTTAACTGCATGACTATATGTGCAGTCTACTTCTTTTGCAAGAATACTGCCATACCTCATCCTTGTATTCTTCTTAAGAGATACCAGTATCAACGCTGGCTTCCTTCTGAAAAAGATATCAAAGTTGTCTTTCATTTTATTTAATATGGTATTAACCAATATATATATTCAGAAAGTATTACGCTTTTAAATGTTTTGAAAGATAATATTATGTTATTCAGCAGTGGTTACAAAATAGGAAGATTTAAATTGAAATATTAATAATAAATTTTATTAATTAAAATAATTACAAATATTCATGAACAAAAAAACAAAAATATTAGCAGTAGGAGACATACATGGAGACTCGGCGCTAATGAAAAAACTTGCGGAAAAAGCCAAAAACGAAAATGTTGATTTGGTGATTCTAGCCGGAGATTTGACTTTTGCAGAAATGGAATTTAAGGGAATAATAAAACCATTCACGGATTTAAAAAAACAAGTTCTCTTAATTCCAGGAAATCACGAATCCATTGCAACAGTTGATTTTCTAGCAGAAATTTACCCCCCAACAAAAAACATTCATGGATATTCATTCATAAGAAATAATGTTGGAATTTTTGGAGCCGGCGGAGCAGATATCGGAATCCACATGATAAAAGATTCTGAAATTTATGCATTGCTAAAAAGAGGCAATGAAGCGGTTAAGGGGTTAGACAAAAAAATAATGGTAACCCATATTCATCCTTTTGGAACAAAATCAGAATTCTCGGGATTTAAGGGTTCAAAGGCAGTCAGAAATGCCATTGAAAAATTTCAGCCGAATATTGCAATCTGCGCGCACATTCATGAGGCTTCCGGAGTCGAAGATATGATAGGAAAAACACGCGTCGTCAATGTTAGCAGAACTGGAAAAATCTTCGAGATTTGATTCTCAACTTCACAAATTCTAAAAACTTAAAAACTCTTGGCATTAGAGAAAAAAATGCCAATAAAAAAGCCTCAAAAAACAAAGGCTGAAACATCTGCAGAAGGTTATTTCCCTGTTGATGAGAGCACAATAAAAAGGGCAATAGAAAAAAAAGTTGAAACTCGCGAATCTAAAGATTTTGAAAAAATTGAAGTCTTAGCCATAAAAGTTCCAAAGGAAAAAAAGAAGAAAACAAAAAGAACAAATAAAAAGAAAAAAACAATAAAAAATATTCCTCAAAAAGATTTCGTTCCAAAAAAAATAGAATTAAAAAAAGATGGCTATGAGCTTGTAATAACTGAAAAACCGCAAGCAGCATTAAAAATTTCTTCGGCGCTTGGAAAATCAACTAAAAGAGATTTTCATGGAATTCCATATTATGAAGTAAATAGAAACGGAGAAAAAATTGTTGTGGCCTGCGCGGTAGGGCATCTTTTTACGCTGAAACAAATTTCCAGAGGAGAGTTCCCGGCATTTGATATTAAATGGGTTCCAAATTTTATGGCAAGAGAAAAAGATTTTACAAAAAGATACTTTGATGCAATCCTTAGTCTCGCAAATGGCGCAAAATCCATTACAGTTGCCACAGATTATGACATAGAAGGTGAAGTCATAGGACTGAACATCGTCAGATTTATTTGCGGGCAAACCGACGCAAACAGAATGAAATTTTCAACATTGACTGACAAAGAACTTAATGATGCTTATGAAAAAAAATCCTCAAGCATAAATTGGGGGCAAGCAATTGCAGGAGAGACAAGACACTATCTTGACTGGTTCTATGGAATTAATCTCTCAAGAGCTTTGATGAATGCAATCAAATCAACGGGAGCTTTCAGAATCATGTCTATAGGAAGAATCCAAGGACCTGCTCTTAATTTAATAGTCCAAAAAGAAAAACAAATTCAATCATTCAAGTCGGAAAATTATCGGCAAGTTTTTATCAAAGTAAAAAATTCTGACATGAACTCTATTCAGAGTCCTGAGATGGAATTAAAACATAATAAAGATATTTTCAATAAAGATGAACTTGAAAAATTTGAAAAATTAGTCGGTAGAGATGCAAATGCAACTACTGAAAAAAGAGAGCAGTTAATTCCTCCAAATCCGCCTTTTGATTTAACTGCATTGCAAACAGAATCTTACAGAGTTTATGGAACAAATCCATCGAGAACTCTTCAGATAGCGCAATCATTATATCTTGCGGGAGTCATTTCTTATCCAAGAACTTCAAGCCAGAAACTTCCGGATTCAATAGCATATGAAGAAATTTTGGAAAAACTTTCAAAAAAATATGGTGTAAAAGAATTAATAAAACGACAAAAACCTGTTGAAGGAAAAAAATCAGATCCTGCACATCCATCAATATATCCGACAGGACAGGGGGAAACAAGTTCTTTCTCTGATGAGGAAAGAAAACTTTATGATTTGATTGTGAAAAGATTTCTTTCATTATTCTGCGAAGATGCAATAATCGACAAGAAAACAATAAAAGTTGAAATTGACGGATTAAAATTTTCCGAGATTGGCTCTTCAATAAGAAAAAAAGCCTGGCTTGAAATTTACCCGATAAAATTCAGCGAAAATGAAATTCCAGACTTGGAAGGCAATGTAAAAATAATTAATTTGAGGACGGAAGAAAAAGAAACTCAGCCGCCAAAAAGATACACTCAAGCCTCAATAATTTCAGAACTTGAAAAAAGAAATCTTGGAACAAAAGCAACACGGGCTTCCATACTTGAAACACTTTATGACAGAAATTATGTAAGGGGAAGAAGTGTAGAAGCCACATCACTTGGAATTTCTCTTATAGAAACGCTTGAAAAAAATTCTCCGATAATAACCGATGAAAAACTTACGAGGGATATTGAAAAAGAAATGGAAAAAATTGCAGAAGCAAAGGATAATTTCTTGGAAAAAGAAAAGAGTGTTATAGAAAAAGCGAAAGAGACAATAAGAAAAATCGCAGAACAGTTCAAGGAAAAAAATGTGGAAATAGGAAGGGAATTATTGAAAGCGAATGCGCATTTAACTGAAAAATTAAAAGAAGAAAACAAATTAAATCCTTGTCCAATTTGTAAAACTGGAAATCTTGCAATAACTTATTCAAAAAAGAACAGGAGATTTTTCATTGCATGTAATAGTTATCCAAAATGCACAAACACATATTCTCTTCCGCCGAATGGATTGCCGAAGAGAATCGACAAGAATTGCGAGAAGTGCGAATTCCCGATGATAATGTTGATAAGAAAAGGAAAAAAACCTTGGATGCTATGTTTCAACAAAGAATGTGAAACAAACAAAGAAAGATTGGAAGAGTACAGAAAGAAAAAAGAAGAAGAGCAAAAATAAAAAAATAATTATCTTCTCTAGACTGCATGTCAAATGCAGACTCGAAGTTCATCTTCTCTAGGTTGATTAAAAATCAAACTTGAAGTTTATCTTCTCTAGGTTGATTAAAAATCAAAATTGAAGTTTATCTTCTTTAGGTTGATTAAAAATCAAACTATCTTCTCTTTCTGCTTCTTGAACCAGATAATAATCCAGAACAAACACCCTTACATTTCATGCAGAACAAAGCATGAAGGAGTAACAATGCAGCTGAAACAATTACTATCCATGTTGAAGTCTGTTGCGAAACAACCACTGTTGGCCAGTAAGCAAAGACAATGATAACAACCGCTAAAATAGCTTCGAGCCATCTACATCCCATTATTTATACCTCCTTTTTTGATTTTATATATATGGTAATATGCACTTATAAATATAATGGTTTGATTATGCATAAAAGAATTATTTTTCACTGAAAATTTTTCCAATCGTAAAACCAAAAGCATTCTTTCCATTATTCTTATGTTCAGCAGTATCCGGTACAAGACCTGCGTTCGACCAATGATCAAGTCCTATAGCGATATAAGTTCCATCATTGCTGATAAATCCTGATTTCCAAACGGTGTGAAAATTAAAATTAGAAGCCAAATCGGCTGGCAATCTATCAAAATAAGACAAGCCTAAACCAATTTGAATAAAACTGCTTCTTGGAAGAAATGGTGTGTAAAAATTACCATACCAGTCAATACCAGCTACATTCAAATCTTCTTTCTCAAAACGATTTACAGTAGCGCGAAAATGTTTTGGAAAAAATTCTGGTTTATACGAAACCCCCAGAACAAAACCGGAAGCGTCTTTCGAAAATAAAATGGCTTCTATTTCCGTTTTTTTTCCATCAAGTTCAGATTTAACGATTTCATACAAATCTGTCTTGAGTTGAGCGCGTCTCTCAACATCAGTCAATCTTTCTTGCGCTCTCGGAATCATGGGTTCTATTTCAGAGGCATATGATAGGTTCTGCTGACTTCCAAAAAGCGCCAATCCCACGGCGAGTCCGCACAATGTTTTCTTTAAAACCATTAAAAAATTCAATAGGATTTAGCCTTTTAAATTAAGTATATAATCTAATGATGGCTATGAAAAATATACTTTAGAAATCTGTAATTTTTTTCTGTGTAAGAACATCATTTAGCATCTTGCTTTTTTTCAAAATTTGCGAACAGTCAAAATTAAATTTTATTTGCCCTATTTTTTTAGCGCCGTCAATCAATTCTTTCTTTGAGTTGAAGGGCATTTTTTTCTTCATGGATTTTCTCACACTCTCTCTCACGACCCAAACTCCGAGAGAAGCCCAGTAAGAGGAAGTTTCTATTCTTACTGCTAAAACTGAAGCCTGTCTTTTTATGCTTTCCAAATATTCAAGAATAGGAAGTCTTGCTGCATAATATCCTCCAGAAGTATTTGACGCGTAATCTTTTCTCCCAAAAAAACTTTCAAAATCAGTCGAAGCTTTTATTTCCTGGCTTGGATTCCACGAACTGTTGGGAAGATAAATTTCAAAAAGTTCGTAATTGAAAACATTTGGAAAAAGCATAATTAGATATTGATTTCCAAGAAATTCTCCAAAGAATAATTCGTAATTTTCAACCCATTTGTATTCCCTTACTTTCTCCGCAAGATGTTTTCCGATTGTGTCATCAGTCGCAGTAATGCTCCATCTTGTTGGAACAAGTTTTTTCTGCATCTTCAAACCCAAGACACCAACACTCAAAATTTTGCTCAAAGAATATTCGTTGAATCCTTTCTTGTAAAGATATGAAATTGCCTCGCTGGATTTTACTTCGTCATTAATCATCTTGTCAACTTTTCTGTGAATTCTTACATTTCCGGTGATTTTTGCTTTTCCCAATCTTGCAGTCATTCCATGTGGTGTGACAATTTGGTCATTTTTTCTCCCAACATTCAATCTATTTTTCAATTCAATTTCAATATCAACAGGTTTGGAAGCAACAGCAATTTCCTGAGCAATCTGAATGAATTTATTATTTATTTTAGAATCTGAAACTTTTGATTGAAATCTTGAATTCAAAAGACTCTCTCTTATTTGAATCACGTCATTTATGCTAAAATTATTATCTGCCCAATATTTCTCAGCATCGTAAAGCCATGCATTATCATCTCTTTGCAGGGGGCTTAAAATTCCGACGTTAACAAGAGGATATTTCAGTTTGCTTCCAATAAAAACGCTCGGTGGAGAATTGCTGTCAAACTTTGAAATGTTAGAAATATCTTTTATCTTGAAATTTGTTTCGGCAAGTTTTTTTATTACCTCAAATTTTATATTTTCCATAATCAATTAAATCCATCCTCTTCTAAACACTCCCTTGTCTTTTATTTCAAAACTAAATTCTTTTGGCGGCATGCTTCTATGTTTTAGCAAAACCGCATTCTTTTTTTTTCCGTCAGTCTGAAGCTCGATAATGCACTTGCACCAATATTTAAGCAAATCACCTCCGACAAGATTAACTTGTTTCTTGACGCCATTTCTTAAATCTTCTTCAGATAAAAATCCGCTGTAAACCTGATTTGTTATTATAATCGGAATTTTTTGTTTTCTTGAAATTTCCGAAAGCATTCTCATTTGCTCAGCCATTTTCCAATTTAAATTCCTGATTTTTTCGTCATTGTCTTTTGCCTCGCCCATTTCAAGCCTGTAAAGAGTAACCATGCCATCAATAACAATAAGTCCTATTTCTTCCTTCGCCTGATTTTTGACTTGGCTTAAAAGTTGTGAAAAAGATTTTTTCTGTTCGTCAAAATTTGTCGGCTCAAGAAGAAGAATGTTGTTCAATATTTCTTCATAGCTTTCTTCCGCAATTTGCTTAACTCTCTCGACGCTAAATCCACCCTCCGTGTCAATAAAAATAACTTTTTTTCCTTTCTTTGCCTGACTGCATGCAGCCAAAAGAACAAAATTTGTTTTCCCGCTTCCAGGAGGTCCTGCAATCATCGTGACAACATCAGGTTCATAACCGCCAAAAAGCCACTTGTTCAAATCATAACTTCCCGTAGAAATCTTCTCCGTTTTTTCCATTAATTAAAAAATTCTGAGGAATTAATAAGGATTATTGTATCAATTTTCATCTATCCAAGTTGGAAAATTAAACTCGGGATATTTTATTCTGGATAATTTCAATTGTTCCGAAAGTTCTAATATAATCTCGCCCGACGGGTTTTTAGTATATTCCAAAATAAATGACCAAGCCTTAGGGATTTTATTTTCCAAATCGATTAAAAGTTCCACTAGTCTATTTTCTAATCGAGTTTTATATCCAGGATACCAATAACTGCCATGAACAGAATCCACTTTTCTAGCCGAATCATTTGCAGAAAGATAATTATCTGCCGTAGGATTATTTAGAAATCTAAAAACATTTAACATATAAAATCCGAAATTTTCTTCTCTTTCTTCATCTCTTGCAATATCTGACAATGCATCCGACATATCAAATCCTGAACAACAGTATATAAAAAGATTATTGTGAAAAAGAATAAATGAGTGAAAAGTACAAGTATGACAATATAGCAATATCTGGAATTCCTGCTTCTGGGAAATCTCTTTTAGTCAATGGTTTGTTAGAAAGATTAGTTGGTTGGGAATTTCACTCAATAGGAGATTTAGTTAAAGCGCAACATAGGAAAGTTTATCCGGACATTAAAACAGAAGTCCCGCTTTCAATATGGTGGTCGAATCTTTCCGAAGAAGAGCAAATTAAATTCAATGAGGACTTATTTGAAAAAGTAAAAAGAGGAAAAATAATCGCCGATACAAGATATGCTGCAATTTGCAAGGATGGAAATATTTTATATAGAAAAACTGGAAAAGAAAAATATAAAGACATTAAATTAAATTCTCTGCTAGTCTTCGTGGAAGCTCCGTTAGATGTTAGAGCTGGAAGAGTTTTGGATAGGTCCGATTACCTTGAAAAATCGCTAAGTGATATTAAAGAAGAATTAGTACGAAGAGAATCAAAGGAGCATAAGTTAGGACTTGAAATTTTTGGAATTGATTATAAAGATAAAAAGGATTATGATATTATTATTGACTCGCGGGCTATGACGCCGGAAGAAGAAATTTCATCAGTAATGGAAATGATGAAGATAAAAAATTATTAATCTGATTTAAAAACGTCCGCAATTTTTTCCAAGAAACTTCTCTTTTTCTCAATTTTTGGCTTTTCTATCTCGGCTAAATAAGCGCTAAGAGAGTTCATGTCTCCCACATTTCCAGAAATTCCAACATGATATTTTTGGTTTCTTCTGTCAGAAAGATATGGACTAAAAGAAAATCTCAATGATGGAAGATTTCTCATTGTTCTTTGAACTTTAACGAGATTATCGTGCGAAGTGTGAAAAATCATCTTTGCGTCAACCATTTTATTTCAATTTCTTGAAATCGTCTTCTATCTTGTCAAGTTCTTTTGTTATGGAATTAACAGCGTCGGTTATTGCCTTCTTCGCAGTTTTTCCCTTCGTCTTCACTAAAAGAATTGGATTTTTCGTCGGATGTGCCCTTCTCCATGCGGCAAAACTTACAGACGAATCCTTATTCAAAAAAACTCTCAAAATTTCTACAATTGTAAGGTTGTCAACTTCAAGTTCAATCTCATCCTTTGAACCCTTTAAAACTTTCATTTCCATAACAAAAAATCCGAATGATTATTTATAAAACTTGCTGTTCTAATCAATTTATAAAAATCTGTCTAATATCTCTCTGCCCTATAATTTTTTTCTACAACATCCAGACATCTGCCATTTAACATATCTTTCCAAACTGCCCTTTCGAAAATTTTATCAAAATCACTATCTATATCAACGCTCATTATGTTAGCGCCAAAAGGCTTGCCTTTCTCAATAATTAAATCTGGAAAGCCATCTCCATTTCTATCATACAAGTCTGTGGTCATTGTTATATATTTCTCAGGTAATTTTTCTGAGAAAGGGATGGTAATTTTTCTTTCCAGAGTTTTCAGATTCCTTTCTATTTGACCAAGCCTAAAAGTTCCATTTCTATAATCCGCCTCATTTAATGAAATCAGAGTCATAAATGAAGCAACTTTTGTTTTGTCATCATATTCTGGGATTTTACAGTTTTCTTCATTAACGGGCAAAGAAGCTTGAGGCCTAATATGGGGAATTGGACTGCACGATGCTATCACTGTCAATCCTATTATTGAAATTATGTTTTTCAGATATTTAAACATCAGAGAATTAGATAAAATATCTATTTAAGTTTTTATTTTATGCAAACATATCATTCCCTTTCAAAAGAATCTTCCAAATCTTCATCCAATATCAACTCTGGTGGATTATCAGATTCATCAATTGGTTCCATTTCTTTGAAATCAGAAACTCTAATATTCCCAATTGAATTAAAATCAATTTTTTCCGGCTTTCTACTCATCGGAGCTTCAGGTTTTCTTAATCTTATGAAAAGATAGTTTTCAATTTTAGTAATTAAATCTCTGCTCTTTTCTGGGACAAATCCTCTTTCAAGAGCTTCCAATGCAATCTTTGGCTCTCTCAATGTAACGGCAAGCTGGTCCAAAGTCATGTGCTTTGATCTTCTCGCCCTTAATATAACCCAATGAAAATTTACAACTAAACTATTTTTCAAATCAACATCTTCCTTCATATTTTTCTTAAAATTTGCCTCAATTACATTCTTCAAAACAACATCCTCTCTTCTTACCGGTTTTAGAAAAGAGCCAGATCTTCCAGTATGTCCCGAAATCTGCGCCATTCTTTCGGCAACGCTTTTCTCTTCGGCTTGCTGTGCTGCGCTCTTTCTTATTATTGAAATATCCTCGGTAATCAAACATCTTCTGCAAACTTTTACAACTCCAGATGAAGAAATACCATCAAGAAGCACCGCTTTCGATTCATCAACACCGCATTTAAAACAGCTTGCCATAAAATTATAGAGTATATGTGTTTTTAATGTTTTATATGGTAAAAAATATTATTTAAGATAATTCTCAATTTCTTCAACAGTTTTTGGCTGATATAAAATATTTTTTTCATTTATTAAAACTGCTGGATAGTTTTTTATTCCATATTTATTAGTCAAATAGTTTACAGATTCTATATTTTGATCCACGGCAATTGGAATTAAAATTAGCTTGTCGCTTTCTTTCGCTTTTAAATCACTTAATAATCTTCCCCAAACAACCTGCTGAGATTTTATTCCGATATCATCCGTATTATACTGGTAAAGATAAACTACATTATTGATAGCGCCGCATTTTTTTTCAATGTCTATTACATTCATCCAAAGCAAAGTTCTTAGCAAATCATATTTCTTGTGTATCGTCTTGATAGAATCAGTAAGCTTGTTTTTGTCGTCATACCTCTCAAGCTCTTTTGCCTCATTGTAAATCTTATCGGCAAAATTTATGCTAATTTTTTTTAAATCATCGCAAGATGCAGTGCTATCGCTTGTTATTTTTCCAAGAGCAAGAGAATCATACAAAGAAACTTCTGACTGGTAAAATGATATGCTCAAAGTGTCTGATCTTAATTGTTCAACATAAACTCCAAGAACAAATCCCATTAGAAATAAAAGCACAGTTACAAAAAGTGCCTGCCAAAAAACATGTTTTTTATTTTCGAACATTTTGTTTAACGCCAAGAGTATTTTCCTGCCATGAATTTATACAAGGACACTACGACAACTATGGGTCTCAAAAGTATATACACTAATGAATAGAAAATGACGCTAAAAAAGCTTTCTCTTTCATGAATGTGTTTATCTACAGTTCTCAACGCTAAAAATATGAACGCCATCCCAAGAATGAATGAAGCGATTCCCAAAAAATTCAAAACAGAGGGATTAAGATTAACATCGTTCAAAGTTAAAATTGCCGTTTGCGCTGCAATAGAATATTTTGTTGAAAGATATGAAATTAAAAGGCTTCTCGCTGTCCTGTAAATTAAAACTCCTAATCCAAAAACTCCTAAAATTAATGAAATTGAAAAAAATGGAAGAATAAACATTCCAAGCATTCCCTTTCTAAAAAAAGAATTTTTATATTTTAATATGGTCTGATAACCGCCAATGTTCCACCTTATTCTCTGCTTGAACCATTTTCTCAAAGTATCTGGAGAAACCGTCGTCGCTTTTGAAGTAAATGACATTTTTATTTTATATCCTTCTTTAAGCAAATGCCACGTAATTTCAATGTCCTCCGTCATGTTCTTTGTGTCAAAGCCGCCAATCTTTGTCAGAGCAGATTTTCTGTACAAAGCCATTGGTCCCGGAGTAACATAAATAGAATCTAAAAATCCTAAAAGTTTTCTTGTGAATGCAATGACTTTATACTCTACAGATTGCATTTGTCTTAAGAAATTATCCTTGTCCTTTACAAGAATTCTTGTCGTCACGGCGCCAGTTTTCTCGTCGTTAAAATATCCTGCCATGGAATAAAGCGCATGTTCATCAGGATAGGAATCGGCGTCGACAACAGCTATTAATTCTCCCTCGGCAATTTTCATGGCGTGATTCAAAGAGTCTGCCTTCCCGGAATTTTTCTTATCAAGAACTTTTACAATAGAATATTTTCTTTCAAGTTCTCTCGCAATTTTTAAAGTATTATCTTTGCTCCCATCATTTATAATTATTATTTCCAGCAAATTTCCATAATTTGTTTTCAAAATAGATTCCACAGTTTCTTTGATGCTATCTTCTTCATTAAAAGCCGGCACCAAAACTGAAATGGAATAATTCTTTTCCGGAATAGGATTTGTAAAAATTTCTCTCCTATTCTGCAAAAAAGTCAGCGCAAAAAGAGAAAGAAAATAAACTGCTATGAAAATATAAACTAAATAAATTATTGTAAAAATTTCAGGCATTTCCGTTTTCTTCTTCGTTTATTTTTTTAATAAAATCTTCAGTTCCTTGAACATTAAAATAATTGTAAAAATCATCGTTTAGACTCAAATCATAAGTGCGTCCCATCCTCTTCTTTTTAATTAGTCCTAAATCAGTAAATTTTTTTATGTGGTCATATGCTTTATTGCTTCTTATTTTTACTAAAACACTTTGCTTTATCGGCTGTTTATACGCAATAATCGCAAGCGTCTCCTGCTCTGATTTTGAGAATTCAGAACTGCCTGTTGCGAGCCTATTGACGACGTCTGCGTAATCTTTGTTTACATCCATTTTCCACGAGCCGCTTTTTTCAACAATTTCAATTGCAGAATTATCATTTTCATATTTGTCTCTCAGCTTTTCAAGAACTTCTTTTATTGTTATTGGATTTAAATCAGAAAAAGAAATCAATTCTTGTATCGTCAAAAACTTTCCCGAAATAAAAAGAACAGCCTCAATTTTCCTCATGTTCTCAGCTTCTTTTTCTTTATCGAGTTCATCCAAAGTCTTGCTAGTTAATGTCATAATTTAAAGAAACAGCGGAGATTTAAAAATTCTTAGATAAACTAAACTTTGAATCTAAGAAAAGCGCCTATTCCTGAAAGATTGAAAAACTGTTCCCCCTCGACGGTTTCGGTAGAAACAACCTCAAACTTTGAAGAAGTATTTTCAGCCAATTCTTTAAGTTCGCCCATTAAAGTCTTGTCTATTTTTTTTGAAAGAATTAAAGTTTCAACGGCGCCATACTCAAGAGCTTTCCTGACTTTTTCTTCACCATAAGCTGCAAGGCCAGGTCTCTCCCCAAGAGTTTCAAAGAATTTTTCCATGAGTTTTTTTTCCTTGATTATTTCCTGACTTGCAAGAATATCCATTGATTTTCCAACAAGCTCCTTCAATCCAGATTCATCCGCATCTCCAATGTCAATAACGCCTATGACTTTTTCTCTTAATTTCGTAACAAGATAATTCTCATCCATAAATTCGTCTTTTGTTGGAATCGGTCCGCCAATTAAAATTCCCTTAAGCTTAGTCATTTCAAAAAAATGTTTCTTCATTTCTTCGGCAATTCTTTTGTAAAATTCTTTTGTCAAACCCTCGGTAATTCTATGAAATCTCTGGCTGCTTTGCCCTCCAGCTCTTACTTTGCTTGGAACTCCGGAAGTCATTCTTTGCAGTTTCTCAATTCTCTTTCCTTCCAACATTCCAATCGTTGCCTCTTTTCTATCCATGACAAGAAGTCCGTAAACTTCTTTAGTATCAAGAATTTCTCTTAATGGTTCAAGAACAAATTCCTTGTCACATCTGTAAAGTCTTATCTTCAATGGCAAAGGCGGTTCAACAGTCCAAATTTTCATGTCAGTCTGTCCTTCATTTTTAGAAATATTCCCGCAAAAAATTGCCAATCCATTTTCAGGATTTCTTTTCAAAGTCTTGAGATATCTGACAATTTTATCAAGAGCGTCCGTAACATTTTTCCTAGTCCCGGTAGATTTTATGTTTTTCGCAGTTGATTTCTCCGCTTCCAGCTGTTTCTGAACTGAAACCGCATCAAAATCTGCAGAAATGTAAACCGTTATTAATTCAGTATGTCTTCCCTTATAGCTTTCCAATTCAGTTAAAACTTCTTCTAGTTCGTCTGGTGTGGATGCCATGATTATGAAACAAAGAGTTCGTTTAAATAATTAATCATCTAAATTATTATAAAGTAAATTATTTCCTTGAATAAATGCCTAATTCATATGCAGAAGGTTTTAGAAACGGTCTTGAACTTATCACATCAGGAGTTTGTAATGAATTTGACACTTCAGAAAAATATTTAGAGATTGTAGAAGAATTTATGAAAAATCTTCCAAAGAAAAATAAAAATTATTATCTTGGCGTGGCAAGCGCCGAGGCAGTTTATTTTGCAGGTTCAATATCTCTCGTGTCTGTGCTTGCCTATATTGGATTGGAATATCTTAAATAAATTCAACATCAAATTTCCCTTCTCTAATTTCTTTGGCGTTTGTAACAGATTTCAAATCATCTAGAAGACCTTTTAATTTATCATTGTCTTTTTTTTCCAATGTAAGAATTATCTCAGAATTCATCGGCTTTTTAGCTTGTGATTTTTCTTGTCTTATTTTTCCAATAGCATCAATCAAAATTTTAAATTTTTCATCGTCGTCTTTTTTAGAAGCCACAAGAAATTTTTCTGGCCAATTTGAAACATGAATGCTTTTATTCTTTTCATTTTTAATGAAATGATTTTTATAAATTTCTTCAGTTATGAAAGGAATTATCGGCGCAAACAATTTCATTAAGGTTAGAAGAGAATTGTAAAGAACATAAAATGCGGATTCTTTTTCTTCTTTTGTTCCAGAATAAACTCTCTTCTTTACAATCTCAAGATAATTTGCGCAAAAAGTCTGCCAGAAAAAATTATCTGTTTCTGATTTTGCCAAATGAAATTCATAGTTATCAAAATTCTTTGTTGTCTTTTCAATGAGCTTATTTAATTTCGTCAAGAAAAGTCTGTCAGTTTCAAGAAGCTTGGTTTTTTTCGGCTTGTAATTTCCCATATTCATAAAAACAAAATTCGAAGCATTGAGAATTTTATTAACTAATTTCTTTCCTGCAATAATTTCTTTCTCTTGATATTCCATATCCTCGCTAAGTTTTGAAGAAGCCGCCCAATATCTCAAGGGGTCAGCGCCGTATTTTTCAAGAACGCTTTGTGGTTCCACAATGTTTCCAAGAGACTTTGACATTTTCTCTCCTTTCAATGTTACAAAGCCAGAAATTGTAACATCTTCCCAAGGATTTTTTCCATACAACAATTGGGATTTAGCCATTGTATAAAAAAGCCAGAAATTAATTATATCTTGAGCCTGCGGTCTTAGGGACATTGGAAATAATTTTCCTCTTAATTCCTTTGGCATTAATTCAATCGCCAAGAAAGGTGTGCTAGCAGAAGTAAACCAGGTATCAAAAACATCTTTTTCTGGAATTAAACTTTTTGATTTGCATTTAGTGCAATTCTTTGGTTGATTTACAAATGGATCAACTGGAAGTTGTTTCTCCTCGGCAAAAATTGTCTCTCCGCATTCCTGACAATACCAAACTGGAATCGGAACTCCATAATGCCTCTGTCTTGAAATGCTCCAATCCCATTGCAATCCACGAATCCAATTATCAAGCTTGTGCTTCATGTGCTTCGGATGCCAATTCAATTTTTCTGAAGCTTTTAGAAAAATATTTTTCTTGTCGAGATATTTTACATACCATTGCTGTGAATTAATAATTTCAACTGGCTCTCCTGACCTTTCACCAACCTGAACAACGTGAACAATTTCTTTTTGCTCTTTCAAAAATCCGCCGTTTTTCAAGTCTTCAATTATTTCTTTTCTTGCATGCGCGATTTTCATTCCGTTGTATCTTCCGGATTTTTCATTCATGGTTCCATTTGGATTAATCAGCATCTTAAGAGGCAGATTATATTGCTTGTACCATTCAACATCAGTCAAATCTCCAAACGTACAGCACATTACAATTCCAGTTCCTTTTTCCATGTCGACTCTTTCGTCAGACATTATTGGAACTTTAAAATTATATAGGGGAGTATAAGCATTTTTTCCAACTAATTTTTTATATCTCTTATCATTTGGGTTTACAAAAATAGAAACACACGCCCCCAATAATTCAGGCCTTGTCGTTGCAATGATTATTTTCTCCCCAGTTTCAGTCTTGAAAATCAAATCATTAAAATAAGATTTTATTTCTTTATCTTTTAATTCTGCTTGTGCAATTGCAGTTTGAAAAACAGTATCCCAAAGAATCGGCGCCTCTTTTCTGTAAACAAGATTTTTTTTCGCGAGTTCCAAAAAACTTCTCTGTGAAATTGCTCTCGAGTGCTTGTCAATTGTCGAATACAAAATATCAAAGTCGCAGCTTATTCCAATGTTTTTCCAGTCTTGAATAAACCCGGGCAATTCTTCTTTCAAAAATTCTAGGCAAATCTTAATCGCCTCTTCTCTTGTCTTTCTCCTCAAATCAATATTTCTTTGTCTTTGCACAAGCTTCTCTGTCGCAAGTCCGTTGTCATCCGTTCCAAATGGATAAAAAATATTGTAGCCTCGCATTCTTTTGTATCTCGCAATAAAATCCTGCTGCGAATACGAAAAAGCGTGCCCCATATGCATCTTTCCTGAAACAGTTGGTGGTGGAGTATCTATTGAATAAATTTTTCTTTTATTTTTAACGTCAAATTTGTAAATCTTTTCCTTCTCCCAAGAATTTCTCAGTTTCTTTTCAATCTCCTTAAAATCAAATTCGACCATCTTTTAAAAACAGCAAGGAAACTTTTAAATATTCTTCTTTAAACTAAATTGGTATGAACAAAATTAAAAGGGAAGATTACACTAAAGAAACCGCAGGTGTCTTAGTATGGCAGACAATCAAGTAAATCTTCCAGGAGGCTTTGGCGGACTTGTAAGATTCAACGAGGAATATTCAAGTTATTTCAATGTAAAGCCGATTCATGTAATAATATTCGTCGCTCTTATAATTGGGCTCAGAATTTTATTCCAATTTATTTATTAAAATGTTCGGAAATATCGACCCTAAAAAAATGCAAGCTGTTATGAAACAAATGGGAATGTCCCAAGAACAAATTGATTCTTCTCGAGTTATTATTGAAAAAACTGACGGTGCAAAGATTATGATAAATAATCCTTCTGTCACGAAGATAAAAATGCAAGGACAAGAATCATTCCAGATTTCTGGAGAAATTTCTGAAGAAGTTGGAATTTCAGAAGATGATATAAGAACAGTAATGGAAAAAACCGGCGTTGATGAAGAGCAAGCAAGAAGCGCATTGGAAAAAACCGGCGACTTGGCAGAGGCGATTTTAGAGCTAAGTTAATTTTAAAATAACATTTCTATGCTCCAAATATATTTAAGCAATTTATTTTACTAACTAATATGAAAGAAATTTCAGGATATTTAGCAAATCAATTTGGTTTTTCTGAAACTGGGAGATTTTTATTAGACAAGCTGATAAAACCAGAAATTAATAGAATAGGAATCAAAATATATGACCCGTTTGAAGAATGCGAAAAAGAATTAGATTTAACAAGATTATCAAAGCTCAAAAAACATCAAGATGTATATTCATTATGGGAAAAATTTGGACACAAGATTACACCAATAAATAATAGATTGATGAAAAAAACGAATTGCATGTTTGCGATATTGGACGGAGGTCATGCATTAGACGATGGAGTTGCAAGCGAAATCGGATATTTTGCCGGAATTAAACAGGGCCCAATATTTGCATTAAGAACTGATTTTAGGAAAGTAGAAAGCATGGCAAATACTGTAAATTGGCAAATAGTTGGTTATATCAAACAAAGCAAGGGAAAACTAATCAACAACACGGAAGAATATTTCTCTGAAATTCAGAAATGGTATGATTCTCTAAAATAACTATTGGATAGTATATTAAGAAAAGATATAAAAACATGAATATCTTCAACAAATATACTTCTAAACGTCAGGTTAAGCTTAGAATCAATACATGGAAGAAATAATTCAAGAGAAAATTAGCGCAGATCATTTGTTATATGTAAGTTTAAAGTATACTAAAACATGCGATGTAATTGTCAATTTAATTCTCCGTTGGCGCAAAATGATTGAAACGAGCATTGATGAAATTTTAAAGCACGCAAAGAAAAAGAAAAAAATTTCTTCCGTTCCGACAAATCCTGTGAAAAAAATAGAAGAAGTCAGGAAGCTTTTCAAGAAAGATAAGAACTTTTTGAAGATTATTGACACATATGAAATGTTCAGGAAGATAGAAGAGCTAAAAAAAGAGAGAATAGGCGAGTTTAGGAAGAACGTAACTTTGAAAGTATTTTACAGAGGTGAAGAAGTAAACGTAAATCTTGAGCAGTTGAAAATCTACGCCGAAGAGTTAGAAAAATTTATAAGTGCTACTAAACAATTTCTTTTACACTAAGCAGAACCAAGGTTCTGCGCCTCCTATGAATAGATTGTAAAATGAAAAAGATAATAGTTATAACATCTGGAAAGGGCGGTGTAGGAAAAACAACAACCGCAATAAATCTTGGCGCTGCAATAAATTCTTTCGGTCGCGATGTTTTGGTTGTTGACGGAAATCTCACAACGCCAAATATAGGAATCCATCTAGGTTCTCCAGAAGTTCCAGTAAATCTAAATCATGTTCTTCTAAACAAAGCTGAAGTTTTCGAGGCAGTATATGAACATAGTTCAGGAATGAAAATTATACCTTCTTCTCTTTCTTTGAAGGAATTAAAAAAAATAAAGCCAGAGAAGTTAAAGAATTTCAAAAAAGATTTTGAAAAAGTTTCTGATTATGTCATTGTTGATAGTGCTGCAGGCTTGGGAGCAGAAGCAATGGCTGCATTTGCCCTTGCAGACGAGTTAATAATTGTGACAAATCCCGAAATGCCTGCAATCGCCGATGCATTAAAAACCATTAGGCTTGCGCAAGAAATGAAAAAAGAAATTATGGGAGTCATAATAACTAAGGTCAAAAAAGATGACATAGAAATGCAACCTGATGTAGTGAAAGAAATGCTTGAAGTTCCAATTCTGGGAATGGTTCCTTATGACAATGCAGTTTCAAAATCTCTAAATTTAAGAGATGCAGTTGTTCACACACATCCAAAATCAAAGTCTTCAAGAGCTTACAAGGAAATCGCGGCAAGAATATTAAACATAGATTATGATTCAGAAAAAGACAAGGAAAAAATATTAGAATTTATTCTGAAAAAATTAGGATATTTTAAGAAATTTGGGAAAAAATAATTCTATAATTAATTATTATTCTATGCTCGCTATCGCTCGCTGATTGATTGCTCCAAATCGGCTTTACGCACGATTTTCGCCAATATAAAAGTATTAATGGGAAAAAATTACGTTAAATTAATTGTAAAACGCAACGCCAATTTCCATATTAATTCCAGATTTTGCAGGAGGGTGGGAATAAGTCTCTACAAAAAAATAATTATTTAATTTTACTTCCAACTTCAATATCACTTTCTGGCGAGAGCAAAACAACTTTTCCATCCTCAGAATCATCAGCCGCAAGAAGCATCCCTTGGCTTTCAATTCCTCTTAACATTCTAGGTTTGAGGTTTGCAAAAACAATTATCTTCTTTCCCTTCAAATCTTCTTTTGGATAATATTTTTTTATTCCAGCGCAAAGGGTTCGCTTTCCAAGCTCTTTTCCCAAATCAACCTCGAGTTTGTAAAGTTTGTCCGCGCCCTCGATTTCTTCGACTTTCAGAATTTTTCCAACTCGCAAATCCAATTTTTCCCAGTCTGAGTAGTCAACTTGTTCCATGAACAAAGAAGAAAATTAGGGTTTTTAGATTTTTTCAACAGCAGGTAAATCTTTTTAAGTGTTAAAGATAAAAGAAATGAATGGTTTTAAAAAAATTTTTTAGGCGCCATAGAGCGAGAAAAGAGACGATATCTCTGTTTTTTGGATTAATTCCCGGAATAATAATTGGTTTTTTTCCAATTCTTAATAGAAATATATGTTACTATATTTTATCAATTGCCTTATTAATCATAACATATATTTTTGGTAAATGTTTTGTAATAAAAGCGATTGATTTTAAGGAATCAAAAAATTTTCATAATAACTTTATGATGACTGTAATTTTATCCATATTTATCACATTAGGTATAGAATTTAATCAATGGATAATAAAGAATGTATTTTGGTCTCTCGTAATATGGGTTGTATATTCAATAATTTCAAGTATAGTGTATGTAACGTATAGTAAGCGTTAAATTATCTTCCTAAAAAAAACTTCCGCTTTCATTTGGCTTTATAGACGAATGAATGAAAATATACTTTTTAGAATTTTATTTTTTCAAAAAGTATATTTGATTTTTTAATTTTATCATTTTTGAAAATCTTCGCGATTTTCTGCGAAGTTTGCGGCATGAAAATTCCAAGATAGGGATTTATTTTTCTTATTGAATCCACGAGTTCAAACAAAACTTTTTTGTCGTGAGTTTCCCAAGGTTTTTTCTCCTGAACATATTCGTTGCACAAATGCAAAAACTCAAAAATAAGATTCAAAGCCTTATCAATTTCAAAATTATCAAAATGTTTCTCAATCTCTTTGGCTTTTAATTTTTTGAATAATTTATTTTCGGTTTTTTCAATCCCATATTTTTCCGCCAAAGCAGAAACTCTTGAAACAAGATTTCCTAATTTATCTGCAAGTTCGTTGTTGTGTCTTTCAATTACTTTCTCTTTTGAAAAATCTCCATCTTCTCCAAATGGAGTTTCCCTGAATAAAAAATATCTTATTGAATCCAATCCTGCAATTGAAATTAATTCATCAATGTTAATCACATTTCCAGTTGTCTTTGAAATTTTTTCTCCGTTGATTGTCCACCATCCGTGAGAAAAAATTGTTTTCGGAGTTTTAATTCCAACAGACATCAAAAAAGCTGGCCAATAAACAGTATGAAACCAAATTATATCTTTTCCAATTAAATGAACATCAGCAGGCCAAAATTTTTCTTTTCCTTTTTTCCTCGTAGCTGAATAATAATTAAACAACGCGTCAAACCAAACATAGCAAATATGATTCTTGTCAAACGGCAGCGGAATTCCCCAATCAAAGCTCGTTCTTGAAATAGACAAATCGTTAAGTCCTTCCTCAATTCTATTGATTATTTCCTGTCTTTTATTTTCAGGTTTGATAAAATCTGGATTGTCCTTATACAATTTTAATAATTTATTTTTATATTTTGACAATCTAAAAAAGTAAGACTCTTCCTTCAACTTGTCAACTTTCTTTTTATGAATCGGACAGCATCCATTCTCTAAATCTTTTTCAGTATAATATGCCTCGCACGGAACGCAATAAAATCCCTCGTATTGTCCTTTGTATATGTCACCATTATTATAAGATTTCTGGAGCATTTCAGAAACAATTTTCTCATGGTCATTATCTGTCGTTCTTATGAATCTGTTGTATGTCAAATCCAATTTTCCCCAATCTTCCTTGAATTTCAAAACTAAATAATCAACAAATTCTTTTGTCTTTTTTCCTGCTTTTTTCGCAGCGTCTTCTATTTTTTTTCCATGCTCGTCAGTTCCCGTGAGAAAAAAAACTTCCTCTCCTTTCAGCTTGTGCCATCTAGCCAAAATGTCAGCCGCTATAGTAGTGTATGCATGCCCGACATGAGGAATATCATTTGGATAATAAATTGGTGTTGTAACATAAAATTTTTTTGCCATAAGTTCTAAAAATATCAAATATATAAAAACTTAACCTACAAAAACTATTTAAAGAAATTTATGTTTTATTAAATATGTTCGACAAAAAGGAATGCAAAAGATGCGGAGAAAAATCCGGAAACAAGCATAATTTCTGCCCAAATTGCGGAGTGCCTTTCAACAAAAAGGGTTCTAAAAAAGACTATGGAATGCTGGGAGAAGATGATTCTAATTTAAATGCTCCTGAAGAAAATAATTTGGATTTGACAAATTCTTTACTGGGAGGATTTGGTGGAAAGATGATGGGAAAAATGATTGAAAGTGCTATGAAAATGCTCGAGAAAGAAATGGAAAAGGAAATGAAAAAAACAAAACCTAAAACAAATATGCAGCTATTCATAAACGGAAAAAAAATAGATTTAGGAAACTACAATAATCAGGCGGAAGCTGAAAAAGACGAAGAAGAAGTTTCTTTGGAAAAACTCCCAAACAGCGAATTGAAAGGATTTTCGGGACTTCCAAAAAAAGAACCGCACACAAATATTAGAAGACTTTCAAATAAAGTCGTTTATGAAGTTGAGATTCCGGGAATGGATTCAGAAAAAGACCTTTCAATAGTAAAGCTCGAAAACAGCATAGAGATAAAAGCAATTTCAAAAAATAAGGCCTACAAAAAAATTATTCCAATAGGACTTCCAATAAAAAATTATAATATTTCAAAGGGAAAACTTACTCTCGAACTCGGCTTGAAGTAAGAACAATTTTTTCTATGTCTTTCCAAGAAGAAACTCTTTTTACATTATCTAGAAAAGTATTATTTCTATTCCAGGGATTATCATAAAGCAAAACGTTAATTCCTTTTGAAGCAACATCTAATGCATATTCCGGGCCGTCTTCAATCATATAATCTGCGCCGATATCCAAACAAATTTCTCCCTTGGTTTTTCCGTTTGTTGCTAATTTCGGATTGCGGGCAAAATGCACATTTGAAAAGATTCCACGATAATGCAATTTAACCCATTCCAAAGTTGAATTTATAATTTCAGGAGGTCTTGCAGTTACAATTTCCATTTCAAATCCATTTCTCTTTAAATTTCTTAAAGTTTCTGCAGAATTGGGAATCGGTTGCACTGACGCAAAATAATGGCTGTGTAAAAACTCTGTAAATTTCTTATGCTCTTCTTCAAAAGTTCCACCGATAGTGTCTCTAAAAGTATAAGAAAGAAAATCTTTTTTTAGCAGCGAAGTTCCATATCTATCGTTATGAAAAATTATTAATTTGTCAAGAAGTCCCGCAAGAACTTCATCGCAATCAACTGCTAGCTTCATAAAAAGAAAGATTTTTTCTCATTTAAAAATATATATGAGCCCAGAGACAAAAATAAATTTTGTCGGCATCTAATAACAAAAGTTATGAGTTTCACGAATTCACTCGTTTCCCTTATTCTTCGAGAATGAGCCTGCGAGGATTTGAACCTCGGACCCCTGCCTTATCAGAGCAGTGCTCTAGCCAGGCTGAGCTACAGGCTCACACCATCGAATTTGTGATAAATTGTTTATAAAAGTTTGTAAAACTTTCCATAATAAAAAATGACAATTTCTCAAATTAAATTTTAATCAAGTTATTATTTTCCGTCTTTTTCATCTATCGTTCATACATGATGGGGTTAACGAATCCAGAAATATCAGATGCAATTTTGTCAGGAAATATTTCAAGTTTGAGTTTTCTGTCTTCTATAAGTTGCAAAAGCACAACACCCTTAACTTGATCATCGTGGTTTAATGCCTTCAAATTGCTTGCATAACTAATCTTGTCCCAGTACGTGCCGCCATCTGACTTATAATCATAGTTCACGAGCTCCAGTTTAATAACACCTGAATTTTTATCCAAGGTTCCTGGATCAGGAGAGTTGCCTTTTATGCCAAACTGTTTTCCCTCTCCCTTCGTCGTGAAAGTTCCAGTGGAGAATATTAAGTGAGACGAATCTATTGCATCGTAAGTTATTGCAATATGATTTGACCAAGAATTATATTGTCCGATTATTACACCAGAATAACCGCCAGAGTTTTCCACAAACCAATTACCGACGATTTTGCCGTCAATATCATAGTCTATTTTTCCGCCAAAAGGTTGCGCGGTTCTTTCTGTTTTTGCTATAAGCTCGCTCCTTAAAGGCTCGCCGAAATAATTGTACGGGTCAACCGTGTGAATTTTCCATGGTTCGCCGCTGTAGTGTTCAGGCACCACAAAACCCTTCAATGTTACATCGTCGTTATGCACGCTAAAATCTAAGGAAATTGCACTGCCCAAAACTTCGCCGGCTTTAACGGGAATATTTACTTCAATGTTTCTGCTCTCACTGAGATTGCCGGCTGCATTTTTTATTCTGTCAGATAGTTTTAGCAAATGAATATAAATAGTATAGAAAGTGCACGTGTGATATATTTGTATTCTATAATCTTCTAATCCTTGCTTGCTATAAACTGTCCAGCTCGGCATGCGTTGGACCTGCGTTATTACTCCGTCGGCAGGAGCTATGACGTCGCGGAGGTCTTCAGCCGTTGGATTCAGTTTCCAACCATGAGTATAATAATATTGATGGTCCGTTGGCGTTATATGTCCGCTGCTCATCATGCCCAGAGGCATTATCATTTCTATATCTTCCAATTTTCTAGGAGCCGCGGTAAAATTAATGACACCCTTGCCAACACAATTTGGCGGCGAATATGCACGCCCATTGTTAAAATTACTATAATTTGAAGTAGTTTGATTTTGAATATGAGTTAGTTCATTAACAGGTTGATAATTATATGCGTTGGGAATTATTTGATTTCGAAACACGTAAATTCCAGCGCCAATTAAAACAATTGCAATCGCCATTGCAACAATTGACAAATTTATAATTAATCTTCTCTTTTTATTCATCATTTTATAATAGAACTCTAATTTTTAACCATTTTGCCTTCCTAAAATTATCTGACTTTGTAAACTTAACCTTTAAAAACCGTTTTTCTATAAGATAATCATGACTAAAGGAATGTATCATTTTATCAAAGAAGCTTGGAAAAAGCCGGACTCAAAAACTCTTAGGGAAAGAATGATTTCTTGGAGAGCTAGTTCTGCTTTTGAAAAAGTTGACAAGCCATTGAGACTTGACAGGGCGAGAGTTCTCGGATACAAAGACAAAAAAGGTTTTACAGTTGTCAGAGCAAGAGTAATGCGTGGAGGACACAAAAGAACACGTCCAAACAAAGGAAGAAGAACCGTAAGAATGCACATAAGAAAAAATTTGAAAATGAATTATCAATGGATTGCAGAACAAAGAGTTGCAAGAAAATATCCCAACCTTGAAGTTTTGAATTCTTACCAAATTGGAAAAGATGGAATACATTATTTCTACGAAGTTATCCTCGTGGATCCGCAAAGGCCTGAAATAAAAAACGACAAAAATATGAATTGGATTGGAAGCAGAGCAAATCAGAAAAGAGCTTTCAGAGGATTAACAAGCGCGGCCAAAAAATCTCGTGGATTGAGAAACAAATCTCCAGAGTTAAAAGTAAGGCCTTCCTCGCAATCAAGAAAGCACAGAGGAAAATAAATAATTCAAAATTAGAATGAAAGACGGCACTGCAATAATTTTAATTAATGAAGACAAAAAAATACTTCTTCAGCATAGAACTAATGATGCAAAAAATTTTCCTGGCACGTGGAGTTTTTTTGGCGGGGGGATGGAAAAAAATGAAACTCCCTTGGAAACTATAAAAAGAGAATGTTTTGAAGAGTTAGAATATGAACTAAAAAATCCGAGATTAGTGCTGATAAAAAATCTGCCAACAAGAAAAATTTTTTTATTTATTGAAAAATATGATCCATTAAAAAAGCTAACATTAAGAGAAGGGCAGAATATGAAGTGGTTCAAGATTGAAGAAATAAGTCAAGTGAAAAATACTTTCAGTGAAAAAACATTGGAAGAAATCAAAGAGATAATAGACAGCCAAACTTAAAAAGTTGATTTGTTAAATATACTTATGAAAATAAAAGAGCGGTTTTCACATTATCACTCTGCTTCTGCGGGGCGGGCGGGCGGGAACAAATTTATTAAATTAAAAGTATGCAGAATTATATCTTTGCCGTTTTAATCATGTATTACAAAAAACTTGCGGAACTTTATGAGTCGCTTAATGGAACAACCAAGAGGCTGGAAAAAATAAAAATTCTCGCAAAATTTCTGAAAGAACTTCATGAATCGGACAAAGATGTATTATATCTTCTTCTTGGAGATATCTTTCCAGAATACGACGACAGAAAAATTGGAATAAGCAATCAGCTTGCAATAAAAGCAATTTCAAAAGCGACTGGAACTGAAAATGCAGAAGTGGTAAAAGAATGGAAAAATATCGGAGATTTGGGAAAGGTTGCCGAGAAATTAAAAAATAAAAAAAGACAGGCAACTCTCGGCTCTCACATTTTAACGACCGAAAAAGTTTTAGAAAACTTAAGAAAATTACCGGGGCTTGAAGGAAAGGGAACCGTGGAAAAAAAATTATCGCTTATAGTGGAACTTTTAGCATCGGCATCGTCAATCGAAGCGTTGTATTTAATCAGGACATTAATTGGAGATTTAAGAATCGGCTTAAGGGAAAGCACGATAAAAGAATCCATGGCTTCTGCATTCTTCAACGGAGATGAAGAAGCTCCGAGAAAAATTCAAGATGCAATTGATAATTCAAACGATGTTTCAAAAGTTTTTGAAATGGTTAAAAAAGGCAATTTAAAAAATTTGGATGGGATTTCTCTTGAAGTTGGAAAGCCGATAAAAGCCATGCTTGCGCAAAAAGCAAAGACAATAAAAGAAGGATTTGAAGCGGTTGGAAAACCTTGCGCAATTGAATATAAATATGATGGATTCAGGATGATAATCCACAAAGACGGGGAGAAAGTTTTGGTATTTACAAGAAAGTTGGAAAATGTCACAAAACAATTTCCGGAAGTCATAAAATATGTAAAAGAATACGTCAAGGGAAAATCGTTTATCCTTGATTCCGAAGCTGTTGGCTTCCACAAAGACACGCGCGAATATATGCCTTTCCAACAAATAGGACAAAGAATAAGAAGAAAATATGACATTGAAAAAATGCAAAAGGAACTTCCAGTTGAAATAAATGTTTTCGACATACTTTATTATAATGGAAAATCTCTTCTAAAAGAGCCATTTGAAAAAAGAACAGCTTTGATAAAAAAAATTCTTAGCAATCATCAATATAAAATTATTCAAGTAAAACAATTAATAACTGGAGATGAAAAAAAAGCCGAAGAATTCTACAAGAACGCTTTGAAAGATAATCAAGAAGGGATAATGATGAAAAATCTTCAGTCGATTTATCAGCCTGGAAGTCGTGTTGGGTTTATGCTCAAAGTAAAACCCAATGAGAGAGATTATGATTTGGTAATTGTCGGCGGAGAATATGGAACTGGAAAACGTTCTGGCTGGATTTCCAGTTTTATTCTTGCATGCAAAGACAAAAAAACCGGCAAGTACCTTGAAATAGGAAAAGTCGGAACTGGAATAAAAGAAAAATCTTCCGAGGGAATTTCTTTTGAGGAACTGACAAAAAAAGTAAAACCATTGATAACAAAAGAACACGGAAAAACTGTTGAAATAAAACCTAAAATTGTCGTTGCAATAACTTATCAAGAAGTCCAAAAATCTCCAACTTATAATTCTGGTTTCGCGTTAAGATTTCCGAGATTTACTGCGCTTCGTCTTGACAAGCCACTATCAGAAATAACAACTCTTCAAGAAATAGAAAAAGACTTTGTAAAGCAAAAAAGGACAAATTACCAATACGGCTAATTAAAAGGAAGGTTAAGCCGAGCAATTTCACGAGGCAAAAATTGCAAACTCACAACGAGAGAGGTTGCGAGTTAAAGGAAACCTTAGTGTCCTCGCATATGGATAATTTTATAAATTATATTTGACATCTACAAAAATGAAAAAGGGGTTGAATTGTTTAATCATAGTTGCATTTTTAATTGCAGTTCAAATTATTTTTATTTCCGCAGCTCCAACGATTTCTCCGACGTCGCTTTCAGGAAATTTAAATAAAAATATTTCATTTTCAATAACAGTCAGCAATGCAGACCCGTCCAATATTACAAACGTGGAAATAGACATTCCGTCATCGTTAATTTTCTGGACAGGCTCAAATTCTACAAGCAATAGTTTAACATTCACAAACTCTTCAATCGTTTTGAATTGGACTAATTCCAGTGCAGGAGGTTTAATAGGAAATTCTTCATCGACATTATTTTCATTTGTTGCAAATGCGACAGTCGCTGGAAGTTTTAATCTAACTGTAAAAACAGCGCTTGTAAACGGCTCAACTTCCAACACAGGTTTCAATCTCACGATAGCAGACAGCCCGCCGACGATAAGTTTCGTGTCTCCTACTCCAAATGATGGCACAGCATTATCGCAGAATGACATTCAAGTAAACGTGACTGCCGCGGACGACGTGGGAATAGGACAAATAATAATTTATCTTTACAGCAACACAAGTTCATTGATTAATAGTTCAAAATCATCAACCTCGCCGTTCTTTTTGGATTTCATTAGTTTGAGCAATGGAATTTATTATTTGAATGCAACAGTTAATGATACAGCAGGGCATTTGATTTCCACAGAAACAAGAAAAATAACAATTAATGCAACAATTATTTCTTTATGTACTGAAAATTGGACTTGTGCAAATTGGAGTGTATGTGCTAGCGGAAATCAATCTAGAACTTGCACCGATTCAAAAAGTTGCGGCACAAATTCAACAAAACCTTCCTTGATTCAAGCTTGCGTCACCAGTGCTCCATTATGTATTCCAGATTGGCAATGTGTTAGTTGGCTTCCAACAGATTGCCCGCAGAACGGAACGGAAACAAGAAAATGCACTGATAAAAATTCATGTAATGATATCACTGCAAAACCTTCTGAATCAAAAACTTGCACTCCACAAAGCAGCGGCTCGTCATGGATATTTGTTGTGATAATATTAGTTTTATTGGTAAGCGGGGGCGCAGTTGCATTAATATTTTATTTCAAAAACAAAACACAAGAAGAAACATATCAGCCACCTTCAGATTCTTCACAGAATGGTTACGCGAATCCTCAAGGATATTCATATAAATATACTTAATTATTTTACAAGTTCTAAAACTTCTTTCCATGAACAAAAGATAAATCAGAATATTTTTTAAGTTCGGATTCACTGCCTTGAAAATTGAATAAGTATTTGTTTGGAACAATATTTCTAAGGTGACTCATTACTTCAACATTGTCGTCTACAAAATGAGTTATTTTCAATCGCTCGCAAATAGGAGCTTTATCTTTTCTTTCGCGGCAGAAATAAACATTTTCTGGAGAAATTCCCGTGATGTCGTAAAATCCATGATGATTAAACCAATCGCGAGTTTTCTGTTCTGTTTTTGGTTCTGCCTTTGAAACAATGCGAACCAATCTCGGAAAATATGAAAGATCTGAATTTAATTTTTTCAAGGATTCAAAAGAATCTGGAACAGCAGTAGTTTGAAGATAATTGTCGCTCAAAAAAGAAGTATCAGTTCCGTCATTTTTTAATATATCAGTTATAACTCCGCCGACATCAACACCAATAATTCTTTTGTACAAAGCTCTTTCATTCATAAAAATAATATAAATTCTCCATTTAAAAACCTTTATAAATGATTTTATTTATAAAGAGTAATGCCTGCAAAAAAATCAGTCAGTTCTTATCAGATTCAAAATATCGTGGCAACAGCGTCGCTGGAAAAACCTATTCCTTTAGTTAAGTTGGCAAGAACGCAGCCAAACACAGAATATAATCCTAAAACTTTTCCGGGATTAGTTTTGAGAGTAAAAGAACCAAAGTCAGCCGTCTTAGTTTTCTCATCGGGAAATCTTGTATGCACTGGAACAAAATCAGTAGCACAAGTGAAACAAGTAATAGACGTCGTAATAAAACAGCTAAGAAAAATAAATGTTAACGTAACAATAAAACCAAAAATAACAGTGCAAAATATTGTAGCTTCTGGGAATATTGATTTAAAACTCAATCTTAATTTTCTTGCGCTGGAAATGGAAAACACAGAATATGAGCCAGAACAATTCCCAGGACTTGTTTACAAGTTAAATGAGCCAAACGCAACTTTCCTCCTCTTCAGCAACGGAAAGCTTGTATGCACTGGAACAAAAAACAAACAGCAATTGGAAGACAGCATGGTTCAGCTTCTGAAAAATGTCAAAGTTGCCTTGAAAAATTATTCTAAATAAATTTACAAAATTTTAAATGGAAAATTATGAAGAATTCTTAAGCGAAGTAAGAAAGGAATTTTATAAATCCATTGAAATTGTGGCAAATTCCAACTGGCCTCTAGAATTTAAAGAGCCAATATACAAAGAACTAGTCTGGATTGGAAGATATATGAATGACCGAAGAATAAATATAGAAAACTCTAGATGCATGAATGAAACTAAAAAGAAAGTGTTAGAAGAATTATTTCCTGAAATTAAGAAGGTAAGATTATTCTTGGAAGAAACTCTTTCAATTGATAGAAAACCAATTTCTCCAATTAAAAACTAATTTTATCAAAATCTTCTTTTTTTCACAATAAACTATAAAAATACATTGATTTTCTCATGCCTATGGATTCTGCAAAATCGAGGGAGGAGATAGTCATCGAAACAAAAAATTTCTTTGATTCGTATAAAAAAGAGGTCGGAGATTCTTTAAGAAAAGGCAATAATGTAATCTATCTTGATTTCATGAAACTCTCTGAATTTTCAAACAAGCTTTCTGATGAACTTCTCTCAAGTCCCGAAGAAACTCTAGGAATAATGGAAGTTGCAATTGAAGAATCTGGGCTTGTAAAAGACGTTAGAATTCGTTTATACAATCTTCCTGAAAGTCTCGCTATAAAAGTAAGAAACATACGTTCAAGGCATCTTAATGAAATGATTATCGTTGAGGGGATAATCCGTCAAGCGTCTGATGTTCGTCCCCAAGTTGTAAATGCAAAATTTGAATGTCCTTCCTGCGGAACAGTAATTTCCTGTCTTCAAATGGAAAAAAAATTCCACGAACCATCTCGTTGTTCCTGTGGAAGACGCGGAGGTTTTAGATTGGTAAGCAAAGAAATGGTGGATACACAGAGACTTGTCATAGAGGAATCCCCGGAATCTCTCATGGGTGGTGAACAGCCAAAGAGAATGAATATTTTTGTCAAAGAAGATTTGGTTGAACCGAAGATGGAAGAAAAAACAACTCCGGGAAGCAGAATAAAAATTATCGGCGTTTTAAAAGAAGTTCCGGTTCCGTTAAACACTGGGGGATTGTCAACAAGATTTGAATTGGCAATTGAGGCAAATAATATTATTCCATTGGAAGAAACATTTGAAGATCTTGACATAAGCGATGAAGATGAAAGAAAAATTCTGGAGCTGTCAAAAGATCCAGAAGTTTTTGATAAGCTTGCAAAGAGCATAACTCCAAGTGTTTGGGGTTATGATGAAATAAAAAAAGCTCTTATCCTGCAATTATTTGGTGGGGTAAAAAAAATTCATAAAGACGGGCAAAAAAGTCGTGGCGATATACATATTCTTTTAATCGGTGACCCTGGAGTTGCAAAATCAGTAACTCTCGGATTCATGGCTGAAATTTCCCCAAAAGGAAGATATGTCGTCGGTAAAAGCGCAAGTGGCGCTGGGCTTACGGCAACTGTTGTTAGAGATGAATATCTTAAGGGATGGAGTTTGGAAGCGGGTGCAATGGTTCTGGCAAACAAGGGGCTGATTTGTATTGACGAATTAGAAAAAATGGATCCTCAAGACAGAAGCTCAATGCATGAGGCAATGGAACAGCAAACAATTACAATAAGCAAGGCAAATGTTCAAGCAACATTGAGAGCAGAAACTTCTGTGTTAGCAGCTGCAAATCCGAAGTTTGGAAGATTTGATCCATATCAGCCGATTGCACAGCAAATAGATTTGCCTCCAACGCTGATAAACAGATTCGACGTCATCTTCACGCTAAAAGATATTCCCAACAAGGATAAAGATAGGAAAATTGCAAACCACGTTTTGCATGAACATATAAATGAAGGAAAAGACATGATAGTTCCAAGAGAATTATTCAGAAAATATGTTGCATATTCAAAGCAAAAAGTAAAACCAAAAATAACAAAGGAGGCCGCCGAGGAAATAGAAAATTTTTATGTTGAATTAAGAAATCGTCCTGTCTCATCTGAAAGCGCAATGAAGCCGATTCCAATTTCTCCAAGACAGCTTCAAGCATTGATTAGAATGTCGGAAGCATCTGCAAAATTAAGACTCAGCAATGATGTCACGAGGGAAGATGCAAAAGTGGCAATAGAAATAATAAAATATTTCTTAATGAAAGTCGGTTATGATTACGAAACAAATGAAATTGACATAGACAGAATCGGCGGAAAATATTCTTTCTCAAAACAAAATAAAATTCATACAGTATTACATGAAATTGATGAGCTGGAAAAAAAACTTGGGCAATTGATTCCCATAGAAGAGTTAGAAGAAGCTATGAAGGGAAGAATGACGCCTGAAGAAGTCGAGCAAATACTGGAAGAACTTTACAAAGAAAGCAGAGTATTCAAGCCACAAAGAGGATACATAAGCAGGATGAAATAAAATGAAAATCGCATTAATAGGAACGCACGGAACTGGAAAGACGACGATAACTCATGAATTAATTGCAAATCTGAAAAAAGAAGGATATAATTCAAACTTGCTCCAGGAAGTTGCAAGAAGTTGTCCTCTTCCGATAAATGAGTCTACAACAAAGGAAGCGCAGGAATGGATAATTTACAGCCAATATACGAGAGAATTGGAATTGGAAAAGCCAAACCAAATATTGATTTGCGATAGAAGTATTATCGACGGATATGTCTATTACAGAAATAAATTTGGCAATAATAGTACTTTAGAAAGATTCGTCAAGGAAAAATCAAAAACATACAAGGAAATATTCAGAGTTCCAATAAGAGAAGAGCTGTTAAAAGACGACGGTTTCAGGTCAACGGACAAATTGTTCCAACAAAAAATAGACGAAGAATTCAACGGAGTTATTAAAGCGCTAAAAATAGAGTCTAAAGAATATACAAGTTTAGAAAGCGTCTTAGATATGATAAAATCAGGTTATAGACTAAATTAAATTTAAAATGGCGCAAGAAGAAAAATTCAAGAGAAACGTCGCATTTAAGTTAAGAATTGAAAATGTCTTAAAGGGAAAACCTATGATTGAAGCCGACAAATTCTTGTTTCTAGATTTGGACGGGAAAAAAATAGTAAGAGTCAACGTTATTGGAAGCATCGTCGACAAATATCAAAGTGAAGGCGACAAAAAATTCTTGTTCCTGACTTTAGACGACGGTTCAGGACAAATAAAATTGAAAACATTCGGAGACGACGTTCAAAGATTTTCAGATATTTTGCAAGGACAAACTGTTTCTGTAATTGGGGTTTTGAGATTTTATAATAATGAAACTTATATTTCTCCTGAAATCGTAAAAGAACAGGATCCAAGATATTTGCTAGTCAGAAAATTTGAATTGGAAAAAAATCCTGTTGCATCAGAATCTGTTAAAAAAGAAGATTTCATGGCGATAAGAGACAAAATAATTAACTTGATAAAAAATTCTGAAAGCGAAGGTGGAATAGAACTTGAAAAAATCGCAACAAATGTTAATTCTTCAAATGATTTTGTAAATGGGGAGATTCAAAAACTTCTTGAAGAAGGAATTATCTTTGAACCTCGCCCGGGAAAAGTAAGATGGCTGGGTTAAAAAAATATATTATTGCTCCACATTGGAATTCTTTTTCCTTTATGGAAACTTGAAAATTTACAGATTTTCTTCACAATGCTCCACCAATATGAAAATTATTAATAAAAAAACTTCGACGCGATATTTTTGTATAAAACTAAAATGCAGTTTCTAAGTTAACACTCAGTCTTCTGTAGGGTGAGAACGAATTTAGAAATCAAAAATTATCTCCTTTGCCTTTTGCAATTATTATAATTTTTAATTATTTTAATTTTCTTAAAGCAAGAACAACTGCTGCAATAATCAACAAGGCAAACGTGATAATAATTAATAATTTATCATTGAAATTTTTGATTGCTGCTTCGATAACAAGCGTGGCTCCCGCAGGCAAAGCTGCAATCTGCACTAACAATGGTAAAGTATACAAGCCTGCAATGATTAAAATAAATCCTATAGCGGCAAAAATGAAAAAACTATTTTTATCGTATTTCGAAACAGCATCATTAAATTGTTGATTGCATATATTGCATTCTTTCAAAGAAACAGTGCATCCCTTATCATTGTAATCATAAATGGGCATGCCTCCCGTTTGAGTACAGCTGTCAGTCTGTTCCTGCAATGCTTTTGAGAAAGTGCAATTGGCGCATTGCTCGGTTCCAACTCCGTACTTCACTGGGTAAGGACCAGAATTTACATTTTTGCAAACATTTTCATACTTAGGAGGCTCGTAAACATAACTAACAATCAAGTTAAACAAAATTACAACCATCACCGCTATAAAAACGCCCAGCAAAATAGTCAGCGCAAAATTTCTTCCGTGCAAATTTTCTTTGTTCAATCCCTTAGCCATTGTAAAAATAAATCAAGAATATTTATAAATTATCTTATTCAGCATATTCTTTCTTAACAGTAAATTCTCCAAAGGAAGCTTTCTCATAAGCATTTGCTAATTTTAAAGCCTCTTCAAGATATTCGCCAGAATCAACCAAAATAATATTCTTAGAAGGATCTCTTGTATAATATGGTGGATAATGCGTGCCGATTATTCTTGTTCCGAGATTAGAAGTAATCACCTTATATTTGTTTCTTTTGGAAAAATCAAAAAGTCGCGGGCCTATAACAATATTCCCGAGACGAGATCTGCAATTTCGTTGACCTTCATCACTAACATGAGCATAAGCTCTTCCTCCAAAAAGTTTTTTTGTGATATTAATAAATCTTTGTTCTATCTTATAAAATTCATCATCCAATATATCTAATTGCTCTAATTCTTTTCTAATTTCAATTTCTTTCTCGGTCAAGCCTTCAAGTTTTACCATGAATTAATCTTAAAAAGCACATTTATAAACTCTTTCACTAAATTTATGAAATGGAAAGCTACGAAAAAATGCTTGATGAAGCATATACAAAAGTAAAAAGCACCGAGAAAGGAACCGGAGAAAGATTTGAAATTCCAAAAATCGAAGGGCATATTGAGGGAAAGAAAACAATTTTAACAAATTTTTTCCAGATTGCAGATTACATAAGAAGAAATCCAGAACATTTTCAGAAATTTATATTGAAAGAACTTGCATCTTCTGGACAAAGAGAAGGAGATAGATTGATTCTAAACATTAAAATTCCTAGCGCAAAAATAAATCAGAAAATAGAGCAGTACGCAAAAGAATTCGTGATATGCAGAGAATGTGGAAAACCAGACACTGAATTAGTCAAGGAAGACAGACTTTTATTTATTAGATGCTTGGGTTGCGGAGCAAAACATTCTGTACGCAGTAAAATATAGTAAATATTTTTCAGTGCTTCGTCAAGAAGCCAAAGCAAAGCAAAATTTAATCTAAAAATTCAAAAACAAATCTTTATAAAACAAATTTTGCTTGTAGTAAAATTCCAAAGGAGGAAACAAAAAAAATGGCTTTAGAAGGAAGATGCATGAGATGCAAAGAAAACAGGGAAATGAAAAGTGTTTCAATGGAAAAGACAAAGAGAGGAACATTTTTAGCGAGAGGAATTTGCACCAAATGCGGAACAAAAATGGCTAAGATATTGTCGGCAGAACAGGCTAAACAACACGGTCACAAATAAAGGGAAAGTTTGATAAAGAAAAACTTGGTTGTCTTTATATGTTAGTTAAGATACATAAATCCTACAGAAATGTTGTTGCAGTCTGCGACTCGGATCTACTTGGAAAAAAATTCGAAGAAGACAAATTTCAGCTTGATTTAAAAGAAAGTTTCTACAACGGGGATGAAATGTCTGATGAAGATGCAGCAAATATAATGCGGCGCATGTTAAGAGAAGATGCAACATTTAATATTGTTGGAAAGAAATCCATAAATGCAGCATTGAAAGCAGAAATAATTTCTGAAGGTGAAATTGGAGAAATAAAAAATATTCCATTCGCGTTGGTATTGGGATAATTAATTTCTGAATAGAACTTCAGCCAAAATCTTTTCGTTTTTTAAAAATAAGTCAAAACTCAGACAAACGTCGTTGGAGAAATTATTAAAATTATCAAAAATGGCTCCTTTGTCCAAAATTATCTCGCTCTTAAAATGATTATATTTTTTTCTGCAATCCTCGCATTCCATGCAATGCCCATATAATTCTAGAATGTCGTTTTTTCTATCAGAAGTTATAATTTCTTTAGTGGATATCGCCATAAAATAACCGGTAAGATTTGCTTCGTTTGTTTTCGGACAGCTGTAACTCACAAAAAACAGAATACTAAGAAATATTTAAATTTTTCTAATTCATCAATAAAATTCTCTCTAATAATTTTTCATTCTGTGATAACAATTCAAAGTTTGGAGTAAAATCCAAATTAGAATCCTTAATTACTTGATATTTAAGATAATAATATCTATCATAGCATTCCTCGCAATTTATTATGTGCCTGTAAGCTTTCAATAAAACTGATTTTTTCCCGGAAATTTTAACGTTTTCAGTTGATGCAAATCCAAAAAAATTAATTATATCTGTCTCGTTCATTTCATGATTGTCATCCATCATAAAACGTATATTTCAAAATACTTAAATTTTCCCAGAGAAAGGATTATAAAGAAAATGGGAATTTTCACTATAACTTTCATGAAGAAAGAATTATAAAGAAATTTTATATGATTCATTAATGGTCGCAGGATTCGTAAAAACCCGCTGGAGGTTTTTACATGGCTAGAAATTTTAAACAAAATGAGGAAGAAGAAAAAGTCACAAGAGTGAAACTTCCACGAGGCGAAGAAACAATAGGAATCATCGAACAAAGGCTTGGCGGAAATAAAATGATGGTAAATTGTCTGGATAAAAAATCGCGAAATTGCCGCGTCCCGGGAAGATTGAAAAGAAAGCTCTGGCTCCGTCCTGGAGATGTAGTGATTGTTGAACCTTGGGAACTAGACAAAGACAAGGGAGATATAATATTCAAATACAGAGAAAATCAAGTTGAATGGCTAAAACAGAATGGTTATTTGAAAACCGAAGGAGCCGGATTCTAATTCTAACAAAATGTTTTTAAATAGGTATTACAAACATCAATTAACATAAGCAATGAATCATAACGAGCTTAAAATATTAGGAGAAGCAGGATTATATGAGAGGGTGGATAAATCCTTCATGGATAAAGCAGTCGGAAATTTTAATGTTTTGATTCTTCAATTGGCGTATAAAAAAAATGGAGACATTCCCGGAATTAATAACAATTCACACCCGGATAAAAATGTCTGCTTGTACAATTCCATCGGAGTAATTTATCCTTATTTGAATAAACAGCAAAAAAATATGGTTGTCAAAGCGCATCTAAGACAGTTCAAACCAATTGAGCAATCCCATGTAAATCATAATCACACAAGATTTATCAGAGAGCCTTTGTTATTGGCAGACATTTGTGCCGCAAGTAAATCGCGTTATTGGCCAGGGTTTAGTAGTGAAAGTTATTTGTGGGAAGACGAAAAAAGTTTTTCGGATTTAGAAAAACAAATAATGGAAAACGGACTATTCAAAACAAAAAAAGTAAAAAGTGATTTCTTGGTTGCTTATGGTTTATTATCTTCTGATATTTCTAAATTTGGAGAAGATTATATTAAAGTCGTCCAGCCAGAATTTTTAAATAGGGTATTGGATGGTATTGTGACGGTCGCAATCGACGGGAATAGAAACAAAGGATACATCACGAGAGAAATGAAAGCGCTAAGAAAGAGGCTGCCAAAATCAACCCACGAAAAGTTGGAAGAGTTCAAAGAAATAATGATTAATTAAAATCAAAAAATATTTCAACTGATAAAATCACAATTAAACATGAAAAAAATTATTTCAGAAAAATTAGCAAGAATTTTGAAAAATAGAAAAATGCTTGAAAGAGAATTGAATGTTAAAATAACAAACAAGGGAACAGAAGTGGTTATAGAGGGTTTGCCGATTAATGAATATCTTGCGGAAAAAGTTATTGATGCAATAAATTTCGGATTCCCATTGTCCGTTGCTTTTATGATAAAGGAAGAAGACGTTTCATTTGAAATATTAAATATCAAGGATTATACAAAAAGAAAAGATTTCGCAACAGTCAGGGCAAGAATTATTGGAAAGAATGGAAAAACTTTGAAAACTCTGAATAATTTAACAAACTGCAATTTTGAACTCAAAGATAATCAAGTTGGAATTATAGGAAATTCCGAGGAAATAAAAAATGCCCAAATTGCAGTAACTTCAATCATCAAAGGCGCAAAGCAATCAAACGCATACAGCTATCTAGAAAAGCATCAAACAAAACCTATTTTTGATTTGGGACTGAAAGAATAAACGTCCCGGGCAGGACTCGAACCTACGACCCCATGATATCTGCGAAACCTTTCGGTCTCTTGAACTTTCGCGAACAAGTTCGCGTCGTAACAGTCATGTGCTCTACCTACTGAGCTACCGGGACAAACTTTCCTTTAAGTTACATGTCCCTTCACTCGTTTCCCATACTTCGGTAAAGAGCTACCGGGACTCAGAATTTCCAGCAAAAAATCTTATTTAAAGTTTATTCTTTTCTTTAAAGTTCAAAGCGACAGAATTTATGCAATATCTTTTTCCCGAGCCTGCGAGGGAAACGCTAAAGGCTTTGCCTTTTGTCTTTCCCGTCGGCTTCGGTCCATCATTAAAAACATGTCCAAGATGGCTTCCGCATTTTGCGCAAGTAACTTCAGTTCTTGAAATAATCATTGAAAAATCTTTTTTCATTTTTATGCTTCCTTTTTTGAAGTCATAAAAGCTTGGCCATCCGGTTCCAGAGTCAAATTTAGTGTCCGAAGAAAATAATTCATTTCCGCATGCAGAACAAAAATAGACTCCTTTTTTCTTATTATAAAGCAATTTTCCAGTAAATGGTTTTTCAGTCGCACTGCATCTCATGACATCATATTGTTCTAGTGTTAGTTTCTTTTTCCATTTATCATTTTTTAATGTCCTCTTCATATAAATTTGTAGTAAAAAGCTTTAATAAATATTCAGCAAACATTTTTTAATCATTATTTTGCAATAATAATTATGAAAATAAAAGTTTTAGTTGCAATGTCTGGTGGCGTGGATTCTAGTGTCGCTGCTTTGCTGATGAAAAATTTAGGTTATGAAGTAATTGGAATTTTCATGAAAAATTGGAGCGATACAAAAAATGAACTTGGAGAATGTTCATGGAAAGAAGAAAGGCGAATGGCCATAAAAATCAGTGCACAGCTGGGAATTCCTCTTTTAACGATTGATTCTGAAAAACAATATAGAAAAGAAGTAATAGAAAAAATGTTCAAAGAATACAAAAAGGGGATAACGCCAAATCCAGATATTGATTGCAACAAGAAAATAAAATTTCCTATTTTGCTAAAGATTGCAAAAAAAATTAATGCTAATTATCTTGTAACTGGACATTATGCACGAATAAAAAAAATCGGAAAAAAATATCAATTGTTTCGTGCAAAAGATGAATCAAAAGACCAAAGTTATTTTCTTTACACGTTAAAACAAGAAGAACTAAAACATCTTTTATTTCCAATTGGAGATTACACAAAAAAACAGATAAGAGAAATTGCAAAGAAAAATAATTTTCCAAATTACGATAAAAAATCAACCGTTGGAATTTGTTTTGTTGGAAAGGTTAACCTCAAGGATTTTTTGAAGAAAAAAATAAAGTCAAAAAAAGGAAAAATTCTTGACCCGGAAGGAAAAATTATCGGGGAACATGATGGTATTTATTATTACACTATTGGACAGCGTTTAGGAATGAGATATGGATTTGAAATAAACAAATCCAATGACGACAAAAGATTTATGAAAAGATGGTACGTTGCAAAAAAAGATGTCAAAAAAAATATATTAGTTGCAGCACCAGAAGGACACCAATTAAATTATAGAAAAGAAATTATTTTAAAAAATGCGTATTGGATAAATAAAGGGAACCTACGGTTCACCCTTATCAACCCCTCCCTTAAAACCAATTCTTTATTGGGTGGGTGGGTGGGGAAAAAACAAAATGGAGTTAAAGTTCTAGCAAGAATAAGGCAAGTTGGAGAATTGCTCCCTGCAAAAATTTATTTTGGAAAAAAAACAAAAGTTGTTCTTGATAAATCAATTACTGGAGTTTCGGAAGGACAAGCGATTGTTTTGTATCGAGGGAAAAAAGTTTTAGGTGGAGGAGAAATTAGATTCAAATAAAATTATATTTTTTTCCCAGATTCTTTTTGTCCGGTTTGCGCTAAAAATCCTGGAGCCATATAACACATAAAATTAACATCTGGAAGAGCATGTCCTCTTCTCGCATCTTTTCTTACAAATTTAGTATCAAGAGCGTACTGTTTTTTATGCCAGTTTTTTATCGGCTCATGATTTGGAGTAAATGTAACTGCATAATCAATATTAACTAATTGTTCAATCCTGTCCTTAGGTTCCTTTGAAATCAATGTCTTGCTAAGTTCTATCATTTCCGAAGCTATAGATTTTGGTGTTCCCCTATATTTTTCCGAAACAGTCACATCAACAAAGACAAGAACGTTTGAGTTTTTTGAATTTGGTCTCCATCTTCCATTATTTGTCAGGTCCCAGTAGTTTCCAATTTGAGAGCAAACATAAGCTGCTTTTTCTTCAGGTGGTATTGATTTATTGCGTGGTGCATCGCGTTCTACTGAAATTGTTTCTAAAATACCAGCAGGCTTTCCATTGCAATAGGCACCGACAAAAACATCATTGCTTTCCAATCTTTCCTGAATCATATCTTCATCAACCTGAAAAAAACTTCCCCAAGATTCATTTAATATTTCCACAAAAGAATCTAAAGATTTGGAATCAGGGGTCAAAATTTCATATTCCATCAATTCAGATTTTAATATTTCCATTGTGAAGTTTAACTGAACGGCATGATATTTAAATTTATTTGTTATGCAGTATTAAATAATTTTAAATAGTTGTTATGATAAAATAAATCATGGAACTTGACAAAGCAATAAAATCTAGAAAAAGTATCAGAAAATTTTCAAGCAAAAAACCGAATTGGGAAGATATTATAGAATGCATAGATTCAATGAGATATGCTCCAATGGCAGGAGACAACTTCACTTTGAAATTTATTCTAGTCGAGGATAAAGAGGCAATAGAAAAAATTTCAGAATCGTCTCAGCAGGATTTTTTTTCTCAAGCGCATTATGTTGTTGTTGTTTGTTCCATTCCATCAAGAACAGTAACTTTATTTGGAAAAAAAGGCGAAATTTATTCAAAACAACAGGCTGGAGCGGCGATACAAAATTTTCTGCTAAAGGTTGAAGAGAAAAAATTGGCAACATGCTGGATTGGGCATTTTGTCGAAGAACAAATAAAGAGAGAATTAAGAATTCCCGATAATGCAAACATTGAAGCTATTTTTCCAGTAGGATATGAATTCAAAAAACAAAAAGCATCAAAAAAAATTAATTTGGATAATGTTCTTTATTTCAAAAAATACGGAAACAAAAGAATGAAAGACTGGAATATTCAAAACGTTTAAGAATAAAGTTTAATCCCGCCAGAAACATTTGCTGTCAAATTGTAGAATAAGATGATTATCATTCCGCTTAAAAATCCGATTATCCCAAAGACAACTGGAAAAATAATAAGTGAAAAATATCCTAGTGTTGAATAGCTTCCTAGATAATTTGAAATTTTTGGAAATAATAAAAATACAGCTATTGAAATAATTCCAAAAATAATTCCAACAAATATTCCAATGATTGCAAAGACAATTGCCGCAGACAAAACCCCTATTTTTTTAACAGCAACCTCTTGTAACTCATCAGCCATAATATATATTGGAAAACATAGTTTAAAAAAATTTCCAATTAATTTCTAAAAGAGTTTTGGGAAGAAATTCAATATAGAGTAAAATCCCAATAAAATAAGAATTAAAATGATTATTAAGATGACCCAACCTTTAGATGAATTATTAGTGGAAACTTCTAGTTTTCCCAGTCTAGCTCTTGTAGAGTTATTCAATATTCTCGAACAAGCATGAACTGCATCTTCAATCTTTTTTCCTTCTTTTTTTAATCTATCAACACAAGAGTTAAATATTTTAGTATTACTCATAAAAAAATAAACTGCTTCTTTCTTATAAATCCATCGACTATTATTTTTCCACTAGGGCGGGTGGGTGGGAAAGAAAATATCCCTAAGGCTAATTAATAAAAAAAGAAAAATAAAGTAAAAGAAAAAAATAAAACTCCTAAAAGGAGAGGTTGATAAGGAGAACCTTGGTTCTCTTTATTTCCAGAATTCAATGCCTAAATCAGACATCTCTTTCGAAGCAGGGAATGCGCGTTCATCGGGAGCTTTTCCCAATACGTAAGGTGATTTAACACCAGTCATTATTGTGATAACTCTGACTTTTCCAGTGAATTCTTTGTTGATTCTTGCGCCAATTATAACATTTGCGTCAGGACTTAAGTTTTCTGAAACTGTCCTGCCGATAACGTCAAATTCATGCAATTGCAAGTCAGGTCCGCATGTGATATGAATCAATGCCCCCGTAGCGCCTCTGTAATCAACATCTAGCAAAGGATGTGTTAATGCTTGGTTAACAGCTTCCATAACCCTATTTTGTGTGTCAGCCTCGCCAATTCCTATAACTGCTACTCCTCCGCCCCTCATTATTGATGAAACATCTGCGTAATCCAAATTAATTAAACTTGGCAATGTAATTGTCTCCACAATACCTTTAATCATTGTTGAAACAAGTTCATTAGCTACTGCAAATGCCTGTTCAATTGGCAATTGTCCTGCAATATCAACTAGTCTGTTGTTGTCAAGAACGATGCAAGTATCTGTAACTTCTCTCAATTCCTGCAAACCGAATTCAGCTTTGTCAATTCTTGCTTTTTCAGCTTCAAATGGCATTGTAACAACTCCGATAACAATAGCACCGCTCTCTTTAGCAATTTGTGCAATTACTGGAGCCGCTCCTGTTCCTGTTCCTCCACCCATTCCAGCTATGACAAAAACCATATCTGAATTTGAAAGGGCTTTCTTAAGCTCACTAAGAGTTTCTTTTGCAGCTTCTCTTCCTCTGTTAGGAACTCCGCCTGCTCCAAGTCCTCTTGTCAAGTCTCTTCCGATAAGAATTTTCTCATCTGCTTTTGTAACACTTAAGTGTAAGGCATCAGTATTTGCAGCATAAACAGTTGCACCGTTGATTCCTTTGTTGTAAAGCCATGTAACTGAATTAGCACCGCATCCACCAACACCGATAACCTTGATGTTTGCCTTTCCGGCCTTTAATTCATCGAAGTTAATGCTGTGCGTGTCTGTATTTTTTATTGCCTCTTTAGCAAAATCTAAAACCATATTTTTTACCTCCTTTCATTTTTATTTTTCCTGAAATAAATTCAGTCTCTTGATTAAATTATAATTATCAATTTTTTAAATGTTTATATCATGCAAAGTATATTGAAAAATTCAAGAATGTCATTGAGCAGTGATTAGGGCTCAATTTTTTTCAAGAATTTTTGCAGAAATTTTCATCTCTTCGCAGTATTTTATGAAGTCTTGGGCATCTTCTTCTGTTCCAATAACACTTCCATAGTGCATCGGAATCGCCATGAAAGGTTTTATTATTTTCGCAGCTTCTGCGGCTTCGTCCGAAGTCATTGTATACCTTCCACCGACGGGAAGCAATGCAATGAATTTTTTCCCAGCATGATTATGTCCGGTAAGATTTTTCATTTCTTCAATGACATCTGTGTCTCCGGCATGGTAAATTATCACATCATCAATCTTAATAACATACCCAACCCAAGATTCTGTTTTCGGATGAAATAATTTGTCAGTATTATATGCAGGAACTGTTGAAATCTTTATGCTTCCAAAAGTAAATTCCTGATTCGGTTCAATAATTTCAATTTTAACCGGCACATTTACTTTAGTTATTATACTCTGGCAATCAGCAGGACAGATAATCTTAGTTCCTTCTTTTACTATCTTGTTTATGTCTGCAAGACTGCAATGGTCAAAATGGCTGTGCGTTATCAAAATAAAATCCGCCTTCTCATTTCCTTCATTTATGTTATAAGGGTCAATATAAATAACTGCTGAATTCTTGATTAAAAATCCGGCATGTCCCAGCCATTTTATTTCAACATCATCTATCTTCATAATTTTAGCAAAACAAGAAGCTTTTAAAGATTTTTGGAATTATCAAGAACCTAGACTTCCGATTATGAACTCGACACGTTTGCTGACGGACATGAAAGGAACCATAATCACATTATATTTTAATTCAGCATATGTTTTTACAATTTCATCTTGAATATTTTTTTGTTCTTCTTGAGATTCTTGTCTTAAAGAATCCTTGTTGTAAAAATTCAATGGTTCCAAAATGAAAACTTGTTTATTTGCAAAATTTTTGGCGAAATCAAATTTATATTCAGGAACTTCCAAATTGTTAATTTTATAATAAGCGATTGTGTCTCCAAGTCCTCGATCTGAAAAAAATATCCCATTTTCGTCAACTAAAGAATCAAAAATATTTTTTTGGAAATTGAAAATTTCATCCTGGAAATTTTCTTTGTCAATATTTTTTATTGATTTCCCAGAAAATTGTTTATCGAATGCAGCAATTTCCCTCGCAGCTTCCGGAATTATTGTGAATCCTTGTCTTTTTAGTTCATTGATAACCGAGGTTTTTCCCGTGCACGGACCTCCAGAAATAAAAATAATCAGCATCTTATTTTAATATTTAATTTGCTCTTTTATATTTAATGCTTTACCTTAACGTTCGCTCGGCTTCGCCTCGCCCATTATTTGCTACGAACCAAGCTCCGCCAAGGTTCTTCGCTAATTTTCAAGAGATGATAATCAAGAAAATTTACATCAATTCATTATAAAACACTATGGCTGATTTTATATTAATACTTCTGGATTTTTGGGTGGATGGGAATCAAAAAATCATAACTTTTCAAAAGCATTAGCAATCTGCAGAAGTTTGTTTTCTTGAAATTTGTCGCACATTATTTGCATCCCGACAGGAATCCCTTTTATTTCTCCAGCAGGAACAGAAATTGAGCAGTTTCCAGCCAGATTCGAAGGAATTGTAAGAGCATCATAGCCATACATGTCTTCAACAGAAATTTTCTCACCTATTTTATGCGGTAATCTTGGAACAGTAGGAGAAATAATGCAATCAACATCTTCAAACGTTTTTTTAAATTCCTCTTCAATTAATTTTTTTGCCTTCAAAGCCAAATGATAATATCTTCCGTGATATTCTGCTTTTGAAATCTCGCTTCCACCAAGAATTCTTCTTAATACCTCGGGACCTGCAACATCTTCTATTTTCTCCCCATATCTTCTTCCATCAAATCTCCTCGTTCCAGAAAAGAATTCAACGTAAACAAGAGGATAATATGTTTCAATCGCCAAATCAATGTTCTTAATAGGAATTTTTTTTATTTTCCAATTATGTTTTTTTGCAGCTTGTTGAATTTTTTTATCAATCAAATCAGAAATGTTCTTGTCTTTTATTTTGAAATCTAAAATTCCGAGAGTTATATTCTTTGGAATTTTTTTTAAGTCATTTGTTTTAATTTTTTCTCCATCTTCAGAAATAGAATCATTGTCGCTCTTTCCATAAATGACTTCCAAAAGCAGAGCTGTATCTTCGACTGTTTTTGCAATTGGACCTATTTGATCCAAGCTCATAGATAAATCAATCAGGCCGTGTCTTGAAATGCTTCTGTAAGTTGGTTTCAAGCCGACAACTCCACAATGACTTGCAGGATTTCTTATGCTTCCACCAGTGTCTGAACCTAGAGCCATGTCACAAAACCCTGCTGATACTGATGCAACAGAACCTGAAGATGAACCGCCAGGAATTAAACTTGGGTTTGTAGGATTTCTCGTCGGTCCAAATGCAGAAGTTTCCCCGCTGCTTCCAGATGCAAATTCGTCCATGTTCGTCATCCCGATTATCAAACCATCTTCATCTTTTATTTTTTTGATAACATCAGCATCGTAAGTTGATTTGTAATTTTCCAAAGTCTTTGATGCGCAACTTGCAATAAGTCCAAGAACATTTATGTTTGATTTGACTGCAATTATTTTTCCGGCAAGCTTCCCTTTTTTAGTCTTGCTGTCAATTTGCTTTGCCTCTTCAATTGCATGAGGATTCAAATGCAAAAAGGCATTTATCTTGTTTCCCTTCTTGTCGTTTTTTTCTATCTCTTTCAAATATACTTGAAGTTTTTGGAGTGTGGAAGTCATTTTTCGAGTTCTGGAAAAAATTTAAATAACTTCTCAATAGCATGAATTAATTTTTTTCTCTCTTTAGTCCTTATCATAACAATTATTGATTTGCTGCCATAAAAAACCTCTATATCAAAATTCTTAATTAAATGAAGTCTAACTTGTTCTACAGTGATATCCGATATTTTTTCCGATATTTCATCACCTTGTTGATCTTGACTAACAAAGACCGTATTAACATAATCTTTATCAAATTTTAATTCTAATAAAAGTCGTTTGAAAATCTCCTTAAATTTTTCATTTTTTTTGAACTCATACCAATGTCTAAATCCATCATTACCCAAACCAAGTAGGTAAGTTTTTTTTACCATCCCTTTTTTTCCGCGATTATAAAATCACTATTTTTATTTGGCGCATTTTCAAACATCCTTCTTCTGAAATCTTCGTTAGGTTTACTTGCATCATTTTCTTTGCGTTCAAATTTATCTCTCTCAATTATGGGTTCAGAAGTTTTCTTATCAATTCTTGCAAGCTTCTCAGAAAATCTGTCCATGATTCCCTTTGCCTGTTTCTTTATGCTTTCTTTTTCAGATTCAGAAACCTTGTGAAATAAAAAGTCTGACATGAAAATAAAACAAAGAAAGAGTTTAAAATTATTTGGAATTTAATATCCAAAGAAACATTTAAATACAAATAAGATTAATCTTATTTATGCAAATAGATACGACAAAAATGAGCTCAAGAGGACAGGTTGTAATCCCATTGGAAATGCGCAAAGACATCAAAGAAGGGGAACGATTAATAGTGATAAGAAAAAACGATGAAATCGTCCTGAAAAAATCCATTCCTGAAACGGCTTTGCTGTCGGAAAAATCCCTGTCTAAAGCATGGCTGTCAAAAGAAGACGAGGAAGCTTTTGCATATCTCCAAGATGAAGCTTAAGAAATACGACATTGTCCTAGTAAATTTTCCATTTTCAAATTTAAAAACATCTAAAATTCGACCGGCTTTGGTTGTCAAATCGCTTGAAGGAGAAAATATTATTCTATGCCAAATAACAACAAAAAAACGCGGGATTGTGAAATACGAAGTCGTCCTGAACAAAAAATCATGCGAAGGAAACATCAAATTTGATTCAAACATTTACTTGGATATGATTTTCACTCTGCATGAAAGTTTGATAGTAAAAAAGATAGGATGTGTAAAAGATGAAAAGGTCGCAAAAGAGATTGGCGAAAAAATAAGTTTAATGTTCAGCAGTTAACCATAATTCCCTTTGCCTGTTTCTTTATGCTTTCCTTTTCGCTTTCAGAAACCTTGTGAAATAAAAAGTCTGACATGAAAATTCAAAGAATAAAGAGATTAAAAAATTAACGTATTAAGATGGTACTAAAACACATGGCTGATTTTAAGTTAACACTCTGTTTCTTTGGGTGGGTGGGCGGGTGGGACTAATAAAAACATCTAAAAAAATTTTCATTTTCTCACGGCGTCAATCTATCTCTACGTCAAATTTATTTGATGTCGCAGAACGGCTTACGGAGTAAGTCGGTCTCTGTCTCTTGGAAACATCGTTGCTTCCTTGACATTGTCCAAACCACAAAGAATTTGAGTAAGTCTTTCTAAACCAATGCTCCAACCTGCGTGTGGCGGAGCTCCAAATCTAAAACTATCAATGTATGAACTAAAATTCTTAGGATTCAATCCTTTCATTTTCAATCTCTCAATTAAAAGTTCCGGAAGATGGATTCTTTGTCCTCCAGAAGAAATCTCCATTCCGCCGTAAAGAGCATCAAAACCCTCGCTCATCTTTGAATCTTTTTTTCCATCTTTTGGCATTATATAAAATGGTTTTATCGAAGCTGGCCACGAATGCGTGAAAACAATATCTCCGGGAAACAAAGAACAAAGTTTTCTTTCTTGCTCTGGAGAAAAATCCTCGCCGATTTTACCGCCGACTTTCTTTATAGCATCTTCATAGGACAAATAAACTCCCTTAGGGACTTTTAATTTCATCCCAAGAAAATCAAGTTCACCCTTATTTTTTTCCATGACTTTTTTAACGATGAATCCAATAACTTCTTCCAGAGATTTCATAATTGCAAACTGATCAGCAAAAGCAACTTCAATATCCATCTGTCTTATCTCATTTATGTGCCTTGTAGTATTATGTTTCTCCGCTCTCCAAACAGGAGTTATCATGAAAGTTTTTTCCATCGAACATGCAATCATCTGTTTGTACAGCTGAGGACTTTGCGCCAAAAAAGCCTTCTTCTCAAAATATTGAACTGAAAACATTTCTGTTCCACCTTCTGAAGACGCAGAAATTATGCAAGGTGGCTGCATTTCAATAAAATCTTTGTTATAAAAAAATTCTCTGAAAGAATTTGCAATTGTATTTTGTATTTTAAAAACCGCCTGCGTTTTCTTTCTGTGGAAATCCAAAAATCTGTAATCAAGTCTCTTAGGCAATTCAGTTTTAGAATTGTCAGAATCATTGAAAGGAATATCTATCGGCAAATCTTCTGCAGGATTCAAAACTAGAATTTCCTCGGGAACAATTTCCTTTCCTCCAGGAGCCTGTTTTGAATCAACAACCTTTCCTTTGACAAAAATAACTGATTCTCTTGTAAGTTTATTCATTATTTCAAAAACATCGTCTTCAACTTTGCCTTTAACGGCGGTGACTTGAATTATTCCGCTAAAATCTCTCAAAATGAGAAATCTTATTTTTCCAAGCTCTCTGGAATTATGAACCCATCCGGCAACTTCTACAGTTTTATCTTTTGAACTAAAAACATCTGAAATAATGTTTCTTTCTTCATTAAATTTTTTTAAATCGAATTTTTCCATATAATATAGTGATAAAGCTAATTTTTAAAATTAATTATTAAACCATTTCGTTTTTTATGAGCCTCTAACTGCATCTTGTCCATCTTGTAGGGAAGCCAATCTAATTTTGTTGCCAGATTTCTTTCATAAAATTTAATTGCAGACTCGTTGCGTTCTAAAACCTGCCAGTCCATTCTTTCGCAATTTCTTTTGATGGCTTCATCTGCGCAAAAGTCAAACATTTTTTGCCCAACTCCTTGGCTTCTATATTCCGATAAAACAAACAAATCTTCTAAAAATAAAGTGGGAGATGCAAGAAAAGTCGAATATGTCATAAGAAAGGCGACATAACTCACAGGTTTCCCATCAATAATACCTAGGTGGGCTTCATATAATGGATTTTTTGACAGCCCATCTTTCCTGAGTCTTGATTTTTTTTCTTCAGTTAGTGGTTCCGACATTGAATCAGCAAAATTTTCTACGAGAAATGCAAAATCGTCAAAATTTTCTTCAGTTACTCTTGCAATATCCATGAAAAAATCTACTTTACATACTTTTTAATAATTTCTATTATCTCTTTCCCACTAATCTTTCCCTTGAATTCTTTCATAACTAAACCCATATATGCATTTTCGGAAAGTCCGGGCTTTTCTTTTATCATTTTCATAATTTTTTCCTCAACTGAATAAAAGTCTGCTTTTTCAAATTTTATTGCATCTTCTTTTGTTTCTCCTTTTGCAATTCTTTCCATTACATGCTTCAAATGTTCCTCAGAAATTTTTCCACTCTTGATGGATTTCAAAATAAAAATAATATTTTCTCTGTCAAAAATTTTCTCGATTTTTTCCTCTGAAATTTTCTCATGACTTGCAATTTCCTTTGGATAAACCAGCATAATTTTTGCTATTAATTTTGGATTTTCCAAAATTCCAAAATATTCTTTGAAATCTTCCAAATTGTTTTCTGCAAGAAGAAGTTTAATCATCTCTGAATTTAATCCAAGTTTTTTCAATTCCTCTTCGGAATTATCTTCTGTGCTTGGCAGTTCTTTTTTTATTTCATTGATTAAATCTCTTGAAATTTTAAGCAAAGGTAAATCTGTTTCAGGATACATTCTTGCAGCCCCGGGCATTGGTCTCAAAAAATCAGTTTCTCCGCTTTCAAGAACTTTCCTAACATGTGAATCAAATTTTTCCTTTTGGCTTATCAAACTAATTTGTCTCTTCGCTTCTAATTCAACGGATTTCTCAATCAGTTCCGGTTTCTGGACGCCCTTTATTTCAATTCTCTTTCCCTTAGCTACAGAAACATTAACATCTTGTCTAATTGTCCCAAGCCCCCTCTTAACTTTTAATTTTCTTAAGATTTTTCCAAGATACAACGCAACTTCTTTCGCCTGCTGCGGACTTTTTATATCGGGAGCCGTAGCTATTTCTACCAACGGAATTCCAAGCCTGTCAAGTCTGTAAATAACTTCATTGATTTTATTTTCAACTATTCTTGCAGCGTCCTCTTCCAAACATATGGAATCAATTCCTACTTTCCCGTATTTCGTTTCAATCCATCCATCTCTTGCAATTAAAACAGTTCTCTGAAATCCGCTTGTGTTTGAACCATCGACAACAGTCTTCCTCATAATCTGAGTAATTGGAAAAATTTTAGCATTCAATAAAAGAGAAACCTGCAAAGCAACTTTCAATGCATCTTGGTTTATTTGAGTCGGTGGAGACTCGTCAATTTCTACAAGACAAGTCGTGCTGTATCCCTCGTAAACAAAACTTTTATCCAACGAAACTTGATAACTGGCAGCAGCATCGATTTCACCGCTTTCTCCAGCGACGGCATGAAGTTTTCTCAATATTCTAAAATCAGGTTCGTCCAATCTTAAAATAGACGGACATTCGCAAAAAAGTTTCCTTGTGTCAAGTTGCTGATGAATTTCCAACCCGCATTTTAATCCAACTTTTCCATAATCAATATCCATTCAGTAGAAAAGTAGCAGTATTATTTAAATTTAATCAGTGATGATTACAGTAGGATGGCTTTCTTTGCCATTCATCAAATCTTTGAAATGATAATCTTTTCTGGAACCATCATAACCTAGTTTTTTTGAAGAGTTGTCATACATGCATACAAAATCCGGACCCATTTGTTTCCAGTCTTCTGAATGTTCCATAAAAATCGGATGCTTTCTTGCAGAATAAGTTGCTATTTTATTAAATCCCATTTCTCTTGCCGCTACTTCTGCAACATATAAACACGCTTCTCCAAATTTTACTTCTTCCGGCAATTTAGCATTTCTACAAGATTGTATTTGTGAAACCAAAAAAGTGTTATCATAAGCCCAAAAACCAATTGTTGCTGCTAAATTTCTTTCAGACCTTCCTTCAACATGATTAATCCCTAAAATAAATGGTGCATCAGATCTAATTCCTCCTCCCGAAAATCCACCTTCAATAAGAGTTCCAACACCAATATCTGCTGAAATCAAATAATGGGAAAGATTTTTATTAGTTCTAGGAAAAATCATATTTTTAGTTTCTCTTTTAAGAATTTCTCTAAAAAATTTGAGTGGCTTATCGTTCATCTTTTCAAGCATATCAGATGCTCTCGGACTATTTCCTTGAGACAAAGCATACTGTCCAACTAATCCCTTTTCTAAACCATAGGACGGAGTCTCTATTAAAGGAACTAACGATAAAAAATCTAAATTTGGCTTTTTCCTCAAATCAATTCTACTTTCATAGTAAGGATCTTTCAAATCAAAATTAAAAACATCATCTTTAACAAGATTCCAGACATTTTCAAGATCTTCTTTCTTCACTAGAGTTCTGTCTCCTAATGCCAAAGGAAATGCATGTTCGTAAAGATACTGTCTCAACTGACTAAAACGCCCTTCACACTTTACAGTTTCTCTTTGCTTTGCCATAATTAGGATTATTAAATTTCATTTAAAAATCCTTCGATTAGTTACTATTAATTAGTAATAACTATTACTCCGATGTGTTTGTAAAAACCTTCACGGAGTTTACTCCTCTAATCTATTATTCAATTCATGCGCAAAATTTTCCAGCATTTTTTCTCTCACAATTTCTTTGTTCTTTGCCCACTCTTCATGTCCCAAAACCCACCCAAGTTTTACAAATGCAGTTTCAGAAAGCATGTCTTCAAGATAAATAACTCCCGTATCTAAAATTGCTCTTCCATTAGAATAAATATAGGGATCAACACGTCCATAAATTGTTTGGGTAGTTGCGCAGACAATTATTCCTTTCTTCTGAATTTCTCTCAACTTGTTAATCCAAGACTTTCTTGTTTTCCCAGATGGAACATGTCCCAGTCCAGACATTTCGATAATGATTCCCTTGTATTTATTTTTTGAATAGTAATCTAAAATATTTGGATCTTGTCCGGGGAAAATTTTTATCATAGCAACTTTTTCCTCAAACTTTACATCTGCTTTTACTTTGCCTTTCTCTCTTCGATTATATCCCGAAATTATTTCAATTTTGTCTGGAAAAATTTTTGCAAACGGTTTTGAATTAATTGGTTTAAATGCATCTCTTCTTGAGCTGTGCATTTTTCTAACTTTTGTTCCGGGAATTGCAAGACAATAATCATCGTTTGTCGTCGCATGTCCAACAATCATAACTTCTGCAATGTCTGAAATTGCAGCCAAAGCGGCGCATCGCAAATTTAAATTCGCATCCGATGATGCTCTGTCTATGCTTCTCTGGCTGTAAGTCAAAACAACCGGCTTATTCAAATTTCTAAGAAAAAAACCCATAGCGGCAGAAGTATAATGCAAAAAATCCGTTCCGTGAGTTATGATTAAACCCTTTATGTTTCCATCATTCAAAATCTTCTCGGCAGTCTTTGCAATTTTCTGCCAATCTTTAAAATCCATATCTTCAGAAGATTTCATAAATGGAATCTCAACTTTTACAACATTGACTTTTTCAAAAAGCTCCGGATAATATTTAAAAAAATCTTCCGGTTTTGTTAGAGAATCCACACCCCCTGTGCTAGGATCGTATTTTGATGCAATCGTTCCACCAGTAAGAATCATGGCTATGTTCTGTTTTTCATCAGAGTGTTTGATTTCAAATTCTTTTTCTTTCCTATTTATTTTCTTCACAAGTTTTATTTCAAGTATGTCTTTTTTATTGAACCCAATATTATATCCGGAATCAAGTTTCAAAAGAACGATGCCTTTGTCTGGAGATTCCAGCAAAACACCTTCATAGATTAATTTTGATAAATGAATTTCCACGTAATCTCCAGAGCCGTAATCTTTAGCCATCAGAAAAATAAATCAAAAGAGTATAAAAATATAATCATATCCTTAAACAAAGATTTATAAGTCAAATGAATATCAGAAAAAAATGGGTATAGAGAAAGAATTAAGGAATCCATGGAATTGGTTTGCAGGAATATCTCTGCTTGGTCTTTTAACAATAGGCAGTACAGTAATTTATGATAACTATAATGAAAAAAGAATTCTTGAAAATCCTAAATGCATAAGGGAAGTAATAATTCAAAGAAAAGATACATTAACAGATTTAGCTGATAGAATAAAAAAAGATGACAAAGAAAATCAAGACATATCAAATATAAGTGTGGACTCATTGACTTATTATATTGCGCAAATGAATCATATAAAAAATCACGGAAGAATTTTAGCTGGAAATAAAATAAAATTGCCAAGATATTCTGAAAGTGGATGTCTTTCGTCTCTTCCTTCGTCATACAACGAATTTGTCAAGGGGCGTTCAAGATAATACAATAATTTAATAAATCTTTTAATTCTTCATTAATTGTCGCGGGATTCATAAAACCCGCCGGAGGTTTTTATTATATGGTAAAAATAGGATTGGAAATTCATGGTTATTTGAACACAAATGAAAAACTTTTCTGCAGATGCAAGTTAGAGCACGGAGCAAAAAATTCCAAACCAAATACAAATATATGTCCTGTATGCACCGGACAGCCGGGAGCAAAACCTATGCTTCCAAATAAATCCGCAATTGATAAAGTCATAGAGATTTCCCTTATTCTTGGATGCAAAATAAATCCGCAATTTACATGGCAGAGAAAACATTACAACTGGCCAGATTTGCCTAAAGGATTTCAAAGCACAATTTCAGGAAGCTACGCAATTCCAGTTGGAGAAAGAGGAAAATTTTTTGATATAAACATTACAGAAGCCCACCTTGAAGAAGATCCTGCATCATGGAATCCTCAAACTGGAGAAGTAGACTATAATCGTTCCGGCTCCCCTTTGATTGAAATTGTAACAGACCCAGATTTCAAAAGTGCAGAACAGGTTATTGAATGGCTAAAACAATTAGTCATAACTCTTGATTACATAAAGGCGATAGATAAAAGAGCTGGAATAAAAGCAGATGTAAATATTTCTCTTCCAGAACTAAAGGGAGAAAGGGTTGAAATCAAAAATGTCAATAGTTTGAAAAGCGTCAAAGCAGCAATAGAGTATGAAATTTTAAGGCAAAATCAGCAGGGAGAACTTGCAAAAATGCAAGAAACGAGAATGTTCGACGAGAAAAAGGGAATAACTGTAAGAATGAGAACAAAGGAACAAGCCCAAGATTACAGATTTATTTCGGAACCGGATTTGCCGATAATAAAAATAGAAAAACAAACGATAGAAAAAATTAGAGCTTCTTTGCCTGAAACGCCAAATGAAAAATTAAAGAAGATAATTAAAAAATATAAAATAGAAAAAAGTTCTGCAGAAATATTGACGAAAAAACTCGAAATTGTAGAATTCTTTGAAAAAGTAATCCAAAAGACAAAACCGCATCTTGCTATTCATTGGATTACTGGAGAGTTATTTAGAGTTTTAAATTACAACAAAAAAGAGCTTGATGAAGTCGATATAAATCCAGAGCATTTTATTGAATTACTGAATCTTATAGACAAAAAAGAGATTACAGAATTAAAAGCTAAGGAAATTTTAAATCAGTTTATACCTTCTTCGTTTTCCATCAAAGAAAGAAAGAACGTGCACTCAAAAATTTCAGAAGAAGAAATTGAAGAAATATGCAAAAAAATTTTGAAAGAAAATCCAAAAGCTATCTCAGATTATAAAGATGGAAAACAAGAATCATTAAATTTCCTTCTTGGGCAAGTAATGAGGGTGTCCCAGAAAAGAGCCGATTCAAAAATTGCAATGGAAATTTTAAAAAAATTAATTCATTAATCAATTTCTATTTGCATCTGTCATCTTTGTCCATTGCAACAACATTTCCACCAGCAGAAGGCATAATCAAAGGCTTGTCAAGATAAAGAACATTGTTTATCATATCATAAATTGACGACGGTCTTTCATTAATTTTTCCATCGCATATGAAATAAGTTGCTACTAAATCATATTTTTTGTCTCCATCCAAATCAATTAACTCTTTTTTTATTCCCACAACTCTGTCTGTAAAAGTAACCAAAACATTTGATTTATTCCAAACAGGAATTCCACTAGCTGAATCTGATTTAGCAGGACATGGATGTGATATGGTCCCAGCGAGCAGAGCTAAAGCAGTTAGTGATTTTTTCATTTACAGCTGTGTGGATTTGAGTTTTAAAATCTTACCAATTCAAGCACAACCCCAAAAATAAAAATCAGGCTTAAAATTGCAAAGATAAACCAGTTCATGGGGACGGAGAATTCTGGTTTCCTTTTGCCTTTTTTCTTTGCCTTCATATGCATTAATAAAATTAAAATTATTGTCAAACCTCCGGAAACAACTCCGCCAATTCCTATTATGTTTGCAAAGTCCGCAAGATTGAAAAGTGTGACTAAAAAATATAAGGAAAGCGGAATAAGTGAAACATAGGTAAATTCATTTTCCCTCTTTTTCAAATCAAGGGAAAAGATGCTGCTAAGTGAAAAACTTAAAACAAAATAACTTGCAAGCATTGTAAAAACTCCAAGAGCTGGAACAAAGTTATCAAAAGAGAGTGTCGCAACTTCGCTGACATTTTTTCCAAATGCTCCCAAGAATGTAACGCTAAAAATAATATACAAAAAAATAGGAATTAATGTTCCAACCAAAATAGCCTTCTTCAGCAATTTTTCTTTTTTTATTATTTCTATCCTCATTTCAGGAATTGAAGAAAATCCTAGAAGTGCAAACAAGACAATTCCAAATGGAATAAAGAAATTATTTGCGTGATAATAAGTTAAATTGCTAGTGCTGATATTTTTAAAGAAAAAGAAAAATGTGAATGCAATAATTGCAGAAATAAAAATAACTCCTCTTGATTCAACTTTTTTCAGTCCTTCCAAACCGTCTCTCAAAAGAAGAATTGTTACAAACCAAAAACCTACTGCGAAGGGGATAGACTGGCTAAAGTCGCCGAAAAATAATTTAGAAAGACTCTGGCCCTCTCCGATTAAATATGCAAGCAATGCCGCATAAATTCCAAAAAACATTGCAAAAAGCATCAATCTTTTTCCCCATTTTCCAAGATATAATTCTGCATAGCCCGGGATTTGATGTAATTCTTTCGTCCTTAATGTAATTTCACCGAGGCAGAAGTTTACATAAATAGTTATAATTCCTAAAAAAAGCAGCCAAAAAACTCCGATGACAAAACCGGATTTTGAAAACGCATAAGGAAGTCCGAGAATTCCAGCGCCCAACATTGTTCCGCTCAATGTTAAAGCAGTAATCCAAAACCTCTTTCCTCCAAAAGAAACGCTAGAGGTTCCTCCTCTTGTCTTTTCAAGTCCCATTATATAAAATAGCTTTCTAGATATAAAAACTTTTCAGAAATGGGCTTAGGAGGAATTGAACCCCCATCTTCGGGGTTTTTCTGAACTTCCCTCAAGGAGAGGTTAGTCATCCGAAACCCGAAATTCTATCCGTTAAACTATAAGCCCAGTTTTACTAAAAGAATAAAAGAAATAACTATTTAATTTTATTCAGTCATAATCAAGTCCAACAAATAGATTTATAAAATTTTTTAATTTGAATAATGAATGGCTTTGGAGAGACACCACAAAATTCTGATTGGAAGTTTTAGCACGCTCATATTAATTCTCATAATTACAAACAGCGTTTTTCTTTATTTATTATTTGTCAAATTAAATTTAAATTATCAAACAACAAACGACAAGCTTACTAGCTTGGGAACAGAAACAAATTCAAAAATAAGCGTGCTTGCAGATAGTCTTAAGCAAGCTAATGATAAACTGAGTATCGATATTGGGTCAATCAACAAAGAAATCCAGCTCGTAAAGGCGTCATCGAGTTCGGATTTTTCGGGAATAATTGACAGCTCAATAAAATCCGTCGTCACTATAAAAACTAGCGCGGGATTTCAAGGAACGGGATTCATAATTGAAAAAAGCGGATACATCGTAACAAACGCCCATGTTGTATCGGACTCTTCTGGAAATCTTGCATCAATCATTCAAGCAATAACTTCTAATCAGCAAGTTAAAACTGCAAAATTCATAGGATACGACGGAAATTTAGACATAGCATTATTAAAAATCGACGGAAGCTACAATGCATTAGTTCTGGATAATTCAGACAAAGTTCAGGTAGGTGAAAAGGTTATCGCAATTGGAAATCCTCTGGGATTGCAATTTTCAGTATCGGAAGGAATTGTTTCTGCAATGAACAGGGTTGGAACCAACGGACTAGGCGCATATATTCAAACTGACGCAGCATTGAATCCGGGAAATTCCGGCGGTCCTCTGATAAATAAAAATGGAAAGGTTATAGGAATAAATAATTTCAAAATAGGTTCAGGAGAAAGTCTTGGATTTGCGCTTGAATCAAATTACATAAAAGAAGCTGTAAATTCAATTTCCCAAAGCAGCTTGAAGCAAACTTTAATTTAAAATGGAAAAAAATCAAGAAGGAATTACAGTAAAAAAGAACGAAGATTTCAGCGAATGGTTCACGCAAATCATTCAAAAATGTGAACTGGCTGATTTAAGATATAATGTTAAAGGATTTCTAGTTTTTCAGCCATGGTCGGTTTTATCGATGGAAAAGATGTACAAGCACATGGAAAAAACTTTGCAAAAAAAAGGGCACAAACCATATTGGTTTCCAACAGTAATTCCTGAAAGTAATTTTAAAAAAGAATCGTCTCATGTAAAGGGTTTTACGCCTGAAGTTTTCTGGGTCACGCAAGGAGGAAAAACAAAATTAACTGAAAGGCTTGCTCTTCGCCCGACGAGTGAAACCGCATTTTATCAAATGTTTGAATTATGGATACGTTCATACAAAGATTTGCCATTCAAAACATATCAGAGGGCGCAGGTTTTCAGATACGAAACAAAAGCGACAAGGCCTTTCCTAAGAGGTAGAGAATTCCACTGGATAGAAACTCATTGCGTTCATGCGACGGAAGAAGACGCATTTAATCAAGTTAAGGAAGACATGGAAACAAGCAAAGAAGTTCTTCATGATATTTACGGGCTTCCATTCATATTTTTTGAAAGACCGGAATGGGATAAATTTGCAGGCGCGTCAAGAACCTTCGCCTCAGATGTTTTAAATCCAGATGGAAAGGTAATCCAGCAACCATCAACACATATCATTTCCCCAAGCTTCGCAAAAGCATTTAACATAAAATTCAAAGACAAAGATGGAATTGATAAGCCGGCATACACGACATGTTACGGTCCGGCAATATCTAGAATTTTCGCGAGTGTTATTATTGTCCACGGCGACGACAAAGGGTTGAAATTCCCTTGGGAAATTGCGCCAGTGCAAGTAGTAATTGTTCCAATAAATGCCGATGAAAAAATTAGAAAGAAAGCAGAATCAATAAAAAAAGAAATTGAAGATTTTGCAGAAGTGGAAATAGACAACTCGGAAAAACGTCCTGGAGAAAAATTCAACTATTGGGAAATGAAAGGTGTTCCAATTAGAATTGATTTGGGATTAAAAGATCTTGACAAAAAAAAGATTACAATATTCAGACGCGACACTGATGAAAAAATTGTGGTTTCGGAAAAAGATTTAGTCAGCAAGATAAAGCAAATCTCAAAAGAATTCACAAAAAACTTGACAAAAAAAGCAGATAAAATATTCGAAGGAAGAATAAAAAATGTTTCCAATCTTCAAGAAATAAAAAAGACGATAAAAGAAGGTTCTATTGCAAGAGTTAAATTTTGCTCTGTTGAAAAAGATGGTGAACCTTGCGCAGAAAAAATTAAGAAAGAAACGGAAGCTGAAGTTCGTGGAACAAGGTTAGACGAGAAAGAAAAGCCTTCTGGAAAATGCGTCATATGCGGAAGAGCTGCGAAAGAAATCGTTTATATTGCTAAGAGTTACTAATCGCTAGGGCTCCCTAAGCAAAACACTACCAGGACTAATTTAGTTAATCCGCTCTTTGCAACATCAAACTGTTAAGCTCGTCTTCCAACTTAAGTGTCATCTCTATTAGCACGCTTAGTTCTTGCTTTACAGTTTCGTGTTCTTTTTCTCTTTTCATTATAAGCCTTTTTCATAAATCTCTTAGGCTTGAATCAAATTCTGTAGAAGCATTCCTTAATTTGATTCAAACCCAAAAGATTGAATCAAATTAAGGTGATTTAATTATTGTAGCAAAGACTAAATTAGACCTGCAGCTGCCCTGTATATAATTTAGTCCGCTATGCATGCTAACAATAGGAATATGGCATTTATAAAATTTATTGTTGTGAAAAAAGACTTATGAAATTTATCTTATGTCCTTTCCCATAATAATTTTTTCTCTTAATTTATTGACCTCAGCGCTGAAGAATTCTACCATCTCGGTTTTTTCAAAAATTTCCAAGAGCTCTTCTTTTTTTGCAGACAAAACTCCATTTAGATTGTCAAATTTATGCACTAGCAAAGTAACGTGTCTCTCAAGCAATTTCGTTCTGCTCAAAAGTCTGAAACCCTTTGGGAAAATTTGCTTGTCATAAAGTTCTTCGAAAAGCATTCTCGATAAATTTGAAGACTCAAGAAGAAAATCAAAATTCATTTTTTCAAGAATATCCGACGCATTCATGTATCTCGTATCAAAATAATCTCTCAAGATAGTTTCTTCTTCTTTGTTTAAATTGCTGATAAGTTCCTTCAATCTCATGCTGATAACAATACCTTCCTTTCCAAGTTCTATAAGATATCTTTTAACGATGTTTGAAATTCTTTTTATTATCTCTAATCTTTGCAGAACATTGCAAACATCATTTATTGTAACTAGTCCGCCAACTTCCAAAATATTAAGATTTGAAAGAAGGAAATCGAATATTTCCCTCTGCTTTTCCAAAACCTGCAAAGTCTCCGACGCTCTTCTTAAAATTTCCGAGCTCTCTTTCAATTCATATCTCATCTCGCCGGAATAAACAGTTATTTTATTTTTTCTCTCCGAGACTGCAATTACTAAAGCATGTGTTTGCTTTGCCGTTCTTTCAGCAGCTTTATGTCTCGTTCCAGTTTCTTTTGTCGTGACTTCGATGCTCGGATGGAGGAGTGTATTCGCATAAAGAATTTTTTTTCCGTCATTTGATAAGATTATTGCGCCGTCCATTTTAGAAAGCTCGACAAGTTTTTGCGGGCTGAATTTAGAATTTATTTTGAATCCGCGCTCCATTACATTCTTCACAGATTCATTTTCAAAAACAAACAAAGCCCCCATTCTCGCATTGAGTAAATCGTCGAGGGCAGATCTTATGGATGTTCCGGGAGAGATAATTTTCAAAAGTTCCAAGAAATCTTTTTCAGTATCTTTTTTTTCAGAGATTTTCGTCTCGGAGAAAACTAGCTCTTTCACCTCTTTATCTTTTACTTCCGTCATATTACCTCTTATATCTAAAACTTAAATGGTATTAACATATAGTATTTAAATTTTATTTTTTGCAAAAGTTTTAGCTACAATGAATGGAAAGAGAAGAATAGCGTCGCCAAAAACTTTTGTTGCTTTTGCATTTCCCTGAATTTTGCCCCATGAAACTGCCTCATCGGGACTTGCTCCGGAATCGCTTCCAGTTTCTTCATGGGCTTCATTGATATAAACTGCATAATCAGCGCCGTTTCTGTAGAGATTTGCGTTGCAAATTGAATGCTTCACAACTCCTGAGCCAAGAATTATCATTCCAGTTTTATCTTTTCCCAAAGAAGTGTTATTCAGTTCCCAAATGTCTCCAGTTATATCAACGATAAAATCTGGATGACTTGATTTAAAGAAATAAATCATGTCCCCGAGACTTCCGTCACCTATCGCAGGGCAAAAAACAGGTATTTTGTTCTTCCAGCACCAATAATAAATTGAATTTTTATCATTAATCTTTTCTCCAAGTTTCCAAATCAGTTCACGAGGCGTTATAATTTTTCCAGTTTTTTTCTGCTCTTTGTAAATTTCTTCAAGAATAGGCAGCACAAAATTTTCAAATGCAACATATCTTGAATTAGGTATGAAAATATTTCCAGCTCTGTTAATTCCTTTTTCTCTTAGTTCTTTTCCAGAAACTCTAAAATCTCCAAGGATAAAATCACCAAGACATTTTATTATGTCTTCTTCAATCCCCCCTACCGTCGTGACAATAACATCGATTTTTTTATTCTCTGCTAAATATCTGAAAATTTCCCTTAAACCGGAAGTAACCATGTTTGAAGTATATCCAAGATAAATGAAAGCATTGGATTCAACCATCTCATTGATTATTTTCACAGCTTCCGAGAAATTTTTTCCCTGCATGCCAGTTGTAGAAAAACTGTCCATGATTTTCTCATAATCAATGCCTGAATTAAAGTCATATCCTTTGATTTTTACGCCATTAATCTCTTCTGATTTTCCAAATATGAAATCTCTTGGATTTTCTGATTTTATTTTTTTAGCCATAAAATAACAGAGAGAAGCCATTTTTAAATATTAATAAGGCTGAAAAAACCTAGCCTAAAACATATGTATTTGCACACCAAAATCTTTTTAAAACGGTTATGACACACTAAACCATGGATAAGTGGAGCGAGATTTTAATGGGATTGATTCTAGTAGTAGGCGCAATTTTGATTGCATGGGAATCATCTGTATTCGGCTGGGCACCTTTCGGAAAAGACCTTAATTTTTTAACTGCCGCATGGACATTCTTCAAAGGCGGACTTTGGTGGCTTGTATTCATGATTGGTTCTCTTTTCATTCTTCTCGGATTAAGCGATTTGAAGGGATAATTCTTCAGAAAATCATCCGCCAATAGCTATTAAACTTCCCTCAATTATTGCTGCAACAATTAAAAGCGGAATTACTACAAACAAAAATACTTTCAGTGAATTCCAGAAAAATCTTCTAAATGATTCTGCTTTTTTCTTCTGAAAAATAAAAGTTCCAAGTTTTAAACCCATTCCAAGAGAAATAAAAACTGCGGGCAATTCAAAAATCCCATGCGGAAAAAGTTTCCATAAAACAAGAAACCCTCCCTTCTGAATGCTCATTAAAGCCACGAAGCCGAGAAGATATCCATTGACGGCTACAATCACTACCGGGAATATTCCAAGAAAAATTCCAAAAACCATTCCTGCAAGAGAACTTTGAACATTATTAAGAAAAATAAATTTAATCAATTCAAACTGATCCATTCCTTCAGTCTGTTTTATAAGCTGTTCAATAAAATTTAACAGTTGCTGTTTTACTAAACTGGGAGCTGGAAATAAAATACTTAGAATTACAGAAGCAAGAAATATCGCAACTATTGCATAAATAAATTTTCTTGATTCTTTTATATAGTTCCAGCTCTCTGAATATTTTTTTGCGAAGAAGTTATTATTTTTTTTCATCTAAAGTGCCTACTTAGCATTTTTGTTTTATTAGGAAATTTCTTCCTCAAGTAAAATCCATAAGCCAAACCTGCAAGCAAGCCGCCGATGTGTGCGCTATTTCCAATCGGCAAAGCAACGAAAAATCCAATTATTACAAGAGGAACTATTGCAACTATTGGGAGAAGCCACATTTTAAGTTCAACTGGAATTGCTATTTTTCTCATTTTGGTATTCAAGGAAAACATTGAAAAAATCATAACAAAAATAATGATATTAAAAATCAAATCAAAAATGGAAGCCAAACCGGCTGGAATAAATGGACTTAGTATTACTTGCGCTAAAATCAAAACAAGAGGCCCCACAATAAGGTAAATTCTTGAATAAGGAACTAAAACGGCAAGAATGCCAAGAAGCCCGAAGATAGCGCCGCTCGCACCAACTCCGGGAATATCATTATGAAAAATCATTCCAGATAAAACAAAGAAAATTCCACCTGCAATTCCTGAAAAAATGTACATCCAAAAAAATCTTTTCTTTCCAATTATCTTTTCTAAAAATCTTCCTATGAAAAACAGGGAAAACATATTAGCAAAAATGTGAAAGAACAAAACATGCGAAAACATGCTCGTCAAAAGCGTCCACAAATTTTTTCCGTGCAAAATCAAAGAAGGAGTCAACGCAAAATTATTCAAAAAAAACTGCTCCCCAAAAGTTCCAATAATTATAAGAGAAATAAAATAAAATAAAACATTGACAAAAATCAATTGAGTAGTCATGCTAATGTTGGCAAAAAAACTTTGTCTTGGATGGATTTTATGGACTCTTAGCATTATCTCTTTTTCTTGGAAGATTTTTTTGATTTTCCTTTAACTTGCTTGGAAGGTTTCTTTGGAGATTTTTTCAAGTTTTTTTCTGCTTCCTTTGCATCTTTCTTTTTTTTAATTTGCCTCTCTATTTTCTTTTCCAGCTTCTTCTTGACTTTTTCTTTTTCTTCTTTCTTGATTTCCTTATTTTTCTTTTTCTCGCCTTTTTCTTTTTCTTCCATTATTTTTTCCTCAATGAAATTAAATTCTCTCTGTTGCTTTTCAAGATTTTTTTTCAATTCCTTGAGAACCTTGGTATTATCCTTCAGTGCAAAAACATTGCCGCACTCACCGCATGTAAAATCATTAAGCAAAGCATTTTCCTCGTTAAATTCAATGTTGCATCTTGCGCATGCATAAAAAGCCTTGACCTCTCTGCTCTCAATCTGATTAATTATCTGGCTTATTCTTTTCCTTAATATCTCTCTAAAAAATTCCAGCGTCTTCAAAGCCTCGAGTTTCCAGAAATAAGTATACCATCCCTTTCTCTTGTCTTTTTTCCTCGTGGAAGAAACAAGCCCGTGCTCTGAAAGTTTGTAAAGAAGATTCCTGGTTTGATTTATAGTAATATCAAGTTTTTTTGCAATAAGAAATTCATTGACATATTTTTCACTATCCAAAAAAGAAGTTATTTCCTCACCCTGTTTTCCGATAACTGATGAAATTGATTCCTCAAGAAAATCTTTTCTAACGTCTGCAATAATTTTTTGCTCTTTTATATTTGGCATGTAAATGATTAAAAATTTAGTATTTTAAATAAATGTCGGAGGTATTTAATAAACTTTATTTATTCCATAAAAAACAAAGTTTTTAAACTTATATTCTATTTTATGTATATTAAAGTGTAAGTTTAATTTTAAAAAAATGGGATGGTTTAATAAAAAAGAGAATAGGTCTGAAATGGATGCTCCAGCGCTTCCGGAACTTCCAAAAATTCCAGACATGCCGAAATTTAGCAAGTCGCTTAGCATGGACCAAATGACGATTCCACATCTTCCATCTTATCCAAACACTTCTTTTGGAAAAAAATTTTCTCAGAATGCTATCAAGGACGCTGTTTCTGGGGAAAAAGAGGATGAAGGAGATTCGCACGCAGATGAGTCTTATGGAAATGAGATGATGCCTGAACCTCCTCAATTTGGTTTTTTGAAAAGAACGAGTATGCCCGATGATGAATATACGCCAAAGGCAGTAAATTCTTTTGGAAAACAGCAAAAAGCTGAGCCGGTATTTATTAGAATAGACAAGTTTCAGGAAAGTCTGAATATGTTTGAAGAAACGAAAAAGAAAATTTCAGAAATGGAAGATATGCTGAGAAATGTAAAAAAAATAAAAGACGAAGAGAGCAAAGAATTGAGCCAATGGGAGATAGAGATACAAAGAATAAAAAGTGAATTCGAAAAGATAAATCGCAATCTGTTTTCTAAAGTATAAAATGACTGATGAAAAATTAATCTATGTCAAGTTTGATTATATGGAATCTCTTGAAATGAAGAAAGATATTTTGAGTCTGCAAAAAGATTTGATTGACATGGGAGAGACAATAAGAAATTTTAATTCTTTAAGAACAAGAGAAATGAAAACAAAGGTCAGAATTTATGCAAAAATAAAGGGGATATTATTTTCCTTGAAGAGTTTGAAAAAAGCATTGCCAGAATCCAGAATGCCAAAAATATTCAATGAAAAAATCCTTGAGGAAAAAAATTTCCCAGAAGCTCAGATTAAAAAAACTAATGGAACCAGCAGCATAGAATCTCAGTTAAGGGAGATACAAGAGAAGCTTAATTCCATACATAGAAACAACTAAATTTTTAAAAGAATTATCCGTTTCCATTTAATGAATAGGAAAGAATTAATAAAAAAATATTTAGAATTTTTCAAGAGTAAGAAACATCAAATAATTCCATCAGCATCGCTTGTTCCTGAAAATGACCCGACAGTTTTATTCACAACTGCAGGCATGCATCCTCTTGTTCCATATCTTCTTGGACAGAAACATCCTCTTGGAAAAAGAATCGTAAATGTTCAGAAATGCATAAGGACAACAGACATTGATGAGGTCGGAGACACGACACATCACACTTTTTTTGAAATGCTTGGAAATTGGAGTCTTGGAGATTATTTCAAAGAAGGGGCAATTGAATACAGTTTTGAATTTCTTACAAAAGTTTTGAAAATTCCAATCGAAAGAATTGCAGTAACATGTTTTATGGGAGATTCAAACGCTCCAAAAGATAATGAATCTGCAGAAAAATGGTTATCTCTTGGAATTCCAAAAGAAAGAATTGCTTTCTTGGGAAAAAAAGATAATTGGTGGGGTCCTGCAGGAATCACAGGTCCATGCGGTCCCGATACTGAAATGTTTTACTGGAAGCCAAGCAATACAAAACCGCCAAAAAAATTTAATTCTGAAGATAAAGGATGGGTTGAGATATGGAATGATGTTTTGATGGAATATGTAAAGGATAAAGATGGAAATTACAACGAGGCAAAGCAAAAAAATGTTGACACGGGAATGGGCGTTGAAAGGACAATTGCAGTATTGAACAAATTGGAAGACAACTATCTTGCAGATATGTGGCTGCCAATAATAGAAAAAATAGAAAGCATTTCTGGAGAAAAATATAAAGATAATGAAAAAATAATGAGAATTGTCGCCGACCATATTAAAGCCTCGGTGTTCATAATTTCCGACGGAGTTTTACCGAGCAATACTGAAAGAGGTTATGTATTAAGAAGATTGATAAGACGTGCAATAAGATACGGAAAAGAGTTGGGAATGAAAAACTTCACAAAGGAGATTGCAGAACCTGTTTTCAAAATATATGATGATTACGCTGAATTGAAAAGGAACAAAGAAAAAATATTTGGAGAACTTGAAAAAGAAGAAAACAGATTTTTAGAAACAATTGAGAAAGGCATGAGAATTTTTGAAAATCTTGTAAGAGATAAAAAAAGCCTTTCTGGAAAAGAAGCTTTCTTATTGTATCAGAGTTATGGATTTCCGTTAGAATTAATTATAGAAGAATGTAAAAATAGAAAAATAAAATTCGATAAGAAAGAATTTCTGCAAGAACAGGAAAAGCATCAAGAACTTTCAAGGACTTCAACAAAAGGGAAATTTACTGCTGGCTTGGCGGACCATTCTGAACAATCAACCAGATATCATACTGCAACTCATATGTTGCACAAAGCATTGAAAATCGTGTTGGGAGAAAGTGCGCAGCAAATGGGAAGCAACATAACGCCTGAAAGATTAAGATTTGATTTCAGTTTTTTTAGAAAACTTACCGAAGAAGAAATAAAAAAAATTCAAGACTTGGTAAATAAAGAAATCAAAAGAAAACTTAAAGTTTCATACGAAGAAATGCCATACGAAAAAGCCGTGAAAACTGGAGCTTTGTCTTATTTCAAAGAAAGATATCCTCCAATCGTGAGGATTTACAGCATCGGTGATTTCTCTAAGGAAATCTGCACTGGTCCGCATGTAAAAAACACAAATGAAATGGGAAAATTCAAAATCACAAAAGAAGAATCAGTTTCTGCTGGAGTCAGAAGAATTAAAGCGGTGCTTGAATGAATAAAATATGACATTAGTATTAGCTGCAAAATTCGACGAAGGAGTATTATTCTCTTATGATAAGTTGTTATACGATACTGATTCATTTGAGCAAATTGGAATGAGAAAAAAAGTTAGCATAATTGGAAGACTAGCCGTTGGCACAGCAGGAATAATTGATTTTGAAAATATTAAATTAGAATTTATTCATGCTAATAATTTTTTAAAAAAATTATCTGATGAGAAGGAGGATAATGAAATAAAAACTATGTTTTTGGCTTTAGGAGCAAAAACATTACGCAGAAAAAATAATCCAAACAAATGTCCTGAAACATACTTAATTGGTTTTATTAATAAAAATCAACCGCGATTATTCAGTTTTGATGACAGCATTGCAACTTTCCCAATAGAAAAAGATTATGGAGGCATAGGTTCTGGCATGTATTCTGAAGTGAAAAAAAATATGAAGGAAAAATATCGAAAAAATGAATCATTAGATTATATCGCCAAGATGCTATATGATGAAATGCAAATAGCTTTTGAAATAAATAGAGTTACTAATGATGAATATAAATTGGGTGGTTTGGGATTTACTATTGTAACAAAAAAGAAAATATATCACTCAAGTGCATTGAAAATTTTTTCTTCTTGAATAATCAACCTGCATTGTATTCCTTCGCCAATCCATATTTGTTTTCCAAGTTGTTAAATGATATAAACTTAATCGGATTAAAGAAGAAGCTTTTGCCGTTCAGCGTTTTTCTTATGTCCATCAATGTTTCTGCATCTTTGTATTCGTACATGTCATCGCTTAGAGATAACCCGTCTGAGATTTTGAGGACTTGTGGTTCTGTTTTGATTGTTAAGCCGCCGGCATAAGATATTGAAGTGTCAGTAATTATTGAAGGTCCTGTCGTCTCCACAAAACAATATCCCGTTCCATCCCAGCTTTTTTCTATTGGACATTTTATTCCGACAGATTCATGATTTTCTTCTTGATTATAGAAAAGTGCCACGTCATATCCAATCTCTCTTAACAAGAATGCGAGAAGTTCTGATTTTTCTCCACAAATTCCTTGTCCATCATAAAGAACTTCGTATGGATGTCTTGAATAATCTAAAGTTGTATCTCTGAAAACAGTTTTTTTGTCGGACAAACCCCACTGAATATTTTGCACTATGCTTATTGCAATTCTCGCTTGGTCTTCCTTGTCTGACGCTCGATTTTGAATTTCGGCGACTAAAGGCAAAAGCAAATATTTTTGTTGTTCTTCATTTATGTCCCTAAGCTTAAAATCAACTCTCAACGGTTGCGCAGTTAAATTGTAGCTTATGCTCGCAGGTAACTTGGAAAGATAATCAGTCAGTCCGCCATAAACAATATAGTTGAATTTATTTTCCTGTCCTCTTAAAACATATTTTAAAGTAATTTCTTTTGGCTTCATTTGGAAATCTGAATAGCAAGAATCTCCAACCTGCGTAAGATTTCCAGGGCATCCGCAAGTCGTTGCCTTCTCTCTCAAAATTCCATTATAGCAAAAATAAGGCTTGCTTATTGAGCACGTTCTTTCCAAAGAACCGTCACCACAAACAGGATTATTATACAGAATCTTGGTAATTGGATGAAAAAAAATAATAATCAATGCAGTTAAAATAAAAATAAAACAAAGAGATAGTGTGACGCCTAATTTTGACATCAAATATTATGGTAAAATAATTATAAAAATCTATTTATAATTAATAAGCAGCTCTGATTTCAAATCTTCCTCAGTCAAACCAGGAAATTTTTTCTTAAAATAATCTCTGCTTTCATCAGGAGTTGTTATTCTATCTCCATTTCCAAAAAAATCAATTTCCAAACAGGCATTAGTCATGTCAGAAATGTCAAAAAAATCCTTTCCGCCAACAGATAATCTTTCTATTTTTCTCTTGTTAAACCCATCTGCACCCATGTTAAATTTTGTAAGCTTGAATAAATAAAGTATGTCATTAGATTCTCTTCTCTGAACAAAAGCGCATTCTTTAATCTGTTTAGTTTTTTCGTCCTCAAATGTAATGTAATAACCACTAGATTCACGAGGATAATTGTATTTTTCCTTCATTAAATCCATAGAATTGCCAATTAAATTATTATAACATCCAGCCAATAAAAGAGTCAAGCCGATAGAAGCATTTCTTTTCCAAATCATAATTTTTTATCCAATTTATAACGAAGTGTTGCTCTTGTTTCTTCCGGAACAGCTAATCCGTCATTATTTCCATTTACTGGATTTTTATCAATTTCATTGCATGCTTCATATATTTCTTCTCTTGTATACGGGGCAATTCCAGCAAGATAAGGCTCCTGTGACTTTCTAGCTTTCATGATACTTTCTCCGACATTTAAATCAAGAATTTTAAAAAAATCTTCCCAACTCCCAGACTCTTTTTTGTACATAAAAATGCATCCTTCTCCAACTCTAGAATAATAGCCGGCAATATAATCTTTCCCGCCGAGTTTTTCCTTCATTTTCATTGCAGAATTAATCAATTCAGTATTATCTCCAGAACATCCAACAATCAAAGAAGCCATTCCAATCAAAAGCATAGCTTTGCTATTTTTCAGCAAATCAGTCAGCATAGAAAAACAAAAGTGCAGTCATTTAAATATATTTATATAAAAAATCTACTCTAAATAAATTCCAGGTCTTCCGGGCTTTACCTTTTTAGATTTGTTTTCGGGGTCGTGCTTGTTCTTGTCGTTAACCGCAAAAATTTCCACTGAGAGATTTACTTTATCTTTTATTAAATCCAAATTTTCTAAAAAAATATTCTTTTCATTTGGAAGAACATAGATAAATATTTTAGTTGTCTTTTTATCTTTTTCCTTTACGATTTTTAGTATGTGATTTATATCCTCAATCGTTTGTTCAATCAGCTTTTCTTCTTTCTCAATTTTTTCGTCTATCTTTGATTTGTCGGCAATCGGCCACTCAGAAAGTGAAACAAAATTCTTTCCATTAATTTTCTCCCACAACTCTTCAGCAAGATGTGGAACAAACGGCGCAAGAATTTTAATGCATGACTCCAAGTCTTTTTTGCTTATTTCTTTTCCGTCAAGATAGTCAAACAAAGCCCTTATTTTTATTATTGAAAGATTGTACCTCAAATTTTCAATTTCCTCGGTAACGCTTTCAATTGTCTTGTTTATCTTGTTCTGAACTTTTCTGTCAGATTTTCCAATTTTAGCATTGGAAAAGAAATCTGGAAGTCTTGAAACGAATTTGTGAATGCTTTCCAATCCAGTTGAATTCCATGAAAAGTCGCTGTCAGGAGAAGCTATCGAAATCAAAAACATTCTCAATGAATCTGCTCCGTATTTTTCGCACATTGTAGACGGGTCGATAACATTTCCTCTTGACTTTGACATAACGTATCCGTCTTCGCCGTGAACCATTCCCTGATTAAACAATCTCTTGAAGGGCTCATCTAATTTTTTTCCTGCAAATCCCAAATCCCTTAAAACTTTTGTAAAAAATCTTGCATAAATCAAATGCATGCAAGCATGTTCGGCTCCCCCAGTGTAAAAATCAACTGGCATCCAATAATCTGATTTCTTTATGTCAAACAATTTGCTTTTGTTTTGTGAATCTGTGAATCTCAAGAAGTACCAGCTTGAATCAAAGAAAGTATCCATTGTGTCAGTTTCTCTTCTGTAAGTTTTTCCATTCTTCTTTACTGTCATAAAACTTTTAGAAGTTTCAAGAGGATTTCCTTTTCCAAATTTAATATCATCCGGAAGTTTTACTGGCAAATCTTTTTCATCGACAGGGAAATCTTTTCCTTTCTCATCGTACAAAATCGGAATCGGCGTTCCCCAATATCTTTGTCTTGAAACGAGCCAATCCCTCAAACGATATTGAATTGTTTTCTTTCCAAGTTTTTTGTTCTCAAGCATTTTAACAATATGTTCTTTAGCTTCTTCAGAAAACAAATCATCAAATCCTTTTGAATTAATAATTTTTCCAGAACCTGTGTAAGCCTTGTCCATCACGATGCCTTCAATCTCTGAATTTTCTGGCCTTATGACAATTTTTATCGGAATTTTATATTTCTTTGCAAATTCAAAATCTCTCTGATCGTGTGCAGGAACAGCCATTATAATCCCCGAACCATATTCAGCCAAGACAAAGTTTCCAATCCACACGGGAATTTTTTCATTAGTTAAAGGATGCTTTGCATAACTTCCAGAAAAAACACCGTCCTTTTCAAGCTTGTCAATATCTTCTTGTTTTGTTGACTTTATTTTTTTCAAAAATTTTTCAACATCTGATTTTTTTTCCTTGGAAACAATTTTCATTAAATCTGAATGTTGTGCAGAAATAACTAAAAATGTAACTCCAAAAAGAGTATCTGGCCTTGTGGTAAAAACTCCAAAATTTTTACCGTTGATTTCAAATAAAATTTCAGCTCCTTCGCTTTTTCCAATCCAATTTCTCTGCATTATTTTAATTCTCTCGGGCCAATCAAGATTATCTATGTCTTTCAAAAGCTCTTCAGCATAATCTGTGATTTTCAAAAACCATTGTTCGAGATTTTTTATTTCAACGTTAGTATCTCCATGTCTCCAGCATTTCCCGTTATGAACTTGCTCGTTTGCGAGAACTGTGTCGCATTTTGCACAGAAATTTACAGGAGCTTTTTTCCTAAATGCGATTCCATTCTTGTACATCTGCAAAAAAATCCACTGGTTCCATTTGTAATAATTAATGTCATGGCTCATAAGCATTCTGCTCCAATCATAACTCAAGCCAAGAATTTTTTGCTGCTTTATGAAATTCTTAATTGCATCGTCCGTAAAAATTCTCGGGTGGGATTTTTGCTTTATTGCGGCATTTTCGGCAGGCAATCCAAAAGAATCAAAACCCATCGGATGCAGAACATTGAACCCTTGCATTCTTTTAAAACGAGCAAGAATGTCCCCAATTATATAATTAAAAGCATGCCCTATATGTAATCCGCTTCCAGAAGGATAGGGATACATTTCTAAAACATAAAATTTCTTTTTCCCAGAATCCTTGGCTTCAAAAACTTTCTTTTCTTCCCATTTCTTCTGCCACTTGTATTCTATTTTCTTGAAATCGTATTTCATGATAAGAAAATTACTCAGCAACTTTTAAATATTACTTTTCCTTATTCAATGAATGATATCGGCTTACTTGTCTGGGGAAATTATTTACAGCAATTCATCTGATGCGCATTCTCTTTATGACAAGAGCCGCTTTGGAGAAAAAGCTGATGGAAAAATACAATATTCTTTTTACGAGGCAATTTTCCTAGTCGAGAAAGAAAAGATGGAAATTTTTTCAAGAAACCAAAAAATTTCCCACAAAGAATTGTTGGGAAAAATATCAAGATTCGACAAGAAAGTTATGGTGAAATATCTTGTCTTCAAGGATTTGAGAAACAAAGGATATATCGTGAAAACCGCTTTGAAATTCGGCGCCGATTTCAGAGTTTATGAGAAAGGAAAAAAACTTGGAAAAGAACATTCAAAGTGGATTGTTTTTGCAGACCACGAATCTAAAAAATTAACATGGCATGAATTTTCCGCAAAAAACAGAGTTGCACACAGCACAAAAAAGAATCTTCTTCTGGCGATAGTTGACGAAGAAGGCGACATAACTTATTATGAGGTAAAGTGGACTAAACCTTGATAAAATTTATAACTTCTGTGTTCTTAGATTTTTCATGTATCAAAGGGATGCTTCTCAAATAAAAGATAAGATAATGTCCGTTTTCAAAAGACGTGGCCCAAGTCTTCCAGTGCATATTGCAAAAGAATCTGAATTAACAATCTTGTTTGCTTCTGCTTTCATGTCCGAGCTAATTTCAGAAGGATTGGTTAAAATAAGTGTCATGAAAATTGGAAGCTCTCCTATTTATTTTCTGCCAGGACAAGAACACATGCTGGAAAATTTTTCAGAGCATTTGAGAAGCAAGGAAAAAGAAGCCTTTGATTTATTGAAGGAAAGAAAATTCCTCAAGGATTCAGAACAGGAACCAGCGATACGCGTTGCTTTGAGAGCAATAAGAGATTTTGCAATACCTATAACAAGAAACGGGGAAGGTTACTGGAAATATTTCAAGGTAGATGATTCTGAATTTGTTGAGCCAAAAACTTTGATTGCAGAAAAAGAAATTGTCGTTGAAATAAAGCCAGAACCACCAGCGCTTGTCATTACTGAAATTGAAACAATTAATTCAGAAGAGGAAAAGAAAAAACCAAAGGTTCAGAAAAAATCCTCTGCAAACAAAAAGCAAGATGATAAATTCTTCAACCGCGTGAAAGAATTCTTGGAAGAAAGGGATGCCGAGATTCTTGAAATAATTTCTGCCGGCAAATCCGAGCTGGTTTTGAGGATAAAATCAAAGACGAAGGAGAAAATCCTCGTCGCTTACAACAAGAAAAAAATCGGCGAGAAAGATATTATCTATGCTCATAAAAAAGCGCAGAAATATGAAATTCCGTTTTTGATAATGAGCCGCGGGGAGATATCAAAAAAATTAAGCGATTTTATTGAAGCAGTGAAGATTTTGTCAGATGTTGAGAAGATTTGAAGAAATTTATGGTATTTAACGAAATTTTATATTAGGAATTACATATTGTATTCCTAAAAGAACGCAGACAATTAATATAATAGCTATCCACATATACCAAATTGCTTTTGACCTAGAACCGGTATCAAAAAATTTAATAGTAATTCCTGCGCCAAGTATAACAATCCCTATCGAAGTTGCAGTATAATTAGAAAAGAAAAGGGCAAATAAAAATGGCAAAGATATAGAAATTATCCCAATAACAATTTTATCGGTTGTTTTCATAATTAATTTACTAGAGAATCTATTATAAACCTTATGAATTAACAGTGGATTTAATTCAAAAATAAATAAAGAATTATTGATTACATATCTTCGCAGATTCAGAAAGGCTTAACTTTAAGATATTTCCGTTTATTCCCCAGCCAAAATCACAAATTCCAAAAGCCCCGTTATAAGGAGAACTTGCAAATCCAGAATCATTAGTATTCCACAAACATTTATTTTTTTCTACGGCTCCATAATTATATGCCCTCCATAAACAATTTCTACAATTTCCTAAATTACCTGTAGTCGCATCTCCACCACTCGTTACACAAAACATATTATATCCCAAACACCAATTCATACCATCTTTTACACCCTCAGTAACTTTTGCTAAACAATTACTCTTTCCTTGTTCTGTTTGAATGGAATTTTGATATTGACTACTTTGATTATTAATTCTGGAAATTTCTGATTTATAGAAATCATTAGAATTGGTTGTCTGTTTTCCAAACAGAAATCCCAATATAATCCCCACAATTAGAGAAACTCCAATAAAAAGGATTGTCTTCTTTTTCATAAATCATCTAATAAAATCTATTTTAAAAATCTTCCCCCACTAACAGAATAAAATCTCACTTCTTATGCAACTTCAATTCATGTTGTCTCTTGTGCTTCATTGATTTCGCTAAAAGTCCCGCGATTTGATTTCTGATTTTCTTGCTTGGTAAAAAATTTCCAAGAATTTTTTTGTTTTCTTCAAATTTTTCAGTGAAAGAAATTCCTTTTTCAACTAAAGTATTGGCGCTTCTTCTTATCAGTTTTGATTTTGATTTTCCCATGATTGAATATCAAAAATTGGATATTTAAAGGTTTTTGTAAGAAGACAATTAAATTTCGTATCCGCCGCCAGTGTGAGAATTCTTATCTTGTTCTTCTAATATATCTGCATTGATATAACCTGAATAACCTTTTTTCAACTTGAAACAAAATGAAGAAGTTTGCTCAAGAGCCAAAATAACTCCGGCGCTTAAACAAGTAGTCAATGCTCCCAAAAACGCAGGGTCGTAATCATTGACGATATTTGTAATTATTTCCAAATCCATTTTATTTAACTAAAATTCCGTTCAAAGTTCCCTCTTGCGTCGGTCTGTTTGTTATTCTTACCTTTCCAAGTTCCGTTTCAACAATTGTTCCTTTTGTAATAACATTTTGTCTCGCCAAGAATCTGTTCGACGGCGTTTCAAGAACATTCTTTATTTCAGTCTTTTTTGTTTTTCCGTCAGTTTGAACATTTATCGTCTTCGCCCTTAGCAAAAAAGTCTTGAGATTTCCGCCCATTACTTTCTTGGATTTCCTTTTATCATCGCCGAGTCTTACTATTTTCTTCTGTCCGGCAAGCTCGAAAGACTTTTTCTTTCTATTCTTGATGTACTTTCCGCCTGAAATTTTTCTTCCTTTATTCATTTTATTTTATAGGTGAATTATACAAAATTTTTAATTTTAGTTTATTCATTTCACTAGACAAAATTTTTTATTTAAATAGCTTTCTATAAGAAGTATATGAAAAAACATAAAAACATTTATAAACAAACTATTCAAAATTAGTTCATGGTTAACGGAATGGAAAGGCCTTTGGATTTGTTGAACAATTCAAAGAACAAAGAAGTCTTGGTGCAGTTGAAAGGAGAAAAGCAGTTCGTAGGAACGCTTTTGGCTTTTGACATTCACATAAATTTGATTCTTGACAACACAAAGGAAATGCAGAACAACGAAGTCAAGAGAAATATCGGATTAACATTCTTAAGAGGAGACACAATTATATTTATTTCTCCCGCATCAACGACTTTCAAGAAGTAAGAATAATTATATAAATCTCTTTTGCCTCAAACTAAAAAGGAAATTGAATGTTAAGAAACCTTGGTGTCTTACAATGATTAAAATAACTTTCTTGGGAACTTCTGATGCCGTTCCAAGCGCCAGCAGAAATCATACTGCAATTCTTCTTACATACGAAGGAGAGAATATTCTTGTGGATTGTGGAGAGGGAACACAGAGGCAATTTAGAAAGGCAGGATTAAATCCCTGCAAAATCACAAGGATTTTGCTGACGCACAAACACGCTGACCATTCCATCGGACTAATTGGTTTATTGAAAACATTAGAATTAACTGGATACAACAGAGATTTATTTATCTACGGTCCCAAAGGAACAAAAGAATTTATCAAAAATATATTTCGTGCATTTGGCGAAGTTGGAAATTATAAAATTCATGTTGAAGAAGTTTCAGGAAAATTCCTAGAAACAAAAAAATTCACGCTTGAAGCAAAAAAAATGTTCCACGGAGTTAATTGTAATTCTTATGTTTTTTTAAGAAAAGGACAAATAAGAATAAACAAAGATAAGTTAAAAAAATCTGGATTGCCTCACGGGCCTTTGCTCCAGAAATTAAAAGAAGGAAAAAATATAACTTACAAAGGAAAAAAATATCTCGCGAAAAATTTAACCTTTGAAGAAAATGGAACAAAAATTTCCTTCGTCTTGGATACAGCAATGAACCCTGGGATTCCAAGCTTTGTAAAAAATTCTGATTTGATTATTTCAGATTCCAGCTTCGGTTCTGACTTAAATGACAAGGCAAAACTTCACAGACACTTAACAGCGCATCAAGCCGGAGAAATCGCAAAAAAATCCAAATCAAAAAAATTAATCCTTACACATATAAGCCAGAGATATGAAAACGACACTGAAAGGATATTAAATGAAGCAAAAAAAGTTTTCAAAAATAGTCATCTGGCGAGAGATTTGGAAGTTGTTGAAGTTGATTAGTATGTAATGCAATGCAAAAAAGCTTTTATTGTTATTTTCTTAATAGATTTATGATTGAAAGCCGCGTTCTAACTCCTCCAGCATATTTGAATGAAGTAAAAAGAGATAATGATTCAAATTCTTCAGAAAAAATAAGTCTAACTTGGAGAGAAATTGGAAGAAATTTTATTTATCTCTTCGGTCCGATTCAGGGTTCTTTAGACTGGCAAAAAGATGCAATGGAAATTATTCATTCTTTGAATCCTGATTTGCAGATTATTTCTCCGAGAAGACTGGAAGAAAATCAGGAAGAATATTCTCATAAAAAAAAGCTGGAGCAAATATCATGGGAAAGATACCATATGGAAAAAACATGGAGGCGTGGGGTTTCTATGTTCTGGCTTCCAAAAGAATCTGAACATATCGACGGAAGATCTTATGCGCAAACCTCCAGATTTGAGTTGGGAGAATCCAAAATAAGACATGAAGTAAGTTATTCAAAATTAGTCGTGGGAATTGAAGAGGGATTCAGTGGAGAAAATTATATTAGAAATATCCTGTCAAAAGATTGTCAAGATGTTCCAATAAGAGATAGCCTAAAAGAGACTTGCAAAGAAGCAGTAGATTGATTGAAGAATAGCGAAACATTTTAAATAGAATTATTTCTTGATTTGTAATGCCTCTTCTGAAAGGGAGGGGTTGATAGTTCCTTAAGGGAAAGTTTGATAAAGAAAACCGTCAGGTTGTCTTTATGCCCGAGTAGCTCAGTCTGGATAGAGCACTAGCCTTCTAAGCTAGGGGTCGCAGGTTCAAATCCTGTCTTGGGCGTTTCCTGTGGTTGCTGGAAGTGTGAGAAACCCGCAGGAGGTTTTCAGCGGAGGTGGCACAGTGGCTACTGCAGTCGGCCGCAACCCGGCTATTCGTGGGTTCGAGTCCCACCCTCCGCTTTATATTATTGAGTATAGCGAAATAATATTGGGATTCGGAGAAATAGGTTTTAAACAAAAGGAGAGGTTAGCGTAAGGAGAACCTTGGTTCTCCTCGGGTTGAGTCTCCGCTTTGGATTTTCAAAATTATAAAAAACGGAATAATAAAATAGTAATCAATGCTGCCAGCAGTAAAAAAAGCGCAGGCACAGAATAGTTCTTAACCATCTTTATTCTCTCTCGATTAATTTCTCTTTTGCAGTCTCTGGCATAATTATTCAAATGCTCAATCCATTCATTGATATTTTTCCCGTCCATTTTCTTGTAAAAAAATTCTAAAAAAGAATAGTTGTCAATTTCTCCCCTATTATGCTTATCCAATAAATCGTACATATAGTCAGAAAACTCCACCTTTTTGCTTTCGGCATGAGACAGTTTCCTTTTAAGTTCTGATATTCGAATATTCGCCAACATAATCACCTCTAAAATATTCAGGCATTCTAACTTATAAACATATTCTGTTAAAAAAGTTTTAAATATAATAAGGCAGTACCTAATTAATGTTCATGGTAAAAAAGAAAATCAACGGTAAAGAGTATTATTATCTGAATGAAAATAAAAGAATTGGTGGAAAAGTAAAAACAAAAACATTGGCTTATCTTGGAAAAACAAAAAAAGAAGCCGAAGAAAAAATGGAGAAAATATTAAAAAGCAAAAATGAAATTAAATCTGAAACAAAAGATAAAGATGCAAATAAAAAAATGAAACAGGAAAATACAAAAATTTCAATAGAAGAAATGGCTGTTTTTTGCAAGAGAAAGGGATTTGTTTATCAGTCTGGAGAAATTTACGGCGGATTGGCAGGATTTTGGGATTTCGGGCATCTTGGTTCTGAATTAAAAAATAACATCAAAAAAGAATGGTGGAAATATCATGTTTACCAAAGAAATGACGTCGTCGGAATTGACGGAAGCATCATAACTCATCCAAAAGTATGGAAAGCTTCAGGACATATTGACAGCTTCAGTGATGTTTTTGTCGTCTGTAAAAAATGCAAGAAGGCGAGCAAGATTGACAAAAATGAATTGGGAAAAGCAAAATGTGATTGTGGCGGAGAATTTGATGTTGATTCTGCAAAGGATTTCAATTTAATGTTCAAAGTTACCATCGGAGAATCAGGAGAATCCTATTTGAGGCCTGAAACAGCGCAGTTGATATTCACTAATTTCAAGCTTGTTCAAGAAAGCGCCAGAATGAAACTTCCATTCGGAATTGCCCAAGCAGGAAAATCATTCAGAAACGAAATTGCACCGAGAGATTTTTTATTCAGAAGCCGTGAGTTTGAGCAGATGGAAATAGAATATTTCATAAAACCAGATTCAAATTGCCCTTATGAAATTCCCGACGAGAAAATTCTTATTTATTCTGCCGAGATGCAGGAAAAAAATCAAAATCCGGAAATGATGAGCATCAAAGACGCATTAAAAAAAGGCATAATAAAAAAAGATTGGCATGCTTATTGGCTTGCTATTCAATTCAAATGGTTTAAGAATCTTGGAGCAAATCCTGAAAATTTCAGAATAAGACAGCATAGAAAAAACGAACTTGCGCACTATTCAAGCGATTGCTGGGATTTGGAGTATAATTTTCCATTCGGATGGAAAGAGCTTGAGGGAATTGCAGACAGAAAAGATTATGATTTAAAACAGCATGAAAAATTTTCCGGAAAAGACTTGAGAATTTTTGATGAAGAATCAAAGCAAAAAATTCTTCCATATGTAGTCTGCGAACCAAGCATCGGAGTTGAAAGATCATTTTTAGTTTTTTTATTTGATTCTTATTTCTATGACAAGAAGAGGGAAAATATAGTTTTGAAATTAAATCCAAAACTTGCTCCGGTAAAAGCTTCTATCTTCCCGATAATAAAAAAAGAAGAATTTGAAAAAATGGCAAGAATAATTTTTGATGATTTGAGCAAAGAATGGAATGTATCTTATGATGAATCTGGAAGCATCGGAAGAAGATATGCGAGAAATGACGAGATTGGAACTCCATATTGCATAACTATCGACGAGGAATCGCTAAAAAATAATGATGCAACAATCAGGGATAGAAACACAACGAAGCAAATAAGAGTAAAAATTCCGCAATTGAGGGAAATAATTAGAAAATTAATTCTTGAAGAGATTGAATTTGAAAAAGCTGGAAAATTATTTAAATAATTATTTTCCAAAGAATTTTTAAATAACTAATTCTTAATTCTATTAATTAAAAAGAGAGGTGTAATATGGCAAAACTTAAAACACCAAAGCAAATTGGTTCAAAAATAAAGAAGCTTAAAAGAACAACGTCTTTATTGAAGAAAGCAAAAGGTGCTGAGGTCAGAGCTAGAAGAGCAATAAGCAAAGCTTCCAGGGCTATGAGTGGAAAAAGGAAACCTGCAAAGCGTTCTAGACCTGCAAAAAAAAGGAAGAGATAATCTTCCTTAATCTTTTTAAACTATTTATTTTTTATTTTTATTATGAATCAAGATTGTGTATTCTGCAAGATATCTTCGGGAAAAATCCCTGTAAAAAAAATTTATGAAAATAGCAATTTTTTCTCAATTCCCGACGCTAAACCGATGATAGACGGGCATAGTCTGATTATTTCAAAAAGACATTACGAAAATATTGTTGATTTGCCGTCGAGCTTGGGGCAAGAATTTATTGATTGCGTGAAAAATACCTCAATGAAATTGATAAAGGAAAAAAATGCCGACGGCTTTAATATATTAAATAATAATTTTGAAGCCGCAGGACAAGTAGTTCATCATTTGCATTTCCATATAATTCCTAGAAAAGACGGCGATAATTTTAGAATTGTTGGTTAGATTTCTTTGAAATAAATGCAGCCAAAAGAACAGATATTGAAAGTCCGATAGAATCCGTAAGAATATCATTCAAGTCAGGGGATCTCATTGGAACAAATGATTGATGGAATTCATCCGAAATTGCATAAACCAAAGACAAGATTAAAGCGGTGATAATGTAAGTTGAAGACATTTCTTTTTTTCCCTTAATAGAAAAAAATAGGAAAAAATTCAGCAAAAAATAAACTGAAAAATGATATATAATCGGAATAAGCGGAGAATGTATGTCTGTTGTTTTACTTCCAGGAATAGATGAAACTAAAAAAATTTCTATAGCTAAAACCAAAGTTAGAATTATTGAAATGTATCTTTTATTTTCTATCCATAGAACCATTAAATTTCATTCAAATTTTGATTTATATATTTTATCTTATAGAGTATGGGTATAATGTCTCTGTCGATAAATTATCCTAATTTCTCTAAAAGTTACATTTTTCGCTTTACTCAAAATGTCTCTGAGGAGTGCTGACCTCCCGACCTCGGCCTTATGAGAGCCGCGCTCTACCGCTGAGCTACAGAGACTATGAAGCAAAAGAAAAATCATTTAAAAAGGTAGCGAAGCGGTTTGAGGAGTTTGCTCGACGATTACCGCTGAGCTACAGAGACAAAAAAGAGAGATAAAAAATATTTAAAAAACTATGCAAAGCGATTTTGTGAAAATTTCCTGTTTTCAGATTATCGCTAATCTATAGGGACGATGAAAGGAAAAAGCGTGTTTAAAAGAATTACCAATAGTTATTTTTGCTACTTTTAGAAAACTACAGAAACAATAAGCTTTATATAAGGAATAAATTTATAAAGCTTACGATAAATTTCAATATTCGTTCTTAACATGGTCTTGGTAAAAAAATGTCCTGAGTGTGGCAGCGTCAATCTAACATATGATGCAAATCTTGGTGAGATTATTTGCAATGATTGCGGTCTTGTCGTCGAGGAAAAGATGGTTGACACTGGAATAGACTTGCAGGGAAAATTTGACAAATCTGAAAAAAAGGGTCGTGGTGGTGCTCCAATAAGCATTCAAAAATTTGACAAAGGCCTTACAACAAATGTCGGAGAAATTTCTGATATCTATAAACTTGAAGCGGGACAAACAAGAAAATTCTTAAGATTAAAAAAATGGCAAGAGCGTGTCTCAACAAGCATTGAAAGAAATTTGAGACTCGCAATGGCTGAGTTAAGAGTTATTGCATCATATCTTAATCTTCCAAATGTAGTGAGAGATGAAGCTGCAAGAGTTTACAATTATGTTTTACAGCGTGGATTGGTAAGAGGAAGAAGTATGGAATCGGTAATTGCGGCATGTCTTTATACTGCTTGCAGGTCATACAACATTCCAAGAACATTGGATGAAATGGCAACTGCATCCGACGTGGAAAGAAAAGAAATTGGAAGAACTTACAGATTCATAATAAGAAAATTGGGAATAAAAGTAAAGCAAAGCTCTCCAAAAGATTACATTGCAAGATTTTCTTCTGTCCTAAAATTATCTCCAAAAACGCAAAACGATGCTCTCAAGATTTTAAAAAATGCAGAAGATGTTGAGTTGACTTCTGGAAGAGGTCCTGCTGGAATTTCAGCAGCAGCGTTATATGTTGCGGCATTAATTAACGACGAGAAAAAGACACAAAGAGAAGTAGCAGACATTGCAGGAATAACTGAAGTTACCATAAGAAATCGTTACAAGGAATTAATCGAAAGATTGAAACTTGAAGACAAGATAAAGCAGAAAGAAAAAGAATTCCAATCTAAGACAAAATAATATTTCTAAAGTTTTTTTACACTTCTTAATGGGGGTTGATAAGGGTGAACCGTAGCTATTAAAAGGAGAGGTAGTGTAAGGGGAACTTTAGTGCCCCTCATATGCGGGTAGAAGGGATCGAACCTTCGCAAGCACTAAGCTACTGGAGCCTTAATCCAGCCCGTTTGACCACTCCGGCATACCCGCTTGAAAAAAGAACTTAGAATTAAGTTTTAAATGTTTGGAATTAATTTCTGCTCCCGCATTTTAAAATTATTGCGCCGTAGCATCAATTCCAAAAATTAATTCTGCTCCGCCGTATAAGTCCTTTCCATTTAGGGAATTAATCACTTGTTTATTTTTAGCATTCACATAAGCAAATTTTTGGTTTGTTGTATCGGGAACGGGAATAAAACTATTTGAAGAAATATCATCTGTCCAGCCCCATTGATTGCCATCCCATTGCAAATAAATTTTTGGTGCTTTCCCTTGTTCTTTTTGGGATATAACAAAAATATTAGTTAAGGAAAAATCAGCACTAATTGTTGACAATCTACCACCCATTGCATTTTTATCATCAATCAAAAGTCTAAGCCCATCTTGATAATTTTTACCTATTAAATTTTTTATAAGGTCTTTATCTCTACTGTCAAGAGTAATTTTTGAATCATTGACTTTATATCCAGTATATCCTCCTGAAAAATCATATCCCCACCACCATTGATTGTTGGAAAATCTGTATAAAACTGGCGACGTGAAAAGACCGAAAGTTCCGTGTGAACCCAAAGTAAAAGTATTCTGAATAGTCGTTGTTTGTGAAGCCGCAGTAGAAGGCGTTTGCGTTGCTTCTTGAGATGTCGTCGATATAATTCCATTACAAGAAGCGCCAGAAATAGTAAATATTATATTTTGTGTACTGTACATTGAACAAATAGAACTTATGCTATCAGCATTCGGAACATTAGCTTTGCAATCTATGCATTTCCAAGAACCATCTACTTGTTTTGCCCAAGTATCTGTAGTTGTGCTGGCACCAGCCGAATTTACATTTTCTTGTGTTATCTTAACTTGAGATACAGAAGTTTGTGGATTAGCCCCGCAAATCTTAACATCATTCCATTTCGCCATGCAAGCATCCCATCCTCTTTTTGTTGTTAAATCAAATTCGGAAACACTTGGCGTCGTTGCTCTAATAAGTCCAAACTTCTGCAAAGCCAAAGCCGTATATGCTTCTGCCCTTATGAAAAATAGTTGCGCCTTTTGCCCATTCAAGAAAGCTTTTGCAATTAAATTAGAAGTTATATAAGATATTTTTCCCTTATTGTCAAACGCGCTTATTTTGCTAATTTCACCGTCGTAATCCTGCAGATATTGACCTTCATTTTTCAATCCCTGCACGTAACTATCAGTTACAGATTTCAAAGTTGCATTTTGAATATCTAAAGATTTTATTGCATTATTGATGCTGGTCGTGTCAAGGAAGCACTTCAAAGTTCCTTTTCCGCCGTCGCAGGTTCCAACTTGCATCCATTTGCTTTGCTGAGTTCCAGAAAGAGGGTCAGTTCCTTTTCCAGGATTATCAGTCGAACATATTCTTACAATTTGCTGACTGGAAAGAGAAGGGTCAACAAAATCAGTTAATCCTGCCTGAACATTTGGATTTATGAAACTATACAAACTAGGCGTTCCAGAGACGCAAGTCTTTTCTGAATTAATATCAGTTTGAGATGCTTGATCTTGACGAGCTAAATCCTGCACATAATTCAAACCGAAATCCGTCGTGACTTTGTTAAATCCGCATTGTTCATTTCCGTTAATATTGACGCATAGCTGTTTATAGTTTGCAGGAGCTGTGAAATCTTTCGTTTGTGATGCAAATTCTCCCGGAGCAATAAATCCGGTTGCAACTGTTACCGTCGGAGCATATTGGTAGAACGAACTTCCAACCGGACTCTTCAAATAAACTGTAAAGAATAAACCTGCATTTTTTCCAGCTTGCGCAGTATTATTTCCGGCAAAAATATGATAAAATACTTTGTACCTTGAGGTTGGTGGAACCGTTGCCGTCGTGTAAGGAGCCTCGCTGAACCATGCAGTATATTGTGGCGGTGATTGTGGCTGAATCAATGAATCAAAGAAATTCATATTTGAAGGGTAACTTGCAGATATAAAATTCCTGCAAATTGTATTTCCAACTTCTTTTACAATTCCTGTTCTAAATGCCTCAAATGATGCCGCGCCATAATAGTTAGTCATGTAATCTACCGACTTAGCCGCGTTTGCCCACGCGCTTGCAACTCCTAAATATTCCCCGCCACCTCTTCCAGTTTGTCCTTGAATTGTCTCGAATAATTTTGGAATAATTATTTTCGCAAGGGGTTGTGCTTGGCTCCAGAAGAAATCACAAAGATAGACGCTGTGAATTTCGTCGCAAATTCCAACTGTTCTTCCAGTTTTCAAATTAGTCTGAAGACAGTCTCTGTAATTTTTCTCGACGGAAATAAATCCGTCCATTCCCGCCTTGACTCCAGACAAGCAAATAGGAACTGCAATGCCCTCTCTTGCATTAGGAAGGCAAAGCGCCGCGCTTCCAATAATTCCCGATTGAATTACATCTGGAACAGAATAAGCTCCGCCTAAATTGCATCTGCTTGCGGGGCAAACAACAGGGTCGCATACATTGAATAAAAGATTGCATTCTTTTGGCGACATGAAATCCTGGCATTGAACATCTGGAATTCCTGCCGAAGGCGGACCAACTTTTATTATTTCATTTCCTACTTTTACATTTCCAGATAAACCGGGCTTGTATTGTCTCGATGCATCTTGAACTGCCGTCGTGGCTTTTGCAACAATAGTATTTGTTTCTGCCTGAGTCAATCCTGGAAATTCTCCTTGAATTTGCCCCAATCCCGGATTAAAGCTCCTGCAAATATCATCTGCAGATTCAGAGTTAAATTCTTCTCTTCCGTTTTTACCGACATTGCATAAGTAGAAACTATTTATTTTTCCAGATTCATCATATGCCTTTATGTTTCCAAGTCCAGAAACGGTTTGTTTTGTCCCAGCATACCATCCTTTATTTAAATCAAATGGAACAACCGCAGGAAGTCCTTTATATGGTTCCGTCTCAAAATATCTTACTTGCGCATCTTTGAATTGATTTGTATAAGTTGTTCTGTCATATTTTACAAATTTTGAAAAAGAATTTTTTACTAAAGCTTCATCATTAGAATTAGTCAAAGGATTAACAACAATTCCATTTGTATCTGTGCCGCCATATTCATAAACTTTATTTATGAAATAATTTGTTCCGTCTCCATCAAGCATTAAAACATATTTTTTATTATTATAGACGACAACTTCCGTTGGATATGATGTATTTTTGATAAATCCATCGACGCCGCTAATCTGATTTCCCTTTAATACTCCCCCGCTATAAATTCCTTGAACTGAATTCTTTCCACCATAAGAATTTACATTTAAATCCAAGCCAGCATTTTTCAAATCACTTTGAAGAGAAGTATATGCGGCAAAACTTTGTGCATTTGCCTTAACATCTGATAAAATTTTATAAAGTTCTTTTTGCGCAATATTTCTAAGTTCTGGACTTGTGCTAGAATCGCTTAAAATTGATTCAAGTCTCTCGACATCTTTTGCTTGAGTCAAGGAAATTTTTCCTTTGTCATATCCATCTTTTGAAAATGCAGAATAAACATCGGAGTTTTGAGATAAATCAATAGATTTAGTTTTATCGTTAGGATCTGTAATTGAATTTCCCAATGAATTTCTTATTGAAGTTAATTTAGCGTCCGCGTTATCTTTTGTAATTCCTTCTTGAGTTTTAATAACATTTTCGACGGTGCTTACATCTGCTTCAATTTGGTCGGAGTTTTTCAAAAGACATGCATCTATTGTGCTGAATTCTTTTGCATTTACTTTATCTTTGCAGATGTTCATCCATCCCCCGGAGCTTCTCATTACTTCTTGTCTTGCAATTGCTTTTCCGTCGAAATTCTCGAAGAAATTTTTTACTGTTAGTGTTGTTCCAACAGTCAAGCAAGCCGCATTGAATCCCGTGACAACTTTTCCCAATTGGGCTGAGTTGCCTTCCCACTGTGCAATAGAAGCGTTGAGAGAATCGATTCTTTTTCTTATTTCACCTGGAGAAAGTTGTATTGCTCTTTTCTCAATATTAACTGTAAAGCTAAGGTTTGCCTGTGTTCCTGCATTTTGAATATTTGGAACAACAGAAACCCTCGCAACTTTTTTCAAATTGACGCTTGTCAAAGTTAAAATATAATTTCCCGTGCTTTGACCAATATTTTTAGTTATTACTAAATTGTCGCTGAAATAATTGGTTGTGCCTCGAGAATTCACTCTTAACCTCGCTGAGTTTTCACTTAAATCAATTAACTGTATGTAATCATTTCCCCCAGTGTAAGGTTCCTTTGTAGCCCCGTATCTATCTGTGAGAATTGTGCTTCCTTCTAGATAATCTTTATCTTGAAGCAATTTTAATAATTCAAAACTTTTTAGGTCTTTTATTTCTTGTGCCGGAATATTTTTATTTTTCTGAATGCCTTTTGTTTGAGTAAGATCTATCCAATTTATTCTGTCTTCAGACCATTTCCATTTGCCGTCTATGTAACCAAAATAAATGTATGGTAAAGGAGCGGACATAAAGTCTACATTATTGCCTCCAGTTATTGCATTAATTTGCTGAGTTGCCGCATCAAGAGGAATTTTATATTTAAACAAGTCTCCTGCATTTTGATTCAATGTAATTATTTCATTTTTTGTTATAGTGTACGAATCAGGGGGTGTTCCATCGGATTTTTTTATCAATATGATTGCGCTAAAGTCATCTAATGAAGGTTCTGAAACATCCAAGAGAGAAATTAGTTTGACTTGTCCATTTATGAAAACGCCTTTTGAAGTTGGTTCATTGCTTGATGATTGGTAACTGTTGCATGCCGACGCTTCATCTTTATTATTGGGATATTTCTGCAAGAATGTTTTACAAAGGTCCGAAGCTGTTTTTTTCTGCCGCATATCAGAAGAAAGTTTTATCGCCTTGACCATTGCCTTTTCTCCAAATGTTGATTGGGAATTTGGGTCTTCTTTTTCACTCGTAAAACCATCTATGATTTTACGATAGTCTGCCATTGCGCTGTTGTAATAATTCTTTGCGTCTATATTTTCTATTTTAGAATCCTCTGCTCCTGCAAAACCAACAAGCTTTATTTTCTCTCCAAAAATATCCTTTTCTTTTGTTGGATTTAAAATTCCATTCTTACCAAAATTCAACCTTGTAATATCCTTTTTATCTGCAAGATATTGTTTTACCCGATTTGCAAAACCAACATATGTTGTCACAACATTTGTTAGAGAATCAACAACAACTCCACCAGTCACTCTGTTATAATTTAATTGATTAACTAATGATTTAGCAGAAGCCAATTCTTCATTTGTCAAATTATCTTTGTCTTGTGGTGTTGAAAGAAAATACAAAAATAAATCTTCCTGACTTTGCGAGTCATCAGTTGTTCCAATGTAGGCGAGATAAACTGAGCCCTCACTATCCTTTCTCGCAAATACTTTATCTCCTAAATTTACATTTCGTTCATCGCCATTAACACTTATTCTTACTGAAGGACTCACTCTCAAACTTATTCTTTCAAATCCATCATCTGTTGCGCAGCCAATTTCTACTCCCTTATTAATTCCTTTTTTATCAATTACCGTCGGAGAACATTGATTGTCTGCGAATTTCTCGCCTGCTGCAACTTCCACAATCTCGCCATTGACTTCTAATTTAACTCTGGTGTCTGGAGTTTGAACATCATCTAATCTTAGGGCTAAACTGGCTTGACAATAAAATCCAGGCAAATAAACATTTCCAGAAGTCTCGCCTTTCTTCAAACTGAAAGTTGAAACTTTAGTATCTTTTCCAGAATACAGCGAAACGATTGCGCCGTCAGTTGTGATTCCGTCTGCTTTCAAAAAACCCTTTCCGCCCCAAAATCCATATTGAGTATATTTTTGGTTCCATTGTTGCCCGGTTAATTCCGGAAGATATTGCGTTACAGGCCCGATTCCAAAAGCATTTTGTATGTTGTATTTTATCATCGCTGTCAAATTTCCAGAGACGAAATCTGGCATCGCAGATTCATTTGGTTGTTGTTTCAAAACAATTACTGCATAACCTATATTCTGCAAAATTGGGGAACCGAGCAATGTTGCGCTCGTGCTCTTTAATGCCGCATTTGCAGGATGAAATCCAATTCCAGCAACTTCTGGAGGATAATTTCCTGAGAAAGAAAGTGTGTCAATCGCTTTAACATTTACCAAAGGATTTAGTTTTGTAGCTGAAAGCTGACAGAAGACTGGAACATTTTGCTCCTCGAGCAAGTCGCTTCTGACAACTGCCGGCGTGCATCCAAATGGGGCAATCTGAACAATAAAATCTTGTCCTGCACCGCATTGATTTCCGCTAAAAATAGGAAATGGATTTACTCCTTGAGCTCCAAGATAGCTGAATGAATTCGCGCCCGGGGCTGTAAATTGCGGATTCGAAATTGCATAAGCATCTAATGAAGACAATGAAAATAAAATTACGAATAAGAAAAACATTCCAAACAATATTTTTTTGTCGTTCCTCATTTTTTAAATATAATTTTTAATCCTCTGTCTTCAAATAAAATATAATTATTCTGCAGTTGTTGTATCGAAGTTGGCAATGGCAAGCTGTCTGCATTTATTTCAATTATGTTTGAATTCTCCAAATCAGAATCTAAAACATACTGGTTTTGTTTTCCGCCGCCGGCAAGAGCATTTGAAACAATCTGCGCTGGGAAATTAATGTCAAAACACTTCTCTTTTGTAACTCCAAAAAATCCGCCAATTCCCGAATCAGGAACATCAACGCATTTTTGAGATGATGTCGCCGGAATATTTATTGTGGAATTCTTAAACATTTGAACTTGGATTTCATACTGCCCATCGCTTAATTGCGTGTCTTTTTGATCTGGATAAACAATATATTTTGGACTTCCGCTTCCATCAGAAGAAATAAAATTAATTATCGCCTGCCCCGCATAATATCTGCCGTCAAGTTTTAATTGAATGCTTATGTTGTGCATTTTATCAAGGAAAATATCAACACTTCCATCGTCTATTACGGAATAAAGTTTCTTTGCTGTTTCATATCCTTGTGCTTTGGCGAAGACAAATCCATTGACGCATTGTGGAAATGCTGTTTTTATTTTTCCGGAAGATGTTGGTCCAATAGGACATAGCGTTCCGGAGCACTCATAAGAAACTTGAGCATCGATACTATTAAATTTAGTGTCAAAAACATTCACTCCAACCAAAGTCTTTTTTTGATTGCACAGCTGAGGAACCTCGACGTTAACTGCAGTTGTGTCAAGCGATTTCCGTGGATTATTTCCTTGAATTATAACTGCTAACGGAAATTGGAATGTCTCGCTTTTTCCTGAAACTTGAACTAAAACTGGATAATTTACATTATAAACAAAATGATATGGAACATAACAAAATCCTAAAATACCAAGTTCAGGCTGTGTTCCGACGGGAGTTGATATTAAAAGAGAATCTTCCGAAGGCAAAACTTCAAAACTGCTTGACCAATTTGGAGAATTAAGGAATCTGACGTTTTGAGGAACGGAAATATCTGAAATGAAATATTTATTGCTCGCATTCGTCGAGGAAAAAATTCCGCTCCTGACTTTTAGCGCTTGCGTATTTGCCTCAATCGCTTGATGTAATTGTGAAAAGACTTTATTTGCATCCCATGTTAAGGGGGAGCATTTTAATTCAACTCCATCAACTGGAGCATAAAGTCTTATCGTATCAATACTGTACTTTTCCAAAAATAAACTGCTTTGCTCGTAGTCATAAATTTTTCTCGCAGAATTATATAATCCTCCAAGTTCGGAATTAACTGAAACTTTATGATTGCTTACAACAGCGTTGCTGTCGCCATTTTTAACTGCAAAATTTTCATTTAAAGAAAGGTCGATTGAATTATCATTTATGCTTACGCTTGCTTTGGGTTCTCCAAGTGATATTTCAAAACCTTGAGAATAATAGCTGTCAAATCTGCAATCTTTTATTCTGTCTTGAATGTATTTTTCAAGCTGCAATTCCATTCCGCTTTTTGTAGGCACTTGTTCTTTCTGAATATTATTTCCGGAAACATAATACCAATAAGGAATTGGATTTCCCAAAAAATCCAGTTGAGAAGAAAACGGCATATATGCAGAACCGGCCTCGAATTGTGGAAGATCAATGTAGCCTCCTTGCGTTCCCAAAATATCCGCTCCGGCAGAAATATCATCTTGCAAACAAGAAATAAAAGTATTATATGCTGGTTCCAAGTTTGAAGGTATTTGTGAAACAGTTAAATTTTGCCTGATAATAAAAAACAAAAAAACTGCTGCAATAACAAAAATCGCGACTATTATAAAAATGGTAAGTTGTCCGTTTTTTTTACGAAATAGCAACGACATTACCCTCTTTAAGTTCATGATAAAAATATGGATATTATGTATAAAAATCTATCTGGCCTTATGCGGGATATATTTTTTTACCAGTCATTTTAACCCATCTTGTTAAGAAATTGATATGCCCAATCTTATTTTTACACGAGCTTAATTGTCTTTTAACTTCTTCAAGTACCTCCGCAGTTTCTAACCTGTAAATTTCTTCAACTGTAAGATGATCTTCAAAAAAAGCGAAATAAAATCCACTATTTCTAGTAATTCTTTTTAAGTTACTTTTTGTTACTCTATCAATCTGAAAGCTACTTCCTTTATTAGTTTTAACATTTTTTCTGTTAATACTTGATAAATATTCATAATAATGATTCCGATTATCCTTTGCATCAGGCAAATTCTTTTGAGGGATTAAGGTGTGTCCCAAAATTTGGGCAATAATTAATTCTTTAATTATTCCAGGTTGTAAAATATTGTTAATACCAATACTTATAGCTAATTTTTGAGTTTTTTTTTAATAAGTTTATAATTTCTGACATATTATTATATAGCTATATTGGTATAAATATAAATCTATCTCAGATATAAAGTTTATCCGATTAACGAAGTATGCGTGTTCTGGATATTCTAAGATGATTTATTCCGCCAAGGAGAATTAATATCCCGCCAACAACAAAAATCCCAGAATTAAACTTTGTAATAATCTCGGGAACAGTTACATAATTAATTGAATAATTTATAAAATAAAGTCCCAAAACAAGATAAATCAAAAAAATCAGCCAAGAATTTTGGTTATGCATCTTTTAAAATATGAAACATTATATTTAAATATTTTCAAAATCCAACTAAATGAAAGTTACGGCCCTGTTGTCCAATGGCTAAGACGCATCCTTGACGTGAACGCGATTTATCGCAAAGCTTTGAGAAGCATTTTCAAAATGGATGAGACCGCAGTTCAATTCTGCGCAGGGCCATTTCTTTTCTGCGATAATTTTCCAAAACCTTAACTTTAAAAACCAATTTCTCCATAAAATTCTGCCTTGAAGGTTGCGGGATTCATAAAAACCCGCTAGAGGTTTTTATAATGAAAATTCCAAAAAAAACAAACAGATATTGTCCATATTGCAAGAAAAAAACAGACCAGAAGATAAAGCTAGTTTCAACTGGAGCTAAAAGAGGAACCTTGACAAGAGGTAGTATTACAAGGGCTAGGGCCCGTGGTCTAGGAAGAGGAATGGGTAATAAAGGAAAATGGGGAAGTAAACCCGCAGTCAGCAAGTTCAAAAGAAAATCCAAAACAACTAAAAAAACAAACATTATGTACACTTGTGCAGAATGTGGAAAGTCAAAATACCAGAAAAAGGGGATAAGGTCTGGTAAACAAGTACAGGAATAAAATGGCGCAAGCAAAAAGAAAAAAAAGATTTTTTGACGTGGAAATACCAATCATAAATAGAGAAACGCAGTTACAAGCTTATGATTTAGAAGAGCTAAATGGAAGAATGATTAATTATGATTTGACAAGACTATTGAAAGGGAAGAGCGCAGTATTTCAATTATCCGTAAAAAATGAAGATGGTGAACTAATAGCAACTCCAAGACAAATAAAGGTTCTGCCATATTTCTTGAGAAGAATGATGAGAAAAGGGACAAACTACGTCGAGGATTCATTTTCAATGGAATGCAAAGATGCAGTTGTCAGAATAAAACCGTTCTTGATAACAAGAAGGAAAGTTTCCAGAAATGTAAGAAAAATTTTGAGAGAAAAGACGAGAGAAGAGTTGGCTAAATACATGAAAGAAAGAGATTCAGAAATAATCTTCGAAGATATAATAAAAAACGACCTTCAGAGACATTTGAGTCTTGTACTGAAAAAAGTTTATCCCCTTTCACTTTGCGAAATAAGAATTTTCAAAATTGAAAAGGAGCTTGGAACAAAAGTCGCGATTAAAAGAGCTAAAAAAGAGAAAACAGTTTCCGAATCAGAAAGTCAGGAAGAATAAATAAAAGCCTCTTTACCGAGCTTGCGAGGGAAACGTGGCTTGCGAAGCAAGCCTCTGGAGAGAATTGAACTCCCGACCTACGGTTTACAAAACCGCCGCTCTGCCGCTGAGCTACAGAGGCTTATCAAATTTTAACAAAACAGTCGTTTAAAAGATTTCTTCTTTTTACCGAAAGTAATGAGGGAAACATGAACGAATAAATTACGCGTTCTTTTTCCATTTTTCAAAAACAATTTAAATCTAGAAAATATATATCTTTAATGAAAAAAAGGGTGTTCCCATTTATTAATCCGGCACTTAGAGGCAAAAAAATAAAATTCTCGCACAATAAAAAACCATACGTCAAAAAAATTGGAAAAATTTCTTCCTTCACGATTTGGCTCGTCGATGATAAATATATTAGGGAAAAAATTTGCGAAGATTTTGTTAATTTAGGGCAACACCGTTTGTTCAAATTCATACCAAAAAACGAATTTTGGATTAATGAAGAGGCTGATTCTGAAGAGGATCATTTCTATGCCGACCATTTGTTTATGGAAAACAGATTGATGAAACGTGGATTGTCATATGACATGGCTTACATGATTGCAGCAGCTGCCGAAAAAAGAGAAAGAATGAAGTCAAAACTCGCAAAAAAGCTTGTAAAAATAAAATCCAAAAAAATCCTCGTCGCCAAAATACATAAAAAAATCTTGAAAAAAATCGGCAGCTTGAAAATATGGTTGATAAGTGGCGAATCAGTTAGAGATGAATTCCTTATCGGATTCGGCGGTGGCGGGCATGATAAAGTTTATCAATTCATTCCTGAAAATGAAATATGGATAGACGACGACATTCCTTCAAGCGAAAGAAAGTTCATAATTATCCACGAATTGAAAGAAAGAAAACTTATGTCTCGAGGAAGAAAATATCGCGACGCGCATTTTGTAGCAACAGAGCTTGAAGACATCGCAAGAAAAAATCCAAGAAAAGTTAGAGAAATAATGTCAATGCTTTCTAGATAAAAATATTCCTAAGAATATCAAAGCGCCTTCCCATCCTCAATCAAAATTTTTGCAATCTCTTTTTGCAGTTCCGTTTTATCCCCTTTCTTGAATGGTCCCATCATGTTTCCATCCAAATCCACAAATTCGCTAACATCGTCGGTAAAAGATATTGATTGATTTGGGTTATTCTTTTCATCTTTTCCATTAAGAAGATGAGTTATCTGATTTTCAGAAGAATCAACGCATTTCATCAAATTCTCAAACATCTTTATTTCAAAATCCAGCATGTTTTCAAAATCTTTTTTCGAAACTCCGGTTTCCGTTGCAATCAAAAGCAAATTAAGTATTTTTTTTCTTCTTCTCAAAATAAGTTCCTTGAAAAGAGTCCTAGTATTTTCAAGCTGTTTTTTTGTCTTTACAGCAGCATCGGAAAAATCATCATTATTTTTTAAAGAGAACTCCTTTTTTTCCTTGAAATAGCTCGAGACTTCTTCAAGAAAATTTTTAGGAAGCGGCTGCAATTCATCAGCTCTTTCTTTTCTTACAGATTCATATATCTCATTGTAAGTTATCATTCCTTAAAAAAAGATTGTTTCTTTTTAAGAGTTTTTATGTTTTAGATTCTATTTTGCAAAGATTGTTTGAATTAAGAGTAGTTACACCAAGAATTTAATTTAAACATTGATTGAATATTCGTAATATTTATCGTAGGGGATTTTCCATCCAACAGTTTGCTTTCTTGTGGCTTTTTCCATAACTTTCCTAAAAAGTCTTATCGAATTACCATGCGAAGAGATAGCAGCATTTGCATTTTCCTTCTTCATAATTTTTTTCAGATTTCCAATGAATGATTTAACTCTTTTTTCAACCGTTGCAAAACTTTCTCCCCCAGGAGCCTTTGTATTAAAACCTCTATGGATTGACTCATATCCTTCTTTTCCTGCCTTTTTCATAAAATCTTCGTGGCTTGTTCCTTCTAAAATCCCATAGCCTCTTTCAATCATTCTGTCATCCTTGATTAATTTTTTACATTCTGGGTGAAATTTCAAAACTTCTTTCAGAGTATCTTTCGAACGTGATAATCTAGTATAGAACGCAATTTCAAATTTTTTATTTTTTAACTTTAAGGCAATTTTCTTAGCAGATTTAATTCCTCTTGGGCTAAGTTTTGCATCTTTCCATCCCGTAAAAATTCCATTTTCATTGTAAAAAGTTTCGCCGTGCCTAAACAAATAAATTTTCCTAATCACCATGTTTAATTGAATTCATTTAAGTTTTTAAGTTTAACAGAAAAATATCAAAAATTTATAAATCGTCTGTTGTTTCTACAAGAATGTTCAAATTCCTTAAAGAAAAATTGAAGAGCTGGACGTCAAAAATCTCAGAAGAAAAGACGGAAAAGGTAAAATCAAAAAAAAAGAAGAGTGAGAAAAAAATATCCTACCCTGCATCAATTGAAGAAGAGGACAAAAATTTCTTCAAAAGAATCGGGGAAAAAATATCTAAAGTAAAAATCTCGGAAAAAGAATTTGAAGTATATTCTGACGACCTTAAAACTCTTCTTTTGGAAAATAATGTCGCCTTGGAAGTTACTGAAAAAATAATTGAAACATTAAGAGAAAAAATTGTAAATCAAGAATTTCTAAAAAAAGAAGTTGAATGGCAAATAAAAGATTATCTTAAAAATATAATTGAAGATATTTTGATAGAGCCATTTGACTTGATTGAAAAAATAAGAAGAAAAAATCAAAATGAAAAAGAGCCTTATGTTATTTTATTCTGCGGGATAAATGGTTCTGGAAAAACAACAACCGTCGCCAAAGTTACAGAATATCTGAAGAAAAAAGATGTTTCAGTCGTTCTTGCCGCTGCCGATACTTTTCGTGCTGCAAGTATTGAACAATTGGAAAAACATGGCGAGAGACTTGGCATAAAAGTAGTATCTCACGAATATGGCTCCGACCCGGCTTCAGTCGGATTTGATGCAATAAAATATGCAAAAAAGAATTCAATTGAATGTGTTTTAATCGACACTGCCGGAAGAATGCACACTGCAAAAAATCTCTTAAAAGAAATGGAAAAAATTGTCCGTGTTTGCAAGCCGGATGCAAAAATCTTCGTCGGAGAAAGCATAACTGGAAATGACGCAATAGAACAGGCAAAAAGTTTTGATTCTGCAATTGGAATTGATGGAATTGTTCTTGCAAAAGCCGATATCGACGAGAAAGGCGGCACGGCATTATCTGTGGGATATGTCACAAAAAAGCCAATTCTTTTTTTAGGAACAGGACAAGAATACGACAACATAGAACCCTTTGACAAGAAAAAGTTTATTGAAAAATTGGGGTTATAAATGGTAAATGAAAAACTAACAATTGAAATAGAAGAAGCCAAATCTTGGTTTACGCTTGCACAAGTAGTAATGATATTAGCAGGTTTTATGTTTGCTTCATCAGGAATCTGGATTAATAGCACAATCTCTCTACAGAATAGTGGAATAAATATTCTATCTTCACTAAATAACTCCAGAGAAATTTCTACTATTTATTTTGATATTAGTAAAATAGCGGCAAATTTAATGAAAAATTTCTTCTTATTTGGCTCAGTTATAACCTTAATGTCATTAGCTTTTTTTATAATTGGATATTACAAAATTAACAAATTAAAACATAAATATTCTTCCTAAGGGGCGGGTGGGCGGGAATAATTATCTCTCCCAAAAAAATCTTAATCATTATTCTTGATGAACAAAAGTAAAATCATAGCCAGGAATGCAATGCCTGAAAGATATGCAAACATCATTTGGTGGCTTACATTCCAAAGCACACCGGCAATAGTTCCGCCAATTATGCTCGATATTCCAGTAATGGTATAAAATGCGCCAAATGCCGTTCCTTTCATCCCATCGGAAAAGTCGGAAATGACTTTTCTCTGGCTTGAATATATCATTGCATAGACTAGTCCGTAGATGGAGAAAATAATTGCAAGATGTTGAACATTGGTAAAGAAAAATAATCCCAGAGTAACGCTGAAGAAAAGGAAATATCCTGCAATCAAAATCTTTTTGCTTCCCATCTTATCGGAGAGTTTTCCAAATGGCACTAAAAAGACCGCATAGACTGCATTGAAAAGAACATAGAATAGAAGAGCTATTGCAATACTGCCTGTAAATTCTTTTACAATCAAAATCAAAAACAAATATAATCCAAAATTTGCAAATGAGAAGACAGATGAAACGAACAGGAAATATTTCAGTTTCCCCTTGAAATCTTTTATTTCACGCAAAAGGCTTTTCTTAATTTTTTTTACCTTATGTTCCTTCACAAAAAATATTGGAATCAGGGAAAGAGAAGATATGACTGCCGCGATAAAAATTATTCTTCCTATCCCCATTTGGAATTTCCAAAATAAAACCAATACAATGATTGTTCCAAAAATCCCGCCAAGAACATCAAGCGTTTGCGCAATTCCAAAATCTCTTCCCTTATGTTTCTTGTCAAAGGAAATCAATGCATCTCTTGGAGCGTCGCGGAATTTTCCAAATCTTTCCAAAGAAACGAAGGCAAGAAGATATTGCCATGAATTTGCAAATACGATAAGGAACTTGAATATTGTCGAAATAAGATATCCTAAAAATATGATTGGTTTTCTTTTTCCAGTCTTATCAGAAATATATCCTCCAAAAATCTTGAATATGCTTGAAAGCCCGTCCCTCAAACCAGAAATCAATCCTATTGTAACTCCTCCTCCGCCAAGCATTAAAATATAAAACGGTAAAATCGGAACGATAATCTCTGCGCCTAAATCATTTAAAAAACTCGAACTCCCCAAAAGCCATACATTTCTAGAATTGTCCTTTCTGCTAAAACCTCTTTTTCGCCTCGCGGAAAACGAGCGAGCCTGTGAGCCTCTTTTCATTTACAAAACAGGCTCATATTATTTATAAATTATAACAAATACCGCAACTTTATTAACTATAATTTTGCTATTTTTATTATGGATGCTGGAAGTGTGAGAAACCCGCAGGAGGTTTTCATATGTTAGAAAAGCTTGGAGACGTTTTAAGAAAGGCAACGGATAAGATAGCTAACGCCATATTTCTTGACAAAGATTTAGTTGATTCAATAATTCGAGACTTGCAAAGGGCTCTTATTGAAGCAGATGTAAATGTCTCTTTAGTTAAGGAATTGAGCGACAAAATAAAGAAAAGCGCTCTTGATGAACGAATTAAAGGGATTGAAAAAAAAGAACACATAATCAAGCTTCTTCATGATGAATTGTTGAAAATTCTTGGGGAACATAAAAAAATAAAATTACAGAACGGACAAAACAGAATTATGCTTCTCGGTTTGTATGGAGCTGGAAAAACAACCACTACTGCGAAAATCGGAAATTATTTTGCAAAACGGGGAAGCAAGGTGGCTTTGATAGGTTTGGATGTCTATCGTCCTGCAGCTTCAGAACAGCTAAAGCAACTTGCTGAAAAAAACAAGTTGAATTATTTTATTGATTTAGAAGAAAAAAACCCTGAAAAAATTTGGAAGAAATATGAGAAGGATTTGAAAAAATATGATGTAGTCATAATTGATACTGCCGGGAGACATGCTCTTGATAAAGATTTGACAAAAGAAATAAAAAATTTAAGCAAGGAAATTTCCCCAACAGAATCTATTCTTGTTATGCCTGCAGATATTGGACAGGCCGCAAAAAAACAAGCCCAAGAATTCAAAGATTCCGTTAATATTTCAGGAGTAATAATTACTAGAATGGATTCCACAGCAAAGGGTGGTGGAGCCTTGACGGCCTGCGCCGAAACAAACGCTCCAGTATATTTCATAACTACCGGAGAGAAAATTAATGACATAGAAGAGTTTAATCCAAACTCTTTCTTGTCAAGACTTGTTGGCATGGGAGATTTAGAAACGCTGATTGAAAAAATAAAATCAGTTAGTGATGAAAGTCAGCAAGAAAAAATTAAGAAAAATATTGAAAGCGGTAAACTGACTTTAGATGATGTGATAGAACAAGTGAAATCTATGAATACTCTCGGTGGTTTTGATAAAATAAAATCAATGATTCCTGGCTTTGCAAATGTTCAAGATAAAATTCCAGAAGGTCTGCTTGAATCACAGCAGGAAAAAGTTTCAAAGTGGGAGCATATAGTAAAATCAATGACTTCAGAAGAAAAAGAAAATCCAGAAGTTCTGGAAAAACAAATTTCTAGAATCAATCGAATCGCCAAAGGAGCAGGAGTTAATAATTCAGAAGTTCGTTCATTGTTGAAACAGTATAAAATGTTAAACGAAATGATAAAATCGGGCGTTGGTGACATGTCTGAAGGCGGAATGATGAGCCAAAAACAAATGCAAAAAATGATGAAAAAATTCGGCAAGAGGGGGAGAATGTAAAATGGTTTTAGAAATTACAACTGCAATAGTAGCAGGAATTTTTACAATAATTGGTGCAAGCATTGGAATAATTGGAATTTATATAAATGGAAGTTTAGAAGAAAAGAGAGATAAAGAAAAAAGAGAAAGAATATTTCTTAGTAAAATTCATTCATTCTTTTTCGGAATATACTCAATAACTTCAAGATTGAAGAAAGGATATAAATTGACTATTGATGAAAAAAAGGATTTTGTTCAAAAAATTAAGAGTGTTAAAGAAATACTTCCATTAGCTGGAGTTTATTTCCAATGGCAATTCAGAGATATATTAATGGATGTGATTGAAAAAGCTGAAAAGATAGTTCAAAAAAATATAAATGAAAAACAGATTACAGAATTAAGTGACGGGCTTAGCGGTGTTCTAGAAAACATAGATAAAGCAATGGGGAAGTTTTTAAAATGAAAATAAAATATCCTTTAATTATTATATTTCTTTTAATCTCGCTAGCAAGTTCGGCTATACTTGCATTTGAGCCATTATCAGTTGTGTGCCGTGCAGAAAGCAGCTGTGCAGTAGTTCAAAATTCAATTTACGCTCAGACTTTTGGAATTAAAAATAGTCTCTATGGAGTTTGGATTTTTTCTTTTCTTTTAATTATAACAATTCTCCAAATTCTTAAACCTACAAAAAATAAAAAGATAATTATCAAATCATCTTTGATAGTCGGTTCAGCAATAGCAATTTTTTTCTTAGTCCTTCAAATATTCGTTCTTCATGCCTACTGCAAATATTGTCTCGTGGTGGATTTTGCAGTAATTGCGGCAATGATAACTTCCTTTTTTCCAAATAAGAAAATTAAAATCATTTAAAATGGGCCAAAAAATTATTCAAAGGGGCGCTGAAGCAGAAATTATTCTTTCGGGAAATCAAATAATAAAAAAAAGAGTGAAAAAATCTTACCGAATTCCAGAGCTGGATGAAAAAATAAGAAAGCTAAGAACACGTTCTGAAGCAAAGCTTTTGGAAAGAGCTTCAAAGATTATTCCGGTTCCAGAAATAATTAGGCATAACGAAAAAACAAAAGAAATAATATTAGAATTCATAGATGGAAAAAAACTTTCAGAGCATTTGGATGAATTCCCATTAAAAAATCAAAAAGAAATTTGCAGGAAAATTGGCGAACAAATAGGAAAGCTTCATGAAAATGACATAGTACATGGAGATTTGACAACGAGCAATATGATTTATGTTGAAGGTTCCAAATCAAAAAAAATTTCTTCTATTAAAAATTTTTCTTCGGGGTGGGCGAGTGATTTCGCGAAGGACAAATTTAATCCATCAAAATCGAGCGGGGTCGCGAGTATGGGTGGGGAGAGTTCCAATAATAAAAATTTTCAAATTTTTTTCATAGACTTTGGACTTGGATTCATAAGTCCAAAAGTTGAAGACAAAGCCGTTGATTTGCATGTGTTAAAAGAAGCTATTGAAGCTAAGCATTTTAAAAACTGGGAAATTTTATTTGACGAAGTAATTAAAGGATACAAAAAATCGAAAGATTCTAAGAGGATTTTAGAACAATTCAAAAAGGTTGAAACGCGTGGAAGATATAAGGAGAAATATTAAAGATAGCCCTGCCCTACGCGAACTTCTTGTGAGTGTCGGAATAATAGCCCTGCCCGGATTCGAACCGGGGTCACAGCCTTCAAAGGGCCGTATCCTTGACCGCTAGACTACAGGGCTTCCAGATTTCTAGAAGTAATCAATTTATAAGTTTTATTAATTAAAATTTATCCGAAAACTCTGTTGTAAAAAATTTCCCGATTTATCTCTTCTCTTTTTGGAGGCAGCTTGAAGAAACCTCTTAATGTAAATGGCCTGTATTTTTCTCCTATTAAAACTCCGGCTAATTTTTTATATTCTCTGCTTGCCTTGGAATTTGGATCGTGTTTTGTCGATGGCATGGTATCTGAAAGAGATCTCTGGATATTAATATCATAGGGAATTATTGCAAGAACTGGAACCTCGGAGGCATATTCTATATCTTCAATTGAAAGTTCAAAATCTTTGTCATGAGCCTTGTTTATAATCAAACCTGCTATCTGCATATCTCGCTTTTTCGCCATTCTAATTGCTTTTATCGTCGTGCTTATTGAAGGCACGTCGGGAGTTGTAACAATAATCAATTCATCTGAAGCAAGCATTACTGCCAGAGTTTCTTCATTAAGGGCGGGCGATGAATCAATGATTATCATATCATATCTATTTCTTAGTGGTTTTATTCTATCTCTCAATTCTAAAGGGTTTAGTTTTAAATTAGAAAAAATAGACGAAGGAACAACATCTAACTTTCCGACTTTATAGATGGAATCTTTTATGTGAGCTTTTCTCGCCAGAACGTGATGAAGAGTAATTGGAAAATCAATTAAATTTAAATGCAATCCTAAATTTGGAGCAGAGATGTTTCCGTCGACGAGAAGCACTTTTTTTCCAAAGCCGGCAATCGCATCACCTAAAGCAACAACACTCGAAGTTTTTCCGACACCGCCTTTAAGACTAAGAACACCCATTATTTTTCCCATTATGAAAATTCACCAGAATTTTTATTATACAAAATGTTCCTCATTTTAGTTTTAACCTCTTTTACCAAAATATTTCTATCTTAGATTTATAAACTACATTTTTTAGATTTAAATATTTTTCAATAAGCAGAAATTAACTAAAAATCAGATGATAAAAGAGATTAATCAATAAGTTTAAAAATGAAAAATTACATTTATGAAAATGCCTGAGAAAAAGATAAGCAAAAACAAAGAATCAAAGAAAGTAAAACCAGAATCAAAGAAAATTTCAATCCAAGAATTTGAAAAAAAGATTTTGGAACTTGCTGATAGTGGAATGACTTCAGAAAAGATAGGCGAAGCTCTGAGAAAAGAAGGAATACATTCAAAAGATCATAATAAAAAAATATCTAAAATTCTTAAAGAAAATAATAAATATGTTAATCCTGATTTGAAAAATATCGGGGAAAAACTTCAAAAAATAATAAAACATTATGAGAATAACAAGCAAGACAAAAAGTCTATGAGGGAAAAAGACAGAGTATTTGCTCAGTTAAGGATAGCCAAAGCATATTTCTCTAAATAAAAACCTTTAAAACGTCTCCATTTCTTTTTACTGAAGAATGAAGGAAACATGAAAATTTAATTTTTTAAATTTTCTTTCTAAAATATGCTTGAACAAGGAGACTTAGTTTTATGCACTGTTGAAAGGGTAGAGAAAACCATAGTATTTGTAAAAATAGAAGACTACGGCGACGGAAGCATCGTAACTTCTGAGATTGCGCCAGGAAGAATAAGAAATTTAAGAGATTATGTTGTTCCAAAAAAAAGAATAGTCTGTAAAATTCTAAGAATTTCTGACAGTGGCAATATTGAATTGTCTCTAAGAAGAGTTTCCCTAAAGGAAAAAAAAGAAGTTATGGACAAGTATAGCCATGAAAAAGCATACTTAAGCATCTTAAAAAAAATTCTTGGAGATAAAACAGATAAGGTTGTTGAAGAAATCAGGAAAGAAAATAATATTTTCGATTTTTTTCAGGAAGTTAAAACAAATCCGGAAAAACTTGAAAAAATTATTGGTAAAGATGCAGTAAAAATTCTTGAAATATTAAATGTCCAAAAAACAAAAAAAGCCGTTATTAAAAAAGAAATAAATATGAAAACAGATTTGCCTAATGGAATTCAATTAATCAAAAAAATTCTTGGAAAAATAAATGGCATTGATATAAAATATTTAGCTGCTGGAAGATATTCAATCAAAGCTGAATCGGATGACATAAAAAAAGCCGACAACAAATTAAGAGAAATAATTTTTGACATTGAAAAAATAGCAAAAGAAAATCGTGTTGAGTTTAGCATTAAGGAAAAATGAAATTAAAAAAATGTTTTTCTTGCACAAATGAAGAGGAAAGTTTGATAAAGAAAACCTTGGGTTTCCTTTATACATTGAAAAATAATTGTCCAAAATGCGATAAGAAAACAAATGATGCGCATTATAAATTTATTAGAATAGTTTCTTCTGCTGAATCTCGGACTTGACAATTTCCATATCCTTCTCCCACAAGCCTATTAAATTTCTATTATATATTATCGCTGCAGGATGAAATAATGGGATTAATTTTATTTTAAGTTCTTGGAAATTAATTACCTTTGCTTTTCCATGAACTTGTGTAATTCCAGGCATTTTGTCCATCTTATCAATATCTCCGTCGGCAAGAAAGAATTTTGTCGAATAATTTCCAAGAGAGCATATTACTTTTGGTTTTATCTGTTTTATTTGCTCAATTAGCCATGGAGTATGTGCCTTTATTTCTTCAGGCAATGGACCTCTATTCTCAGGAGGTCTGCATTTTAGAATATTCGCAATGTAAACATCATCAAGGCTCAATCCAACTTTTGCGAGAAGATTATCAAGATTTTTTCCGGCCGCTCCGACAAACGGCAGTCCTTGCTCATCCTCGTTTCTTCCTGGAGCTTCTCCAATAAACATTACGTCTGCATTAAGATTTCCTTTTCCAATAACAATATTTTTGCATTTCTTGCAAATTTCAGTTTCCTTAACTAACTGAATGTATTTCGGTTCTTCCACGCAATGAAAAAGAAATATAGTTTTTAAGAATTTGCATGTTGAAATAATAAAAATTAATTGAATGTAAACTATAATATTGAGTCTGATATTTAATTTAAACTGTTTATTTTATCACTCACTTCGTTCGCAATACTAATGCCGTTTCAAATCGGCTTCGCACGATTTTTCACTCAGTAATTTTAACAGCAAAAAGAGCTCTCACATAATAATCAACATTAGATACTTTATATTGATAATATTTTCCATTATCAGAGCATCATACAGAATCTTTACTCTCTTTCAGAAAGCAAAACTACTTTCTCTTCTTCCAAACAAACCATCCAATTATTGCCAAGACAATAGCTACCCCTAAAATCCATAACCAGACACTCTTAGAAGATGTTGATGGAGATGCCTTCGTACCACCTGTTGTTCCAGTAGTTGTCGTCGTTGGAGTAGTTGCTTTTCCACCTACTGCAAAATAACTAAATGAATTCACATCAGTAGTATAATAGTAGTAGGTTGCATCTTCATTTGCAAAAGTTGATGACAACTCATTCCATGCAGAACTTCCGCCTTCTGTCTTGTAAAATGATACTTTGTCTTTTGTAAGTCCATTGGAACTAACCCATGATTTTTCCACCTGGAACTTAATGGTTGCTTTGTTTAAACTTGAAAGAGTGCTATTGTCCGTCTTTATCTGCACGTACTTGTATACTGTCTTCAAAGGCGCATCAGCTGAAACTGCCGATGGTCTTCCGCCGCTGTATGGGGTAATAGTTACCTGAGCGCTTGCAACTGCACTGTTCACTTGTATATTAATCTCACTAACCCCTGTGCTTTTATCAATATTAGTTATTACAGCAGGCTGCGAAGGGGTTAACCCTGTAATTGGAAATACTGAAGACGTTCCGGGTATTCCAGCCAACGTTGTGCTGGCACTACTCGTAACAGCGCCTGCACCAGATGATGCTATTACAGCATGTGTAACAATATATGTGGTCGAAGCTGTTGCCGTATTTCCAGCCATGTCTGCAAAATTACATGTGCTCGTAAATGTTCCCGTGCTTGCAGTTGAAGGATTTGCAGTTATTGATGTTGCGCTACTATTGACTCCAGAAGTTACATCGCTTGGACTGCAAGTGCATGTCTCAGTATCTCCTGTATTGGCAGTTGCAGGCGAACAAGCCACAGACGCAGTCGGTTTAGTGTTATCAAATGTAACATTAAAACTAGTCCAATTTACATTATTCAGAGTATCATTTGAATAAACAGTTATGTTATAAATTCCATCAGGGAATTGTGTTGTGACTATCGAAACGTTCCAATATTTACCTGTAACATTAGAGACAACAGTGTAAGAGGCATTTATACCTCCACTTGCATTGGTAACCGTAAAGTTAACTGCCTGAACATCATATTCTCTTAAACCTGCAGTAAAGTTACCATTATCTAAAGCAGTAACATTAACTGTGACTGTGCCAGAAACATTTGCAAGCGACCATGCATGACCGCTAACATTACTTGTTACATTAACATTAAACGGAGCTGTTGTATCATTAACTCTAATTGTTATATTAGTTTCATTAAATGGTCCTGTAAGAGTATTATTATATATAAGCCTAACAGTTATATTGTAAAGTCCTGGGGTTGAGGCAGTTGCATTAAATCCAAAGAAACTATTATTCTTTCCATCACCAGTACCGTTAACTTGCGTATTTTCTAAAACAATGACATTTGTCAGAGCCGTAGCGTTCCAACTTAATTGATTACTAGTATTTGAAAAATAAACTGAAACGTAAGCACTTCCACTTAAATTAGTTGAACTATTTGAACCACTTAGAAAAGTAAAACTAGCAGGAAGGGTGATATTAACTCCAGTTAAATTAAGAGTGGGCTCTCCACTCTGATTAATACTAAAGTTATAAATTCGACCTAAATCTTCAGGGATAGTAGCATTAGTTTTGGAAAGATCGCTAGTTGAAATAGAAATCACAAAACTTCCAAAATAAACAATAAAAACTGCAACAACTAAAATTAACGCCAAGTGAAATGCATCACTCTTCATCAATCCTCTTTTGTCTAAATTTATATTCATCCCTTTTCCTCTATTTCACAATCAATCATTTCTAATTGATTATCTATTACATCATTTTTGGGTTTATAAATGTTTTTCTGATTTATTATATAATAAAATTAATTTGCCAAAAAGCAAAACTTAAAAACAAAAGTTCCAAATAGTTTCATGAATGAAAGAACTTTGGTTTTGATAAAGCCCGACGCTGTGAAGAGGCATATCGCCGGAAAAATAATTTCTCGTTTTGAGGACACCGGATTGAAAATTGTCGGAATGAAAATGATTTCAGCGGATGAAGAGCTGACAAAAAAACATTATCCTCTCGACAAACGATGGGCTAAAAATGTTTTTGAAAAAACTAAATCCGCCTATGAAAAAGACGGGGAAAAATTCAAGTACAAAACTTATATTGAATTTGGAAAAACAATACAAAAATGGAACATGAATTTTTTAAGAGAGGGTCCTGTTATTGCAATGGTTCTGGAAGGTCCTCACTCAATTGAGATTGTAAGAAAAATGATTGGCTCAACAGAACCTAAATCAGCAATGCCGGGAACAATTCGCGGCGATTTCTCGTCAGTGGAAGCATACTCCGTCGCAGATTCTAAGTCAAGAGTTTTGAGAAATCTTGTTCACGCTTCAGACTCAAAAGAAAATGCAGAAAGAGAAATTCAAATTTGGTTCAAGCCGGAAGAACTCCACGACCATAAAACAGCCTATGATTTCTTGTTTTGAATAGATTTATATTTCTAATATATTAGTTAAAATTGAGCCCTTGTAGTTTAGCCTGGATAGAACGCAAGCTTGCGGAGCTTGTAACCGAGGTTCAAATCCTCGCAGGGGCGTAATCTTATTACGACAATGCCCGCGAAATTCAAAAAATTTTAACGTCCAGAGGCGTTATTTGCCTCAATAGATTTCTTCACCAATCCAAAATACTCTTTTTGATAAGCTGTAAAATCAAAAATATCATTTTCATATTCTCTCAAGAAACAATCATTGTGGTCATTTCTCCCAAAATATCTAACTAAATTATCTGCAGATTCAATCGGCTTAGAACAAGAATAACATGCTGGAGATTTTCCATGATTCTTCATGAAAGATTCCATTTCTTCCAATCTCATTTTTGCAAATTCTTCAATTGGAACTTTGTTTAATCTATTCATATCATAAATTAATAATCCAATTCTATCTTCAACTAAAAAATCATTTAATGAAGCCATTTTATTTAGGTTCGTCGTCCCGAATTCCACCGTCGCTAAGATAAAACATAATTTCATTCTCAGGAAGATTTGGCGCATCAATCATTTTCGCAACTCTGCTTCCTTGTTTTCCTCTTCTCAAATAAATTCTGTAAGTTGAAGCATGTCCGACGATATTTCCACCGATTGCCACTGTTGGATCGCCGAACATTTGCGCAGGATTTGACATAACTTGATTTGTTACGTAAACCGCTAGATTGTATGTCTCCGCCAGCTTCATTAAATCATGAAGATATTTATTTAGTTTCTGTTGCCTGTCTGCAAGTTGTCCCCTTCCGGCAAACTCCGCCCTGAAGTGCGCAGTCAAAGAATCAATAATCAAAAGTTTTATCGGCTCGCCGCTTTTTATCATCTCGCCGATTTTTTCCAGCAAAAGAATTTGGTGGTCTGAATTGAAAGCGCGGGCGACAAAAATATTTTTCAAAACTTTTTCCGGATCAGCTCCGACACTTTCAGCAATCTGTTTTATTCTCGATGGTCTGAAAGTTCCCTCCGTATCTATGAAAACACTTTTTCCATTTGCCCCGCCTTGTTCTGGAGGCAGTTGAACATTTACTGCAAGACCTAATCCAATTTGTGTTTTCCCGCTTCCATAAGCCCCAAATGCTTCTGTAATTGCCCGTCCTTCAACACCCTTTCCCCCAAGAAGTGAATCAAAATTTTTACTACCCGTCGTGATATAAATAACATTTTCTCTTCTTTTCGCATATTCCATTCCGTCGACAAACCCAAGGTCAAGCATATTTCTAGCCGCTTGAATTGCCTTTCTAGCGACGGCAGCCCCAACTCCTGCAGTATCTCCTAAAACTGTCGGACTCATTACAGCTAGAGACATTAACTCATAAATTCCGGCAGCTTCAAGCTTTGCCGCGACGGCAGGTCCTATTCCAGGCAAGTCTGTTAATTTCGGCTCCTTCTTCGCTCCAGAATCATCTTCTCCCTTTACCATGAAATTTATTGCTAACGGCAATTTATAAAGATTATTTGGATTAAAACTAACTAATGAGATATACTCTCAAAAAATAATCAAACAGCGCCTTCAATTTTTATGCACTTTTTCAAAACTTTTTATTAATTCTTCAATGTTAATTTCATTGACTCCATTGACGGAAAATTCGGGATTATTAAAAAATTTATTCATCTTCACCATCCCCGAAAAAAACATTTCCTTTCCCAAAAGAATTTCTTTCTGCTCCAAAACAGATTCGCTATTTTCCATGTTTGAAAAACCAAGACGTTCAAAATTATCGTGGAAAACGACTGCCCTTATTGTTCCAGTGCCGTCGTCAAGAACCAAATTGACTAAAAATCTTTTCTCCGGCACAATTTTTCCATGTTCCGCGCAGACATAATTTTCTCCCTCAACAGTAAGTTTTTTCTTGCATGTTGAACAAACATTAAATGCTCTTGGCTCAAATGCCTGAACTATAAAAGCCCTCAAATTAACATTGTCTGAAACTTTAAGCTCAGAAATATTTTTTTCTTTTACAACTTTTTCGGTTTTCACATTTCCAAGAATTTCATTGCTTAATTTAAATTCCGAAAAATTTCCAAGATGAAGTTCGTTTTCCCTCATCATTGCGTTGTAAATTTCAACAATGCTGTCATTGCCTATCTCTTTTCTTTCAATGAATCCTATATGATTAGTATCCCACAAAACAACTTTTATATTCGACGTTTCATCTGCAACGACAAGATTAACAACCTTTCCTTCTTGCCCGTTTCTTGTAAATGTTCTTACGGGAGAAACGCTGATTATCTTTCCAACAGTATTCACTTTTTTCATTCCAGATAAAAGATCTTCTATCTTCAATTTCTCGTTGTCAAAATTTATTCCTAATTCGGCTGCAATAACTTGGGCAGCTCCCTCTTTGCTTATAAGTCCGGAAATTTTTTCTCGTTTAGCGACGATTTTTCTTTCAATTTCATCCTTGCCCAATCCAGAAGACTTAGAAATTATGCTCACCAGTTTTTCATAATTGCTATTATCCATTCCCTATGAAAAAAACGGGTGTTTTTAAGAATTTTCGTGAAAGAGTCTCGTAAACCCACTCATTTCCTTCATGAATTTGGAAAAAAGAATATTTATAAATTACCTTATTAAAACATAACGATGATTAAAATTAATAAATTCATAAAGGCTGCGGGATTCGTAAAAACCCGCTGGAGGTTTTTACATGGGAACTATTAATGTAAGAATAAAAATAATGCCTTCTTCACCAAGCAGTGATTTGGAAGAAATAAAGCAAAAATCAAGAAAAATAATAGAAAGAGAATGTGGAAAGGGGTGTATTTTTGATGAGGAGCCCATAGCATTTGGCCTGAAAGCGGTAATTGTCACATTTTTGTATCCAGAAGAAAAAGAAATTGATTCTATGGAAAATCATTTGGGAAAAATAAAAGACGTGAACTCGGTGCAAATCATTGATATTAGAAGGGCATTGGGTTAAATAAAAAATAAAATTAAGATGTTATCCTCCGAGCAAATAGAACAAATCAAGGAACAAATAATTCAACAAATTGAATCTACTTTTCCGGAAGAGCAGCAAGATTCTGCCATTGAACAAGTTGAAATGATGAATTCTGAGCAACTTGAAAAATTTCTGGAGAAAAATAATTTTTTAAAACAAGAAACTCAGAAATGTATTTTCTGTTCAATTGTCTTCGGGGAAATGGAATCTTACAAGATAGATGAAAATTCCGAAGCTTTGGGAGTTTTGGAAATAAATCCAATATCTAAGGCGCATTCTTTAGTTATTCCAAAAAAACATATTTCTTCGGAAAAAGAAATGCCGAAAAATGCTCTTGAACTTGCCGAAGAAATTTCAAAAAAAATTAAAAAGAAATTTTCTCCGAAAGAAATTTTATTGTCTTTTTCAAATTTATTCGGACATGAAATAATAAATCTGATTCCAGTTTACAAAGATGAGACTTTAGATTCTAAAAGATATCAAGCAAAAAAAGAAGAGCTTTTTGAAATACAGAAAATATTTCTTGAAAAACCTAAGGAACCTGAAAAAAAGCCAGAAACAGAAAAAACACAGGAAAAAATATGGCTTCCAAGAAGAATTCCTTAAAAAAAGCTAAATATATTCATGCCATTAAAATAAAGAAAAATCAAAATAATAAAGCTGATTAAAAATACGGGGGTGAAGGGGATTCCTTGTTTTATTTTTATTTCCTTGAATTTTTTTCTTATCAGCGTTATATCATCGGCATTCAATCCATCCCAGTCTGCCTTAACGATTTTATTTCCAACTTTCAAATCTTTGTAAAGCCAATCTCCTTCAGTCAAATCTTTTATTTTGACATTTTTAACAAGGCATGCCTCATCAACAGATTTCGCGTAAATATAAAAGAAAGGCAAAACAAAAGCAAATAATCCAAGATAGAAAAACATCATGCCGTAAAAACTAAAAATAAGGAATAAAATCCCGACAATCATTGTCAAATAAATCTTCTTTTTATTTTTTCCAAATTGTTTTAAAAATTCTTTTTTGCAGTCTTTAAAATTTGTAAAAGATAAATAAAATGCGGAGAGCATTCCATAAGCTGCCCCTGAAAATAAAAATAAGATAAAAAACATTGTAAAGGTATTAAGATTGACGGAAAAATTTCCGGAGAAAGGCAAAATTGCTCCAAGGGCGATCATTAATTTTGCATCTCCTCCCGCAAACATTCTTCCGTAATAAAACATGTTTCCCAAAACAAAAAAAATCGCAAAGCCGATAATTCCCTGATAGAAAAATCCAAAATTATTTGAAAATAAAGAATAAAAAAATCTAAATCCCAATGCAAAAATTATCAATGAAAAATTCAGCCAATTTGGGACAATTTTCTTTTTTATATCATTAACGACGGCAAATGATATCCATAGCAAAGCCAAAGCAATAAGAAAAATCACTTCTATCATTTCAAAGAAAACAAAACATATTTTATAATATTATCCTTGAACTCTTCGCCAGACGTCCTTTATTTAAGGCATTGTAGTTCTTCTTTTGCCACCCAGTCTATAGGGATGCCTCTTCTTTTCTTTTCTCTTATCTTTCCCCTTATTTCTTTTCTGAGAAAAAGCGTAATCCATGATTATTAGAATTATTTATGCTGGAAGAGGGCAGTCTATTGAAATTAATGCGTCTCCAACCAAAGCCTGAACTGTCTTTCCCTCATTGCCTGTGCACCTTGAGTTTAGAACTGGTTGATTTTGCGCTTTCAATAGAAGAACGCTGTCACATGGAAGATTTGGACAAGATTGTATTCCATACTTCGTCTGATTGTTCAAAAGATAATTGCAAGTCACATCTTTTAGCTGAACTGCATCTGCCTTCAAATTTCTTTTAAGATTACAGAAGTCAAATTGGCTGCTGGTCGAACATGCAGTATTGCACGACGTTACAACATTATTGACATTGCTCGTTGAAAGAAATGGTAAAATCGTTCCCCAGCCGAGAGTAAATCCTAATATCATAAGAACGAGAACAATAACTCCAAGAACAATAAGTATTATTGCATTAACGCTCAAACCCTGTCCTCTTTTATTATTCATCTTTTCCAAAAGATGTTTTAATTTAAAAATGTTTCTTCCCAGTGTCTCTAGGGTTTAAATGTATATTCAACGGAGAAAATTGTTTTCTTCTCGCCAAAACCAAATCCTAGAACTTGATATTTATTTTCAAAATAAGCTGCATCTATTTTATACTTTCCGCCAAGATTAGTTATGTCATAGCTCGGATTATCATTTGAATTTTTTTTATTAAAAGCGTCCATTAAAATATCGGGATTTTTGTTTATCTCTGGATTTTTGTAAAACTTTATTTCATCAGTCAATGAATTTACTTCTCGCATTATTTCTAATCTTGTAGCAGTTTTTTTTTCATTTATCCCAGACAAATAAAAACTTAGAAGCGCGAGGCTGCAAACTAAAAAAACACCGATTACAAGTATTGTTATTGGAATATCACCTTTTCTCGATTTTGGAAAAATCGAAGGACTAAAAAATTTCCTATTTTTTTTATTGTTTTTCATTTTATCGTCTCCGAGAGAAACTTGAAAAGTTCCGGTTTTCATTTTAAATTTTAGCATTGTTTCCTATGTTTATTATTAATTCAATGGCAGAATCTTTGTCAAATTTTACACTTTCCAAAACTTTGGAAGTTGCATCAATGCCCGACAAAAAAAGATTATAGTCTTTTTTATTATATCTTAAAATAATTGAAATGATATCCGGAGAATTGTAAATCTGTTTGAAGACTAGCGTTCCCAAAATCTTGGTTTGGTCGTCTATATCTTTCTCAGAATCAATTCTATTGTAGATATTAATTCCTTCTTGATTCTTTGTCAGCAAAAATCCATACATTGACTTTTTCAAGAGCACATTATTTCCTGCAAACGTAGGTTCGCTTAAACTGATTGATTTGTTAGATACCGACAATAAAGATGCTGCATAAACTGAAACAAGCAAAACAAAAATAATAATTATTGTTGCAACTATCCAAACAGTCGTCTCAGCAACTTGCCCCCTGCGTTGTTGAAGCATTGACGACGCAGCAAAAGGCTCTGTCTTTTCTAATTTTGTTTTATTATATTGCATTTTTCTCAGTTTTTCTAATTACAGAAAGAATGTTTATTATGTAAGGATTATTTTTATCATCGACAGAATAAAATCTTTTTTCAACGCATTTAGACTGAATCTTGAAATTTTTGTCTTTTTGCAGTTCGCAATCAGCTTTCAAATTTTCATTGCCGTCAAAAACAGTTGCAATCGGTTGTGATGTAATTTTTTCTCCATTCGCAGTTGTTGCGACTTGAAATGTTTTCAAATCATAAAAATCAACTTGCACATAATATTGTTGTTGCTCTTTAAATTCAGAATTAAAATTCAAGTGACATTCGCTCGTAATGTCTTTTTTCTGTCCAATAGTTGCCATTGCTCCTTGCGAACAAAATTCTGGGAACAATTGATTAACATAATCTTTTTTCGCCAAAACATTTTCAACATATTTATCATCTCCGCCAGAACCCCATCCATTATATCCCCTTATTGCTGATTTCCATCCAGAGTAAACGGTGTTTGTTGGAGTAAATAAATTTCCAGCTTTGTACTGATTGTAATTACTAAGCAAAACACTTTTCACAGCATATGCAACACCAATATCAAAATATTCTGCAGCAACACTGTGGACTTTAGTATTAACCTGCAAAACGCCGAGGCTAGTTTCTCTTGCATTATCTAATGCCTTAACATCGGTTTTGTTGCCGTCGCAATATAATGGATTTCCATTAACCTGAACTTGATTGCAATGTTGCAACGAACTTTCTTGCATCGCAATCTGCAAAACAAGGCAATTAAGATTTTCCGCAACACCTTCTTGTTTTATGCTAGAATCAAGGTCGGCAGGAAGTGTATTTTTTATTCCACCTATTACTGAAACAATTTTTGTTCCTATAATTTTTTGACAATCTTTTGCGTTTTGACATGTACTGCTTGTCTGAATGCTAGTGCCTGAAATCCATGCGGAACTTGTTTTTCCCTGCTGTGAAACACATTCGGCAATTTTGTTCACCATTATGTCTCCTTCCGCTTCTCGGACATTAAATGGCGAGTGATAATAAATATAAACCATTGCAAAAATCCCAGTTGAAATTATAAACAAAATTACAAACCAATAAATCGACAAAACTTTATCGGAACCTTTTTTATTTTCTATGAATTTCATTTTACTTATATCCATTTATGACAATGATGTAATCTTTAATTGCTCCAGAAGAAGTATCGGGAAATACTGAAGCATCAACATTATTAAAAAAAGAATATGAATAACCAGTTTTCTCGCTTAGTTTTGCAGTTACAACATTACCCATAATTGTGATTATATTTTTATTGTAGTTTTCTTTCGCCGCCTTGCTAAGGGCATCTTCCACGTTTATTTTAATTATCATCCCTGGCTTTGCAGAATCAATAATCAATGCAATCTGTTTTGCCATCTCTTCTTCAATTAATGCAGTTCCTTGAGAACGTGAAGAAATAAATAAAATCAGGATTGTAAAAAAAACCAGGGTTAAAACAATAAATATAATGTTCTCAACAAGAATATTTCCCTCTTTATGTTGAACAAACCTGAGCGACATAGCTAAAAGGTTCTCCTTTTGTCTTTCATTTCTGAAAAAACCAAAACAACTTAATAAAATTATCTAAGTATATGTTAAAATTTCCTGGCAATTGAGGGCTTTGAATCTTTCGGAGTTTTCAATCACTGTCGGACTCATAAAATTATTATCAACGCCTTTTCCTTTGATAACTATTGCGCTTATCTCAGGGTTAACTCTTTGTGAAATTTCAGAACCTGCAACGCCTGCAGCGATTGAAGTAACTGCAATTCCTATCCCTGCACCAACCCATCCAAATGGAGTTATTGCAATAATCCCAAGGCCCGTTCCTACTGCTGCAGCAACCCACCAAGAAGTCGTGCTGACTTCGCTTGTTATTCCCATGACGACAAAAAATTGTTTTTCATTCCCAATATCAATACTTCCAAAAGTCCCAGGTCCGCCTTTGCTCAAAGATGCTTGCTTCAATTGTTCAATATTATTTGTTCCAAACAAATATTCTGCGTATGTGTTTTTTCCATCGCTCATTTTTGTTTTTGAAAGATAATTATAAAGTTCATCTTTGCTAATCTTTCCGTCCTTCACTCCGTCTATTTTGTTCAAACTATTGTCAAGCAAAACTTGCGAGCAAATTGAACAATAATTTTTTTTAGTTAAATCTTTTCCAACGTAATTAATATTTCCTCCTCCAAACATCCACCAGCAATCAGTCATTTCAGTTGCAAGTTCTTTGTAAATTTTTGTTATATTATCAACCTTCACAACTTCGGGACTGTTCAATCCTTCGCAGCTCCCATCTTGAGTTATGCATTTGTAATTTCTATAACAGCTCAGTTGAGTTGTATCCTGGGGAAAAATTGATTTTGATTTTAAAATAACGGAGTTATGACACAATTCGCTTTTTGATTCCTTGCCGATGTTAAGCCTGAATAAAAAAAACAAAATTATGACAAAACTCGTCACCAATATGATTAATCCAACTATCTGCTGCGTCGTTAATTCGCCTTTTTTGTTTTTTTTCGTTTTCATTATATGATTCTAACTCGTTTAAGCATCAGATATAATCCTGCCAAAGCCAATGCAAAAAATGCAATCCACACTAAAAATTTCATCAAGTCATCTAAGTCCATTATCCAACTATTGAAATTTTATTGTTTACTTTTTTTATGAATATGACAGTTTTCAAATCTTTTAATATTTCTATGTCCACGCTGCTTTCAAGGTTTGCAGCAACCATGCAAACACCGGAATTTTTTTCATCGCATTTTTCAGTTTGTGATGTTAAATAACTGCTGACTGTCTTTTTGCAAATGCACAAGCAATTTTTTCCGGCGCATGAATTCGGCTTGTCATTTCCAATGAACGAAAACAGATGCCATCCTACTGGATCTTGTATGATAAATTGTCTTGTTTTTCCCTCTTGCAAATTTTGAAATGTTTTTTCCAAACCTTCAGGCGAATCAATAAGAGTCTGTTTTGCTTTTCCAAAATCAACTTCATTTATTTTGGCAAAATACAAAGAGGTAAGAAAATAAACAAGAAAAGTCAATGCTATGAAAGCCAAAACAATTTTCAAAGTCTCTTCTGCAAGTAGAAATCCGTTTTTATTCATTTTAATCCTAAAAACAATTTTCCTGTTGGAATGTTTTTGAAAAAATCCATAATTGAAGCTCCAAAATAAACAAGCCCCAAGACGACAACAACAATCACAAAGGCTCCGATAGTTATTTTTATTATTTGTTCTATAGTCAATTCCATTTTATTTAAATCTGAATAAATTTTTTATATTGTCTATAAGAGTTATTCCGTTTGCTCTAAGCAAAAAAATAGTCACTAAAATTATTACAAGAACAGAAATTCCGATTATAAGCCATGGTAAGTATTCTGAAATAATCCCTTTTTTTTCCATTATATGGAAAAAGAAAGTTCGTTAATAAATTTTTAGTATGATAACATTTAAATAATAAACAATATCGGAAAACTCATGAAGACTTCGGGTTTAGTTGGTTTGACAGGACTTATTATGGGTACTGCCATAATTGGTGCATCTCTTATAAGTAATGTAAGTCATAAAGAAAATCTTGGGGAAAGAATCCAAAGACCTGCCCAAATTAATCAAGTTTCAGACAAATCATATCCGATAAATTTAAAGTATGAATCAGGAGAAGACTCTAAGGAAATTTTTAGAATAACATTGGAATTGGACCAAAAAACAAATACTCTTTATTTAGGAAACTATACTCAAGATTATAACAGGCAAAATTGGCAAGGAAGCGACAAAGAAAAGTTGCCGACTTATGCAAGACATACAAGAATAAATCCATTTTCTAAAACATTTATTCTGCATCCTCCAGAGATTAAGATTAGCGGAATGGAGCAAAAAATTTTCCTTGTTTCTCAAAATAAATATGGTTGGGACCAAAATGCAAAACCCTACGAAAAACATGCGGAAGCTCAGAGAATTATTGAAGGCGGACAAAAAATAGTTGACTGGGCTGTTGGAAAAATCCCAATTCCATATTTTTCGGATTTTTTTAATAATTGGATTCAATCTAGTAAAGATAAAGAAAATATAGATATAAGAGAAACAGTAAGTAAAATAAGAAACGGTTACACTGCAACAATAATCCCGTCATACATAAAAAATAATCTCTTGGGTTCAGTAGAAACTGCCAGAGAATATAAAATAAAAATTGATACTAGCCAGATTAATGGAGATGTCCCGTTATATCTCTTGACAAAAATAATTCTTGGGGATTCCACAAATGCGCCAAGCGGTTCCTTTCCAAATAAATATGGCGAGCTGGAAAATGTGGTTTTGGAATTTAGATTAAAGGGAAATAAAAATAATATCGTTAGAGATGTCAAGCAAAAAACAACCGATAAAAAATTTGAGATGTGTTTTTATTATGATGGTGGTAGAAGAAAGGATGGTAAAAACCCGATAGAGGAAATTATTTTTTATGTGAGAAGAGATAGCTATAAATGGGAAGAATTTTACAAATCTCAAAATATAAATTTTGAAGAAGTTCTTAGGTCTAAAAAATTTTGTGCTGATGGAAAAATAATTTTAGAAAATCGGAATTCGGATGTTTATGTCAGAGCGGTTGGAAAATATAATAATGGTTGGGAAAAGCCATTTGCATGCGCCACGGGGGAAAGAAAAGTCTCTTGGGATGATGAGAAAGAGATAAAATTAGATTTCTGCTCATTCATAAAGATAAATTAACTGGATGTTCTCAACCTAAATAAAAGCAAATTTTTTCTAAGTAAGCGTTCCGCCAAGAACAACAGATGACAGCACGAATAGAGCCATTGTCGATATAAATGCTGTTGCGAAATACAAAACCATTCCTTTCATTAAATTTTTTCCAGTTTGATTTGTCGTCTCAAGTTTGTCGTCTCCAGAATCAATTACAACCAATGCCCTCGTCAAAATGAATGTAATTTCAATGATATAAATTCCAATCGCAATCTGGAGATAATATGGGGGAATCATCTTCGTAACATCAAATATCGTCAAAATAGTTTGGAAGTTTCCAAGCCCGGCAGCTCCGCCAGTTTGATTTAAATTTGCTATATTCAACCTATTAAGAATTGAAGTAATCATTGCCGCCAGTCCAATGACAATTCCTGAAAGCAACGGGGCGAGGAAAGTCATGTTACTCTTCATGTCAGAAATTATTTCCGCAAGCAAATCTCTCAACCTATCCGTAATTTTCTGTATATTTTTTACATATTCTGAAATGCTTATCAAACTCAATGCGGCAATGTTAAGTCCTTTCTTTGATGCTTCAATAAGAACCTTCATGCTCGTTGAAATTAGTTCAGAAGGATAGGAATTAATTGCTCCCCTCTTCGGATCAAAAATAGCTCTCTCAACATTCATTCCAGCTTGCCTTATATTGAAATTTACTCTCTTGAAAAAATCTTCAGTTCTCAATCCCTTTGTTGATTCTGCAATCAAGCCAAATGCAATTTCCGGAGGAAGCCCGTTTCCAATTTTATTTCCTAATTGAAACAATGAACTGTTAAATTCTTTTTCAAGTTGCTTTGTTTTTTCTCTTTCCAAAATTAAATCTTTTGTTTTCTTTTGATATGCAAGTGAAAAAAATAATGCAATTCCAAAAGGAATAAACATGCTCAAAACTAATGCGCCAACTCCGAACGGTCCTGTCTTCGTTCCACCGGCATCTATAAATCCAAAAAATCCATCGTTGCCGAATAATCCCATGCCGAGCTGTGCAAATGTGTAATCTTTCTGCAAACCTAAAAGTTCAGGCATTGGCGTATAAAGAAAAATTAATGGTAGAAGTCCGATTAATAGAAGCGGAAATACAATCAAGAAAGAATTGAAAAAAGGCTCATTGCTTTTGTATTTGGGATAAAGTAGATTTCTTTCTAAAAGTCCGGATTCCCCATGTCCTCCGGGTCTTTGATAAAGAATTTTGTCTGTAAGATAAAAAACAAAAAATGGAATTATCATGTTAAACAAAATAATTATGTGATACCATTTCAAAAAATCTCCAACCATTGCTGAAGCTAAAGGTAATAAGGCAAGTCCAAGAGTTGGAAGCACAACACCAAGCATGTAAACATTTGTCAAAGGACTTCTTACATCATGTGTAAACTTAAGCATCTTATCGTAAACACCGTCAAGAATAACTTGCAGTGATTTCTCAAGAAGTTCGATTCTTCTATTATTGTCTGGCTCAAAAAGACTGCTTTCAATCAAATGAAATGATTCTATAAATTCAGTATTATCGACTCTCCAAGTTTCAAGATAATTATCAAGACTTTCTTTTATAGTTGAATATTTTCCAACTTCAACATTGTAAAAAACTTTTTTGAAATCCAGCGCAAGCGGATATTGCAAATGTTCCGATGTAAATGCAATCGCTTTCTCTAAATTAGAAGTGTGCCTCATGTAAACAACTATGTACAAAATTGCCGGAACCATTTGGCTTGATGCTTTCAATCTCCATTGATTCGCGAGTCTTGCAGGATATCCGCTGAAAAAATAAAAAAGAAAAAGCGAAAGAATTATCGTCATTACAAAAAATAAAATTGGAAATGATGCGAGATTTCCATTTATCAAAATAACTGATATGGAAATCAAAAGCCCGATTAAAAAAACGCTCGCAAAAGCCATGACGCTCAAAGTCATAGACTGCCACGGTTCAATGTCAAGATGAGCTGTTTCTAAATTTCTCTTAATTTTTTCTTCATCTTTTTTAGAAACATTAATTTTGACAAGACTTCCAAGACTCTTGCACCATCTTTCATATCTCGTGATTTCGGGAACCATTTCCTGCTTGAATTTTATGTATTCCCTGCTGTAATCCGCTCCAGAATTAGAAGTTTGTATATTGCTGTCTATCTTGCTGCCATATTTCTTCATAATTTCATCAACGCTTAACTTTCTGGGGATCATCCTCTTTTAAAAAACATCTAAGTAAAAATAACAAAATATGTTAATAAATGTTTCAGAATAAAATTATTTTCTGAGAAATAATAAAAGCCCAAAAATACCGAATACGAACATAATAACTCCAGTTACATTTGCATCTAATGAGCTTAAATTTCCAACTGCAAAACCAGTTAATTTATTTGACAAGAAAAATCCACCGGCAATTACGCTTCCGAAAGAAACTATAATCTTTAATTTATCGCTTAATCCATCGCTTAGCAACTCCAATCTTCCTTCCTTTCTTCTTTTTCCTTTTTCTAAATCCTTTTTACTCAAATTTGGACTACTCCTCAAAGAAATAGGTAAATGAAACCCCCAAGAAGTAGGATAGATAGTGGTAAGTCTTCTATTGGTAATAGACTCTGCCTTCCCAACATATTCTGATTTAAATTTTCTTTCATCTTTTCCTTGATGATAACCTTTCGAATTGGGAGATGCATATCTTTTCCTGTAATCAACCATGTAATAATATATTTTCTAATTTTTTAAACTCTTGTTTTCACGGGAAAATCAAAAAGTTTAAATTTTTGTTTTTTTTCGAATATCTGCTTATGGGGAAAACGCAGAAAGATTTTTCAAATCTTTCTCTTTTTTATTTCCTGATTCAGCCATTTCTGCCATTATATTGGCTCTAGACGATGTAGTAAAAAGTTGGTTAAATACTTCTTCCCTTAATTTGTTTATTTAACCAACTTTGCCACTCTGGAAAAACATTTTTGCCAAGAGGAAGTCCAATTTCCTCCCTTACTTTGTCGGATATCCTATGAAAAGCGTCATTCGACAAAACATTGAATGGCGCTTCAAGCAAATTTGGATTTCCAGTTTTATCTGAAACATTCACAATCTCTTCTTTTATTTTTGCCCTCAATAAAATATTATCATAAACTGCATCCCAATTTCCAGCCCATCCTCGAACATTTGATGCAACATCTTTTATGATTTCACTGTCGCCATTAATCAAATCATCCGTCGGTTCCAGTTCGTCTTTCTCAACATTGTATTTTACTAAATCCACAAAACCTTTTTCTTCCATAGGATCTTTCTTCCAATGTTTTCTAACCTCTGAAATTTGCATGAGTCTTTTCCAAGAATGCAATCCATCTGGAGATTTTACCGGGTTTGCAACGGCAATTATATCTGTCGCCTTGAAGCTTGTCGTTGGAACTTCCAAATCATTTACAACTCTGTCAAAAACTCCGTACGGCGATGCTCCATGAATTGTTCCAGCGACGACATTTGCCAAGGCGCCTACGCGCATTGCTTCATACAAAGCCTTCGCCTCGACGCTTCTTACCTCGCCGATTATCAAGCATGAATCTCCAAGTCTCAAGCTTGTTCTAATTCCATCGTCGGCAGAAACTTCATTCGTCGTTCTCAAAAGAGCGGAACGAACTTTCATTCTTAAAACATCATAATTTAATTTTCTCAATGATTCTATCGGCAGTTCAAGAGAATCTTCAATGACAATAATTCTATACTTTGGAATTATTTCCAGCATCAAGCTTCCAAGAAGGGAGGTTTTTCCCGAGCTTCTCGTTCCAGCGACGAGCAAAGTTCTCGAGCCATCAACTAAAAAACTCAGCAATCCTGCAGCAAAAGAGTTAATCATTTTATTTTTCACAAAAAGCGGCAACGTCCACGGCTCTTCCCTGTGTCTTCTTATTGCATAGGACAATCCGTCTGGAGACAACGGCTTTTGGATTATTGCAATTCTTGCTCTCATGGTTCCAATCTCCAATTGAGTGTCAAGAATTGGATTCGCCTCATCTAAAGGTCTTCCGGAAATAAGCCTGAATTTTGCAGCCCACGAATCAACATCTTCCTGGCTTGGCAGAATATTCGTCGTGCATTCATCATAGCTTTGGTGTCTTACAAAAACATTCGTCTGCGGAATCGGCGCATTCAAAAAAATATCTTGCAGCTTTTTATCCTGCAGCAAAATTTCAATAAGCCCGAATCCAATAGTATGTCTTATGAGAATTCTCGCAAGCCGATTTAAATTTGAAAAATTAATGGCTATATTTTTAGTCTGCGCCAAATCCTGAAGCAAATCTTTTGATATGTTCAGAAAAACTTGCCTTGTCCTATCGGTATCTGTAAACTCTTCCGCCTTTGGTTGATGTTCAATCAAAACATTTCTCGCGAGATTAAGCAACATATTATAATCTTCGCTGAGGGAATTTTCCGGCGGAACCAAATGATAAATTAATTTTGATTCATCTTTCTTTTTGAGAATCGTGACAATTGATTCATCATAGCTTTCCTCGGCAATTTTATATTGGTCAATAATTTCAGAATCTTCAGGCAAATCAAAAACAAGTCTTGTAAAAGTAAAATTTGGAATCACATCCGGCTTGAATATTCTTGCGTAAATTTCCCTGTCGCCTTTCTGATAATTATCTAGGCGAGGCAATGCTGTTTGAACTAATTTAGTTCTTTCCAAAAGAGATAGTATTTTTTCAAGAAGAACTATATAATTTTTCTGATCTATTTTAAATTCCGGCTCAAGTTTTTCAAAAAGTATATTCGCCTCAAGAATAAGTTTTTTTATCTCGCTGTATGCTGCAATTGGATCTTTTTTCAGCATGAAAAGGAAAGTGAATAATCCATTGTATCTTTGCGAAAAAAAACCCTGGTGCGAGCTGACAAGTTTTTCCTGGGAAAGAATTTTTTCTTGCTTGATAAAAAAAATGTAAAGCTGCGCTATTTCGAGAAGCATTGCAGTTTCTCTAAAATCGTAATTGTAATTTTTCTGCTGGACGAAAACCACCCTGGAAATATTCGGATTTTCTATAAGAATGTCAATTGTTCTTTCCATAACTTCAGGATAATCTCTGAGATTTGGAACAAATGGGGCTCCTAAATAATTTACATAAGCCACATCTTCTCCGCCTTCTCTTTGCACCTCGTAAGCATACAGGGCAGTCCCTTGTCCAAATTGCATTTCAAATTGAAGATAGCCTGGTTTAAAAATTTTCGTTGAAAATAAAGCGCAATTAGCAAAATTTAAAAGGAATTTATAGCAGTTAATAAAAATACTAAAATCTTAGAGAGATAAATGAAACAAAGAAATATTCAAAAAATTTTAAGAAAAACGGCAATCTTAACGGGATTGGCCGGGATAATTCTAGCGACTCCTAATTTTTTTTCCGAAGATTATATAGAAGACAAAATCCAAATTGGAGAGTTAAAAAATAGTCGAGCCGAAAGAATTCAAGAAGAAAAAAAGCCGGCTGGAATTTTTGAAATAATTCCCAAGGAAATGCAGGATAATTACATATACAATCCAAATTTCAACGAAAATTATGCATCTTCGCTTTCAAAATATTTAATGTCAAATCCGGAAGGAGTTATTGGAACCCTTACAAGAAAGAGAATTGATTTCATAAAAAATAATCCAAATATCAAATCCGAATTCGACAAATCTGTTATCGGACTTGAAAAATATTTGCCTGCAATAATAAAAATATTTGAAGAAGAAAAAGTCCCAAAAGAACTTGCATTCCTCATTCTTGTTGAATCAAACGGCAAAGAAGGAAGAATAGAATCTCCAAAAGGCGCCGTTGGTCCATTTCAGTTTATTGAAGAAACAGCATTGGAAAATGGGCTAAAAATAAATGGGGATTATGATGAAAGATTTAGCGCAATTCTCTCGGCAAAGGCGACAGCATCTCATCTGAAAAATTTATATGGTGATTTTAATGATTGGTGTCTGGCAATAAAAAGATATAATTCTTCAAAACCTGATGAATACAGGGAAAAAAATCCTAAACAAGTTAATTGTGCAAATTATTTGAGATACAGGGGGGAGAGATTAAAGCGCATAAGTGAAATGGGAATAAGAATACAAAAGGGAGACAATTTAAAAAAAATATTTGCTAGAACTGAGTATAAATTTGAAAGGGAAAATGTTGAGGATATTCTTTCTTACAATAATCTTGAAAGTGAAAAAAAGTTAGAAGTTGGAAAAATTTTCAGAATACCTCTTTATGAAAAAAGGACTCCAGATGATGTAAAAGAGAATATAAGATACTTGCCGAGATTATTGGCAACATTAAAACTTTTGGAAGAATATTTTCCGGATGTTTTGAATACTCCGCCTTCAAAAGAAAATTTTGAAATTTATACTGTTTCCTATAAAAAAAGAAAACATACTGTTATGGGTGGCGAGCGTTTGGATGTAATAGCGGCAAATTATGTTGACGGTGGTTCAAGAGATTTAGTTAAAAAAATAAAATGGGAAAATAATCTTGGAAATGACAGACTAAGAACAGGGCAAGTGCTGATAATACCTTATCCAACAACACTCATAGAGTTTGCAATTTACAACAAAAAAGATTTAGTTGAACTGAAAAAAATAAATCCACACATTTTAAATCCATATCAAAAACTTCCAGATGGGGCAAGAATAGTCACATATTAAAATTTGAAACGCAACAAATTTAAACCATTCCAGCATTAATCTCTTATGGTTGGTGAATATGATGGAAATATAGGCCAGATTTCTTCTGGAAATTTAAAGGTGAAAGACATTGAAGAAAAACAAAATGTAATGCGAGACAGGCTTCTTTTGATAGGACAAAATCTGATTGAAACGAAAGAGGAAAGTTCTGAAAAAATTCTTGGGATTAAAAAAGAAATTGAAACAATCAAGCGTGATGTTAGCACAATAAAATCTTTTCTGGAAACGATTTCAAATGAGATTTCAAAATTTGCTAGAAAAGACGACTTGGAAATTCTAAAAAAACAGGCAAAAATGTTTCAGCCTTTGGAATTTGTAAGAAAGTCTGAATTAAAAAATTTTAATATGTCTTAAAATGGGTGTCCTGGAACAAATTATGCAGATGAAAAATCAAGGTATGCCTGATGAAGAAATAGTCGGAAGACTGCAAGAAAGCGGAGTTAGTCCCAAGATGATAAATGATGCATTAAATCAAGCAGAAATAAAAAAAGCAGTTTCGGGAGGATATCCACCTCAAGGAGCTCCAATGCCTTCCCAATATCAGCAAAGTTCCATGGCTCAAGAAATGAATGGTGAACAGGGGGGATACGCTCCGCAAGAACAACAGCAACAATATGCTCCTCAAGAATACGCCCCACAGCAAGGATATGAAGAACAGCCATATCAACCAACTGGTAGCATGGATACAAGCACGATAATGGAAATTTCTGAACAAGTATTTGCTGAAAAAATACAGAAGCTGCAAAAACAATTAAAAGAAGTTTCAGATTTCAAAGTTATTGCTGAAGCAAAAATAGAATCGTCTGAAAGCAGATTGAAAAGAATTGAAAGCATGATAGACAAATTGCAAGTTTTGATACTTGAAAAAGTTGGTTCTTATGGAAAGGGTTTGGAAAATATTGAGAAAGAAATGCAGATGATGCAAGATTCATTTGGAAAAATGGTTAATCCTTTAGCAGATAAAACAAATCAGAGAACACAGAGACAAAATTATTCTGGGGAAGAGCAACGCTTTATGAAAAAGACGTCGGAAGAAGAACCTAGAAGACAACCGGAAGATGTTCAAGAGATTTCAAACGAAGGCGAAAGGCTAAAAAAGATTAATAAATTAAAATAAATAATTGAATGGAATTTGCCTAAAGAAAAAATATGAATAAAGTCCCAAAAATCATTTTTGCCGGATTGCTTGGCGGATTTGTCAGTGAAGGAATTTTGGGAGCTCTTTTTGTAAGTTCATTTATTAAATCAATCCTTTATAATCCGACGATTCAAAGCCAACTTTTCATTGAAATTACGCCGCAAAGAAACTTGGTAGTTTCGATTATCGGACTTATTATTTTGAGTATTATCCATGCTTGGTTCTATACCATTTTTGTAAAATCAATCCCAGGGAAAACTTGGATAAAGAAAGGTTTATTTTGGGGGTTCACAATCTGGCTTATGTTTTGGGTTTTTCAAGAATGGTTTATCTTTCACACTCTTTTGGGCGAACCCATTATTTTAAACTCACTGGAACTTGTTATTCTTCTTCTTGGTTCTTTTGTCGAAGGTTTAACCATCGCTTTTATCTTCAAAAAAGATTTCTAAAAGATAACTGACGATAAAAAGCATAAGACCGCCAACATTTTTTAAAACATATGTCTCGGCTTCGCCTCGCTTTATTAATTGCTACAAATCGGCGTCCTGCACGATTTTCCGCCAATGTAGATAAGTTAATGGAGAATTCCGTAAATAATTATCTTAATGACAAAAGCAATTTTTATACTAATACTCGTTTTTATTTCAACTTCCAATAGTCTCTTAAAGTTTTTTATATCGTCTTAAAATTAAGGTCCGCCGCCACCTAAGGCTTTTGCAAGTAAATTATCATGCTTTGGTGTTGGCTTAAATGGGGCAATAATTGCAATCAAAAATATAATTACAACTAATGCAAAAAGCGCAGAACCCCAATTTTGAGACAGCCAAAATCCAAACGGCATCGTTCCAAAGTCAAATGAATTCCACACTACAATAATGAAGATAATTATGCCTAGTCCCAAAAAAATCCCAGTCTGATTTGTATCAGTGAATAATCCAATTAAAATCATTCCAATTAAAATAATTGATAAACCGACGCCAAGTCTGGGAAATATTTGCGAGAAAAATATTGAAACAAATCCAAACTGCAACGACATCAATGAAACCGACAAAGCGATAACCGCATTAACCGCCTTATTATCTTTGAATATCTGCATTCTTGACAATATTCCGAAAATCAATGCAAACATCAGCAAAAATGGAAGAACATAACTGAAAACGCCAAGTTGTTCCCATTGAGCCAAGAGCGCTCCTATATTTCCGCCAACAAAACCGAAACTTTGCAAGAACATCACATCAATCATTTTAGTAAATAACTCTTTTTGTTTATAAATATTTCCGAAGGAAATTTTATTGTGTTGAAATTTATTATTTCAATCTAAATATATTTCTAATCAAGGCTTCCCTTTCGAACCGCTTAAAACCAAACCGAGGGCAATTGCAATAACTGCAATGAATGAAGCATTTGTCCAGAATGTAGAACTCCAGCTTGAATAAAACAGATAATCAATTAGGTTATTCAAAAATTCCACTCTTAGTCCTACAGCCCAAAAGACGGCAATTATTACTGCAATAACGACGGAAATTCCCGCAAGTTTCTTGATTCCGGGTGAAAGCGTTGCCTCTCCTCCAGAAACAAAGCCCCATATTAATAACGTTACAAATACAACAATAATTGAAATAGTCAAGAATAAAATGAGGTTTCCAACGACTTCCTTTGGAAATACCGCGCTTACAAAAATCAAGCTGATAACAGCAGAAGTTAATGCATTAAGCTGTTTTTTGCTTTTTCCAAGAATTTCTGTTTTTTCAAGAATTGCAAAAAGTATGAAGAACATTAAAAAGAAAGGCAATATAAATTTCGCGACAATCCAATTTTGTAAAAATGTTTCCTGTGCCATTTTATTTTATAACTTTAGGAATTTTTAGTTTATAATCTTTTTTATGAAAAACTAATCGGTCAAAATCTTGATGATGGCGTAAGTTGTTCCATTTAAATGTCTTGGATCTTTTTTTATAACTTTTATTGTGTAATCTGGCGCATATCTTTTAAATTCTCAATCAGGCATTTGTCATATTCATCGGGAGAAACCATTCCAAATCTCCCATAAGCAATTTCTCCTCGTGCTTCATCGCCATTAATTTTTAAGAACTTAACACCCTGTTCTGCAAGTTCTATGCAAGAAAAATGATTTGCATTAGCAGAGTTTCCTAAAATTAAACTTGCAGATAAAATCACGCCGCTCACAACACTAGCAATATTGCTTTTCACTATTTAGAGATCGGTCCAAACTATTTAAGAATTATTATAAAATATTACTCTCATAAAAAATAGAAGTTTCCTAATTAATGTTCGTCTTGAACTTCTTCGACGCCCTCTTGGCTTGGCAAGGCAGATTTGCTTATTACAAAAATATCACTTATTGCCTTTACAAACTGGTGTGGAATTATAACTCCTCTTGCTCCAGAAATCAAAGACATCATGCTTCCGGAAACTTTTATTCTCCAACCGTCAATTTTATTCTCGCTTAAATTTGCCTCTTCAATTTCTCCAAAATGCTCGCCATTATCAGTATAAACCCTCAATCCTATAACTTCTGAAATTTTTTTTATCCTCATTATGAAATTTTTCCTAAATTTTATTTTGCGAAATCCTTGGGATTTCAGCTTTTAGTTTCCTGTATGTATAACCACAACATATTTTCATAAAACTTATTTAAATACTTTTCCGTTGTCTAACATTACTTTTTAAGTGGATGATGAACATTGATATATTTAATGTCCAAAATATGTTCTCTGTTATCGACGACAAAATTTACCATCAAAAGCAATACAAGCAATATGGCAACAACTAAAATGAAAAATACAAGCCACCAAACTATCAGAGTAATCAAATGTTTGCTTGCTTCCCTATAACTTTTTGTAATCTCGCTGATTATTTGTTCTGGAATGCTTTTTGTTCTTTCCGAAATTGCAAACAGGCTGAAATGATTCAGAGTAGTTGTATAATAATAATATGTTCCATCTTCTCCTTTGTAAGTTGTACTTAATTCATTCCAGTTTCCAATTTCTGGAGAATATTTTGAAAATGTTACATCTCCTTTGTTTATGCTTTTGCTAGACACCTATGTTTTTTTAACTCTGAAAGTAACGACTGTCTTCTGTAAATTATCTGCTAAGTTGGTTGTGTTAATTTGAATATATCTGTAAGTTTTTTCCGACTTGTTTATTATATCTTTGTAGGGTTTAGAATCATATTCCAAAATTTTTATGTTGACATTTTCTGACTGGTTTTTAACTTGTAAAATTATTTCTATAATTACAGAATTATTGTCAAGCTTGGAAATATTTACTCCTTTTTCCACCGCAGCATTTGGAATTAAAAGTGTTGTTGACGCTATTGGATTGGGTGTTGTAAATGTTATTAGAGACAGAGAAGAATTTAATGAAGCAGTCACGGCTCCAGTGCTGCTGCTTCCAGAGGAAGAAAGACTGCTCACAGTATATGCAAAGCTCGCAACAGCAGAATTCCCGGCATAATCCGTCGCAGTGCAAGAAGTTGTAAAAGCTCCAGTTGAATTTGTTGCCGGATTTGCAGTGTAAGATATAACCTGAACGCCTGAGCTTGGGCTCGCATCTGTCGCAGAGCAATTGCAAGTTATGGTTGCCCCGACAGTTACTGAAGATGAAGAGCAGCTTAAAACAGGAACCGGAGCAATAGTATCAATAGTGAATGATATGGTACTAGAGCTTAAGAGATTCGGCGTATTATTTGCATAAACCGTAACATTATGATTTCCTTCACTCCACGTTATATTTGTAATATTGAAGAAAGTCGGAGAGCTTCCAAGAGATTTATTTACAGTATAAGAATCATTGGAATACCAAGTTGAAGAAATTGAGGTTATGCTATCGCTTATAGTGTAATTAACTGTAAGATTTGCATTGTTTGAAAAACTGTTATTGCTTGTCGGAAAGGTGATATTGACATTAGGGGTATCCACCGTAAAAGAAATTGTGCTAAAATTTAGATTATTAACGCTGTCATTTGAATAAATTGTTATGTTGTGTTTTCCTTGACCCCATGTGATATTTGTTATGTTTGTATAAACTCCGCCGCTTCCAAGAGATTTGTTTACAGTATAAGAATCATTGGAATACCAAACTGAACCTATTGCAACATTATCAGAAACTGTATAATTAACATTAAGATTTGTATTTATTGTATTTGTATTATTTTGCGTCGGAGAAGTTATATTTATTGATGGATTTATTATGTCATTAAAAAGATGATATCCAAAAGTTCCTTGTTCTACATTAATCCATAAATCTGTTATAGGTCCAAATGTAACATTTGTTGCAAGTCCAACGGGACTATTTAATCCGGGGCTAGCTATTTTAGTTGAGAATCCCGGTTCTCCAATTGCATTAACAGAATCAATCGGTCCCGAAGCAGTGTAATTTCCACCAGTGCTATTGAAATGATAGACAAAGTAATCATTAGCATCCATAACCCAAAAGTCAGATGTATTCGTTACCACTCCAAATGGACTACTTACACCGGCATTTGTAATTGAAAATCCCGGTTGTCCAAGTGCATTAATAGAGCTAACTGCTCCTCCATTGTTAACATCAGTAAAATTTCCACCCGTCCTATTAAAATGAATTACAAAACCAGATAATGCAATACTGTTTGTAACCCAAAAATCCGTTGGAGTTCCAGATGTAACATTTGTTGTGATTCCAGCTGGACTAATTGCAGCGGGAGCGACAGCTGAAACTGAAAATCCATCTGTTTGATTTACGCCTGCACGATTAAAATGGTTTACAAACAAATTAGTTAAATCGACAGCCCAAAGGTCAGACCTATTAATTGCAGGTCCTCTTTTAAGAAATGGACCCATTGAAAATCCATCATTTTGATTTACTCCTGCTCCCTTTAAGTGGTATATTGCTGAATTAAAATTTACAGTCGTGTAATTTATGAGCCAAAAATCAGTTCCATTTGAAGCCACTCCGATTAACTTAGTTGCGCCAGCAGCACTCGTTGAAAATCCATCAGACATGTTAATCCATGCAGCAGATGTAAAAGAAATAGAATAAATAATTAAGAAGACCGTTAAAACGCTTACTGATAATAAAAAAACTTCCCTCTTTTCCATTCGATAATTTATGATTTTAATTATTTATAATATTTCCTATGACAAAACATAATGCAATAAAGATTAATTTGATTTAATCGTCTTCAATCCGGATTTGGGCAAATTTTTGCTGACATCAAATATTTCTATGCCTAAGATTTTGCCTGAAGAATCCAAGTCAATATTTATAAAATCATTTAGGGAAATTGTATTTTTTACTTCGCCCAATTCAATGTCCTTAAAGTAAATATACCCCGCATCAGTCTCATTATCTATTTCTATTTTCATTTCCACATGACGCTTATGACTTTTATAAAATTATCCTTTCTTGTCCAGACAACTTTTATGGTTTTGTCAAATATTTTCTTATGAGATTCCACAATATTCTTTTTGTTTATGGCATAATGGGGCATTTCTATGCAAGATACAACATCCGCATTCTTTATTCCTCTTTCCTTCATTCTTTTTTCAGCATGTTTTGAATAATATATTTTCATACGAATTGAATATATTGGAAATTTATAATATTTCCGATGAAAAAACATAATGCAATAAAGATTAATACAAACTTAAACTAATTTTAATCGCTAAGTCAATTTTTTTGACTAATTCTCATTTATAGCATTTTCCATGACAAAATTTATAATTGCAGTTTATCTAAATAAAATATGGACAAAAAAGAAGTTGCAAATATTATTGTAGTGATTTTAATTCTCGCGCTTTCAGTCAGCATAAGAAATTTTAATTTTTTTCTTTATGCGCTTGCTTCAATATCTGCCATAATTATTATCAACTTAATTGCAAAGAATGTTGCAAGTCATTTGTTCGAATCAAAAATAGAAACAAAAATTTGGGAAGTGCAGAGATACGGATTTAGTCCCAAAACATATTTCAAAAAGGCAAAACCATTCGGAGCTTTCCTCCCAATAATAACTTCAATAGCTTCGCTAGGATTTTTCACTTGGATGGGCGCGCTTGTTTTCGACGTTAAGCCAAAAATTTCAAGAGCCGCGAAAAGACATGGACTTTATTCCTTTTCTGAAATGACTGAAGCGCATATTGGATACATTGCAGCCGCAGGAATTTTAGCCAATTTAGTTTTCGCAGTAATTGGATATTTAATTGGATTCCAAGAATTTACAAAGTTAAGCATTTTCTACATCTGCTTCAATATAATCCCAATGTCTGATTTGGATGGAAACAAAATCTTCTTTGGAAATTTAGTACTGTGGAGTTTTCTCGCCGCGCTTGCAATGGTCGGGTTGGGATATGTTTTCTTAATAGTTTAAAAACTAAAGGGTTTTGAAAAGATGAATAAAAAATAAAAATGTTAATGGGAAAAATTTCACGCAGGTTTATTATAAAACGCAAAGTTAGTTTTCCAGTTAACACTCTGCCTCTCTGGGGCGGGTGGGTGGGATTGTCAGCGAGGTAAAAAATGGAATTTCTGAAAGATGTTTCTCCAAGAGAATATCAAACAAAAATTTTTGAAACTTGCGCGGAAAAAAACTGCTTGGTTGTGCTTCCTACTGGATTGGGAAAAACTCTTATCGCCTTGATGCTTTCTATTGACAGGGCAAAAAAATTCCCAGGGCAAAAAATTATTTTTCTAGCCCCGACAAGACCTTTGGCAGAACAGCATTTAAAGTATTTTGAAAAACATTTGCCGGAACTTTTTGCAGACATGCAGCTTTTCACAGGAGAAGTAGATGCTCAAAGCAGGAAAAAAATATGGCAAACGGCAGATATAATTTTTTCAACACCGCAATGTATTGGAAACGATGTGAGAAATGGGCTTTACAACTTAAAAGAGGTTTGCCTTCTAATAGTCGACGAGGCGCACAGATGCCTGAAAAATTACAGCTACACATTTGTCGCAAAAAAATATATTGAACAAGGAATCAACAGAAGAATTCTCGGTTTAACAGCTTCTCCCGGAAGCGAAGCGTCAAAAATAAAAGAAATATGCAGAAATCTTTCGGTGGATGAAGTTGAACTAAGAACGCGTGATAGTCCCGACGTGAAAAAACATCTTCAAGAAGTGGAATATGAAAAAATAATCCTTGATTTCCCGGAAAAATTCGACGAAATCAGAGTTGTATTAAAAAAATTATTTGATAAATATATCTGCGAATTAAGAGCAAAAAATATTTTATTCGGCAACTCAAGCAAAATTGAATTAATTAATTTGCAAAAAAGAATCTCATTAACTATTTCTGGAGGAAGCAAAAATTTTTCATATTTCCACGCAGCAAGCTCATGCGCTCAAGCAATAAAAATCCAGCACGCTCTCGAACTATTAGAAACTCAAACGCTAAAAGGTTTTAGCAAATATTTAAATGAATTATTTTCTCAGGCAAATGCAAAAAAAAGCAAGGGTGTAAGCAAATTAGTGTCAAGTCCTGAATTTGGTTTTGTTTTTGCAAAATCCAATGAACTTCTTGCTGAAAATATTGAACATCCAAAAGTGCAAAAGCTTTTCGAGTTGATTTCGAATGAAATTCAAAACAATGAAAAGGCAAAAATAATTGTCTTCACGCAATTCAGAGATACTGCTTCAATAATATCAGAAAAGTTAAATTTAATTCCAAATGTAAAATCAAAAATATTTGTCGGGCAAATGAAAAGGGCAAGTGTTGGCGGTGAAACTGGTCTAAGCCAAAAAGAGCAGAAAAGAGTAATAAATGAATTTTCAAGTGGAGAAATAAATGTTATCTGCGCCACATCAATAGGAGAGGAAGGATTGGATATTCCGGAAGTTAATGCAGTTATATTTTATGAGGCTGTTGCATCTGCAATAAGAAAAATACAGCGTAGCGGAAGAACGGCAAGATTGATGAAAGGAAAAATAATAATGCTTCTGACAAAAAAAACAAGAGATGAAAATTTATATTATATTTCAAGAAGCAGGGAGAAAAAAATGTACTCTGCGATAAGCGACGTAAAGGAAGATTTAATAAATACAGAAAAGCAAAAACAGGCAAACATAAAGAAATTTTTTTAAAATGCAAGATAAAATTCTGAGCTGGAAAGAATTCTCCGATTTATCTGAAAGATTATTTGAAAAAATTCCAAGAGACAGCCTCGACAGAATACTTTGTGTCGGTTCTGGGGGATTAATTATCGGAAGACTTGCAGCAGATTATTTTGAAAAAGAATTGGCTGTGATTATGGCTAAAAGATATAAAAGAGGCGTGCATTCTTCAGCAAATAAAGTTTGCCTTGGTGATATTTCTTCCATAAATCCTCTTGAAGGAAGAATTCTTTTAGTAGATGATTTAATTGAAGATGGACTCACTTCAGCAAAAATTCACAATTATGTAAGAAAAATAAAAGGTGTGGAGAAAATAGAAACTGCCGTTTTATTCATAAAGCCGGGAGCTAAATTCAAGGCTGATTATTACGTCGAGGAAACAAATAAATGGATTGTATTTCCTTACGAAAAAAAAGAGTTTGGAAAATAATTATTCAAAATTTTTGACTCCGTGAGCAATGCTTTCCGACATTCCAGCAGATGAAATTTTTATGAAATCAGCCTTGCCGCAAAACTCGTCAATATTTTTTGCCCCAAAGTAAGTCATTCCTGAAGCCAAGCCGCCAAGATATTCTTTTATTATCGGCTCAACAGGACCTTTAATAGGAACAATTGTTTTTGCTCCTTCAACGCTTATCACTTCTTCATGTTTTCTTCCATCAAGCTCAAGTCTTTTTATCGTCGCATCATAGCTAGCCATTCCACGATATTCCTTGAATTTTTTTCTTGAAGAATCTTCAAAAACCACACCAGGCGTTTCATCTGTTCCAGAAATTATTCCACCAATCATAACTGTATTTGCGCCAGAACCAATGGCTTTGGCAACATCTCCGGGATGTCTCACACCACCGTCGGCACAAAGAGGAATTCTTCCTTGCGTTTCTTCATAAGTATCCATTATCGCAGTTATCTGAGGAACGCCCATTCCAGTCATAAGTCTCGTCGTGCACATGCTTCCGGGGCCGACGCCAACTTTAATCGCATCTGCTCCTTTGCTTAAAAAATAATGTGCCGCATCTTTCGTCGCTATATTTCCAACCATAACATCAATTTGAGGATAATTTTGCTTCACCCAATCTAAAGTTTTTCCGGCAAATTTTGAATGCCCGTGAGCGATATCAAGAACAAGAATATTCACTCCAGCATCGACAAGTTTTTTCACTCTTTCTTCATAATCTTTTATTCCTATCGCTGCCGCGCAAATCAATCCGGTATTTTTTACTTTTTTGACTTCTTCGGCCTGTTCTTCTATAGTTAAAAATCTATGAATAACCCCTAAACCTCCAAGTCTTCCAAAAGCTATGGCCATTTCACTCCCGCAAATAGTATCCATATTCGCAGCAATCAAAGGCATGTCCAAAAAATAATTTCTTGTAACTTGTGTTCTCAAAAAAACCTCTCTCCTAGAGCGAATCTTGTTATATTTTGGAACAATCAAAACATCGTCATAAGACAAACCTTCGCCGATTATTCTAGCCATCTTTTTCCAAGTACTATATAAAAACGCACTATAAAAAGTTAATTAAACTTTATCGCATGCAAATAAAAATGTCGTCGAAAAATTTTCTGGATATTTTTTCCAAGAGCAAAATAGAAAAAGAAAAGCCAAAAGCAAAAGTAATTGTAGACATAAGGGAGAAAAATTCTTTGGTTGCTTCTGAATTAGTTCGTCTCGGAATGGAAATAGAATTCACAACTCTCAAAGTCGGAGATTACATAATAAATGAGGTTGTAATAGAAAGAAAAACAGTCTCCGATTTTATTGGCTCGATGATTAATCGAAGGCTCTTGAATCAACTTGAAGAATTGCAACAGTACGAAAAAAGACTTTTGATTATTGAGGGCATAGAAGAGCAGGAACTTTACAGTGATTCTGAAGATGGAATTGGCGTTCATCCAAATGCAATTCGAGGATTTTTATTGTCTATTCTTTTAAAATACAAAGTGCCGATAATATATGCAAAAGATTCTGAAGACACTGCAAAATTTATTTTAACTCTTTCTAAAAAGACAAAGGGAGAAGCATCGTTGAACGTGTCAAAAAAAACATTGAACAAAAAAGAGAGGATGCAATTCATACTTGAGGGTTTTCCGGGAATAGGCCCAAAAACTGCAAAGAAACTTCTTTCAAAATTCAAAAGTTTGAAAAATATAATGAATGCGCCTCTTGCAGATTTAGAAAAGGAAATCGGGAAAAAAGCCGAAGTTTTCAAAATTATTGATGAAGAGTATTAGCAAAAAATTCCTTGTATTTTTGGATTTCATCCTTAACGGAAGGAATGTATAAATCATCTACAATTAATCGGCATATAGTGATATCAATTAACTGATTTATGGAAGAATAAATTCCAAATCCAAAAACTCTTGTTGAGCCGGAAGAATTTAAAATTCTCAGCAAACCCCTTAAATTACTTAGAAATTCAATCTCTTCTTTTGTTCCATTGTATTTTTTTGCTTCGTTTTCAAAACCAGTCATGCCGCCTCGATTATACCATTCATCGCATAATTCTAATAAGTCGCTCTTTTTTTCATCACCCATTAAAATATTAAAACCAAAATTAGGCTTTTAAAAATAGTCTTCAATTAAAATATATATTTTAAAACGAAAGTCATATAAAACCATAAAAACTTTCTTAGTTATATTTTTCTAGTTTAACGGGAATTTTTCTATAATTTTGTATTTGGGTCCATTCTTCATCAGTTCAGATTTCATGAGGCAAAATTCATTGGCTTCAAAATCAAGTTTTTTAAGATTTATCTTTCCGACTTCGTTCAAAAGAGCCTGTTGATTATGAACTGATTTGACTCTGGCTATTGTAATGTGCGAAGTGAATTCCTTGTCTTCTTTTATTTCCGGAATTTTTTTTGATATTTCTTTGTAAAGATTATTAATTTCATTGGAAATCAAATCAACCCAGATTATTTTAATATTTTTTTCGCTGTCAAAAAATCCGATGTTATTTATTTTGCAATCAAACTTCTGAAATTTAATTTCTTTAAGTTTCTCAAGGATGTTTTTTATCTGCTCGGGACTCAATTCTCCTAAAAATTTCAAAGTTAAATGAAAATTGTCCTTATCAGTAAAATTTCCAACGAAAAGATTTTTCTGTTTTAATCTTTCAAACTCATGAAATATTTTTGCTTTAACATGCTCCGGTAAATCTATTGCAATAAAACAACGCATATCAAATCAATTCCGAAATAATTTTCGCTCCAAGTTTAACTGTGACATTTCCTCTTGCCTTATCTTCTTTTTCATTTATCTCAACAATATCAATTGCCTTTAGATTTTTAATTTTATTCATTCTTTGAATTATATAAAGAAACTGTCTGCTTGTTAATCCTCCACTTTCAGGACGTGGTGTTGATGGCGCAAATGTCGGGTCAACAAAATTAATATTGATTGAAATATAAAGTTCCTTGTTGTTTGAAAATTCCATTATTGTATCGCAAGTTTCATGAAGGTCCTCTATCAAAGAATTTATGCTTATGGTTCTTATTTTCTTTTCTTTCAAGAAAGAATTTTCCTTAAAATCTGAATTTCTAATGCCAACTAAGAGGATATTTTTTCCGGGAAATCCATATTCTATCAATCCTCTAAGCCATTCTCTGCTCGAAGGAAATTTTCCGCAAGGCATGCAATTTGGATGCGCATCAAAAACAATCAAGCACGGTTCCTTTGCAGAGTTTTTACAAAAATCCACTAAAGCTTTTGTAATTGAATAGCTTATCGAATGATCCCCGCCAAGAAAAATAGTTTTTGATTTTGTCTCAAATGTCTCAATGGAATTTTCATAAATTAATTTATTTGCAACCTCAAGATTGGAATTATCTAAATGAATTTCCTCCAAATCAAGCTCGTCAACATCAATATCTTTTCCAGATTCATTGGTGTTTATATTCCTCAACTCTTTTATCATTGCTTCTCCCGCTCTTTCACACCCATCGGTTTTTCCCAATCCATTTATTCCAGGAACTTTTATTATGAACATTTTATTCCGGCACCAATGCGAAAAAACTATAGTCTTTAATATTAGCCATCTTTTTTACATCTTCCAATTTAACGCCTAAAATATTTTTTTCATACTCATAAAATTTTTCTGCCTTCCCGGAAATTTCATTTGCCAAAAGATTCGCCATTTGCGATTGTGAATCTTCCATGGAAATATTATAATTTCCAATTATCTGTTCTTTAACTTGATTTAATTCTTTTTCATCTAATCCATCTGCAACTTTTTTGAATTCTTCCAAGATTAATTTTTTTACTTTCTCAACATTGTCTTTAGTCGTCCCAACTTTTATTAAATTATAAGAAAAATCTTTATTGATATTTGAGTCTCCATTTATTGAATATGCTAAATTTCTCTTCTCTCTTATTTCTATAAAAAGTCTCGATGACATTCCTTCAGCCATCAATGTGCTTAAAACTTCAGCAACATGGCTTTTGGAATCGTTAGCCAATGGAACATGATATGAAAAAACTAAATTTGATTGTTCAATTCCTTTTCTTTTTTCAATCTTCGCCTCATTTTTTTTAGAAACATTATAGATTGGTATTTTGCCTTTTTCATTCCCGAAATTTTCTTCTGCAAAATTTAAAATTTTATTGAAATCAGCATCGCCGACAACGCACAAAATCATATTGTTTGGCTTGTAAACTTCATTAAATCTCTTGACGAGTTTTTTTCGGTCAATTGAACTCATAGTTTCATGGGTTCCAATCAAGGGCGTGCCAAGAGGCTTGTCATATAACATTCTCTGTATTTCGTCCAGAACATAAATTCCAGGGTTATCTTTTCTCATTTTTATTTCTTCAAAAATAACTTTCCTCTCTTTCTCAATTTCTTTTTCATCAAACAATGGATTTTTTACCATGTCTCCTAAAACATCAAGAGCGATATCAATATGCTTGCTTGGCATTTTGCACCAGTAAGCGGTTATGCATTCATCTGTAAATCCATTTAAAATTCCGCCATTTTTTTCAATTTCCTCAGAGATTTTTTTTGAATCTCTTGTCGGAGTTCCCTTGTAAAGCATATGCTCAATAAAATGTGAAATTCCCTTTTCATTCAACGATTCATTTATTCCTCCATTTCTGACCGCAAATGCGACGCTTATTACAGGAATTTCTCTCTTCTCAAAAAGCACAACCATTCCATTTTTTAGAATTTTTTTATGAAAATTAGGATTCATCTTCACGCAAAAAAGAAGAACTATATAAAATTTACTTAATCAAAAAATAAACGCCAGCTCCGATAAAAATCACAACAAGAATGCCTATCACTATGTAAATCCATGAAGGTAATTTCTTAAATTTTTTCCATTCAGAGCCATCGGATTCTTTTTGTCCATCAGAAGGTTCCTGTTCTGGTGGCATCCCTTCCATCATCTGCTCCTGAGCCATCCCATAATAAATACTAAATTAATTATAAATCTTCTTATTTTTTATCACCAAATATCTTTCCCTAAATTGACTAGTAGGCGATTTTGAATGATACTTATTTCTTAAATACAATGTATCTTTCCCAGCCAATCTCAAAATCGTCGAGAACTTCAAAATTTTTCTTGATAAAATCAACTATCCAATTTCTTTGCGCATGAAATTTTTTCTTTTTTATCATGCTTCTTGTTGCAAAACTAACAATCATTTTTTCGCATAATGGAACTAAATTTAATAATAATTCCTTGGAATAATCTCTTTTCATCATCTCAAGTGAATCCAAAGTTTTTAATAAAAAAATTATTCTTGGCTTTTTTTGTTTTAAAACAAGTTCCTTGATTTTTTCAAGTTCGAACAAACTCAAATGAAATGCTTTCCCGCTGATTTTTTCCGCATTAAAATAATGATTCATCAAATCAACAAGTTGTCCAACAGCCTCGATAGATACATAATCCACGTTAATATTTAATTTTCTGAAATAATTATAGCTAAAGCCATTTACTCCAGCCCCTAAATCCAAAATAGTCACTTTTTTACCTGCATCTTTCAAAATTCTACCATAGATTTCATCATAATAAGGTAATCTTTCTCGCATTTGGCTATCTTTGGACGAGCGCTGAACGTTCATGCGTTCTCTTGTAGAGAGATGTTTTCTTAATATCCATTCCGGGTTTTTATCTTTAGGAGAAAGAATCTTCTGGCTTGCAAAGGCGGAAAAAACCTTTCTCAATAAATCCCGCGTAAGTTTTACTTTTTCCTCATCAACATATCTTTCTTTGTCAAAATGCGAAAATGCGAGTTCAACATCTTTCAGGGGCAATTGCGAAAATTCTTTTTTTTGAATTATCTTCTCAATAATTTGTTTTCTATTCATAACTTTTTTAAGTCAGCTGTATTTTAAAATAGTATGGCTTCAACAAATCAATCACCACAATATCAGAAAGCTGAAGTAAAATTTCTAAATGCAAAAACAGATGCTGAGAGAATTATTTATCTTGAAGAAATGATTCGTGAATGCCCAAGGCATAAATCATCAGAGAAGATGCTTGCAAATCTAAAAACAAGATATATCAAGTTAAAAGAAAAATTAGAAAGACGGGAAAAAACTAAAAGAGGCAAGGGAAAATATAAAGGAATTAAGAAAGATGACATGCAGGCCGTTATAGTTGGTTTTGCAAATTCAGGTAAGTCTTCTTTGCTGTCTGCATTGACAAATGCTACAGTAGACATAGCCCCTTACGAATTCACAACAAAAAAAGCTGAAGTTGGAATGATTGATTATAATGGCGTTAATATTCAGCTTGTCGAAATACCTGCGTTTAAATCAGAATATTATAATAAAGGGATAGTAAATACGGCAGATACAGTTCTTATTCTCGTCGATAAAATAGAACAGATTGAAGAGATAAAAAAAGAAATAGACAGATTAAACATTAGGCAGATAATTATTTTTAATAAATCTGATTTGCTTAGTGACGAACAAAAAAGAAAAATAATGGCTAATCTGCAAAGTAAAAAATATAATTTTATTTTAATCTCTGCAAAAACTCTTGCTGGTTTTGATTTATTAAAAGAAAGAATTTTTCAGAGTTTCGGCAAAATAAGAGTTTATACAAAGGAGCCTGGGAAAGAGCATTCAAGAAAACCAGTTATTTTAGAAAGAGGAGCCATTACGCAAGATTTGGCAGAAAAAATTCTTCATGGATTTTCAAAAAAGATTAAGGAAACAAAAATATGGGGACCTTCCTCAAAATTTTCTGGACAAAAAGTCGGACTAAAACATCAACTAAAAGATTTAGATATTGTAGAATTTAAGACAAAATAATTTAATTTTTCAGATTATTTTCGTTTAAGCTCCAAAGTCCTGATTTTTTAAAAAATTCTCCGGCACTTTCCATCATTTCTGGAAGATGCATTGAAAATTTAGAATCGTGTAATAATGCTCTTTCCAAATAAACTCTTCCGTCATTAAGGAATATTGTTCTTGGGACAATTAATTGATTTGATAATGGCTCTTTCTCCGAGGAATAAACTTCACCGGGGAATTTTATCAGTGGAGCGATGGAAATAACCAAGCCGCCTTCCTGTTTTTTTATTTCTCTGAAACGCGTAAATTTAGAATTCATTTTTCCTATTAGACAAAATCTGTAAAAGCCGTCGTCTATGCTGATTATTTTTCCATAAGGCTTTTTTTCCTTATAATTAATGGCAAGTTCAACCAATCTATAGCAAAAACTAGGCACATTAGAACACATTCCAACAATAACAGAATCGAACCTTCTTAATGTATCAGAGTTATGTAAATTTCTTGCAACTATAGAATCAAATGCTTCTAGTTTATCCATTTGGGGTGTTATTCTTGCGTGTTAAAACTATTTAAATTTTTTCCTAATAGGTGAGATAATTTTTTCCAATTCTTCTGCAACTGCATTCTTCAAATCCATTGGATGCAATTTTCCCTGAGAATAAGTTTTTTCAGCTTCTTCATAATTTTTTAAGATTAATTTCCCGCCAAATTTTTCAGGCCTTTTTATTTCAAGTTTTTCTATTCTTGGAAAAATTATCAATCTCAAAATTTGGAGAACTGGATTATCCTCAATTTTTTTCTCCGGACAATATGCTTCCATAATATGTCTCTTTATTGTCTCATAAGAATCAGTAACGGAAATTCCAGAGCCTTGAATGCTTTTTGACATTTTGCTTCCGGGACCTTTCAATGAAGTTATCAGGGGGGTATGCAAAGCAATGAAATTATAATTCAAAATATTAGACATGTCTTTTCCAAGCATGTGAACCTTTCTCTGCTCCAAGCCGCCAAGAGCAACGTCGACTTTAAGGTGTTTTATGTCTGCAATTTGCATAATAGGATACCACAGTTGAGAAATCGTCGCATTCTCTATATCTCTTGCAACTTCCTGCATGCTTCTCAATCCTCGATGAATAGTTGAATGCTGAGACAATTCCATGACATCAAACTGATATTCTTTGCCAAACTCAAAATCGCTTCCAAGAACAACTTCTGCTTTCAAGCCTATTGCCTTTATTGTTTTTTTCCACAGTTCAACCTCTTTTTTTATTTTTTTATCATCGCCTTTTCTATTAAGCAATGCATGGATATCTGCAAGTAAAATTTTGACTTTAAAACCTGCCTTTTCTAAATCCATAAGTTTTGTAATTGTAACAAAATGCCCAAGATGCATGTCTCCGGATGGTTCATATCCGCAATAAACAACGGGGTTTTTCTTTTTTTTCAAAAGAGAAATCAACTCTTCTTCAGTAATAATTTCAGCAACATTTCTTTTTATTAAGTCAAGTTTTTCATTGAAATCCATAGTTGTTAAAAATAAGAATAATTATTAAATGTTTTTATTTAAAATAATAATTAAAAAATTTATTATCAAATATAAATGCTCCTATAACTAGGGGTATTGATGAATTTCCTACTGGAATAATTGTTATATTTGTTGAAGGAACTATAGATGAGTTCGTTGTTATTGCTGGAGGTATTATTATTGTCTCTTTGCTGACACATTTACAACCACCGGTAGAATCGCAGATTAAGGTCTCTCCAATACTACATTGTGGCGGTACAAATTGTCCAATCGTTTCATTCTTATGCATTTCAAAATTTTGTCTCTGGTTCTCAGAAAATTGCCTTATAATCTGCTCACATGATTCTTTTGTCAAAGCATTTGCTTTTTTACATTGTTCGGGAAATCCATTTTCAGGTCCCTTTCTTTCAAAGTTTTGGAATTGAGCACCAGATAGTGCGGAATCATAACACCTCAATCTTTCTTCTGGATTTTCTATTTGCCTGCATTTATTGCCAAAACCATTTTCCGCTCCACGTCCCTTTCCCAAACTCTGCATGATTTCTTTGCACTTTTGTTGATCGCTTTTCTGTTCTCCCGTCAAGCCCGCATCTTTGCATTCTTGAGGAGCATGAGATTGAAACATGATTTTTGCGCACTCTTTATAGTCGGTTATTCCTGCATCTTTGCATTCTTGAGGGGCATTTAAATCAAACATAGTTTTCCGGCAAACTTCTTCGGCTTCTCTCGGATTTTGCACATCTGCTTTTATAAGAGCATCACTGCATTCTGGTGGAGCATGAGCTTTTATCATTATCTTCATGCATTCTTTCGGATTTGTTATGCCTGCATCTTTGCATTCCTTAGGTAAATGCATCTCAAATTGAGCGCCAGAAATTTCCCCTTGTAAATTATTCATAACTAATTGCAAGTATGGGGGAAGTTCAGGCATCTGTAAGTTGTTTAATTTTTCGCAAGCACTCTCGTCATTATTTATTTTACACGCAGTTGCCAGGGGAGCTGCCGTTGAACATGCCTTTGAAAATTCAGTGAACGGTATTTCCTCGCATTTGCATTGTTGTCCGGATGTTTTAAAACATTGAGACATTATATCGCTAAATTTCTGGGCATCTTGTTTTTGCTGATCTGTCAGTTCCTGATTAAGTTTCTTTTTCCAATCAGCAGAATCGTTTTCTATTTTGCAGACTCTGGAATATTCCAATGGATCGACTGTAGAAAGTATTTTACATAATTCTTTAATTTTAGATGCAATATCGGAAGCAGTTAAGATTGACTCTTCCTTTTTTACAATTCCATCGACAAAATTATTTTTCTCATCGTTGGGAATTTGATCTTTTATTTCCTGAATAGCATTATAAATTGCAGCCGCACTTGTTCTTGTTCTATTGGCTTCTTCAGGATTAACATCTTTTTCCAAGGCATCGGCATACTGATTATATCTTTCAAGCGCAACCTTTGCCTCATTGATTTTTCCCTCTTTAATCATTGCCTTTATTTCCGCAATTTTTTCTTCCCTTAATTTAGCCTTATCGCCGAATCTGGAAAAAAAAGTGTCTAAAAAATAAAACGGGCTATCTGGAGTTATTCCAGCACCCACAGAAAGTTGGGCATTTTTATCAAAAGATGAAATATTTTCTTGGGCATAAATCATCGTAGTTAAAAATAACAATAAAAATACGAAAATGAATAAAATGCCTCTTTTCATTTTCATTATAATAAATAATAGTATATAAATTTAAATGCTGATAGAAATAATTTTATTTTTGTTGCTGGGAATTTTTGCCGGAACACTTAGTGGACTTGCTCCAGGAATACATATAAATTTAATTGGAGCAATTCTTGTTTCATTATCTGCATCGATTCTTGCTTTTGTAAATCCAATTTATTTTGTTGTATTTATAGTCGCAATGGCAATAGCCCATACATTTTTGGATTTTATTCCTTCAATTTTCTTGGGTTGTCCAGATGCAGATACTGTATTAACAATTCTTCCTGGGCACGAGCTTTTGAAAGAAGGCCGTGGTTATGAAGCAGTCATGTTAACAGCTTATGGAAGTCTTGCGGCAATATTTGTCTTGATTATAATTTCAATTCCATCAATAATTTTAGTTCCTAAAATTTACAATGCAATAAGCTCCATGATTCCTTGGATATTAATTGCTGTTTTCTTAATAACTATTTTTTATGAGAAAGAAAAAATTTCAGCAATTGTAGTTTTCGCGCTTTCTGGAATTTTAGGTTTAATTATTTTAAACATTGGAATTTTGAATCAGCCATTATTGCCTTTGTTATCTGGGCTTTTTGGAGCATCGTCGCTAATAATGAGCATAAAAACAAAAGTTAAAATCCCTAAACAAGAAATAACCAAGCCCGAGGCAAAAATATTCAAACCGTTAATGGGTTCCTTGTTTGCATCTTATATTTGCAGTTTTCTTCCGGGGTTGGGAAGCGGACAAGCCTCGGCAATTGGAAGTATTTTTTCAAAAGATAGGAAGGGTTTTCTAGTTCTTCTCGGAGCAACAAACACTTTGGTTATGGGTCTTTCGTTTGTTGCTTTGTATGCAATACAAAAAACTAGGACTGGAGCTGCCGCTTCATTGCAGGGAGTAATTGGAAATTTATCATTTAATATTTTAATATTAATTTTAGTTGTAATATTAATCAGCGGAATTATTTCTTTTTTTCTTACAAAAAAACTTGCTAGATTTTTTTCAGATAAATTTGGGAAAATAAATTACACAAAATTCTCGCTAGGAACGCTGATTTTTCTCTCAATTATTGTCATTGCTGTTTCTGGAATTTTAGGTTTTTTTGTGTTCATAATTTCAACAATAACGGGAATTTACTGCATCTCATTTAGTGTAAGAAGAACGAATATGATGGGTTGTTTGCTTCTGCCGACAATAATTTTGTACTTAATTCCATGATTATTATTCAGTTCATAAATCTTTAAGAGCAAGTTTTGTATTTTATGGGGAACAAAAATTCTTAAAAAAGATGGCATCAAACACAGAAAGAGATTCTAAGAGTCTGCTTGAAAAATTTCTTTTAGAAGAGACTGAAAACCCGTATATTGCAAATATTCTTGTATCAATGCATAATGATAATCACAGTTACAACAGAATTTCCATGGGGAATGCAATAGAAAGTCTAAAGAAAGGAGATTATCAATCAACTGCAAATTTATTGGGCAACATTAACACGGCAGGTGTGTGGTCTGGCGGCTCATCAAGAGGATTTTATCACGTGGGAGTGTATGAAGCATTTGACAAACTTGACATAAAAACAAAAATTAACGTCGGTGTTTCCATTGGCGCATTTCCAGCAGTTTTTAGATGTTTGAAGACTCACGGCATTGAAACAAAATATGGTGAGGATTTGTCTCCTGAAAGAATGAGCACATTCGCATATGAATTAAGAGACGCTTCTGGATTAGATGTATTTAAATCAGGAAAGAATTTTTCTGAAAAGATTAGAGGTGAAATAAAAACTCTCCAGGGTTTCTATAGATTAGTTATGCAAAGTTCATTCATTGATTCTAAAAGACTTGAAAAATTTTTGAATGAGCAATTTAAAGATTTGAAAGTAAAAGATATTGAAGGATTATACATAATAGGCACAGAATACAATAACGGGGCAAAGATTACAATGTGCAAAAATTCTGATGACAAAATATTTTCAGAAATAAGTTTGGCGAAAGCATTAAGAATAACTACCGCCGTGCCTTATCTTTTTGAGCCGTTCCAAATGAACGGAAAGTTTTACGCCGACGGCGGATTAAAAGATGTTATGCCCGTTAGAACCGCATTTGAATTGGGCAGTGCAGAATTTGTTTTGGGAACTTGTTTAGTAAGAAAAATATCTTCCCAAAATCCAGCATTTAACGGGCTTAAGGGAAAAATAGAGCAGCATTCAAGAGACATAGACATTTTGCAGATAAATTCCCTTGAACCATGGACATTGCATTATACTGGAGAAAAATCAAATTATATAGTGGAAAATGGAGATCCTAAGGGAAGGTATCTTCTTAATGCTCCTAATTTAAGCGACATAAATTGGCTTGATTTTTTTGAAGGCGGTCCATCGTTAATTAAAAGAGGATTCAAAGACACGCTAAAAAATATTGAAAAATTTCTTGAGCCAAAATACAAACATCCAAAATACAATCCTGAATTTTTCATAAAACAAATTAAAGAAAAATAAATGCATTACATATAGATTACAAATTGTGGGCGGAAGCGAGAATAAATACGACAAGACCGCATCATTTAACACAAACAATTAATTACTAAATACTTTTATATTTTGCAAAATGTTCAATTCCCGGAACATGTCCGCTTCTCTCTGTGTTGATTGAATTTGAAATTTGATAGACAAACTCCAATAAATATTCCGAACATCCTGCCTTTGAACCCTTTCCAGACATCTTGAATCCTCCAAAAGGCTGTCTCATAACAGTTGCGCCAGTTATTTTCCTGTTAACATATCTGTTTCCAACTTCTGCATCTCGAAGAAATTTTTCTATGTTGCTTGGCGTTCTTGAATAAATTCCGCCGGTCAATGCATAATCTGTTGAATTCAAAATCATCATTGCTTCATCAAAATCCTTAGTTCTTAAAACTGAAAGCACAGGTCCAAAAATTTCTTCCTTTGCAAGAACATGATTTTTGCCAACCTCAATTATCGTCGGCCAAATGTAAAAACCCTTTTCATCTTCACATTTTCCTTCCAGCAAAAATCGCCCGCTTTCTTTTCCCATTTTCATATAATTCTTTATTTTATCGTAAGAATCTTTATTTATTATCGGTCCAACATCTGTTCCTGGAAATTTAGCCTCGCCGACTTTCAAACTCTTGGCGCCTTCAACAAGCCTATTCAAAAATTCATCATAAATATCTTCCAAAACTATCAAATTTGAGCATGCAGAACATTTTTGTCCTTGATATCCAAATGCAGAATCCAAAACATCCGGAATGGCCGAATCAAAATCAGCAGTTTTATCAATTATAATTCCATTTTTTCCGCCCATTTCCAAAACAGCTGTTCTGACATATTTCTGTTCATGAAAAACTTGAGAGATTTTCTGATTAATGCCCAAGCCGACTTTTCGCGAACCAGTGAATGCAATCATATTTACATCAGGAGAATTAACTAAAACATCACCAGCTTCCTCTCCCATTCCAGGAAGATAATTTAAGACGCCTGAAGGCAAATTTGACTTCTCAAACATCCCCATTAATTCTCCAGCAATAAGTGGTGTTTCCTCTGAAGGTTTCATAATTACGCTATTTCCAGAAATGAGGGCTGCGGAGGTCATGCCCGTCAATATTGCCAATGGAAAATTCCAAGGAGATATGACTCCAACAATCCCCTTTGGAATATAATTCGTCGTATTTTCTTCTCCTAAAATTTTTTGAGTTAATTTGCTTTCTCCGATTTTCATAAATTCGCGGCCGTAAAAATTCAAGAAATCTATTGATTCAGCAACCTCGCCGCATGCTTCCCACCAATTTTTCCCGGCTTCAAAAACAATCATAGCGGACAATTCAAAAAATCTTTTCTCCATTTGCTCAGCGACGTCAAATAAATATTCTGCTCTTTTTTCAATAGGAGTTTTTCTCCAGCCGCAAAAAGACTCTTTCGCCGCATTTATTGCAAGTTCTACATGCTCTTTTCTTGCCCTCGATGTTTTGCCTATTACTTCAAATTTTTTTGATGGATTTACTGACTCAATATAGTCCCCATTATCAATCTTCTTGTCTCCAATTGCCAATGGATAAAAAAATTTTGAAAAATTTGATTCTGCTTTTTTCAATGCATTTTCCATTTCAACTCTGTTTTTCTCTTTTGAAAAATCACAGACTGGAAAATTCCTGAATTCCCCAATGTCATCCAATGTTTTTTTATTTTTCATTATGCAAAATTTCCTATTTTGTATTCTTGAAAAGTTTATCTTTCATTTGGTTTTTTTAACAAAATTCTTGCATTAATATTTGAATCAAGCGTTCTTAAAAAAGACTCGTTAGAAGAATTCTCCAAAAGCCTCCGGACAAAATAACCCATTCCGGAAATTAAATTTCCATATGGGACATAAACTCTAATGGGAACTTTCTTTGAAATTAAAGATTCTTTTATTTCCTGCCCCATTCCGTAAAGCATTTGCACTTCAAAATTTCTGTCATTGATATTTAATCTTTCTTTTATAGCCAATGAATTTGAAATGCTCCTTATATTATGAGAGGCAATCGCCGCTCCAATTTGATTGTTGTTTTCCAAAATAATCTTTGTTAATTTTTCGTAATTTGAGTCGGTTTCTATTTTTGAGGTATAAACGGGAATGTCCCATCCATTCCTTTGCGCAAGCATGACTTCATGATCCCAATATGCTCCTTTTACAAGCCTCGTTGTAATTGGATGTTCATTCCGTCGGCTCCAGCATATAAAATCCATTAATATCTCTTCAGAATCGCGAAGATATGCCTGAACAACTATTCCAACATCATAAAAATTTTTAAATTCATCCTCAAGAAGAAGTTCTTTGAAAATTTCCGAGCTTAATTTTTTTGTCTGATTGTGTTCGGTGTCAATATTAACAAACGCCCCTATATCTTTAGCGCGCTCCAAAATATTTCTAAGTCTTTTTTTGACTTGCATTTTAGTTTCCAATTGATTTATAGGATCAAATCTTGAATAAAGAGAAGAAGTTTTAAGAGAAATATTTATCCTTGGCTTTCCCGTTTTATCTTTTGCATTTGTGCCGAATTTTTTTTCTAGAATATTCAGAAGATTGAAATAATCATTTTCATATCTATCTGCGTCAATCTCGCTTGTGGTTTTTTCCCCAAGTCTGTCAATGGTAAATTCCATCCCATATCTAATTTGTTTCTCCAGGCTCGCTAAAATATCTGAATGTTTTTCTCCAACTATAAAATTATTTGCCATTCGCTGAAAAAATATGTTCAAAAGAGGAACAGATATTATTGAAGTCGCGCTCATCAAATTTATTCTTAAATTCAAGCCAAAATCCATTTCAGTTGTTGAATATTCTCTCATATGCCCGGCAAAATCTTCTCTCTTTTTCAAGCTTGGCAAAACATCAATAAAATGCAGCAGTTGGGTTTTTATTTTTTGATTCTCCATGCAAACCGAAAAAATTTTGTCATAAATTGAAAATCTCTTTTTCTTTTTTGCATCTTCAAGAAGGGATATTCCTATGTCAAAAATTCTTTTCTCCAAATCTCCGGAAATTTCGGAGTTCATGGAAAAAAAATATAAAGGCGGTATTTAAGCATTATCAGACTTTTGTTTTGGCTTGAATTTCGCCGATATAATTGTATAAGCTATTTACAATCGTCCCTATTACTTTAATAGCATCTTTGCTTTTCAAATCTTGAGTCATGACGCAATAAAAAAATCTTTTATCTCCAGAATATATAATTCCGCAATCATGGAAACTTTTATGTCCATTGTTGTCTATATAATTTCCATATTTTTGCGCGATAACAATTTCTTTTGGTAAATTTGCATAAGTATTTATGTCAAAAGTTGAATTAGATAAAAGATTCAAAATATATTCAGAAGAATCAGCCTCCAAAAAAGTTGACAAGTATAAACTCATAAATAATCTTGAAGTTGATTTAGCCGTTATTGTATAAGGAATGTTCAAAGTTGTGTAATTATCGTCGGTGCCGTAAAAATCCAAGTAATTAGAAACGGCCTCTATATCTGACATGCTAACTTCCCTCGATAAAACATGAGCTGCAGTATTATCTGACTCAGAAAGCAGGTATCTCAGCAAATCTTTAATACTTAATTCTGAAATTTCAGATTTAAACAATATTCCTTGATTAGAATCTCTATCATCTGGTTTTATTTCAAGCATGTCATTTAAGTTTAATTCCCCATTATCTACTTTTTTCATTACAGCCATAGCAAGAGGCAATTTGTTCAGACTTGCAGGCTCAACATCAACATTGTGATTTATTCCCATAGAAGAACCATCTTTCATATTAAGAATATAGACTGAAACATTAAGATTATTTTTTTCTATATAATCCTTAAGAGCAACTTCTAGCGGATTTAAATTAAAAATGAGGTGACTATTTGGCTCAATTAATCCAGCATAAATTCTCGGGGAAAGAAGCTTATGCATTTTAGTAAAGTCAGCATAAGTTGCGTTCCCATTTTGAGTTAAAGAAGAAATTTGCAAAAAAACCAAAACTAAAATAATTATAAATTCAAATAAAATAATTAAATTTTTTTTATTCATTTTGTCTTATGTTATATTTTTTATACTAACCCCATCTTGAGAGCAGTTAATTATAATCTTTTCGTTTTCAGAATTAGTGGTTTCCAAATTTACCGGCTTTTTCCATATTTTAAACAAATTTTTTAATGTATCATCTGCATAGTCTTTTCTAAGATTCCTTTTTGGATGTTCATGAATCAACAGCAATTCTCCTTTATTGTCATGATTTGCGTCTTTTAGTGATATGGCTGGCTTGCCAAAATTAGTCAAGCTAAAAATAAAATTCTTTTTTATATCAATAAAATCTCTGTTACTGATGGCATACTGGCGATTTTTTTTATCATATGAATAAACAAAAAAATCATTTTCTCTGCAAAAATCCTCTGTCAAAAAAGCGTCAATGAATCCGCAATCATTGTAGACTCTTCTTACCTCAAAAATTTTATCTCTTCCTAAGCCAAGTTTTTTGTCCCAATTTTTTCTCTGCACTGCATCCTTGCAATTTTCATATTCTTCTCCGAATTTGCCTTTGTTCCATCTGTCTTCTATGTCTAAAAATAATTCAAGGCCAAGTTTATACGGATTAATGATTCCAGGTTGTCTTCCCATTGTTCCAGCATGGTGTTTTGAATATTCAGTCAATTCCGAATCAATCAAAGCTTTTTCAGTCATTATTTTTGAATGCCAATAGCTTGCCCAACCTTCATTCATAATTTTTGTCTGTTTTTGCGGAGCAAAATAATAAGATTCATTTCTTATTATAGATAATATGTCTCTTTGCCAATCTTCCAATGGAGAATATTCAACAAGAAATTTTAGAATGTCTCTGTCTCCTTCATTTACTTTTATTAATTCTATTTCTTTTCTCTTCTTTTCCTCTTTCTTTTCTTTTATTTTTTCTCTCTGTCTTCTGACAAATTCCGGGGGATTGAGATAGTCTCCCATATAACCTCCTTTGCTATCAAGAAGCTTGACATTTTCTTCGTCCTCATTTGTTTTTTTCAAAAAAGGATTTTTCTTGTCCTCTTCTCTTTTTATAAACGGACTATAAGGGTCAATCAAATCTTCTATAGAAAGGCAAACATCGATAAATTCTTCCACAGTATCTTCACCATGAAAGTCTATGTATCTCCTGACGCGAGAGCCGTAATTGGCCATTTCGTCCATCATCTTTCTATTGGTTTTTGAAAACCAAAAATTATTCTTGAAAAAATCGCAGTGCCCGAAGACATGAGCCATTACTAATTTTTGGTCAACAATTTCATTGCTTTCAAGCAAATAAGCATAGCATGGATTATTATTTATAACCAACTCATAAATTTTTTGCAGTCCGTATGAATATCCTTTTGAAAGTTGCTCATAATCCATTCCAAATTTCCAATGAGGATATCTATTCGGAAATCCGCTCTGGGCCGCAACTTCATTTAATTTCCTATAATCCAAAATTTCAAAAATAACTGGAAAAAAATCCAAGCCATAATCTCTGGCATGACCTTCTATTTGAAATCTTAGTTCTTCAAGTTCGGCCGAAAATTTTTTTTCCAATTTCATTTGCCCTTCCCAAGAAAATGTTTTATTGAACCCATGATTTCATTTTTGCTTTTTATTTCAGAATAAATAAGATTGTCTCTCTCCTGGCATATTTCCTCTAAGACATCGATAAAATCCCCATCCTCTCTTGATTTTACCTGCCCGTAACAAAACAAATTGACGTCATCCAATAATTTTTTTGAGCCAATCAAAATATCCTTGCAATTCTCATCATCACTCGGAAAATTTTCTCCGTCAGAAAATTGAAAGCAATAAATATTCCAGTCAATTGGGTTAAATTGAATATTGATAATTTTCTTGCATAAATCTAAAGCGGAAGAAATTTTTGTCCCACCGCTTTCTCTTGTCGTATAAAAATGCTCTCTGTCAACCTCTCTTGCCTCTGCATCATGAATGATATAACGCGTTTCAAGTTTTCTATATTGGCTTCTTAACCATGTGTCAATCCAAAATGCCTCTGTTCTTACAATTTCTTTTTGTTCATCTCCCATGCTTCCGCTTACATCCATCATGTAAAAAATAACAGCGTTATTCTCCGGTTTTGGCGTTGTCTTCCAAGAGCGAATTCGCTCATCATCGTTAATTATTGAAATTGAGGGTTTGCTGGGATTATATTCTCCGACGCTGATTCCTCTCTTCAATGCCTGCAATAAAGTTCGCCTTATATTGCGCAGCGCCCTAGGCCCATTTTTTCTTAAACTAGTGTACCTGTCTCTTTGAGATGTAATATTATTTTTTCCTCGGGGTTCAATTCTTGGGAGCTCTAATTCTTCGCCAAGAATTTGCGCCAACTCTTCCAAGGACACATCAACCTCCAAAATATGCCTTCCTGGCATGTCCCCGGCTCCAGTTCCATCTCCTTGCTGACTTGGTCCAAGAATGGTTCCAATGTCTCCTTTTCCTTGTCCAACGCCCTCTCTTGGTCTTCCATAACGAAAATCAGGAATATCAATTTGAGGTATTGGAATGCTGACTAAATCTTTTCCCTTGCGTCCAATCATTTCACCGCGAGAAATATATTTTCCTAAATTTTGTTTTATTACGCCGCGCACTATTTTTTTAAATCGGCTGCGATCTCGGTCTATTTTGAAAATATCCATAATAAATTAAAGTTTATTTAGGATCTCCTCTGGAGAAAATGCCGGCAACATACTTCAAAACATCCGTCGAACAGACATCACAATAACCATAATCCCGAATCATTCTCGTCTTAACAACATCAATTTTTTGCTGAGTCTCTTTATCTATTACTTCTGAAACAAGACTGGATAATTTAATAGTGTCTTTTCTGTCTTCAAATAATTTTAATTCCAAAGATTTGCGCAATTGTTCATCTGAATTATAATCAAATTTTTTTCCTTCCATAGCCCTAGCCCCAATGTAGTTCATAATTTGCTGTCTATAATCATCTTTGCGGGGCTCTTCTATCCCGGACTTTTCTTCAATAGACCTCATAAGTCTTTCGTCAGGGTCGATATCTTTGCCTGTAAATTTATCCTTTACTTTTTCTTTTTGAGTATAAGCCTTTATGTTGTCTAAATATTTCCCGCACAAATTATCTAAAGCCTCTTTATCTGCAGCTATCGCCCTTCGAACTTCATTCTTTACAATATCATCATATTCTTCTCTTGTAACCCCGACAAGATTGCGATACTCTTCTCTTTTTGTTTCATTGCTAATCAAAGAATTATGTTTAATTCCATCTTCCAACTCTTTCAATACCATAAATGGATTGACGCATTTTTCTTCATAAGTCACCAGTGCATTGGAAATCTTATCTTGAATATAACGCGGAGAAATTCCTTCCATGCCCTCTCGTTTCGATTCATTTCTAAGCTCCCTTACATGATCCTGAGTAAAACCCGGCAAATGCTTTCCATCGTAAAGTTTTAGCTTTTGTGATAAAGTTAATTTTGCATCTTTTGGAGTTTCCAATCTTGTTAAAACCGCCCAGAATGCAGCCATCTCCAATGTGTGCGGAGCAATATGTTTTCCCCTGACTTTTTTTTCATTAAAATCTCTTTTATAAATTTTGATTTCCTCGGAATGTTCAGTAACGTAGGAAATATCAACTTTTATTGTTCTATCGCGCAATGCCTCCATAAATTCGTTGTTTTGAAGTTTCTTGTATTCTGGTTCATTTGTATGGGCAATAATAATTTCATCAATTGAAATTTGGGCAAATTTCTTTGGCTTGATAACACGCTCCTGAGACGCTCCAAGAAAATCATACAGAAATGCTTCGTTAAGTTTTAAAAATTCCACCAATTCTATTATTCCCCTATTGGCTATGTTAAGTTCTCCATCAAAATTAAATGCTCTTGGATCTGAATCCGAACCATATTCGGCAATCTTTCTGTAATTAATATCGCCAGTCAGTTCGGTTGAATCCTGATTTTTTTCATCTTTCGGCTGGAATGTTCCTATGCCGACTCTGTCTTCCTCCGAAAAAAGCAAACGTTTTATTCTAATGTCTCCCAAAACTTTTGTCCAATCTCCACTATATTGTTTTAACCTATTGCTAAAATTCAAACGACAGGGGGGACACAGTCCCCCAGAAATCGAAATTGGATTTTCCTTCGGGTCAATATCCAACTCTTTGATTACATTCCCTCTTTCTTCTTTTGGAATTAAATTTAACGGTTCTTCGTGCATTGGACAGTTTTCCACACCAGTCTCTTGATTCCATCCAAAAGTGTACAAAGCCCCCTCATCAGTTTTTGTATATGCCTCTAAACCTTTTTTTAAAAGTCTGGCAACGGTGCTTTTAGCGCTGCCAACAGGCCCATGCAACAATAAAATTCTTTTTTCAATGCCATATCCTTCTGAAGCAGCCTTGAATAAATTCACAAGCTTCATCAAAGAAACATCAAGTCCATAAATTGTATCCTTGCCATTTTCAAATGGGTCGTCAAAAAAATTATAATGGGATATTTTTTCCATTCCATGACTCTCCCTCATTTCAACGCCATGAGAAACAATCATATCATAGCCTCTTTGAAAGGCATTCCTTGTCACTTTTGGATTTTGTTTAACAATTTCAATATATTCATCAAAAGTGCCTTCCCAGTGCAACTTCTTATAAGTCTCTTTTCTTTCCTCTAAAATCAAATTTTCTAAAAAAAATTTTTTAGAATCAACCATTCCATATGCATTCCTCTTAATATAAATAAGAACCAAGCAATTTATTAATGTTTATGTGTTTGATAATTATATCAAAAATTCTCAAAACCATTTTTTTAATGCTTCCTGCTTTTCGGTTTCTCTTCCAAAGATGCTTTCTATATATCTTTTAATTAGCTCTAGATTTTGCTTCATGTAGGGCGAAACTTGATATTTTTGCGCAAGCTCTATTGCAGGTTCTAGATATTTTTTTATTCCGCCTTCATTAACTGTGAAAATTAGTTTCCCATTGCAGATTGGACAAATTCCAGACAACGGAGGACGTCTCAAGATTTCATTGCACTCAACACATCTAAAATTCTGCGTCGAGAAACCCCTTAAATTTCCTCTCATATCTTTAATGAAATGTCTGTCAAGAACAAGTCTCGCGGTGTCTGCAGTGTCTGCCGCTCTAATTTTTTCAACAAGTCTCATCTGATGATCTAATTTTTCACGCATTGTTGGAAGTGTCTTATAAGAAGAGCACAAAACACCATCATTAAAATTAGAAGTGTCATGTGTAAATCCTATATTTGTAAAATAATCCTTTCCTTCTTTCAATAATTTTTTCACATTCGTAATTTTTATCTCGGAAGAATGTTTTCTTTGCTCTGCAAATCTATAAAGGTCCAATGGATATTTGAATGTAAATTCAAAATCTAATATTTGATCGTCGACCTCTCCCGCATCTATCTTGCCGTTTAAAACCAACGGAGCATCTTGAGTTCCCCCTCGATGTCTTGGTAAAAATTCCAATGAAAAATTTAACAGCACATCTAACAAAAGCATAATTGCAGCTTCATCTCCATCACAATCTCTTCTTACGGCCGCATGCATGTACGGACTTGCAAAAATTCCTTGCGCATTTGAAAAGCCAATAATTCTGCAAATGACTCCAGCGCAATTATGCGGAGCCATGAAAACTCCTAGATGTCCGACTAAATCTTCCCTTTTTTTTATTTTATAGAATGAATCTAATTTGTAAAATTTCTTCAACAAATCGTCGATAAAATGGCTTATTCTTATAAAAACATCATCAGCCTTTTCATCGGGAGATTCTTCAGAACATGGAAGAATTATATCGTGCGGTTTTATTTCTAAAATTTGCTCCTTATCTGCTAATTCTTTCCCAAAAATATCATGAGTATATCCAAGTTCCTTTAATTTTTCAACGCTTACAGAAATTTCTTTTGGCTTAAATGAAGTTAAAGGCAATTCAGTGGCATCATATCTTATCGTCCCATCTTTGTTTACCTGCAATCCATAAATTGCTCTCAGAATTCCCTTTTCCAAATGTTCAATCTGATGTCCTGCATTAAACGTTCCTCTAACTCCTTTAATTAAAACAGGCACATCAGTTTTCAAGAGTCCAAGATTATTAATTGATTTTTCAAAATAATGGGAAATATCCAAGACATCGTATTTGAATGGTTGCCCCTTATTATGAATAGTGCAAAGCGTATCGAAAGAATCTCTACAATCATAGCAAAAAAACATCTTAATGGTTTTAGAATTGCAAGTTTCGCAAGTTGGAAAAATTGTGTCTTTATTGCAGGTTTTGCATTTATACGACGGAAAATTATTTCTTACTCTTCCATTTTCAACCGCGGCATTCACGCTTCTAAGTCTTCCTCCTTCGCTGCCCACTGGAAATAAAACATTTGGGCTTCCAATAAGTTTTCTAAGTTTTGCCTTCTCTGGCCTCCCCATTCTTGCGCCAATAAAATCGCCTGCTTTATCTTTGATTTCAAATTCTGAAAAACCATTAATTATTTCCAAAATACTTTTATCAATATTAAATTTTTCAGCATCTAAAATTTCTTTCAATGAAAATCCTTCATTATCCAATACAGATGGATCGACGCCAATATTCAAAAGCAAAATCTTGCTGTTCTCTTCTGTTAAAACAACATTTTCTATAATAACTTCATGCTCAATTCCTAAAAGTTCCAATGCTCTTTTTCCAAAGGCAAATTTTTCCTGCTCTTCTTTAGTATAAGGTAAAATTATTTTCCCGGAAATTCTTGCATGTCTCAACCATGAAATAAGCGACAATAATTCATCTTTGGAAATTTCAGTCCAATAAAAAATAAATTTGGGATTTAATGGAATTTGAAAATTTTTGCTTATTTCTAAAGCCTTTTCCAAAGAAACACTAAATGGATTTACATCTTTTGCAAAATCAATATCTTTCTCCTCCAATTCAAGATGCCACCACTCTTCAACATATCCCGGTTTCAGCAAAACATGATTCCTATTGGCGACGTCGCTGAATGGAAATAAAATATCTCCCAAGTAAACTATTTCCTCTACATCATTGTATATTCTTTTAGCCTCTTCTTGAGTTTTTATTTTTCTCACGCTCCCATTGTGCAATTTAACAATTGGTCCATCAATTGTATCACAAGAAGTAATAGCGCATCCCTTTGTCGGCTTTTCAATTTTCAGCTGAGTTCCTATCGCTATAAATCCATCGGTGATTCCCATTGTTGCCGGATGAACTGAAGCTGCGCTGAATCCATTAACTCTTCCTCTTCCGTATCTAAATCTAAAACTTCCGCTTTTTGATGGATGTCCAAAAACAGGTCTTCCAGCGACTAAATCATTTATGTATGTCGGAGAATTATCAGTTTTTCCCTTGTCTCTTTTTTCGTGTATCTTGAGATATTCCGCAAGAAAATCCCACGAAGAAATCTTAAAACCCTTTTCTTTCAGAGATGTAACATATCTTTTAATCTTGGCAGCTTTCTGAGCAAGTCCCTCTCCCAAAGTCAGGCAAAAACCGCTTCTTATAAAATTAGTTTCAATCCGATCTAAATTTTTATAATTTGAAACTTCTATTTTTTCAGAAGCGTCGCCATTAATTTGAACAGGTATATTTCTCATTAGAAAAATAGTCTCTTCTTCCGTCGGCATATATTGAAGATTAGTAACTTTTTCGTGATAATCAACAAGTTCTGTAACGGCCCTCTTTATTTCGTCTTCAGTCGGGTCGTATTTTTCAAATCCAAAAAGTTCTCTCAAATAATCTATTATCACAAGAGAAAATGCCGCCCCGGTTCCACCGGCGCTTCTTACCGGACCTGAATAATAAGGTGAAAAATATTCTTTGCCATCTTTTGTCTTGGCAATTTTTATTTCAGTCAATCCTTCAATAGGACTTGATACAACTCCGAGAGTAATATAAGCAAAACCTATTCTTGAACCTGCATCAATTGCCTGTAACTGCGAAGAGAATTGGCAAAATTTTTGCTTTGCGACTTCCTCTGCAATTTGCAGGCATACAGCCGGATCCAATTTTCCAAATTCTTTTTCCAATTCAATTATTCTTTCTGCAATTCCAACATTATTCATTTGGGGATAAATTGTCACAATTAAACCTACAACTTTTTCTGCAAGACTTCTTGCTAAAGGCGTTTCAACTTTATCGGCGGGGTCCAATCCTTTAGCTCTGGCTTTCTCAGCGACGGAATAAACTCCCCTAATTTCTTTTTCAAATTCTTTAAAATATTCTGGTGTGTTCAAATTTCAATCTCCTTTTCATAAAAATCTAAAATTCTCACAGCTCGTGTTTTAAGATTAAACATTGGAACTTTGCAAAAATCAGGTTTGTTTCCCATTTTTTCCTGGAACGGCGTCAAACTCTCCCAGCACGTGCTTGAGATAACAAGAATATTATTATAATATGAAACGGCGCCTTTATGTGTGTGTCCGGAAACAAAAATATCAGGGGCTTTTCTTATCACTAAAGGGTCTCTTTCATGGGGAGTGTATTGAACTGACGAGTGTGTTGGGGCAAGGTGTCTATGCTGTAAAAGATAATGCATTATTTTATCCGGAGCATTGATAGCGTCGGCAGCCATTAATTTTGGAACATTATTTACATAATAAGGGTATGAGAAACCATGATATGCAAAAACATCAAATCCGGAAAAATTTTTCTTCGCGCCGATATTTATAGTGGATGGATTTGAAACCATAGTTATATTTTTCAGGTTGTAAAGAGGCCAAGCGTATTTTTCATCTAAGACGGGTTGCGGTTCGGCAAGTCTGACGCAATCATGATTTCCGGGAAGCATTATTATTTGTATGTTGCTTCTTATCCTGCTGAATAATTCTGCAGCCTTGAGATATTGTCCTTCTATATCTTTTATTTCCAAATCTTTTTCTTGTCCAGGATAAACTCCAATGCCCGCAACAATATCTCCGACGGCAAAAAGATATTTTATATTTTCAACCTCAGGTGTATTTGGAATTTTTCCATTAAGATAGTCTATAAATTTCAAAAAGTTTTTTTCAAAAAAAAGTTTGCTCCCAATATGAATGTCGCTGATAAATAAAGCGTACTCTTCAATTGGAGAAAATTTTCTTTCTGGAATCATAGCTTCTGGAAAAAAGATGTCATTCGCAAAAAATATTTCTCTGCTGCCTGTTCCCTTTATTCCAATAATTGAATCAAGGCATAAATTTTCAGCCTTCTCATAAAGTTCTTTTTTATTTTGATTTACAATAACTTTTATTCTTCCAGTCAAATCTTCCACTTCCAGCATAATATTTTTGTTCTTTGTGGTTCTTTTATCGGAGACTATTCCAATTATGGATATTGTTTGTTTGTTTCCGCTGATTTTATTTATGGAAACTAAATTTGTAAGCTCGGGCCTTTCCTGTATGAAACCGCTTATTTCCGAAAACCTATTCCTAAAATGAGTTACAAAATCATTTAATTCAAATTTTTTGCTGATTAAAGGATATGTTGAAACTACTTTAATCTTGGGCTCTTCAAAAACCAAATTTATTTTTTTAATTTCTTCACCTAAATTATTTATCGGAGAAATAGAAATAATTTCTGTTTTTTGTTCTTCGTGCAATTGAAGCATTATTGGCTTTAATTCTTGTTTTGAAATTTCAATGCTCAAACCAAGCTCAATTTTCAGCTTTTGTATATTCTCTCTTTTTCCCTCGGGAATTACTGAAAAAAACTCTTCTATCTTATCTTGGTTTTCATAAAAAACTTTCCTGTTAATTATTCTGCTATTAGTCTTTGATTTTATTTTCTCAATGATAAGCTTCGCAGATTCTACGTCGGTCGTTCCACTAAAAAGATTCAGAATTTCCTTGTCTATTAACAATCCTCTTTCAAGGCAAAAGTTAAGTATTTCTTTTGAGTCCATAACATTAGTTATAATTTAATGAATTTTCTATAATCTCTTTAATTTTTTCGGTAATGTTGCTCGTGACTGCAAGTTTTATCTCTCTCATCCTTCCACCTCTTCCCTTTGAGATGACTTTAACATTAATTATTCCAAGCATGTCAAATTCTTGGATAATGTCAGATACTCTTCTTTGTGTTAGAACATCAGATTTATATTTGGCGCATAATCCTTGATAATGATTATAAACGTCCCCTGTAAAAATCACATCACTCTTATTCATCTCTCCATTCTGATTGAGAATTGTTTGAGGATTCCTTCCTTTCTGTGCCAATTTAATTATAGAATATAATACTAATTGAAATTGTTTCGGCTCTGATTTAACGACATCGAGAATCTTGTCTCTCTCTATTTTGCCATTTGATTCATCTATATGTTTAAGCATGACTTTTTTGCTGCCATCCCTCTCAGCCAACTCTCCTGCTATCCTTAGCAGGTCTAGGGCTCTTCGTGCGTCCCCATGTTCTCTAGCCGCATAAGCCGCGCATTTCTCAATGACTCCTTCACTTAGAACACCTTCTTTAAAAACTTCTTTTGCTCTGGTTTTTAGTATTTCTCTTAACTGAAGCGCATTATAAGGCGGGAAAATAATTTCTTCTTCAGACAATGAACTTCTAACCCTGGGATCAAGATTATCTAAGAATGTTAAATCATTGCTTATTCCAACAATGCAAATCTGGCTTTTTGATAATTCTGAATTAAGCCTTGTTAAATTATAAAGAAAACCGTCTGAAATTTTTTTCACGGTTTGGTCTATCTCATCTAAAATCAAAATAACTAATTGTTTTTCAGAATCAACTAATTCTATGAATCTGCTGTAAACAGATTCAGTAGGCAAGCCGGTTTCTGGAACGTGTCCGCCGAGTTTTTTTATCAACTCCGCCAAAATTCTATACTCTGTGTCTGAAATTTTTTTCAGTTTGCAATTAAGATATTCTATTCTCAAAGTAAAATCATTTATTTTACTGGCTCTTTTTAACAAACTATCTTTTACATATTGGACTGAGAGGGTTTTTCCAGTTCCGGTTTTTCCATAAAGAAATAAATTGCTTGGTTTCTCTCCTCGTAATATCGGAGCCAGGATTGAAGCTATTTGATTTACCTGTTCATCTCGATAAATAATTTCTTTGGGTTGATAATTAGTTTGCAGCACGGACTTGTCTTTAAAAATAAGCTTTCTATCAAAAGATTCAAATATTTTATCTAAATTATTTGCCATACCCCTCCCACCTTAATTTCTCCTGGAGATTATTTAAGATAGTTATTTTACTTCGGAAAAAATTGAATATAGTATATAAAGAATTATGACTACTGAAAAAGAAATACACCAAAATTTCTTGTGGAAATATGAATTTTTTCATATAAAGACAAATATTTTTATATAAATATAAATTATAATAAAATTTGTTTTATTTATATTTTATTGATTATATTTTATATTAATTTTTGTTAGAAAAATATATATTAAAATCTAAAGAATGGTTATATTTTATTATAATTTATATTTTATTGATTATATTTTATTGATTATATTTTATTGATTATATTTTAAAAGAAGATTATATCTTAGAAAATAGAATTATATTATAGAAAATTGATAATTAATTATAATTATTATAAAAATAAATATAATAATTAAAAATAAATATTTTAATGTAATTATTATATTATGTAAACTAGATTATACATTATAATCATTGAATAATATATAATAATAGTATGATATATATAATATATAATATAAAAATTTTTAAATAAATATAATAATTAAAAAAATCACTTTTTCTTTTTAAATATTTCTATAAGAAACCATAGGGTGTGGGGTTTAGAACGTTGTGAATAGATTGAAAAAACTATATTTGATTTTATAGTAATCTTTATAAATAATTCTTATCTAAAACAAACATGCAAAGCAAAAACCCATTCAGCGCGATTTTAGGAAAGATGATTGTAACTAAGGAAGGAAAGAGACTTGGCTTCGTCAAAGACATAACATTTGAAACAACTTCTGGAGAAATAATACATTTAGTTGTAAAAGATCCTACACCTTACACAAGAAATCTTAACCTTGAGAAGATAAATGCCTCTGAAATGCTAATACCCTACAACGCGATAATTGCAATTGGTGATTTCGTAATTGTTTCTGAAGAAGATTTAGTTTAAGATGAATGAAATTTATCATGAAAATAAAATCAGTAATCCTGTGATAGTAACCCTTGTAAGTCACCACAGACGATGGATGGCGATTTCAGCTGTGACTGGGCTCGTCTTCTTCCTTATTGCCAACTTCACAAAATTTTTCGCAGGATTAAATATTGTGTCTGGTTTAATCCAAATCACGATCAACATCTTTGTCTTCGTAACATGGTTGCGCGGATACCGCGCCAGCCATGGTCGTGAACGGTTCGTGGCGTTCTTTGGAATTATTGCACCACCTATATTGGCAGGCATTACGCTCTACCGCGTGATCATCCCTTTTTTCAACTCCCTTTTCTAGTTGCCGAAAAAAGATTTGGACTATTGGATTGACCTTGCATTCGATTTTATTTAAAATATAAGGGTGCCCGCCATTGACCAAAAACTGGGTACAGAATATAAATGATCTTTAGGATATATAGATACTTTGAATGAAAGGGAGTTTGGAATTAAACAACATAGTCATCCAAAAAGTCTCAGAGATATTATCTTTAAATGAATCCTTCTGATTTTTTTACATAAATCTTTAAAAAGGCTTTTTGATAATTATTAAAATGAGGTACGTCGGATTTACGCTTAGTAAAATAGAAGGAGAAAAGTCTGAAGATTCTCCCAAAGGAAATATAACAGTCAATTCTAACTTTAATTTAGGTGAAGTAAAAAAAGAAAAAGATTTAGTTAAAGATTCAAAACAAGACATATTTAGTTTCGAGTTTGTTTATACGATTTCTTATGAAGAAGTTGCTAAACTATCTTTTAAGGGAAAGGTTTACATTGAAATTGAAGATAAAGCGCTTGTAAAGGAGCTTGAGAAATCCGGTTCTAAATTTTCAGATGAAGAACTTAGAAAATTCATTCTTGATATGGTTTTGGCGAGAACCCATGTTGAATCTTTGCATTTAGAAGAAAGACTTAATCTTCCATTCCATATACAATCTCCAACGGTTTCATTTAACAAAGAGTAATTCTATGGGAGATATAACTAAAGTTGCGGTTCTGTTTATAAAAAATAAGAAACTGTTAATGTATCGTAAAAAGGACTTGACTATTTAATTAATCTTGGCGGCAAGCTAGAATCGGGAGAGACTGAAGAAGAATGTGCACAGAGAGAAACTTTGGAAGAATCTCAATGCAATGTCACAAATTTGAGTTATTTTACAACAATTTTGGGACATAGAGAGACGCTCCTGGGAAAATCAAATTAATCTGTTATTTTGGAGAACTTGAAGGAATTCCAACTTCTCGTCAAGGAGATAGTGTTTATGATTTTGTTTATATTGATAGAAATTGGGAAAAAGATGGAATTCTCCTTCCATCTTCTGCAAGAATTTTAATTGAACTTCTCATTCAAAAGAATTATTTATAACAAGTTATTTAAATTAATACCGAATAACTATTTGATGAGAATTTCTGAAGTAAAAAAAGAGAAGATTTCAGAACAGATTCTTGCCGTGCTTTATTCCTCTTTCCCAAAACCATTATTTACTTCTAAAATAGCAGTAGAAATAGCAAGGGACGAGGAGTTTATCAAGAGACTTTTGAATAACCTAAAAAAAAAGAGCCTTATAGTAGAGGTTAAAAAAAACCATAAAGGGATAGATTATCTTCGACGATCAAGGTGGAAACTTGGAGACGAGGCATATAAAGCATACAAAGATTATCAAAAATTCTAGATAAATTTTTATAGGTCATAATTGTAATTTTATGATGGATCATGTAAAAGAAGCATTCCAAAAGGTAAAACAAGACATTGATTTACTTAAGTCAAATTTAGATGAAACCAATAAAAAAGTAACAGATATTTCTATTGAATTAAAAAAAATTAATGAGAGTTTAGGAAAATTATTACAAAATAGTTCGGAAGAAACTCCAACACGTTACTTAGATAATCCCACATACCAACAAATAAGTCCATCAAATACAACAGATTCTATGACAAAAAATTATCATTTTAAGCCTATAAGGGAGCATTTTCCACTATTTTCCACTGGAAATGCTGGGGTTCCAGCAGACAGACAGACAGACCAACAGACAGACAGACAGACGCAAAATGAATTATTTAAACCAAACAAAAGAGAAAATTCTATGGAAAGAGCTTTAGAAATTCTTAATTCCCTTGACAATCTTAAGAAGGAGATACGTCTTAAATTTAAGAAACTTACTGATCAAGAGATGATGGTTTTTTCAGCCATTTACCAGCTCGATGAGGAATTTGGGTTTTCAGATTATAAAATTCTTTCACAAAGGCTTAATTTGACTGAGAGCTCAATAAGAGATTATGTGGGAAAGTTGATAAAAAAAGGAATTCCCGTCGATAAAATAAAAATAAATAACAAGGGTATTCACCTCAATATATCTCAAAATTTGAAAAAGATAGCCTCTCTTTCCACAATTCTCTCGTTAAGAGAAATATAATAAATATCCTGCTTACCGAATAACTATTTATAATTCTAATATATTATTTCAATCATCTCTTTATCCACTACAATTCTTCAATTAAATCCTCACTTTAAGTCATATTTTTATTTCATTTTCTCCAATTTATTTAATATTCTCACTAGTTTTATCCTTTTTGCAAATTTTTCTATTTTTACTCTCACTTTATATTATTTATTCTCTTCTTTTTTATTGGATTTATTAGAATTAACCCTCACTTTCGTCTTTTTTAACAGTTTTTCTTTAACTTCTTCTGGTATAAACACTCTTTTTTTGCCATTTTTCTCGCTTATTTCTTCTACTATACCCTCACTTTTCGACTTTATGGCATTTATTTGGCCTCTAATAGTAGATCTCTCTTTTCCAAGAACTGCTGCAATATCATCATAACTGAGCTTTAAGTCAGTATTTAGTAAAACCCACAAAATTGCTCTCTCTGATACTGAAAAATTATCTAAATTTGGTGTTTGAACAGCTGTTTGAACAGCATAAACAGCTGTTTGTTTATTAAACAGCTGTTTGGATGTTTTAAACATCTTCTTAGAATTTACTCCATCAATTATAGAAACGATGTTTTTCAGCTCATCTATGTCTTCTTTTATCGTCGATAAAACGTCTTTAATTTCATTTATATCTTTTTTATGCAATTCTTTCTCAGAATCAAGGTGTTTAATCCATCCACCAACACTTTGAATGTCTCTTTTTACAGATTCGAAACCGCGCTTAGTTTCATCTTTTATTTTTTTTACATCACCTTTACCAAAAAACCAGTCAAACATAATATATCTTAAGAAACTTTATTTAAAAATCTTTTCTTTTTCGACGGAGTTTTTAATAAAAATATTAATCATCTTAAATTGAAGAGCCAAAAATACATCTACAAAAACACTTATTTTTTATTCTTTTTGTCAAAAAAAGTTGGACAAACAGCTGTTTAAACAGCGATAAACAACTATTTAAATAAAAGAATTAAGCTAACCTTAGTGAACAAAGTTGGCAGGCCACTAAAATTGATGAAAAAATTTCGGCAATTTTTACAGTTATTAGTAATTTTCACGATAATTTTATAAATCAAAATTCTTTGTATGGATATGGAGAGGTTGTTGCATCATCACGTCGGAGACAGAAATTTTAAAAAAGAATTCAGAAGACAACTAAGGCTTCTGATTATAATAACTCTTGGATTTACAATAGCATTTACATGGAGGCAGACGATTTTTGACCTCTCATCAAATTTTATAGGTTATTTGACAAATATCACCAACAGCTCGGAACTCGATGTTTTGGCATCAACTCTTATAACTGTAGTTAGTTTGATAATAATTTACATCACTGCATATATACTAAAAGACCGAGTAGAATATTATTAAAAATATACAAATAATTAAAAAGAAGAAAATTAAATACTTAATATGAGGGATGGAAAAATGGTTACTTTAGATTTTTGGAATGACAATGGAAAGCCCAAAGGATATAGAGTCTACGAAAGGGGTTTTTACAAAGGATTTAGAGTAGAAAAAAATTCGAAAAATCCGGAAACTTATAGAATTTTTTCGGGAACTTATTCTGAAAATATGGATTTGCTAGGAACAGTAGAAATCTTTGAAAAAGAATTAAAATGCGATGAATTTTTTGCATTTGTTAAAACGGCTGGAATTGCAAGAGATTATATAAGAGATTTAAAATCTATTGACCATTCAATCTATTTAGAAGACTTAACCTTAAGGTCAATTCACAAAGATAACCTTAGTGCACAAATTCAGTAAGGTTTAAAATATCTTTTTCATTATATATATTTAAGAGGAGGTGAAAATGGCAAAAACAACAGCGTGGCTTATGCTTTTAATTGGAATTGTCTGGTTAGTTCAGGCTTGGAATCCTAGTGTTTTAGGAATGTATTCAAATTGGATAATTGGTTTGGCTTTCCTTGCAATAGGTGTGACAAAACTGATTAGGGCTTACAACTACAAAAAGAGAAGATAATTCTCAGAATAATTTTATTTTTTATTTATTAATTGAACTTATGCGTCAAACCTTCGTACAAGATGTATTATACGAACCTCACTTCAAAGCCCTTTTTTGACATTAGCACGGGTTCCTGACGGAAAACCCAAGCGTAGCAGGGTTTGGAGTGGATTGCTTATTGTTTGTATACTAAGGTTAGGAAAGTTCAGAAACTAATATCTTTTAATAGTTCTATCAACGAGTTTCTAATTTTTTCTAAGAGTTTCCTTTGGAAGTGGATTAAGTTAATTTCTTCAATTTCTTCAATTGTCTTTTTGCCGGAATACTTTTCATAAACTTTACTTATTTCTTCTTTTTTCTTCAATATCTTTCCATCTACACCATGTTCATAGTCATGAAAACAATCCGTTCTTAAATTTTTTATTTCTATAAAGATAGACTCCTCTCCAATCAATTTTTGAGGTATCCTGACCAAACTTCCACTACCTTCATAGAATATTTTATATAATGAATCTATTAGTTCCTTAAAGTCTCTCTTTGAACTTATTGGGCTACTGACTTTTCCAATACTACCTATTAATTCAGTAGTTGGTTTAAACAAATCTTCTTTGTTTTTAGTAGAATAAATTTTATTAATTTGAGTTAAAATAGATATAATACTATCCGAAATTTTACGAATATCTTCCTTTTTATAAATCTCTATTAAATCTAGGTCTAGCTCTTCACCAAACACTTTCTTAAGAGACCCATCAAATATTACCGACCTTCTTTTAAGAATTTCATGTCTTTTTTTAATAGAATCTTTACTATCTGCGGCTTGATTGACTTTAGATTGATAAAAGATTAATTCTGGATTTCCTTCAGCTCCTTTCGCTATTTCTTCTTTCAGCTGTTTATTAAATTCTGAATAAAAACTTTTTAATTTTTCTTTATATTTCTCAATATTTCCTCCCGTTTTATCAAAAATTTCAGAGAGTAATAAATAAAAAGAAATAATTGAAGCCCGATTTCTAAAAAGAGAAGTTTTTACTTTGAAAAGTTCATACATTTCATTTAATATTTTAGCTATTTTTTGTCCTTTTTTTGAATTTGAATCAAATTCTTTTTCTCTATCATAGAAATTAACCAAATCTTGTAATTTAGCATTTCTTATTCCATCTTTTTCGAGCAAACATATTTGTGCACAAATTGCCTGAAATGCATATCTTGTATCTTTTAGAGGAGTTACATCACTAAGGAAGGGATGGTTAGAAAGTTTTTTGATGAAGTCTCTCATGTTTCCTAATTTTGTATTTAATCTTTCCGCAGAATTAAGTGCTGCACCAAGTTGTAATCTTGTGAATAATTCTCTTAACTCCTCTTCCGTTGCTTCCAAAATTATTTCTGTATCTAGTTCAAAATCATCAAAAATATCTTTTACATTGCTTGGTAAATCACTATAATACAAATCACCATACGAGCCTGAAAATTTTTTAGCTAAAGGCAATTCACTACCAAAGAATTTGAAAATAGCATTTAATCTTTGTTGACCATCCACACATTCAAAACTATCCTCTTCAATCTTTCTAAAAATTATTTTTGGAATTGTCCATTTTTTTAAGATACTGTCTAATAACCTCTGTTCTTTCTCTTCAGACCAGATATCTTCGGGTCTCTGATATTCTGGTTGTAAATCGTAGTTATCTCTTCTTCTGTAAATTTTGTTCAAACCAATACTTTCCTTTGAAATTTTCATTATTTTTCACAGAAGAATCTATCTTTTAATCTTTATTATACTCTATTTACAATAATTCTTTTAAACCCCTCTTTCCTTTCCCCACGATGCCTGAATATCTAATAAAATACAAAGGAACTGCCTGTGACATATATCATGGATTTCAGTATGGTGTCGAGGAACTAGCCATTGTTGAAGGCGAAGATGCTTCAGGTGCGTACGAATCTGCAAAAGCAAATAAAAAGACAATAGAATCAAAAATGTTTCTCCCAGAAATAAAAATCAATTCTATTCAAGAGATTAAACCTGCAAATTTACTTTCTTATCTTTGGACTAAAGAGCCCGAAGCTGAAAGGACGGCTAAAACAAATCTTCCAGAATCTTTTCCACTTAACAGAAAAACTTCTCTTCCTACCAAAGGTTAAATCTTAGCCCTTCTTAATAGATTAGCATTTGTTACAACGGTTATCGATGATAGAGCCATTGCTATTTCTGCGACGACAGGATGCAAAAATCCAGAGACAGCAACGGGAATTGCGATGACATTATACGCAAACGCCCAAAATAAATTCTGCTTTATTTTTCTGAATGTCGCCTTGCTCAATCTTATTGCTTGGACAACTCCTACTAGAGAACCCTTTACTAAAACAATGTCTCCAGCTTCCATTGCTATGTCCGTTCCCGTTCCCATTGCTATTCCAACATTGCTTTGTTTCAGAGCGGGAGCGTCGTTTATTCCATCGCCGACAAAAGCAACCATTCCTTCTTTTTGCAATTCCTCGACTTTTTTCGCCTTGTCTTCCGGAAGAACATTTGCTATCACTTCAGAAATTCCACTTTCATTTGCAATCGTCCTTGCGGTTTTTTCATTGTCTCCGGTAATCATTATTGTTCTATAACCTTCCATATTCAGCATTGATATCGCCTCGACTGAATCTTCTTTTATGGCATCCGCGACTCCAATAACCCCGATGACGTCCTTGTTTTCCGCAACTATCATTGTGCTGTATCCTTTCGTTTCAAGTTTCTCAATTACCTCTGAAAATTCTTTTAATGAAATTGATTTTTCTTTCATAAGCACTGCATTTCCAATAAGAATTTTCTTTTTTCCGATTGTTCCTTCAACACCGCGTCCCCTTAAAACCTTGAAATTATTTACTTCCTTGTACTTTTTCATCTTCGCCTTTTCCACAATGGATTTCGCAATTGGATGCTCGCTTAATTTTTCAATTGAAGCCGCAATTTCCAACAAATAATTTTCCTTGACTTTTCTTGCAGTATAAATTTCTCTTACTTCAGGCTTTCCCTTAGTTATTGTTCCTGTCTTGTCGAAAACAACTATCTTCACTTCCTTCATTGTCTGTATTGCCTCGCCCTTTCTTATCAAAATTCCGCGTCTTGCCCCCATTCCAGAGCCGACCATTAGCGCTGTCGGCGTAGCCAAACCCAATGCGCAAGGACATGCAATAACAAGAACAGTGACGCCAATTCCAATAGATCTGCTTAAATCTCCAGTGAAATAAAACCAGTTTACAAAAGATAATACAGCAAGAACCAATATTGACGGAACAAAAAGCCCTGTGATTTTATCGGCAAGTTTTTGTATTGGAACTTTTGTTCCCTGCGCATCCTCGACTAATTGTATTATATGCGATAAGAAAGTGTCGCTTCCAACCTTCGTGGCTTTCACATATAAAATTCCGTCTTGATTTATTGTTGCGCCAATCACTGAATCTTTTACAGTTTTGTCTACAGGCAAACTTTCTCCGGTAATCATGCTTTCATCGACGCTGCTGAATCCCTTTACAATGATTCCATCTGTTGGAATTTTTTCTCCGGGCTTTACAATCATGACATCTCCAACGATAACTTCTGACAAAGGAATTTCAATTTCCTCTTTTCCTCTAATTATATGGGCATTCTTAGCTCCAAGCTCAAGAAGTTTTTTTATCTCCTGACTTGCTCTCCCACGAGCTATTGCTTCAACATATTTTCCTGTCGTGAAAAACGCCATAATCATTGCGGAAACTCCGGAATAGTCTGCAACTAAATTAAAATAACTTCCAATTCCTGTTAAGTATGCGACGATTGTTCCAAGCGCAATCAGAGAATCCATGTTGAAATAAAAAGTGAATAATCCTCGCATTCCGCCTTTTATTGTATTCCATCCAAAAACAAAAACTACTGGAAACGCCAATGCAAGCAAAACAAAAATAGAATATCTCTCTGGAATTATCATGAATCCAAAAATTCTCTCGGAAAGCATTACTATTGCTATTGGAATTGTAAAAACCCAGGACCAAACCATTTTCTTTTTCCAAGAATTGATTTCCATGTCTTCCATGCTTTCTTCTTCAATCATGTTGTGTTCGTGCATTTCCATTTTATTCTCTTTCAATTCCAACTAGTTTATATCCTGTTCTTGAAACCGCTTTTTTCAAATCATCGTCGGAAATATTCTCATCAGATTCAACAATTCCTTTTTTTGTCATTAGGCTGACATTTGCTTCCTTAATTCCAGGAACTTTTTTCAGGCTTCTTTCAATGTTTGAAGCACATGAAGCGCAATGCATTCCTTCAATTTTTAATTTTATTTTTTTCATTTTCTTTTCAATATCCATAAATTTATTAGCAATAATCCAACTATAAATAGTTGAATCTCAACCCCTTGGAAAGGCAAACTTGCAAAAGAAAAGCTAATCCCAAAAAATCCTAAAACAAGAGGGAAAATACCTGTAATACAAAGAGGGCAAACACCAACAATTAATCCACCTAAAGCACCAACCCCAGTTAGAACTTTCTCTTCTTTGCATTTCTTTCTTTCTTTGTATAAAATATAAATATAAACGCTATTAAGGGCAACTAAAAATCCAATTAATAAAGTTAAAACTAAAGATATTGATAATTTAGACCAGTTTACCGTTGAAGCATAATTAAAAATTAAAGGAATTGTGTTATAAAATCCACTCACAAAAATGTCTAATAAAATATAAAATAAAAAAATTCCGATGGTCCAGTAAACATATGGTTTTTTAAAAATTTTTTTCATTTTTTGTTTTTAATGGAGTGTTTAGTTATTTCAAGATTACATGAATTGTGTTTCTTGCACCATGCTTCGCATTTTTCAGCCCATCGCCCATCTTTGTAGACATATCCACACTCTTCGCATTTATTTCCAGATTTTGTTTTCTTTACCATTATCTTCTCCCGTTATGTTTTTGTAATTGTTTGACGAGCCAAACTATTAATAAAACCAAAGCAACGAAAATTAAAGTCATAAACAACCAGCCAAAAATCCACATTCCCGAAAAGCCGTAATTTCCCATCATTCCTCTGTATCCGTAGTTTCCAAAACCCATCATGCCGAAACCATTTGACAGTAATATTATTACAGCTGCTGCAATCAAAATCCAGGTGATTGTTTCATTGTTTTTCATTTTACTATAAGATTACCATAACCCATTCCCATAGGACACGCAAACCTAAATGTTCCTTTTTGTGTTGGAGTAAAATCAATTGTTTGTGAAGGATTCTGTGAATATCCCTGAACTTCCAAATCTCTTATATTCAATCCCCTTAAACATCCTTGAACACTATCGTCTAAAGTTATGCTAACAGGTTGACCTGCTTTTACTGTTATTGTATTTGGATAGTAATTACGATTTTTCATGCTAAGTGTTATTTTCTGTACGTCTCCGCCAGAACCGCTGTTTACAACGTTCCCCGTTTTTTGAGTTGTACCGGAACTAAAAAATGTAAATCCGCCAATCATTATTACAGCTATCAAAATAAATGCAGAATACTTCCATACATTTTCTTTTTTTATAGTAATTGTTGTTTCTTCCATATTTTTTTAAGTATTATAAATTTATAAGGGTTAATATGCAACTAGTTTCATCCAAATATCCTGCTCCTCGGTCCAAATATCATGAGCCATGTTGTAATAATCATAAGAAGAAAAGTTAGTATAAAAATTACAGAATAATCTTCTTTCATTTGCCTTTCTGTTTCTCTCATCTCTTTGTAAATCATATAGTTTAGTCCTATAATTATTACAGATGAAACAGCTAAAACAAGAACTGAAGTTATTTTAAGATGATCATTGAGTAACATAAATGCAGTCATTGCCCCCATCAAACCGCCCATAAAACCAGCCATAATACCTTCTATTATTCCCATAATTCCGCAACATCTTCCACTCCATATGCCGAGTGAAATTCCCGAGAACATTCCAAAAATGCTCCCGACAAACATGCCATTTGTTGACGCAAGATAAAAACCAGGTAAAAATCCTGCAATCATCCCCGTCGTCATACCGACCATCATTCCCGACATGCAAGCCATCTCTTTATAAGCGCTAACTTGGCGTATTGTGGTAAGAATTAATGCATAACTTATTGCTATTAGAATCAATGCCAAACTGTATTTTGGTAAAAAATTCTCTATATATTTTAATTTGATATAATAAAGCAATCCGAGCACAATTGCTGAGGTTATTAGAGAATACATTATGGTTTTAATTAATTCTCCCTCTACTCTTTTACCTTTCAGTTCTTTCGTAAATTCTCTAAATGACATTCTAATTATAGAAATAACAAATATATAAGCGCTTTTGTGAAACTAGTCTCATTGAGGAAATCTTTTAAACCAATAAATTTTATTATTTGGATGGAAAATAAAAATGTCGGCTATTTAATTTTAGGAATTTCCGTTTTGATTGCCGGGATAATCTTATTATTCAATAATGCTATGAAGAAAATTATTGACTCTGGTTGTCCTCTTATGCATGGAGGATTATATTGTCCTGCCTATGGGACTATAAATCAGCAAACATATCTCTCTTTTGGAATTGTTGGACTTTTGATTATTGTTGGTTTAATTTTAATTTTCTCAAAGCAAACTGAAAGAATCATAATAAAGAAAGTTGCAGGAAAAATAAAAAAGAAAGTTCTTGATACTTCGGGATTGAATACAGAGGAAAAACATATACTAAAATTAATTGAAGAAAACAAAACAATTTTCCAAGCGGACTTAATTGAGAAAACTGGCTTCGGAAAAGCAAAGATTTCTAGAATTCTAGATCGCCTTGAAGGCAAAGGATTTGTTGAGCGAAAACGTCGTGGGATGACGAATGTAGTAATATTAAAAGAGTAATAAATAATTCTAACCAAAAGTAAATGTAAATGCATTAAGTCCCGGTTTGTCCGCAGTGAGAATTAATGCATGTTGTCCATAATCTGAGCCAGAAACTATGTTATATAATCTATTTTCATTAACTATAACATCAGATAAATCCTTGCCATCAACGTTAACATGCAATGTAATATTTTCTGGCGCGCTTGCAACGAAGTATACATTTTTAGAATTATATCTATAAAATATT